>Ga0222427_100070_pt1 | contig 276079 bp, 216 predicted proteins | sample 2B20Ametagenome_FD_182890 | JGI IMG/M metagenome (GOLD analysis project Ga0222427, IMG submission 182890) | Enriched microbial communities from leaf-cutter ant dump, University of Wisconsin, Madison, United States - 2B20A (version 2) | ecosystem: Environmental > Terrestrial > Nest > Insects... | reverse complement strand
TTAGTCCCTTGGCAAATAAAGTCGACCAAAGAGTAAATTTTGCACGTAGTAAGCACATTATCGATTATCCAGATTTTCTGGATGTGCAGTTGCAATCATTTAGAGAATTTTTTCAGATCGAAACTACTTCAGACAACCGTCATACCGAAGGTTTGTTTAAAGTATTTGCTGAAAACTTTCCAATCACAGATTCTAGAAATATCTTTGTTTTAGAGTTTTTAGATTATTTTATTGACCCACCTCGTTATGACATTCCTGAATGTATTGACCGTGGGCTAACTTACAGCGTTCCATTGAAAGCTAAATTGAAGCTTTCTTGTAACGATGCTGAGCACGAAGATTTTGAAACCATTATACAAGATGTATACTTAGGAACCATTCCTTATATGACTCCTAAAGGTACGTTTGTAATTAACGGAGCAGAGCGTGTAATTGTATCGCAGTTACACAGGTCGCCAGGTGTGTTCTTTGGCCAAAGCCGCCACACTAACGGTACCAAGCTTTATTCTGCCCGTGTAATTCCGTTTAAAGGTTCTTGGATCGAGTTTGCTACAGACGTTAATAACGTAATGTACGCTTACATCGACCGTAAAAAGAAATTCCCTGTAACTACGTTATTGCGTGCTATTGGTTACGATTCTGATAAAGATATCTTAGAACTTTTCGATTTAGCTGACGAAGTAAAAGTTAGCAAATCAGGTTTGAAGAAATATATCGGACGTAAGCTAGCTGCAAGGGTGCTTAGAAAATGGGTAGAAGATTTTGTAGATGAGGATACCGGTGAGGTAGTTTCTATTGACCGTAACGAAGTAATCTTAGATAGGGATACTATTTTAGAAGACGAGCATATTGATTTAATCATCGACGCAGGTGTTAAAACCATCATCTTGTCTAAAGATGACGGTGCATCGCAAGCTGATTACACCATTATATATAATACTTTACAAAAAGATACTTCAAACTCTGAAAAAGAGGCTGTGGAGAACATCTATCGTGCTTTGCGTAACGCAGAACCACCTGATGAAGAAACAGCAAGAGGTATCATTGAGCGTTTGTTCTTCTCGGATAAACGTTATGACTTAGGTGATGTAGGTAGATACCGTATCAACCGTAAGTTGAAAATGGATACTCCTGATGATGTGAAAGTATTGACGAAAGCGGATATCATCGCGATTGTTAAATATTTGATCAAATTGATCAACTCTAAAGAAGAAGTGGATGATATCGATCACCTATCAAACCGTCGTGTACGTACGGTAGGTGAGCAATTGTACGCACAATTTGGTGTAGGTTTAGCTCGTATGGCTAGAACTATCCGTGAGCGTATGAACATTCGCGATAACGAGGTATTTACACCAACAGATTTGATCAATGCTCGTACATTGTCATCTGTAATCAACTCTTTCTTTGGTACCAACCAGCTATCACAGTTCATGGACCAAACCAACCCATTGGCAGAGATTACGCACAAACGTCGTCTTTCAGCTTTAGGTCCAGGTGGTCTATCCCGTGAGCGCGCAGGTTTCGAGGTTCGTGACGTTCACTATACGCACTATGGTCGTTTGTGTACTATCGAAACCCCAGAGGGTCCAAACATTGGTTTGATTTCATCACTTTGTGTTCATGCTAAAATTAACAGCTTAGGCTTTATTGAAACTCCTTACAAAAAGGTAGTTGATGGTAAGGTTTCTGTTAATGAAGATGTAATTTACTTATCTGCAGAAGATGAGGATGGCAAAACTATCGCTCAAGCTAATGCACAGTATGATGATAAAGGTAATTTCGCTACGCCACGTGTTAAAGCACGTTACGAGGGTGACTTCCCGATCATTGAGCCTGAGAAATTAGACTTGATGGATATTGCGCCTAACCAAATTACCTCTATCGCGGCATCATTAATTCCTTTCTTGGAGCATGATGATGCGAACAGGGCTTTGATGGGATCGAACATGCAACGTCAGGCCGTACCTTTGTTACGTCCTGAGGCTCCAATTGTAGGTACAGGTTTGGAAGGTCGCGTTGCTCGTGACTCAAGAACTTTGATCAATGCAGAAGGAACTGGTGTAGTTGAATATGTAGATGCTAATCAAATTGTAATCAAATATGAAAGAAATGATGACGATCGTTTAGTTTCTTTTGAAGGCGATAGCAAAACTTATAAATTAACTAAGTTCAAAAAAACCAACCAAAATACTTGTATCAACTTAAAACCTATCGTTAAGAAAGGTCAAAAAGTAACCAAAGGTCAAGTACTTTGCGAAGGTTATGCTACTGAAGATGGTGAATTGGCATTAGGAAGAAACTTAAAAGTAGCTTTCATGCCTTGGCAAGGATATAACTTTGAGGATGCGATTGTAATTAACGAACGTATCGTTAGAGAAGATATCTTTACTTCATTGCACATCGAAGAGTTTGAGCTAGAAGTACGTGATACTAAGCGTGGTGAAGAGGAGTTAACTCCAGATATCCCTAACGTTTCTGAAGAGGCTACTAAAGACTTAGATGAGAATGGTATCATTCGTATTGGTGCTGAGGTTAAAGAAGGTGATATCCTTATTGGTAAAATTACGCCAAAAGGAGAGTCAGATCCTTCTCCAGAAGAGAAATTACTTCGTGCCATCTTTGGTGACAAAGCAGGTGATGTAAAAGATGCTTCATTGAAAACACCTCCTTCAATTAAAGGTGTAGTTATCGATACTAAATTATTCTCTAGAGCTAAGAAAACAACAAAAGCTGAAGAAAAATCAGCAATTGAGAAATTAGACAAGAAATATAATATCGCTACTGAGAATCTTAAGAACGAATTAGTAGATAAATTGTTCCAGGTGGTAAATGGAAAAACATCTCAAGGGGTGTTTAACGTTTACAAAGAGCTTTTGATCGCTAAAGGTGCCAAGTTTACTCAAAAAATATTAGCTGATTTAGAATACGCTCACATTAATCCATATAAGTGGACTACTGACGACGATAAAAATGAGCAAGTTAAAATGTTGTTGCACAACTATGGTATTCGTGTAAACGAAGAGTTAGGTGCTTACAAACGTGATAAATTTGCGATTAGCGTTGGAGATGAGCTTCCATCAGGAATCGTTCAAATGGCTAAAGTTTATGTAGCTAAAAAACGTAAGCTAAAAGTAGGTGATAAGATGGCTGGTCGTCACGGTAATAAGGGTATTGTTGCTCGTATTGTACGTGATGAAGATATGCCTTTCTTGGATGATGGAACACCAGTTGATATTGTGTTGAACCCACTAGGGGTACCTTCACGTATGAACTTGGGTCAGATCTACGAAACCGTATTGGCTTGGGCAGGTAAAGAATTGGGTGTGAAATTTGCTACTCCAATTTTTGACGGTGCTAAGAGCGATGAGGTAGAAGAATGGATTGCTAAAGCAGGTTTGCCAGCTTCTGGTAGAACTTACTTAAACAATGGTTTAACAGGTGAGAAATTTGACCAACCAACTACTGTAGGTATTATCTATATGCTGAAATTAGGTCACATGGTTGATGATAAGATGCACGCCCGTTCTATCGGACCATACTCATTAATTACACAACAACCGTTGGGTGGTAAAGCTCAATTTGGTGGTCAACGTTTTGGTGAGATGGAGGTTTGGGCATTAGAGGCATTTGGTGCTGCTAATATCCTACAAGAGATCTTGACCGTTAAATCGGATGATGTTATTGGAAGGGCCAAAACTTACGAAGCTATTGTTAAAGGCGAAAACCTACCAACTCCAGGTGTACCAGAATCGTTCAACGTATTGGTACATGAGCTACGTGGCTTAGGTTTAGATATTACGTTAGACTAAAAGTTTTAAGTTATAAGTGGTACGTTATAAGTTTTAACGTATCACCTAAAACTTACTACTTAAAACTCAAAAAAGAATATGTCTTACAAAAAGGATAATAAATTAAAAAGTAACTTCACTTCAATCACCATTAGTTTGGCTTCTCCAGAGAATATCTTGGAGCGTTCAAGCGGTGAAGTTTTAAAGCCTGAAACCATTAATTATCGTACTTACAAACCAGAACGTGATGGTTTGTTCTGCGAGCGTATTTTTGGTCCGGTAAAAGATTACGAATGTCACTGCGGTAAATACAAACGTATCCGTTATAAAGGTATAGTTTGTGACCGTTGTGGTGTGGAAGTAACGGAGAAAAAAGTACGTAGAGAGCGTATGGGACACATCAGTTTGGTGGTTCCTGTGGCGCATATCTGGTATTTCCGTTCTTTACCTAACAAAATTGGTTATCTTCTAGGCTTGCCAACCAAGAAATTAGACTTGATCATTTACTACGAGCGTTATGTAGTTATCCAAGCTGGTTTAATGGCTGAACAAGGCATCCAATTTATGGATTTCTTAACAGAAGAAGAGTACCTAGATATTTTAGATAAATTACCTAAAGAAAATCAATATTTAGACGATAAAGATCCTAATAAATTTGTAGCCAAAATGGGTGCAGAGGCCTTAGAAGATTTATTGAAACGTATCGATTTAGATAGTTTATCTTATAACCTACGTCACCAAGCAGCTAACGAAACTTCTCAGCAACGTAAAAACGAGGCTTTGAAGCGTTTACAAGTGGTAGAGGCTTTCCGTAGTTCAAGAGCAAATATCGAGAATAACCCAGAATGGATGATCATCAAGATTGTTCCGGTTATTCCACCAGAGTTACGTCCATTAGTTCCATTGGAAGGTGGTCGTTTTGCAACTTCAGATTTGAACGATTTATATCGTCGTGTGATTATCCGTAACAACCGTTTAAAACGTTTGATCGAGATCAAAGCACCGGAAGTTATTTTACGTAACGAAAAGCGTATGTTACAGGAAGCTGTAGATTCGTTATTCGATAACTCACGTAAAGTAAATGCTGTTAAAACTGAAGGTAACCGCGCCTTGAAATCTCTTTCAGATATCTTGAAAGGTAAACAAGGTCGTTTCCGTCAAAACTTATTAGGTAAACGTGTGGATTACTCTGCTCGTTCGGTAATTGTTGTAGGTCCAAACCTTAAATTACACGAATGTGGTTTGCCAAAAGATATGGCTGCTGAGCTTTACAAGCCGTTCATTATTCGTAAGATGATTGAGCGTGGTGTTGTAAAAACAGTGAAATCGGCGAAGAAAATTGTTGATAGAAAAGATCCACTAGTTTGGGATATCCTTGAAAACGTGTTGAAAGGACACCCAGTGTTGCTAAACCGTGCACCTACGCTTCACCGTTTAGGTATACAGGCTTTCCAACCTAAATTAGTAGAAGGTAAAGCTATCCAATTACACCCATTAGTGTGTACAGCGTTCAACGCCGACTTTGACGGTGACCAAATGGCAGTTCACTTACCTTTAGGTAATGCTGCAATTTTGGAAGCCCAAGTATTAATGTTGGCAGCGCATAACATCCTTAACCCTGCTAACGGTACACCTATTACGGTACCTTCTCAAGACATGGTTTTGGGTCTTTACTATATTACTAAAGGCCGTAAAACTGATGCTCAGAGAGTAGTAAAAGGTCAGGATATGAGTTTCTATTCTGCAGAAGAGGTAATTATTGCCTACAATGAAAAGAGAGTAGACTTACACGCTTGGATCAAAGTAAAAGCTAACGTTAAAGAATCAGACGGTACTATTGTAAACAAGTTAATTGAAACTACAGTAGGTCGTGTGTTATTTAACCAAATGGTGCCAGAAGAAGTTGGTTATATCAACGAACTATTGACCAAAAAATCTTTAAGAGATATCATTGGTGAAGTAGTAAAAATGACTGGTATGGCTCGTTCGGCTAAATTCTTAGATGATATCAAAGAATTAGGTTTCCAAAGTGCATTCCGTGGAGGTTTATCGTTCAATTTACAAGACGTAAACATCCCAGTAGAGAAACACACTTTATTAGAACAAGCTGCTAACGAAGTTGAAGAGGTAAGAAACAACTATAACATGGGTTTCATTACCAACAACGAGCGTTACAACCAAATCATCGATATCTGGACTCGTATCAACAACCGTTTAACAACGTTTGTAATGAACCAATTATCGTCAGATAACCAAGGCTTCAACTCTGTTTATATGATGCTTGACTCTGGAGCCCGTGGTTCTAAGGAGCAGATTCGTCAGTTGGCAGGTATGAGGGGCTTGATGGCTAAACCTCAAAAATCAGGTTCAGGTGGTGAGATTATCGAAAACCCAATCTTATCAAACTTTAAAGAAGGTTTATCTGTATTAGAGTACTTTATCTCTACCCACGGTGCTCGTAAAGGTTTGGCGGATACGGCGTTAAAAACAGCGGATGCGGGTTATTTAACTCGTCGTTTGCATGACGTAGCGCAAGATATGATTGTGAATGATGTAGACTGTGGTACTTTAAGAGGTATGTACACTACAGCATTAAAAGATAACGAAGACATTGTAGAACCTCTATACGAGCGTATTTTAGGACGTACTTCATTACATGATGTATTTAATCCTTTAAATGGCGAGTTATTGGTTGGCGCAGGTCAAGACATTGATGAGGATATCGCTAGAGCTATCGAAGAATCTCCATTGGAAGGTATCGAAATCCGTTCGGTATTAACTTGTGAGAACAAACGTGGTGTTTGTGCTTTATGTTACGGACGTAACCTGGCATCAGGTAAACGTGTTCAAAGAGGTGAGGCTGTAGGTGTAATTGCTGCACAGTCAATCGGTGAGCCAGGTACACAGTTAACACTTCGTACATTCCACGTGGGTGGTACGGCGTCTAACATTGCCAACGAATCTCAAATCAATGCTAAATTTGATGGTATCATCGAATTTGAAAACCTACGTACTGTACAAACTACTACCGAAGACGGTGTTATTGATATCGTTTTAGGTCGTTCGGGTGAATTCAGGATTGTGGAACCAGGAACTAACAAAGTTATCGTTAACAACAATATTCCTTATGGTGCATTCTTATATGTAAAAGAAGGCGATAAAGTTGCTAAAGGCGATAAAATTGTATCTTGGGATCCATATAACGCGGTTATTATCTCAGAATTTGCAGGTAAAATCGAGTTTGATGCCATCATTGACGGTGTAACTTACCGTGAAGAATCTGATGAGCAAACTGGTCACCGTGAGAAAGTAATTATCGATACTCGTGATAAAACCAAAAACCCTTCAATCAAGGTATTGGATAAAAAAGGCGAGTTAATCAGAACTTACAACATTCCAGTAGGAGCGCACATTGCGGTTGATGAAGGTGATGCTGTACAAAGCGGACAGGTATTAGTTAAGATTCCTCGTGCAACAGGTAAAACCCGAGATATTACCGGTGGTTTACCTCGTGTAACTGAGTTATTCGAGGCTCGTAACCCTTCAAATCCAGCAGTTGTTACTGAAATTGATGGTGTAGTAACCTTAGGCGGTATCAAACGTGGTAACCGTGAGATTACTATCGAATCTAGAGATGGTGAAGTTAAAAAATATCTTGTGCCACTTTCTAAACACATTTTGGTACAGGATAATGACTTTGTGAAAGCAGGTATGCCATTGTCAGATGGTTCTATCTCTCCGGCAGATATCTTGGCAATCAAAGGTCCAGCAGCAGTACAAGAATACTTAGTTAACGGTATCCAAGAGGTTTACCGTTTGCAAGGTGTGAAAATTAATGATAAGCACTTTGAGGTAATTGTACACCAAATGATGCAGAAAGTACATATCGAAGATCCGGGAGATACTCGTTTCTTAGAAAATGACTCTGTAGATCGTTGGGACTTCATGGATGAGAACGATGAAATCTTCGACAAAAAAGTTGTTGTTGAGGCAGGTGATTCGACTACTGTAAAACCTGGTCAGATCATTTCTTTACGTAAATTAAGAGACGAAAACTCTCAATTGAAACGTCAAGATTTAGCTCAGATTGAAGTAAGAGATGCTAAACCAGCTACTGCTAGTTCAGTATTACAAGGTATCACTCGTGCCTCATTAGGTACTAAGTCGTTCATTTCGGCTGCATCATTCCAGGAAACTACAAAGGTGTTGAACGAAGCTGCAATTGCAGGTAAGAAAGACAAAATGTTAGGCTTGAAAGAAAACGTAATTGTTGGTCACTTGATTCCTTCAGGTACTGGTGTACGTGGCTACGAGCGTATCATTGTAGGTTCTCAAGAAGAGTACGACAAGTTATTAGCTTCGAAACAAGAAGAAGTAGAAGCTTAAGCTTAATAAAGTTTAAATATCAATCCCTAGCGTTTTCGCTAGGGATTTTTTATTTTAATCGCATAAGCATTAGGACGATAAACATTTTCTAAGAAGCCTAGCACTTTTAAATTAAAGTATTAGCTTTGTTCATATGGAACAACAACAGAACGAAAACCAATTAAATATAGAATTGTCGGAAGAAATAGCAGAAGGTATTTTTTCCAATTTAGCAATCATTACACACTCCAATACAGAATTTGTATTAGATTTTATCAGAGTAATGCCGGGTATCCCTAAGGCAAAAGTAAAATCTAGAATTATTTTAACTCCCGAACATGCAAAACGATTAATGTTAGCTATGCAAGACAACATTGAAAAGTTTGAAGCAGCACACGGGAGGATAAAAACGCAAGATGAAACACCATTCCCTATGGGATTTGGTGGGCCGACAGCCCAAGCATAAACATATCATTATAGCCATTTACTTAGTAAGTGGCTTTTTTGTAAAATGCCATGAAGCAAAACGCGGAGAAAATATATTTAGGCTTACTAACCGTAACTGCTTGGTTTGCCTTAATTTTTCAGTTTTATTTACACATCAATAGCGGAGCAGCTTCTACCAATGAACTATTGGTGAGATTTTTCAGCTATTTTACCATCGATAGTAATCTGTTGGTTGCGCTTTGTAGTACAACAATATTTTTTTTCCCAAATTCTAAATTGGGCCATTTCTTTGGAAAATCTACGGTAAAGACAGCAATTAACGTTTACATATTGGTAGTAGCTTTAGTTTATAATACAGTCCTTAGATTTATTTGGGAACTGCATGGTTGGGCTATTTTACTTAATGAACTTCTACATGTTGTTGTGCCGCTAATGTTCCTGATCTATTGGATTTATTTTGTTCCTAAACATCAATTAAAATGGCGTAATATTTGGGCATGGCTGATATTTCCCTTAGGTTATACCATTTTTGTACTTGGTAGAGGAGGTTATGCGAACTTCTACCCATATCCATTTCTAAATGTAGATGAACTGGGATTACATAAAGTTCTAATTAACTGCGTTTTCGTGACTCTGGTTTTTTTAGTACTATTTATCATTTTCGTGGCCATAGGAAAACGCCAATCCAAAGCACTTCCCAAGACATAATTTTCGATATTTTTTTTAAAAACTACCTAAGTATTAACTTGTTTAATCTTTAAACATTATTTTTGGGACTATGGATACTCAGAAGAGAGATATATTTGACAGTGTAGCGCAACGATTAAAGCTTGAAGGCTTTAACGTTGTAAATAGAGATGAAACAAGACCTTGGGGAGGTTTTTTTGTGATAGAAGAAGCACAAGCGCAACAGTTTGCTGATACCTATTTTGATGGATTAGATGTAGATACCTTAAAAATAGGAGGTAAGCTAAGTCCCAAAATTTTAATTGTAGCGCCAAATGCAAGATTATCTTGGCAATATCATCACCGCAGGGCCGAAATATGGCAAGTGGTAACAGGTACGGTTGGCATTAAAACTAGCGAAACAGATGAAGAGGGAGAATTGAAAACATATTCACCCAATCAACAAATCAAACTACATCAAGGTGAACGCCATCGCTTAATCGGTTTAGATGATTGGGGTGTAGTGGCCGAAATTTGGCAGCATACTGATACAAGCAACCCATCAGACGAAGACGATATTGTTCGTGTTCAAGATGATTTCGGGAGATAGCCATCTTACCAAATATTAATTCAATAAAATTTATGGCAGGAAATAACCATTCTTGCCCCTTTGTATGATTATTTTATATTTCTTTCTGGCGCATTGGTTTTTATCATTGTTTAGCCAAACTTTTTTCCTCCATCGTTATTCATCGCATAAAATGTTTAAGATGAATAAATTTTGGGAACGATTTTTTTATTTGCTATTGCTTATTTCGCAAGGATCATCTTTCCTAAACCCTAGGGCTTATGCTATTTTGCATCGTATGCACCATGCTTATAGCGATACCGAAAAAGACCCGCATTCCCCACATTTCTTTAAAGATGTTTTCGGAATGATGATCGCCACTAAAAACATGTATCTCGCTTATTTGTGGCATAAAGTAGAACCTGAGACAGCTTTTAGAGGCAATTATCCAGAATGGCCGTTAATTGATCGTATTGGTGATTCATGGATTTGGCGCATTTTCTGTGGTTTGTTCTATATCTGGTTTTACGTGGCTTTTGCTACGCACTGGTGGATGTTTTTATTATTGCCTATCCATTTTTTAATGGGACCAATTCATGGGGCAATTGTAAACTGGTGTGGTCATAAATATGGTTATGCTAACCATGATAATGAAGATCACAGTAAAAACTCATTGCCTTGGGATTTCCTATTGATGGGCGAACTGTTTCAGAATAATCATCATAAAAGGCCAAATTCGCCAAATTTTGCCACTCGTTGGTGGGAGTTTGATCCAACCTATCCAATGATGAAAGTGATGCATTGGTTGCGTATCATTAAATTAAGAAAGGTTTAATCTTATTTATTCATCGTTATGAGATTCAAAATAGCCATCTGTGCCCTTGCTTTCCTGCTGATTTCGACACATAATGTAAATGCGCAGGATACTTTAGGAAATGTTTTTGATGGTCCATACCTACTTTATAAAGAAAATCAGCTATTGGTCAAAGAAGTCACCCATGCCCAACAGAAAGCAATAGCCACTGAAAAATCCTATAAATTATCGGAAAAGCAGAAGCTGATGATTAAGGTAAAGTTTTCTAATGCACCTGAAAAGAATTTTGAAGTAAAACTGAAATCGTCTATCGGAAATGAGCCAAGTGTATGGGCACAACCTGATAAGTTATTGTTTCTTTCAGACATTGAAGGAGAATTCGATGCTTTAAGAAACCTGCTGTTAGCCAACCAAGTTATTAACAAAAAGTACGAATGGATTTTTGGTAAAGGTCATTTGGTGATTTGTGGCGATTTATTTGACCGCGGAAAAGATGTACCTGCCACTTTGTGGTTACTCTATAAATTGGAAGAAGCAGCCAAAGCAAAAGGAGGTTATGTACACACCATATTAGGTAATCATGATATTATGAACTTAGCGGGCAACCTTAAATATTTGGATAAAAAGTATTTAACCGCTGCCGAGGTAATGGGCCAATCTTATATGGAACTTTATGACGAACATACAGAACTTGGTAGATGGCTAAGAAGTAAAAATTTAATCGAAAAAATTGGCGATAACCTGTGCTTACATGGAGGCGTATCACCAGAAATTAACGAATTGAAGCTTACGGTACCAGAAATTAATACGATGTCGAAACCTTACATTGGGTGGAAAGATTTGAAAAATACCGTTAAGGACGACAAAATTCTTAAGATTTTTAGCAGTACCCTAGGCTTGTTTTGGTTCAGAGGCTATTTTAAACAACCAGCTCTTGAAGAATCGGTTGTAGATCAAACTTTGGCTCAATATCAAGTAAAGAAGATTATCGTTGGACATACCATCCTTAAATCAAACGTAGGATTTTACTACGGTGGAAAAGTATTAGGGGTAGATGTTAATCAACACGGAGGTCAGCATGAAGGAGCCTTGTTTGAAAAAGGAAATTGGTACAAAGTAGATTTGACGGGTAATAAAAAGCCTATTAACCTTAATTAATAGGCTTTTGAGAAATTATCTTCTGCTTTTGTGGAACTTTCTATTCTTGCTCTTCGCACTATCTTTGTTCCCCTTTGAATCTTTTTGGGGCTTTCTTTGTACTTCTTTGCCTGCCAACATGCTTTTCCAACTCAAAGGATAAGGATGGTCTTCTACAATAGGAATTACCTTTTTAATCAATTTATGGATGGCAATGAGGTACTCGTTTTCTTCGGCATCAACAAAAGAAATGGCATTTCCATTGGCACCAGCTCTACCCGTACGACCAATTCTATGCACATAAGTTTCGGGAACATTAGGTAAGTCGTAGTTGAAAACATACGTTAAATCGTCAATGTCAATTCCCCTAGCAGCAATATCGGTAGCTACCAATACCCTTAAAGTTCTGTCTTTAAACTCCGTTAACGCACGTTGTCTAGCTCCTTGGGATTTATCTCCGTGGATAGCTGCGGCTTTGATACCATCTTTAATTAAATCTCTAGCAATTCTATCCGCGCCGTGCTTAGTACGTGTAAAAATTAAGGTGTGGTTAATTTTCAGCTCATCAAGCAAGTGCTTTAAAAGCTTTCTTTTATCAGGTTTGTCTACAAAATAAATCGACTGGTTAATGGTTTCCGCTGTAGAGGAAACAGGAGTTACTTCAACCGTTACAGGATCTTTTAAAATGGTGTTGGCCAATTTTTGTATTTCAGGAGGCATGGTGGCCGAAAAGAACAAGGTTTGTCTTTTTTGCGGCAATTTGCTCACTACCTTTTTTACGTCATTAATAAAGCCCATGTCTAACATACGGTCAGCCTCGTCCAGCACAAATATTTCCAGTTCACTCAAACTGATATGTCCCTGTGCCATCAAATCCAGCAATCTGCCTGGCGTAGCTACCAAAATATCTACTCCTTTCCTCAGTGCGTCTACTTGTGGCTGTTGTCCTACACCACCAAAAATAACGGTGTTTTTAACAGGTAGGTTTTTACCATAAACGCTAAAACTTTCTTGTATTTGAATAGCCAACTCTCTTGTGGGTGTTAAAACCAAAGCTTTAATGGCTTTTTTATTAGTTTTTAAGTGCCTCATGTGCAAAATCTGCAACATAGGAATGGCAAAAGCTGCCGTTTTTCCGGTACCAGTTTGCGCACAGCCCAATAAATCTTTTAGTTTTAAGATATTCGGGATGGCTTTTTCTTGTATGGGAGTTGGGTTTTGATATCCCTCAGATTCAACGGCTTTTAATATAGGCTCAATAAGCCTCAATTGCGAAAACAACATCTTTTTTTTAAGTAAAAAGTAAAAAGTAAAAAGTAAAAAGTAAAAAGTAAAAAGTAAAAAGTAAAACAACACTAAAGGACGTTTACTTATCGAAGAAGCTAGAACAATCATTTGTTGAAGGACTAACTTTCGAGTTGCTTTAAATGATTAAAGAAATTCAGCTTCGAGCAGCAAAGGTAGTAAAATTTATTTGGTTGTTTTTTTGGAAATGATTGACTGTTTTTCATGGCAATTGAAGCTCCGCTTTTTGTTTTAACTTTTGCGCTGTCATTCCGAGGAACGAGGAATCTATCTCTCCAATGCTATGTCATAAGAGATCCTTCGCTACGCTCAGGATGACAAACAAACTTAAAAAGTATTTCCCTGCCTACCGCAGGCGGGCACTTCAATCGCGTTTAATTAACAAGACCATTTAGGTTTTGTATAACGCTACACTTTCTCTAAAGCTTGTTCCAAATCCTTAATCAAATATTCAGGTTCTTCTAAACCTATATAAATCCTGATTAAAATATGTCTTGGATTGTCGATGTCAAAATCAGCTTTGCTAATGCCAGCACAAGCGGGAATGATTAAGCTTTCGTAACCACCCCATGATACTGCCATTAATATATGTTTTAGGCTGTCACAAAAGGCTTCTATCTTTTCTAAGGAAGAATGTTTGAGCCTTATACTAAACAGTCCGCCACAAGCTTTCATCTGTTTTTTTGCTAAATCCAGCTGTTTGCTGTTTTTGCTAAAGGGATGAAGCACAGTTTCAACTTTAGGGTGTTGTTCCAAATACGCAATTACCCTATTGGCATTAGCTGTGATTTTTTCCAAGCGGATCGGTAAGGTGCGTAAACTTCGTAAAAGTAACCATGCATTTTGCGGAGCCATAGAAGCACCAATATTCATGTATTCCTTTTCAAATATCCTCTTGATCAGTTCTTTTTTGCCCGTTACTACGCCTGCAACCACATCACTATGCCCGGCCAGGTATTTGGTGGCCGACTGTGCCACTAAATCGATACCGTATGCGATAGGTTGCTGGTAAAGTGGTGAACAATAGCTGTTATCAATCATGGTGAGGATTCCTCTGGCCTTTGCCATAGCAGCGATACTTTCTAAATCCTGTACCTCGAAACTAAACGTATTGGGAGATTCTAAGTAAATCAATTTGGTTTTCGGTGTAATGGCAGCTTCAATCGCAGTGATGTCGCTTCCATTTACAAAGGAGGTTTTTACCCCAAATTTTGGAAGGAAATCGTTAAATAATTTAATGGTCCAACTGTAAGGATTTTCTACACAAATGACTTCATCGCCAGTACTTAGTAATGCCAATACTGGAATGGTGACCGCGGCAATGCCACTGCCAAAAACTAAGGCATCTTCCGCACCATCTAAGGCCGCAAGTTTCTTCCTTAAGATATCAATGGTTGGATTAAAACCTCTTGAATATAGATTTCCTTGGTATTCATCTGCCAATGCTAGCCTAAAATCATCAACGGTATTGAATTTGAAATTGCTGGTTTGGATGATAGGTGGTGCAATGGCATTGAAATAATTCTCCCTTTCCTCCCCAAGCTCATTTAAAATGTAAGAAATATCCACTTTGTTAAGTTAAAAGTTAAAATTGGACTAGGTCGTTTTACTTCTATTGAAAAACTTATTGATGAAATAGATGGCTACAAATCCTAAGAAAATAAAAATACCATTTAGTGCCGCGTTTGCATCATCGTTATAAATACTGATGGCTACAAAAAGATAGGCAGCAATAAAAATAATAGGCATTAATGGATAAAATTTCATAGTATAAATGGTATTTTTATCCAAATGCGCTGTTTTTTTACGTAAATAGAAGATGGTAGCAGCTGAAAAAATCATGCCTGCACCATCCATGAAGATGGTATAGTTTAAAATTTTATCGAAGGTTTTTGCATAAAATATGGTAAAAATAGATAAGATGGTAAAGAGGGTTAAGCTCACGACCATTACATCATGCTTTTTTGTTTTTTTGGTAAATATTTTTGGCAGTGCACCTTCTTCGCCCATGGCATACATGGCTCTTGGATTGCTCAAAAGATTAACGTTTACATAACCCAATACTGATAGGAATATCAATACCGAAAGTACGGTGAAACCAGCTGGTCCAAATATCTGTCCTGCAAGAATAGCCGCAATACTTTGAGCCGATTTCAATTGTTCAAAGCCAATCACTTTTACATAGGCGTAATTAATAGCCATGTAAAGGGTAATGATGATTCCCAAACCCACTAAAATAGAACGCGGAATTACCTTTTTGGCTTCTTTGGCTTCGCCGCCAAAGTTGATGGTTTGTTGGTAGCCTCCAAAACTGAAAGACACTGCAATTAAACAAATGCCAAGTGCTTTCCCATAATCGCTCCACGTAGCGGGTAGCCCATCTGTTGTACTAAAAACTGAAGGCAGCTGTTGCGTTTGTCCACCAAAAAATATGGCACAGATCAAAGTAACCACCATCACTAATTTGATAATGGTAAGGATGTTTTGCGTTCTTGAGCTGGTTCTTAACCCCAATAAATTAATGGTATAAAAAATAATGATGCTCACTAATCCGATGATAATGCGATGGTCGTTGGTTTGCATTTCGACAGGAAACAGAGCCTTGTTCAAATATTCTGCACCAATTAACGAAACCCCAGCCACTGATGCTGCATTACTTACTACAATGATACAATTGATAGCAAAGGCAATGGAGGGGTGATAGCATACCGAGAAAATCTTGTAATAACCACCGGTAACCGGATAACGAGAGCCAATTTCGGCGTAGGTTAGGGCACCACAAAGGGCTACGAAACCGCCTATGATCCAAGCTAGAAAAAAGAGTTCGGGAATTTGAGCTTTGGCAGCCACATTTACGGGAGTTCTAAAAATTCCCATACCTATCACAAGGCTTACCACAATCATGGAAAGGTCGAAGAGGGAAAGTTGCTTCTTTTCAGGATTCATTAAAATAGTTTTTTTGTTGGTTTAGGTTGTTTTGCTACCTTTCTTTATTTCGTCATCCTGAACTCGTTTCAGGATCTGTTAGCTGATGCTGAAATAAATTCAGCATGACGGGAGGCTTATAAAGTCTAGCTGTTTTCAAAGCACAATTTAACAATAAAAAGCTGCTCAACAATTTCATCATTAAAAAAATACAAAATGCATTCGCAAAGTGTTTAAATGTGGAAATCTAACCGATAAAAACGGTTGAAATTGATTAAATTTGTATGGCTTATTTTATTTTCAAAGCAATCCACACGTAAAACAAGAGTATTATGGCAGAACCTATCTATAACGAAGACAGTATTAAGTCCTTAGACTGGCAAGAGCACATCCGCAGGCGCCCGGGTATGTATATTGGTAAGTTGGGTGACGGTTCAGCACAGGATGACGGTATTTACGTGTTGCTAAAGGAAATTATCGATAACTCTATCGATGAATTTATGATGGGAGCTGGAAAAACCATCGATATTAGCCTTCATGAGCATAAGGTGATCGTAAGGGATTATGGCCGTGGTATCCCTTTGGGAAAGGTAATAGACTGTGTTTCTAAAATGAATACCGGAGGTAAATACGATAGCAACGCTTTCCAAAAATCGGTGGGGATGAACGGGGTAGGTACCAAAGCCGTAAATGCGCTTTCTACCATTTTTGTGGTGCAAAGTTACCGCGATGGTAAAACAAAACGTGTAGAGTTTAGCAAAGGATTGGTAACGCTTGAACACCCTGAAATTGAAACCACACAGCGTAACGGTACCTCTATTACTTTTTATCCTGATGAAACCATTTTCAGGAACTATCGTTACATTCCTGATTTTGTAGAAACCATGATTTGGAACTACGTTTTCTTAAATACAGGTTTAACCATCAACTTCAATAATCAAAAATATTTCTCGGAAAGAGGATTGTACGATTTGCTTTCGAGGGAAAATAAGCCTGAAGAAATCCGTTATCCAATTATCCACCTTAAAGGGCACGATATTGAAGTGGCGATGACCCACGGCCAGCAATATGGTGAAGATTACCACTCTTTCGTAAACGGACAATACACCACTCAAGGTGGTACGCACCAAGCAGCTTTTAGGGAGGCTGTGGTTAAAACAATCAGAGAGTATTATAATAAAGATTATGATGCTTCGGATATTAGGGCTTCTATTATAGCGGCTATTGCCATAAGGGTACAGGAACCTGTTTTCGAATCGCAAACCAAAACCAAATTAGGTTCGGAACGGGTGGCTCCAGAAGGACAAACAGTTCGTACGTTTGTGAACGATTTCTTGAAAAAAGAACTAGATGATTATCTGCATAAGCATAAAGATGTTGCAGATGCCATTGAAACTCGAATTAAACAGTCGGAACGCGAGCGTAAGGATATCGCGGGTATCAAAAAACTGGCCAACGATAGAGCTAAGAAGGCATCCTTGCACAATAAAAAGCTAAGGGATTGTAAGGTACATTTCAATAGCAATCACGAACGAAGATACGAAACCACCTTATTCATTACCGAGGGTGATTCGGCTTCAGGTTCTATCACCAAATCAAGAGATGTAGAAACACAAGCCGTATTTAGTTTAAAAGGTAAGCCACTAAATTGCTACGAACTGACCAAAAAGGTAGTTTATGAAAACGAGGAATTCAACCTTTTGCAACATGCTTTGAATATTGAAGACGGTTTGGATGGCCTGCATTACAACAATATTGTAATAGCTACCGACGCCGACGTGGACGGCATGCATATCCGTTTGCTGATGATGACCTTCTTTCTCCAGTTTTTCCCAGATTTGGTAAAAGCGGGCCATGTTTACATTCTTCAAACACCACTTTTTAGAGTAAGAAATAAAAAAGAGACCATTTATTGCTATAGTGATGAAGAGCGTAGAAATGCCATCGCAAAATTAGGTGGTAAACCCGAAATTACCCGCTTTAAAGGCTTGGGAGAAATCTCGCCTGATGAATTTGGCCTGTTTATTGGAAAGGATATTCGTTTAGATCCTGTAATTTTAAAAGAGCAAACAATTAAGAGCTTATTGGAATACTATATGGGGAAAAATACTCCCGATAGGCAACAACATATCATTAAAAATCTACGCATTGAAAAAGACGAAGTTGACGCCGAAGAAAAAGAGATAGACGATTTAGAGGTTGCATAAAGGCGTAATATTAATGTTTTCAATTAATTATGGCTTTAATTTGAAGTGCTGAAGGTATTTTCCGTTAAAATGTAAAAAGTTAATACTTCCTAGGGCATGATATTTGCCCTTATGTTGCACTTTGGACGATCCGCATTAACGCAACGTATGACTACTAACACCAAAAAAAGTGCTTCTCGTTATGGGCTAATTGTAATTTTATTACTTGCACTTTTTATCTCTGCAATCTTTTTCTATACCCGAAATAACCGTATCAATTTACTTTCTGAAAATGTAAATCAGCTTAATAATATTGAAAATGACTATTCGCAGTTAGATACCTGCGTGCTGCTGTTATATAAGGCCGATAATAATTGTAGGTTGTTTGAAGCGACAGGGAACAGTGTTTACATGAAGCAGTTTTCCAATGAAATCGGTCGCGTTTCCAAGATTCTAGATACATTGCAACTTCGCGAAAACACAAGAGTCTATTCCAAAAACGTAAAAGGCTTGGTGGAACAGAAGAAAGCCAAAGTACAAATATATTTAAAGCTTAAACAGCTTACGGATAGCTTATTTCTGATTAACGCCAATGTTGATACGCTGAAGCAGAGAACTTTTACCCGAGGAATGGAAATTACCCAAGGAAGGTTTAAAACAATGGTTGTTATCGATACCATAAAGCCTAAAGAAGCGAAGGAAAAGGGATTGCTTGGAAGAATTGCCGATGCCTTTTCGAGACAAAAAAGAAGAACCGATACCAATGCCGTTTTGGTGAAAAAAGAAATTACTTTGGATACTTCTTTGTCGAGCAAGAATTATAATAAAATGCAAATCAGAAATATCAATACCTACTTTCGAAATCTGTATGCCGCCAACAAAATATTAAAAGATAATGAGATTGCAATTTTACGTATCAATTCCCGCATTATTAACGAGATTGTATTTTTGCTTCAAAATTTTAAAACTTCGGAAATAGCCTTTGCTTCGCAAACTAAAAAGAGTATCCAATATGATTTGAATAACACCTTTAAGAGTATTGATAATATTTACTTCGTAATCTTCGGATTGCTATTGACTTTGGTGGCAATTATTTTGTTTAACTTATGGAAGATTTATCGTAATGAAGGTCAATTGATTGATTATGGCCATAGAGTTTCGCAATATGCCCAATCCAAAAGCCGGTTTTTGGCCAATATGAGCCATGAAATTCGTACTCCACTCAATTCAGTCATTGGATTTTCAGAACAGTTGAACCAAGAAAATCTTTCGGTACAGCAAAAGGAACAGGTGGAAGCGATTAAAACCTCTTCGGAATTATTGTTGGATTTGGTTAATGACATTCTAGATTTTTCTAAGTACGAGGTAGGTAAAATCAATTTTGATAAGGTAGCCTTTGCCCCTATTGATGCCATTAACGAAGTATTCAATAGCATTGCTATCCAAGCTTCTAAAAAAGGATTGAAACTGGAAAAACAGATATCCTTTGATACTAATTTGACCATTCAAGGTGATTCGTTGCGCTTAAAGCAGGTGATCATGAATTTGTTAAGCAATGCTATTAAGTTTACGGATAAAGGTTCTGTAACGCTTAAGGCAGATATGGTTGCGTTATCTAAAAAGAAAGGCTCCTTAAAAATTCAAGTGATTGACACTGGCGTGGGTATTGAAGATAAGGATGCGGCCGTTATTTTCGATGAATTTGCACAAGTAAATTACTCGACCACTAAAAACACACAGAAGGGTACGGGATTAGGTTTGGCGATTTGTAAACGTATAGTGGAGCTTCAACAGGGTAAAATAGGTTTGACCAGCACGCCCAATAAAGGTTCGAATTTTACATTTGAAATCCCTTACGAACTATGTGATGATGTAGCTAGTAAGCAAAAAAACTTAGCCATTACTGATGTTGGCCATTTAGCAGGAAAAAGAATATTATTGGTTGACGATAATAAGATGAACGTGCTGTTGGCGCAAACGGTGATTAAAAAATACAATGTCATTACAGATACGGCTTATGACGGCTCGGAGGCGCTCCAGCTTTTTGCTAAAAATAATTACGATTTGGTACTTACCGATGTACAAATGCCAATTATGGGTGGTGTTGAACTTACTCGTATGATCAGAGCTGACAAGGATAAAATGAAGGCAAAAGTTCCCGTACTTGGGGTAACAGCTAACGTTCTGGAAGAGGATAGGGATAAATACCTGGCTTCGGGTATGAACGATTTGGTGCTTAAACCTTATTCTGAAAAGGAGTTAATCGGTAAGATTGTGAACTACATCGCCAACTAATTGTGATTATTCTTTATTAGGTTCAATAGTATCCTCAGGGTGTTGAGGAGGCAATTTATCTACTTCTTTTTCCACCACAATTGTTTTTAGGTGTACTGCATATTTGGAAGGGGTAATTCCAGTATCGAATTTCTCGGCATAAGCTTGTGTAAACTCTGCACCAAAGTACAAGATAATGGCCGTGTAATAAATCCAAACTAAAATAACGATGATGGAACTGGCCGCACCAAAGGCCGAACCGGGGTTGCCTTTTTCAATGTAAATGCCAATGATATATTTACCTAAACTGAAGAGCAATGCGGTAAACAATGCGCCTACTAATGCTGGTTTCCATTTTAGATTTACATCAGGCAGTACTTTAAAGATAATGGCAAAAATAGTGGTCACAACAGCCAACGTTAGTGCATTGGTGACAATCAACATTAGCCAGCCCGAAACTTCTTCGATACCAATTTTGGCTGCGTAACTATCCAGCTTTCCTCCAATACCAACTACAATACTGTTCACCACTAGCGATACCAGCAGTAAAAAACCCAAGGATGCTATTAGAGAGAAAGATAATAGACGGTTGGTGATCAATTTTTTCCAACCTTTTTTGGGAACAGCTTTTACCTTCCAAATTAAATTGATGCTATCCTGTATTTCTATGAAAATAGCCGTAGAACCGATGATCAGTGTAGTGATGCCTATAATAAGGCCTATAGTACTTCGCCCTGATAAATTTGCATTATTTACAAAAGTTCGCAACTGATTTGCGGCACTGTTGCCAATCAATTCGCTAATTTCTCCAAAAAGTTTGGTGTTAGGGTCCATATTGTCACCCAAAAACATGGACGCAGAAGAAATCACGATGATGATTAAAGGGGTGAGGGAGAAAATGGTATAGTAAGCCAAAGCCGCACTTAGTTTCATTACGCGGTCTTCCATAAAACCTTTGCCCGCTGCAATAAACAAGTGGTAAGTGTTTACAAAAAGTGATTTTATCTTTCCGGGTATTCTTTTCATTTTATTAAAACGGATATCCAATGCCAATGTTTAAAACAAGATTATCTCTTCTCCAACCTTTACTGCCAAAATCTATTTCATCTATCACCCAGCGCTGACCCTTAGGTAAAAAAGGCTTACGAATAGGGAAGGCGCCATCAAGACGGATGACAAATATAGTGGCATCAACCCTTAAACCCACTCCAGTACCCACCGCAAGCTCGTCAAATGAATTTTTCAGTTTGAAAGCCGAACCTGGCCTATTTGGATCTCCTTTACGCAGCCAAATATTTCCCGCATCAACAAAGGCAGCACCATGAAGAATGCTCACTAATTTAAATCTTAATTCCGAATTGAGCATCATTTTTACATCGCCACCTTGATCGGCAAAACCAGTGTTGTTGTTTTGTACTTGGAACGTTCCCGGGCCTAAGGATCTAGCTCTAAATGCTCTGATGTCGTTAGTGCCACCAGCAAAAAATTGGCGTACAAATGGGAGCGAACTGCTACCACCATAAGCATAGCCATAGCCTAAGTTCAAGCGATTGGCCCAAATCACCCCTGGGTTAATTTTATAATAACTTCGCAAATCGGTTTCTATCCTTACGAATTGAGATAATGTGGTATTAAATAACTTACGATCACCATTTGCATCTTTACTTACAAAAAGTCCCCAAACGTTTCCACTGGTCTCTAAACCTCCAAAGAAATATAAGTTATGGCGGCGTTTTTCCTGCATTTGGTTAGTGTATGTAAAATTGTAATTGCTACCGATGATGAACTGGTTTTCTAAGGTGTACTTTAATCCTGGGTTTTGGTCAATAAGGTCTTTATAAGCTTGAGAAGTAGTATCCTTATTTGAAGTCACTAAGTTAACCGATGCTGGGAAAAAATTGTGCTCTTTAAACTGATTTTCTTTCCAATTGTAACCATATTGTGCTTTGAAAGAGTTTAGTTTATAAACAGTATCTCTGCTTAACAACTGATAACCTAATGAAATAATGGTTTTTGGTGTGAATGCGTTAGTGCTTCGTGGCTTATAAAAAGGTACAATAAAACGAGGGAGCGTGAGCTTGGCTTCTCCTGTAAGCGAGTAAGAATTAATGCCCTTAGCTTGTCCGCTATATTGGGTTTCGAAGCCGCCACTGGCACTAACATCTAATTGTTCAGCTCCCCTAAATATATTACGGGTAGTTTGTGTGATTTTCAACTCTGAGCCAATAAAGTTATTGGACTTTTGGGTACCCGTAACCGAAAAGGTAAGTGAATTTTTTCGTAAAGGGGTAAGGTAAATATTCAGGTCAAGCTGGCTATTCTTAAAACTGTCTATGGGTAAAAATTCAGCTCTTACGTCTTGAAAGACGCCCAAGTTTACCATTCTGTTTAAAGATTGGTTGTGGTCTTTTCTATTATATCTTTCTCCTTTTTTAAAAAAAACCAATCTGTCGAAAACCCTAGGTTTGTAAGTATTACGGTTGTCGTAGATATTAAAATCATTATACTTCAAAGGTTCTAATCGCCTTAAAATGCTATCTCTTCGTAAGCTATAATTAGGGTAAATATTGATATTTCTGATGGTATAAGGTTTTAATGCAGCATCAGGTGTAATCGTTTTAATGCGTACATTCACGTTTACCAAATGATTTCCAATAGTACTGTCGACCTGTAAAATCAAATGTTCGGGACTGAAATAGAAATAACCACTTTCTTTTAGGTCATTATCAATCCGCATACGTTCATTTTTATAGGTTTCCAAATCATAAAAATCGCCACGTTTCAATAACGTTTTGGCTTTGTTTTGATTGATGATATGTGTCAAATCACCCGTGTCAGGTGGGAAAGTGATTTCATTGATTTTATAACGGGTGCCAGTTGATGCGGTGTAAATGGCCTTGCCTCTTCGTCTTTTGATTACCGTGTCGCCAGTAACTTCTGCTTGTAGATAGCCTTGGCTGATCAAAAAGCTTTTCAGTACGTCACTGTTGTATTTGAGTTTTACCTCGCTCATTAATACCGGTGGTTCACCCACTTTATTGCGCAACCAATTTCTAAAACCTTTGGGCTTTTTGGGCTCTCCAGCAAGGTTGTAGATGTAAAGTTTAGGTTTTAGTCCCAAGATTGATTTATTTGGACGTGGTCTTGTTTTATCTTCCAAAGTATTTCTCACTTGTTTTTCGTTGGCTATCTTAGACGAAGAATCAGGATTGATTTTTACTTCGGCTCCAGTATATAAATTTTGTCCAGGCTTCAGAAATCTGGTATTGCTACAATTGGCTAGCAGGAAACAAGCCAACATGAAAGCACTTAATTTAATTAGCTTTTTCATTTTTTGGTCTTTGTTCTGCTTCATTTCTATTTCTGTTTCTACGTTTCTGGAATATTTCTTTAAATCTGTTATAGTCTACTACTAGGGTAAAACCTAAGCCTGTTTCTATAATTTGCCCTTCAATTACACTTTCGTTTTGATTGCGACGATAAGCTCTTAAACGATAGCGTCCATCTCTAGATAAGGCGTATTCTACATTGACATTGCCTGCGATATTGGTGGCACTTTGGTTGGCTGTTTGTGGACCTTCTAGGGCAAAAGAACTTCCTACAGTGACTGTTAGTCGGTCATTTAATAATTTCTTAGATAGGCCTACTTCCAAATCTGTCTTTTGTTCGAGGCTACCAGTGGAGTAATCCTCAGAGGAATTGATACCAAAATTCACATCAACTCCCTGTATCAAGTCTGAAGCTAGGTTATTCAACTGCTCAGTCAATAACTTACTTACGCTGGAACGGGCTATGCTGGATACGCCACCACCACCACCGGCCAAACTTTGGAAAGGATTGTTGGCAATAAATCTTTCCAATGCCAAAAGCGCAAAAACTTGCTTGTTCAGTTCGTTCTCATCACGGTTTACGCTTTGCAATTTGGTGTAGGCAAGACTTCCAATTTCGGTCCCACGTTCGTTTTCTGGTAAATCAATTTTAAAGGAAATGATTGGTTTTAACAGTTCGCCCTTCATATAAAGGTAAACCTGAAATGGCAATTTGGTTTTTGCCTGTACCAATTCTGGTTGATTAAGTAAATCAATAGGCGCCGCATTCACTTCGTAAAGTGCCGTTAAATTGATGTTTGCTTCGGTTGGTTCGCCTGTCCAGATCATGGTACTTCCTTTCACTAATTTGAAAGGTTTTTTGCCTAACGGGCCAACAGAAAGGCTATAAGAACCGTCCACAATTTCATAACGTCCTGTCATGCTAATTTTACCACTAGGGTCCATGGTCGCATTTAAGTCTGCATCGCCTCTAACGGTTAGCATATCACCATTTGCAGGGTCAACCACAACATTCAGTTCTGCTTCGGGATCAATGTTAATATCGGCTACCAGGTTAATCCCCTTAATTGGCGATTTACTAATGCTGTCAGCTTTTAAATCCTTTTGTCCGTTGAAAGGGGGAGCATCGGCATCAATAAATTGCACAATACCTTCTTGGTCAATCACCGAAGGATCATTTATAGGCATTGCGTAATAGAACTTGGTGCCTTTTTCAACAGTGATGCTCATGTTTACATCTGGCTGGTTCAAATCTCCACGTACCCGAATGTTGCTGCTCAGAAATACGGTTCCATAAATCATGTCGTTGTCTTGAGCTGTTGAGCTAATGGCCCTAAAATTATTGGTACGAATATCGAGCCCAAAGCGAACATTGCTAAAATCGCTGGTGTACACCATGCCGTTAACGGTAGCTTTTTTACCCAAAGAATCAATCAAAGTAAAATTGTTGAAGCGAATGCCTTCATTGTTAAAGGAAACTTCTTGATTAGGCATGGTAAAATAGGCATTGATATAGGCAATTCTAAAACCAGCATCGTTAAATTTCAATGCGCCTAAAATTTGCGGTTTGCTTAGTTCGCCTTTCACAGTAAACTGCCCGGTAATTGTTCCTTTTCCCTGCTTAATTTGCCCAAAACTTACACTTTCTATTTGTCGCAAATCAATTTTATTGATGTCGATATTCAAATCTAAATTGCTTTGTGGCGCTGTGTAGTAAAAGCCCTTAGCCGAAAGTTCATGTATGTCTTTTAAGCTTACATCTACCTCAAAAGCATTTTCTGTATTATTGTTAACGATGGCTCTTAAATCGCCCAATTCGTCTTTTTGGTAACGTAATTTGGAAATGGTTAAATCGGCCTCGAACTTAGGGTTAGAAACTAAGTCCTTTACATCCACTGTACCATTGATAGCTCCGCCAACCAAAGTCGTGTCGGTTTCGGCGAATTTAGTGAGGGTTTCAATCTGAAAGTTTTTAAATTCAACTTTCAGTGGCGAATTAGGAGTGTCGGAAGTGCTGTTAATGCTGAGCAATTGTGAGCCTTGACTGATATTGAATTCATGTGCTAAAATTCCCGATTCCCCAAACTGGATATAGTTTTCGGGAGCTACCGTCCATTTTTCGTAATCTAGCAACAGTTTATTGGGGTCTAAATTGAAACGGAAGTCTTTATTGATGGATTGGAAAATACCTGCAATTACATATTTATCCTTGCGCTGTCTATCGCGTAGAAACACATTTAAATCTAATTTGTTGTCTGCTGCTGAGCCAGAAATTTCGGTATTAAATAGAGCTATGGATGGATTGGTAACGCTATTGATAAACAAACGGTAGTTTAACTTTTCAGCGTTATTGCCTACGTTCAATTTAATACTGTCTAAATTAATGTCGTTGTAGGTAATTTTTGGAAATACCGCATTCATTAACAAACTATCTTTCTCGGTGTCAATTAATCCATTAATTTTAGAAGGGGCAAAGGTGGTTAATGATGGCACGAAATCCTTTAAGAATTTAGGATTGTAGACATTGGCGGTAAAACGGATGCGCTGCGGCGGAATTTTAGTGACTTCTCCAAATTCATAGTATTTGTTAATTTGATTGATCACGGCACTTCCTATCTTACTCAATTGGTATTTGCCATCTACTGTTGCGCTGATCAATTCTGATTTCAGTATCAATTTATTCTCTGTTGCTGTAGAAACAGCGTTCAATTGGACGGTGTCTACATTAAATTTTTTGCCTTCTTTCACCAATTGCAAACCTGTGGCAAATACGTCACCGTTTAAATAATCCACATCAGCCGTTTTAATATCTGCTTTGATATTCCCAGCAAATCTAAACTCAGTTTTACTAAAGTTCAGTTTTTGCAAATCGACATGTTTTAAAGCTACGTTCGCCTTAACTGCTGGATATTTGCCTGCTAAATTGGCGTTAGCACTCAGTTCTACATTCACATTGCTATCGGGCATGTTGCCTTTAATGGCTACATTTTGGTTGGCATAGTTGCCTGATAATTTCAAATTGCGATAATTGTACTTGTTGTAATAAGCACTCAGTACCGTTGCATTAAACTTAGCATTGATTTTTTTAGGGTCTAAACCTGTGCCCACTACAGATGCTTTTGCTGAAACTCTACCCAAGGTAGGTTGCTGTTTCAGTAATCGGCCCACGTTGAAATTGTTTAAACTTACATCTGCTTTGTATCTTTCCCTGCCTTTTGAACCATTCATGGTAGCTGCTAAAACTGCTCCGCCTATATCTGATTTTACATTCAGGTTGGTACTGAAGTCGCTCATAGAGCCTTTGAATTTGCCATTGGCATCAATGACGTTGGGAAGCTCAATGCTTGGTGGTAATGTTTTTTTAGGGACAATTGCCAGAATATCCGTTTTAGTAATATGTACTTTTTTAATGTTGAGGTCAAGATAGGCCTTATTGATGTCGGTTACATTGTTGACCTTTCCGTTCACATCAATTTGGGTATTACTTAAACCACTGATCTGTAGTTGTGGAACATTAAGCTTGTTTAGATAGCCATTTACTTTAGCATTTACCTTGATTTTCTGATTGGCGTATTGTTTTGGTAAGGCATCGCTAAAGAAGGTCGCATCCTTTAACCCAATGGTGGTGTTCTTGATGTCGATTTTCAGTTTTACACGCTCTGGGTTTTTGGTCAAATCATCCAGTGAAGTAAAACTCAGGTCTGTCGCATTTTCAATGTTGGTATTTGGCGTTTTCAGCACAAAATTATCTAACTTAATTTGCTTGTCGTTGTAAATGGCATCGCCTCTTAAGGCAGTCAGTATAAATCCGCTTTGGTCGGTTAGTGAACCATTTTTAACCTTTGCCGTAATACCTTTGCTGCTATAATTGACATCTTCGGCCCCTAAATTAAGCCCTTTGATGTTCAGGTGGTTAAAGTCGATACCTTTTTTGAGTGGTTTGGTTCCTAGATTATCAAACTGTAATTGGTTGTTGATCAGGTTAATCTTTTTGATGGCTAGCGCTAAAGTGGATTCTTCTGCTACAACGGTATCTTTCACCTTACTCAGATCATTGCTAGGTGCAGGTTTAAAAGCAAATTTAACGAAGGAGTTGGCAAGCTCAGCATTATCGGTCGTGTAATGGCCATTGGTCAAATCAACTTTTAAATGATCAAAGGCTAGCTTATTGACATTTGCTACGGCATTAGTGGTGGTAAGTTGGTCATCATAATTTACCTTCACGTTGTTGAACTCAAATTTCTGAACTTCTATCGTAGGTAATTTGCCCTGTTCTTTTTGCGTACTGTCAACACTATTGTTGATGTGCTGTACCAGTTGGGTCAAAGGTTTTTGTTGTAGGTAAACAAGAGATGTGTTGTCTACCGTGAAATTTCTGATGACATATTTCTGATTGGCCAGGTCAAAATCCTTGATTTTCGTTTCGAGCTTACCTAAATAGAATTTTACGTTGTTACCCGCTACATCGTCTCTGTAAGTAAGTCCAATGTCTTCAAAACGAACTTTATCTACAGAGAATTTTAGTGTAGAAGTGGTGTCCTCTTTTACCTTCTCTTCCGGTTTTTTCTGTTCGCTCATAAAAGCATCAACCAAAAAAGAGAAATTGAAAGTAGTATCAGGATTAACTCTCTTTACGTTGGCCCTAATGTTTTTCAGTTCCAAATAGTTGATTTCGACGGTGTTTTTAAGCAGTTTGAAAAGACTGATGTCTACCTGTAGTTTTTCGGCGTACAGTAAGGTGTCTTTGTTAAGGTCTTCAATATAAAATTTGTTGAGCACCACATCTTTTGGAAGCGCAATTTTAATGCTTTCTAACCTTACCTCTGTTTTTGTTTTGTTTTTAAGGTAGCCAATGGCTTTATCTTTCACGAAATTTTGGACAGCGGGGATATTTAGAGAAAGCGCAACGAGTACTACCAGTAAAATGACACTGGCAATTACCCATAAAATGATTTTAAGACCTTTTCTAAAATACTTATTCAAGCGTAGGTGTTTTTTGATGGTTCAATATAATTATTTATTCTAAAATGGCTTTTCACCACTTAAAGCAAACAAAACTTGCTCCATAAAGTTTTGGTCTCTCTACAATCAATTATTAATTTCTAATTTGTATGTTTAGTTTATGAATGTACATAATTTTAATATTAGCTACCAAACATACGAACATATTAATGAGCTTTCTGTGGAAGACAAGTTGTTGTGTATAAGGGCAGAAGAAGCTTTGAAAACCTCATACTCGCCTTACTCAAAGTTTAAAGTAGGTACGGCCATACAATTGGCAGATGGAGAAATTGTTTTAGGGAGCAATCAAGAGAATGTGGCATATCCTTCTGGTTTATGCGCAGAGAGGGTAGCCCTTTTTGCCATTGGTTCTTCAAAACCAAATGCGGTAATTAAAACCATGGCCATTACGGCATTTACCGAAAATTTTGAGATTAAAAATCCAGTTACTTCGTGTGGCGCATGCCTACAGGTAATGGCTGAGTTTGAACAGAAGCAAAAGTCACCTATTTCGGTAATCTTCTACTGCTTGAATGGACAAATTATGAAAGTAGAAGGGATTAGAAGCTTATTGCCTTTTGTTTTTGTAGAAGATAGGTTGGCTGGAATTACCTAACATTTAAGGCTTGTTTGGCATAAATATTATCTGTTTGGATAAAATCTGGGGACATCGCAAAGGCTTTTCTAAGCTCGTCTCGATAATAGGGAGTCCACAATTGTACTTTTAAACCTGCTTTTTGTGCTGCGGCAACTGTTTCTTTGGTTACTGTTGGATCGGTATAATTACAGCTTAAACCGTCGTAGCCTAACCTCACTGCATTATTTATTTTTTCGGGCATGGGCTCATATCTCATAAAGCAAGTCGTAATTCCCTTGGTTGCGTTATTTGATTTTAACTGCGTGCAGAATAGCTGACTGTCTATCTCTACCATGGTTCGGTCAATAAACTTATAGTTTTGAAACACGCTTGCCAAACTTGTAGCCAATTGCGTTAAATAACCATTTCGATTTCCGTATAAACTAAAAGTGGTGGTGCTGAACGATATTTTAATGTCTAATGACATGTATAATCCTCTGCCTGTATTGTTGTTCCAGTCAACAATTTCTGAGAGTTTATAGATACGATCTGATTTATCCTTGTGGCAAATTCTAATTTTTTCAATCTCTACATCTCTCATTTTTGGGATGGTGTCTTGAGAATTGCTATTGCAAACGAAGCCACTTAAATCGCTGTTGTGCCAAACCCACGGCGTACCATCAAGGCTCATTTGTATATCCAATTCTACACCATCTAGCCTTTGGGCAGCATTTTGTACAGCTGGCAGGGTGTTCTCTATCAAAACATCGTTGTAATTATTGTTGCCGCTACCTTTGTGGCCCATAAAATTAATGGAGGTGTCCATGGGGTCTGGTCTACCACAGGAATTTAAGAAGAGCAAAAATCCCACTATGCAACTGGCAAACAATACGATGCGTCTATTGGAGAAAGGCATTATTAAGAAATGGGATATGGATTGAAATGCAAAGTTATATAATTTAAAACAAGTTTTTACAACTTGAATGTTTAGTTTTTCATAGGTAGAAAAGAGTGCTGATAATTATGATTTGTTCAACTTAAGTAGACGAGGGTCAGCGCATAGGCGGATGAATGTCTATGACTAGATTACTCCTTTTATCTCTAAAAATATGCCGTATTCAGAAAGTATGTTTAAGCGGTTTAAAGCAGGTTTTTGCCAATTTGGTCAAAAGCCGATGAGGTTTTTTTTCCCCGATGGTTGGAAAAAATGGGGCTGCTTATCTTAAACTTTCCTATCTTTAAAATGAAAACCAAAATTATCTTGCATGAGAAGAATCACAACTGTATTACTTGTGGCCATCGCATTGTTTTTAATGTCGTGTAGCACAAAAAAGGCCGACTTGGTCGTTTATAATGCTCGCATTTATACTGTAAATGAGGGTTTTGAAGTAGTAGAGGCCATGGCCATTAAGGATGGCAAAATATTAGCCTTAGGAAAATCAGAAGACATTAAAGCGCAATATCCTACGAAGGAAACTTTAGATGCTCAAGGAAAAGCCATTTACCCAGGCTTTATTGATGCGCATGCGCACTTTTTTGGTTATGCGCAAAGCTTGAATAATGCAGACCTAACTGAAGCCAAGTCATGGGATGAAGTATTGACAAGATTGCAGGAATTTGCAAAGACTCACTCTGAAGGTTGGTTGACCGGTAGGGGGTGGGACCAAAACGACTGGCCTGAAAAACAATTTCCAACTAAGGATAGGCTAGACGAGCTTTTTCCCAACAGGCCTGTTCTATTAACCCGAATTGATGGTCATGCTGCTATTGCTAACCAAAAAGCACTTGAAGCTGCCGGACTTACAAAAGCTTATGAACTTACAGGCGGAGAAATCGTTGAAAAAGATGGTAAACTTACCGGAGTACTTATTGATAATGCTGTTGATTTGGTGAATAGCAAAGTTCCTTCACTTACCGAAGCACAAATGAAAACATTGCTATTACAGGCACAAGAAAATTGTTTTGCGGTAGGCTTGACCACTATTGATGATTGTGGTTTGGACTATGATGCTGTAGAGGGTATTGAGCAACTGCAAAAGAATGGCGATTTGAAGATGCGTTTCTACGTAATGCTTTCTGATAGTGAAAAAAACTACGATTATCTATTTAAGCGAGGCGCTATTAAAACAGATCGGTTAAATGTAAGATCTTTTAAAGTATATGGTGATGGTGCTTTGGGCTCTAGGGGAGCCTGTTTGTTGCATCCTTATAGTGATATGCCCAATAAAAAGGGCTTTATGCTGAGCGATTTGGCCCACTTCGAAAAAGTAGCTAAAAAAATCAATGAACATAATTTTCAGATGTGCACTCATGCCATTGGTGATTCAGCCAATCGGGCCATCCTTAAAATTTATAACGAAGTTTTGGGTCCCAATAATGATAAACGTTGGCGTATAGAACATGCACAAGTAGTGGCTCCGCAAGATTTTGAATTGTTTGGAAAGGCCAATGTAGTACCTTCAGTGCAGCCTACTCATGCTACGTCTGACATGTACTGGGCACAGGATAGATTGGGGAAAGAGAGGATAAAAGGTGCTTATGCCTACAAACAATTGCTGAAGCAAAATGGTTGGTTACCTTTAGGAACCGATTTTCCAGTAGAACAAATTAATCCTATGCTCACTTTTTATGCGGCAACGGCAAGAAAAGATGCTGCCGGTTGGCCAGCCGCTGGATTTCAAGTGGAAAATGCCTTAACACCAGAAGAAACGCTAAGAGGAATGACCATTTGGGCCGCCAAATCAAATTTTGAAGAGAAAGAAAAAGGTAGTTTGGAAGTTGGTAAATTCGCTGACTTTGTGTTGATGGAGAACGACCTGTTGAAAGCAAACGCAAAACAAATTTTAGATAATAAAGTAATTAGAACTTACATTAACGGAGAAAAAGTTTATGAGAAAAAATAACCTGATGGGTGTAATCGCCATTTGTTTAACTGCTGTTGTTTCCTTTACCGCCTGCGCCCAAGATCATAAACAAAACCAAAATCGTTTGAACAAAATTAACGATGTGGTAAAGCATACGGTACTGCTTAACAATTACCAAAACTTTGTTCCAGTAGTAGGGCTAGCCGAAAAAAGAATCGTATCTATAGACTTAGGATACCCATATCAGATTGGTTTTGATAGTCTTTTAAACAAGTACGCTCCTATTCAAAGCCTAAGTGCGCTTAAATATGTAGACTCAACTACCTTAAATGATTTGGAAGATGATGTGAAGTTTTATAACACTGTTATTGTTGCTTTAAATAGTGATATGGCCAAAAATGCGAAATATGTGAGCTTTATTAGCAATATGGCCAAAAGCAAGGATGTAGTAGTGGCTTTATTTGGTAACGGTAGTGCCCTGAGTTCTTTTGATCAGCTAAATGCTCCTTTGGTTTGGAGTTCAGAAGATAACGATGAAGCTGCTTTGGTTGCTCCCCAGTTTATATTCGGAGGTATTGCAGCCAGTCAATTGTTGGATAAATCTTATTCTACTAAATATGTGAAAGGTACGGGTTATTTGACCAAAGCCACACGTTTAAAATATACCGTACCCGAAGATGCGGATGTAAATAGTAACGACCTAAGGGAGATAGATGAAATTGTAAACGACGGTATCGCCAAAAAGGCGTCGCCCGGCATGGTGGTATTGGTGGCAAAAGATGGAAAAGTAATCTACAACAAAGCCTTTGGTTATCATACTTATGAAAATCTATTGGCGGATAAGGTAACGGATATTTTCGATTTAGCTTCGGTAACTAAAACAACTGCTACCACGCCAAGCGTAATGCGGTTGGTTGAGGAAAAGAAATTAAAATTGGATACCAATATAGGTTATTATATTGCCAAGGCCCGTAATACTCCTATGAATGGAATTAGTGTAAGAGAAGTGATGTTGCACCAAGCGGGATTTATACCTTACATTCCATTTCATAATTTTGTGAAAGAAGGCGATTATAGCAGAGATTCGTCAGCCGCTTATCCAACCAAGGTAGCAGATAATTACTACATCAAAAAAGGTTTCTTTAACGATTTTATGTGGCCAAAAATGCTGAATTCTCCTATTAAAACCAGAGGTAGCTACGTATACAGCGATATCAGTATGTATGTAATGCAAGATATCGTGGAACACATTTCTGAAATGCCGGAAGACCAATACGTACAGCAGAATTTTTATGTCCCTTTGGGAATGCAAACCGCAGGATTCTTGCCAAGAAACAGATTTCCTAAAGATAGAATTATACCTACTGAAGACGATAAGGTATTTAGAAAAACCCTGTTAGAAGGTTATGTGCATGATCAAGGTGCTGCCTTAAAAGGTGGTGTAGCGGGCCATGCTGGTTTGTTTGGCACAGCTAATGATTTAGCCATCTACTACCAAATGCTATTGAACAAAGGTACCTATGGTGGCGAGCAATATTTTACGCCGCAAACGGTAGAAATGTTTACCAGTAAGCAATCAAATGTAAGTAGAAGAGGTTTAGGCTTTGATAGATGGGACCCAGATTTGAGTAAGAAATATCCATCTGAGCTAGCCTCACCACAAACTTTTGGGCATACTGGCTATACAGGAATTGGGGTTTGGACAGATCCAGCGCGTAACATGGTTTATGTGATTTTAACCAATCGCGTGCATCCTACCGTTGGTGAAATGTTGGGGAAATTAAATATTCGCCCACGTATACAAGACGTAATTAACCGCGCCATTGATAAAAGCAAAAAGTAAGTTGGTCAACTAAAAAGAAGCCCCGAAATTTCTAATTTTCGGGGCTTCTTTTTTATACACTTCGTTGCTTAACTTTCTCGTAAAAAATCTATCAGCTTTTGCATGGCTAATGCCCTATGGCTTATTCTATTCTTTTCAGACATTTCCATTTCCGCAAAAGTAACGTCATAGCCATTTGGTTGAAAAATGGGGTCGTAGCCGAAGCCTTTGGTTCCCGTAGGTTCAGTTCTTATCGTGCCTTCAATTACGCCTTCAAATAAATGATTTTCGCCATTTTTAAGGAGAGAAATGACCGTTTTAAACCTTGCTTTTCGGTTGCTTTTACCCTCCATGTTTTTCAGTAAAAGCTGCAAATTAGTATTGTCGTCTTTCACGCCACTGTATCTTGCCGAAAAAATGCCAGGTTCATTATTCAAAACATCTACTTCCAGCCCGCTATCATCTGAAAAACAATCCAATTGGTAGTTTTGGTACACGTAAGTGCTTTTCAAAGTGGCGTTTTCAGCAAAAGTGCTTCCTGTTTCCGGAATATCTACCAAACAATTAATGTCCTTTAAATTCAGTACTTGGTACTCAGGTGCAAGAATATTGGCTACTTCTTCTGTTTTATGGGAATTGTTGGTGGCAAAAACCAATTTTTTGGTCATATATTCAAGGTTTTTAATGTTCCCCAAAGCGTCTTCTTAGCTGCTATATCCGTATCTAAAGCATGAAGATTATGAGTGAAGATCATTTGGATGTTTTGGAGTATGTATAGTTGATGCAAGGAATGCTCAGCAAGGCCTAATGTATTTGGTAATACTCCAAAAGATAATAAGAACCTGCAGGAAAAAAACGTGTGGAGGTGTTCAAATTTGGCTGTGGTGTAGGCCGAGTAGTTCAGTAAAGCAAAATCAGCATTTTTGAGATTAATGGAAAGCACTAGCTTTCTAAGTAGTTCTGTCCCTTGTGGCGTGCTCACTGGATTCTCGGTATCATTTACGAGGATTAAAATCTTTTTCTCGTTTTTGCCCAAATATTTGAAGTCGAAAACTTCCCCGTAACTTGGTGTGGGCTCTTCTAATTTGGATATTTCAGAGGTAGGCTGTTCAAGTGACGGAACTTCCTTTGGAATGTCTACCGGCCCATTTTCCATCGTTGATATATCACCAGCTAAGTAAACATCATCGGTAAAGAATAAACGTAAAGCTTCTGCGTTAGTAATAAGTTGGCTGCTATTCATTTTTATGGAAAAATTTCTGTTAAAATTAGTTAAATATCTTATTATAGCACCTTAAATTGTTACTTTTATCCGATAATTAAAAAACGCATCTTTTGTGAAAAAAGCCTGTTTAGCTCTAATTTTTACTGTTGCTGGAAATCTTTTGTACGCCCAAAATGTGGCTTCAATTAACGGAAACCCAATTAACAGCAAAGAATTTTTATGGGTTTACAAGAAAAATCATGTGGGAGAGGGCAATTTAAATTATAAAGACTTGGCGGCTTATTTAGAGCTATATGTAAACTTTAAATTAAAAGTTGCAGAAGCCAAAGCTTTAGGGTTAGATGCCGATACAGCTTATAAGGAAGAAATTGCAGGCTATGAAGAAGCTTTAAAATCCCAAAATAAAGTTGCTGTAAATTCTCCTGAATATGCTTACATTATGAACGAATACAGAGAAGGCGTGCTGATGTTTAATGTGTGTGAGCAGAAAATATGGTCGAAGGCACAAAATGATGACAAACAGATTAGAGCTTATTTCGATACAAATGCCAAAAAATATGAAGGCAAGCAGTTTAGCGAAGTAAGAGGGCAAGTAATAGGAGATTACCAGCAACAACTAGAAAATGATTGGGTTGCCAGCTTGAGGTCTAAATACAAGATCAAAGTGAACCAATCTGAGCTTAAAAAATTGACTAAGCAATAATGGCTTTGTTAACAGACTACGCTCAATAATTTTAACTTTGTAAATTATACAACAGAATTTAACATACTAATGAAGAGAATTTTATCAATAGCAAGCCTTTTATTGTGCTTGTTTTTGAATGTTAAGGCACAAAATACAAATCCCAATTTGGATAAAGTGGTAGCGGTAGTGGGAAGTAATATCATCTTGCTTTCTGATCTTAACCAGCAATATGCCATTTATTTAAATCAAGGTAATCCGGCAGATCCAAGGGCTAAATGTTATTTCCTACAGCAAATGTTGATCCAGAAGCTTTTAAAGCAACAGGCTGAAATTGACTCGATTGTAGTAGAGGAAAGCCAAGTGGATGATGAGCTTGACAAGCGTATGCGTTATCAGGTTCAGCGTATGGGTGGACAAGATCGTCTAGAACAATTTTTGCAAAAATCTTTATTGCAATATAAAGATGAGATGCGTCCAGATGTAAAAGAAGGTTTGATTGCGCAAAAAATGCAGGCAAAAATTACAGAGAACACATCGGTAACCCCTTTGGAAGTGAAAAAATATTTCGACAGTTATCCTAAGGATAGCTTGCCGGATATTGGCGCAGAGGTAGAAGTTGGGGAAATTGTGTTGCAACCTAAATTGACTAAGGCCGAAAAGCAGAAATATTACGATAAATTGGAGGCACTTCGTTTGCGTGTTAAAAGTGGCGAAGACTTTGGTTTCTTAGCTAAATCTTATTCAGAAGACCCTGGTTCGGCATCTGAAGGTGGCGATTATGGCTTTATCGATAGACAAACGATGGTAAAGGAATTTACCGCTTGGGCATTTAAATTGAAAGCAGGGGAAATGTCACCGGTTTTTGAAACAGAATATGGTTATCATATCGTGCAGGTGATTGAACGCAGGGGAGAGCAGGCACATGTGAGGCATATTTTGGTTCGCCCGCAAAATACTCCGCAAAGTTTAGATCGTACCAAACTAAAGGCAGATAGTATTTATCAGGATCTTGCCAACAAAAAAATGCCATTTGCAACAGCAGCATCACTTTACTCAGACAACAAGGAAACACAGTACAATGGTGGTATGATGCTTTATGCTGATAACCAAACCGCTAGAACAACTTTTGTTCCTGTAGAAAAACTAGACCCATCAGTTTTCGTAGTAATTGATACCATGAAGGTTGGCGGTATTTCACAACCTGTTAAATTCAGCGATCCGCAAAGTGGTAAAGAAGGTTATAAAATCTTCTTCCTTAAATCAAAAATAGCACCACATAAAGCCAGTTTAGAACAAGATTATCCTAAATTTAAGGAACAGGCCGAAGCTGAGAAAAAAAGTAAGGTAGTGAGTGAGTGGTTTGAAAAGAGAAGAGAAACGACTTATATTAAGGTTGATGACGAGTTTGCCACTTGCGACGAACTTAAAATGTGGTTAAAGAAAGATAAAGACAGTAAATAGCCAATGCAGTTTAAAAACGAGGTAGAAGCTGTTGATGCCCTGCATCAATCGTTCAAAAATATACAAGCCGAAATAGGCAAGGTTGTTATTGGACAAGATGAAATTGTAAAATCAGTGCTCATTGCTATTTTTAGCAATGGGCATTGTTTGTTAGTAGGTGTACCGGGATTGGCCAAAACACTTTTGGTACAAACCGTAGCCAATGTATTAGACCTCGATTTTAACCGTATTCAGTTTACACCAGATTTGATGCCCAGCGATATTATTGGTGCAGAGATTTTGGGAGAAGATAGACACTTTAAGTTTATTAAGGGACCAATCTTCTCGAACATTATTTTGGCTGATGAAATTAACCGTACGCCACCCAAAACACAGGCCGCACTGCTAGAAGCAATGCAAGAAAAGGCGGTGACTGCTGCGGGTATTACTCACGGGTTGCCACAACCATTTTTTGTACTGGCTACTCAAAACCCAATTGAACAGGAAGGTACTTATCCTTTGCCAGAGGCGCAATTGGACCGCTTTATGTTCAACATTGCATTGAACTATCCGGCATTTGCCGATGAATTGACCATTGTAAAAAACACGACCAGCAACAATACTGTAGAACTACAGAAAATTGTAAACGCCGCTGAAATACAATATTTCCAAAAGCTAATTCGCAATATTCCCGTAACCGATAACGTATTAGAGTATGCGGTGAAATTGGTAGCTAAAACACGTCCTAATAGTGAATTTGCTACCGCAGAAATCAATAATTACATTTCATGGGGCGCTGGACCAAGAGCTTCTCAGTTTTTGGTACTAGGAGCTAAATGTCATGCGGCCATTTCTGGTAAATATGCTCCTGATATTGAAGATGTACAGGCAGTAGCAGAAGCTATTTTACGCCATAGGATTGTTCGTAACTATAGAGCTGAGGCCGAGGGATTGACTACTGAGCAAATCATCAAGAACTTATTTTAGATTTCTTGTCGGTCGTTAATGTGGGCTATTAACAAGTTGATGGCCAATATTTCGTATATTTGTATCAGCTTTTCATAAAATGAAGATTACAAGGAATACCATAGCGAAAACAGAAATCAAGAAGCTGATCAGTAATTCTGAAGTGGCTTTGTCGCATGCCGAAATACAGCATGAGCTGAACGATTTATGTGATCGTGTAACCATTTACAGGGTATTGGACCGCTTGGTTGATGAAGGTTCTATTCATAGGATTGTTAACGTAGATGGCGTAATCAAGTATGCTGAGTGCCACGATTGCGAAACCCAGCATCATCATAATCACTTGCATTTTAGCTGTGAAAAGTGCAAATCTGTTACTTGCCTGGAAGATGTTATTCCTTCGTTCAAGCTGCCCAACAAATATCAAGTAAAGGAAGTTAATTTTACCCTTTCTGGCTTGTGCCCTAAATGTTCAGAGGTTTAATTATTTTTATTTAAGGGTCTCTTCGATAATCGATTGCCCTTTAGAATAGTCACCTGAAGTCCATTCCCAAGTCTCATGTAACCTGATCCGCCCGTCTGTTAGAATTTCTGGTGTCGATTGGCACTTCCCTGTCATCAATTCTCCTTTGTTATTTATTTGATGGTAACGCATGTTAATGGTACCATGCTCATCAACTAAACCAATGAGGTGTCCACTGATAATCTTACCTCCACTATATGCAGAAGTAAGGATATTCCCCATTTGTTTGTATACAAAAACAGTTTCATTAGAAGTTTCGCCATTTTCAGTATTACTGATTGGTCTAAATATTTTTTGGTCGTAGTTAATCATCTTTACAACTTAATGGCTATTTTTCCAATGGCGGTTCCCGACTCTAACTGTTGATGCGCTTGCTTTAAGTTTTTTGCCGAAAGCCCATTTAGAGTTTGCGTAAGCGTGTTTACCAACAAACCTTCATCTAACAGATCCGCAACTTTATTTAAAATGTGATGTTGTTCAATCATGTCTTCGGTTTGGAAACTTGAGCGTGTATACATGAACTCCCAAGAAAAACTAGCACTTTTTGTTTTAAGCTTGTTAAGCGCTATTGGTGTGGCGCTGCCGGTAATAGAGGCAATGTGACCTTGTGGTTTAATAAGCTCGGCCATAGCATCCCAATAACCATTGGTGTCTACAAAATCTACAATGAAGTCTACAAACTGAAATCCAGCATTTCTCACCTCGTCTACTAAATTCTTGTGGTTGATGACTATATCAGCTCCCATTTGCTTACACCATTCAATTGTTTCAGGCCTTGATGCGGTGGCGATTACTTTAAGATTGGCAATTTTTTCGGCCAATTGTATAGCGATGGAACCTACGCCTCCGGCACCTCCAATAATCAGTAAGGTTTTTCCCTTGTCCTTTTCAGCACTGAGACGGATTCGGTCAAATAAAATTTCCCAAGCAGTAAGAACGGTAAGGGGCATTGCAGCAGCAGCTTCGTCGCTTAAGGTTTTAGGTTTTTTACCTACAATGCGTTCGTCAATCAACTGAAATTCTGCATTGCAGCCGGGTTTGGTAACATCACCGGCGTAATAAACTTCATCGCCAACCTTAAATAAGGTAACATTTTCTCCTACAGCTTCAACTATCCCAGAAGCATCCCAACCAATAATTTTTGGCTGTTCCAGTACAGTGTCTTTTGCGGAATTTTGTCTGATTTTAAAATCGACAGGGTTAACGGCAATCGCTCTGATTTTAACAAGAAGCTCGTGACCTTTTGGGTTGGGTTTTTCTGTTTCAAACTCAATAAAACTATTGGCGTCTGATATAGGGAGGGAAGTTTTAAATCCTACTGCTTTCATGATTAAAGATTTTAGACAAATTTAAAATAGACGGATGATTAGCTTGTCATTACAAGGTTGATTTATTTTAGGAAGGAAGGAGAAGTTTAGTTTGTTTGCACTCTGCGTTCTTTGAGGCTTCTAAAACCTTTGCGGTTTAAATTTTATCACGCAAAGAAAATAAACAGTTTCTCAAAGAACGCAAAGGTTGTATTCAAGTATTGTTTGTTAATCAACGAGATGTATTGTTAAGCCTACGTGGTTTAGACGGAGAATAAATGAAATTATTTTTTCTCAAAATCTAATCTGATAGAGAACACGTTACTATAAAGCGCATCAGAACTGTTGCCTACATTAGTTAGTGCATAGTCCAAAGAAAAATTCTTGATTTTAATGCCCACACCCATATTGGGTTGGTAAGTATAGATTTGCTTTCCTGTAAAATCTGTAGATTTTTGAATGTTACCTAATCCCCCACGAAGAAAGATGGTTTTTTTGAAGTCAACTGAAAGACCAATAGTTGGATCGGCGCTTATGGGGTCGGCACTAACCAGAACATTTCTTCTGCCATCGGTAGTTAAATTCACATTGGTTTCGGCCATGATGTTGAATTTTTCGCTTAAAGGGGTAGCGTAAGCAGCACCTAATACCACACGAGGATTGGTGGTTTCTGTAGAACTTTTAGGAATATCGTTTCCTGTTGTGGCATAAACTGTTGATAGTTTGTCAGCATTGTAGCTCCAAGAATTAAAAGTCGAAGTAATGTCTTTCCCTACTGCTGCAAAAATCCATTTCCCTTTTTTGTATTGTACTCCGGCATCTAGTCCAAAACCCCATGATTTACCGTATTCGCCTACCAATCGGTGGATAATTTTTACATTGGCACCGTAACTTAGCCCATCTTCATTGCCAATGCTATTTTTGCCTTTTTTTCTGGCATAAGAAAAGATAAAAGCATAATCGGCGGCAGAAAATTTCTTTACTCTATCGTAGTTGATGTTACCATCAGCATCAATAAGTTCCGAAGTATCAGGAATATCATCAACTCCAAAACGTAAAATAGAAGCACCAACTACGGCAGTATTGTCTTGAACAGATGTAGCAAAAGAACCATAATCGTATTTGGCAATGCCAGCAAAGTACTCAGAGTGCATAAAACTGACCTGACGTGGCGTTTCCATACGTGCAAGCCCCGCAGGATTCCAATAGCCTGCAGTAACATCATTCACACTAGCCACCACCGAGCCAGATAGGCCAAATGCAGTAGATCCTACTCCAATGTTAAGAAATTCATTGCTGTATTTCCTTTGAGCCTTAGTAGAGATGGTAAAAAAAGCTAAAATAATGAGTAGCCGATACTTGCGCATGGTTATGTTAACCGATTTTCTATTTCTTCAAATATAATCATAAAATCTACTTCCAATTGGTTTTTGTAAAATTCCAATACCGAGGTAAGTTGGTAGGTAGTAACTTCTGTAAAAGGACGTTCCCACAACCGCATGCAGATACGTTGCAAAGCGTAACTGATATTTTCCAGTTTTTGATAGCTTAACAGGTATCTGCTGGATTTGAAGCTGTTGAAAAACTTAAAGAACAAATCGGTGTCTTCTATTTTACACTCTCTGATGAATTTTGCTAGATGCTCGGGCTCAACGGAATCTAGATGATCATAAAATGAATAGATGTCTATTTTTTGATGTTCAATAAGCACGTGGTCCAAAAGCAATTCTACTCCAATATGGGCTAAAAAAGATGGTCTTACTGGCGTGTCTTTTAAAATGGGAATAAGCAATTGCTTAAGCTCCTGTGTTTTGGTATTAAAAAAATCGGAGGAATGGAATAGGAGGTCAACTTTTAAATGCCTTTGCCAGCCAATGAGTATTTGTTGTAAATCAGTTTGTTGAAATAATTCAGGATGTTTTTCCGGATGAACATTCCAGCTTTTATTAGCATTTTTAAGTAAATCAGGCAACACAGTTCCAACAACCACATTGGCATTGGGCGTATTCCGGTCAAAATAAAAATGCGAAAGGAAGTTCATTTTGTAAATATAGCTATATGGATGGTTAGTTGATTGGTTGTTTCGTTGATTGGTTCTAGTATTTAGGGGCCAAAAAACTAAAAAACTGAAAAACCAAAAAACTAAAAAGTTATCTTTGTGCCCTAAAATCGTTAAAAAAATGATAAATTTTGTAGAAGAATTACGTTGGAGAGGCATGTTACACGACATTATGCCTGATACTGAGCAGAAACTGAATGAAGGCATGTGTGCTGGTTATATCGGTTTCGATCCAACTGCTGATTCTTTACATGTAGGACATTTAACCCAGATCATGACCTTGATCCATTTTCAAAGAGCGGGACACAAACCGGTAGCTTTGGTTGGAGGTGCAACGGGCATGGTAGGTGATCCGTCTGGAAAATCGGATGAACGTAACCTGCAAACGGAGGAAATGGTTGCCCATAACCTTGCGGGGATGAAAAAGCAACTGGCCAAATTCTTAAAATTTGAAGATGAAGGAAACGGTGCGGTAATGGTTAACAATGCCGACTGGTTCAAAAACTTCAATTTTCTAGACTTCATTCGCGAGGTAGGTAAACACATTACGGTGAACTACATGATGGCAAAGGACAGCGTGAAAAAACGCTTAGAGGGAGATAACGGAATGTCATTTACCGAGTTCAGCTATCAGTTGGTACAAGGTTACGATTTTTATTATTTATGGAAACATCATCACTGTGTCTTGCAAATGGGTGGTTCTGATCAATGGGGAAACATTGTTACGGGAACAGAATTGATCAGAAGAAAAGACCAAGGAACGGCTTATGCTTTAACTACCCAATTGATCAAAAAAGCGGATGGAACCAAGTTTGGTAAAACAGAAAGTGGTGCAATTTGGTTAGATGCCGCTAAAACTTCGCCGTATAAATTCTACCAATTTTGGTTAAACTCGTCAGATAGTGATGTAAAAGCTTGGATCAGAATATTTACTTTAAAAGGTAAAGAAGAGATTGAGGCTTTAGAAAAACAGCACGACGAAGCGCCGCACCTGCGTATTTTACAAAAGGCATTGGCAGAAGATATCACTGTAAGAACTCATTCAGCAGAAGCTTTGGAAACCGCTATTAAAACTTCAGAATTTTTGTTTGGAAATGGCTCTTTGGAATTTTTAAAAGGATTATCTACTGCTGAGGTGTTAGATATTTTCGAAGGTATTCCTCAATTTGAGGTTGCAAAAGTTGATTTAGCCAGCGGAATTGACACACCAACTTTATTGGCTGAAAAGACAACTATTTTCCCATCTAAAGGTGAGGTGAAAAAGACAGTACAGGGTGGCGGTTTGAGCATTAATAAAAATAAAGTAGCAGATTTAAACGCTACTTTTACCGGTGCAGACTTAATTAATAATGAGTTTTTAGTAGTGCAAAAAGGTAAGAAAAACTACTTTTTGGTTATTGCGAAATAGTCGTTATTTTAATATTTATAAAAGAAAAGAGCCATGTCGATCGATATGGCTCTTTTTTATTGGACTAAAAGATTGCAACCCCTAATATCTGCGTTGTCGAACCTACCCATAATTTCAAAACGATTTTCTCCGTATATCTTGCCCAGATCCTGAGTTGCAATAAATGAGCAGGAGTTGATATTGGCCAAATCAATCACGTTCACGCCGCCAGTAGTATTTGCTGCTGAAAGAATACTGAGTGGGTCGGAGGTATCTCTCAATAATATCTTCATCCACGGTGGACATTCGAAAATGCCCTTTCCTTTGGAATATGCCTGAGATAACAATTCGGTCATGCCGTATTCACTATGGATGTATTCAACTCCAAAGGCACTACAAAGTAAATGATGGAGTTCGGCCCTAACCATTTCTTTTCTTTTCCCTTTCATACCACCTGTTTCCATGACAATCAGTTCAGGGAAATCAATTTGATATTGCTCAGTGAAATCTAAAAGGGCATAGGTAACCCCAATCAAAAGTGTTTTTTGTCCATTTGCTTTTAGCGTTTTCAAAGTTTCGAACAGTTCTTGATGATTGTGTAAAAAGTAGCCACTTAAAGGATGTGTACTTTGTTTAAGCAAATCATCTACCATATAAATTAACGAAGAACCGTCTCTCTCCAAATAAGAAGGTAGGAGTGCTAAAATGCAATATTCACCAGGCTCTCCGTAGAAAATTTCAAAAGCTTTATTATAGCTTTCTTCATAAACTGATACGTCTTGCACCAAATGTTTGCTGGTAATTTGTCCAGTGGTACCAGAGCTGCTAAAAGTTATTTCCGCTGGTTTTGAAGAGGAAACTATAGCATGTGATTTGAAGAAGCTAATGGGCAAAAAAGGAATGGCGGCATAATGATTGACCGCAAGTGGGTCGATGCCAAGGTGTGAAATGTATTCACGATAAACTTCGCAATAAACTGCTTGATGTCTAAATACAGCTAAGGCTGATTCGTTAAAATCTTCCTCATTGTTAATCAAAAAAAAATGCCCAGGACTTAAATTCACTGCACAAAAATACAAAGTTTTAACCGATTACGATTTTGCTTTTGACGTAATTGTCGATTTTCTGAAGTAATAACCACATAAACCACTAATGCCAGCCGCTAACCCGCCAATAATGGCAGTAACCGCTAATATTGCAGGCCAAACCTTTAGTCCAAACATTTCAGCTACTCTACTGGCCAACAAATGATGGTTGGGCATGCTTTTGTAAAGAGCCATGCCTGTCCAAAGCACAACAATTGCAAAAAAGGGTTGCCAAAAAGAAATTTTTCCAGTTTTTCCGATGATGCCGCAAGTGGCAAATGAAGCTACAATAACTACCCACCAAGGGAAAAAAGACTGCAAAACAAATGATATGATGAGGATAACGATGAAGACCATTTTATTTTTTTGAAATTTTATAACGTGAGATAATTTTTCCTGCTTTGTCGTCAGGAGATTGCATGAAGAATAAATCGTATAATTTACCTTCGGCCCAAGTGTCGATCATGTTGTCGTAAAAAGGGCTACCTGGGTTCCCAGATTGTCCGCCTGGATAAACGCCATGTCCTTTAGGTGTTTTGCCCAATTCTATCACCATTCTCCATGATGGACCATTGCTCTCGCTCAAAGCATTAACTGTGCTTTTTGATCCGCCAATAAGAAGTTTTTTAGAGCCGAAGCCAGGTATTTTCGCTAGGTGAGGCACATTGGTGTTTTTTACATTTGCCCATTGCCAATGTTCGCCTATTGATCCATATTTTCTTTCTAAACTATCGCAGGCATATTTGAATGAGCTATTGACCAAATCTGACAAGGTTTCTTTTTGAGCCGTATTCACATTGTCGAACCATTTAGCATTAGGATCTTTTTGTATCATTTCAATAGTTCTGTCGCGGGATGGATAACGCATTGGATTTTGCTTGTCATTAAATTCATCATCCCAAATCTCAATCGAAAGTTGTTTCGTCCACAAGTCAAATACACTAGCAGCAATAGATTTGGCATCAAAGTATTTATTCCATTTTGAAGTAAGGTTGAACGCTTCTTTTTGAGTAGCATTTAAATTGGCTGCGTTTACTAAAGGAAGTAAATATGGCATTAAATTCTCGGCCATAATGCTGTAAGAATCCATCTGCAGGTTACGCATACTGTCGGCTGTGATTTTCTCCATTGCCTTTAACCTATCGTTGATGCGTTTACCTCTCTCATAAGGAGAAAATTCCCAATTGATGTAATATGGATAGCTAGGGTCTGTAGAGGATTGGTTGGCCGAACTCACAAAATTTCTTGGTGGATTTTTAACCGTAGGATTTTGGTCTGCAGGAATCCAACCTTGCCAATCATTGCTTGGGTCGGTACCATCAAGGATGAATTTGCCTTGATTTTTCCATTTCAAAGGAAATTTTCCGTTGGGTGTGATGGCAATATCGTTATCAACACTCGCAAAAATAAAGTTTTGGGCAGGAGCAGTAAAATAAGGTAAAGCTTTACGGTAATCGTTGTAATTTTTACCTCTGTTCAGTAGATAGAATGCTTTTAATTCGTTTGATTTATCATGAGCTATCCAGCGTAATGCATGACCTGTTGGAACGTTAGCAGCCCTGCCATAATTAGGCTTCTGGAAATAAACCACAGGCCCATGATGTGTATAAAGCACGGTGTCTACAATGTCTGCCGCTCCCTTTATTTTTATCTTTTCATATCGAGGTTTGATATTTTGCCATTTGTTATTGTACCAATAGCTCTGGTGTTTATCATCTTTAAATTTGATCTGGTAAAAATCGAGCACATCGGCAGCAACGTTTGTTACGCCCCAGGCAATGTTCTGGTTAAAACCGATGATGATTCCTGGTGCACCTGGAAGTGAAACCCCATAAGCATTTACTCCAGGGGCATGTAATTGTATTTGATACCAAATAGAAGGTAAGGTTAAATCTAAATGCGGATCATTGGCCAAAATAGGGAATCCTGATACTGTTTTTATGCCTGATACTGCCCAGTTATTGCTTCCAATGCCTTCTTCCTTTTGTTTAGTGGCAATGTTAGTGCTCATCATGTCGGTAAAAGATTTGGGCGTAGCTGGAATAGGTAATGATGTGAAATCCCACTTGGTACCTACGGGAATGATTGGGTCTTCTTTAAATGGGTAATCTGGGAATAAATCTTTGGTAATTGCAGGACCATATTTTTTAAGAATGTTGGTCATGTAAAATTCGTCTGAACCCATGGCCAATACAGCCGACATTTGTTTAAGTAGCAGTGCACATTTTATCGGTGTCCATTTCTCTGGCTTAAAATCTAATAATTTGTATTCTACAGGTAAATTATGCCGATTCAATGATTTGATATAGTCGTTAATGCCGTCCGTATAAGCTAAAAGCATTTCTTTGGCTTGTGGATCTGCCATCATACCTTCCAGAGAATTTTCTGCCCCATACATCATGCCCATGCGCCTTTGGTATTTGTCCACTTCAATAGCTTTTGCACCCACAACTTCCGATATTCTTCCAGCAGCAAAACGGGTTTGAAAATCCATTTGCCAAAGTCGGTGCATGGCCGTAACATAGCCCTGAGCATAATATAGATCATAATCGTTTTGGGCAAACACATGTGGAATCATCCGGTCGTCAAAAGCGATCTCTATATGATCTTTAGCATTTTTCAGTACTATTTTTTTGTTTTTGCTAGGCGACATTCCTTCTGCATTTTGCCAAAATCCAGAAAAAGGGTTTAAGAACTTTAAAATTGGGGGAAGGTCGCCAAATTTGGTATTTAAGGAATATCCCAAGAGAATCGGGATAAGAATGCATATCAGCGCTTTAACTCTGTTCATTGGTGTCGGTTATCGTTTTGGTTTGCTTTTTAGGCCGAAGCCAATTTAATTATAAAAATGAAATGAAGGACAATCTAATTTTAATTATTGCTTGGGTAATGGCAGAATAAAAATTTGTAAGTACCAAAAATTGTATTAAGTTTATGTTAAAATAAACAATATAAACTACAGAAGTATGAACAAAACAACTACTAAAGTATTTCTTATGCTTTGTGTTTTGCTGTGGACAGGGTTCGCGGCCAGTGCGCAGAGTATTGTGGTTAGCGGTACCGTTACCGATAAGCTAACCAAAGAGCCGATTCCGGGGGTAAGTGTAACAGTGAAAGGAAAAACGATAGGTTCTTCTACCGACCAAAATGGTAAATTCTCATTCACTACTACCGAAAAACCACCGTTTACACTTTCTGTGACTTTTGTAGGTTTTAATTCTGTAGAAAGAGAAATTACGGGTACTTCAACCAATTTAAGCTTTGAACTAGAATCAGGCGCTATTTTAGGCCAAGAGGTGGTAGTTTCCGCTTCGAGAACACCAGAGCGAATTCTAGAATCGCCGGTGACTATTGAACGTATGGGCGCCGCTCAAATTAAGGAGATAGCTGCTCCATCTTTTTATGACGCTATTCAAAACATAAAAGGAGTAGAGATGAGTACTCAGAGTTTAACTTTCAGGTCGTATAACACTCGAGGTTTCAACGCTAATGGTAATACACGTTTCAATCAATTAATTGATGGGATGGATAACCAGGCGCCAGGTTTGAATTTTTCCGTAGGTAATATTGTAGGTATCACAGAGCTTGATGTAGACAACGTGGAACTATTGCCAGGTGCTTCATCAGCATTATATGGTGCAGGTGGTATTAGCGGTACTTTATTGATGACTTCTAAAGATCCGTTTAAATATCCAGGGGTTAGCTTCCAATATAAAACAGGTGTTAACCACGTAAATGATAACAATACTTCGGCGCAACCTTTTAACCAATTGGATGTAAGAATGGCAAAAAGCTGGAACAATAAGTTCGGAGCTAAATTTGCTTTCTCATTCTTGCAAGCTAGAGACTGGTTTGGCACTAACTATTCAAACTTTGATAGAGCTGCTAACATGCCTAAAGCTGGTACTCGCGCATCTGATCCAGGATATGACGGAGTTAACGTTTATGGTGATGAAGTTAACCAAAGTATCATGGGGGTTGCTAAATCGGTAGTGGGTCAATTTGCTGCTGCTTCTCCAACAACCTATAATAACATACTTACTGCAATAGGTGGTGGTGCGACATTCCCTCAGCTGATGGCTGGTTATGGACCGACCCCTGCAGGACAGTATATTCCATTCATATATAGTTTGGCAACAGGTCGTACATCAAATCAAATAGTATCGAGAACGGGTTATAACGAGATGGATTTGGTAGATTACAATACAAAGTCGCTTAAAATGTCGGGAGGATTGTACTATAATATAACACCTACTATTCAATTGGTGGGTCAGGCAAATTGGGGTACAGGTACATCAGTTTACACTGGGTCAGACCGTTATTCGCTACGCAACTTCAATATCGGATTGTATAAATTGGAGCTTAAAGGGCAAGATTTTTATGTAAGAGGCTACACTACACAGGAACGTTCGGGTGATTCTTATATTTCTTCTATTTTGGGAAGTTATATGAACGAAGTTAGCAGGCCTTCAGGTGGAGCAACAGGCTGGTTTGTGAATTATGCTGGTGTATATAGCGCTGCTAGATCACAAGGGGCAACTGAGGAAGCTGCACATGCGGCTGCTAGAGCACAAGCTGACGCTACTCGTATTCAGCCAGGTACTACGGCTTTCGCTAATGCTGCTAACCGTATAAAAAATACCTACATCAGCCAAACCAATATGGCTCAAGGTATTTATGGTGCTAAGTTTAACGATAAGTCTAATCTATACCATTATGAAGGTATGTATAACTTCTCTAGATTGTTTGATAATGTAGTTGAATTTCAAGTAGGAGCTTCTGCCCGTAGATTTGATTTGAACTCGGGAGGAACCATTTTTGATGACTTAAATAGAGAAATCGATATTGATGAATACGCAGCTTTTGGTCAATTAGGTAAAAAATTTGGCGAAGTATTCAAATTAACCGTTGCTGGTCGTTATGATAAAAGCCAAAACTTTGAAGGTCGTTTCACGCCACGTGTAACAGGTGTATGGACAGTAGCTAAAAACTCTAACATTAGGGCTTCATTCCAGACCGGTTTCCGTAACCCAACTACACAAAACCAATATATAGATTTATCTGTAGGTGGTGGTAGCCAGCGTTTAATTGGTGGTATCCCAGAGTTTTTAAATAAGTATAATTTAAATACTAACAAAGGTTATACAGAAGCTAGCCATAGGGCTTATATGGCTTCTAAAATAGCATCACCAACTGGTACAGGCAACCGTAGCTTATTGGTGCCTTACACATTTGACTCAAGAGGCGTTCGACCAGAAAGTGTAACTGCTTATGAATTGGGCTACAAAGGCTTGTTAGGTTCTAATTTCCTGATTGATGTTTATGGTTTCTATAATGAGTATAAAGACTTTATTACTGGTGTTAACCTTCAGCAAGAAACCGCTGCCAATAGCGACACTTTTGTGAAGTTTGGTGTACCTGTAAATGCAACAGGTAAAGTTAAAGCTTGGGGTGGTGCCTTTGGATTAGATTATGTAACTGGTAAATATACTTTTTCAGGAAACGTTTCTTACAACAAGATTGGAGATTTGCCAGCGCAGTATAACAACGATTTCAACACTCCAGAAATCCGTTATAACATTGGTTTAAGTAACCGCGAAGTATTCAAAAACGTTGGATTCAACGTAAACTATCGTTGGCAAGATAAATTCATTTGGTTCTCTTCATTTGCAGGCGGAGAAGTGCCAGCATTTGGTACGGTAGATGCACAAGTGAATTTAAAAGTGCCTTCGGTGAATTCAGTAATTAAAATTGGTGGTTCAAACATCTTGAACAAATACTACATCACTTCTTATGGTAACCCTGAAGTTGGTGCAATGTACTATGTTTCATTGGCGTTCAATCCATAAAATATTTACAACCAAGCAAGCAAAAAGCCCCGAAATTTTCGGGGCTTTTTTTTATGTGTTATCATCATTTCCGCTACGCTCGAATGACGGTAGTTGAAAATTTAAACTCGTAAATTATTTATACATTTCCTCTCTCAACTTCGCTACATCATCACTGTTAATGTACTCATCATAAGTCATTAATTTATCAATGATTCCTTTTGGCGTGATTTCAATGATACGATTAGCAACTGACTCTGTTAAGGCATGATCTCGAGAAGTAAACAACATCGTGCCTTTAAAATCTTTCATACCATTGTTTAATGCAGTAATCGATTCCAAATCCAAGTGGTTGGTTGGTTCGTCAAACAACAGGAAGTTTGCCTGTTGCAGCATCATTCTCGAGAACATGCAACGCATTTTTTCACCTCCAGAAAGTACTTTCACGTTTTTCATTACTTCCTCACCAGAGAATAACATACGGCCCAAGAAACTACGTACAAATTGCTCATCGGCATCAGTTCCTGAGTACTCACGTAACCAATCTACCAAGTTTTCATCTTTGTTCGCAAAAAACTCGGTATTGTCATTAGGGATATCAGCGATGCTAATGGTTACGCCAAACTTAAATTCGCCGGTATAATCTTTATCGTTACCGTTTAACACCTCATAAAAAGCTGCGGTAGCTAAGCTGTTTTGAGAAAGAACTGCAATTTTATCACCTTTATTAACCATGAAGGTGATGTCTTTGAACATTACTTCACCATTAACGGTTTTACCTAATTTTTCTACCTGTAAAATTTGATCTCCAGCTTCGCGTGCACCATTGTTGTTGAACATAATGGCGGGATATTTACGGCTAGATGCTTTAATCTCAGAAATATCAATCTTATCCAAAGCTTTCTTTCTCGAAGTTGCTTGTTTAGATTTAGAAGCATTGGCACTAAACCTGCGGATAAATTCCTGTAATTCTTTTACTTTATCTTCTAGTTTCTTGTTTTGGTCAGCACGTTGTTTCAACGCTAATTGGCTACTTTCATACCAGAAACTGTAATTTCCAGTATAGATGTTCATCTTTCCGAAATCGATATCCACAATGTGCGTACAAACTGCATCTAAAAAGTGCCTGTCGTGACTTACCACCAATACTATATTTTGGTAATCTGCCAAGAAATTTTCTAACCAAGCAATGGTGTCAATATCTAAGTCGTTGGTAGGCTCATCCAATAGTAAAATATCTGGGTTGCCAAATAATGCCTGTGCTAACAACACACGTACTTTTTGGTTACCATCTAATTCTTTTAATAGTTTGTGATGAAACTCTTCTTTAATACCAAGGTTGCTCAACATGGTTGCTGCATTGCTTTCCATGTTCCATCCATCCATTTCAGCGAAAAGATTTTCCAATTCACCAGCGCGTTCACCATCTTTCTCGGTAAAATCTTCCTTCATATAGATGGCGTCTTTTTCTTTCATGATGTCGTACAATTGCTTGTGACCCATCATTACAGTTTCAATTACTGGAAACTCGTCAAATTCGTAGTGGTTTTGCTTAAGTACCGCCATGCGCTCGCCTGGGGTAAAGGCTACCGAACCACTAGTTTGCTGTACATCGCCAGATAAAATCTTCATGAAGGTAGATTTACCTGCGCCATTTGCGCCAATTACACCGTAGCAGTTGCCATGGGTAAATTTTAGGTTAACATCCTCAAATAGTGTACGTTTTCCGTAACGTAACGATAGGTTTGAAACTGAAATCATGTTGCTGAAAAATAAGCCGCAAAGGTACGTTTTTAAGTTAAGAGTTGAAAATTAAAGGTTTTAATGTGGCAAAAGTTGAAATGTTTAAGATTGGAAAACCTTGGAAGTAACTCTTGGGAAGTTTGATTATGCTTTTATTTCAATCTTTTTGCAATCATCTTTCGTATGTTGTCACGCTAAGCTTGTCGAAGCGTCTTACCCCTATGGATCCTTCGATAGGCTCAGGATGACAAAAAGAAAAAATAAAAAAGGATTTCCTGCTGCCGCAGGCAGGTAAGCAATCGGGTTTATTTAACAAACGCACTGCCTTAAATTTATGCTGTCACTAAGCTAGCTGCTGAATTAAATTAGCCCATCATCAGATTTAAGCGCCCGCATTCGATAACTCATCATTGCTGTTTTGCCTAGCTTTTTAATGAGCTGATAATTGGCTACGGCCCCTACGGCGGCGCCTACTACGGGAAGCAGTTGGGCTAATTTCGCTAAATCAATATAGTCGCGGTACTCCTGTTGAAAAGTTTGCCAATCAAACTGCTCACCATTTTCAGGCAGTAAGAAAAGCTTCTCATTCCAATTTTCCATTTGGGCTAACACCTTTTGGCTTCCTGTTTTGCTGGAGAATGCCAGTTGGAAGATATGAAGAATATATAACCGTTCTCTAAAATCGCTTGCATCATAATCATAAAGCGCCGCTATTTCGTACAACAGTTTAATTTTTATGGCAATTAATATCGGGAAATCTGCCATACTCATTAAAAAACCACCTGCGCCGGTAATGCCACCTTCTGCTGCGCCAGTTTTGCAGTAACTATCTATTTTGGCTTTCACTAAAGCTTCTTTGTGCAGCAAGCTCATTTCTTTTGGGGATAAATTGGAACTGGTGATTTCCGAGCCAAACAATACTGCTTTTACCATTTGTTTAATCGTTGTAGTAATTACATCATGTACTTTTTGTGGAATGTAACTATTGATTTTGCTCTGTACTTTAGTCGCAATATTTCCCATTAGGGATGGTTTTTTCATCACTTCTAACTTCCAGAATTGAAGCTCTAAGGCTATTTGCTGTTGATAATTGTCCATGTTAGCTTTTGTTACAACAGCTTAGAAGTTTAAAAGTTGTTAGATGTTACAGGTGGAAAGCAAAACCGTTCAAAAGGCGTCATTGCGAGCTTTGCGAAGCAATCTTACAATACGGGGATATGTTTAACGCTTTAAGATTGCTTCTCCGAATGATTGGAGCGAGCTGTCGTTTCTCCTCGCAATGATGAGGAGTATTAACAAAAAAAGTCCCGCAATTGCAGGACTTTTTTTATTTTATCAAAGAAGATTATTTCTTCTCTTTAGCGTAAGCTTCGTTTAAGCCCTTGATGACTTCACTGGTTACATCTAAGCTTTCATCAGCAAAAAGAATGTCGCCCATACCTTTTTGGTATTTCAATACCATTTTATAGCCTTTTTCTTTGGCGTAGGTTTTAAGATAATCGGCAACTTTATTGTAAAGTGCTTCTTGCTCTTTTGCTTGCTCGTTTTGGAAAGCAGCGCCAGCGTTTTGTTGGTAAGCTTGTAATTCTTGTTGTTTACGGCTCAATCTTTCTTCCGTTGCAGCTCTTTGCTCAGCAGTCATGCCGTTGGCTTGCGACTGATATTGTTGCATATCACGTTGGAAAGCCTGTCCCTTTGCTTTAAGGTCAGCATCGGCAGCTTTGCCTTTAGCTTCCATTTTGGTTTTTAATACTTTGAAGTATTCGTATTTGTTCAATAAAGAATCTGAATCTACAAATACAATTTTATCCTTATTAGCATCTACACTTACTGTCGAAGTTTTGGTTGTAGTGCCTTCAGTTTTTGTCTCTTTGTTTCCACAAGCGCTCATCACAGAAACGATGGCAATTGCAGTAGCTAATCCGCTAAATTTTACTGTGTTTAGTTTCATTCTGTCCTTCTAAATTTTAGCAAATATAAAAATCAAATCCGAACATCCTAAAAGTAGACGTTTATTAAACCATTTAGTTCGCTAAAATGCGATTTCCTGTTTCACCGGAAAAGCTTTTCTAAGTCGATGAAATTGTGACATTTTTCGAACGATTTTAACACTCGAATAGTTATCCACAATGCCCTGAAATCCATAAAAATTGCGTATTTTTGATTCTTAAATTTGAACATAAAATATGAGCGAAGAAAAAAATCCAAACTCAAATTATTCGGCCGATAATATACAGGTTTTAGAAGGTTTAGAAGCTGTTCGTAAGCGTCCTTCGATGTATATTGGTGATACCGGAGTTAAAGGTTTGCACCACTTGGTTTATGAAGTTGTAGATAACTCTATTGATGAGGCGCTTGCAGGCTATTGTACAGACATATTTGTAACCATACATGAAGGTAATTCGATTACCGTTGAAGATAATGGACGTGGTATCCCAACGGGTATCAATAAAAAAGAAGGCAAATCAGCCCTCGAGATTGTAATGACCGTATTGCACGCTGGTGGTAAATTTGATAAGGATACTTATAAAGTTTCTGGTGGTTTGCACGGTGTGGGGGTAAGTTGCGTTAACGCCCTTTCAACCCATGTAAAAACGGTGGTACACCGCGAAGGCAAAATTTTTACCCAAGAATATGAAAGAGGTAAACCTTTATTTGATGTAAAAGAGATAGGTACTTCTGATAAAACAGGTACGATTCAAACTTTCCAGCCTGACGCGGAAATTTTTACTCAAACTACTGAATATCGTTACGATACTTTAGCTGGTCGTTTGCGTGAATTGGCTTTCTTGAACAAAGGCATTAGCTTGACTTTAACTGATGAGCGTGAGAAAAACGATGACGGTACTTTCTTGTCGGAGACTTTCAAATCAGAAGGCGGTTTAAAAGAATTCGTTCAGTTTTTGGACGGTACCAGACCATCATTAATTCCTGAGCCTATTTATGTAGAGGGAATTAAAGCGGGTATTCCAGTAGAGTTGGCTATGCAATACAATGATAGCTACTCGGAAAACGTACACTCTTATGTAAACAATATTAATACTCACGAAGGGGGTACGCACATTGCAGGTTTCCGTCGTGGTTTAACCCGTACTTTAAAGGCTTATGCTGAAAAATCGGGCTTGTTGAAGAACGTGAAATTTGAAATTACTGGTGATGACTTTAGAGAAGGTTTAACGGCAGTAGTATCGGTTAAAGTAGCGGAACCTCAGTTTGAGGGCCAGACCAAAACCAAGTTAGGTAACTCTGAGGTGATGGGTTCTGTGGATCAGGCCGTGGGAGAGGCCTTGGGTATTTATTTGGAGGAAAATCCGAAGGAAGCTAAAATGATCGTTAACAAGGTAATTTTAGCGGCTACCGCGAGAGCTGCGGCTCGTAAGGCACGTGAAATGGTGCAGCGTAAGAGCGTAATGGGCGGTTCAGGCTTGCCGGGTAAATTGGCCGATTGTTCTGATAATGATCCGGAAAAATGCGAAATCTTCTTGGTAGAGGGTGACTCGGCAGGTGGTACTGCTAAACAAGGTCGTGACCGTAACTACCAAGCTATTCTTCCGTTAAAGGGTAAAATCTTAAACGTGGAGAAAGCCATGGAGCATAAAATTTACGAAAATGATGAGATCAAGAATATGTTTACCGCGTTGGGCGTAAGCATTGGTACTGAAGAGGATGATAAAGCTTTAAATCTTACCAAACTGCGTTACCATAAAATCGTGATCATGACGGATGCTGATATTGATGGTTCGCACATTACCACTTTGATTTTAACTTTCTTCTTCCGTTATATGAAGCCGTTAATTGAAGCTGGCTATGTTTACATTGCAGCCCCACCACTTTATCAGGTTAAAAAAGGAAAAGACTTTGAATACGCTTGGAACGATGCACAACGTGATGCAGCTATCCAACGTTTAAAAGGCGCAGGTAAAGAAGACAGCGTACACGTGCAACGTTATAAAGGTTTGGGAGAGATGAACGCAGAGCAATTATGGGAAACTACTTTAGATCCTACTCGTCGTACCTTAATGCAAGCTACTATTGAAAATGCTGCGGAATGTGATCACACTTTCTCTATGTTAATGGGCGATGAGGTTGCACCTCGTAGAGAGTTCATTGAACGCAATGCGAAATATGCGAAGATAGATGCGTAATCACTAACCAAATATAAAAAATAAGCCCTCCAGCGTTACGCTTCGGAGGGCTTTCTGATTTGATAAAAAACACTAAGAAAATCTTTATAGGATATAGTAAGAACCTACTGGTGCCATATCTACATGTGCTTTGTCTTCGAAAAGCTTATGGTCATCCAACATTTGACAAAGATCTTTCTCTATAGTTCTGCAAATGGTGGTAGTAGGAGTATCCGTAGGTTTGTTCTCAAAAGGATCCTGCAGGTGTACCGCCATCTTTTCTACCAATAAGAAGAATACTGAAATAGAAATCACCACAGGAATCTCCATCAATCCAAAATATTCGATCAATCCAAAAGGCAACATCATAATGAATAAGAAGATAGACATGTGGATGTACTTGCTATAGGTGACTGGGAAAATTGTTTTCTTGATACGCTCACAGCCGCCCATGTGGTTACAAAGGGCATTAAGTGTTTTATCTATTTCAATTTGCTGATATTTATTGATCCAACCTTCCTGTAAAGCTCTTTTCAAGTCCATGGCATGCAGTTCTAATAAAGCCATGGTGACATTGTTTTGCCTCTTGATATAGGTGAATTCCTCGGCGCTGAGATATCTTTCTAGGCCCTTGGAAGAGCTGTAACCCCTTAGTGATTGGCTCAAAGCATAGCACCAGGCAATTTGTCGTTTAATGAATCTATTTTTAAAGGCACCTACTTCTTCAGAAGCATAAGGACTATCCACAAATGACATGATTTGCCTTGCTAAGGATCTGGAGTCATTTACAATGGCACCCCACAATATTCTGGCCTCCCACCATCTATCATAAGCTTGATTTGACCTAAAAGCTAATAGCAATGATATGATGGTGCCCAGCAGTGCGGGTACCGCAATTGGAATGGATATGCGTGTAAAATGGAAGTTATGATAAAGTACTACTACCGCTACTGAATATAGTACAACAAAAAGTAGCTCTTGTTTAATTTTCCCAAATATGTAGGTAATAGGTATGTTTTTTCGTAACAGCATGATATTGGGTTTTTAATGTTAATAAATTGAGCTTAGGCGCTGATCGTTTTTGCAGCTTTAACTGGCTGTATTTTGGTTTCGAAAAGCTCCTGCTCTTTAGCAATAACATCGGTATCTAATTCAAGTACTTGGCAACCACAGCGAGCGGTGAGGTACTTAGGATCGATACTATATTTATTAATTGGCGTGAAATTGTAGCGTTGGGGATATACTACAAAATCTATCTGTAAACCTTCAATTAAATTTCTGAAAGCCACGGCGGTACTTCCATAGAAGAATTCTATGCCAATGCCCTTGATTTTGTTTTGGTATTTTTCGGTATAGAAATCTATTTTTTGGCTAAAATTGTCGTTGATATGCTTATAATCACGACTTCTTCTACTCAACATCAGCATGTCTGTAATAGAATCTGATAGTTTGAAAGCATGTAAAAAGATAACCGTTACTTCTTCTAAACCCTGGTGTAATGCAATGGCATCAATTATTTTAGTGCTTTCTGCGTTGAAATCTGTGGGAACTAATACTCTTTTCATAACCCTTATTGTTAAATGATTGAATAAATATTTAATACAATATTAGGGCGCTGAAATTATAGCCGTTTAAGAGCGAGATTAGAATGAGATTAGAATTTTAATTAATGGGAAGCATTACTTTAATTTCCGTTCCCAAGCCTTCTTGTGTTTTGATACCAATACTGCCGCGATGTAATCTGATAATATTTAACGATAAGGGCAGACCTACACCATAACCTTTAAAGTTGCTAGTGTTGGAAGCTCTAAAGAATGGCTCAAAGATATGTTGGATGTCACCCTGCGGAATCCCAATGCCTTGGTCAACTACGGCAATAGATAGTAAATTGTTATTGCTTTCCAGTTTTACGCTTACGGGTTTAAAATCAGAGTATTTGCAAGCATTACTTACAATATTGGTAATGGCCAGCTTTAATAGGTTTTTGTTGGCTTTTAGGGTAACTGCAGCCTCATCTTCTGGAAGTTTGCTCAAATCCAGTTCTATTTTACTTTCAGGATGTACCTGATATACGGCATCCTTAATTTCCCAAAGTAGTTCGTCAATCCTCACTTCTTCGCGGGGCTGTACCTTTCCGTTAAAGCCGGATTGAGCCAATCCCAATAAACTGGTTAAAATATGCTCTAATCTATCTGCTTCACTTTTGATTTTGCTTAAAGCCTGTAGGTGTTCTTTTGAACCCATTTCTGCATCCATGGCCAGCTCCACTTCACCACTAATAATGGTTAAAGGAGTTCTTAACTCATGCGAAGCGTTACTGATGAAATTGTTCTGTGTCTCAAAAGCGGTTTCTAACCTATTGAGCATATTGTTGAAGGTTTGGGCCAATTCCGACATTTCATCGCCGCCGTAACTCTTCACATCCAACCGCAAGTGAAGGTTCTCGGCTTTGATCTTCTTCATGCTCTTGATAATATTCCGAAGCGGGTCAAGCGTGTAGTTAGAAAACTTCCAGCCTACAATGAAAGACAGTACCACCGAAAGAAAGAAACCCGCAATTAAAATCTTTTGTAGGTCTTTCAGCTCCCTAAAACCAAAAGGGTCGTTAGCAGCAATGATTACAATATAGCCTTGTTTATTGATTTCAAAATATTTGCCTGCATAAAAATGATTTTCCTTACGGTAACGGGCCATTTTCCCTTCTTTAATACGCTCATAAAAGCTTTTAGGTATTATATCGTCAGTATTGATATTGATGTTGGGGTGGATGTTGGTGTCAGCCTTTATCACATATTCCTTTTCCGATGGTAGGCGCTCCAAATACTGGCTGCGCATTTTGGAATAGGCATCATTGTTTTCATCTTTCACCAATTTAATTTGAGCGGCGATATTTACCCTCGCTTCCAAACGCTTGTAAAAGTCTTCAAAAGCAAACTCATTGGAGAAATACCAAACAAAGCCGCTTAACAACGAAATGATTACGGCAGATAGAATGGCAAACAGTAAAGTGATTTTCTTGGCTAAATGCATTTAGGATTCTTTTAATACATAACCTAGTCCAACGGCGGTATGTATTAGTTTTTGGTCGCTATTTTTATCTATTTTTTTGCGGAGATAGTTTACATAAACATCAACCACATTGGTTCCGAGATTAAAATCTATATCCCAAACATTTTCTAAAATATCAATCCTGGAAAGGATTTTCGATTTGTTCTTGGCCAAAAATTCGAGCAACCTATACTCCGTTGCGGTAAGCGTAATTTCGTTGTTTCCGCGTTTTACGTTTTTGGCGGTGAGGTTAATTTGAAGGTCGCTGATATTGATAACTTGGTCAGGATTTACCGAACCGTTATATCTGCGGAGCAGCATTCTGATGCGGGCAAAAAGTTCTGCAAACTTGAAAGGCTTGATTAGATAATCATCAGCGCCATTGTCTAAACCTGCAACAATATTCTCAGTACTGCCTAATGCCGTAAGCATAATAATAGGCACGTTAGGTTTTTCTTTTTTGATGATTTTACAAAGTTCCAGCCCATTAATGCCAGGTAGCATAATGTCCAGAATAATGAGGTCGAAATGATTGGTCAAGGCCATTTTTTCGCCAGTATGTCCATCAGGGGCTACACTCACATTAAATCCTTCAGCCGCCAAACCACGCACCACTACTGATACCACATTGGGTTCATCTTCAACAAGTAATAAATTCATCACGGGCAAATAGTTTAAAAAAAAGCAGATAAAAAAATATTATTTGAAAATCAGCGTAAATTTTACCATTCATTAACCAACAGTAATAAGAACAAAAAGTTTGACCGTTGCAAATAAAAAAAGCCCCGCAACATCATCGCAGGGCTTTATATTTTAATGGTTGTAAAATTATTTCTGCTCCGATTTTTCTTTCAAGGACTTTAGGCCATCTTCAAAATCTTTACCAATCATTTTATCCATGCTTACGAAAACGCACATCCATTTACTAATAATGTTGTTTTCTCCACCCATGGTCCAGGTTACTTTTGAAGTCGAATCGCTAGTTTTACTGATATCAAATTGTGTATTGGCTAAGCTTTCAAATGGTTTAATGAATTTCAATTCCATTTTTACCTGTTCAAATGGTTTTACCGAAACAATTTTCATCTGACCTTCACCAGTTTCTTTACCTACCCATTGATACAAGTGCTCTGGCTGCTCAGGAGTACCGCTAATGGTCGTTTTGGCTGTTGGTTCCATTTTCGACCAAGGATTCCAGGTTAAGAAATTGTCGAAATTAGCAATGTTCTTGTACACTACGCTGTCTTTTGCAGCAATGTCAATAGACCTGCTTACCGAATAGCTTTTTGGGAGAAATAAGCCTCCAATAAAAATAATGGCAATAAGTACAATGACTACTACCAAGAAGATTTTTAAAAATTTCATATTCTTGTTTTGTTTGATCAGTTTAAAGTTAAGGAATTTTACAATTAATTCCCTGCTAGTTTTTTTATCTAGCTGGTGCCCCCTTTAAGTTCAAATCTTTAACATTTGTTCTAATTCTTTGCATAAAATCTACCCCTGGGTCATTTTTGCCCGTTTGGTAATTGGGATTGGTTTCTTTCCATAAAGAGGTTCCCTTAAACTTGGTGTACTCGTAATGTCCAATCAAGTATTCGATGTTGTATTTTTTGGAAAGGTATCGTATCAATTCCTCATTGGCTTTTAGTTGGGCATCGGTTAAAGGGAAATCGGAGCTGCCAACATTTTCTACACCAATGGCACAATAATTTAAACCAATCACATGGCGGGCAAAATAATTATCAGGCATTAGTCGGTAAATGGTACCATCTCTATCAATCAAATACTGCGATGAAGTATTAAGACTGCTTACACTAGCAATATCTTTTCTATCGCCGTTAGGTAATTTTGACGAATTGAAGGCATTGAAAGTAGAAGAAAAGGTTTTAGCCGCAGTCCAGTGCAATACAATCATCTTGGGTTGTATGGTGGGTGTTTTTTGAATAATACCGTGTCTTTCTTTCAAATATTCAATGGATAGCTTGACTCTCGTAGAATCATAAGCGATAGGTTTGTCCACAATCTTGATTTCTTGTGAAAAGCCTGTTATCGAAATGAAAGTGAGAAGTAGGAATAGAATAACTCTTTGCATAATAACTGATATTAAAGTGATAAAGTAATATTTCAAAATAGAGTTTAACCACATAGAAACATAGTATTTTTTAATTATCTAAAAAACTAATGTGATGGCATATATCTAAACTAGCTGGTTGGTTTATAAGAAATCTATGTTGCTATGTGGTTAGTTAAGCCTTATAAAACCTCAAAACTCTTTTTTGGTAATCTATCTTACAATGAAACTGCATCAAAATATCGCCTCCAATAATACCAGCAATGGAAGGCTGGCCCATTTGTAGGTAGGTGTCAGAAACGCTCTGCAAATCAATAGCGACGGTTTCGTAATCAGGTAGTTTTAACTTGCCTATTTGAAGTAGGGGAATAGTGCCCACCAAGGTAGTAGCGCTACTAAAAATGGTAGCCGCTTGTTGTTCTTCATTTTCATGCAATTGTTCCACATGTTTTTCCACTAGGCCTTTATCGAAAACCGAACGCGAGGCGCCGGTATCAACCACTGCAAATTGCTTCTCCCCAAAAACAACAATTTCCACTAAAATGTGGAAACCGTTGTCTTGTAAGTTCACTAAAATTAAAGGAACTGAAATTGTCTTCATATTACGGGTTAATCGTTTAGAAGGTTAATTGTATCAGAAACGATTAAACAATTAACCAGTTAACCAAATTAAACTAATTTCATTTCGGCCAACACATTGTTCATGCTGCGTACCGCATCAGCACTTTTATTGAATGCCGCTTGTTCCTTTTCGTTTAATTTATAGTCGATGATTTTTTCCCAACCATTTTTTCCAATAATTACCGGAACACCCAAGCAAATATCTTTTTGGCCATACTCGCCATCAAGCGCCACGCAGCAGGTAAACAATTTCTTTTCGTCCCTTACTATCGCTTCAACCAATGCTGCACCGGCTGCACCAGGAGCATACCAAGCCGATGTGCCCAATAAACCAGTTAACGTAGCACCGCCAACCATGGTGTCGGCCGCTACTTTTTCCAAAGTGGCTTCATCCAATAAATCGGTTACAGGTAAGCTTTGGTAAGTTGCGTATCTGGTTAAAGGGATCATGGTGGTATCGCCGTGTCCACCCACCACAAAACCTTGTAAATCATTAGGATTGCAATGAAGTGCTTGGCTCAAATAATATTTAAAGCGCGAGCTGTCCAACGTACCGCCCATGCCAATAATTCTGTTTTTAGGTAAGCCTAATGATTTTAACGCCAAGTAAGTCATCGTATCCATCGGGTTACTGATCACAATGATAATGGCATCTGGAGAATATTTCAGGATGTTTTCGGCCACACCTTTTACAATGCCCGCATTAATGCCGATCAGTTCTTCGCGGGTCATCCCCGGTTTACGTGGCAAGCCAGAAGTAATTACCGCAACTGCCGAACCTGCCGTTTGGCTATAATCGTTGGTTACGCCCTTAATTTTGGTATCGAAGCCCAGCAAAGTTGCTGTCTGCATCATATCAATGGCCTTGCCTTCCGCAAATCCTTCTTTAATATCTAATAATACTAGTTCTTCTGCTAATTCTTTCCGTGCAATGTTATCTGCACAGGTGGCGCCAACGGCACCAGCACCTACTACTGTTATTTTCATGCTTATAATTTGGTTTTAATGCTAGCGAAGCCATCTCATTTTAAAAATAAAACACGACCACTTCATCATTTAGAGTAATTTATGGGTGTAACACTTAAAGAATTTTTACGAAACTAAGGTATTGATTTGTATCAGCTAAACAAATATTTTTTGTATTTGAGTTCAATGTGCCATGCAAATGCTACAAAATCGGCATTTAAGCGTTCTCTCCGCATTAAATTGTAAATATTTTGCTTTAAATTTTAGAAAATCAACCACAGTGCTCATGGCAAATAAAGCCCCGCTATCCGCTCTTACTCCGCTTTGCTAACGCTACGCTTCATATCCGCTGCTATCGGGTTTAGTTTACTTAAACTTTTGCTCATAAATAACAGTGCAAAAGCTCAATTAAATATTGTTTTGAGCAATTTTATTCTAGTATTTCCATTCAATAAAATCAAATTGTCAAATAATCAGAAACTTAACTCGTTTTTATGACAAATATTAGAACTATTTGACGAGATTTTTGTTTAGATTTAAACTAATCTTCACATTAAATTTTTGGGTTATGAATATTAAAGAACTATTACTGAATGGTAAGGCTTTTTTGGCCCTTTTAAATGATTTTGCAATTGAAGCAAAGAACGTTATTATTCAAAATGAAGATTTGCTTTTCTCGGGCGCTAACCAAAATAGTCCAGTGCTAAAAGAAACAGTTTGCATTGAAGGAAAAAATGACGACGGAATTTTCAATTTTTTTGGAACACTCCATTTTAATCTGTTAGATAAACTTGCTGTTTTTGAGATGCAAGGATTTGAAAAGGTTGAGCCTAAAGTTTAGCGCAATTAGGAGTAATCACTCGGTGCGTTGTATATTTGCCATGTTAGCCATCAGAGGCTCCTCGTTCATCGAAAAATAGGGGCAATTTGGTAATGGCTAGACTTTAAACGATTTAATTAAGATTTATGAAAAGAATTACACTAGCGGCCGTTCTCATTTGCTGCTCATTTTTTGCATTTGGACAAGTACTTCCATCATTTCAAATGGGTTTAAAAGGCGGTTTGAACTTGTCTAAGTTTAGCACGGAAAACACTTTCGGAAGCGACAATAGGGCAGGTTATTATGCTGGAATTTGGACCCGTATTGGTGCGGCAGGTATCCATTTGCAGCCTGAATTGTATATCTCTGGTAAAAACACTACGTTAAAAAATAACGGACAAGAAAGCAAAGTGAAATTTACCAGCTTAGATGTACCTGTTTTGGTAGGCACTAAAATTGGAGCGGCTGGTATTGGTATTAGATTAAACACCGGACCTGTAGCTTCTTTTATTTTGAGCGATGACCAAAGTTTTAATCAAGCGGCATCAAATATCTTCAATGGTGATTTTAAAGGTCAAGCCTTTGCATGGCAATTCGGAACAGGTTTGGATTTAGGAAAGCTAAATTTCGACTTGAGATATGAATTGGGCTTGTCTAAACTTAACTCAGCAGGTTATCCTGATACTAAATTAAACTTGTTTACCTTTGGTTTGGGCCTTAAGTTATTCTAATAAAAAAGTTAAAAGAAAAGCCCCAGCTTTATAAAAGTTGGGGCTTTTCTTTTAACTTTTTTCTATCAGCTCGTAAGTATGAGCTCCCTTTAGCGGTCGTATAATTTTGTGCTGTTTTTCACTAATCACTTTAATAAAACATGCTCCAAAATAAAAAATTAGAGAAGAATAGAAAACAAACAGCATGACCAATACAATTGAACCTGATGCTCCGTAGATGTTCTCGATATTGCTGAGAGGTAACATGATTCGTAATACGTATTTCCCCAAGTTAAAAAGTATGCCTGTTAAAAGCCCACCCTGTAAGGCTATTTTCCAGCTTGGTCTGGCATTAGTTAAAAATCTAAATAAAATGGTAAACCATACCGTCACGATCAATGTAAAAATGGTTTGGTTAAGCACCCAAAGTAACCATTTGCCAAAATTAGGCGAAGTGCTGTTCAAATAGGTAGTCACAAAAGCCTGTATACTATCGGTTACTAACCCAATAAAAAATAAAATACCAGCGAGTAGAATAATCACCATGGAACGGCCGCGTATTTTCAGCGTAAATAAAAAGCCCATTTTGGCATCTTGGCCAATATTCCATATTTGCTCAACCGAGTTTTTGATGACGTTGAATAAAGTAGTGGCTACAAAAATAAAAAACACGAACGTTAAAATAGTAGCCCACCAATTGTGGTCAATCCCACGGATATTTCTTAAAGTCTCCCTAATCTGTTCCGTACTGCTGGGGATTAAAATTTCCGAAATACGCTCGAACAAGCGAGTAGCCAGTATTTTTCTATCTACAAAAAAGCCAAATAGCCTAATGAGGATAAGTAGAATTGGAGGGATAGCAAAGTTGGCAAAAAAAGCGGTGGCGCCGGCTAAACGCAAAGGGTCGTTTTTTTGGTATAATGCAAATGCTTTTTGTAAGTGATAAGCAAAAAGTAAAAGCTTCGATTTTTTAATAGCTGCTGTTTTTCCCATTAGTGAATTTCAAAAATAACAAAATATGCCTAACGGATGTTTGTTATTCTTCCTTTTCACCATAAAAGTCAAAGAGATAGGAGGTTAAGTCCTGAAAAACATTTTTGATTAGTTTTTGGTTATCCTAATTGATAAAACAAAATAGATATGAATAATTTCTTCAGAACCATATTTGCCGGTTGGGGCGCTTGGAAATTAGGCGGAGGTTGTGTGTCGACCATCGTTATTTTTGTAGTGTTGTACTACTTGTTGGGGCACTGCTAGGATTCGCTAGTTTCATCATTTCGAGCGTAGTTGAGAAATCTTTGAAAGGTATTGAACCCAATTCAAAGATTTCTCCGTTACGCTATGCCTCAGTCGAAATGACGTGTAGGCAATTTAAAGGTTACAAGTTGCCTCTTAAAGCTTGTTCTCTTTCAATACTTTCGAACAAGGCCTTAAAGTTACCAGCGCCAAAGCTTTGTGCGCCTTTACGCTCAATAATTTCAAAAAACAAAGTAGGACGGTCCTCTACAGGTTTAGTAAAAATCTGTAATAAATAGCCCTCTTCGTCACGGTCAACTAAAATACCTAACTCTTTTAGTGGCGCAATTGCTTCGTCTATTTCACCTACACGTTCTGGCATCATTTCGTAATAAGCTTGTGGGGGAGCGCTCAAAAATTCAACGCCACGAGCTTTAAGGGTTTTAACTGTCGTTACAATATCTTTGGTGGCTACCGCAATATGTTGCACGCCTTCACCTTCATAAAACTCTAAATATTCTTCAATCTGCGATTTCTTTTTGCCTTCTGCTGGTTCGTTGATTGGGAATTTAGAATAGCCATTGCCATTGCTCATAACCTTACTCATTAAAGCGGAGTATTCGGTATTGATTTGTTTATCGTCAAAGGTCAAGATATTTACAAAACCCATTACCTCTTCATACCATTTTACGGTTTCATTCATACGGTTCCAACCCACATTACCTACGCAATGGTCAATATAAAGCAAGCCGGCATCGCTGGGGTTGTAATCGCTTTCCCATTTTTGGTAGCCTGGCATAAAAACACCATTGTAGTTTTTGCGCTCAATAAACATATGAACGGTTTCACCGTAGGTGTAAATACCCGACATGCGTATTTCGCCATGCTCATCAGTAAGGGTTTGAGGCTCTAAATAAGGTTTGCCACCTCGTTTGGTCGTTTCTTCAAAAGCACTATAGGCATCGTCTACCCATAAGGCCAATACTTTTACTCCGTCCCCGTGTTTTTTTACATGTTCTGATATAGGACCTTCTGATTTCAGTGCGGTAGTTAAAATTAAGCGGATTTTCCCCTGTTGTAATACATAAGAGGCCCTGTCTTTCACACCAGTTTCTGGCCCAGCATAAGCTAATGATTGGAAACCAAAGGCTGTTTTATAATAGTGTGCTGCTTGTTTGGCATTGCCCACGTAAAATTCAATATAATCTGTTCCATTAATAGGAAGGAAATCTTGTGCTTTCGCTATTTTTTCTGCAAATGTTTGTGTGCTCATTTTTAGTTGTTGTAATGTTTAAAATCTTGTAAAGTTGGAAAGTTAAATCCCAACTTATCCTAAAAAGCCATTAATAGTGTCCCTATTCCACGTTGATCTGCCAACTCTTATGATAACTTTCGTCTTCAATGGCCAAGGCATCTTCAGTTAGCATTAAAGGTCTAAAAGGGTCTATCATCACGGCAAGCTCTTCTGTTTTTTCTTGTCCGATAGATTTTTCAACCGTACCAGGATGAGGCCCATGAGGGATGCCTCCCGGGTGTAAAGTAATTTGACCTTTCACCACGCTCTTACGACTCATAAAATCACCATCTACGTAATATAAAACCTCATCACTATCTACATTGCTGTGATTATATGGCGCAGGAATCGCTAGTGGATGATAATCGTATTTACGGGGTACGAAAGAACAGATTACAAAGTTATGCCCCTCAAAAGTTTGATGTACTGGTGGTGGTTGATGCAAGCGTCCGGTAATTGGTTCAAAGTTGTGGATTGAAAATGCCCAAGGATAATGGAAACCGTCCCAGCCTACAAAATCAAATGGATGGGTACCATAAGTATAAGGATACATGATGCCTTGCTTCTTGATCAGCACCTTAAACTCGCCAAATTCATCAAAAGTTTGCAGATTTTGTGGTCGTTTAATGTCCCTTTCGCAAAATGGCGAATGCTCTTCTAATTGACCAAAAGCATTGCGGTATCTTTTAGGCGTACGGATAGGACTAAAACTCTCTACAATAAACAGACGATTTTTTTCGTCGTTAAACTCCATTTGATAGATAGTACCCCGTGGAATAACAAGGTAGTCGCCGTATTCAAATGCAATCTCACCAAAACCCGTTTTTAATTTCCCTGAACCTTCATGGATAAAAATCACTTCATCAGCTTGACTGTTTTTATAAAAATAATCAGTCATCGATTGCTTTGGAGCTGCCAATGAAATATGTAAATCGCTGTTCACTAAAACAGGTTTACGACTCTTTAAGTAATCGTCTTCGGGCTTAATATTGAACCCAATTAAACTGGTATGGCGTAAATGTTTTTCCCTAGCGATTTTAGGTTCAACATTATAAGGTTCGCCAATGGATTTTACAATGGTAGGCGGATGGCAATGGTAAACCAAGGAGTACAAACTCGAAAAACCTTCGGTCGAAACCAGTTCCTCGGCATATAAATCGCCATTCGGCTTACGAAAAACGGTATGTCTCTTAGGAGGAATACTCCCTAAAGAATGATAAATAGGCATATTATAAGGTTAATTTGGTTAGAATTAAAATATAACGAATAAAAATTGAAAACGTTTTGAAAGATAGAAGCTTAAGAATATTTAAGCGTGCTCAAAAGATTTATAAAGAATACTGCGCAAAAATAAGCTTCGATAACATATTCGATCGGTACGCCGCAAAAACTTCAGCAGCGTGCAAATTGTAATATGTCATTTTTTGTTGCATTATTCTACGAAGTTAGTGTTTTTGTAAGGCATATCAAATTTAATAAATTTTGCCCGTCTATTATTTAGTGTGAGGTGAACAAATATTTATTTTAATGTTAATTTGGTTGGTAGATGCTAACTGTTTGTGTCTCTGTTGTTTTTTTGAATAAAACGTAATGTATTTTGCAAAACACATATTGCTTTCATAGCTTTGACCACAAATCCAATATAAACCATCTCCAATCTGCATTGTTGTTCCATTGGATGTGGAAACTACACCACTAACAAAAAATATTTATATCAATGAAACTCGTATCCTACAAAACTGAAGACAAGGAGCATTTAGGAATTTATGCCAATGGACATATTTATAACCTTAACTCTTGCGATAAGCTAATTCCCGACCACATGAATGCCTTTTTAGAAGGTGGTGAGCCTTTGATGGAAAGGGCAAAAAAAATCAATCAGGATATTCTAGATGGAAAGCTGTCACCAAAGGAGGAAGTTTTTTATGAGCTTTTAGCACCTGTACCACATCCAACTTCATGTAGAGATGGTTATGCTTTTAGACAGCACGTTGCTGCGGCTCGTAGAAACCGTAAGGTTGATATGATTGCTGAGTTTGATCAATATCCGATTTTTTATTTTACCAATCATAATGCCATTCAGGGTCCAGGTGAAATTGAATGTATGCCAGATCATTTCCAAAAACTTGATTTTGAATTGGAAGTGGCAGTAGTGATTGGAAAAAAAGGTCGCAACATTAAAGCTGCCGAAGCGGATGAGTACATCGCCGGTTATACCATTATGAATGATATGAGTGCCCGTACTTTGCAAATGGAAGAGATGTTGTTGAATTTAGGTCCAGCAAAAGGTAAAGATTTTTCTACCGTGATTGGTCCTTGGTTGGTTACACCAGATGAGTTGGAGCCATTTAAAGTTGCTGCAAAAGAAAACCACGTAGGGAACAATTACAATTTGAAAATGACCTGCAAGGTAAATGGCATTGAAGTTTCTAGCGGAAACATGGCCGATATGGACTGGACTTTTGCCGAGATTATTGAGCGTTGTGCTTATGGCGTAGACATTTTGCCAGGAGACGTCATTGGTTCTGGAACCGTAGGTACGGGATGTTTCTTGGAGCTTAACGGAACAGGTTTATTAAACGACCCTAATTATAAAGTACAGTGGCTACAAGCAGGTGACCACGTTGAAATGGAAATTACGGGACTTGGTGCATTGAGCAATACCATTAAAAAAGTAGATACAGATTTTTCTATTCTGGCTTTGAAGAAGGTATAGTTATAAGAGTTGAAATGTTATAAGGTTGAAATGTTGAAACGTTATGGCAAAAGTTGAACGGTTCGAAGATTTAGAACCTATTAAATCTGATTTTGGACTAAAAGACCAAATTAGAAGAGCGGCCATGTCGTTATCTGATAGCGTGGCTGAAGGTTTCGAGTATAATAATAATCCGGATTTTATTCGATTCTTGGTTTACGCAAAAGGCTCCTCTGGCGAGTTGAGAAATAAGCTGATCATACTAATGGAATGCGGTAAACTGAGCCACGAAGATTTTGATAATTTGTATGTTAAAAGCATCGAATTTTCATCAAAAACCAAAAGCTTTATCAGTTATTTGAAAACGTTTGAAAATCAGAAAAAACTAAACGCCAAGAAGTAATAACCTTCCAACTCCAAAATCTTTCAACTTTACAATCTTCCAACCTTAAAACATTTTAACCATTTCTATGCTGACACTTAAATGCGATGATTTGACACCGGTACAATTGCAAAACTATTTGCAGTATGCCATTGCCCCACGACCAATTTGTTTAGCGTCTACAATAGATGCTGAGGGGAACGTTAACCTTAGCCCTTTCAGTTTCTTCAATATGTTCAGTACCAATCCGCCAATCTGTATTTTTTCGCCAGCTAGGAGAGTGAGGGATAATACCACAAAACATACTTTGGAGAATGTGAAGGAGGTAGGAGAGTGTGTGATCAATATTGTGAACTATGCGATGGTGCAGCAAACCAGTTTGTCGAGTACCGAGTACGGAAAAGAGGTTAACGAGTTTGAAAAAGCAGGATTTACCATGGAAGCTTCGCAATTGGTTAAGCCACCAAGAGTAGCTGAAGCGCCTGTGCAATTAGAATGTGTAGTTAACCAAATTATTCCTTTGGGAGAAAATCACGGGGCTGGAAACCTAATTCTGGCAGAAATTAAACTTATTCATATCAAAGCGGAAATTCTAGATACTGAAGGTAAAATTGACCAGCAAAAAATTGATTTGGTCGCTCGTTTGGGAGGTAATTGGTACAGCCGTGTGACATCAGAAAGTTTGTTTACAGTTCCCAAGCCGCTTACAACTCTAGGGATAGGAGTAAGTGCATTGCCCATATCAGTGCGCCAATCAAGAGTGCTTACAGGTAACGATTTAGGTTTGTTAGGTAACGAAGAACAATTGCCTAGCGATGAAGAAATTTCGGAGATGCAGTGGAATGCCAATGTAAAAGATATTATGGATGCTACCATAGGTGATGCGGCCAATAGGGAAAGGGAACTGCACGAATTTGCAAAAGAACTGATCGCTTACGGAAAAGTATCGGACGCGTTAAAGGTATTGTTGCTTTAACCTTGTATATTTCTACTAAACAGTATTCCCCAATTGAATCCAAAGACCTCTACGTAAAGTCGAGATGACGAATTTGGGGATTTGTGGAAATAATAAAGGACTTCAGCTATTGGTTTATAGGTGGTTTTTTATACTTCTGCCATTCCTACCTCGTCATTTCGATCGAAAGTGAGAAATCTAGCAACTTTTGTATTGATAGCAAATTAACTAGCTTTAAACGTTGGCATCTGTAATAATCTGCTTTAGAATATCCAAATCAACATCTTTTAGAGTCTTAATGTATAGACAAGCTTTGCTGGTTTTATGTTTGCCCAATTTGTTTAACAACGGATGTGTAGAGCCACCTTCTAAATATAAAGTAAGGTTTTGTTTACGGGGAGAAAAAGCCATCACCATCCAATCAATGCGTCTGCCATCAGGATAAACCAAATCTTTGTCACCAAAACCAATGATGGCATCGCCCCACATTTTAGGTTTGGCTTTGCAAACTTCTTCCATGATTTCACAAAGCACAAAACTATCATGACGCTTTCTTTCGTCAGTTAAGGCATTGATAAATTCGGAAACACTGTTGTTATTGGCCTTGGTCTTAAGCTCTGCCATAAGCGTAGATTTTTATTCCATTACGGTAACCGCCTTTAGGAAGCGATTTTTATAGTAACCTTCCAAATCGGTAATGGTTACCCCTTTAGCTTTTCCAGAAGAAGAGTGGATAAATTTAATATTGCCGTTTTCATCTTTTGAATAAACAATACCTACATGGCCTGGTCTGCGTACCCTAGCATTGGAACCTGTAAATACCAGAATGTCACCTACTTTGGCGTCAGCTAATTTAATTGCTTTACCTTTTTTGGCAAAATCGGCAGAAGAACGAGCTCCATTGAAACCAAATTGTTTGTATACATAACTTACAAAACCAGAGCAGTCGAAACCGATTTCTGGATTGCTAGATGCATAGCGATATCTGGTGCCTAAAAGAGACTTTGCAAAGTCCATGATTTTGTTTGAAGTATTATTAGCGACTTCTGGAATGCGGCTAATTACCTTCTCCATCATTCGCTGATATTGCATCGTTAACGACACATTATCCTGTGCTTTGCTATTAAATGCAAAAACGCTGAGCAGTAAGATGGTTAAAAGGATTTTCTTCATGTTTGTTTCCAAACTTAATTAAAAAAGAAAAATCTTGTATAAAATGTTGAAAACTTGTTCGTTGTAAATTAAAAAATAAAGCCTGCTAATATAATTAACAGGCTTTTTCATCTCATTTGATTTGATGCTGATAAGCTATCAAATGTTGTACTTTAAATAGAAGCAAACATAGTTTGTGCTTTCTCGCCAATAATAGGCATTGGTTTCTTCTCGCCATTAATAGCGCCAATTAAACCAATTAACCAAACGATAAAAATTGCTAGCTGCACCAAGTAGGAAATGTAAATAAGGGACAGCATTCCTGTTGTTGCAATTAAAATTCCAAGAACAAAGCCTATACCCCAACCTAAAACAATAGCTATAATGTTTAAAAGGAGCGTTTGTCTTAATTGATAGCTGCCCAATTCGGTTCTGTTATCTTTATGCATAGCAAAATATGCAATTAACCATCCAATAATGGTAAAATAACTAATAATTGAGGCAGTTTTGCCATTGTCTGTAGTAATCATGTTGTTTTCCATGCTAATTAAGTTTAGTTTTTAGTTTAATTGCTTGGTTAGCAGCAATTTTGCTGCCAAAAATACATGATATGAATACGGTGTTCGTTTTAGCCTTTACGGAGTGGTTACGGCTACCGGTAATACTTTTCCATTGAAAAATTTATGTCCAGTTTTGGCGAAATCAGCAATATACTTGCCCATTTCGAAGGCCATCACTGGGCTTTCATAACCAGGGAACGCTGCCTCTAACATTTCAGTTTGTGCCGAGCCAAGGGCCAGGCAGTTAATTTTAATACCTGTTTGGACAAGTTCTTGTGCCATGCACTCGGTTAAAGTATGCAGTGCAGCTTTGCTTGCCGAGTAGGCTGCTAGCCCAGGAAACTTTACGCTACCTTGAAAGCCGCCCATGCTACCAATATTTACAATATGACCACCGTTTTCCATAAACTGGAGCATGTAGCGGGTCATTTTAAAGTGGCTAATTACATTATGTTCCAGCATGGCTGCTAAGTCATTTTCTGTAGTTTCCAGCAATGGCTTGTTGATCAGTGAGCCTGCATTGTTGATAAGGATATCTACTGTTCCCAATCTTTCTTTAATGAAAGGAATCAAGGCATTGTAATCATCATTCACCAAATCAAAGGCTACAGGAAGCAGTATGCAATCAGGGGTAATGCTCTTGGCAATTTCATGTAGCTTACGCAGTTTATCTGCTGAGCGGGCAATACATACCACCTTATTTTTCGTGTCTAAACTTAATTCTAATGCCGCTTCGAAGCCGATGCCACTACTGGCTCCCGTAATAATGATATTCATTGGATATTGGATTTTACAATTGTGGCAAAGATAGGAATTTGGGAAGTTTAAGTTCTTAAAATGTGATGATGGACATAAAACCATTCCTATTTGATTAATTGCTTACCTTTGCGGCATAATTGAAGAATGATGTTAGAGAAACTTAAAGAGCGTAGCGAAGGCTTGTGCGAACTATGTAATAAAACTGAAGCGGTTAATGCTTATACGGTTAGTCCTAAAAAAGACGATGCCGTTGAAAATCAAGTGGGCTTATGCAATGACTGTCTAGAAAGAATCGATGCTGCCGATCAGAGTTTTTATTGGCGTGTGGTGGAAGGAAGCATTTGGAATCCAGAACCTAGTGTGCAGGCATTGAGCTACCGTATTTTGCAACGTTATAAAGATGAAGATTGGGCAAGCGGTGTACTTAGTATGGTTGATTTGGATGAGGATACTGTACAATGGGCCTTAAGTGGTTTAGAAGTTGCTGCTGTTCATCAAGATGCCTTTGGCAATGTGCTTGAAAATGGAGATACGGTAGTATTAACACAAGCCTTGGATGTAAAAGGAACAAACTTTAGTGCGCCTAAGGGAACGGTAGTAAAGCGTATTAGACTGGTACACGATAATCACGAGCAGATTGAAGGAAAAATCAACGAGCAAATGATTGTAATTTTAACGAAGTACGTTAAGAAAAATAACTAGAAATATTGTGCCGTCATTGAGGAACGAAGCAATCTTAAAGCAACTTGTAAGCTTTTATTTATGAGATTGCTTCGTTCCTCGCAATGACGATGTTGAAGCAAAAAAACTTACGAAGTTTTAAAAACTTCGTAAGTTTAACCAAATCTATTTTAATCTTCTATGGTAATTAACTGCGTTACCGGATTGGCGATAACATGAAAGCCATCGTTGATCAGCTTCGTGAATTCTTTTTCATTGGCTGCTTTCATTTCCAAATAAATCCTTACTTCATTTTCTAAAGCCAAATCGTTGCCTTTGTGGTGTAATATCTCTAAAATTTGTAGGGCACAAAGCCAATCGTATCGGTAAGAAGCTTTCAGTTCGTTAAAGATAGCGGCTAATTTTTCTAGTCCTTCACCGCTTTCTCTAATGTCTCTCACTTGCTGGTAAAGGTGGTGTAGATGTTTGGTAGCCTCATCATAAACCAATTTATAGGTAAGTTGCTCACTTACGTGAGTCAATTCTTCGTAAGCATCTTTGTCTGCTGCACCGTTAAATACCGAAACAATTTTCTCGCCAATAGCCATGTCGTAAGTTCCCCATTCAGGTTGGAATAAGATATTGCCATTGCCTTCTCTTACTGTACATTCCTCAAAAGCAATTAAAATGGTTTTACCGTTTTTGTTAATGATTTCTTTAATCTTTCCGTTTACCTCAATGTCACTTTCGAAGGTTAAACGTACCAATTGGCCAACCTTAATCCCAAGCTGCGACAATTCTTCTAAACTATGGTCTTCTAAAGGTTTTTCTACATCTTTTAGTTTGCCCACAGGTGATGAAAAACCATCTTTATGATAATCTTTGCCATGTCCCGCTAGTTCTTTGCCACTAAAAGCTAAAGCAGATTGGCCAGTAGTTTTCACAAAGGTAAGCTCGTCATTGGCGCTAATACCTACATCCGTAAATACACCGGTTACCTGTAAGCCTGAACTGTAAACAGCCGTACTTGGATTTTTACACTCAATGGCTTTTAAGATACTTTCTGCACCACCACGTCTGAAGGCCATCGTATTGGCAAAAGCTTCCAATACGTCAATCAGGTTTTGGAAAGTAGGCGTCACAAAAAGCTGTGGCTGTTCTTGGGTAATATCGTACGAGTAGTTTATGGTATCAAGGTTGTACCAAAGCTTCTTGATTTTTGGATCCATACAAGTAGCGCTTTCACCGATGGAAGAAAGCAAGCCAGCACCATAAATCTTTGGGTTTTCCAAAGTACCAATCAAGCCATATTCAACAGTCCACCAATGTAAACGTCCTAATAATGCCATCTCCGATGGTTCGCCCATATTTTCTGAAATGTATTTCAATTCCTTTTCCGCCTTGGCAATTTCGGCTTCATCTACATCTTTGGCTTCCTTTAAAATAGAGAGCTTGCGGATAGCTTCGTAAAGTTCAAAATCTTTGCTCGAAAACATCGCTTTTGCACCAATAGAGCCAAAGTAGCTGAGGTAATTATTGTAATCCGTATCAGCAATAATGGGGGCATGACCAGCACTTTCGTGGATAATATCTGGTGCGGGTGTGTATTCGATGTTGTTGATTTGGCGAATATCGGCCGCAATAACCAATACCCTGTAGGCTTGGTATTCCATAAAGGCCGCCGGTGGAATAAAGCCATCAACCGTTACCGCTCCCCAACCAATTTTGCCCAAATTGTCGTTCATGGTTTGTAAGTTGGGTATCTGCTCAATACTTAAGCCCGCCCTTTGCAAACCTTTAATATATGGATAATAAGCTACGTGCTTTAAATAACTATAGTTTTGGCGCATTACATAACGCCATACCGCTTGGTCAATTGGCGTGTATTTTTCGTAATTCTGCTCCACAATGAATTGCCTTAAATGCCTAGGCAATTTGGCAACTTGTTCGTTATTAAAGTCATTAAAATCGCTCATTTTTTTACAAATTCTTAATAGGGCTAAAATACCTGATTTAAGCTAGGAATGCAAGAAAACGAGGAGCTTTGATAGGTAAAGCGTGTCAGTCTTTGGTCTTTTTTACCTTAAAAGAGAAATGCTTTTGGGAAAAATAACTGAATATGGCCAGCAAGATGGTGATGAAAGCTTTAGATATGGATGGATAGAATTGAAAACCTTCCACCAAAATTTTCATTAACGCGTAATTAAGCAAAATATTGGTACATACAACGGTGCCATATCTGAAAAGTTGTATACGGCCTTTTAAATTTGATTGGGTAAACACCAAGTATTTATTTAGCATAAAACCCACTAAAAAAGTAAAAACAGATTCCAATGCCAATGCAGCAATAGGAGCAGTAACTAAATAGCCGGCTACATGTACATCCTGTTGATGCAAAATGTAGTTATAAATTACAAAGTAAGCCACTATGCCCGATGAGGTTGTTATACCTCCACTGGCCAAGTAGCGAAAAGTACCAATTGAGAACCATCTTTTAAAAGGAGGATAAAAAAAGTCGATAATTTGGAGTGCTAATTTCCTCATTCCTTTTTATAGGTTAATTGGTTATTGATCATTCTGTTATTGTATTGCTGTATAAATGCTTTCAGCTTTTGCTCCATCTCGGCTTTAACTTCTGGCATTTTGTCTATCAGATTTTTAGTAGTGCCCCTATCTTCTTTTAAGTTAAATAAAGCGATTGATTTTGTACCATCATTGGTCAATAGGTAGTCCCCTTCGTAAAAATTAAAATTCCCATCGTTGTTGTTAACCGCAAAATTGGTGGTTTTATTGTCTAAGGCATCAAAACCAAATGCAAAATAAGGTTTTTTATAATGCATATAATTCAGTACCGTAGGCATAATATCAATTTGCTGGATAATTTTATCGGTCTTTCCTTTAAGATTGCCGCCTGGGTAGTAAAATAAAATAGGAATGGAGAAAAAGCCAGGGACATTTTGGTAATCGGGCAGGTACGACATGGTAGCGTGGTCTGCACAAAGCACAAATAAAGTGTTTTTGTACCAAGGCATTTTTTTAGCCGCATCAAAAAACTTACGAATGGCCATATCCGTATAACCCAAAGGTTCATGAATTTGCAAAGTTCCTTTAGGAAATTTACCCTGATATTTTTGAGGAACTTTATAGGGGTGGTGCGAAGAAACAGAAAAGAAGGCCGAGAAAAAAGGCTGTTTAAAAGTGTTCATGGTGTTGGCCATGTATTGCATAAACGGCTCATCCCAAATACCCCAAATGTTATCAAAGTCTGCATCGTTATTATATTCATTTTTCCCGTAATAGTGTCTGATGCCCGCTAAATTGGTATAGGCCGAAAAACCCATGGAGCCATTAGGAGCGCCATGGAAAAAAGCGGTATAGTAACCCTCATCTCCTAAAAGTTTGGCAATACTGGTAGTGTTATTGCTTGAGTATGGAGAAAGCACAAAGGGCTCTCGGATAGAGGGAATGCCCGAAATTACGGAAGGTAGGGCATCAATAGACTTACGACCATTTGCATAAGTAACATTCGAAGTGAAACTTTGCTCAACCAAGCTATCAATGAAAGGTGTATATCCTTTGTAAGTGCCATTCAATTGATCTTTGTTAAGGGCACCAATATGCTCTTTGCCCAAGCTTTCTATAATCAAAAATACTACGTTAAGCTTTTTGAAAGATGCGGTGTCGTTAGGTTGATGGATAGGATTATAGAGTTTGGTTAGGGTTTGCTCATCAAAATATTCTACCTTTTTAAGCTTAGGCGATTTTAAGGTTTTCATGATGCTGAAAGGCGTGTTTAGTACCAAGCTCATATCGGCAGGCGATTTCACATAATCCCCTGCATTGCTTAAGGTAATAGGGCGAGTACTGTGTCGCCAACCGCCCCTAACACCACCTACAAATAAAAAGGCAATAATCAATAATGCTAGTGTTTGCGCAATATAAGTTTTCCAATTGAAACGAACTTTTTTCGGGGTAGCGAGTATTTGGCTAAGTTTAGCGAAGGCTGCAATAAACAAAATCAAAATAATGAGCAGGTGCCAGTATTCTAACAGAAAATCAACGGTAAGCTTAAACTTGTTTTTCTCGTGGCTAAATTGGGAGAATACACTACCTGTAGTTCGTTTTAGTGTAAATTTATAATAGGCGAAATCAATAAAATTGGCCAGGAAACCAATGCTGTTGGTAATAATAAAGAGCCATTTGGTAAAGCGTTGATATCCGCTTCGGTATTTAAAAGGAAAAGGTAGTGCTTGAAGAATGATGTATAGAGAATTGATGTACAGTAGCGCTACTACATCAAACTTAATTCCTCCCCAAAAGGTATAAGCAATTTCGCTGGTGCTAAGATGCTTAAATAGAGATTTATTGACTAAAAAGAAACCAAGCCTGCATAATGCGTAAAGTGCTAGCAATAATGCGAACTGGTAAAGTAGGACAAGATATACAGATTGACGGTTATATTTTAGGTTCATTGATGCGTTTTACCTATATAAGACCATCGCTACGGTGCGATAATGGTAAATAGGTAAGCGGCAAAAATAGTTAATAAAACAACGCCCTGCAATACGTTGGTACGCCCCGAACCTAGCGACAGCATGATGGTAAACTGCGAAAGTAAAAGCAGTACCATGGATTTGGTATCGATACCTAAAGTAATGGTCATGCCGGTAATGATAGATACTACCGCTACTGCCGGAATAGTTAATCCAATACTAGCTAGAGCAGAACCTAACGCTAGGTTTAAACTGGTTTGTAAACGATTTTTTCTTGCAGCCCTATAAGCGGCCAATCCTTCCGGTAATAAAACCACTCCGGCAATAATTACACCTACCAATGATTTTGGTGCCCCGGCATTAACTACAGCATCTTCAATATCTGGCGCCAAGGCTTTTGCTAATAACACCACGATGCCTAGACATACCAATAATAGTAGGCCACTGCCAAGTGCTACGCCCATAGTTGGTGGAGCCGCATGTGCTTCTTCGTTACCATCATCGCCAGGAGGCAAAAAGAAATCCCGGTGTCGTACCGCTTGTATCAGTACAAAAGCACCATATAAAATTAGGGAGATGATCGCTACAAATATTAATTGTGCATTGGTATAGGAAGGACCTACCACACTGGTTGTATAGTTCGGTAAAATTAAGGTAAGCACCAAAATAGCGGTAAGGGCTACCAAAGCAGCTTTTACACCATCTAAACTAAATTCCTGTTGTTTAAACTTTACACCGCCCACCAGCAAGCATATGCCAATCATTCCAGTAAGGATGATCATTACCGCTGCAAAAACGGTATCTCGAGCAAGTTCTTCTGTACCCGGACCTCCGGTAAGCATCAACGAAACAATAAGCGCTACCTCAATAGTGGTAACTGCTAAGGCTAGTAATAATGTACCAAAAGGTTCCCCAACTTTATGGGCAACAACTTCAGCATGATGAACAGCCGCTAGTACGCTACCAATAAGTAAAACTACAAGCAAAGCAGTGCCGAAACCGCCAATTCCTTCTAAAGGTAAAAAATAAGCTAACCAAGCAAAAATGGGTAAAGCGACAGTCCAGAGCGGAAGTGGTAATTTTTTTAGCATGTCGTTCAATTAAGTGATGTACGATTTGGATGTTTTTAAATATATAGAAAAATTTTTTAGTGGCAAGAAAGCTCTACTTTTAAACCCGAAATGGGTTAAATTGTTCGGTGGTAAAGTCAGGTAAAAGTCTTAGGTGGTAAAAAATCAAACATTAAGAAGTTAAGATAATTAAGGCTATTCTAGTTAAAACTTAATGCTTTTTAGTGGTTGAAAACTAAATGATCAAAAAGTCAACCATCTAAGACACCTTAGCACACCTAAGTTTGATTATACGCGACTAAAATGCTCTTAGATATCTAAGGTGGTTCAAAATCAACATGTGGCTTATAAATTGAAACATTAAGAAATGAAGAAAATTAAGGTTATTCTAGTTAAAACTTAATGCTTTTTAGTGGTTGAAAACTAAATGATTAAAAAGTAAATCACCTAAGACATCTTAGCACCACACCTAAATTTGATTATACGCGACTAAAAAGCTCTTAAATGTCTAAGTTGGTTCAAAATCAACATGTGGCTTATAAATTGAAACATTAAGAAATGAAGATAATTAAGAGTGAACCGATAAAACTTAATGTTCCTTAATGCCTTAAAAAACTAAAATGTTCTTAAATGTCTAAGGTGATTAAAAACAAAACCTAACTAACTATTTACCAAATAAACAGTGTTCCATCCGTGATATATTGTAACTTCGTTACACACAAACCACATCATTAACAGATAAAAATGAACAGATGTTTTTTCTTTTTAGCCTTGAGCCTTTTTAGTTTTTCGGCTTTTGCGCAAATTGATACTACTGCTTACCGTACCATTGCCAATTCTATACAGAAAAAATATGCACCAGATAAACGATCGGTTTATTTCAATGTACGTTTCAGGGCCGATTCGGTTTTTGTAGAAAGTACTTCTGAGCAGGCGATACAAGCTTTTGAAAAATCATTTCCAGAAAATGCTAAAGCAAAGCTATCTGCTGCGGTGCTTCCGTCTAAGCAATTAAATGATTTGGTATATGGCGTAACTACCATTTCGGTGGCCAATAACCGTAGCCAGCCTTTTCATGGGGCCGAACTGATGACTCAAACGCTATTGGGTACACCCATTCAGATCTTAAAAAAACAAGGTGGATTTTATTTGGTAAAATCGCCTGATGGCTATTTAGCTTGGACTGACGGTGGCTCCATTGCACCCATGAACCAAGCCAGCTTCAAAGCATGGCAAGAAGCAAAAAAAGTTGTCTACATCAATGACTACGGGCATGCTTTTGCGAAGCCTGATGCTAATGCAGCACGAGTTTCAGATTTGGTAGCGGGTAACTTTTTAAAACTTCTATCCTTGGAAGATGGATTTGTAAAAGTGGCATTCCCCGATGGGAGAGAGGCCTATATACCTGCCAACCAAACTGCAGATTATACAACGTGGTTAAAACGACCATTGCCTAATGCCGATGCCATTTTAAAAACTGCTCAAACCTTAATAGGCGTGCCTTATTTATGGGGAGGAACTTCCATTAAAGGTGTAGATTGTAGTGGCTTTACTAAAACAGCTTATTTCCTAAATGGTGTGGTCATTCCTCGCGATGCCTCGCAACAAGCATTAGTAGGAGAAAAGCTTGATGTGTTAGAAAACGATTCCATAAGCGTGGAAAAGTGCCTTAAAAACTTAAAACCGGGCGATTTGATGTTCTTCTCTGCCGCAAAACGAAGAGGGATAAATAATGGCAGAGTAAGCCATACGGCTATTTACATGGGCAATGGCGAGTTTATCCAATCGGCAGGAATGGTGAAAATTAGCAGTATTTTACCCACTGCCGCAAACTACGATGAATACCAAAGTAAAACCTTAGTGGGTGCACGTAGAATTTTAACACAAATTGGGCAACCAGAAATCACAAAACTCGAAAAACACGATTGGTACTTAAGTAAAAAGTAATGAGCATTAAAATATATCACAATAGCAGATGTAGCAAAAGCAATGCTGCACTAAGAGTGTTGGAAAGCCAAAATAAAGATTTTACAATTGTTAACTATCTTGAAAATCCTCCAAGTATTGACGAAATAAAAAGCATTTTAAAACTTTTGGGTATGGCTCCATTGGAACTAATGAGAACAGGAGAAACCGTTTTTAAAGAAAAAATAAAGGGTAAGAACTTGTCAGACGAAGAACTGGTTACCTTAATGCACCAAAACCCAATTTTGATACAAAGACCCATCATCATTCAAGATGGTAAGGCTTTCATTGCCCGCAGCGAAGAAGCGCTTAACTGTATCTTATAAAAAAAGCCCCGAAATTTCGGGGCTTTTTTTTATGAATGGCTCAATAAGTTTCTCCAACTTACTTTGCTCTCAATAGTCCAGTGTAAATCTTTAATTTCAATACGTTGTTGCTCCATGGTATCGCGGTGACGAATAGTTACCGTATTGTCCTCTAAAGTTTGGTGGTCAACTGTAATACAAAAAGGAGTACCAATAGCATCCTGTCTACGGTAACGTTTACCAATAGCATCCTTCTCCTCGTACATGCAGTTAAAATCAAATTTCAACTGGTCCATAATTTCACGGGCCTTTTCAGGTAAGCCATCTTTCTTGGTTAAAGGGAAAATAGCCGCCTTGATAGGTGCTAACGCGGGGTGTAAACGTAATAAAGTTCTGCTATCTTGTTTCTCTGGAGTGCTTAAATCTTCCTCTTCCAAAGCATTGATCATGGTTAATAAGAACATTCTGTCCAAACCAATCGAAGTTTCAATCACATAAGGAACGTAGTTGCCATAAGGCTTTCCGTTTTCATCCAGTTCAGCATCAAAATATTGCATTTTTTTACCGCTATACTCTTGGTGCTGCGATAAATCGAAATCAGTTCTACTATGGATACCCTCAACCTCTTTAAAACCAAATGGGAATTCAAATTCGATATCAGTTGCTGCGTTGGCATAGTGTGCCAATTTCACATGGTCGTGGTAACGATATTTTTCAGGAGCCGTTCCAATAGCTTTGTGCCATTTCAAACGAGCCTCTTTCCAATATTCAAACCATTTCTTATCCTCCCCTGGGCGAACAAAAAATTGCATTTCCATCTGCTCAAACTCACGCATACGCATAATGAACTGACGGGCAATTACCTCGTTCCTAAAAGCCTTACCAATTTGGGCAATACCAAAAGGAATTTTCATCCTTCCCGTTTTTTGCACATTTAAAAAGTTTACAAAAATACCTTGTGCCGTTTCAGGACGTAGGTACACTACATCGCTACCTTCGGCCATGGCACCAAATTGGGTGCTAAACATCAAGTTAAACTGGCGTACATCTGTCCAATTTCTAGTGCCGCTAACAGGGCAAGCAATTTCGTGTTCCTCAATTAAAACTTTCAAACGTGGCAAGTCTTCAGCCTTTAAAGCATCGTCCATGTCAGTTTGTAATTTTGCCGCTTTATCTGTTTTGCCATCTTTTTCATACTTGGCAATTTTATCTTCCAATAATTGGTCGGCACGATAACGTTTTTTGCTATCCTTGTTGTCAATCATTGGGTCGTTAAAACCATCAACGTGACCACTCGCTTTCCACACTTTAGGATGCATAAAAATGGCGGCGTCAATACCCACAATGTTTTCGTGCATTTGCACCATTGCCTTCCACCAATAAGTTTTTAGGTTGTTTTTAAGCTCGGCACCCAACTGACCGTAGTCGTAAACCGCACTTAAACCATCATATATTTCGCTGCTCTGGAACACAAAACCATATTCCTTAGCATGAGAGATTACATTCTTAAAAATTTCGTCGTTATTTTTCTGAGCCATAGTGAGCCAAAGTTAAAAGTTAAAAGTTAAATTTATAAGATAAGTGCTTTAAAAATGTTCTGAAAAGCAATTCCATCATTCTTCGGTTATTAAAGTCCTGCACTACGTTACAAGTCCTCGGTCGCTAAATGCTCCCTGTGGGCTTTCCACTACATTCAGGTTTATTACACCAATTGCATTGCGCCAAACATCATTGTGAATGTTGCAATAATACAGAACCTAACATAACTGCAGATTTTTCACTATTTTCGACAATCTACAACCAGAATAGATGATGAAAAGGATACTTTCAATAGATGGCGGCGGAATTCGTGGAATTATTCCAGGAATGATTTTGGTAGCATTGGAAGAAAAAATCCAACGAGCCACAAATAATCCAAATGCCCACTTGATTGATTATTTTGATTTTTTTGCGGGTACAAGCACTGGTGGTATTTTATTGTCCATATTGTTATGTCCTGATGATAAAGAGCCAACCAAACAAAAGTATACCGCTAAACAAGCTTTGGACATTTATCTAAATCATGGGGTTGAGATATTTACCGCAAGCAAATGGCGACGTTTCCTAAGTAAATTCGGATTGTTGAGCGAACTGTATGACGACAGTGTACTGGAAAAGGTTTTGAAAAGTTACTTCGGGAACCGAAAGCTTAGCGAATTATTAAGGCCGTGTATCATCACTGCTTATAATATCGAGTTGAGGAAAAACCATCTTTTTCGCCAGCAGAAAGCAATATCCCACGGTGAATCAAGAGATTTTTATGTTAAAGACGTTTGCCGCGCTACTTCGGCTGCTCCCACCTATTTTTCTGTTGCCGAGATTTTCTCATTAGCAAAAACACGATATCCTTTGGTAGATGGCGGAGTGTTTGCCCATAACCCAGCACTATCAGCTATGCTAGAGGTCATCAAAAGCTATAACACCTATAAAATAGACGATATTTGGATATTGTCCCTAGGTACTGGTTTATCTAAAATATCATATAACTATGAAGACTTTAAAAAGAAGAAGGCGATTTCCATAGGGCCAGCACTTGTTGATATCATGAGCAGCAGCTCCGCCGAAAGTACCGATTACTTTTTAAAGCAACTATTTCACTCCGTGAAAAAAACAAATCACTATATCAGGATAGAGCCAAGTAATCTCTCTTCCATCGATCCAGCTATGGATGCAGCTTCTGTTTCCAATATCCAAAAAATTGTATCGCTGGGAGATAAGCTGGTTAGTGAAAATGAAGAATTGCTGGACCAAATTGTGAAAGGACTTCTTGAAGATAAGAAAAAGAACAAAGAGGGCGATTCGGTATGGAATTTCTTGAAAAGGTAAAACCTTAGCAAAGTTGTAGCCTCACTTAAATCAGCATAAAAAACTAACTTTGTAAGACCAAAAAATAATCAGGTGAGAAAAATACAAATCTTATTTCTGACTGTTGCCTTGTTGAGCCTTGCTTGCATTGCTCCAAAGCAACATCATTACATCTCTTTTAAAACCCCAAAGGAGTTTCACGACTTTCTAAATCGAAAAACGAACGCATATCCGCTGTTAAGCGCACATCGTGGAGGTCCTATGCCTGGTTTCCCAGAAAATGCTATCGAGACTTTCGAGAACGCAACCACTTACCAGCCCGTGATTGTTGAGTTTGACGTGGCTTTAAGTAAAGATTCGGCTTTGGTGATCATGCACGATGACCGTTTAGATAGAACTACTAATGGAAAAGGCTTGGTGGGCGATCAAACTTATGCTGAGCTTAAAAAGCTAAAGCTTAAAGACGATGAGGGTCAAATGACCAATTTCAAAACCCCAACTTTAGAAGAAGTGCTTCGTTGGGGAAAAAATAAAGTACTGTTCACCATTGATATCAAAAGAGGCGTTCCTTATAAAGCAGTTATTGCCGCGGTTAGAAAAACTAAATCAGAGACCAACTCCATTATCATTACCTATAATGCCAACCAAGCGGCAGAGGTACATAGATTGGCCCCTGATTTAATGATTTCCGCTACTGTAAAAAGCCCTGAAGATTTAGAGCGTTTAAATAAAATGGGTGTACCTAACGATAAAATCATTGCATTTGTAGGTGTTTCAGAACCAAGTCAAAACCTTTATCAATACTTACACGGAAAAGGAATCAGCACGATTCTGGGAACCATGGGGAACTTGGATAGAAGCGCAAAAGCAAGCAAAAGCAAGCAAATATTTCACAATTTGGTAGCTAATGGCGCAGATGTACTTTCAACCGATGAGCTGAAATTGGCAGGTGAGCAGCTAGATAACTATCGAAACGAAAAGCAGTTGAAACTTAAGAATATAAACATCAAGTAAATTGAGTGTAGTTGTAAAAGAATTGGCCAAACACTACGGCCCACAAAAAGCGGTAAATCAAATTAGCTTTGAGGCAAAGCCGGGACGCATATTAGGTTTTTTAGGTCCAAACGGTGCCGGCAAGTCTACTACCATGAAAATGTTAACGGGTTACTTGCAGCCAACATCAGGCAAAGCGGAAATTGCTGGTAAAGACATACAAGTTGAACCTTTGGAAGTTAAAAAACTCATCGGTTATCTGCCAGAAAATACACCGTTGTATATGGATATGTATGTGCGTGAGTTTTTGAGTTTCGTAGCCCAAACTTACGGACTAAATCATATTGCCAAAAAGGTAGAAGAGGTAATACAACAAGTAGGCTTGACCCAAGAGCAGCATAAAAAAATAGGCATGTTATCCAAAGGTTACAAACAACGTGTAGGTTTGGCGCAGGCCATTATCCACCAACCGCAGGTGCTTATTCTAGATGAACCTACTTCCGGTCTGGATCCCAATCAGCTTTCTGATATTAGAGAGTTGATTAAGAATTTAGGGAAAGATAGAACCGTAATCATCTCCACCCATATCATGCAAGAGGTGGAAGCCCTTTGCGACGACGTAATTATCATCAACAAAGGTGCTTTGGTCGCTAATTCGAGCATTGATGAGTTGAAGAAGGCCCATCAAAACAAAACTTTAGAACAAATATTTAAACAACTAACCCTGTAAATTACATGCTAAGGAAATTTTCTACGCTCGCTTTTTTAATCTTTTTATTAACCTTTAAAGCACAAGCACAAGAAATCAGTTTAGGCCTTTCCCCCGAAATAAACTTCCCTACAGGCAATGCTTCAAATATGAGCGGCATTGGTTTTGGGGGCTCATTAAAAGCTGAATTTGGAATTAGTGATAAACATGCCATTACTGCAAACGGTGGCTACAACCTTTTTATCGGTAAAAGATATTTTGGCAGTAGGATACAAAATATCGAGGCCATCCCAGCTAAGCTTGGGTTCAAGTATTATCCCACTCCCGATTTTTATATGGAAGCCCAAGCAGGAGCTGCTTTTCACATCAGTGGATTTTCTAAAACTTCATTCGTTTGGTCGCCGGGTTTTGGGACTCGTTTTAAAACAGGAAGTGCCACTAATAAGATAGATTTTGGCTTAAGATACGAAGCTTGGACCAATACCAGTTATAATAGCACTGCTAACCTAAAAACTACAAGTTTCGGGTTTATTGGATTAAAGTTAGGTTATGTATTTGGTTTGTAATTGCCGAATTGTTAAAAATAATGGACTGTTTTACAATTGTTTGTAATTTTTTTGATAAAATACTGTAACTATTGGCGTAGTTGTTGTGTCTATTGGAGCAATTATTAATTAATACACAAATTTAAATTACGTTAAAAGGTATGAAAAAACTATTATTATCATTAGCGCTAGTTGCAGGCCTAGGATTGGCTGCCAATGCACAAACAGAAGGTGCAGCTAGAAAATTAAGCGTAGGTGCTGAATTCGGTTTTCCTACAGGAGATGGTTCTAAAGACAATATGATTGTTGGTGGTTCATTACAATATGAGCACCCAGTTGCACAATCATTCAACATCACTCTTTCTGGTGGTTACTTGTCTAATATGATTACTGGTGATACCAAAAAAGTCTTAGAAGCACTTGGTGCAAAAACTAGCTATGGATATGTACCAGTAAAAGCAGGTGGTAAATACTATTTTGGTGGTAACTTCTATGGCGCTGCTGAAATAGGTGCTACTTTCGCTACTGAATCAGGTGGTGGTACTGCTTTCACTTATGCTCCAGGCTTAGGTGCTTCTTTTTCAGTAGCAGACAAATCTAGCTTAGATTTTGGTGTGCGTTACGAAAGCTGGTCTAAAAATGGTACTTCGTCATTCATTGGACTACGTGCAGCTTACGCATTTGGCCTATAATTGAAAAAGAAAGCTAAAAAAGTATAACTGCATTCTATTTTATATTGAACTGATTGCAGTTAATCAAAAAAGTTATAAAAAACCCTAACATCGTTAGGGTTTTTTATTGACTAAATTGTTAGTTTTACAACTTGTTAATTAACAGTCAAATAATTAAAAAAACAAAATGAAAAAAATCCTTCTATTATTAACGCTGGCAGCAGGCTTAAATGTTGCAGTAAACGCTCAAGACAAACCAGTTTCTTTTGGAGTTAAAGCAGGTTTGGCTTTACCAAGTATAACAGCTTCGGGAATGGGCATTTCAATGAGCACATCTTCTAAAACGTCATTTTATGTAGGTGCAGTAGCCGATTTCAATATATCTCCTATTTTCTCTTTTCAACCAGGGTTAACCTATGTTGGTAAGGGTGGAAAATTTGATATTGGTGAAATGGTAGAGGAAATGGGAGCTGACCCATCAGAATTTGAGGGGGCAGACAAAATCACATTTAATTATTCTTACCTAGAGCTCCCTTTGAATTTGTTAGCAAACTTTAACGCTGGTACAGGAAAAGTTTTCGTTGGAGCTGGACCATATGTTGCTTATGCTTTAGATGCTAATGTGAAAGCTGGAAACGTAACAGTTGACGCGGAATTTGGTTCTGCGGAAGGACAATTAAAAAGAATGGAGTTTGGTGTAAACTTCTTAGGTGGATATAAATTGAGTAATGGACTAAACTTACATGCAGGTTATGGCCTAGGTTTAACCAGTACAGAAAACAGCAGTGAAGGTAAAACTAAAAACAAAGTATTTTCTGTTGGTTTAGGCTTTATGTTCTAATAAGAAACATTATAAATCTAAGAGCCCTGGCAATTTTGCTGGGGCTTTTTTGTTTTAACAGATATTGTATAACTTCGGCATCACAATCCAAGGGCATGTTAGCAGTATTCAAAAGAGAATTATTCAGTTTCCTCAATTCCTTAATGGCCTACATTACCATCGGCATATTTTTATTGGCCTGTGGTTTAATGTTCTGGTTTTTCCCAGATACTTCCATCTTGGAATATGGCTACGCAGAAATGGATGGCTTTTTTGGCTTAGTTCCTTATTTGTTCATGTTTTTGATTTCAGCCATTACCATGCGGTCTTTCGCCGAGGAAAGAAAAGAAGGAACCTACGTGTTATTGGCCACCCGCCCTTTAACCAATCTACAAATCATTGGTGCAAAATATTTGGCTTGTTTAGTTTTGGTATTATTTGCCTTGCTACCTACCTTAATTTATTGTTACAGTATAGCACAGCTAGGTTTGCCTAAGGGAAATCTTGATACAGGTGCGGTGATAGGTTCTTATATTGGATTGTTTTTGTTGGGGAGCGCTTTTACCGCCATTGGTGTATTTGCTTCCTCATTTACCAAAAATCAAGTCATAGCATTTGCCATTTCTGTCTTTTTGTGTTTTTTCGCTTACAGCGGTTTCGATTCGGTGAGTAAAGTCTCCGCCTTTCAAAGTTTCGAGAGCCAATTGGCCAATTTAGGAATTGCCGAGCATTATCAGTCGATCAGTAGGGGAGTTTTAGATACTCGTGACCTGGTTTATTTTATCTCTTTTGTAGCCTTGTTTTTTGGCTTAACCCATTTAGTGATTGGAGGTAGAAAATGGTAGGTCAGGGACTAAATAACAAGGAGCAAGGAACAAAGAGGAAGCAAATCTTGAAGCCGCTATTGTTTCTTTTGTCGTTGGTATTAATTAATGTAGCAGCACAATTTGCCTATACCCGTATAGATTTCACTAAGGAGAAGCGCTTTACATTAACTGCCAAAACCAAAGAAATCCTACAGCAAAATAAACATGAGGTAATAGTAACCATTTACTTGGATGGCGACATGCCTGCCGCCTTTAAGCGTTTAAGAAATGCCACCAAAGACATGCTAGCCGATTATAAAGCTTATGCAAAGGCAAACTTCAAAGTAGTTTTTGTGGATCCACTTTCGGGGCTTTCCGCATCGGAACAGGATACCGTGATTCAGCAATTGTTTGAAGTAGGAATTAAACCTACCAACATCAATATTAAAACAGATGCCGGTTTTTCTGAGAAGTTAGTTTATCCCATGGCCATGATTGAAAGTAATGGCAAGCGAATGCCAGTAAAACTTTTGCAGAATTTAGGTGGCGAAGCTTCCAACTACGATCAGAGCATTAACAACTCCATCAAAAACTTGGAATATGTGTTTACTTCATCATTAAAAAAAGTGATTACGGGCTACAACCCTAGAGTTGGTTTTACGGAAGGAAATGGTGAACCAGATAGTAGGTATTTATACGATGCCATCAGTACGCTTGCCGATAGTTATGTGGTTGGTCGTGTAAATTTAGATTCTATTACCAAACAAGGTTTGGACAGCCTTAAAATGCTGGTGATTGCAAAACCATTAAATACCTTTACCGAAGCCCAGAAATATAAAATCAACTATTTTGTAATGAAAGGTGGACACGTATTATGGTCAATAGATCAAGTACGAATGGGATTAGACAGTTTGCGCAGTGGTAGGTCATTTATGGCGGGCAACAATATGCTCAATTTAGATGATATGCTATTTGAATACGGCGCGAGGGTTAACTATAATATCATTGCTGATGTAAATTGTGCAGAAATTCCAGTAGCGATGTCCGGTGGACCTCGTGGTGATATCCAATTAGCACCATGGCTTTATTATCCAATTTTATTGCCAGATACCAGTAACAGCGTAGTTAAAAATCTGGATAATGTGAAAGCTGAATTTGCAAGTACGGTAGATACCATCGGCAATAAAAATGTTAGCAAACATGTCATTCTAACCACTTCACCATACAATAAGATTTATACTTCGCCCAAATTATTTAACCTACAAATGGTAGAAGAGGAGCCTACCCAAAAGGAGTTTACGAGTACGCCAAAGAGTGTTGGTGTATTGCTGGAAGGTAGTTTTAAATCGGTTTTTTTGAATCGTCCCGTACCTAAAGGTATTAACGAAAATTATAATGTTCCTGCACAGAGCCAACCTACAAAAATGATTGTAATAGGTGATGGTGATGTTTTTATGAACCAGGTTTCTGCGGATGGATCACCGTTCCCGTTGGGCTTTGATCGATATACCCAGCAAAATTTTGGCAACAAAGCATTGTTGTTGAATATTGTAGATTATTTTACCAATGCCGACAATTTGATTGCACTGCGCAACAAAGAAATCACCGTAAGGCCATTGGATAAAACGCTTTTGCGCACTGAAAAAACAAAATGGCAATTGGTGAATACCGTAGTGCCAATGCTGGTGTTGATATGTTTCGCAATTTTTCAACATTATTATCGTAAACACAAGTATGCAAGGTAAAATTTCATACTTTTGAATCTATATATAACAAACTATGAGATTTATAGTATCTACGTCGACATTATTAAAACATTTACAAACGGTTAATGGTGCTTCGAGCAGCAGCACAGTATTGCCTATTCTAGAAAATTTCCTGTTTGAAATTAAAGAAGGAAATTTGACTATTTCTGCTACCGACTTACAAACAAGTATGACCACTTCTTTGCCAGTTGAGTCAAAAGAAGAGGGAAAGGTTGCCGTACCTTCAAGAATTTTGCTTGATACGTTGAAGACCTTGCCTGATCAGCCAATTACCTTCCATGTAGATGATAATACTTTCGCTATCGAAATTAGCGCTGGCGATGGAAAATATAAATTAAGTGGTGAAAATGGTGACGATTTCCCTAAAATCCCAGTAGTTGACAATGCCTCATCGGTAAACTTGCCAGCATCGGTATTAAGTGAAGCTATTACCAAAACCATTTTCGCAGTAAGTAATGATGAACTTCGTCCGGCAATGACGGGTGTTTTTTGTCAGTTATCACCTCAAAATATCACTTTTGTAGCCACTGATGCCCATAAATTAGTTCGTTACAGAAGAAACGATACCAAAGCTGATAAAGCTTCATCGTTTATTTTGCCAAAGAAAGCCTTGACTTTGTTGAAAGCTGCTTTGCCAAATAGCGATGTAAATGTTTCTGTGGATTATAACGCAACAAGTGCGTTCTTTAAGTTCGAAAACATCAACTTAATTTGTCGTTTAATTGATGAGCGTTACCCTGATTACGAAGCGGTAATTCCAGCAAACAACCCTAACAAATTGGTGATTGATAGAGCTTTGTTCTTAAATACACTACGTAGGGTAGTAATTTTCGCTAACAAAACGACGCATCAAGTACGTTTAAAAATCAATGGAAGCGAATTGAATATCTCTTCAGAAGATTTAGATTTCGCTAACGAAGCGCACGAACGTTTGAGCTGCCAATATGATGGCGAAGATTTGGAAATTGGTTTCAATGCCCGTTTCCTGATTGAAATGCTGAACAACCTAAGCGGAGAGGAAGTAACCTTGGAACTTTCTACCCCAAACAGAGCAGGTTTGTTAATTCCTCAAACCAACGATGAAAACGAAGATGTGCTAATGTTGGTAATGCCAGTAATGCTAAACAGCAGCTATTAACATCAAAATAGCTTTGCTAATGATAAAAAAGGCCTCGAATCACTTCGGGGCTTTTTCATTGTGTTTGTGGGTTTTAGCACTAAATGTCAACATTCCCATATCGAACTTCAAAATGTCATAATCGTAAATAGGTGTTTTTTTGCTGATCATATTGTTTATTTTAGCGGAAAAATTTAACCACATTGGAAATACTAGATTTATTAATCAGATTACTTACCGATACTAAAGATACTTTAGTAACCATTATCCAGAATTATAGAACCTGGACTTACCTTATATTGTTCATCATCATTTTTGCTGAAACTGGATTTGTAGTTACACCGTTTTTACCTGGTGATTCTATGTTGTTTGCTGTTGGCGCCCTTATTGCAGGTGGCGATACCGGATTGAACATTTGGTTCATGTGTTTTATTTTAACCGCTGCGGCCATTTTAGGAAACTCACTTAACTATCGCTTGGGTAGGTTTTTCGGTGTGAAGGTTTTTAAAGAAGAAAACAAAATTCTAAAACTGAAATATTATCATCAGTCGCACGAATATTTCGAAAAACATGGCTCCAAAGCGATTGTTTTTAGTAGATTCTTGCCTATTTTCAGGACTGTGGCACCTTTTGTGGCTGGTGCAGCGAAAATGTCTTTTGGTAAATTTACCGCCTATAATATCATTGGTGGTTTTGCATGGATTTTCAGCCTTTCTTTTGCTGGCTATTTATTAGGTAAAATTCCTTTTGTAGAAAAAAACTTTGAGGTGATTATTGTCATTATTGCTGTGGGGACCTTTGCTCCAGTAATTATCGCAGGATTGAAATCTCTTTTTAAAAAGAAAGAAAAAATAGAAGATAGCGAAACAACTATCTAATAAAAAAGGCCCCGAATTTCGGGGCCTTTTTGTTGGGAGTTAATCTTGTAATTCAAATATTTTTAAAGCCTGATATGCCTAAACCTCGTAGGTTTTCAAAACCTACGAGGTTTACTGTTCCTATTTTTAACTAACCCGTCATTTCGACGATAGGAGAATTGAAAATCAACGAAGTTAAATCTAATAACGTACTTTAGGTGATGTATATTTTTTCGATTTCTCTTCGTCATACTTCCTCATCGAAATGACGTGCTAAGTAAGACTAGATACATCATAAACTTGGTTTTCAAAACTTGCGAGATTTGGATTTCTCAAAAACTAAAACTCCCTTCCAATAATCTTCCCTTCTTGGTATTTTTTGTCCACCTTTTCAGCTTGTTGTTTGTCCTCAATGGAAACTTCAATTTTGATCATATTTCTTAAGTCTGGCTGCCCAGCATCAACCCATGCTGAAAACCAGAAAGAACCTACTTTGATAATTGAAGAACGCATTTGGCGCTCCACCATTCCTTTCATCATGTCTTGATAAGCTTTGGTGTAGGCTACTGAGTATTGTTTCATCACGTTTTTGCCCCTCATGGAGAAATCGTATTTCTGGTCAGCAGGAAAAGAATCATTAAGTTTTGCTTCAAAAGTCAATACCGTATCTACCATAGTATGTGCTTTCTTAACTATTTTCCAAGCCTCCTTCAAAGGATTTTCGATATAGGCAGCCTTGCCTACCAAAAGATTATAATCCTTAGCAAATAGCTCTGGAATGCGGCTCTCCCAAAAGCCATGGATACCGGTTTGGTTGGTAAGCTGTCCATTGTGGTTTTTGGTAGTGTGCAGAGGCACATGTGCATCCGCTACGTAGTGGCCTAAATCTGCCGAATATCTTAATATCTTTAACGAATCACGTTCTTTGAAAGCCCTTACCAAATTGCTATAAGTGCGTTGTATTTGCCATGGAACCATGCCATCGCTAGCAATCTTTTTAGCTCCGTATTTGTTTACCGCATCATTCCATTTTTCGGGAATGCTGTCAATATGTTCCTCATAATTTTCAACATCTAAATAATGCCTTGGCGCTTCAGCAGTATCGGCGTATCTTCTTTTGTCAGGGTCAATAGCATGTTCGGTAATGTATTTGTGATTATTCTTATAAAAACCAATCATGCCCTCAGGCAATGTAAATATGGCCAATTGGTTAATACGCTTATGCGCAAAAAAGCCCCAAGAAGAGCATAAAATCACAGTACAAAACAACAGCAAAAAAATAGACAGCTTTTTCATTGGGGAATCATCAGAAGGTGAAATTTATTTTTAATAAAAATAGCAAAAACACTTACTTATCACTAAAGTCTGACAATTTTTTGTCGTCGCTGATAGTCGTCTGCTCTTCTCAAAATACCTATATTTGTCCCAAAATATAAATCTTATGCAAGAAATAAAGAAATATGTAGAAGATAATAAGCAACGTTTTTTAGACGAGCTTTTTGAGTTGTTGCGTTTTCCTTCGGTAAGTGCAGATCCAAAATATAAAGGAGATGTATTAAAAACCGCTGATTTCGTTGCCCAAAAATTGAAAGATGCTGGTGCTGATAATGTTGAGATTTGCGAAACTGCAGGATATCCAATTGTATATGGAGAGAAAATTGTAGATGCTAGTTTGCCAACAGTTTTGATATACGGTCACTATGATGTGCAACCGCCAGATCCATTGGAACTTTGGAAAACCCCTCCATTTGAGCCTACAGTACGCGATGGTAAGATTTATGCTCGTGGTGCTTGCGACGATAAAGGCCAGTTTTATATGCACGTTAAGGCGTTTGAATTAATGATGCAGACCAATACTTTGGCTTGTAACGTTAAATTCATGATCGAAGGCGAAGAGGAAGTTGGTTCTGCTAACCTAGGTATCTTTGTTAAAGCAAATAAAGAACGTTTAAAAGCTGATGTAGTGTTAATTTCTGATACCTCAATGATCAGTATGGAAAATCCATCTATTGAAACAGGTTTAAGAGGTTTGGCCTACATGGAAGTAGAAGTAGTAGGTCCTAATAGAGATTTACACTCTGGTGTATACGGTGGTGCTGTGGCTAATCCTGCAACTATTCTTTGCAAAATGATTGCTTCTTTGCACGATGAAAATAACCATATCACCATTCCTGAATTTTACGATAAAGTAGTAGAATTAACTGATGCTGAAAAGCAAGCATTAAACTCGGCGCCGTTTGATTTGGAAGATTACAAGAAAGATTTGGATATTGATGCAGAGTGGGGCGAAAAAGGCTATTCTACTTTGGAACGTACTGGCACTAGACCAACCTTAGAAGTAAATGGTATTTGGAGCGGCTACATAGGCGAAGGCGCTAAAACAGTATTGCCAAGTAAAGCAAATGCTAAAATTTCTATGCGTTTGGTACCTAACCAAAATTCGGACGAGATCAGCGAAATTTTTGCTAAACACTTCGAGAAAATTGCACCAAAAGGAGTGAAAGTTACGGTTACGCCTCATCATGGTGGCGAGCCTGTAGTTACCCCAACGGATAGCGTAGCTTACCGTGCCGCTGAAAAAGCAATTGAAGATAGCTTTGGCAAAAAGCCAATTCCTACAAGAGGAGGAGGTAGTATTCCAATTGTAGCATTATTTGAAAATGTACTAGGCATTAAATCGGTATTGTTTGGCTTTGGATTAGATAGCGATGCGCTACATTCACCAAATGAGAAATACGATATCTACAATTATTACAAAGGCATAGAGACCTTGCCTTTGTTTCATAAATATTATGCAGAGTTGAATAAATAACAATTATTTTCAGCTCCTATCAAAGGCCTTTCTGTTAAATGCAGGAAGGCTTTTTTATTATCAAATTTATTTGAAGGTAATCTTGATGATTTGTTAATGTTGGCTTTATCAGATAAAGATAAATTCGCCACCGATTCGATACCTGTCTATGAAAGTTTCCTCAAAGCAATACAGAATTGGATTGTTTGTGGACGATATTGGCATATGTCAAAATTAATTTTTTCATCAAAATGTATTTTATTAACTTTCCAAATAACTTTTAATTTGTTTCAAATGGTTTCTTATTCGATTTTTTCTGCAAGTACTAATAAGAAAAGAATATGGGTTTTATATTCTTTTTTGTGCTTGTCTTTGCTTGGTATTGGTATTAAGCATGTTAACTTCTTTAACAAAAGCACGGCTATTGTTGCTACACAAACAGAAGATGATCAATACTTCAATATTGCAGTTTTGGCTGATACACAATATTATACTGGTGAGCGATATGGCGGAAATATGAATATGTTTTACAGCCAAATAGATTGGATTACCGCAAATGCCGAAAAAGAAAAAATCGCCTATGTGGTGCATGTTGGCGATATTACCGATCAAGGTGATAAACTGCCTGAACAATGGGAAAGGGCAAAAGATGCCATGTATCGTTTAGAAAAACCCCTTCCGGGATTGCCTTATGGTATCCCTTACGGTGTAGCGGTGGGTAATCACGATGTAAGACCAAATGGTGATCCCAATGGAAGCAAGATAGGTTATACCAAGTATTTTGGGCGTAAACATTTTGAAGGTAGGCCATATTATGGCGGTTCCTATAACGATGCGGAGGCGAATGATAACCATTATGATCTTTTCGAGGTTAATGGCGAAAAATTCATTGTGCTTTATCTGATTTTTAATGATCCCAATAAGAAGGAACATTATGATGCGGCTTTAGAGGAAAATGTACATCACTGGGGTGCTGAAGTATTGGCTAAACATGCGGATCGAAAAGCAATTGTAGTAAGTCACAACATTCTTAGGCCTGATACGACAAGCGGAAGCAATTTTAGAGCCGGGGTGGGATTTGCACCTAAACCAGGTACTTTTACCAAACAGGGCAATCGTATCATTAACAAGTTTAAGCACTCACCAAATGTATTCATGATGCTTTGTGGGCATGTTAGCGGTGAAGCCATGAGAGAGGTAAAATTTGAAGGGCGTACAATTAAAGTTTTGCTCACCGATTATCAGGGAAGAAGAAATCCAGAATATACCGATAAAGACAGGAATGGCGGCAATGGCATCCTGCGATTGATGAAATTTAACCAAAGCAAGCAAGTGTTAAGTGTAAGAACTTTTATCCCTCAAAAAGATAAAATTTTGGAAGAAGCTGATGAGGATAGTAACTTTTCGGTGCCGCTTTACAATTAATATTTATGGCTAGGTTTAAGATACTTAGAGCAGTTTGTTCGTTAGTTGTAGTAGTTTTGGTTTCCCCGGCAACTGCGCAAGTTAGAAAACTGAATACTTTTTCTATCACTTCAGCTGAAGCATTGAAGGAGTTTTTTAAGTATACGTCCGATCGCGTCCCTTTGGTTTGTGGCCATCGAGGTGGAGCTCAGGAGCTTTATCCAGAAAATTCAATTGCTGGGTTGGAGTATGTACTTTCCAAAATCCCAGCATTTTTTGAGGTGGATTCCAGGTTGACGAAAGATAGTGTTGCGGTGGTTTTGCATGATGCAACACTCGATAGAACGACTAATGGCAAAGGCAAGCTTTCTGATCATACTTGGGAAGAGGTAAAAAAATTAAGGCTAAAAGGTAAAGACGGAAAGCTAACCGATTATGGCATTCATACTTTGGATGAAATGTTGCAATGGGCAAAAGGTAAAACGATTTTAATGATTGATAAAAAAGATGTGCCATTGGGACAGTTATGCGAAATCATTAAACGAAACAAAGCGGAAAGTAGCGTGCTGATTTCGGCTTATGAGCCTGCCGAAGCCGCTTTCTATTATGCAAAAGACAAAAACTTGATGTTCGAGGTCTTTGTAAGTAACGAAGAAAAGTTAAAGGCTTATGAAGATGCAGGAATTCCAAACGAAAATATGGTGGCTTATGTTGGCCAGCCTAAAAAGAAATCGTTTTACGAATTGATACACCGTAAAGGGATGATGATTTTCGTGTATACTGCCAAGGTAATGGAGAAAGAAAAAGATGATGTCGTTAGGCTGCAGTCATATCAAAGTACAATTAAAGGCGGTGCCGATATTCTTTTAAGTGATCGAGCATTGGAAGCCTATGGGGCTATCAAAGAATTTGTCCCTCTAAAAAGTAGAAAGAGTAAATTTATCAGGGCCAATTAACAATCTTTGTCAATCAATAATAGATTGACAAAGATTGTATTGTGATCTATTTCATGGAAACTACAAGGTCTTTCGGGCGATTCATCGTTTGGCTGTAAATATTCCCAAACCTATCCGTTACCTTGATTTCAACAGGCGTGGTTGCGCCACTTGTTTTTGCCTTGAAAAAGTGGGCCGAATTGGTCGTTACAAAATCTTCTGTTGGTTCAGCATTGGCGTTTAGGCGAAGTGCTTCATAAGAAATAATATGTAAGGGGTCGAGAGTTCTTACCCTGCTAACCGTTAAAGGTGTCCCGTTTTCCAATATTTCTACTCTCCATTTTTTATCGAACCCCCAAACATTTACTAAAATTTCATTATTGGTGTTTGGGGTGGCATAAGTACCTGCGTAAGGTTTTAATTTTTCGTCGGTGCTTTTAGGGGCATATTTCGCTGCCGTAATATGTACTTTGTTTAAGTCATAAGCTCTAAATTGGTAATTTTCTTCCTGTCCAATAGACTTGTATAGCCATTGGTAATTTCTATCGTTAAATTTCCAGATGCTGTAACCACCTGGTGCACCATCCTTGCAAATATGGTTGTTGGCATAGCCACTTCTTCCTGTCCACCACCAAGTAGCGCAAATGGCACCCGAATTATGCTCCATTAAATTGTTGTTGTTTTCGTAGGCGTAGCAAACGTGGGTATGGCCTGTAATTACATTCACGTCTGTAAAATCGGCTAAAGCGCTGATGAATTCTGTAGAGTTGCTTAATCGTAGAGATGCCGTTTCGTTTTGACCGCTCAGCGTTGGCGAGTTATTGAGCTGTATGTGCATGGCAACTACAACGGGCGTTGATTTGTCGGTAATCGTTGCCAAATCTTTTTTGAGCCATGCCATTTGGTCGGCTACAATAACGCCGTTGTAATCCCTGTCGCCAACAACGCCTTGTGAGCCTCCTTTGTTAAGGTACTGAATGTTGTCAAGAACGATGTAGTGCACTTTGCCAACGTTAAAGGAATAATAAGTAGGTCCAAGGCTTGTTCTAAAAGCTGTTTCTGCCTGCCAATCGGCATTAATGTAAGGGTCATTGTCATGGTTACCCATGGTATGGAAAACAGGAACATTAACGGTTTTGATCAAGTTTAGGTACTGGCTAAAGCTATAATTATTGGCGTACCAATAAGCGTCCCACGTCATATCACCTAAAGTAAGTGCGTAAACTTTGTAACCCTCATTTTTGTATTTGGTAATGGATTTGACGGCATCGGTTAAAAAGCCATTTTGGAACTGAGAAACATCATCGTTTCTGTTTGCAAGGTGCATATCGCCAAGTGCTAGCATTACATGCTTGTCGTTATTCACGGCTTTCAGTTCAAAATCAACTGTTTCAACAGTGTTGGCATCACTAGTAAAACTCTTGTAAAAAACAGGAAGTACATTGTTGACATTACTTACCTCGTATCCGCCCGGTATAGAAACAAAAACAAAGTTTTTGTTTTTTTTAGAGGCTAGGTAGTAGACGCCATTTTGATCTGTTTTGGCTACTTCTATGCCATCTGATACGATTACATTTGCTAAACCTACGCCACCAGCGTAAACACTCCCTTTCACTGTCATCCCCGTTACATCCGGAATGTTATTAAAAGATACTTCTATAGTGCTGGATCCAAGCAATGAACTTTGGTTGCCCCTTGCAACGGTAATGCGATAGCTGTTTGCTGTAAATTGACTAGGAACGGTAAAAGTACAGTTGTTTGCCGTGACTGATTTAAGTGCTATCGTGAAATTTTTTGTGGCATCTGTTAGCGCAACGAAAACGAGCTGATCGCCCATGGCAAAACCACTCCCTTGAAAAGAAAAATCGGCATTAGTTGAAAAAGTCAGCCTATTTGGGATGTTGAAATTGGTGATTTTAAGCGTATTGTTGTTCCCTGGGTCTGGTGTTGGTGGGGTAGGCTGTGGGTCTTTTGATTTTTTACATCCAAAAACAGTAAGACTAATTCCCGCAACGGCAGTGGTAACAATAAAATCTCTTCTCGATAGGTTTCTTTTACCGCGTTTTTCTTTTCTTTTGGTCATGATGGTTTTTATTTGGTTTGAGGTTTTAATAGGTTTTTAAACTAAAATAACAAATAAAAACATTTATAAAGATTTTTGATTGCTTTTTATTTCGTTTTAATGATTTTTTAATTTTGACTTATTGTTTTATGTTGTTTTTGTATGATAATGAAACAATTTATTAATGCTAAATAAATATGTATGACTTATATTCGCCTATTTTATAGCGTATTCGATAATGTTTGAGCGCTTTTATTTATTTTTTGTTTTGTATTTAATTTTTAAATGATTTGTTTTTATTAAATTTTGTTTTATTTAATTAATATTTTTCGTTTATTTGATTAAGGGTGTTGAACAACACTTAGCTAGCCGAAACGCCATAGATACGTTTTGCAAAAAGCAATCGACCATAATATAAACCATAAGTGATGATGAAATTTTTCTTTAGAAAGCAACTGTTGATTTTAGCATTAGGCCCTTTTGCTGCTTTTGCCCAAAAGAGCGAAATCAATGTTTTGAAATTCAAAAACGTGCAAGAGCTCAAAGTCTTCTTCAAACATGGAAAAAACAATTTTCCAATCATTAGTGGGCACCGAGGAGGGATGACAAAAGGATTTCCCGAAAATTCAATGGAGACCTTTGCTAACACGTTAAAATACATGCCATCATTTTTTGAGATAGATCCGCGACTGACCAAAGATAGTGTAGCAGTATTAATGCACGATGCAACTTTGGAAAGAACGACCAATGGTACAGGAAAATTATCGGATTATACTTACGCAGAAATCCAGAAGCTTAGATTAAAAGATCCCGAAGGGAATGTGACCGATTGTAAGATTCCCACATTGAAAGAAGCTATTTTATGGAGCAAGGGCAGAACAGTAATGAATTTAGATAAAAAGGATGTGCCACTTGAAATGACTGCCCGCATTTTGAAAGAATGCAACAATGAAGCGGTAATGCTGACTGTTCATAATGCCAAACAGGCCAAATTCTATTTAGATCAAAACCCTAATTGGATGCTTTCCGTTCATATCAAGACTAAAAAAGCTTATGATGAATATGTAAAAGCAGGTATTCCGTGGGGTAGCATTATTGCCTATATAGGCCCGGAGTACACGCCAGAAAATAGGGAGTTAATGAAACTATTGCAAGAAAAAGGAGTAATGGTCATGATTTCATCAGCGCCAACCTACGATAAATTGGCTACTTCACAGGAAAGAGCAAAAGCATATGTAGACATCTTTAAAGGTGGTGCAGATATTCTAGAATCGGATTTGCCTGTTGAGGTTGCAGAAGCTATCAAAAGTACGGTGCCAAAAAATACGCCGCAACATAAATACCTAGGTAAAGCCAAGCTCTAAATCATCGCATAAAGAAAGGAGTGGGATTTAAGCAATAATAACTTTCACTCCTTTTTCTTCCAACTGTTGTACGACTAATTCAGGCACCTTATCGTCGGTAATGATATAGGACACTTGCTCGAAAGTACAAACCTTGCCCAAACCTCTTTTATCAAACTTGGTGCTGTCGGCTAAGATGACTACCGTTTGCGCCGTTTCAATCATTTTTTGATCTAGTGCAGCTTCCGCTAAATTGGTAATAGAAAAGCCGAAGTCAAGGTCAATGCCATCTACACCTAAAAAAACAATACCGCAAGAAATTTCCTCTAATATTTTTTCGGCAAAATTGCCCGCAACTGAGGAGGAATTAGATCGGATCATGCCACCAAGCTGTAGCACCTCCACATTATTTCTATTGCTTAATTCCAAGCCAACTTTTAAGGCCGGAGTAATTACGGTGATGTGCTCTGTAGGGTTTAAAAATCTAGCGACTTCAAAAACCGTAGAACCAGAACCTATGGTAATTGAATCAGTGTTTTTAATGAGTTTTAATGCCGCTTTGGCAATGCGTTGCTTTTCATCGGCGTTAATAAGTTCCTTTTCGTAAATGCTTCTTTCACTGGCATAGGGATTTTTGATTGAACCACCGCCTCTTGTTCTAAAGAGCAGGTTTTTATCTTCCAGCATTTTCAAATCCTTTCTGATAGTTACACCAGAAACTTTCATCAGGTCAATCAGCTCAATGATGCTAACCTTACCGTCTTCTTTCAGTTTTTTAAGGATATATTCGTGCCTGTCAGTGATGTTTTTCATTCCAAAATGGTTTGTCGCTAATATAGATATTTATTGTTGCATAAAAAAAGCGCTGCACCAAGGAGGCACAACGCTCGTTTTAATCAATTGCTGAAATTATTTGCTTTTTGCGTAATCAGCTCCGTTTCTTTTTTCAACTTCGGTTTTAGCTGCTCTAAAATTGTTGGTGTTCAAAGTAGCAAGTTCGTTGGTAGAGATGGAGTGTAATTGAGTGCTTCCGTTTAATTTTAAGGAACTCTCATTGCTTAATTTGGTATAGATGCTTTCAGTTTTAGAACTGATGTCAGCTTTTGCATCATCTTGTAGAATAATTTGCAAGTGCTGTACATTAAGAGTGTTTTTAGTTTTTACTACTGCATTACCCGAAACGTCAATTCTTGAAATATCGCCTACATAAAGGGTGATTTTTGCTGTTTCCGAATTTTTTTTGGTTGATACTTGGATAGCATCGTCAGTGCTGTAAACTCTGGCTTTAGTAGTGCCCTCGTTCGTGTATAATTTTTTGCTTTCGTGGTCTTGTACAAGTGTTACTTCTACATTTCCAGAAATGATCAATTTCTTAGGTGTTTGTTGGTCGTTATATTTATAGATAGTTGTAGTAGGTTTTTTTACTACTTCTGTAGCGTTAACTGTTGTAGTGCTGATGGCTAAAGCTAAAATCCCAATAGCAAATAGCGAAGTTGTTCTTTGTTTCATAATTGATTTGTGTTTTTTTGTAATTAAGACGCAGGTCACTATAAAACGTTGCACGCAACTTCGCTACTTTCGACGAACTCCCGTTTTTTTTCGACGAAACTCCGAAAATCTTCGTAGATTGTTAAAGATTTGTTAAAATTAAGTTGCCATTTGGAGTGTTTTTAGCTATTTGAATTAACAATGGTTTTTGCTATTCCTACTACTAAACTGTCCAGCTTTCACATTTTTCAAGGAAAAATTCATCAGCTTCTGCGCCAATACCTGGAGTATCTGGTACGTCTAGTATAAAGCCCTGATAACTTAATCCCCCAACTACAGGGTCTACTAAGTGGCCCAACAAACAAGTGTCTAAATCAAAGTAAATCACATTGGGGCTGGCAAGGGCAAAGTGTAAATTGGCGGTTAAAGCTAGCCTGCTTTCCAACATGCTACCAATCATACATTTTACACCATTCTGTAAAGCAACTTCATGGATTTTTTGAGCTTCTAAAATACCGCCCGACTTTGCAAACTTGATATTTAAAAAAGTGGTAGCCTGTGCATTGATCAGCCTTCGGGCATCATGATGGTTATAGCAACTTTCATCAGCCATGAGCTGGATGGGTGAGTTCACGTTTAACTCAGGTAAACGGTCGTCGTACCAAGTGCGCATAGGCTGTTCGCAAAACTCTATATTGTATTTTTCTAATTCTGTAAGTGCAAATAGGGCATCGTCAAAGCTCCAGCCTTGGTTGGCGTCCAAACGTAAAACAATATCGTCACCTACCGCTTTTCTAATCGCGGCTACTCGCTCAATATCCTCATGTACCTTTTTGCCTAATTTAATTTTAATAATTCTACAGCCATTTTTTTGATGCTCCACAGCTTTCGCAGCCATATTTTCGGCGGTATCAATACCTAAAGTCATATCCGTTTCGATACTGCGTTTGTGCCCACCCAAAAATTGGTAAAGAGGTTGTTCGGCATTTTTTGCGGCGATGTCAAACAGTGCCATATCAAAAGCACTTTTAATGGTAGGATTGTGTGCCGCATAACCTAAAAGATCGTCCATTCTGGCAGGGATATCCAAAGGATCTTTCCCCTTCAAAATTTGGGCAAAGTCTTTTGCCATGGCTAGGCAGGTTTCTTGTGTTTCGCCAACAATCATAGGGAAAGCGGAGCATTCGCCACTACCATGTATACCAGCATCAGTAAAAATTCTTACTAATACGTTTTGGGCAAAATGCATGGTGCCAGTGGCAATCACAAAAGGTTCCATCGGAATGCTAAAGCGATAGATTTCGGTATGGGTAATTTTCATCTGTATATAATTATTGATTGATTTTCATTTGGGATGAAGCTATCATGATTTTTTACTGGTTTTATATGTATTCTAGTATTCAAGAACTCGCAAGCTTGGTTTATAATTATTACCTGTGGCTTTTGAAAATCATGATGGTTTCATTTTCGGTTTTTAAGGTCATTGGAATATACAAAGTATATCCTGGATCTGAGGTTTGATATTTGTTTTTATCTATGACGTAAATCATTGTAAATAGGGTGATAAATTTACAGCAATTTTTTAAACAAGCCAATCAAAGCCCGTACCTTTATACAATGCAAGAACCTAATAGTTTGATCCATGCGTCATCGCCATACTTGTTGCAGCATGCGCACAATCCGGTAGAGTGGTACGAGTGGAATGAGGCTTCCCTGAAAAAGGCAAAAAACGAAAACAAGCTCATTATCGTGAGCGTGGGATATTCGGCTTGCCACTGGTGCCATGTAATGGAACGTGAAAGTTTTGAAAATCATGAAGTGGCCGAAGTAATGAACAAACACTTTGTGTGTATTAAGGTGGATCGAGAAGAACGACCGGATATTGACCAAATTTACATGCTGGCCGTACAATTAATGAATGGAAATGGTGGTTGGCCGCTAAATGCAATTTGCCTGCCAGATCAGCGACCTATTTATGGCGGTACTTATTTCCGCAAAGCAGATTGGATCAATATATTGCTTAATTTGGCCAATTTATGGCAAACAGAACCAGCTAAGGCTATAAAATACGCAGAGCGATTAACCGAAGGTTTACAACAAGCAGAATTGATTAAAGATCGCAATGAAGCGCTTACGTTTAAAGAGGAACAATTGATAGAAATTGTAGAGCCTTGGAAAAGAAATTTTGATATCGCTGAAGGTGGTTACAACAGAGCGCCTAAATTTCCATTACCTAATAATTGGTCGTTTTTATTGCGCTACGCTTTTTTAAGAGATGAACAATCGGTGATGATGGCCGTAATGAGGACTTTGGATGCCATGGCCTTGGGCGGTATTTACGACCATGTTGGTGGGGGCTTTGCCAGATATTCGGTAGATGGACAATGGCATGTGCCACATTTTGAAAAAATGCTCTATGATAATGCACAACTAGTGAGTTTATATGCCGAAGCTTATCAATGTTTGAAATATGAGCCCTTTGCAGAAGTAGTTAAGCAAACCATTGAGTGGGTAGATAGGGAAATGACTGCCGAAAATGGCTTATTTTATTCGGCATTGGATGCTGATAGTGAAGGTGTAGAAGGTAAGTTTTATGTGTGGAGCAAAGCTGAGTTTGACCAACTGGTTGGGGAGCATCATCAGTTTTTGGCCGAATATTTTAATGTGACGGAGACGGGGAATTGGGAAGAAGAACACACCAATATTTTGAGAAGAACGGTGTTGGATGAAGATTTGATGGCTAAATATAGCTTAAGCGAAACTGACTTTGAAAACATCATTGCTCAAGCTAAAGTAAAATTACTAGCCGTAAGAAATGAAAGGATAAAACCTGGATTGGATGATAAATGTTTGACGGCCTGGAATGCTCAAATGATCAAAGGTTTGGCCGACGCCGCACAAGTACTTCGCAATGATCACTATTATGAGAAGGCAAAAAGAGCAGGCAGTTTCATCCTAAATCATCTTATTACAGATAACGGTGGTTTATATCGAAATTATAAAAATGGCAAAGCTACCATCTCAGGCTTTTTAGATGATTATGCCTTTTTAATAGAGGCATTAATTGCACTTTACGAAGTAGATTTTAATGAAGCCTGGTTAAATGAAGCAAAAGAACTTACCGATTATGTGTTGGCTAATTTCGCAGATGAAGCCAATGCCATGTTCTACTACACTTCAAATCAAGGAGAAAGTTTAATTGCCCGTAAACACGAAGTGATGGATAATGTTATCCCTGCTTCTAATTCTGTGATGGCGCAAAATCTACAAAAATTGGGCTTGTTTTTTGACGAGGAAAGCTATTTGGAAAGAGCCACCGCAATGTTAAAGGCGGTGTTGCCCCGTATTAAATCTTATGGTTCTGCCTATTCAAATTGGTGTATCCAATTACTTAACGAAGTGTACGGAATCAATGAAATTGCTATTGCCGGTCCTCATTTTAAAGTGATAAAAGCGGAGTTCGACCAGCAGTACATCCCTAATAAAATTACTTTGGCAGGAACAAAAAGTACATTGCCTTTGTTAAAACATAAGCAAAGCGAGCAAACAAAAATCTATATTTGCCGAAACAAAACCTGTCAGCTGCCCGTAGGCACTATTGATGAGGCGCTTAAATACATAAAATAAAAAGATGAAGCTGTAAGGCACATCAAATCATAAAACAATTAAATAGAAAGAATGAAAATCACTTCTAACACGGTAGTTTCTCTTACTTATGAGCTACATACCACTACCCCTGAAGGTAACCAAGTTTTTGTAGAGAAAGCTACTGAAGAAAATCCACTTGTATTTTTATATGGTGTGGGTATGATGTTGCCTAAATTCGAAGAGCACTTAACGGGCTTAACCGTTGGTGATGAATATAGTTTTGAGCTTGCACCAGCTGATGGTTACGGTGAGATTGATCCAGGAGCTCATGTAGATTTACCTGTGGCCATGTTTAAAGAAGGGGGTGCCGAATTGCCAAATGTAGGTGATGTAATTCCTTTGCAAGATAACCAAGGCAACCAATTCCGCGCTGGCGTAACTGCAGTAGGTGAGGAAATTATATCGGTAGATTTAAACCACCCAATGGCTGGTAAAAACTTAATCTTTGCTGGTAAAATTTTAACCGTAAGAGAGGCAACTGCTGATGAATTAGCTCATGGACACGCTCACGGTGTTGATGGTCACTCAGGTCACTAATCGATAAACTCTTTGTCATTCCTAGGAACGACAGTAATAAAAAATCCCTGAATATTTTGCTCGGGGATTTTTTTATATAATTATTTCCGTCATTGCGAGGTACGAAGCAATCTTAAGACGAATGGAACCCATGGAGAGATTGCTTCGTGCCTCGCAATGACGACAAATCTTTGGACTTGATTGTTGTAAAATAAAGTCTGAATTAGGAGCTAGATTTTACTGCGTAGCTGCTGCGCGGTCTCCACACTGCGCTTTCCTGGAAATGACGAAACTGACTGTGTCAGCAATGACCTAAACTACTTTACTATTTTCCCATTGATCAAGGAAATTGGAGAAGCATCTAACGCATTGGCAGTGCTCAACTTCAAAGTTCCACGAACTTTAATGGTTTGATAGGTAAACTTGGTTGGTTCCGTTAATTGTACTTCAACCATAATGGGAACGCCATTTTTACCACAGTAAAAACATTGGTTAATAGGTAAGGTAGATAGCATGAATTTCGTTTGCTTCATTCCATCTTTGATAGGAACAATATAGCCTTCCAATTCAAAAGGTTTACCAGCCCTTTTTTTAATATCGTTATTGAAGATGGCATACATCTCGCTATCTTCTTTGGCCATCTTAAATTCTACATCGCCAATAACATCCCAATTGGCCGATACAATTTGGTCGCTAGGGTCATGTTGCGCTTTTGCATTAATGCCAAATCCAATAAATAATAAAAATATAAAACTTAGTTTTTTCATTGTTGTGTGTTTGTTTTTTAACCAGTTTCCGTCATTGCGAGGAACGAATCAATGACGATGTATTTTATATATTAATTCTTCGCTAAAATTTTCGATATGTTTGAACGATAAGCCTGTATCGCAGGAATTACTGCTGCAATAATTCCAATAACCAAGCCCGCTGCAAGTAAATAAAATTCTTCTTTTATAAAAATTAGCCCGTTCATTTTTGCCTGACTACTTTCTTGGTAATTGCTGATCACCTGTAAAATACCATGACCTAATGCTATACCAATTACGGTGCCAATCAGGGTCAAAATTAAACCTTCCAATATGATTAACGAAAAAAGTTTGCCTTTTGAGGCACCCAATGTTCGCATAATGGCTAAATCATAACTTCTTTCCTTTAAGGAATTATATAAATTCACAAAAACGCTGATGGCTGCAATGAGCATAATTAAAACAGCGAACCATTGTAAAGTATCTACACCAACACCAATTAACGAGAATAATCGGGTACTTTCTTGAGCTGGACTGGCAGCTTGCATGTTGGTAGTTTGATTAACCATTTGAGGGAACATGGCCACTGCCATTGGTGAACGATACTGGATTAGTAAAGAAGTAAACTCCCTGTCTTCATCGTGGCTATGGTCGGCTGCTGCTGCGTGGTCATGGTCCTCTTCATGTGTTTCCCCTTCATCGCCGTGCATCTTCCAAACACTTCCAATATTGGTTAAGATCAAATTATCAGTCACATTCTGCTGAGGAGCCAAAATACCCACTACTTTGTAAGCATGGTCTTTATGTTCATCTTTCATTTCGGTTAAACCATGGCCACCAAAAAAGGTGTCGCCGACTTTTAAACCTTGCTCTTTAGCTACATTGGCACCAATGGTAGCTTCCAGATCCGCTTGCCAAAATTTTCCGCTCTGTGTTTTTAAACCATAAAGACTAATATAGTTACTGTCGGTTCCTACAATACGTACACCATTATAATTGTCGCCTAAAGCCAAAGGCACTGCCCGTTTTACAAAAGGACTTCGCATGAGCTTTTTTGCCTCATTCATTGGAATGTTGCCCGTAGGGAAATCAATATAGTAGATACTGCTCAAAATCAATTGTAGCGGGCTACCTTTTGCACCAACAACAAGATCAATGTCTTTCGAATTTTTTTCCAGTTTATCTTCAATTTGGGTAGAGGCCAATAACAGCACTGTTAAAATTCCAGTACCAAAAGCAATGAGCAAAATATTCAGTGCCGCATTCAAAGGCTTCGACCATATGTTTTTCCAGCTAATTTGAAATGGGCTCATGACAAGGTATAGGTAAGGGTAAATGCATCTTTAACTCTTTTATCGTGTGTGGCTACGACTAAAGTAGCTTGGTTTAGCGTCGATTGCTCCTTTAATAAAGTCAATACCGCTTCTGCGTTTTGATCATCTAAACTAGATGTTGGCTCATCGGCAATAAGTAGCGTTGGTTTATTGATCACTGCACGGGCAATGGTAACACGTTGTAGCTGTCCCTGGCTTAATTCTTGTGGATAGGCATTTTTCTTCGACAACATATTTAACGAATCCAAAACTTCTTCCACCCGTTTCTTGTTGTTGGGTAAACCAGCAAAACTTTGAGCCAGCAATAGATTTTCGGTAATATTTAAACTTTTAATGAGGTGAGGTTTTTGAAACACGATACCAATTTGTTGTCCTCTAAAGGCATCTAATTTTTTAGAAGAAAGTGCATAGAGGCTAGTGTCGCTAATTTTTACCTCTCCGTTTGTAGGTTTAAGTAAGCCGGTTAAAATATGTAGCAAAGTGGTTTTGCCACTTCCGGATTGGCCTAAAAGTAGCCATTGCTCGCCATTGTTTACTTGCCAATCTGCAAATTGCAAATGAAGCCCTGAAGTATACTGATGAGAAACAGATTGAATAGAAATCATAAGTTTTGCTGTATGCTACAAAAATAAAATAAGTGGCCAAATCCTTACCTATTGCTATGTAAAGTAATTGCTACTACAAACTTAATAGCATTATTTGGCTTAAAGGGTAATTATTATATATTTACAGTATCTATCAATCTCTCAAAAAGCAATTTTTTAAAGTACTACAAGCTGTTTGAAATGATAACAAGCGTAACGAGCAAAACAATATGGAAGAAGATGTAAACAAGGACTTTGAAATTTCGGAAATCGATCATAACGAGCAGTTAGAAGAAGAAACCGTACAACATTTAAATAATCCCGTAACCGATTTAAAACCCATCGTAAAACAATACCTTACCTCGGTAAAAAGTGTTAAAAAGGAAGGTAATAAGTTTTATTTTTCCGATGGCGAGGCGATGGTGGAAGTACGGGTGGTGAGCGACGAAATCATTAGAATTCGTTTAGCACCTCATGGCGATTTTCTGGCCGATTTCTCCTATGCCGTAGAGCAAGTAGACAAGAAAGTAACTACGTTTAGATTACAGGATACCCCAGACGCTTATCTGATTGAGACCAATACCATCACCTGTAGAGTAAGTAAAACCGATTTTTTAATCTCATTTATTGATAATATCACCGGTATTGTGACGAGTAGCGATGCTTCGCCGATGCACTGGGAAGAAAACGTTGAGTTTGGAGGCTACTATGTGTTCGCTACAAAACAATGCCACCCAGAGGAGAATTTTTTCGGTTTGGGTGATAAATCGGGCAATTTAAATCTGCGAGGTAGAAAATTTGTAAACTGGAATACCGATGCCTACTCCTATGGTTGGGATCAAGACCCTTTATATCGTACTATTCCTTTTTACATGGGCATTAACCAAGGCGAAACTTATGGTGTCTTCTTCGATAATACCTTTAAGTCTTATTTCGATTTTGGGATGGAAGACAATGCCAAGACTAGCTTTTGGGCTGATGGTGGTGAATTACAATACTATTACATCCACGGGCCGCACATGATGGATGTGGTGAAACGCTACCAATCGTTGACAGGCACTCATCAACTGCCACCGCAATGGGCAATTGGCTATCATCAATGTCGTTGGAGTTATTATCCAGAGAGCAAGGTGCGTGAAATTGTAGATGGCTTCCGGTCGCAACAAATTCCATGTGACGCCATTTATTTGGACATTGACTACATGGATGGTTACCGTTGTTTTACCTGGAACAAGAAGTATTTCCCTGATCCAAAAAAGATGATCAAGGAGTTGGCTAATGTAGGGATGAAAACAGTGGTCATGATTGATCCAGGAATTAAAGTGGATGATAATTATTGGGTATTCAAAGAAGGTAAAGAAAAGAATTATTTCTGTCGCCGAAGCGATGATTACTTTATGGAAGGCCATGTTTGGCCGGGACGTTGCCAGTTTCCTGATTTTACCAATCCAGAAGTGAGAGAGTGGTGGGGTGGTTTGTATAAAGAATTGGTAGATATGGGGGTGGCTGGGTTTTGGAATGATATGAATGAGCCAGCGGTGTTTGGTTCAGGAACTTTTCCGAACGATGTGAGACATAATTACGATGGCTACAGAGGTTCGCATCGTAAGGCGCATAACATTTACGGCATGCAAATGGTGCGTTCTACCTACGAAGGATTGAAAAAATTACAGCGCAATAAACGCCCTTTTACCATTACCAGAGCAGGTTATTCGGGTATGCAACGCTATGCTTCGGTATGGACCGGCGATAACGTGGCTACTTGGGAACACCTCAAAATTGCCAACATCCAATGTCAGCGCATGTCTATTTCAGGTGTGCCGTTTTGTGGTACCGATATTGGCGGTTTTAGTGGCGAGCCTGATGGCGAATTGTTTACCCGTTGGATTCAGTTGGGTGTGTTTTCACCATTTATGCGTGCCCACTCGGCGGGTGATACCCGTGAACGCGAACCTTGGAGTTTCGGAGAACCTTACACTAGCGTGAACCGTAAATTTATTGAGCTACGCTATAAGCTAATGCCTTATATCTACTCGGTGTTTTGGGAACATCACCGTTATGGTTTTCCAATATTGAGGCCTTTGGCTATGTTGGAGCAGGAAATTGTGTCTAACCATTTCCGTCAAGATGAATTTACCTTTGGCGATAAGATTTTGGTTTGTCCGGTGTTGGAACAAGGCGCTACTTCACGCCGCATTTATCTGCCAAAAGGCAAATGGTACAACTATTGGACATTGGAGTTGCTGGAGGGTGGAAGTGAATATGTGGTAGATACGCCATTAGATACCATGCCTTTATTTGTAAGAGCCGGAACGATAATGCCAGAATATCCGGTGATGCAATACGTGGGCGAAAAAACTATAGAGGAAGTTTGGTTGAACGTTTATTATTCAGATTATGAAGTAAACTCGTTCATGTACGAAGACCACGGCGATACCTTTGCCTATGAGCAGGATATTTATTTAGAGAAGAAATTTAGTGCCAAAGGTAGCAACAGCAGTTTTTCTATTGAACAAACCATTGATGGACTTTATACGCCAAATTACGAACTCTACGATTTTCGTGTAATAGCCTTGCCTTTTAATGTAGGGAAGGTTTGGGTTGATGATAAGGAAGTAGCCGATTTTGTGGTGAATGAACGTGGAATATTGAGGTTTAAATCGAATAAAAACTTCTCCAAAATCAAGATCATTAAGGGATAATTTAAAGTTGAAACCTATGAAGTTTTTAAAACTTCATAGGTATTTTTTAATACGGTGTGGCTCGAGCTAACTGCTTAATCATTCTAATAGCTTTACATATGCCAAAAAAGAAACAGACCAACCCAGAAACAAAGAGCAAAGCAGTTCAATTTACAGAAAATGCTTTTGAGAAATATCAATCTCCAGTTTGGCAGCACAGCCTTTTAACTGATTTCGATGTTTCGCTATTTCTGATGGGCAAACATTTTAAGCTTTATGAGAAAATGGGTGCACACCTTTGCACCGTTAATGGGGTTGATGGGGTATATTTTGCTGTTTGGGCACCGAATGCACAAAAGGTATGGGTAATGGCCAACTTTAACGGCTGGAATAAAGAAAGCCACTTACTTTTTAACCGCTGGGACAAATCGGGTATTTGGGAGGGATTTATTCCTCATTTGAAAAAAGGCGAAGTCTATAAATATCTTGTCAAAGGATTTGACGGTGTTGAGGTAGAGAAAAGTGATCCTTATGCTTTACATGCTGAACATCCACCACGTAAAGCTTCCATTGTTTGGGATACTGATTATGTTTGGAGAGATAAAGCATGGATGAACAAGAGGGAAAAGAAAAATGCTTTAGATCAGCCTATTTCTGTTTACGAAGTACATTTGGGTTCATGGCAACGGGATCCCGCAGACCCAGAAAGAGTACTGAGCTATGGAGAAATCGCTGAGGCATTGGTGCCTTATGTACTGCAAATGGGATTCACCCATGTGGAGTTTTTGCCTGTCATGGAATATCCCTACTATCCCTCATGGGGCTATCAGGTAACGGGCTATTATGCGGCAAGCTCCCGTCATGGATCGCCACAAGACTTGATGTTCCTGATTGAAGAACTGCATAAAAATAATATTGCGGTGATTTTAGATTGGGTGCCTTCGCATTTTCCTGGTGACAGTAACGGCTTATACCATTTTGATGGTACACATCTGTACGAACATGCCGATATGCGAAAGGGCTTTCATCCAGATTGGAAATCGTACATCTTTAACTACGATAAAAATGAAGTTCGCTCGTTCCTGATCAGCAATGCCATGTTCTGGTTAGATAAGTATCATTTGGATGGTTTGAGGGTTGATGCCGTTGCTTCCATGTTATATTTTGATTTTAGTAGGGAAGAAGGAGAATATGGTACTAACGAATATGGTGGTACGGAAAACTTGGGAGCGGTAAAGTTTCTTAAGGATATGAACGAAGCGGTGTACGGTAACTTTAAAGGCGTACAAACCATTGCCGAAGAAAGCAGCACCTACGACGGCGTAACCAGACCTGTATATGCGGGAGGTTTGGGTTTTGGCATGAAATGGATGATGGGCTGGATGAATGATACCTTGAAATATTTCAAGCTTAATCCGCTAAGCAGGAAACATCACCATCACCAGCTTACTTTTAGCTTAACCTACGCTTTTACTGAGAATTTTATGTTACCGCTTTCGCATGACGAAGTGGTGCACGGTAAATCACCGATGATCTATAAAATGCCGGGCGATGAATGGCAGAAGTTTGCTAATTTAAGAGCCCTGTATGCCTATATGTTTACGCATCCCGGTACAAAACTATTGTTTATGGGTGGTGAATTTGCTCAAACTTCGGAGTGGAACTGTTTCGAATCTTTAAATTGGGATTTGCTACAATATGCTCCGCATAAAGGAATGCAAAATCTGGTGAAAAAGCTGAATGAGCTGTACCGTTCAGAAGCTGCTCTGCACCATTTCAATTTTTCGCACGAAGGTTTTGAGTGGCAGGAGGCTGATGATGTTGACCAATCGGTTTATGTTTACCAACGAAGATCTAACAAAGCGAAAGATACTTTGGTGATAGCGATTAATCTTACCCCTGTTTTTAGAGAGAGTTATAGAATTGGTATTCCTGTAAAAGGAAAATGGAAGGAAATTTTTAACTCAGATGCTGAAGAGTTTTATGGTAGTGGAAAATTAAATGCCGAAGTAAAAATGACGGAAAATATTGCTCATCAGTACCAAAAGCAATCTATTGTGGTTAGTTTGCCTCCTCTGGCGGCAAGTATTTTTAAACGTATAGCTAAATAGTGAAACGCAATCTAAGGTTTTATAAAACAGAAAAAGACGAATGGTTTGTGGATCTGCCTGAGTGGGAAGGCAGTTTGGAAGATCTGCAAATGATACAAGGCGCAGATGAATGGCTTAATTTGTTGAGTAATGGAGAAAAAGAAGTTGAGCTAAGCCTCGCTAATGAACCCTTCCAGCATGCTTCTTTTTTAACCCTAATACGCTTGGGCGAGGAAAACTTGGGTGGAGGAGCAAACTATTTTTTGGAATCTTACCAAAATGAAAAAGCTGATTTAAAAATATGGTTGTGTGATGTGGTAGGATTTATTTTTGGCGATTACCCTCAGCGGATTTATTTTGCAGTGATTTGAGTGGAAGCATTTCTTTTACTAAGCCTAAACGCCATAACTAATAAAACGATAACTAAAAGCCCACCAATAGTCCATAACATCCATGTGCTGAAAAAAGGCTTATCCAATTCAAATGTTTGGTTTTTCCCAATGTAGACTAAGCTATCCCAATAATAGGGAAGTAGCAAAGCACTTGACGTTTTAGAATCGTTTATCCATGCTAATTTAGCTTCCCTAAGTGCTTCGGCACTGGTATTGCCTTTTAGCAGTGATTGATAGAAGTGGTTGGTGATATAGGCCACTGCACGATCATTAACATTCCATAACCCTGCAATGGTAGCAGAGGTGCCAATGGCGTTAAAACCACGCGAAAGACTAATAATACCTTCTCCATCAGCTAAAATACCATCTGCAGTTCGGCAGGCACTCAATACTACCAATGACGGTGCTTGTTTCTTCGCTGAAAGCTCAAACAAGTATATTTTCTCTCGTTCAAAATCAAGTGTGGGTTCTTGGTTTGGTCCCGAAAGATAAGCATGTGTACCAATATGAAGAATATTTCGTTGCTCAAATTGCTGCTCGAAACTCTTGGCATTTACCTTTTCGTTATACAAAAATACACCGTTTACATGCTTCTTGATTTCATTGGCTTCTTGTTCAACAGCCAGCAATGGTGCATTTTTTCCTATGGTATGGGTAATGAATAGGCCTGCAAAGCCTTGGTTATTGCCTTTAGGTTTTTTCAATTGTAAGGTTTTCAATGAAAATGCATAGCTGGTAAGATGCTCCTTGATAAAAAACGGCCATGCAGCTATATTGTCTAGATATTTGCTTCCAGTGATGAGCCCATCGAAAGAGAGATAGCCCAAAATACCATCGGGAATGATGGTAATTGTTTCCTGAGGTTTTATAGACAATGGAGCGAGTATAGATTGGTAAATTTTATTGGAAGCTGTATAAAATGATTGTGGTGCATTGGCCATTTCGGTAGGGCCTTGCTGAAAATAAGTTTGTATAAAAGATTTGATCAATTCTTTGATTTGCGGAGCATGATTCAGTTTAACTACGTTTTCAATTTTTTGTTGGTTGATATTGATGATGTATATATTCTCATCACCAAAAAAGTACTCAATGAAACGGTGTTTGGGCAAACTGGCCAGATTAATTTCTCCAGTTAAATATTGGTGAGGTTGTTTATGTTTTTTGGCGATTTGTTTGTTCACTAATGCTAGTTGAAATTTTAGACCGGCAATGGTTTGTTGCAGCTTAGCCGTTTTTTGTTCTATTTCCTGTTTTTCTTGATAGATGATAGCCCTTTCCAATGCCTGTTTTTTAATCAGTAAGCTATCTGTTTTTACATTTTTGGCAATGGCATTTTGATTGCGCTCCATTTGTTCCAATAGCGTACGACTTTTGCTTTGTTCTGCCAGTAGAAGTATCTCATGTAGGTATTTGTGGTTTTTACTTTTTTGGAACAACAGGTAATTGATGGCAATACCTTGTTCGACAATCTGTTTCAGACTTTTCTGTAGACGCTCTTTAGTAATATCAGCTCCAAATTCATCTCTAATTTTATTGGCTGCCAATAGGCTCAAGTTAATATTGGAAAGTGCCTGCTCCGGTTGGTCCAGCATGAGTTGAGCTTTTGCAATTTGCATAAAAGCATCCACCACTTTATAATCGCCAAATATTTTCTTCTCGGCAATGATATTGTTTTGCATGATGCCCAAGGTGCTCAATGATTGACGACCGTGAGCAATAGCTTCCTTGGGTTGTTTGGAGGCCAAAAAGGTTTTGGCAAGTTGGGTAAAAAGATTTGCCTTTTCACGTAGTCGGCTAGAAGGATAATATTGGTTAATGAGCTTCAGTGCTTTTAGGTAATATTCTTTGCCTTTTGCGTACTGTTTGAGTTCCAACTGCACATTTCCGGCGGTAGTATAAGCGCCCATTAGCCAGTAGGCACTTTCATGATTTATAGAGGTTTGTGCTTTGATATTTTGATGAATGATTGCAGCTGCTTTGGTGTAATTTCCTTCATCGTATAATACATCTGCCAGTACATTGTTGAGCATAATACGTGTTTGGGCATCCGGTTTTAAATCAAATCCACTTTGAATAGCTTGATGCGCATCTGCAAGACGTGACATTGAGCGATAGGATATGGCCATATTGCAATAAATATTGGCCATTTTGCTAGGGTTTTCACTGTAATTTTGAAGAAAGGCAATACTCTGTTTCTGTATATACAAAGCACGTTCATAATCGCCCAGACGAGTATAGTTATTGCTTAGTGGCTTTAAAGTGTATTCTACAATATCGTAACTTAATATTTGATGTTTCTGAAAAAAACTAAGGGCATTTTCGTAGGTATCGATCGAACCTAAAATATTTCCATCGAGCAGTTCGTAATAGCCAAGTGTGCTCAGTAGGTTAAGCCAAGCAAATTGCTCATCAGGTGTTTTGGCATTTCGCCAGCGCTCTTTTTTTGCTTTTTGAAGGTTGGCAACAGCTTTTATAGGGTTTGCATTGGCATTATCAAGTTGTTCATAAACCCAATTGCCCAGATCATCCTGTTTTTTAAAATAGTTAAGTTTTGAGTTTAAATCATCATTTTGCGCAAAAAGTAAACTGGCTTGCAACAACAAGTAAATAAAACACAAATGTTTGATGAGCCAACGCATCTAGCTAAAATAGCAAAATGCTCCTAAAAAGCCTCATTTCAATTCCTGTTTCCTTTAACCACATAGGAACATTGACCTAGTGGGTTAACTATGTGCCTATGTGGTTCATTTTAATTCGATATGTAATTTGGATATCAATAGGAGGGAACGGATGTAACTAAAACTTCCAGCTTACATAAGTGCTCATTCTGTTATTGTTTGTTTTGGGGTCGTAAAGGTATCTGAAGCCCAAGGCAGGACCAACTCTTACCAAACCCAGTTGAATATCTGCGAAAAACGAAACCCTTAAATCAGAGAAATTTTCATTTACTTGGCCCATATCGCGGTTATAGTCTAAGTTAATAGGTACACCTTGCGCATTTTGGGTTCTTAGTTGGTAACGTAGTTCGCTAGATGTTCGATGATAAAGATCAAGCGCTACTAAGGTGCCAGCACCAGCACCAAGATATTTACTGATGTTATATCTCATTTGCAAGGGCACGGCATTAATGGTATTGACCTTGGTGGTTTGGTAAAGCTGCTTGTCCATAATTTGATAAGCAACACCGTTCATTATAGTATCTTTTCTTATCTCTGTAGTGCTAGGTACATGATAAGTGTTTTCCTTAAAAGTGTTAAAATAAAGCTCCACCTGCCAATAATAGCGATGAGAGGCGTATGGAGAAAGACTGGCACCCAAAACAAAGTTCTTACCGTTCAGATAATTGCTATTGTCTGTTTCAAAAGGGAACCCGTAACCTACAATGATGCTAGGAGAAAGCCCCATTTTAAAACGGCCAACTGCCCGATTGGTATAGATAGGTCCATTTTTATCGAATACGATGGCTGCACCACTTTTGATAGGCAATTTTGGTGGTTTTTCTTTAAATCTGATTTTATATTCTACAAAGCCCTGAGTCGAGTCGGCGTCCTTTACGCCTTTTTGCTGCATGCCAGGCAGGTAAATATTAGTAAATACAAAATGCACACTGTCTGCACTGAAAAAAGTTTTCAAACAGCTCTGGTTGGCGTAAGCCGAATCGCAATTGGTGACTTCGGGTTTGGTTTTTATTACTTTTAGGGTAGTAGGGTCAAATACTTTGGAAATATTTACGCCTACATCTATTTTTTTTGCTGGCCCTTTGCCAGTATTTTGAAAACGTACCTTGTAAGTCAACTCCCTATTTTTGCCAGTGAAACGGTAATTCATTCTGCTTTTGCGCAGTACCATTTTATTGGGATCATGAGAGGCTACGATTTGTAGTTCCAAAGTGAAAAACTCAGTTTCTACTAATGGGTTATCAGGAATAAATGCACCCGCTATGCGCACCACAGCATTAGTGTCCTTAAGCATTTCGGGAGTAGTTTTGAAATGCATGAACACAAAGCGTTCTTCATTTTGCTGTAGATTTTCAAACTTCCAGCTTTGCTGACTTTTAAAGGCTTTTGCTTGGTCCTTTAACAAAACTTTTTCGGCTGGTGATAAATTAAGGTATTTTTCAGTGGAAGCATAATACACAGGTTCCTGATTTTTGCCTTTCAGAAATGCAGTGTTCAGCAAAGACTTCAGGTCTGATTTCTTCTCATTGTGGTAAGTTCTTGCTTCTGCTAGTTCGAAATTATTTTGATTAAACTCTACATCGTTATACAAAATGGCAAGCGTGCCATTGAGATTATTCTGACCATTTTCAATCTTATTCCTGTATCCCAGTACCAACATCATGTCATCTCCGGGTTTGGGCATGCAATTGGTCTTCATCTCAATATTTCCACCCATTTTAAAAAGATTATATCCATCATTAGCGGCAAGCATGGGCTTGGCTACGGCAGGTTTAGGACCTGGAGGTCTTATAATTGGTTTTGGTCGGGTAGGAGGTCGTTTACCGTCATCATAATTATTAGTGGCAAACAAGCGTACCATGATCGAATCATAACGTGTAAACACATGAGAAGGGCTTTCTTCGAAACTAAAACCACCATCGCCAAATTCCCAGAAGTAAGTATAAAAAGGGGCTGGTGCACCAGCAATGGCACGTAGGGGTCTTAACTCGCTGCTAAATTTTGTAATGCCGTTTTCGGTTTTATCATGGATAATAGCAGGCACGGTATCGGCAGGTAGTACTTGTGCATTTATTGTCGTGCAATAAAAGTAGAGCAGTAAAAACGTCAATAATTTCTTCATGGTTAACTAAATATAGGGAATAATTTTGATGGATGGATAGCTTGATGATTGAAGATTTATTGTTGCTGTAAAAATGCAATTGCCTCGCTACCAGCAATGATGGGTGTGTGCCATCACTGCCGATTTGCGAAGCGGGTTAAAGTCAATTTATTTGGGTAATTACTTTTAATAATTGTTTAAGGCGTTAATGGCCTGTTGTATGGCTTCTTCTGTAGTTTCGGCCAAGGTTAAGGTAATGTTTTGGTTAGCTGTAATGGTTGTTGTTAAATCAGCATAGTAGTATTTGCCATTTTTGATAGAGAAGGAGAGGTATTTCCCTTCTACACCAACAGGCATCATATTGGTATAGCTTTTTACACCATTAGGTCCGTCGTAGGTATATAGTTGCGCTACTACATTGCTTCCTTTGGCACAAAAGAAAACAAAGGTTTCACCGGTATAGCCCATAAAAGTGGCAAAACTGCCTGGATTATTGGCAATAGTAACTCTAGTAGTAGTTTTTGGATTGGAATAGGTATAAAATACATCACAGTTGATCCATCCTAAATTGCCCATTTGGAAATTGTAAAAACCTGCTACCGGAAAACTCTCACGTACACCTCCACCAGCGGCACCGTTAGGATTTTGGGCAGGTGCTTGCCATGCCATCTGGTTGGCATTGTCTACTTTTTCAACACCTTCCCAAATCTGCGTAGCACGAGTGTTATTGGTAGCCACGGCAATATCAATATTGGCATTTAAGGCTTTGTCTACGTTGGTGCCGTTTACAGCGGCATTAAGGAAAATAAAACCATCTGATTCTAAAGGCGCACCGCTAATGTGATTGGTATTGGTACCGCTAAAAACAATATCGCTACGTTTTAAAAACTCGCCAGCGGTAATGACTACGTTGCCAGTTACAATGTTGCCGTTTAACTTAAACGCATTTGCAGGGATGGTGATCTTTGTTCCACCTTTTAAGGTGAAAGTATTGGCTATATTGGCATTGATCTGCATACGTTGTGCTTGTGGACCAAAAATAGCGGTAAATTCAGCTGTACTATAGGCGGCATTTCGCTGGCTTTTATCTTTTTTACAAGCTTGAAATAAAGCGGTAACCAGCAAGGCCATGGCAATAATGGAAAGCGTATTTTTTAAGTTTAAAGTTTTCATGATTTCTAAGTTTAGTATTGCCTACTCTGTTTTGGCTTTTCAGCAATCGCCGTTTGGTAGTATATCAAGCGTTGCCGAAAAATGTTACCCCTGTGTTTTTAGAAAATTTTGAATGTTTTGATTTAATTTAACGCGAGCAAAAAGGAAGTCGCAAAGAAGCATGGTTGGTCGTATTGCCATTTATGTGTCTATATGGTTATATTTCTTCTTTATGAACTACATAGAAAACTCAACATGTTGGTTAATTACACAGGTTTAAGTAAACTAAACCCAATTGAGCGGATTAGCCCGCAGCCGAGCGTAGCGAGGTACGAGGACTATGAGCGAAAGTGGGACGAACGATAGTATATTGTATGGATCTGCTTTTCTGATCAATTAAAATCTTTTTTACTTTCCCCAATAAATTATATTTTTAGAATAAATCAATCATCAATGACCAAAAAAGTACATGAGGACCAACGTTATGTAACTGCGCTACTGAACAACGAGGTAGCTTTGGTTAACGAAATTTATAAGAAATGTGCAGGTAAGGTAAAGTCGTTTATATTATTTAATAATGGTAATGCAGATGATGCCGCTGATATTTTTCAGGAAGCCTTGGTAGATATTTATAATCAGGCCAAGTATAAGAATTTGCAATTGACTTGCCCATTTGAGCCATTTTTACTCTTGGTGTGTAAGCGCAAATGGCTTAACGAGTTGAAAAAAAGGTCGATAAGCCCGGTAACAAAAAGCGAGGACGATTTATTACATATTGGCGAAGATACATTTGAACAGGCCGAAGCCTTAGCATTGCAAAAGGAACAGGCGAGCTTATTTTTAAAAGCATTTGAACAATTAGGCGAACGCTGCAAAGAAATCATCAGGTGGAGCATGAAAGGTGAGGCGCAGGAAAAAGTAGCGGAAACTTTAGGGGTTACGTATGGTTATTTAAGAAAAAAGAAATCGGAATGTATGGCAAGCTTGGTTAAATTAATCGATAGAAAAAATGACTGAGGACAAAATTTTATGGACAGCCCAATATGTGGAAGGTGATTTAAGCGAAGAAGAACGCTTGGAATTTGAGAACCTTTTGGAACATGATGAGGAGCTGAAGCAATATCTTACTGATTATTACGACATCCATAGTAGTTTACAAATGGAACTGGCTGATGATTCTGGAAGGGAGGCTTTGGTAGATACTTTAAAAGTGCTGAATGTAGAGCATTTTGAGGCTGTACAATCCAAAGTGGTAAAGTTAAGCGACCGTTTAAAATGGATTTCGGCAGTGGCGGCGGTGTTGGTTTTGGGTATGTTGGTTTGGGCACCTTGGAAGGGAGATTTATACGAGCAGTTTGATACGGTACCTCAAATGAGTGTGGCAGAACGAGGGGCAGAAAAAACCGATTTAGATGAGGCCGCTACTTTGTTCAACAATAAAAAATATGTTGAAGCCAAAGTTATTTTGTCCAAATTAAATGCTGCGGAACCTAAAAATGCGATGCTTGCCTATTATTATGGACTGAGCTTAACGGAAAGCAATGAACTACAAAAAGGAAGATTGCTGTTGGAAGATTTGTTTAAAGGTCAATCTGTTTATAAATATGAAGCAGCTTATGCGCTTGCGATGAGCTATCTTAAAGAGAAGAAAACTGAAGAAACCAGGCAATGGCTACAGAAAATACCTAGCACGGCGTCGCAATATGACAAAGCGCAGGAGCTGTTGAAGAAATTGTAGATAAAAAGGGCCCGGAGGCCCTTTTTACTTTATTAATTATCCTAAATTTATCAGCAGCATCCGCTGCTGAATTTCTTTTGACCTCACTTGGAAATTTGTTTAGATCCTGATTTGTTTCGTAACCAGTCACAAAATCTCTGATGGTCTTTTTAAGTCTCTTGAGAAAGGTTTTTCATATAGAAATATTTGGTTTATCAATCTGAGATTTTTAACCATGTATATTCAAATGGTAGTTGCTTTAGTTCTTCAATTTTTTTAGGGTTTTTTAATAGCGTAGTACTGCTTATGCTGTTTATACTACTAATTTTTGTTCCGTTTGGTATGGCAAATTTTGGATCTACCTGTTTAATGGTACTCTGCACTTCCAGTTCTCCCTTTAAATTAAAGCGGAACAAATAACTGCCCAACGTAAAGCTTAAAGGATAATGATAGGAATGGTTTGGCACAAGGTAGATTTCATTTTTCTTACGGTTAATGGTGAAGTTATACATAGAAATAATGCCCATTCCAATAGAGCCATCAAAGTCTGGTGCCCAGTTTTCATTTTGACCACCGCCAGCCATTAAAGTAATTGGCAAGTTTTTAATTGGTGTAGTGTTGGCAAAAGAAAAACTATTGGCCTTACCATTAAAAGTAGGAGAGGCTATGCCCATGCTTACCGTGGAGGCTTGGTATTCTGAAACAAATCCACTTGTGAGCATTTTATTCTGTCTTACAAAAGGTCTAAAACAAATTAGATTGTAAGAAGCACCGCTATCAAATACGAAATTGCCCGAATATGTTTTGCCGGCAATAATTTCAACATTTCCAGGAATAATAAACAAACCTGATGGAATAGTAATGGGGACTATGGTGCCTCCTTTCTCATATTCGTAACCGTCGAATTCATATAAGGAAAGCTCATATTTGTTGAAATCAACTTTGGTTACGTAATGTCTCGTCATAGTGTTGCCAATGAGGCCGTCTAAGTGATCCCGCATTTGTGGAAAAATGGCGATACCTTGATTTTTGAGTACAAATCCACTTTCTAGATGTACATCATTTCCGTCAGATACTTCGATTTTCATGTTTCCGCCAACAACTGAAGCATTGTTGTTTCGGGTAATTTTTAGCCCTAGCGAATCTGCCAATGATTGATCTATCGCCATGCCATCTGCGCCAGTATCGAAAAGTAATCGTAGTGTTTTGCCACTTTGGTTAATCTTCACTTTGAGTACAATGGAACCATTTACCATCTCAAAAGGAATGGTTGCTACAGGTTTTTGTGCATTTACATTAATGCTTAAAAAAAGCAAAAGCGTGGCAAGGTGCATGTTTATTAGCACTTTCATAATCTCAAAAAATTGTGATGAAAGCCTAGGTAAACTAGGCTTTTTGGTTGATTTTAAATTTTGTTATTTAGCTGCCTCTGCAAATAATAATTCTTTCAGTTTTGGATTTGATGGTCGTGGAGCATCTACGCTAACAATTTTTCCATTTTTATCAAATACCAAGAAGCGGGGAATGGTGTTTACTTTGTAATACTTAGAAAACTCGTTCTCCTGTCCTGCGTACAATTGCATACCACCTAGGCCCTCGTCTTTGATCATTTTTAGCCATTTTTCCTTGTCCTTATCAGAATCGGTAGAAATGCTTATTATTTGAATGGGTTTACCTTCGATATCTTTTTCTAATTGTTTTAAGTGTGGAAATTCAGCCCTGCAAGGTCCACACCAAGTGGCCCAAACGTCAACCAAAACTACTTTTCCTTTTAAACTGGCAAAAGAAACCTGTTTACCTTCCTTATCGGGATAAGCGAATTGTAAACCATTGGTGCCTGGTTTGTAAGTTAATAAAGGGCTAATTAAGGCGTTGTCTTTTTCCTTTTGTGCTTTAGTTAATAAGTATTTACCAAATTGATCTGTAATGGCTTTGTAACTGTCATAATCTTTATACCTACCTAGATTTTCTAACACTAAATCACCCTTCAAGGTGTCGTTAGGAACATAAGATAAAAAGGTTGTTAAACCTTCAGCTCCTGCTTTATAAGATTTTTTTTCTTGGCGCATATTTACGCTAACTAATGCAGAAAGCGTTCTCAATCCGTAAGGATAATTGTAGATTTTTCTAGTGTTTTTCGCAATTTCATTGGCTTTTAATGTCGCGTAGAAATCACTGTATTCTTCAATACTTGGATGCGCGGAACGCGGAGTGTTTAAGAAGCTAGTGGCATAACTCGCTAAATCTAATTGCATGATTTCCTTAATCTGCTGATCGAACTTGGCGTTTCCCGTAGCCTTTCCATTTAAGAAGGTTTTAGATTTAGCTACGATGGTTTCTTGTTCAGGAAAATAATCCATAAAGGTGCTTTGAACTTTCATGAAATTGATGGCTTTTTGGAACAAAGGATTAGTTAAATCTCTCCATTGTTTCATTACCATATTTTCTTTGGAGTTCAATTTGCCGTTCAACACGTAAGCGGTATCTGACAAAGTTACATCGAGTTGGTCTCCTCCTTTGAAATAGAACAGATAGTTTTCGTTTGGTGAAATCTCATTACCAGTGCCAATTACGTATACACCTTCATATTCTGGGTAAAATAGGAAGCCGAATTTGCCATTTTTGGTAGGGACAGTACTTGCAATTTCAGTAGTTTTTCCATCAATAACTTTAAATAATTTGACGTTACTCCTTTTGAATTTTAGTTCACCTTTAACCTGGGTAGCGTTTTGCTGAGCAAAAGAATAGCATGAAAGCACAGTTAGTGCTAGCGTAAATAAGTTTTTAAGTTTCATTTTGGTGGTGTTAGAATTTTATCCCCTGTCGTTATTTTAACAGGGGATTTGATTTTATCTTTCTCTATAAGTTAGGCTTTTAATTCTTCCAAATCCGCTATAAGATTTGTCTAAAATGATATCTCCGTTAAGGCCGGGCACTGTGTAAATATTTAGACTTCCTTCTGTCCCATTGTTTGTAGTTGGGTCATATAAACCCACCATTAATTTATTGCTTCCGGTATATTTAGTTGTTTTTTTAAACTCGTAGAAGTCAAAATAAGATATTTTCTTAGACCCAAAATCGGCCATTAGCTTGGTTGTTTTATAAACCATATCATACTGGTAAATTTTGGAACCGACGGTATAGAAAATATAACCAAACTCAGGGTTGATAGCATAAAACTCGGCATTGTTAAAGTCAGTCCCAATGATTTCGCTATAGTATGATTGTGCATTATTAGTGGGGTTAAATCTGGCTAAATACCTTTTGCTGCTACTTGGATCTTTTAGCACTGAAAATACTTCGCCACCGTTAAAAGGAATCCATCTCATATACAATAAATCCATTCCTGTGCTGAAGCTGAAAAGTTTTTGGGCTGCATCCGGATCTGGAATAGTAGTGCTTGTCGCCGCACTGCCGCTATGTTTAATAAACCTGCGGTTAGTTTTGTCATATAATATATTATTACCGATGACAGTATTTTGGTTTCCTGCAACAAATGGCTCAATTTCAAAATCTTTTTTTTCTGCGGTAATGTAATTGATAGGAGTGGAATAATAGACATTTACCGCTCGTTCATAATAATAGGCATTGCCTTTGCCAATCATGTAAGACGCTTCACTATATTGTTGTCTAATTACATCAGCATAAAAACCAGGGGGGATATCACCAAACATTTCATAGTTTAATCCCATCGTTTTTGTCCACTTGAAGCTATTGGGATTTACTTTGGTAGTACCCTGATCGGTACCAAAATATAGACCATAGTTAATGGCATCAGGACCAACCAATAGTCCTGTGCCGTAGGTGTATGTCATCACCGGCTTGCCTTCTAATTTTAGTTCAGAACCTGTAGTAGCTAGTAGATCAATGACTAAGTCAAAGTTATTGTTCGCGTTTAAGGAAAGCATATCTACTCTAGCTTTTCCATTCGCTTCATTCATCATGATCCAACCTTCATTAATTTCATTGACGACCTTTAGGGTAAACTTTGTCAAATATTTTACACCTGTTGCTTTCTCGGTAATATTATAATAGGCGGTATAGCTACCTGCCACAATTTGCATTACCATATCAATATTTCTGGTTTTAGCCAATAAAAATAACTTGGATCCTCCTAGTCCATTTGAACCAATGTAGGTCCATTCAAACGAATATTTGGTCTCGTCGAAATTTGGGTCCTTTGTGAATTTAATTTCAGGAGTTATTTTAATCGGTTTGCCATACACAGCCGAAACTTCTGCAGGTAGACCATTTATTTCTTTCAATTCGTTGATTTCTATGTAATCATAGTTTCCTATATCCTTTTTACAAGAAAAAAAAGCAAAAAGAAATGTTAGGAACAATAAAGGACGATATATTTTTAGTGTCATAACTTTAGTATTAGTGTTAAAATTATTGAACAGCCGAGCCCATGACCATTTCAGAACCATTCTCTTCGTATATAATATTACCAGCTGCTCTTTGCTCGTTAAGATAACGCTGCATAAATTTGCCGTAAGCGATAGTTTCAGGGATAGACACAGACGCATCTAGGTATGCAGGTTCGATTCCTAAAACTTCTGCCATCAATAAGAGCTTTTTACGTGTGAAGATGCCAAAATAGCCGTCCAACCATCTCCCTGGTTTTTTGATGATATCATTAATATACCAGCGATAGTTAATTAACGAGTTCTTCTTCTTTGTGGCAGCGAGTACTCTGTATTTCATTTCGGTGGAGAAATTTTCATTTTCTAACAGGTCAAAGCTGAGTAAGAAAGTCTTTGCCTGCATGTCGACCTTTCTAAAAAATTTAATCTTAACAGTGTCTGACAATTGATTTTTTTTAATAAAAAAAGACTTGTTTAGGATTTCATAATGATTTTCGACAACAGCATCTGAATTGGCATTGATTACCAATTTGTAGGGCCTGTCAATATCTTGTTTAGCTCCCGTAGTTGTGATGACCATATTAACAATTGAATCTTGGGCCTTAGCTAAGCTAAAAGACATCACAGTAGAGTCTCTTAACACCTCGCCACCAAAGGCGGTAAGTCTACCAGCTTCATTGAAGTAAATAGCAGGTTTACCTTCGTATTTATGTAATTCTTTTTGGCAGCTTAATAAAGTAGTTAAGAAGATTAATCCCAAAATTTTAAAAAATAGTTTATTCATTATTTTAAGGTTTTTGGTTAACGATATAGCGCTTCAGACTGAGGCATAGGCACCGCATAATTTATCGTGACGTTACCGCTTGCCGCTGATCCATTTGGTACTGAAGTGATGTTTCTGCGTTTGTAATAGTAGAACAGCTGACCTTCACCAAAAAATTCTTTCTGATATTCTTTTTGAAGCTCGGTGTTTATGTTTACTGTGGTAGCTAAGGCAGTTAAGCCTCTGTTTGCTCTTACGGTATTTAAATGTCCCACGCCATCGGCAGATAGGGGTTCACTTTCTGCCGCTATTAAGTAAATCTCACTAATTTTTAGCAATGGGATAGTGAACCTAAATACCTTTGTTTTGTCTATCACATCTGCATACTTATAAAAAGTTTTATAAGCTTTAATTCCGGTTGTGGGAATTTGCCAATTCAGGTTAAATCTATAATCGTTTTCATTATTCTCATAAACGGTATTTAACCTTGCTGTTATTGGTGCCAAGATATTAGCATCGGTAACCCCAGGATCGAAAAGTGACAAATAACGTGTATACAGTTGCGTATTCATTATTCCGAACATCATTTCCGTAGTAAATACACGATCTGGATTTTGTTTTTCGCTCAATGCATTGGTTGATGTAGTCCATGGAAAGTAACTAGTCATCGACATCACCTCTTTAGCATATTTCAATGCGCTAACTTTATCGCCACGATATAAAAACACTCTTGCCTTAAGTCCTTTTACCGCATAATAGTTAAGTCTATAGTTCCTATTGTTCTTTAAAAAATCTACAGTTGCGTTTACAGCCGCTGTGTTAACTCCATTTGCAATAATTTCATCTTCCAATAGAAAAGTTTCTGCTGTATTCAAATCATTAATAATTTTCTGAATAAATGAATTTGCCGGTAATAATGGATTTACAGTTGATTTGGTAGCTTCATAATAGGGTAAGCTTAGTTTGGTCGAATCTACAGTGTTATAGCGTGGGCCATACAATCTTAACAAATCAAAATGAAGGAATGCCCTCATGGCTATAGCCTCGCCTTTATATATTTTCTCTGTTTTTTGATCTAAAACTCCCGGGTATTTATCTACATTTTCTAAAAAAGCGTTGATGTTTAGAATGGTAGCATAAGAATTAGTCCATATATTCTCTAAGCGAGTTAATGTTGGGTTGTCATTATAGGCATAGGTTGCAATCTTGGTAAGGTTATGTGTAGACGGAATGTTATAGCGCTGGGCTAAAATGTCAATTGTAGATAAAGTGAGGTTATCTCCATATAATTGATTGCTAGCTAAACTGATGTATAAGCCATTTAATACTGTTTTGATACCTTGCTTAGTAGAGAATAGTTGAGTTTCTAACACCTTATCTTCAGGTTGAACATCTAGAAACTTTTTACAAGATAAAATGCTAATGGTCGTCATTAATAAAACCATTATTTTAATATAATTTCTTTTCATGTTTGTAACGGTTTAAAATGATGCTCTTAATGAAAATGCAATGGTTCTAGCAAATGGATAATCTATGCCGCGTTCTCTTCTGATGGTAGATAGATAAAGAAAATCGTTAGCTTGTAGGTTGACCGTTAACGATTGCATCCCAAACTTTTTAACCCATGGTTGCTTATCGAAAAGGTATCCGATGTTAAGCGACTCGCTACTTAAGGTATTCTCTTTCTGTACAAAGCGAGATGATATAGGTGTAGTTTCTGTTTGAGAAATACCTTTAAACTGAGCTATATCACCAGGATTTTTCCACCTATCATACAATGCTCTTCTATCTTGGTTATTGGCAATGCTTGTAAAACTGATGTTCTCCACTTTATTGAATAACACGGTGTTAAATACATCGCCACCTAATCTATATCTAAGCCCTACAGCAAAACTGAAACCTTTGTATCGCACTCCCGTAGAGATCACTCCTTCTGCAAACGGTACGGTGTTACCCACATTAACAATATGAGCGGTAGTGTAATCAAAACTATATTGACCATCGCTGGTTAAGAACACTTCCCGTCCAGTAGCGGGGTCAATACCCAAAGATTTGATAGCCCAAATAGCTTCTGCACTGTTGCCATCAATATACCTTACTAAAGTTTTATTGGTTTCTTGTTGCTTGTTAAGTGTATTTAAGATATTTCCAAACCCATCATATTTACTTTTAAAGCTAGAGGCAGTTAAGCTAATATTCCAGTTAAAGCCTTGTGCCAAATTGTAAATTGGGGAGAAAGTTAGTTTTGTTTCTACTCCCTTGTAAGTTAAGCTCCCAATATTATACGGATATTTAAATACACCGGTTGAAGAAGGGAGGTCTACAGGGACGATTAGTGGGTTGGTTCTTTTTTCATACGCATTTACGTAGCCAGTCAATCTGCCTTTAAATAAACTGAAATCTAATGAAGTACTGATTTGTCGAGTTTTTTGAGCTTCTAGATCCGGATTACCTAAAACATCTAAACTAACACCTTGTCCGAACTGATTGTAACTGGTATTACTATTATAGTTATACATAGAAACAGAACTAATATTGGCAAAATTTTGATTTCCAGTTACACCAATATTACCAGTTAGCCTAAGTGAGTTGATCCAGCTTTTATTTTTAATGAAATTTTCGTTGTGTAGGTTCCATCCTAAACCAAATGAATAATAAGGCGAAAATTGCTTATTACTACCGTAGGCAGTTGAGCCGTCTACGCGATAAACAAAATCGAACAAATATTTATTATCGAAAGAATAGTTAGCTGAAATAGCTGAATTTAATGATCTGAAAATGCCACTTGAAGCTTGCGGAGCGCCATTTAAAAGATAGGAGTAAGCAAATCTTGGATTACCTAGGCTACCTTCAGGAAAGCCTTCGGCTACAGTACTGTAAGCATTATTGTTTTTCTCTTCAATACTGTTACGCCAGTTGACGGTTATATTGTGCTTGTTAAAGGTTTTATAAAAAGTAAGCATCAAATTTCCTTGATACGAAAAGTTCTCCGTTCTACTATCTGTATATTTACCTTTTCTTAGTACTGGAACATCAAGAAAATCGCTCATTTCTGGTGATTTATAGGCCTTCTCGGTGGTAGTGCCTTTTGTAATTTGTAAGGCTGCGTTTAATCTTAAAGCTCTGCTAATGTCATAGTTAGCGTTGAAATTATTTTGCACCTCAATGTTTTTGGAGGTATTATATTGAGCCTGCATGGCATTATATAATGGATTGGTTACGTAGAGCGTGGTCGCGTTGTCGTTCGCTTGCCTGCTTACCTCCAAAAAAGGGCTTTCGTAACTCTTTTCGAAATAAGGATTGGCATTTACAAAATTGGAGAAAGATCCATAATTGGATTCGGTAGCTTTATTACCTCTTATATATGTAATATTGTTAATGTTAATCGCTTTTTTTCGATAAGTTAAATTCACGCTACCGGTATAACTGTCTCTGCCAGACCCAATCATAGTACCCTGTCCTGTTCTATAATTCATGCCTACATTGTAAGTGAATGATTGATCTCCTCCCGAAGCGTTGATAGATGAGTTTGTAGAATAACCAGTTTGTAAAGGCTCGCTTAGCCAATAGCTATCTACACCTCTTTTTACAGCGGCCAAATGACGAGAATATAAATTATCAAGATAGACAACATTGTCTGGGTATGCGTCTCTAGTTGTATACCTCCCAGATAAACGTTCAAACTCTAACTTCTCGGCCGCATTCATCATATTGTATCCAGAAAGGTCAGGCAGTTCTAATCTAAAGTCTTGTGTATAAGTAAATCTTAATTCCCCAGGCTTAGGTTTGATCGTTTCTATAACTATTACGCCGTTAGATGCCTGTGATCCATACAAAGCGGTAGAGGCCGCGTCTTTTAATATCGTTACCGAAGCTACCCTGTTCATATCTAAGTCAACAATTGTTTGTAAACTAGTTGGAAATCCATCTAATACAAAAAGTGGTTGGTTAGGGTCATTACCGAATTGATCGCGGAGTGTGGCGCTAGGAATACTGCTTTTACCCCTTACTTCAATTACTGGCATTACGTTAGGATTAGAACCCGCCAAATTGTTTTCTATAACCAAAAACGAAGGGTCCATTGTTCTCAGCGCTTGTATAACATTATTATTGCTAACAGCTTTCAAATCATCTCCAGTAAAAGTAGCTGTTGTTCCAGTGAAGCTATCTTTGTTACGGTTAATTCCTGTTCCGGTAATTACGATGTCTTTCATCATCGTTTCTTTCTCTTTAAGCTTAACCGTAAGTGGTAACTTTTTGCCAGCTATGACAACTTCTTGTGTTTCATAACCAATATAACTTACAATAAGCGTCTGATCTTCGGCGGCCGAAATCATGAAATTACCATTGTTATCGGTTATAGCGATAGGAGCTGTTGGCATACTTTTTACTCTTACCGAAGCGCCGGGTATGGCACTATTTCTTTCATCTATTACTTTTCCTGTAATCGTTTTTTGAAAAGAAATAATACGTTCTGGCTCACGGTTGTAACGTAGTACAATTGTTTTTTGATCGATAGTGTAGGTTAGCGGCTGGTCTTTAAAAGTAATTGCTAAAACTTCATCTACACCAGCGTTTTTTACGTTGATGGATACTGGTTTAGTATTCTTCAGCATGGTGTTGCTGTAGAAAAAATCGTAACCGCCTTGTTTCCTGATTTTTTGTAGAATACTTTCTAAGGAAGCAGATTTCTCATTAATAGTAATCTGCGCAAAGCTGGCCGCACTACTTTGTAGAATTACCGTTGTTAAGATGATTAAGGTTAGTTTCAATTTTAACAGAATTCTGGCATACAAACGGGCATCACGACCGTTTTTAAATGTCATGTGAAAATTCATACATTTGTTTGTGTTTAGGTGTTGTTAGTTAGTTAAGTCAAAATTTTCAAGCATAGCCTAAATTTTTATCCAGTGGTGTTGCGACCACCACTGGATTTTTTTTTGGCTACTGCATACAGTTGTAGTTATTGCATCACAGTAATCCTCCTTCCCTCTACTTTAAAGTTTACCATTCCAGTTAGTTCCATTATTTTTAACACTTGTGTGATGTTCTTGCTGCGGGAAATAGACCCTGTGAATTCAAGATTACTTAGATTGGCAGGGTAGGATACTTCAACATTATACCATCTTGATATTTTTTTCATGATGCTGCTTAAGCTCTCATTGTAAAAAATGAAATCATTGTTTACCCAATCTATCGCATTATCTGCATTACAAGGGGTTATAGTCATTTTGCCATTGCTCAACTTCGCTTGTTGATTAGGCGCTAACAATTTTTGCACCCCCGAAGCATTAATTTTCACGCTACCTTCTAATAGTGTCGTAGTTGTGCTTTGCTCATCTTGATAGGCATTGATGTTGAAATGTGTGCCCAATACTTCTACTGTTTGGTGTTCGGTGATTACCTTAAACGGCTGATGATTTCTATGTGCTACCTCAAAATAGCCTTCACCAGTCAATTCAACAAGGCGTTCTTTACCCGTAAATTCCGTAGGGTACTTTAAACTCGACTTGGCATTTAGCCAAACAACGGTACCATCGCTTAAGGTGATATTGTAATAGCCACCTGCTGGGATGCTCAAAGTATTCCACGTTACGGTTTCATTTTTATCGGCATTAGTGTTGTAAACAATTTTACCATCATCTGTTTTTATGATGTTGGTACCGTTGCTATGGCTAAGCAAACCCTTTTGTACTTTGTTCAAGTCAATGATAGTGCCGTCTGCTAAAGTAAGTACGGCTTTATTTCCGCCGGGTAAAATTTGTTCATGCTTAACAGTTGAGTTATCCAAATTCAACCGTTTTTTTTGTATGAAATAATAGCCTAAAGAAAGCGTGAGTATTGCAACTGCAGCAATGGCAATGCGTTTGATTAATGTAGACGGAAATAATTTAACTGTTTTCGAAACAGCAGCTTCATGTATTGGAAGGTTATTCCAAACTTCCTGCCTGGCCATCTCAACTTCTTCGGCCGAAATTTCTGCCATATCAATGGATTGCTCTAAATACCATGTATGTAGGATGGCCAATTCCTCTTCAGTACACTTGCCGTTTGCATATTTGTCTAATAATTCTTCTGCTTCAATTCTTTTCATAAATAAAAGGGATATTTATCCGCTATTAATACAAGACGAGCAGCGTTAAGATAGGGGGTAGAAAAAAATAAAAAAAATTAAAGCGATAAGAATAACATGGTTCCTAATTTGGTCCTAAGTATTCTTAAGGCGTTGTTAACCTGCTTTTTAACGGTTTGTTCAGAGAGGTTAAGTTGCACAGCAATTTGTTTGTGACTTAAGGATTTTTTTCTACTCAGTTCGAAAATCTCACGCATTTTATCAGGCAGATCGGCAATGCCTTTGTCAATTAACTCAGTAAGCTGTTTCTCTCTTATCCTATGGTCGGTAACGCTATAATTGCTTTCTAAGAAACCTTGTAGGGAGTTGATGTATTTGTCCCTAACTTTTTGACGGGAAATTTGGTCCAGTATCTTATTTCTTACTCCAGAATATAAATACCCCATCAAATTAGCATTGATGTTTAACGCTTTGCGCTTGTTCCAAAGTTGGGCAAAAAGTTCATGTACAACATCTTGTGCTTCCTGTTTGTCGTTCAGTTTTTGAAAAGCATGCACATATAAGGTATGAAAATACCTATTGTAAATTACAGTGTAAGCGGCAGAGTCATCTGTTTTTAATAACTCTGCAAGTTCTACGTCCGAAAACGAGCTGTACGACATTCAGCGAAAAATTATGGATAAGTAAATTATATCCAATCAATTATAATAGTTAATAGCAATCGGTTTGGTTGTTAAAACAAAGTTAACATAAAAGTTGCATTAAGCATAAAATATTACCCACATCCACTTTCCAAGATTTCAATAGCTTCAAATATTTTTTTTCTAATTTCTATTAATCATTTCTTAATCTTATTTTGCATAAATAACCAAAGTCAGATTATTTTGATGATAAAGATTTAAGTTTGTCCAACTAACCTAAAGGCTACCTAATGACTGTCCGCTCCAAGCAGCCCGTAAAGACTAATTGGTTTATTTTAAATCCGAAGCTTACGGCGGCGCTTTTCTTTATTTTACTTATTGCGATTATTTCACTGATAGCGCATCAACGCTACCTTATTGTAAAAGAAAATCGTGAAAAGGAAATCAGTGTAATGCTGGAAAGTGTAGAACTTCGTTTGGAGCAATTGTTAAAAAACAGCCAAAATATTGCGCTAACATTAGCTTTAACGCTTGATCAGAATGGTAATCCTCGCAAATTTGAAGAAATTGCTGCCGAAATTATTAAAGGGAATCCTTATTTACAAGCTGTACAATTAGTGCCTGACGGGATCATTAAATACACTTATCCATTAAAAGGAAATGAAAAAGCTTTAGGTATGGATTTGTTTAAGGTAAGCGGGCAAAATGCAATAGCTTCTGAAAAGGCTATTGAACTTCGAAAAATGTATTACCAAGGACCGGTAGATTTAGTACAGGGTGGACAAGGTGTGATTGGTCGTTTGCCGGTGTATGTTGACAATAGATTTTGGGGCTTTTCAGCAGTGGTGATCAAATTAGATGAACTGCTGAAAGCTGCAGGTATAGACAATAGTAATCATCAATTCTATAAATTTCAGTTTTCGAAATTTAATCCAATTACTAACGAAGAGGAGTTCTTTCTCCCGGGCAACAGGAACTTTAGCAACAGTACATTTAAAACTAAGACTTTTGAAGAGGGCGATTGGAAAATTTATTTAACAGATATTCGAGCGGTTTATGCTGATTATCAGCTTGGTTCTTTAATAGTGTTTGGGATACTATTGTCCATCATATCAAGTTATCTTTTGCTTAGATTGCTAAACAAACAGGGACAGCTATATAGCACCTTAGATCAACAAAGTGATATGCTATTAGCCGCCGAAAATAAATACAAAACCATTTTCGACAATGCGGCCATCGGTATTGGAAGGGTGAATTCCATTACAGGTGAATTTTTAGAGGCCAATGCCTTTTTATGTGATTTAATAGGTTATTCTCCTAAAGAGCTTACCCATAAAAAAATAAAAACATTAATTCATGCTGAAGATTTGGCGGCTGATGCCCGAGACTTTAAACGGTTAATGAAAAATGAAATCCGTAAGTTTTCATCGGTACGTAGATATGTGAATAAGAACCAGGAAGTGATATGGGCCAATGCCATCATCAGTCCGTTGTGGGATGAAGGGGAAGCACCTAGTAATCATATTATTATTGTAGACGATATCACTAAACAAGTAGTTTATGAGGAACAGCTCATTGCTTCGCAGAAACACATCGAAGAGCTGATCAATTCCATAGAAGGTATTGTTTGGGAAGCATCTATTAAAGATGATTTTGCCAATACTTTTGTAAGCAGTAAGGTATATGATATTTTAGGCTATACGCAGGAAGAGTGGTCTGAAGAATTGGGCTTTTTCTTGAAGAAGATATATCATGAAGATATTGAAAAAGTAAGGCAATATCTTGATCATGAATTATTTGAAAGAAAACATCACGAATACGAATATAGAATAGAAGCCAAGGACGGATCGATCATATGGATAAGGGACAGTTTTACCATTGTGCCTAGTTTAGAAAACCCTGAGAAACTGAGGGGGATCATGATGGATATTACTGCCATTAAAGAGGCAGAGGAAACCCTCCATCAATCATACGAGCTGGTAAATGAGCAAAATAAACGTCTGTTAAATTTCTCCTACATTGTTTCTCACAACCTGCGTTCGCATGCTAGCAATATTGATGGAATTAGTGCTTTGATCAGCAATGCGGAAACTGAAGAAGAACGTAATGAAATGATCAGCCTTTTGCGTAAGGTGGTAGTGAATTTAAATGATACTTTGTATAACCTTAATAACATTGTAAACATACATACCACGATCAATATGGTAAGGGAACCGCTTAACCTGTTGGAGTATGTGAACAATGCTATTCAAACTCAGGAAGCTCAAATTGTAAGCAAACACGCAGAAATTATAAATGAAGTGCCTCCTGATGTTTTTGTTTACTTTAACAGAGCTTATTTGGAAAGCGTATTGCTTAATTTGATTTCCAATGCTTTACGTTATAGTCATGCATTGCGTAAACCTGTCATAAAAATTACTTGTGTGCCAAGTGGAAGTGGTTACATGTTTAGCATTATTGATAATGGGGTGGGCATTGACCTTTCTAAGAATGGCGAGAAGCTTTTTGGACTTAATCAAACTTTTCACGGAAATAATGATGCTCGTGGTTTTGGATTATTCATTACCAAGAATCAAATAGAGGCAATGGGAGATAAAATAGAAGTGGAAAGCACTTTGGGGGAAGGCACTACTTTTAAAATTCTATTTGTATAAAATCTGGTTCCGAATGATTGTTCGAAACCAGAAATTAAATTCAATTATAAAGCACTAATATATTCCTGAGTTTGTTTTTCAAGCGCTAAAGTAGCTACTTTAATGGCTGATCCTACACGGGTAGTTTTAGGTTCTACCGCCATTTTATTAACGGTAGCTAAGGCATCAACATACCATTTGCCCCAAACTTCTAAAATATGTTTTTCGTCTTTAGCCGATTTGCCACTGGCGATAGCTGCCTTGCTCAGCTCAAACTCTGTTTTTAAGCGTACCAAAGCATCTTCCTTAATTTGAGTTACTGTGGCTGTTGCAGTGTTTTCATCAGCGTTAATTAAAGTATAGGCGGCTGTTAGTGCGCTAATCCCTACATTTTTCATGGTAATAGGAGATACTTTGTCTATTCTATCGTTGTCAGTATGATAAAATACATCTGTAAAGTGCCACATCAAAAGTCCAGGTATTTTATTCTGTAAAAAAGGGGTATGGTCGCTTCCACCTTCAAATGGATTGAAATTTACTACCCAGTTAGCGTGTTTGCCCTGTTCTTTGCAAATGTCGAACACAAAATCGTTAAAGTAATGCGGGAAAAGGTCTTTTTCTTTCACATCGCCAGCGCCCCATTCAGAGTGCTTGTCGTTGCCACGTGTCCAAATGGCCGAGGGGTCTGGCATTTTTTCTAACAGAAACGTTCCGCCAGTTTTCTCCGTATCTTCACCAACCATATCTAAACTCATGCCCCACAAAATACCTTTGGCACGGGTACTGTCTTCTACAATGTATCTTCTGGTCGAAGTAATCTCATCGCCCCAAAGAAAGGTTAAAGTACGTTGAGGTTTTAGTTTGCCACTTTTTACCAAGCTAGCCGTTAAGCGAGCCATTTCCGCCAAAGTACCTACGCCTGAAGCGTTATCGTTAGCCCCAGGCTCTTGAACGTGCGCACTATAGACAAAACGCTCGTTGGGTTTTATGCTACCTTTTACATTGGCTACAATGGTTAGTTCCTCTGCAGCATAGCTTTTAGTAGTAATGTTTACTTTCAGTTCCACTTTTCCCTTGGCACAGGCTTCTTTTAATCTTTCTTTAGAAGCGTAAGACAGGAACAATGCCCAAATGCCGGCGTTAGGCTGCATGCCACTAAATTGAATAGAAGTAGTATGCTTGGTAGGCTGCGTGTAGGCTGGTAAAGAAAATCCAATAGCACCAACAGCACCTGCCTTGGCCGCTAAACCAATTAGTCGTTGTGTAGAAATATCACCAAATACAATCTTTCCTTTCAAGTCCTTGTCCTGTAAATCTTCCTTGGTTGCCTTATTTACATATACCACTTCGGCCGTAATGCCACCCTCAGGTGTAGAAGGACAATAAATAGGAATCATGTTCCTATTGGTTTTGAAAGATTGTAATGGCGTGTTCTCTCCTACGATACTGATATTGGCATCTACAGGCTCCCAAGCCTCACGTTTCATCGGCCTTTTTTCGATGCGATAGGTCAATGGTGCTTCAAATTCGTTTTGATTTTGTTTGACGTAACCCGCTTTTTTAAGGATTTCCTCTACGCTATAAATACTTTCGTCGAAACCTTTATTACCAGGCAGACGGAAAAACTGCTCTACAAAAGCAGTGGTAGCGTAAGCATTTTTTTCGTTAAAACCAGCTCTGGTGAGTTTAAAATATTCGGCCTTTTGGTTTTGGGCGTTGGCATTGAAAGATAATATGGCCAACAAAATAATAAGTAGTCTTTGCATGTTGTTTTTCTAAATGCCTAAAAGTAGTAAAAAAAGTTGTGAGGTGTTAGTGGATATAGGGCTAGGTTTCAAATGAACTAGCGTACAGACTCCCTTAAAATAGTTTTTAGTTTATCAGGCGCTGTTCTATTAAAATCCGACAGGTAGATTTCATGATGGTGTCCGTTTTTGGAGAATCCTTTCTCTGACATAAATTTTGCCATGATGGCTAAGGTTTGTGGTTCATTGGCAAATGGTCCAAGATGAAGCATTTGTACTGATTTTCCTTCTGCCATTTGGAAAAATTCTACTTGTTTAATGAGTAACCAATCTTTTTTGGCGAAAGCAGCAGCCTTGGCTTTTTCTATTTCATCACTATCAACATAATCTGGCATCCTGATCAACAAACGATACTCCCATTCGTTTCTATCAATTTTTTGAGGCGCTTCGGACATCGATATTCCAGCAAATTTACTGTCGTCAAACCACCATAAAGCTTCCAGTTTTGAAATCACAAAGTCTTTTTCTATTGATTTATACATGAATTTAAGCGTATAAGCTGTGGAATATAAAGCTTGTATATTTTCAAGAAAAGCTTGCCCAGAAGGATCGCCTTTTCCAGTTAAGGATAAAAATTGTGCGGGTTCAATTTCTATAATCTTTGGTGTTTGGGAAGCACTGAAATAGGTTTTGTACTTTTTGCTTAAGTCTAATTTTTCCATGTTTGAATTATTTTCTACAAAGTAGGAGGCTTAGACTGACAGCCTTATGGCAGTGCGTTCTTCGGCGATAAAATTGAATAGAACTACTGAATATTGCCTGCTGCCAGTTCTTTTCTAAGGAGGCTATCTATATCAACATTGGGTTGGCTTAGCAAAATAATCTGTGTGCCTTTTTCTCGGGCAAAAATATTATTGATTTTATCAAGCACTATTACACTTCGGAAAAGTCGATGGTCTCGAGCAAAGTCGGTATTTGAAGCGTTCTTAATCCTGATGACCGTTTCGATATCTCTATCTAAATTTAACCATTTGATATAATCAGGAATAAAGGCATCTGCTTTTAACTCTTTATGCTTGGTGTAGTAGTTAATGGCTCCGGCTTGGCCGTAATTATCGCAAAGGATGAAAACATTGGCTTTGTTTGGAAGGCTCTCATAAATGGAGTCTACTTTTGAGGCCAGCTCTTTCCAACCTAGCATATCTGCAAAATCTTGTGAAATGGGATATTTCTTTCCATCTTCCCAAGTGTGCTCGCTAAAGGGTAGTTTTTGCTCAGCAGCCTCCACATATTTTTCGGGTGTGAAAATAGGCAGGGAGGTTTTCAACATCGCGTAAAAGAAAAATAACATGATTGCAAACAACAGATAGCGCATGTAAAATTTCCAGCCACTTTGCAGCAATTGCGATAAGTAAATGGCACCAAAGGCAAAAAAGATAGGGTATAAACCAATGGCGTAATAAGCTTTTGCTTTTAAAAAGATAAAAATAGCTAGCGTAAATACGAAGGCCCAAAAGAATAATCGATAAGGTTTAAAAGCTGGAAAAATAAAGAATGAAATAAAAGCTGTAATTAAAATCGGAAGTGAACCTATAAAAAAGAAGAATTGCTCTTTAACAAAGTTCATCCGTTTTACATGTACCAATTGCGTTTCGGCCAGTTCTTTCATATGCGAAAAAACAGGAAAATCATTTTGATACTGCCAAATCAGATTAGGACTAATCAATATCAAAGCAATTATACCCGCATAGTACAAATGTGGGTTGGTAAACAAACGTCGTTGATTGGTTAACGGTAATGCCAGCAATAAGCCAAATAAACAGAAAGCGATGTTGTATTTGTTTAAAAAACCTATTGCAAAGCTAAGCGCCATCCAATACAACCATTTGCTGTGCTCGGTTTGTATAAATCTGATGGTAGTGAAATAGATCAAAGTCCAGCAGAGAATATCTAAGGAATTAGGCTGATACAAGATGTTGATGCGTACCAAGACCGATAACAAAATTGCAGTAGCCGCCAAAATACAAGCAAACAAGCTGCCTTTAAGGCTTTCTACGGTTTTCCATACCACTACAATGGTTAAAGCACCAAAAAGTGCAGGGAAAAACTTCACCCAAAATATGCCATTTCCCAACTGTAAAATAACCCAAGAAATTAAGGAGGTTATTGGAGGGACGGAATGAAAGCCCCAATCCAAATGCTGTGCTTGGTCCAAGTGAAGATACTCGTCCCTTTGCAGCTCATATACAGGATGAACAACAAGGTATTGCAGGACAATTTTAACAACAACGAATAGTAACAGGATGAGGTTACGGGTTAGATTTGATGTTGATTTGTCCATAGTTTTTGGTTAGTTGATTTGAGGTTAGAATGCTCAACTCTTCACATTGTTACACTCGCGAAAGCTTGGCTCCTTAAAAGTAAGGCACAAAGAAATTAATCCCTGTGCCTCGCTTTTTATTTTTTAACTGGTGCTCGTTTATTGAGTTCGTCTATTGGCATATTCATCATGCGGCCAATGGGTTTCTTACCGCGATACGTAATCACCCTTAATGTACCTGCATCTATTGGAACTACCAAAGGCTCGGTGTATTTAGGATAGAAATGGTCGGGGAAAGAATTGTCGAAACTATAATAGATATCTAAATCTTCCAGTTCAGTACTTAAGGTAACTAATAATTTGCCATCGGCAGTGCGTTTTACTTTAAAAATAGGGTCATACACACTAGGAGCATATTTAGTCTCGGCAATATCTAAACGTTCGAAATGTTGCTCTGTGCGGCTAAAAAAGTTTTTCCAATTCTTCTTTTCTTTAGGACTCCAAACACTTTCCGCTAAGGCAAAGCCACGTGGCCAGGTCATATATTCCGCTTGACGAATGTTATAAACCTGTTCTGTCCATAAATTCCCTTGTCCACCTTTGATATATTTAGGGTCAACACCTTCTGGAACTGGGTCAAATTCATAGGTTTTACTTAGTCTTAAATCTTTATAAACCTTTGGTTCAGTAATTTCATCTGCCTGCATGTAATCCAAATAAGCGTACTGCGTAGGGCTCATCACCACTTCGTGCTTGTTTTTAGCTGCTTGTACGCCATATTTCATATCTCTCCAGCTCATTACGGCGGTACTTTGTGATACGCCGCCTTCTAGTACTTCGTCCCAAGCCATGAAACGTTTACCATGTTTAGCTACAATTTTTTCCAGTCTGCGCTCAAAATAGCCCTGTACTTGTGCCATAGTTTTAAGATTTTCGCGCTTCATCAATTCAGCAATTTGAGGGTTTTTCTCCCAATAGTTGTGGGGAGCTTCATCACCGCCCATGTGCATGTATTCGAACGGGAAAATTTTGGATACCTGGGCAACCACGGTATCTAAAAACTCATAGACTTTTTCGTTGGCAGGGCAAAGGGTATTATCAACCATAGCCAATGGTGGAGCGCCACGACTCCAATCCATAATGCGTTCGCCGCTACGTACTTTATAGTTGACGGCTTCTGGCGTGCATGAAAGTTCTGGATAAGAGGCAATAGCGGCTAAGCTATGACCTGGAACATCAACTTCTGGTAAAATGTTTACAAAACGATCTTTGGCATAGGCCACTAGTTCTTTAAGGTCTTCCTGGGTATAGAAACCGCCATAGTTACGAGGTTCATCAGGTTTTGGAGGGATGAAATTGCCAAATGAACCTACACGTTTTACGTTCCAAGCACCTACTTCTGTAAGCTTTGGATAGCCTTTGATTTCTATTCTCCAGCCTTCATCGTCGGTTAAGTGAAGGTGCAAAATGTTGTATTTGTAGCGAACCATAGCATCAATGTATTGCTTCACTTCCTCTTTGGTGAAAAAGTGTCTGGCTACATCAAACATCAATCCTCTCCAACCCAAGCGAGGATAATCAGTGATATTTACGCAAGGAATTTGCCATTTTATGTCTTTTACTTCTTCTTTGCTTTCTATTTCTTTTGGCAATAGCTGAATTAAGGTTTGTACACCATAAAAGATACCCGCTGGTTTGTTAGCAGTAATCGTAATTTGTTGAGGCGTAACTTGCAGGTGGTAACCTTCGGCTCCAATCAGAGCATCGTTTTTATCGGTCAGCACCAGTTTGATATTCGCAGATGAGCTGGCTGCTGCGGTTGAACTCACAAAATATCCTGTAGGTACCCCTAATCTTTCTTGTAAAAATGTGATGGATTGTTTGAGTTCGGTAGGTTTAGTGGTCTGTATGAGGATGCTTTCAGGTAAAATAAAATGACCGTCTTGCTTAATCACAGTTACTGGCTCCGGAATAATAGCGATTTCACTGTGTGCGTGGTTAGCAGTTTGGTTAAGTACCATGCCATCGGTAGCCACTACAGTGCTTTGCGCTAAAGCGCCGAGGGATAAGGAAATTAAAAAGGACGAAAGGAATAATCTCATTTTATGATTTTGGTTTGTGTGAAATGGCAATTTATTAAAAAAGGAGGAGCTGGGCAATAGATATTAAAAAAAATTAAAAACTGATATTTAAACCATCTAAGACATTTAAGAACATTTTAGTTGCATCTATCCAAACTTAGATGAACTGAGGTGTTAAGGTGGTGATTAAATATATTCTGAGTTTTTACGATCTAAGACATTTAAGAACATTTTAGTTGTATAACCCAGACTCAAATGAACTAAGGTGGTTATATCCAATTCTAAAAACTTACTTCAATGCATCCAATACCTGAAACAATTTTCTGCTAATTCCAGAGCCGCTAAAGTTGTTGATATTAATTACTGCGATGTATTTGCTTCCGTTTTTAGCGGTATAATAACCAGCATAGGCAGTTACATCATTAATGTTGCCACTTTTAATGGTCATACCGTTGTACTCAGGAAAGGAGTTAAGATAATCGTTAAACCATAATTCTTTTTGGGCCTGAAACAAAATAGAGGCCATAGCCATGGTGGTAATTCTGTTGCCGGGAGAAAGGCCGCTGCCATCAATCATATTTAGGGCGTTTTTGTCTATCCCTCGGCCTGCCCAAAAGTCAATTACTGTTTTAGTGCCATTTCTGGTGCTAGCTTCTTTTCCTTGTTTAAAGGCCATGGTTTTCAGTAATTGTTCGCCATAAAGGTTGATGCTTTTTTTCTGAAACCAATAAACCATTTGGCTCAAGGTGGGAGAAAAAATACTCAACAGAGGCTTCTGCTGGCTAGCAATTGTTTTATTCTCCAGCGCAAGTAATCGGGTAGAACTGGCCTGGTTACTGCAAGGAACATTTAAGCGTTTCAAGGTGTCTTGCAAGCGATAGGCAGCGTCAAAAGCGGGATCGGGTAGGGAAAGTGAGATGCCTGTTTTCTTAATGCCCATTCCCCACGTACCACGCAAATAGCCAATGTTGGTGTAAGGTGCTAAAAAGCCATAAGCATTGTCGCCGGTGCCATTAGCACCTGTTTTAAGTTCATTGACCAACTGGATATATGGTGTTTGTGGAACAGTTTTGATGATTTCGACACTACTGCCTAAGCTGTTACCGGGTTTTAAATGAATATCAAACTGATTTTCACGCCAGCAGATGGCTGCTCCACCAGCACCGTAATAATTACCAATGTCTTGCCAAATCCAACCCGTTGGAATGGTTGAAGTTCCAAAAGCACTGTCATCACTAATGATGCTGCCTTCAATTTTTTTGATGCCCGCTGCTCTAATAGCGGCCACCCATTGGCTAAGGATATTATTTTCTTTGGTTTGTTCGTAACGCCACGAACCCAAGGTTGGGTCGCCACTACCCGTAATGATGATATTTCCTTGTAAAGTACCCTCATTATTAATATTTCCGGTATAAGAAAGTTTGGTTTCGTAGCGAAAATCTTTCCCTAAAGTATAAAATGCTGTGGCTGAGGTAATGGTTTTTAAGGTTGATGCTGTCGCTAAACCTACATTTTCTTTATCTGCAAAAATAACTTTGCCCGTGTTGGCATCTAATACACAAAGTGACGTAGTCGCATATTTTGCCTGTTCGTCATTCACCAAAAGCTGATAGGCTTTTTCCAATTTTTGGGTAGTGGTTTGTGCAAAGCTAATGCTGTAAGCGCTAAATAGTAAGAAAGAGCAGGCTTTTAGAAATCTCATCTGGCTAGTATTGTGTTTAGCTAAAATAGTGGATTTATTTCGGAATAGAAATGTGTTTAAACGAAAAAAGTGATGCTATTCACATCACTTTTTTTTATTCAATTGATTGGATTATACAATCTTGTTGTCAACCAAATACTCTGCAATTTGTACTGCATTGGTAGCAGCACCTTTACGTAAGTTATCAGCAACAATCCACATGTTTAATGCTTTCGGATGAGACTCATCTCTACGTAAACGGCCTACAAATACCTCATCTTTTTCATGGGCATCTTTTGGCATTGGATATTTCAAATTAGCTACATCGTCAACTACAATTAGGCCTGGAGCTTCTTCTAAAACACGACGTACATCTGCTAAATCATAATCATTTTCAAACTCCACGTTTACCGATTCAGAGTGACCACCCATTACCGGAATACGAACAGTAGTCGCAGTTACTTTGATGTTTTCATCACCCATAATTTTGTTGGTTTCTTTCACCATTTTCATTTCTTCTTTGGTGTAACCATTATCAGTGAAGACATCGATATGAGGCAATACGTTCAAGTCAATTTCGTAAGGATACGCTTTTGGCCCATCAACACCTTTACGCTCATTCATCAATTGATCAACTGCTTTTACACCAGTTCCTGTTACTGATTGGTAGGTAGAAACCACTACACGTTTGATATTGTATTTTTCGTGCAAAGGTTGTAAAGCCACTACCATTTGAATAGTAGAACAGTTAGGGTTAGCAATAATTTTATCTTCTTTGGTCAATACGCGGGCATTTACCTCTGGTACTACCAATTTTTTGCTTGGGTCCATTCTCCATGCAGAAGAATTGTCGATCACAGTAGTTCCAACTTCTGCGAAACGGGGAGCATCAGCTAAAGAAGTGCTTCCACCAGCAGAAAACAAAGCGATATCTGGACGTAAACTAATGGCAGTGTCCATGCTAACAATTGGATATTCCTTACCCTTAAACTTAATTAACTTACCAACGCTCTTCTCAGAGGCTACTGGGATTAATTCTGTCAACGGGAAATTTCTTTCTTCCAATACTTTTAACATAACAGTACCTACCAATCCGGTGGCACCTACAACTGCAACTTTCATTTTTTCTTGATTATTTGTATTATATTTAAAATTAAAAATGTTCAATTCCCAAATATGAGAAAAACTTTACTCTTTTTACTGTTATTATGCACTAAACTTACTTTTGCTCAGTTAAATGACAATTTTTCTGATGGGGATTTTACCAATAATCCTATCTGGGGAGGCAACACTAGTTTATTTTCTATCAATGCCAGTAAGCAATTGCAAACTGTAACTAGCGCTACAGCACAAACCGTTTATCTTTCTACCGCGAATCAATACACATTGAATACAGTATGGCAATTCTACGTCCAAATGAATTTCGACCCTTCCTCTAGTAACGCCACACGAATTTATCTAACTTCAAACAGGCAGGATTTAAGAGCTACCGATATTAGTGGTTATTATATACAGATAGGGGAGAGTGGAAGTACTGATAGCTATGATTTATTTAGAGTAACCAATGGCGGTACGGCCGTTAAAATAATTGATGGCCCTGCAAAAACCCGAGCAAATACCAATGTGTTGATGGCAAAGGTAAAAGTGACAAGAGATGCTAGTGGAAAATGGGAACTTTATACAGATATTACTGGCGGCACAAATTATACTTTGGAAGGCACGGTAACTGATATCACCCATACCTCAACTTCTTGGTTTGGAGTGTGGTGCGATTATACAGCCACAAGGTCTAGTGGTTTCATTTTTGATGATTTTAGCATTACTGAATTAGTCCCAGATGTTACTCCTCCGAAAGTGGTTGCAGTAAAATCTTTAGACACCAAAACTTTAGAAGTAACTTTCGATGAACCGTTAAATGCTGTATCAGCACAAACTGTTGCTAATTATTCACTTTCTAACGGTATGGGAGTCCCACCTACAGCTACGATGGGCAGTACAACTAATATAGTTAACCTTACTTATGCTAATAATTTTGTTTCTGGCAATTACACTTTAACTGTTAACGGAGTAACCGACATTAAAGGCAATGCCATTACTACGCCTGTCGCCAAATCATTCCTTTATGTAGAACCTTACACCGCTAAGCAAGGTGATGTAGTCATTAATGAAATTATGGCTGCGCCGATTTCTACCGCTGCGGCATTGAACAAAGAATATATCGAACTTTATAATACCACCGATAAATATATCATCATCACAGGATGGAGATATAAAGATGGTACTTCATCTGGGGTTTCTATTCCGGCAGACACTTTAGCGCCAAAAGCTTATCGGATTTTGTGTGCAAATGCCGATGTAGATGCTTTTAAGGTTTACGGTAAAACTTTGGGACTGTCTTCCTGGCCATCTTTAAATAATGATAAAGATGATTTAAGTCTAATGTTGCCAGATAATAGTACCATTATTGATGCGGTTTCTTATGCTGATACTTGGTATCAAGATAATAGTAAAAAAACGGGTTTTGCTTTGGAGTTGATCAATTCGAAAAACGGATGTTCTGGAGCTCCAAACTGGATTGCCAGCACCGCTACTATTGGTGGTACGCCTGGAGCCCAAAACTCTGTGTATGCCGAATTAGATTTGGTAGCGCCGAAATTAGTAGGAATAGAAATTACCAATGCCACTACCATTAGAGTTGATTTTGACAAATCGATACAGGCAGCATCGTTAAGTTTGGCTACTAACTACGTTATTAATAATGGAATTGGTGCAGCAATAACTGCGGTACCTGTTTCCGCGGCTAATAAAAGTGTTGTTTTAACTTTTGGGACGCCTATTGTAAGGGGAGTGGAGAGTTTATTGACGGTTAACAATCTGTTGAGTTGCGGCGGAGCCGTAATCAGCCCAACGAATAACACCGCAAAAATTTTTATAGCCAAAGAAATTATGCCAAACGATATTCTCATTACCGAGATTTTATTTAATCCTAAAACTGAAGGGGTTGATTTTGTGGAGATATTTAACAATACAGACCATTTATTGGATTTGAAGGACTTAACACTTTCCAATCCGTCATCAGGCGCGGGAACGAAGAGAGCGATTAGTACAGCGCCGCTTTATATCCAACCTAAAACCTATTGGGTGCTCACCGCAAATCCAACGGTGGTTCAGCAGCAATATCAGGTTAAATATCCTAATCAAATGGTAAAAATGGCTGTTATGCCTTCTTACAATAGCGATAAGGGATCAGTGGCTATCTGGAAAGAGGAAACTGCTATAGACCAATTTGAATACACTGAAAAAATGCACCATGCTTTGCTCAAAGAAGTGAAAGGCGTTTCGTTAGAAAGGGTTTCCTTTACGGTAAGCGGCAATGAGCCAGGTAATCTGCAATCGGCTGCAGCTTCAGTTGGTTTTGCTACTCCTACGGATAAAAATTCTCAGGGTGAAGATACCAGTGTGAAAAACTCGGTAACTGTTATCAATAAAACCTTCTCTCCGGATAATGATGGTTTTGAAGACCAATTGCAGATTGACTATCGTTTTAAGGAAAATGGAAATTTAGCAACCATTAACATTTATACAGATAAGGGCATTTTGGTTCGTCGTTTGGCTAGGAATATTACTTTTTCTACGCAAGGCACCATTACTTGGGATGGATTGAATGACAGTGGTCAACTATGTAAAGTAGGTCTGTATGTAATCAAAGCGGATGTATTTACGATAAAAGGCAGTGCCGATAGTTTTAAACAAACATGTGTATTGGCTTCGAAACTGAATTAGGCAATGGCATTCTTCTTATCTAAATTCCTATTGTTTCTCATTCGTCCGTTGGTATGGGTACTCGCCATCGCACTGTACGCATTATTTTCGAAAAATAGACAACGTAAGCGTAAATCGCTGTTATTTGCTATAGTTCTGCTGTATCTCTTCTCCAATAAATTTATTTTGGGACAGGTGGCGTATTGGTATGAGGCTAAGCAACCCGTTTTAGCACATTATGATATCGGATTGTTGTTAGGTGGGTTTTCTAGTTATAACAACGAAACAAAAGGGCTAAAGGCCCAGTTTTCTGGTGATCGGTTAGCGCAAACTATAAGATTGTATCAAGAAGGGAAGATAGATCGTATTTTAATGAGTGGTGGTAGCGGTAGTTTTTTAGAAGAAGGTCCGCCGGAAGCAGTATATACCGCTGAATATTTAAAGGCGCTAAAAATTCCCGATAGTGCCGTGATTATTGAGAAAGAAAGCAGAAATACTAAAGAGAATTTTAAATATGCCGCTGAAATATTAAAGGGACTTCATAAAAATTATCCAAAAATATTGGTGATTACGAGTGCCTGGCATATTCCAAGGACAAAATTGCTAGCTGAAAAGCAAGGTTTTAAGAATATTGATTTTTATCCAACCAACTCATTAAAGGATAATTATTCTTTTGAGGATTACTTGTTGCCGCAAGCTAGTGCTATCAACGGTTGGGAGCTGTTATTGAAAGAGTGGGTGGGGTATATTATGACTTGGATAGGGTTAACTTAATCGTTTTATTGGGAAACCTCGCAGATTTTCAGAACCTACGAGGTTTGTGATCAATTAGATTCCTCGCTGAGCTCGGAACGACAAGTAGGTTAAATTTACTTTAACAAAGTACCCTTGATATAATCAATGCTTGTGGTAATAGAGCCAATATGGTCGGGCTTGTAATTGGTTTCCTGTTCTAAATAGATATGTTTAACTCCAGAAAGCGAAGCTTTGTCAAATATCGATTTAAAATCGATGCTGCCTTTCCCAATTTCGGTGTTCCAGTTCTTCTTCTCCTTGTCCATATCCTTCACATGCCACATTTTAAACCTTCTGGGATATTTCTTGAATAAATCTATTGGATTATGACCAGCGTAAACAGCCCAATACAAATCCAATTCGTAGTGAACCAAATTAGGGTCGGTATTGGTCAATAAAATATCTAGGCCTGTTTGGTCACCGAATTTATCAAATTCAAATCCATGGTTATGATAACCTACGTTAAGACCAGATTTAATACATAACTCGCCAGCAACGTTTAAACGTTCAGCTACTTTTTTATAGTCATCAGCACTTTTACGTAAGTTTTCCCCCAACCAAGGCGCTACTACATATTGAGCACCTAAAATGTTTGAAGCTTCTATATAAGCTTTGATATCATCCAAATTGCCAGTTGAAACATAGTTGTCAAATCCAAAATGTCCACTAGGCGATTTCAACCCATTGGCATCTAACAAGGCTTTAAAATCTTTAGGACTCAGTCCCCAAAAGCTTCCTTTAGGTGCGTAGCCGTAAGTTTCTACTTCTTTAAAACCTGCCTTGGCCACTTTTTCAATGACCCCTTTTACATCTTTACCAATAATTTCTCGTAGGCTGTATAATTGAATACCCACAGGGCGTTGAGCTGGAGCGAAAGCACGGCTTAATGCTGGTGCCAACGCAAAACTTGCTGCTAGCAATCCAGTCTCTTTAATGAAGTTTCTTCTAGTAGTCATTTCAAATATTTTATATTATTCAGCTGCTGCTGATTTATTATCGTCTCTAAAGAATAATAGGAAAAGTAAAGCAACAACAGCAGAAATTGCTGCTGGAATGATCCAAATGTTATACCAGTTATGGCCACCATCTACCACGTATTTATCAACCACTACGCCTGATATGATAGAGCCAAAAAGCATTCCTACACCATAGGTTGCCAAGGTGATGAAACCTTGAGCAGCACTTTTGAATTTTTCCCCTGCTAATCTATCAGTGTAGATTTGTCCGGTAACGAAAAAGAAATCGTAGCAGATACCATGTAAAACGATACCTCCAATTAACATCCAGTAATTCGCATCGGCGTTGCCAAAGGCAAAAAACAAGTAGCGCACTACCCAGGCAATCATCCCGATAGCAAGCATTTTCTTAACACCTAATCTTACAAAGAACAAAGGCATTAATAACATGAAAAGGGTCTCTGATACTTGTCCCAAAGACTGTTTACCTGCTGCGGCCTTCATTCCAACTTCATTAAGAAATGGATTGGTAAAGTTGTAGTAGAAAGCTAACGGAATACAAATAGCCACTGAAGCAATAAAAAACAGTAAATAGGATTTATTTTTTAGAAGACCAATCGCATCTAAGCCAATAATATCTCCAAACGAAGTTTTTTCTCCTTTTTTAGCAGGAGGAGTATGTGGAAGTGCAAAACTGAACAAGCCTAATAGGATAGAAGCAGCAGAAGCCATTTTGAACGTTAATACAAGGTTCCCATCTTGCTCCCAATTTAACCATCCAATTACTAAACCAGCAATGATCCATCCAATGGTACCAAACACCCTGATTGAAGGAAACTCTTTTCCTGGGTCTTTCATTTGTTTAAAGGAAATAGAATTTACCAATGCTAAAGTTGGCATATAAGCAATCATATATCCTAAAATGAAAGGAAAGAAGCTGTCAAAGTTTAAGGTAGTTGAAGCATACCAGAGCAGCACGCCACCTATAATATGCAAAAAGCCTAATATCTTCTGAGCTGCAAAAAATCTGTCGGCAATTAATCCAATAATGAAAGGTGCAATAATAGCTCCCAATGATTGTGTGCTATAGGCAGAACCTATTTGAACGCCATCTGCTGAAAGGTTTTTGGTAAGATAAGTACCCATGGTTACAAACCATCCGCCCCAAATAAAAAATTCGAGGAACATCATAAAGGATAGCTTGAAGCGAGTTGTAGGATTCATATTTAGTTAGTTTGAGTTTAAGGTTTAGGTTTGAGGTATAAGGTTTAGGGTTTAAGTTTTTAATCTTAAGGCCCTATATCTTTACCTTTCAGCTTTATAATTCTTTAATTTCAATGTTGCGGAACCAAACTTCATCGCCATGATCTTGTAGCGCTATTTTGCCAGTTTTGTAGGTGCCAAAGCCTTCCCATTTGGCAAATTTGCTGCCTGCAATCAGATTTTTCCAGTTTTCATCCCACATGGTAGTTTCCACTACTTTTTTACCGTTTAACTTAAGAGTAAGCTTACCATTATTGCTAATGATTTCGGCTAAATTCCATTCGCCAACGGGCTTAACTGGCTCACTTTTGCTTTGGATCATATCGTACAAATCGCCAGCACGGTGCTTAGTGATTTTTCCATCTGGATGACCATCGTTATCTAACACCTGCATTTCAGGACCTGTTAAATAAGTTTGTTTGTATTTTGTAGGATCTTCGTGTACAAAAAAGATGATGCCGCTATTAGATTTTGGAGCTGCTTTCCATTCTATTTTTAAATGGAAATTACCATATTCTTTGTCGGTTACTAAATCGCCACCATCTTTGTTCTTCAACTTGGGGTCAAAGTGCAATACACCATCTTCGGCATTCCAAGCTTTGCCTACAAAATCTTTTCCGTAGGTGTGCCATCCTTTAGTGGTTTTGCCATCAAAAAGAGGGGTGAAACCTTTATTTTTCTGTGCGTTTGCACTTATTGTAGCTACCATAAAGGCTGCTATTAGTATTTTTTTCATTGAATTGACTATTGTGTTATTAATGCGCTTTCGTCATTTCGAACTCAAGTGAGAAATCTAACGAGCAGTTATGGCATGTTAGATTTCTCCTCGTTCCTCGTCGAAATGACGGGCGTATTTTTTATATTTTATTTCTCTCCTAATTTCCAACCTTCGCGGTAATCTCTCTTCACAAATTGATTGACATCGTCGAAGTTGGTTACTTTCATTTGGTCGTTATCCCACAATAGCTTTCTGTATCTGCCTGGGTAGGTTACCTTGCCTTTGTCGTTTATTTTCTGAACGTCAGCGGCTCTAATAGCCAAGTTGGCCATCAATAAGCACTCGGTTAATGGTCCTGCAATTTCAAAAGGAGAACTCAATTCTTTCTTGCCATAGCCAGCAATACAACCTTCAACCCATTGGCCGTAGTGACCGTTGGCTTGTTTCTCTACACGAGCAAATTTTTGAGCAACGTTTAAGTTCTCATTTTTAGAAAGTGGTAACAACCTGGCTTTATCCCCGTAGGTGTTGGCCATCATTTTACCTTTGGTACCAATAAATAAAGTACCGTTGCCGCCATCTCCAAAAACTTCATCAGCTCCTAGCTCTTCAGGGCGGGTAGGTTGAATACCACCATCCATCCAATGCACGGTTACATCGCCTTGTGTTTTATCTGTTTTAGGGAATTTTAAGGTTACGTGGCTCGAAGGAGGACAACTTTCTGGGAAATACCCACGTTTAAATTCATCCACATATACTGAGCCTACGCTAGCTTCTACTTCTGTTGCATATTTTAGATTAAGTACGCTGAAAGGTGCCTCAAGTAAGTGACAACCCATATCGCCAAGTGCTCCGGTGCCATAATCCCACCAGCCACGCCAGTTGAATGGTACTAACTTTTCTACATAATCTTTATAAGGAGCTGTTCCCAACCATAAATCCCAATCCAATTCCTTAGGCACATCTGCCTTGTTTTTAGACCATGGAATACCTTGAGGCCAAACGGGCCTGTCAGTCCAAGCGTAAATGGTGTGTACATCGCCAATTAAACCAGCATCATACCATTCGCGTAATAGGCGAGGACCGTCGTTACTGGCACCTTGGTTGCCCATTTGCGTAACTACTTTGTATTTTTTTGCAGCAGCAGTTAATATGCGAGCCTCGTAAATATCGTGGGTTAGCGGCTTTTGCACATATACGTGTTTGCGTAATTGCATGGCTGCTAAGGTTTGTATGGCGTGGTTGTGATCTGGTGTGGATACGGTAACAGCATCAAAGTTTTTATGCTCCTTATCGTACATTTCACGCCAGTCCTTGTAAAACTTAGCTTTTGGGAAGCGCTTTACGCTATTTGCGGCTCTACGAGTATCAACATCACACAAATAGGCAATTTCAGCTTTGCCACTTTCGTGAATTAGCCTTAAATCACTTTCACCTTTACCACCTACACCAATGCCTGCCACTATTAGTCTGTCGCTTGGTGCTAAAAAACCTTTGCCGCCCAATACGTGACGGGGCACAATGGTAAATGCAGCTGCTACGGCTCCCATTTTAAGGAAGTTGCGTCTGCTTTGGTTGTTGTCTTGGTTCATATTTTGGTTAGGGTTGGTTGTTGCTTACTTCTTTAAAGATAAGATGTATTTAGCCATCAACTTCGCATCGCTTTGCGAAATTTTAGGATGAGGAGTCATTGGGATTTTGCCCCAAACGCCTGAACCACCTTTAATGATTTTATCAGCTAAATAGGTTACGTTTTTATCGCTGTTAGGATATTTCTTCGCAATATCTGTGTACGATGGTCCAATCAGTTTATTGATTTTGTGGTGGCAACCAATACAGTCTGATTTGTTGATCAATAACTCACCACCACTCATTTGCATGGTCGCAATGTTTGGCGCTATGTTGGTATTGATGTTTACCGTTGGTTCGTTCTCTTTCGGTGCGCTTGTAAATGAAGCCATGAAAATTAAAGTAGCTCCAAGAATTAAAAAGGTTCGTTTCATTTTGTGTTTGTATTAGGGGGGTATTAATTAAGTTAAATCTAAAAGTGAAAATAGAAAGCTATATGCCTAGTATTTTCTTGTTAAATGCAGCATCACTTCCTGAGGCAGCAAAATCGTCAAATGCTTTTTGGGTTACGTTAATGATGTTTTTCTTGATGAATTCAGCGCCTTCGCGTGCACCATCTTCTTGGTTCTTGATACAGCATTCCCATTCCATAACGGCCCAGCCTTTAAAATCGTACTGCGCTAACTTACTGAAAATGGTTCTGAAATCTACCTGACCATCGCCAGGTGAACGGTAACGGCCTGCTCGGTTAGCCCAACTTTGGTAACCACCAAATGTACCTTGCCTTCCGGTTGGATTAAACTCGGCATCTTTTACGTGAAAAGCTTTTATTCTTTCATGATACAGGTCAATGTATTGAATATAGTCCAACTGTTGTAGCACAAAGTGCGATGGGTCGTATAGCAAACAAGCTCTAGGGTGTTGATTCACTTTGTCTAAAAACATTTCATAAGTAATGCCATCAAACAAATCTTCTCCTGGATGAATTTCGTAACAAACATCTACGCCACAATTGTCAAACTCATTTAAGATTGGTAACCAACGCTTAGCCAATTCGGTAAAGGCTTCGTCAACCAAACCTTCTGGTCGTTGAGGCCATGGGTGGAAAAACTGCCATAACAGTGAGCCGCTAAAAGTAGCGTGGGCGTTCAATCCTAAATTTTGTGTAGCTTTTGCAGCGTATTTAAGCTGTTGTATCGCCCACTCGGTACGTGCTTTGGGGTTATTTTTAACTTCTGGGGCTGCAAATGCATCAAACAATTCGTTATAAGCTGGATGAACTGCCACCAATTGTCCTTGTAAGTGTGTAGAAAGTTCAGTGATTTTTAAGCCATGAGCAGCAACTTTTCCAGTCAATTCATCTGCATAGGTTTTGCTTTCCGCGGCCAGTTTTAAATCAATGAACCTCGCGTCGAGCGTAGGCATTTGAATACCTTTGAAACCCAAATCTGCTGCCCATTTACAAATGGAATCAAGCGAATTGAAAGGGGCTTCATCACTAATGAATTGTGCTAAAAATACTGCAGGTCCTTGTATCGTCGTCATGGTGTATTAAACTATAAAATCATACCATTTTTGCGCTGAGGCACTTGAAGCTACTGCATTTTCAATTAATGCCATACCTCTTACGCCATCATTAACGTTAGGGAAATCTAACATTTGAGGGGTAGGTTGTTCGTTGTTCAGTTTGGCGTTTAAGGTTAAAGCAAAGTTTCTGTAAATGTTAGCAAAAGCTTCTAATAAACCTTCTGGGTGGCCTCCTGGGGTTCTGGTATTGTGCTTAGCAAAATCACCTAAATAACCGCTTCCAGCTCTGTAAATTTCGGTAGGTTTGTTTAACCATTTTACCAATAGGGTGTTTGGTTCGTGTTGAAACCATTCTAATCCACCTTTTTCGCCATAAATTCTAATGTTGAGTGCATTTTCTTCGCCGGCGGCTATTTGAGAAGCAATTAAAACACCGTTTGCACCATTATCGAATTTCAACAGGATATTTCCATCATCATCAATGGTTCTGCCTTCTACTACGATATTTAAATCGGCACAAATCTGAGTAATTTTTAGGCCAGAAATATATTCAGCTAAATGTGCAGCGTGGGTACCTATGTCGCCAATGCAACCACTTTTTCCCGATTTTTTAGGGTCAGTACGCCATGCGGCTTGCGCATTTCCCTCTCTTTCGCTCAAAGTGCTTAACCAGCCTTGAGGATATTCTACAATGATTTTTCTAATTTTTCCTAAAACGCCGTCCTTCACCATTTCTTTGGCTTGTTTTACCATAGGGTAGCCTGAATAGGTGTGGGTAAGGCATAAAGTAAGACCAGTTTCTTCTACTTTTTGTTGTAACTGCTTGGCTTCTTCTAGAGTTAAAGTCATTGGTTTTTCGATCACTACGTTAAAACCATGTTCTAAGGCCATCATTGCAGGTGCAAAGTGGGCAAAGTTTGGAGTTACAATAGTTACAAAGTGAATTCTTTCATTTTCTGGGAGTTCACTTTCTTTTTTAATCATTTCTTCATAGTTCAGGTAGGTTCTGTTTTCTGGAAGAAATAACATTTTCCCTGATTCTAGGGCAGTTTCTGGATTGATACTTAATGCTCCGCAGCAAAGTTCTATCAATCCATCCATATTAGCGGCAATACGGTGAACAGCGCCAATGAATGCATCTTTGCCGCCGCCGATCATACCCATTCTTATTTTTTCTTTCATATTTCGAAGGTTGTAGGTGATAAGTAATAAGTTTACGTTGCACTTGGCGCATTCAACTTAAGACTTATAACCTACTACTTAAACTTATTAAAGGTTTCCTTTTTTCAATTCGTTAACGGCATGGTCAGCTGCACGTGCAGTTAAGGCCATAAAGGTCAATGAAGGATTTTGGCAACCAATAGATGGCATTGAAGCTCCATCGGTAACAAAAACATTTTTCACTTCGTGCACTTGGTTCCACTCATTCAAAACTGAAGTTTTAGGGTCTTTACCCATTCTGGCGGTACCCATTTCGTGGATAGCCATGCCTGGATAGCAACCATTATCGTAAGTTTTGATGTTTTTGGCACCTGCTGCTTCTAGCATTTCAGCGGCATCATTCATCATATCCTCACGCATTTTCTTTTCGTTCTCTTTGTACTCGCAGTCAATGGCTAATACTGATTGTCCCCATTTGTCTTTTTTCGAATGGTCAATATACACGCGATTTTCGTAATAAGGCAACATTTCGCCGAAACCTCCAAATCCCATTCTCCATTTGCCCGGTCTGGTCATTTTATCTTTAAAATCTGCACCAAATGATAACTCAGCAATATCATTTTGCCAGTTTTGTCTTGAGGCGCTACCTTGGTAACCGAAACCACGTAGGTAGTCACGTTTATCTTTTCCAACGTTCCTGAAACGAGGGACATAGAAACCATTGGCACGACGACCATAGGTGTAGAATTTGTCGAAACCATCAAAATCACCATTGGCACCACAACGGAAATGGTGGTCCATTAGGTTGTGGCCAAGTTGACCACTTGCGTTACCTAAACCATTTGGATGGGCATCAGAGGTTGAGTTTAATAGAATGAAGGTGGTACCAAGGGTTGAACCATTAACAAAGACGATTTTCGAATAGAATTCCATCGTTTTGTTAGTTAGGGCATCAATCACCATTACACCTTTCGCTTTTTTGGTGTCCTTGTCGTAAATGATGTGGTTCACAATAGAATAGGGTCTTAAAGTAAGCTTACCTGTTTCCATTGCTGCTGGTAGGGTAGAGGATTGGGTACTGAAATAGGCACCAAAAGGACAACCTCTGCTACATAAGTTACGGTATTGGCAACTGCCACGTCCATTGTGAGGTACGGTTAAATTAGCCGTACGACCAATGGTTAAAAGTCTTTCGTTACCCCATTTTTGTTTGATACTTTCTTTTACAGATTTTTCTACAATGTTTAAATCCATTGGAGGTAAGAAATGTCCATCAGGTAGTACTTCCTGTAGACCTTCATTTTGACCACTGATTCCCGCGAATTTCTCTACATAATCGTACCAAGGTGATAGGTCTTTATATCGGATAGGCCAATCGCTTCCGAAGCCATCTTTCGCATTCTCTTCAAAATTTAAATCACCGAAACGGTAGCTTTGACGGCCCCACATTAAGGATTTTCCACCTACATGGAAACCTCTGTACCAATCAAATCTTTTTACTTCGGTATAAGGACATTCCAAATCGTTTACCCACCATTTTTCGGTTACTTCATTGTAAGGGTAATCTCTTTTTTGCACAGGGTGGGTTCTCTTCATTTCTTCAGTTAGCCTTCCTGCATGCTTAACGTCCCAAGGATTTTTCATTGCACCATCATAATCTTTGATGTGCTCAATGTTCATCCCTCTTTCAAGCAATAATACTTTTAAGCCTTTTTCGGTGAGCTCCTTAGCGGCCCAACCGCCACTAATACCCGAGCCAACTACAATGGCGTCATAGGTATTTTCGGCTTTTAGATTTATATTTAAGTTCATTCTGTTTGTGTTTTGTTTAGGGAAAAAGAGGTTTTTTAGGTAGCCCAAGATTTTTGGCCTGGTTTAAGTGGATACGCACCATCATAGCTGCCTGGTATTTGAACATACTCGCGAGCTTTGGTACAGCCAATTTCTGATGCGAAATATCCTAATGAAGTTAGGTCTCTCACAGTAGTAAAGAAATAGGCAATATCAACTTTTTCAGGAAGCTTGTTTACTTTTTGGTCTAGGGTTTCCTGTCTCAAAACGGTTAACATTTTTTTACGCTCTGCCAAAGGAATTAAGGCGAAACTTTTGCCATATTCTTTTTTTGCACGAGCTTCAAATGCAGCTAGCCCATTGTGGAAAGATTGCTGTTGTTTTGCTGGATAGCAGTCGGTGACCATCATTGGGATGAATTTACCCACTCCTGCAGCTTTAGCACCAGCAGATGACTTAGTGGTTGGGATGATAACATCAGCAATTTCGGTAAGTGTTTTGATTTGTTCTGCACTAAAAGTAACAGCATTTTTTTCGCTTTCTGGCAAGGTATAGCTACTGAACAATATGTCTGTTGTTCCAGCAGAAATAGCCGTTCCCAACAATATAGCTACGTTTCGGAGTGCTTCTCTTCTGTCCATATTAACTGGTATATATTGGTTCTAAGTGTGTTTTTTACACTATATAAATTTAGGTAATATTAGTAATTAAAAATTAGTAAGTCAATATCTGTTATGAATTTGGTACAATGTTGATTGCAAATTATACTATTTTATCACCTCATTTGATTTGGTATTTTGAAAGAATGCTGGTGATTTGTGGAGCCAGTTGTTCTGCCATGCGGTAAAAGCCAAGATCACTAGGATGCGTACCGTCGGTAGTGGCATCGTGGTCATTACCTAATAGTTTTTCAGAAGTGATGAGGTAGATGTCTTTCACCCCGGCATTTTTTAAACGGTTAAATGCGGCTGTTATTTCCTCGTTCTGTCTTTTAACATTACTTTGAACAGTGAGGTCAAAATATCCGTGTTCCCTGATGATGGTTTGAATGATAATGATAGGGGCCTTTGGATGTTTTTCTCTAACTGTTTTAACAAAATACTCTGCTCTTTCCTTAATTTGCTCGGGAGAGGGATTTGGGATACAATCTAATATAAAGGCATCTGCTTGCACATCACTTACCATTCTGGCGGCCGCTTTTTCCATTTTTGCGTTGCCGCTAATGCCCAAGTTGATAAAGTACAGACCCGTTTTTCGAGAAAGTATGTTTGGATAGGTCATTCCAGATCTACTTGCCGCTGCACCGTGTACAATGCTAGAACCATAAATTGCGATTTTTTTTCGGAAAGGATTTTCAAGACTAGTTGTTTTACTGCCTTCGTTGGTGCCAATTTCCAAGCTTTTCAATTCGTCATAAATAGGAAGAAAAAGCATACATTCCTTCTCACTATTGTCCATGTTTTTGGCAATGGTAAATTCGTTACAAGTAGCGGAAGGTCTGCCTACCCCGGCAAATTGCCATTTCCCATCTTTTTTGATATAAAGATCTAGGCCTTTTTGCGCAATAAGCGTCATGTTATTCCCGGGTTTCTTGTCGGTTACACACCATTTGGCAGCAATGGCCGTGCTATTGGTTTTAAAGCAAATGGCCAGCCCCGTAGAATGGGTTAGCAATTGTTTTACTACTGGGGGAAGGTCGTTGTATTTAGCGGTGTCCACACGATGATATGGAGTAGGAGTGTTTGTTGCTTTTCCATATAGGTAAAAGTTGCTCGCATCCTGAAAGGCTATTTTTTGTGCAGAGGCATGTTGGAATAAGACGATTGATAGGATAAGGGCTAAGTAGGTTCCTGCTTTTGATTTCTTTTTGTTCATTGGTTGGTTTAGATAATTTGATTTCAATTATAAGGGGTTTTAGATGAAAACGAAACAAATCGTAAATAATTTAATCATAAAGGTAATAAAATTTAATATTAAGATAATCTATCGAAATTTGTAAAGTAAAAAGGCATAAGAATTTCTTATGCCTTTTAAAATTGTTTCATTAAGGATGCTATTTTAGTTCTCTAACTCCCATATTAAACAAGGTAAACGAAAGAATGTCGGCAGCTTCTTCTATGGTCTTAGAAACAGGTTTGCCTGCTCCGTGGCCCGCGTTGGTTTCAATGCGAATCAACACTGGGTTGTTGCCTTTTTGTTTGGCCTGTAACTCTGCCGCAAATTTAAAACTATGTGCAGGAACTACTCTGTCATCATGATCGCCAGTAGTAATTAAGGTAGCAGGATAGCTGGTGCCTTCTTTCACGTTATGTACTGGAGAATATTTTTTAAGGTATTCAAACATTTCCTTTGAATCTTGCGCTGTTCCATAATCATAAGCCCATCCTGCGCCGGCAGTAAAGGTATGGTAGCGTAGCATGTCCAAAACACCTACTGCTGGAAGAGCTACTTTCATTAATTCTGGTCGTTGGGTCATGGTTGCACCTACTAAAAGCCCACCGTTAGAACCTCCGCGAATGGCTAAATGGTCTGACGAGGTATATTTTTGTGCAATTAGGTATTCAGCAGCAGCAATGAAATCGTCAAATACATTTTGTTTCTTCATTTGGGTGCCGTCATCATGCCATTTCTTTCCATACTCGCCACCACCGCGCAAATTAGGTACAGCATAAACACCGCCTTGTTCTAGCCATACAGCATTAGAAATACTGAATGCAGGGGTAAGGCTTACGTTAAAACCGCCGTATCCATAAAGAATAGTAGGGTTGCTTCCATCCAACTTTAGGCCCTTTTTGTGGGTAATGATCATGGGTACTTTTGTGCCATCCTTTGAAGTATAGAAAACTTGTTTGCTTTCGTAGTCGGTCGTGTTAAAATCTACTTTTGGTTTTTGATATTCAGAAGATTTACCATCTTTTGGCTCAAAAGCGTAGATGGTTCCTGGAGTGATGTAATTGGTAAATGAATAGTACAATTCTTTATCTTCTCTTTTCCCTCCAAAACCTCCTGCTGAGCCAAGCCCAGGCAATTTAATTTCACGGAGCATTTTGCCATTGTAATCGTACTGTTTTACCAGAGAAACGGCATCTTTCATGTAATTGGCAAAAATATAACCTGCGCCGGTAGATACCGAAAGTACATTTTCTGTTTCAGGAATGAAATTTTTCCAGTTAGAAGGCTTTGGATTGGCGGCATCAACCGTTACTAATTTTTGGTTTGGTGCTTTTAGGTTGGTTACGATATACAACTTGGTACCCACGTTGTCCAAAATATAGCTGTCGCTGTCGAAGTTATCGAGGATATTTACAATTTTGCTGTCTGGGACGCTAAGGTCTTTAAAATACAACTCGTTTCCAGAGGTAGAGTTCGAAGCAGAAATCACCAAATATCTGTCATCCTCGGTTACACCAGCGCCTACATATCTTCGTTTTTCATTTTGTCCAAAAATAACTTTGTCGTCTTTTTGCGAAGTGCCTAGTTGATGGAAATACAGTTTGTGTTGATCGGTTTTAGCAGAAAGTTGGCTCCCTTTTGGTTTGTCGTAGCTAGAATAATAAAAGCCTTTGTTGCCAATCCATGCAATGCCACTAAACTTGATATCAACTAACTCGGTTTCTAGCTTTTTCTTGTTCACGGCATCCATAATGATGATTTTATTCCAATCGCTTCCTGCTTCTGAAATTGAATAGGCCACCAAAGAACCATCTTTAGAAAATTCGACAGTTGAAAGGGAAGTCGTTCCATCTTTCGAAAAAGTATTAGGATCCAGAAACACCTCTTCTTTACCATCTTTGTCTTTTCTATACATTACCGATTGGTTCTGTAAGCCATTGTTTTTAAAGTAATAGGTATAGTTTCCTTCTTGGCTAGGAGCCGAAATTTTCTCGTAATTCCAAAGCTTTTCCAAGCGATCTTTCATTTCCTTGCGGAACGGGATTTTTTCTAGATAACCGAAGGTTACTTCGTTCTCAGCTTTTACCCAAGCGGCGGTTTCGGCAGATTTATCATCTTCCAACCAGCGGTAGGGGTCTTTTACTTCGGTTCCAAAATAGTTGTCAACGGTGTCGACTTTTTTTGTCTCGGGATATTTTAACACAATAGGTTCTTCTTTTACTTTTTGTTTACAGGACAAAAGTACTGATGCTGTAATTACGGTTAATAATATTTTATTCATGAAGATTATATTTTTGGTTATTGCTAAGATAATGAATAGACTGTGATTGTGGTTGATGAAAAAGAACTCTGCTCATTTTTTTATTTGCTTTTGAGCCATTTTTTTACCTTTGTCAAACTTCAATTTATTCATGAAAGATAAGATATTAGTTTTAGGCTCAAACGGGCAGATAGGCACAGAGTTGGTAACGGCTTTACGTGCAGGATATGGCAGTAATAATGTGATTGCATGTGATATCCGACGACCAGATTATGAAATTAAAAACGCTGGACCGTTCGAGTTTGTGAACGTACTAGATAAGGATATTTTAAAAGCAATCTTTGAAAAATATAAACCTACGCAAGTTTATCTGTTGGCAGCTTTACTTTCAGCAACGGGGGAACAGAATCCAAAGTTAGCTTGGGATTTGAACATGAACGGTTTATTGAACGTGTTGGATTTAGCCTTGGCATATAACACGGCAAAGGTTTATTGGCCAAGTTCTATTGCTGTGTTTGGTCCTAATTCGCCAAAAGAGCAAACGCCACAATATTGCACCATGGATCCTAACACTATTTACGGTATCAGTAAATTGGCGGGTGAGCGTTGGTGCGAATATTACCACCAAAAATATGGTTTGGATGTAAGAAGTATCCGCTATCCGGGTTTAATTAGCTGGAAAGCAGCACCAGGTGGTGGTACTACAGACTATGCGGTGCATATTTTCCATGAGGCCTTGAAAAAGGGAAGCTACGCTTCGTTCCTGTCAGCAGAAACAGAACTGCCAATGATGTACATGGACGATGCCATTAGGGGGACAATAGAGCTCATGGATGCTCCTGCTGAACAATTGAGCATTCGCTCTAGCTATAACTTTGCTGGAATCAGTTTCACTCCAGAGGTTTTAGCTGCTGAAATTAGAAAACATATCCCTGATTTTAAACTGACCTACGCTGAGAATGATCCTAGACAGCAAATAGCAGATAGTTGGCCAAAATCAATTGATGACAGCTATGCTAAAAAAGAGTGGGCTTGGAAGCCAGAGTTTGATTTGGCAAAAATGACCACAGATATGTTAACGAACTTGAAAAAATAGAAAAGCGTTTAGCGTATAGTCGGGATTTAATCCGACTTCCGCTTGACTCAAAAAGTAAAAGATAAATTAAGGTATAGGGTATAAGTTTTAGGGTGTATGGTTCAGCCTCACGCCTAAATACTAATACTTACTACTAAATACTAAAATAATGGGAAGAGCATTCGAATTTAGAAAAGAAAGAAAATTTAAGCGTTGGGCCAAAATGGCGGTACAATTTACTCGTATTGGTAAGGATATTGTAATTGCTGTTAAAGAAGGTGGTCCACATCCAGAAACCAATTCTCGTTTACGTACAGCTATACAGAATGCCAAGGCGGTAAATATGCCTAAAGATAGGGTAGATGCGGCTATTAAACGTGCTTCTGATAAGTCTATGGCTAACTATGAAGAGATTGTGTATGAAGGATATGCACCACACGGCGTAGCTGTTTTAATTGAAACTGCAACAGACAATACTAACAGAACAGTGGCTAACGTTCGTAGCTATTTCAATAAAACCAATGGTTCTTTAGGCAAAACAGGTTCTTTGGATTTCGTATTCAACAGAAAATCTATTTTTAGATTTGTACCTACCGAAGAATTAGATTTGGAAGAGTTGGAGTTTGAATTGATTGACGCTGGTTTAGAGGAGCTTTACGTAGAGGCTGACGAAGAAGGAAACGATATTGTAGTGGCTCAAGGTGCATTTGAGAACTTTGGCTCTTTGCAAAAAGCATTAGAGGAGAAAGGTATTGAATTGAAGAGCTCTAAATTGGAGCGTATTGCTTTGTCGCATCATGAAGTAACCGAAGAGCAAGCCGCAGACGTATTGAAATTGATTGATAAGCTTGAAGAGGATGATGATGTTCAGGCTGTTTACCATAACATGGCCGAATAAGTTAAACCATAATCTTTTTTAACCTCGTAGGTTTTTAAAACCTACGAGGTTTTTTTATTTATAGTGAATTTATTTTTTGAAGCACAAATAGGTCGACTAAATCTATCAACGCTAATTTTATTTTCTGCATTTTTTAGCACAGTTAACGATTTCGCTAAACCTCGTAGGTTTTTAAAACCTACGAGGTTTATCTAAGCAAGATATAGACTTGTGATGTTTTGAAAAGCAGACAAGTTTCCATTATATTTAAACATGATAGAAACTGTAATTTTACAAAATGGTTGTTTTTATCACGTCTACAACCGTGGAAATAATAAGGAAACTCTTTTTAAGGAAGATGCTAATTATACTTATTTTTTAATTCTGATAAAAAAATACATCATTCCTGTAGCTGATGTTTATGCTTATTGTCTATTGTCGAATCACTTTCATCTATTAATAAGAATAAAAGATGAAGCAAAAGCCATTGAACGATGCTTTTCTAATTTATTTAATGCATATGCAAAAGCTTTTAATAAAAAATATGATAGATCAGGAAAACTATTTGCAGAGAGATTTAAGAAGAAAGAAATAACAGATGATAGTTATTTAACAAGTATTATATATTACATCCATTCCAATCCGCAGTACCATCAAATTATTTCTGATTTTAGAGGTTATCGATATTCTTCTTATAAAGCTATTTTATCAAACCAACAAACTAATTTAAAAAGAGAAGAGGTGTTAGATTGGTTTGGCGGAAAGTCATTATTTGAGAAATATCATGAAGGTAGACATGCTTTTCTTAATGAAGAGCTTGAGAATTTATGTTAATTAAACCTCGTAGGTTTTTAAAACCTACGAGGTTTTTTATTGGAAGACTTATACTCCAAATTGTTTAAGGTGATGGTCTAAATGCTTATAGAACATATTGTTCCACTCATTGTCAGTTAGTGGTCCAAATGAATGTGAAAATTTACCATCAAAAACATAAGCACCTAATATTTGGGTTTCCCTAATGTAATCTACCAAGCGTTTTTTTTCCGTTTCAAAATCTTTCTCATCACTAATTAAAAATGCAGGAGCTGTTTTTGAGCTTTTAGGGTAAGGCTTATCGGTCACTACCATTTTTTTTACAAAAGTTTTCAAGATGAAACGCATAAAGAAGCCTGGTTTCGGATGTTTATCGGTATACACCATTTCGTAAGCTACACAGCAATGTGCCAACATTTGCGCTGCATTCATTTTGCCCCATAGCGGTTGCGAATTTGGTGTTAATTTGTTAATTCTTTCAATAACACCTTCTGCTACTTCCTTGGTAAAAATATTAGGTAAGTCCATTGTTTAGATTTTTTACGAAACTAGTTTATTTTTTGTGCGAAAGCAACCAAGGTAATAAATCTGGTTCGGCAAAAGCACTGTCCCAACTGTTATGATTAGCTTTTAGATAAACTGTAAATTTTGGCGTATTCCCTAGCTTTCTGAGTTCGCGATAAACGCCATAAGAAAATTGCGGGGTAACTACATCATCTAAACCACCATGGAAAATCCATAAAGGTACATGTTTATACTTTTTAGCATTTTGCACATTGTCGCCACCGCAAATGGCAAATGCCGCAGCAAAAGTGTTGGGTTTTCTTCGTAATATTTCAAAAGTTCCCATGCCCCCCATTGATAAACCACCTACATAAATTTTGGCAGGGTCTACAAAGTTATTTTTAAAGAAATGATTGGTGAATTGAAGCACCAAGTTCATAGCTTTGGTAGGCTGACCGCCTTTTACAAAGGTGAAGAAGCGTTTAGTATTTACGGTGTCAATTTCTACATTGGCCCAATAGCTGTTGGAAGCACATTGCGGAAAAATGGTGATGATTTCATGATTATTCCTAAAGCCCTCGTTTAAAAACAGCTTGCCGCCATTGGCCAGTTGTTTTTCGTTGTCATTGCCACTTTCGCCGCGTCCGTGTAAGAAAAGGATTACCGGATATTTCTTATTGCTGTCGAAGTTTTTGGGATAAAGTATGCGGTATTTTAAGGTATCGCCATTGACCACGAAGGTCTCCTTTTTGTATAAGGAAAGATCTTGTGCGAATGTGGAGCTGCAAAGGAAAAATAATAGGAGGAATATATTTGTTCTTTTCATATTGTATTCAATTTACATCATTTCGATAGCTTGTTCCGTCATTTCGACGATAGGAGAAATCTAACAAAATGCTATAAAGGTGCTAGATTTCTCTCTGCGTTCGAAATGACGGCATTTGCTTAGGCTGTGGAGATTTCAAAATTTCCACGCCTGTAAAAAATCAATTACTTCGCTAATTTAAAATCTACTTCCTTAACGTCTCTTGAGTTAGTACCAATAAAGGCCTTGAAATCACCTGCTTCTGAAACAAATTTAAGTTCGTTGTTGTAAAATCTCAACATTTCCTCCGAAATGGTAAAGGTAACGTTTTTGGTTTCGCCAGGTTGAAGGCTAATTTTTTGGAAGCCTTTAAGTTCTTTTACTGGTCTTGTACTTGTTCCTACTAAATCACGAATGTATAACTGGACCACTTCTTCACCTGTACGTTTGCCGCTATTGGTCAATGTTGTGCTTACCGTAATTTTTTGACCCGGTTTTAAAGTGTTGTTGCTGATTTTTATATCTCCGTAATTAAATGTGGTATAACTTAAGCCGTAACCGAATGGATATAGGGGTTCGTTACTTACATCTAAATAGTTAGAAAGGAAACGGGTGAACCATTTATTGTTACCCAGTGGACGGCCGGTTGTTTTATGAGCATAGTACAAAGGTATTTGACCAACATTTTGTGGAAAGGTCATGGTTATTTTTCCAGATGGATTAGCATCGCCAAATAACACATCACTGATGGCACGGGCGGCTTCAACACCACCAAACCAAACATTAAGAATAGCCGGAACATTTTGTTGCTCCCAAGTTAAGGTCATTGGTCTGCCGGCAAATAAAACCAAAACTACAGGCTTACCTGTTTGCAATAAAGCGGCCAATAATCTCCTTTGGGTATCAGGAATACCAATATCGGTACGGCTTGAGCTTTCGCCACTCATTTCGGAAGCTTCGCCTAATGCGGCGACTACCACATCCGCTTTTTCCGCAATCTTTACAGCTTCTGCTATGATTTCACTTTCAGGTCTGTTGTCTCTCGGAATGTCACGACCATGGGCAGTTCCCCAAATTTGCTGGTTAGGATCGCCAATAAGGTTTGAGCCTAGGGCATGTAGTATTTTTACATTCTTGCCTGCCACCTCAGTTAAACCCTCTAATAAGGTAGGAATACGATTGAAATCTGCATTTACACTCCAAGTACCAGGCATATTAGATCTGGTGTTAGCCAAAGGTCCTACTAATGCGATGGTATTTTTTTTCTGCAATGGAAGGGTTTGATTATCATTTTTCAGCAACACGAAAGTTTTGGTAGCGGTTTCGCGAGCAAATTTTAAATTTTCTGCGGTTAAAATTTCTTTAGCTGCTCTTTCTTCACTACAATATTTAAACGGATCATCGAACAAGCCTAATTTATATTTGGCTTCTAAAATTAGACGACAAGCGGTATTGATTTGAGTAATGGTAACCTTGTTTTCTTTCAACGATTGTTTTAAGGTGCCTAGGTAGCCTTCGCTTACCATATCCATATCTGTTCCGGCTTTTAAGGCCAGTCCAGATACTGTTTTTAAATCGCCCAAGCCATGGGCTACCAGTTCGCTAACGCCAGTATAATCGGAAGCCACAAAGCCTTTAAAGCCCCATTGCTTTCTCAAAAGGTCGGTAAGCAACCATTTGTTGGCGGTGGCAGGCACACCGTTGATGTCGTTGAAAGATACCATTACACTGCCAGCACCCGCATCAATAGCGGCTTTGTATGGTGGAAGGTATTCGTTATACATTCTGTCCAAACTCATATCAGTAGTGTTATAATCTCTTCCTGCTTCTGAAGCGCCGTATAGTGCCAAATGTTTTACGCAGGCCATCATGGTATTTATAGCTTTGAGGTCGTTACCTTGATAACCTTTCACCATGGCTTTGGCAATCTCAGCACTTAAGAATGGGTCTTCTCCATTTCCTTCGGCCACTCGGCCCCAACGTGGATCTCTCGACAAATCAACCATAGGAGAGAAGGTCCAGTTTAAACCGTCTGCAGTAGCTTCTGTGGCTGCAACCCTAGCTGTTTTTTGAATCAATGGCATATCCCAGCTCGCTGCTAAGGCTAACGGAATTGGAAAGGTAGTTTTATAGCCATGGATAACGTCTTGCCCAAAGATCAAAGGAATTTTTAAACGGCTTCGCATAGCGATTTCTTGTGCTTTGCGGATTTTTTGAGGAGTAGTTAAACTGAAGATCCCGCCAACATTTCCTTGCGAAATTTTGGTTTCTACACCCGTGCTTACTGCTGCTCCGGTAGTGGCTTCGCCTCCCGTTACTAAATTTAGTTGCCCAATCTTCTCATCTACGGTCATCTTTGACATTAGATTATTGATAAAGGCATCCATCTTTTGTTTTTCGGTAGCAACTGTTTTTGTTTTTTGTGCAAAAGCAGGTAATGTTAGGGCTGCGGCAAATGCTATAATGATTCTCTTCATGCTATAATCTCTATTTTGAATAGGTAAAACCTAGTTTTGTTAATCCTTGTTGTATCTCTGGGGCACTCATGAAGAGTTTCCACAGTAAGCCTGTTCGGCCATTTTCTATCATTACTACAATAGGGCCTTGATCAATACCGATATATCTTTTAGGATACCAGTTAGCTGTTTCACTATAGGCATCATAAAAACCGAATTCACCCCAAATTTTGTCTTTCATGTCTTCGTATAGGTGTCTGATCATCTGCATACTTTCCTTTGGCGCATAAGGGTAGGATGAAAGTGCCGCAGTTGGACTGATTACTCCAAAATCTTCATTAGGCATATGTGCTGCATAACCTTTTACCGAATAACTAGCGGTTAAACCCCATGAATTTTTGCCATAGCCCTTGTAGCCTTTTGGATTGGCAATGGCATAGTCGTAATTGATCAAGGTATGGCTCTTGTTTTCTTCCCAATAGTCGGCGTATTTGTCTTTTAAACCTTTTGGATTTAAACCAAGATAGGAGTAATGTGCCCAAAAAAGCGGCCCAACGCTTTCGCCAACTACATTGTGTTTCAACTTAACAGGGTGGCCATACAAGCTTATATTAGTATTTATGGCACCACTTTTAGCCCAGCCTTGGTGGTAAACTTCTGGAGGTACGCCATGGGTAGGAGAACATGCTGCCATAATGTAAGTGATTAAACATTCATTATAGCCAGTGATGGCAAAGTTCATCTTCCAACCAGAGTTTGGCGACCAATGCCAGTACAATACGTTTTCATTATTTTTTCTGTAGAAATTCCAGTCAATACCTTTCCACAGTTCATCAGCTTTTTGGGCTAAGGCTTTTTCTTGCTCGTTTCCATTAGCATAGTATTGGCGTACGCAAACTAATGCCTGAGCTAAAAATGAAGTCTCTACCAAATCGCCAGCATCATCGTTTTTGCCAAAGGCTTTTGCTTTACCGCTCGGCAGCATCCAGTGTGACCAAACACCATGAAATCTATCGGCTTTTGCCAAAAAATCAAGACCTTTTTTAAGATGGGCGTAACCTTGTTCGCGGGTAATGAACTTACGTTCTATGGCTACTATGGTCCCCATGATACCGAACCCGCTGGCACCGGTAGCAATTACATCTTTGTCGTTTTGTGGATAGATATTATCGCTATGATAGCGTTCTCTAGAAAGGCCAGAAACAGGTTCTGCACCTTCGTAAAAATACTTGTAAGTTTGTTTTTGCACCAAAGTTAACAGCTCGTCATCTGAGAGTTTCTGGCTTTGATGGTTGGTCTTACTGACCGAACAGCTTCCTAAAAGGGCAATGATGGGAATAAGATACTTTAATTTCATTTGTGTGTGTATTTATAGATTTGGACTCGAGAAGCCTAGATTTTTCATTCCGGTTTTGATTTCTGGAGCACTCATAAAAAGATTCCATAATAGCTTACTTCTATGATTTTCAATCATGATAATGATCGGACCTTGATCAATGGCTAAAAATGAACTGGCAAACCAAGGGTCGTTAAGGTTAAAGGCATCTACAAAGCCGTATTCCTTCCAAATTTTATCTCCCAATTTATAGTAGAAAAACTTGAGAGCGGCCATGGATTGTGTTGGGGTATAAGGAAACGAAGCCAAAGCGGCAGTAGGCGCAATAACGCCACGGTCGTTGGTGGGTGAACTGGCGGTGTATCCTCCTGGAATGTCGCTAGCTGTTAAGCCCCAACAATTTACACTATAGCCATTATTGTTTGCTGGATTGGCTACGCAATAATTATAATTGATCATGGCGTGCGCCTTGTTCTGCGTTTCATAGTTCGCATAAACGTCGGTTAAACCGTTAGGATTAATGCCTAGGAATGAATAATGTGAAAAAAACAACGGACCTCCATTGGCATTACCCAACGGAAGTTGTACGCCATAATAGGTACTACCGTTTTTCATGGCACCGTTTCTGGCCCAACCTTCGTCGTAAACATTTTTTGGAATGCTATGGGTAGGGGAGGATGCCGCCAGCACATAGGTAATGAGCGATTCGTTCCAACCTTGTATTTTAAGGTTCATATCCCAATTATAGGTAGGGCTCCAGTGCCAAAACAGTGAGTTGGTGCCATTGCGGTACCAATCCCATTCTACTTGATTATATAGGGTAGTAATGTCGTTTCTTAAGTTGATTTCTGCGGCAGCGGTACCATCGAAATATTGGCGAGCAGTTAAAAGTCCAGCCATTAGTAATGAAGTTTCTACTAAATCGCCGCCGTTATCTTTGGTGCTAAAAGCGATGGCTTTTCCTGTGTTACCATCCATCCAGTGTGCATAGGCACCATGGAAACGATCTGCTGTTTTGAGGAAGTTAACAATCTGCTGTGTTCTTGCTAAACCATCGGCTCTGCTGATAAAATTGCGGTGGATGCCTGTAATAAGGGCCATTACGCCAAAACCTGAGCCACCAGAAGTCACCGTATTCCCAGAAGTATTTCTTTCTCTGGCCATGCCACTAACGGGATGGGCAAAATCCCAGAAGTATTTAAAAGTTTGTTTTTGTATCAAAGTTAGCAGCTCATCGTCACTTATCCTTGGAAATTTATCGGTATCATCTAAGCCTGAGATGAGGGTAATATTCACGGGGTTGATCAGTCGGCCACCGCCAGCTGATTTGAGTTGGTCGTTCACAGAAAGTTCGTAACTGCTGAACGAAGAGAGGTTGTTTTGAGGCGTTACATTTACAATTTTATTGCTGTTTTCATAGGTAAGGGTTACTGGTAAACTTGTTCCCGTAGCATCTTTTAACAAAATGCCATTGGCAATGGTAGCTGTGTTTACTGCTTCTGTAAAAGTAAATTTGATAACTGGTTTAAGGTTAAGATTGGTGTATTTTAAACTGCCATTATTTATTCCGTTTACCGTGAAGTGTAGAGAAGTATCTGTATTGGTAGGTTTATTGGTATTGCTTTTTTTACAGGAAAGAAGTACCGTTATGCTTAAACACAGACAGAAAAATGGATGGATAAGGAATAACGTTCTAAATTGATTCACAGCAAAAATATAAAGGGTTTTCAATAAAAAGGCACAGCAAAATACTGTGCCTTTTTGTTTTTTAATCATTATTTGCCTGCTTTACCTAGGTTGTAAAGGGCTTTAATATGCGCATCTGGTATTACTCTATTGAATATTCTCAATTCATCTACACTTCCGGTCATGGCTGCATAGCTCGCGTCAGCGTTAACAGGTTTGCCGATAGTATTGTAGTTTCCGCCGATAATAAACTCTGTAGGTTCATAAGCCTTAAACAAATTATTTCCGGTACCCCTGTTGTTATACGAACCGACGTCTACACCATTTGCCCACATTTTGAAGATACCAGTAGTACCATCATAAGTTAATACGATGTGGGTCCAAACATTGACACCAAATGTTGGCGATAATGAAGCGTTAAGGTTATCTTGTGAGCCAACTACCGCAGAAAATCTTGGGCCAATTCCTAAGAAGGTGGTCGAAGCACTTTGTGTATTTAACCTGAAGTCAAAGTTCCCATCGAAAATTCCTGGACGGGCTAATTGCAATAACATCGTTCTTTTTGATCCATTGTTCGCAATTTGAACCCAAGTGCTAATGGTAAAACTTTTCAACTTATCGGTTTTAAACGCGTCGAATTGTTTTGCATAATAAAGATAGCCAGCTGTTAACTTAATAGCTTTCCCTCTTAAGCCAGCAATGAAAGTGTCGCCAGCAGTTTGAGTAGGAGCAGAGCTAGATTTTAGCTCATTTTTAGTGTCATCGAAAGACCAATAGGCCACCAAGTTTTGTGGGAAAATTTGGTCAGAGCTTTCATAGCCATCTATTTTGCCTGCGTAATCGTTAGGATTTACATCTGGCAGGTCGTTGGGGTTGTCACTTTTCTTGCACGCAGTAATCGATACTGCAATTACTGCCAAAGTGAAAAACCTTTTGATATGATTATTGAATAATTTCATGGATTGATCTATTTAAAATTAATTATAGAACGGATTTTGTGTAAGCTTATAAGGCTCTTTACTCAAATCAATTTGGGTTTGAGGTATTGGTAAAACATTATCACGAGCCGCATTGAAATTAGGTCTTCCGGCTGCTGGCAATACTGTTCCTGAGATACCCCATCTTACTAAATCAAAGAAACGATCATGCTCCATCGCTAATTCAATTCTTCTTTCGTGACGAATTGCTTCTCTAAGTTGGTTTTGATCTACAAATGTAATGTCAGGAAGTGTGCCCGCTGGAGCACCTTGTCTTGCTCTTGCCCTAATGCTATTTAAGGCATTTGTAGCCGCTGTAAAGTTAGCGGTACCACCTACTTCGTTCGCTGCTTCTGCATACATTAATACTACATCTGCATAGCGTAAGATGCGAATGTTCATCCATCTGCCTGCTCTGTTGTTATACAATGCTCTAAATGCTGGATTGGTGTATACTTTATGGTTATAGATTGGGTTAACCCATGTACTAGGCGTAACTTCATCATAAACGGTTCTATACGTAGTGGTAGCAGTACTCCTATAGAGGAAAGTCCTGGCTTTACGAGGGTCATTTGGCTCATAGGCTGCCTCAAGATTGGCATTTGGAACATTAAAACCATAGCCTAAGTTCCATACACCGCCATCTCTAACTCCTTGCCATTGTGTAAATTCTGCACCGTTAGCAGTAGGAACTGTTGCAGATGCTGTTGCTTGTACTTCAAAAACAGATTCTTTACTGTTTTCTCCGCTTTCTCCAAAAATTCTGGTATACGGTGTAGATAAGTCATACTGGCCAGAAGTCATTACCAAATTAGCGGCAGCCATGGCAGCACCCCATTTTTGTTGGGTTAAATATACTTTAGCTAATAAGCCATTTGCTGCACCTTTAGTTAAACGGCCTGCAAATTTTGCATCCCAATTAGGAGGAAGGTTAACCGCTGCGTATTGTAGATCGGCTTCGATAAACGGATAAATTTGAGCAGGAGTTACTTGCGCTGCACCAGGTTGATTAGGAGTAAGTACCTTATCTACCAATGGAATTCGTCCAAAAAATCTAACCATATTAAAGTAAGCATAGGCACGAAGGAATCTAGCTTCTCCGCGAGCAACATTTTTCTGTGCATCGGTAGCAACTACTGAGGTATTGGTCTCGATTTCATTTAGAGCAGCGTTACATTTCGCAATCATTGAATAGTAGCCTGTCCACATTCCATTAAGAATACCATTGTTTGAAGCTGCAGGGAAAAGATCCATCGAATTGGCATTATCGCCACCATCGGTTGGGGTACTTCCTTTATCTGCGTCATCACTCCTTACACTAGTAGCTAGGAAAAAGCCGGTGCAGTGTACATCATATGATCTTAAATCGTTATATGCTCCAAATAGATATTGGTCATAAGGGCCCGAACCTCCAGGGAAAGGATAGTTGTCGACTGTGTATTCACCCTGTTTATTCGTATCTAAGAATTTTTTACAACCTGAATTATAAAATGCACAACTGATTAAAAATAGAAGTGCAACAGTTTGTTTTATATTGTAAGTTTTCATTTCTTCTGTTTAAAAGGTTTTTACTAGAATGTTAGGTTTAAGCCAAAAGAATAGATTGCAGGGATTGGATAAACGCCATTATCTGCTCCAGCCGCCAGCACGCTGCTAATTGGAACTTCCGGAGTATATCCACTTACTTTGCTCCAAGTTCTAATGTTTTGTCCACTTACGTAAACTCTTAATTTTTGGATACCAGCTTTAGCTAATATTGTTTTAGGAATAGTATAGCCAATTTGAACGTTACGTAACCTGAAATAATCACCGTCTTCTAAGAAATAAGTACTGAAAAGTAGGTTGTTACTTCTAGAAACTATTATAGGCTCAATATTGCTAGTGCCAACTCCAGTCCATGCGTTTAATCTGTTGGCTTCGTAGTTTAATGGAGCAAAATTGGCGGTACGTCTCTGTAACCAAATTTTATTGCCAGCAACACCTTGTCCATCTATGCTAGCATCAAATCCTTTGTAGCTTACTGAAATGCTCATGCCGTAAGTATATGGAGGAAAGGGAGTGCCTAGATAAGTTCTATCAGCAGGGGTAATTACACCATCACCGTTAATGTCGGCATAGGCAATATCGCCCGGCAATGAAGTAGAAAATGCAGGCATTCTGTCTAAATCAGCAGTAGTTTGATAAATACCAACTTGTCTGTAACCAAAGAAAGAAGCAATAGGCTTGCCTGTTTCGGTAACATTGATGCCGCCATTTCCTAGCCTTTGATAGTTTACATTGTTACCAATAGATTCTACTCTGTTTTTTACATAAGAAAAATTACCACCAATGCTATAGCTAAAATCATCTCCAATTTTATCACTCCACCCTATATTCACTTCAGTTCCCTTGTTTGAAACGTTACCGAGGTTAGTTAAATAATCAATATTTTGACCTTGTAATATAACAGGGACAAATAAGTTCTTGGTGTCTTTGTCGTAATAATTTACTTCTAAGCTAAGTCTGTTTTTTAAAGCTCTAACATCTAAACCAAAGTCTAGTCCTTGGATTATTTCCCAACGTAAATTCGGATCTGGGATATAAGCTGGCTTAATTGATGGATAAACATAGTCGCCAAACACTGCGCCGTCTCCAGTTGACAAGCCAGCTTGAAATGCATTGCTGGCAAAAGTATTACTGTTGCCCAATCTGCCCCATGCGGCACGTAATTTTAAGAAATCAATGTTTTTGATGTTGCTAAAGAAATCTTCTTCACTTACTACCCAACCTAAACCAACACTGCCAAAAGTGCCCCATCTGTTTTGAGGTGCTACTTTAGAGCTGGCGTCTCTTCTGATGGTAGCATTAAGTAGGTATTTGTCTTTATAAGAGTAGCTCAAACGTCCGAATACACCTACCTGAGTTTCAAGTTCACCACCGCCACCATTCGATAAGATATTGTTTAATCCAATACTGTTTAAATACCAAAAGTCTGGATCATTAGGGACTACTAAGGTCGAATCGGTTCTTGACCCAGATAATGAGGTATTAGACAAATTCCACGTTGTGAAGCCCGCCATTGCGGTAACTTTGTGTACCTCTTTAAAGGTTTTATTGAATGTTAAGGTATGATCTTGTTGGAACATTCTTCTTTCAAAAGAACTTTGGTTTACGGTAGTTCTTGCCGTAGGATCTTGGAATACCCTAGTTGGATTGAGATCCTCACCAATGTACACAATAGGGTATGGAAGTGGATTATAGCTCCTAACACTATTGAAACGTAAATCTGTATATACGGTAGATTTCCAAGTAAAGTCTTTTAGAAATTTGATTTCAGCAAATAAGCTACCTGTAGCTCTATAGCCACGGTTAATGGTTTTGTCTCGCATTCTTTCCATGGCATACACTGGGTTACCTACTTGTGCTCTTTGGAAAGAAGGCATAGCGTTGTATAAACCATTTTCATTCATTACTGGGACAATAGGCGCTGCCCAAGTGCCAGAGTTTAAGTTGACCGTTGTTGGCGAATTTCTGAAGTGATAACCTGTAATATCACCACCAATTTTGATGTTTTTGGTGACATTGTTTTCTTGAGAAAGCCTCGCAATATATTTCTTGAAATTACTATACTTCACCACCCCATCTTGATCATTATAACCTACATTGATTAAGGTTGAACTTTTCTCAGAAGAATTAGAAACGGTTAAAGAATTGGTGTTGATATAGGCGTTTCTCAATATTTCTTTTTGCCAATTAGTGTTACCATGATAGTTTGTGAAGTCAAATGGAGTTGAGCCAGCAATTGAAGCAGAATATAGTTTTTTAAAACCATCCGCATCAGCTACCTCAATTAACTTATCTACATGCTGCACACCAACAGTGCTTTGAAAAGTTACGGTTGTTTTTCCTTTAGCAGCTCTTTTAGTGGTGATAGCAATTACTCCATTTGCACCTCTTAAACCAAAAATTGCTGTTGATGAAGCATCTTTTAAAAGGTCAATGGTTTCAATGTCACCAGGATTAAGATAGTCGATGTTCTCTTGTAAAATACCATCAACAACGTAAAGGGGATCTGCACCATTAGGACTGGCAATACCTCTAATTCTGATTGTTGGTGAGCCTCCAGGCGTACCTGAATTGATTACCGTTAAACCTGGAACTTTACCTTGTAATGCACTAACGGGGTTTGTAACCGTCATTTTTTCGATTTCTTCACCTTTTACACTTGTAATAGAACCGGTAAGGTCTCTTTTTCTTTGAGTGCCGTAACCAACCACTACCACTTGTTGTAAATCATTAGTTGCAGGTGATAAGGTTACGTTAATAGTCGTCCTGTTATTCACAGGGATTTCTTGATTGGCAAAGCCAATGAACGAAAACACTAATGTAGCGTTTGATGGTGCGCTAATGGTGTAGCTTCCGTCTGCATTTGTTTGTACGCCATTTGTGGTGCCTTTGATCATCACGCTTACTGATGGAATCGGAAGATTCTGGTCATCTTTTACCACGCCCTTAACTGTAACGTTTTGGGCAAAGGCGACGTCTGATAATAAAAGCAAACAAAAACAAGCTAATACAGAGAGTTCTGTAAAGATTTTTTTCATACCGTTGATTTAATATTTGATTATTTGAACACACAGTCGTTGGAGAACATTTTGCGGTGCTACTCCATTTTTGACTACACGAATGTTGAACTTTTGTTTGGTATGAACAATAATAAACACTTGCACATTACTACATCAAGTCCGTGTGTGCGGTTATCTCACTATTAGCTTTTACCGCTGTTTTTATTGGTTAAATGGCGGTTTTTGTTTGTTTGATTAAGAAAAAGGTACTACTACAAGGATAGTTTATCCGTTAATTTTCAGACTATACAAAAAAGGAGTATGAGAGGTAATGATGTAGTGTTAAAGTTCAATGAGAAACTCGGTGAGGTTCTTATCATGAGGTACTGCCAGCTTTTTACGCAAACGATACCGGCGTATTTCTACACCTCTAACAGAGATATTTAACAAGGATGCCATCTCTTTACTGCTCATGTTCATGCGCAGGTAAGCGCAAAGTTTAAGGTCATTTGGAACCAAATCTGGATGGTTAGCTTTTAGCTTTTTGAAGAAGCTTTCATGCGCTTCGTTAAAACTGTTTTCAAAAAGGTTCCAATCGCGTTCGTCGTTCATGCCGTCATCAATGATTTTTTGAATTTTGCGCAATTGGTCCTCTTGCGGCTTTTGATCTTTATTGTCCTTAAGCTTGTAAAGTTCCTGACTGATTTTCTGCAACAGCTCATTTTTGTACACCAAGCTCATGGCAGAATTGGCCAGCTCACGGCTTTTACCTGCCAACTCGGCCTGCAATTTATCAGTTCGCAATTTGGCGATTTGTTTTTCCGTAGCTTCTGCTTCTTTTTTTAAATAATCTTCCTTCTCCCGCTGAAGTTTGTCGGCTATTTTTTGTTGATCTTTTTTAAGTTTTGCTTCGTATATTTTCTTGCCTACAATAAGACCGATGATGATACAAATGAAATAGAAAGCCCAAGCCCAATTGCTGGCATACCAAGGGGCTAGGATGACAAGTTTTACCGAGCTGATCTCGCTAATGGCATGTTCATCTATTTTTGCTCGTACCTTAAAAACATAGGTGCCATTACTTAAATTGGTGAAGTCTTTTTGTGTGGCCGGATTCCATTCAGACCATTGTTTAGAAAAACCTTCCAAATAGTATTGAAATTTAATTTTAGATAAGCGGTAGTAGGGTAGGGCGAATGAAATGCGGATGCTGTTTCTAGAAAATGGAATTTCAATTTCTTCATTACTATCTACACTTTCGGCAATAAGACTATATTTATCGGTAATGTCCTCAATTTTACCAATTAAAACCCGCGGTAATTTTATTGATGACTTCATAGATACCGCCAAAGCATCATTATAAATGGCAAAACCATCATCAACACTTATTAAGTAAATGTTATTGCTAATTTGACTAATATTCTCATAATATTGAACCATGCGACCATCAAGAATATTGAAGCGATTTGAATCGATGGTAATTTTTCCAGGCTCATTAAAATTGGCCAAACTCATGCGACCGTGATTGATAAACCAATACTTGCCGCTACCAGCTTTTATGATTTTGTTGGAAGTACTGAAATTCCCTAATTTGTTATTCAATGCATGGAATTTGCTAAAACGATCGTTAATATCATCGTAAACGTAGAACCCAGAATCGGATGAGAAGACCACTCTATTTTCCAAATTGAAGGCATTGATGTTAAAGCTACTAGGTAGACCATTTTTCTCGTCGTAATACTTTATCTTGACTGTTTTCTTAAGATTGTTGCTTACATTAATGCGATAAAGTCCTTGATAAGCATGGCTCACCCAGATATTTCCTTTATGATCCTGCTCTACATATCGAGATGGTTCGCCAAAACCTTCTATGCGGTGACTAAAGTTCCAATTGCCGCTAGGATTTTTGGCATAAATGCTTAATCCGGTATAGGTTCCCTGAATAAGATAATTTGGGTTAGATGGAAGCTTTTTTAGTGTCCAACCGCCATTGACATTAGAGATTTTTTCGATTCTATCACCAACGATTGAAAATGTACCATTGTTATGCCCACAGATAAGTTGGTTATCTATGCGGCTTAAATCCCAAACCTGCCCCTGTGAATTTGTAATCAGCCTGAAATCAAAATTACCAGCTGCATTGTTGCTCCAATTACCGTAAAATAATCCTTGATTGGTGCCTAGGTAAATTTTATTGCCAAATATTAAGCTAGAATAAACAGTTCCAAATTTTCCAGTCTTATCAAAATAAAAAGATAGTGGAGAGTTGAGTTCAATGCGGTCAATGCCATTATCCAAACCGGCCCACAGGTTGTTTTCATTATCGTTATAGATACTAAGGACAGTATTGTTTTGTAGACCGCTGGTTTTGTTGATAGTTTGTATCACATTACCATTTGCATCAATAATGACAATGCCATTTAGAATAGTCCCAAAGGCATAATAGTTGTTTAATACCCTAGCACCATTATTTAATTGATAGGTTTTTAGAAATTGATTGGCTTGGTTGGCAAAAGGACTAAAGGTTTTACCATCATATATAAAGAGTCCATTTTTGCTGGTGCCAATTAGAAATTGATTGTTTTTAAACGGAAGAATAGATAAAACACCTGTATTGCCTAATATTTCGCTACCCTCTAATTTTATGAGCTGTTTATCCTTAAGCTCAAAAAGGCCTTTATCAATAACCTCAGCAAATAATCTGTTATTTACTTTGTGTAAAAAGAGTAAATTGTTGGTAGGTTTAATTACCGTTATCTGCTTATTCTCGTAAACAAAAATATGCGAAAAGGTTTGAAAGTATATCCTTTGGCCAAGTGTATAAATTTTCCAAACTTCACCTGTAAGTTTTGCAGTCTTAGGAAGTAATTTGGTTAGAGAGGTATAATTGAGCTTCTTGTCTTTATAATCCCAATATCCAAACTCACCAAAACCTCCTGTATAAACAAGGCCGTCATTACTTACGGCTACCGATCTTACAATCTGTTTGTTAGGTAGCTCATGTTTTTCCCAATATTTACCGTTATAGCTTAATAAACCTCCGGAATTTCCAAAATACATAACGCCTTTTTGGTTTTTAGCGATAGACCAATTTTGATTGCCCGCAACGTACAACGACTTATGAAAATTTTGTACATAAGGTACCCCAATTCTGGGAATATCGTTAGCGGCTATTTGCTTAAGACCAAAAAAATAAAGGATGAGAAGAAAGGGAATTTTCGATAAGCTAAGCTTCATTCTGAAAAGGTTGAATACTGCAATAAACACAAAATAAGAAAAATAAAAGCAAACATTGTGGTGTGATGGTTTAATCTGCTTTTAGAGAAAGTTATTTCTATAATTAAACCTCGTAGGTTTTGAAAACCTGCGAGGTTTGTAGAATATCGTAAAAAAAGCCGTCCTAATTGGACAGCTTTTGTATATCTTAATCTTTTATCGCTACAGGCTGTGGTACCTTTACATAATAACCTGTACCATCATACGGACGTTTACGTGGATGTTCAGCACAAGCTACTGAGCAACATCCTTGTAGTTCTTCGCCACAAGCATCGCATTGGGTAAAGTGCTCATTGCATTCAGGATTAGCACAATTAATCATTTTAGACGTAGTCGTGTCACAGTTTAGGCATTTGCTCACTACGGTAGGGTTTACGGAGTTCACATCAACAGCAATGCGGTTGTCGAATACATAACATTTGCCTTCAAAGTCTTTGCCCCCAGCTTCTTTCCCATATTTAATGATACCACCATGTAATTGGTAAACATCATTAAAACCATGATGTAGCAATAGGGCTGAGGCTTTTTCACATTTGATGCCACCAGTACAATAAGTGAGTACTTTTTTGTCTTTGTATTGCGCTAATGCCTCTATTTGCTCAGGGAAATCCCTAAAATTATCGATGTCCAAAGTAACAGCGTTTTTAAATTTGCCTAGATTGTGTTCGTAGTTTGATCTTACATCTAATACAATCACATTCTCATCGTGCATCATTTCGCTAAATTCCTTTGGCTCTAGGTGCTTTCCGGTCTGTTTGTTAGGGTCAATAATGCTTGCGTCACGTAAGCCAGAGTGCACAATTTCGGCTTTATAACGGCAGTGCATTTTGATGAACGAAGGTTGGTCAACCTCATCAATTTTAAATTCGGTTTTGGCAAAACGTTCATCGGCATGTATATGCTCCATGTAAGCTTTACATGCTTCTACAGTTCCAGAAACAGTTCCGTTCAGGCCTTCATCAGCCACGATAATACGGCCAACTAAACCTAATGATTTGCAAAATTGAAGATGGTCGGCAGCAAATTGTTCTGCCTCTGCTATTGGCGAATAGCAATAGTAAAGTAGGGTGTTATATTTCATATTTCCATTGATACCGCTGCAAACGGCGTTTAATGCGCTGCAAAGATAAGGCTAATTTATTTTTCGACAAAGATGATTTTCGTCATAATTGATTGGGGCCACAGATATCTCTTTGCGTTCTTCGCGTAACTCTTCCCTTCTTTGCGTTTATTTTTATCATCTAGAAATTGAAAACGCTGGACTTTAATCTTCCCCGCAAAGGTTTAAGCTTTCGCAAAGGAACGTAAGGAAGAAATTGTGGAAACTAAACTAAAATCTGTGCATCTATGACTAACACTATAAGTTAAATCCATAGGAAAACTTAAATCCTTTTTTGATCAGCACATCTCGGTCGTAGGCATAGCCATAGTGTATCCTGAAATTCAATCGTTTTACACCGAAATAAAACTCGTTATAATTCCTCTTTTCTGGAGAGGATAGGTAGGCACCGCCAATAATTTCCTCTAACTTCAATTTTTTAAGCAATGGGATTTTACTTAGAAAAAACGAGCCGAAATTATGTTGAAAGTGTGCTTCGAAATACTGTTTGGTGGTATTGAAGATATAGAAATCCAAGAATTGGAAGTTACGCTCATCAGGGTCGAATACCATAGATTGATTGGCCCTAAAATGTTTCCAATCTGGGTAGTTTAAATTTTTTGTAATTAAAAATTTTCCGGCACCCAACAGTATCGACGATTTTCCCAGCATGCCAAAATGTAGCTTTTTCTGGTAAATTTCAAGGGAAATAAAATCATAATCAACACTGGACCCAAATACTCCTCTAATCCCTCTTTTGTAATTAAATTCGATACGTGGGTAATCACTCTCCATATAAAATCGGCCATCAGGACGGGTAATGTATTTTTGCGCAACTGTGTACGCTAACGTTCCACTCACTACCAAGGCTTTGTGTTCGGGAAACAATAAGCTACTTTCATCATCGGGGACAAATGGATTGTTGGAAGTAAATCTGGTGTTACTTCTTAAGCTTTTGAAATTACTGTTGGAAAGGGCTATACGTTTGGCATAGTCTACACCGATTTTAAGCTCAAAACTGGGGGCAAATTCTCTGGATGCTTCTACATTTAAAAATCTTCTTTCGTAAAACTTGGCTACGTTTTTTCCAAAAAACAAGGCGTTAATAGAATTTCGGAGTAAGTTGGTTTGCTCTAATGAATTTAAATTGGCCATCTCTGAACCAAAACCCAAAGATATAGTCGCATTTCTAATGGGGTCGTACAAGTACTTGGCTTTAATGTTGGCATTGAAACGTTCGTTGGCAAATCCGTAACGAGCTTCCGGCTTGATGGAAAAAAAACGACCGTCATCAAACCCTTGTCGCCAATTTACCGCATATTTTAAAGCCAGACCTTCAATGGTATTGTAAAAAACACTGGTAGCTAAGGGATCGTAGGTAACACTTTTTTTATTGTAACTACGATAATAAACATATGGCGTTACCAATATTTGCGCTACGTTGAACCTATTTTTAATACGGTCGACCGAGTCGAGGTATTTTTGTGAAGCCTTTAAAGCGCTAATGCTATCTTTCCTTAAATAATTATTTTGTTCTTCGGGGGTAAGAGGTACCGAACGATGTTTTTCCCAGTAAAATGGGTCTTTTTGATTGGAAGTTCGTTCTACTCTTAAAATCTCCTTGGTGAAAAAGTTTTTGTTGAATTGAGGTTGGATGTTGTAGTTCTTAAAAACGCCCATTACGTAGCCTGTGAATTTAAAGCCCAAAATTTTCCCCTTGATGCTAAATTGTATAGATTGAGGTGCATAAACGTTACCAATTTCTATCAACTGCTGGTTTACCGTAAGCGTGTCTATCAATTCAATACCATTTTCCTTAGTTACAAACAAATTGACAGCATTTATTCGCCAACTATCGTTCACAATGTAAATAACACCCGAAAAAGTAGGTAGGCTACCCCGTTTTGGAATAACTTCTATTTTGCTAATGGTTTTACCTTCTTCTTCACTATTGCCTAAAAATTTGTATTTGTAATAGGAAAAGGCATTGTCTGCCACGGGCGATACAAAGCCTCTGACAGAGAGTTTGTCCTCAAACAATACGTTGTTATAAAAGTTGACCATTAGATCGGAAGCTTTGTTAAAGCTAAATCCGTTGTTGTCTCCAGCAATTTTAGAGGATACCATTACCTCTTTTACTTTATCTCTTTGCTTAAAATCTAATTTCGATTCGGTTTCTGAAAGATAGATGATACCTTGTCGATTACTATCCAAATCCAAAATGGTAGCTACATCTCTTCCGAAGAATCGTTTTGGAGCATTCACTAATTTCTGCATGGCTTTGGTGTATACCTCCGCAGAAAAAGCATCAATTTCGTTGAGATAGGTTTTTCGTTTGGCAATCACTTTTTTGATCATCTCATTTGCTAAATCTTCTGTTTTTGATTTGATGATGACATCGTTCAATAAAAAGATTTTTGGCGCAAGGACGATATCCAAGACCGTATTTTCTTTCAATACTACCGTAACTTTGCGGTCTTCATAACCCACGGCTGTAAATAACAATTCTACTTTGCCCGCAGGTAAGGTCAGTTTATATTGTCCATCTATATTGGAAGAGGTGCCTTGTGTAGTATTGCCCACATACACCGAAACGAAAGGTACGTTGGAGCCCTTAATTTCGGTAACCTTGCCTGTAAGTACAAAATGCTGTGCCGACGCCGCTAATACCCCAAAACTAAGCAAACATAAAATACAATACCGCAGGTAGCTTATCATTTAAAAAAAACTCTCTTTTTGAGACCAGATTGATAACGTCAAGTTAACAAAAAGCTTTTATTAACTTGACGTTTTAGTCTGAAAAATGCAATCGGATTTAAAAATTGTAAGAAAACCTGAAACCTTGGTCAACTCTTTTGCCGTTATCAAAGGCAAAACCGTAGCTAATACCAAACACCAAACGTTGTATGCCGAAATAATATTCAGTATAATTTTTCTTTTTGGGTTGGGTGAGATAGTTGATGCCAACCACTTCTTCTAGCTTCAATTTCCTCAATAACGGAATTTTGTTGAGAATGAAACCCGAGAAATTATGTTCTAGATGTGCTTCAAAATAATGTTGATTGGTACTGTATTGGTAAAAATCTAAGAACCTGAATTTCCTAAGGTTAGGAGGGAAGAACGTGGCATTGTTACCCCTGAAATGTTTAAACTCAGGATAAAATAGCTTGCTGTTGTTTAAGAATTTTCCGGCACCAACTACAAATGAAGTATAACCAAATAATCCTAAACCAATACGTTCTTGGTAGGCCTCAAAAGTAATCAAGTCATAATCGGTTTCCCCACCGAAAAGACCATGAATACCCTTTTTATACTGTAAACTTAACCTAGGGTATTTCGATTCGGTGTAGATTTTTGCATCGGGGCGGGTAATATATTTTTGACCAATAGTGTAGGTCAAATTTGCAGTAATAGCAGTCGATTTATAATCAGGGAAAAACGGAGAATCATCACTAGGATTTAACGGGTTGTTTGAAGTAAATTCCCTGTCGCTATAATCTTTAAATTTATATAAAGTGCTATTGCTAAGCGCATGATTATTTGAATATTCTACAGAAAGAGAAGCTTGTAGGCCAGTTGCTAACTCCCTTTGTGTTCCTATGGTTACAAAATCTCTTTTGTAAAGCTTAGGGTAGTTTCTTTCGAAAAATAAGGTGTTTAGCGTATTCGACAAAGGCGACATGGTGCCATAGTTGTTCAAATCGGTTATCTCATTGCCAAATCCCAAATTTATACCTGCCCGTTTGGTTGGGTCGTAGTAGTAAAATGCATTTATATTGGCGGTAAAACGTTTATTGGCAAAACCATATCTAGCTTGTGGTCTAATGAATAAGTATTTATTGTTTTCATATTGTTTGCGATAGGTAACTCCATATTTAATCGCAAAACCCTCAATGGTATTGTAAAAAACGGATTGTATTAAGGGATCAAAAGTGTAATAGCGTTTATTATACCTGTCGTTATGCTGATAGCTGGTGATCAATATTTTGCCCAAAGTGAAATTGTTGTTAGCTTTTTCTACCGAATCAAGGTAAGCTTTGCTTTGCATTCGCAGGGCGATACTGTCCTTTTTGATATAATCTTTTCGCTCCTCTTCAGTAAGTGGTATTGGTCTGTTGTTGGCCCAATAAGCAGAGTCTTTTTTGTTTACTGCCTTGGTGATTTTTAGGATTTCAGCAGTGAAGTAGCCTTTTTCAAATTTTGGATTGATGTTGTAATTGCTGTAAAAGCTGATGAAATATCCTTGGAACTTGAAACCAAAAACATTGCCATTGAACTGGAATTTCAAATTTCCAGGCATGTAATATTTATCCACCTTAATGAAGTGTTGTGCAATGTTCAATGTATCAATCAGGTTAATGCCGGCGTCTTTGGTTAAATTAAGGTCTGTACCCATTAGGCGCCAAGTTTCATCGGCAATGTAAATGACCCCTCTAAAAACTGGATCATTTTTACGGCGTGGGGTTACTTCGATTTTATTAATCGTTAACCCGTTTTCTTCGGTTTTACCTAGCAGTTTATATTTATAATAGAACAAAGCATTGTCAGCAATTGGCGAAACAAAACTTCTGGAACTCAAACCCGTATTCTCAAGAAGCAAGTTTTCGTAAAAGTTGATTCTCATATCTGATGCCTTGTTAAAACTAAAAGCATTGTTCCTGCCAGAAATCTTTGAAGAAATCATTTCTTCCTTGATCCTATCAGGTTTCATATAAGAGAACTTTGATTGAGATTCCGATAGGTATAAAATACCATTCCTGTTAGTGTCTAGGTTCAGCGTTTTTTGAATATCCCTTCCGAAGAATTTTTTGGGAGCGCCCACCAATTTCTGCATCCCTTTAATGTAAACATCGCTACTATAAGCAAAAATTTCCTCCAGATAAGTCTTTCGATTTTTAATGGCATTTCTCACTATCCGATAAGCAGGATCTTCGCCATTGGCTTTAATAACCACGCTATTCAAGGTATAATGCTCTGTTTGCAAGGTTTGGTTTACGGTAATGTTGTTGAAAACATCGATACTTTGTGTAGCCGTTTTAAAACCTACTACGGTATAAGTTAACGTAACCAAACCTCGATCTACATTAATGCTGTATACCCCTTCGGCATTTGCAGAGACACCTTTGGTGGTTCCTTTGATAAAAACAGAAACAAATGGGATAGGCTGCCCATCACTGTCGGTTATTTTTCCTTTAATTTCAAATTGTTGAGCGAAAGCACCAAACGATAAGGTAATTAAGCTAAATAGGAGTAGAAGTTTTTTGTTTAGGTTCATGCATTTTAGTTTTTATTCAAAGACGATGTAACGTTTCTTAAGGTTGCACAACAACCAAAATACTATATTTGTTGTTAAATCTATAAAATAAGACCATGTATAAAACCTTACAACCCGTTTTACAAAAGGAACTTGCCGAAATTGAGCAGGCAGGGCTATATAAAAAAGAGAGAATTATCACCACTCCACAAGGTGCAGATATTAAAGTAAGCACTGGCGATGAGGTAATTAATTTTTGTGCAAATAACTACCTAGGTTTGTCATCCCACCCAAAGGTGATTGAAGCTGCTAAAAATGCAATTGATCAATATGGTTACGGAATGTCGTCCGTTAGGTTTATTTGTGGCACACAAGATATCCATAAAGAGTTAGAAAAAAAGATTTCGGAGTTTTTAGGTACAGAAGATACGATTCTTTACGCAGCTGCTTTTGATGCAAATGGTGGTGTTTTTGAGCCTTTGTTAGGCCCAGAAGATGCTATTATTTCTGATGAATTGAACCACGCTTCTATTATAGATGGTGTACGTTTGTGTAAGGCGCAACGTTTCCGCTACAAAAACTGCGACATGGAAGATTTGGAGAAGCAATTGATTGCTGCAAAGGATTGCCGCCACCGAATGATTGTTACCGATGGTGCTTTTTCTATGGATGGATCAGTGGCGCCTTTAGATAAAATTTGTGATTTGGCAGATAAATATGAGGCTTTGGTAATGATCGACGAGTCGCACTGTTCTGGTTTTATTGGTAAAACAGGAAGAGGCACACACGAACATTTTAACGTAATGGGCCGTATTGATATCATTACAGGTACCTTGGGTAAAGCCCTAGGCGGTGCATCTGGCGGTTTTACTTCTGGCCGTAAGGAAATTGTAGACATGTTGCGCCAACGTTCACGCCCATACCTATTTTCAAATACTTTGGCACCTTCTATCGCCGGAGCGTCGGTAGCGGTATTGGATATGTTGAGCGAAACCACGGCCCTACGTGATAAATTGGAATACAATACCAAATACTTTAGAGAAAAAATGACCGAGGCAGGTTTTGATATCAAGCCAGGTTTCCATCCTATTGTTCCGGTAATGCTATACGATGCTAAAGTGGCTCAACAATTTGCAGCTAAAATGTTGGAAGAAGGCATTTATGTGATAGGTTTCTTTTATCCGGTGGTGCCGCAAGGTAAGGCTCGTATCAGAGTACAGCTTTCGGCAGCTCACGAGCAGCATCATTTAGATAAAGCTATTGCCGCTTTCACCAAAGTAGGTAAAGAGCTAGGTGTAATTAAAAACTAACTTTCGAGCTATTAAACTCACATTGTTGGAAATACTAATCAGGTTTAGCTAATCCAACAATGTGACTAAAACTAATTTAACGCATGAAAATTTCTTTGCAAAGCTTTTGCTTCGTTGTTTTATTCATATTTATTGCTTCTTGTAAAAAATCAAGTAGCCAGTCGCTGAAAGCTGAAACAAAGCTGAATGTAAGCTACGGTAGTAACAGCTTGCAAAATATGGATGTTCATTTGCCTGCCAACAGAAACTCGCAAACTAAAGTGGTAGTGTTTGTACATGGAGGTAGTTTTATTGGTGGCGATAAAAGTGAATACAGGTCAATGGCAGAAGAATTGGTCAAAAGAAATTTTGCGGTTATCAACATTAACTATCGTTTGGTAGACGGCAGCGGTTTGCAAACCAATCCAGTAACACACAAACAAAGTGCCGTATTGGTACAACATCAAGTAGATGATTTAAGTGCTGCGGTAGACTATACCATTGCTCATGCAGATGAATGGCAGGTAAGCAAAAGTAGGATTGCCGTTGTAGGGCATAGTGCCGGCGCAACCTTGAGTCTGTTGTACAGCTACGGGAACAAAAACACCAATAAAGTAAAAGCGGTAGCCAATTTAGCTGGAGCCTTGGACCAAACTTTTACAGATATTCCTTCCTACCATTTATTGCCACCATATATTTTGGAAATAGGGTACAGATATACCGGTTTCGAAGTAAGTGTTGCCAATGAGCAGTATTATAAAGCCATTAGTCCTTTGTATGTGGTAAATTCAAACCAAAAAATCCCAACCTTAACTATTTTTCCGGAAAATAACGTGGTGGGAGATTTCCCAAAACAGGGTAGGGCTACTTTCGATGCTTTCACAACAAAGCTAAATCAACTGGGTGTGCCTAATAAATTTGTACAAATTACTGGGGCAGATCATAGTTTTACCAAAGCCGGAAATATACAGCTGGTATTTGTAGAGCTGCTTGCTTATCTAAATGCCAATCTTTAACAGTTATTTTACGTAACCAAGTTCATTTTGTGCCTACAATTGTCATTGAACTTTGTTTTTGAACTCACCTTGACAAAAAAATAGGATAAATTCCTGTATATTTGGCGAATGTTACAAGACCAAATAACGCAATATACCAACGAAATCAATGCGTTTTCTACCGCTAATGCTGCAGAGCTAGAACAGTTCAGAATACGTTTTCTGGGAACTAAAGGCATCATCAAAGATTTGTTTGATGAATTTAAGGCCGTTTCTCCAGAAGAGAAAAGAACCTTGGGAAAGGTATTGAATGAGTTTAAGCAATTGGCAGAAGCTAAATTTCAAACCCTAAACGAAACGATTTCGGCATCACAGGATACTTCAGAGAGCAATCAACTTGACTTGACTTTGCCAGGCGAAGGTTTTGAGTTAGGTACGCGTCATCCGTTGGCCATTGTACGTAGAGAGATTATCGAAATCTTCAATAAACTAGGTTTCAGCGTTGCCGAAGGTCCGGAGATTGAAGATGATTGGCATAATTTCTCAGCTCTAAACTTCCCTGAAGAACATCCTGCAAGAGATATGCAAGACACTTTCTTCATTAAAAAGGGTGGTGAAAATGGCGATATTGCGCTTCGTACCCATACTTCGTCAGTACAGGTGAGGATGATGGAAGCAGGTCAGCCACCATTCAGGGCATTAATGCCAGGCCGTGTGTATCGTAACGAAGCCATTTCAGCTAGGGCACATTGCTTTTTCCACCAAGTGGAAGGTTTGTATGTAGATGAGAAAGTGTCATTCGCTGATTTGAAGCAAACCCTTTTCTATTTTGTGCAGGAACTTTACGGAGAAGGTACAAAAGTACGTTTCCGTCCATCATATTTCCCTTTTACAGAACCTTCTGCGGAAATGGATATTTCTTGTAGTATTTGTAAAGGCGCAGGCTGTCAAATGTGTAAAGGTAGTGGTTGGGTAGAAATTTTAGGCTGCGGTATGGTTGATCCTAACGTATTGGAAAACTGTGGTATCGATAGTAAAAAATATAGCGGTTTTGCATTCGGGATGGGTATAGAACGTATTGCCAACCTCAAATTTGAAATCAAAGATTTGCGTTTGTTCTCAGAAAACGATGTTCGTTTCTTGAAACAATACCAATCGGCTATTATATAAAGATGAAAAAATTAGCGGTTATAGCAATTGTTTTTCTACTATTCGCATTTTCTTGCGGAAAGGAAGAAAACTATATCCCAGATTATCCTGTCAACTATAGCGTTACCCTTTCCGAATTTAGTATTAGAGCCATTAATGGTATTTTATTAGTGCCAAATCAGGGCGTAGCAGGGCTAATTATAGTCAGAACATCTACTAATGAATATGTCGCTTTTGACAGGTGCAGTACCGTTAATCCTGAAAAGGCCTGTGCCGTTGAACCTGAAGACGGGATGTTCCTTGCCATCGACCCCTGCTCAGGCGGTAAGTTTTCATTGCTAGATGGCAGTCCGCAAAAATCACCTGCAAAAAGAGCTTTAAAAAGATATGCCCTAAACATTGCAGGGCAAAATATATTAGTAAGAAATTAATGGAGCCAGAAAAAATAAAAGAAAGTATACTTAGGGCTGCAAAGGAGCTATTTAGAAAATACGGCTATCACAAAACAAGTGTGAATGAAATTGCCAAAAAGGCTCGTATCGCCAAAGCTACCATTTATAAGTATTTCGAAAGCAAGGAACAAATCCTTGATTTTATTTTGATGGACTATCTAGATGTTAACCTTCATGGGATTTTGGCCAACAAGGCGCAATTTGCTAGTGAAGAGGAACATTTGAAGGCATTAGTGATGAAAACCTGCCGACTTTCCTTTACTGCTTGTAATGAATTTATCGGTTGGGACTTTGTTCGTGAAAATGCCAATTCACAAGAATTTTTGAAACATCTTTCGGATCAGTTGGAAGCACTATTGTTATCCGCTTATTTGGAGCTCGACCACTTTAAAAATAATCCTGCCCGTCGTGGAGGCTTGGCATTTTTGTTGAAGGCCAGCAAAAGCATTGTATTTTCGTTTGCCTTTACCTCGGTAAGCGATTCAGATGTACGCAAAAACTTCGTCACCTTCCAAAAAGAGATATTACCCTATTTGGTAAAAGCGGCTTTATAATCGTTTATTGTCATTCCTAGGTGCAAAGAAAAGCATTCTAAACAAACCTCGTAGGTTTTCGAAACCTGCGAGGTTTTTATTTATACTAAGAAACAGCTAGAGTGCTGAGCATAATAAACACGCCCAACCAATGATGATCAACAACCCACCAAGAGGCGTTATTGGCCCTAAAAACTTAAAATTCTTTTTAAGGTATTCTGATAACGACAACAGGTAAATGCTAAAAGAAAAAAGGATGGTGCCAATCGTTACCAAATAAAAAGCCCATTTAACCAAGCTTATTTCTAAATTGGCGTTGTAGCCTAGCACCAGTAAAAATAAAGCGCTATAGGTTTGATACCTTACACCCACTTCAAAAGAGGCTAATTTGTCGGCGGATAGCACTTTTTTTAAGGCATGAGCCCCAAAAGCACCAAGAATAATGGCAAGCATTCCAAAGGCAGCCCCTGCAATAATTACGCAATTGTTAGTCATGCCGTAAAGGTAGCGAAATAAGGCAGAAAGATAAGTTAAGGAATTGTCTAAAACATGGCGGCGTCATTTCGAGCGAAACGTAATGTAGTCGAGAAATCTTTGAATGAGGTAGTTGCATTTTAAAAGATTTCTCCATTTCGCTACGCTCCAGTCGAAATGACGTCGCCATACCTTTACTTCCCTAAAGCTTTTCTTACTTGAGGTGCAATTTTATCTCCAAAAATTTCAATGGACTTCATCATGTGCTGGTGTGAAGGTGCGCCTACGTCCATGTGTGCGGAGAAGCGCGTTAAGCCAAATAACTCCTGCATCTGTAAAATTTTATCCGCGGCTTCATTGGCGTCTCCAATGATCAAAGCACCATGTTTTGAACGTCCGTAGTCAAATTGTCCACGTTGGAATGGCGGCCAGCCTCTTGATTTACCTATTCTATCCATCTGTGCTGAGTAAACAGGGTAGTAATAGTCAGCCGTAGCTTGGCTTTCTTCTCCAAAAAACGAATGCATATGCACACCTACTTTGAATTTACTCATGTCATGGCCGTTGTCTTCGTAAGCTTGTTTGTAATATTCGAATAGTGGTTGAAATTGTGCCGGATTACCACCAATAATGGCAAACATTACCGGCAAGCCTAATTTCCCTGCCCTTACTACGGAATTAGGAGTTCCACCTACAGCTACCCAAATGTTTAAATGGTCATTTACCGCACGAGGTAAAACCTGTTGTTCTTTTAGTTCTGGTCTAAATTTCCCTTTCCATGAAATGGTATCCTGTTGGTTGATTTTCACCAAAAGGTTCAATTTCTCCTCAAAAAGTTCGTCATAATCGGCCAAGTTATAGCCAAATAAAGGAAACGATTCGATAAAACTGCCGCGACCAGCCATTAATTCGGCTCTGCCGTTTGAGATTAAATCGACGGTAGCAAAACTTTGATAAAGCTTTACAGGATCAGATGAACTCAATACCGAAACAGCACTTCCCAACTTGATGTTTTTAGTTACCGTGGCTGCTGCGGCCAAAATAATTTCTGGGGTTGATACCGCATAATCTGGACGATGATGCTCGCCGATACCATAAAAATCTAAACCCACTTGATCCATGAGTTTAATTTCTTCTATAATTTCCTGTAAACGCTGTTGTGCTGGTTGTGCTTGACCGTTGGCGTCAATCTGTAAATCGCCGAACATTCCGATGCCTAATTCCATAAATTTCCTTTCTTTGCTACAAAGATAACTTCAATATAGGGTCAAAGTTTTTGATGTATGTTAAGAAATGTATGGGAGGATTAGGTTTAGGTCTTCGATTGTAATCAAAAAGTTTACGAAGCAATCTCAAAAAGAAGCTCAATTAATATTGAATTCTGATATTTTTACAAACTTCGATTGACAAAATCAAATACCTTTTCAGTCTGACCAGGCTCAAACCAAGCAGTGTCCTCATCTTTTCTAAACCATGTCAATTGCCTTTTGGCAAAGCGACGGGTATTCTGTTTGATTTTATCAATAGCCGTAACTAAGTCAGTTTTTCCATCCAAATAGTCGAAAATTTCAGCATAACCAACTGTTTTTAGCGCATTGAGTTCTTTATAGGCTGCAAGTGATTTTACTTCTTCAACTAAACCACTTTCAACCATCACATCAACTCGATGGTTGATTTGGTTATAAAGCTTTTCCCGTTCGGTATTTAAGCCTATTTTGATGATATTGAACGGACGCTCTTTTTTGTTGGAAGTGAGAAAGGAGCTTAGCTTTTGTCCGGTAGAGAGCACAACTTCTAAACCGCGGATCATGCGTTGTGGATTGCTTTGGTCTACTTTCTCGAAATATTCAGGGTCAAGCGATGCCAATTGAGTTCTGATGCTTTCAATTCCCTCGTTTGCAAATTGTTGGTTAAGCTCTTCACGGATATTGAGGTCAATTTCCGGCATGTCATCTAAGCCGTTACAAATGGCATTAATGTACAGCCCAGAACCTCCAACCATGATCAATATATCATGTTTTGTAAACAATTTTTCCATCAAAGCTAAGGCTTGTACCTCAAAATCGCCAGTACTAAAAAGTTGTGTAACGCTATGTGAATTAATGAAATGATGAGGTGCGGCTGCCAGTTCCTCTTCCGAAGGCTTGGCAGTTCCAATACTCATTTCTTTAAAAAACTGCCTAGAATCGGCGGAAATGATTTCTGTTTGATAATGTTGGGCCAAATCAATAGCCAACGAAGTTTTTCCAATTGCCGTTGGCCCAACGATTACGATTAGTGTTTTTTGTGCCATTTGGGTTACGGGTTATGGGTTGAAAGTTGTGAGATTTACTGACACACTACAGACTTTCTAGTCTTTAAGCTTTCGAACTAATAATCGTCTTTATCGTTGCCGTAGTCGTCGTTACCGTAATCATCTTCGCCATCGCCATATTCATCTTCTTGCTCTTCGTCTTCCTCGTCATTTTCTTCTTCCTGAGCATTGATTCCTCTGCCACCCATGGCTTCAAGTTCGTCAGTATCCTCTGGTACAAAATCCATTTCGTTTAAGAAATCAAAATCGTTATCAACAGCAGAACTGCTGGCGGCAATACTCTCTATATTGGTTTTATCGATGATTTTTGGCGCTTCACCAATGCTTTTTACCAAGTAAGGGTATTCGATTTTAGGGTCGTTGTCCAATATGATTTTGATCAGCTCTACATGGAAATCATATGGCCTATCAAAATTATAGATGTAATAAAATTTCTGATGTGGATCTTCAATAAAGTTACTCAACTTTGATTTTTCCATCAAAGTTACGCCATTATCAATTTTACGTTGTGAAGGATGTATGGCAATCTCTTCGCCTTTGATCCAATTATCGGTACTTACGTAAAATGATGAAGATTTATCAGCGTTGTATCCAGTGCTGCGGTGTATAGCCCTATGTAAATCTTCAAAAGTTTGGTTGCTCTTGATATCAATCTCGCGTGTAATATCGTCGTAATCTTCAAAAGAAACTCTAAATCTATAAATGGCCATGTCCTATATACTGCTTTGTTGTGGCGTAAAAATAAAAAAAAACTTCGAAGTCAGGAAGTCCGAAAGCGTGTTCTACGATGTATAACACTAATCGTTAAATCGTGTTTTGTAAAACTAAAATTGAGAATCAAACTGGGCTCAAGCCTAACTCTTTGGCTTTTTGGAGCATATAGCTAAAAGCTTCCTCGTAACTGTTGGTGATGTCGCCTTCTAAAATTGCCTCTCGGATGGCATTTTTTAAGAGGCCCACTTCTTTGCCCGCTGTGAGTCCAAAAGTTTGCATAATGTCGTTCCCTGAAATTGGAGGTTGCCAGTTGCGCAGCTGATCGCGTTCTTCTACATCTTTGAGCTTTTGTTTAACCAATTCAAAGTTGTTGCGATATTTTTTGACTTTGTACTCGTTTTTGGTGGTGATGTCTGCATTGCAAAGCAACATCAAACTATCTATGTCTTCGCCCGCTTCAAATAGCAAACGTCTTACTGCCGAATCGGTCACAATATCCTGTGCCAATACGATAGGACGTAAGTGTAGCAACACTAATTTCTGCACAAACTTCATTTTGTCGTTCAAAGGAAGTTTTAGCTGCGCAAAAATCTGGGGAACCATGCGGGCTCCTCTATCTTCATGTCCATGGAAAGTCCAGCCATGACCTTCTTCAAAACGTTTGGTCGCAGGTTTGGCAATATCGTGTAGAATGGCGGCCCAACGTAACCAAAGGTCATCAGTGGTTTGACAAATGTTGTCCAAAACCTCAAGGGTGTGGTAAAAATTGTCTTTATGGCCACGGCCTTTGATCACATCTACCCCATAAAGTTTGGCCATTTGCGGAAAAATCAATTCCAACAGTCCGGTATCAAATAGGTAATTGAAACCGATAGAAGGTTTTTTGGAAAGGATAATCTTATTTAACTCATCGCTGATGCGCTCCTTTGAAACGATTTTTATCCGTTCTTTTTGCGATTTAATGGCATCAATGGCCGTTTGGTCTATGGTGAAATTGAGTTGGGTCGCAAAGCGAATGGCACGCATCATGCGCAATGGGTCATCAGAAAAGGTAACCACAGGGTCCAATGGCGTCCGGATGAGTTTGTTCTCTAAATCTTCCAAACCATTAAAAGGGTCAACCACTTTCCCAAAGTTTAATTGATTTAGGGAGATTGCCAAAGCGTTAATGGTAAAGTCCCTACGTAATTGATCATCTTCTAATGTGCCATCTTCTACAATTGGTTTACGGGAATCTGCTCTGTAGCTTTCTTTACGAGCACCTACAAATTCCACTTCCAAATCTGAATGCTTTAACATGGCAGTGCCAAAATTCTTAAAAACAGCAACTGTTGTTTTCAACTTTTGACCAACTTTTTCGGCAAATCCAATCCCATTGCCAAGTACCACTACATCAATATCCTTAGATGGACGGTTTAAGTAAAGGTCGCGTACAAATCCTCCAATCACGTAGATTTCAGTGCTTGTTTTTTCAGCAGTTTCGGCTAATACTTTAAATATAGGAGCTTCCATCTTATTTAATGGAAAGTTAGTGTCGCCAGTCTGTGGATTGGTTTGCATATTGGGTGCAAAGGTAAGAAAAACCCCTAAATCCTCTAAAGGGGACTTTTAAAGAGGTGATAAAAATAATTGAGTATACTCGAATACGCTGAAATTTACTTTCTGATAAACTCAAATTGCCCACCGGGCCCTAATTTGACAATGGTAGAAGGTTGTTTAGGTGTTCTATTTTCTTGTTCCAAATCAATAATATAGTCCACCGCTTCCTTAACTTCGTCACTTATTTCATCGAAAAACTTGGGAGTAGGTTGACCGCTGATGTTGGCAGAAGTAGATACAATAGGTTTGCGGAAACGTTGGATCAACTGTTGGCAAAAATCATGTTTCGGTATTCTAATTCCTACACTGCCATCTGCATTGATGACATTAGTGGCCAGATTTTTTGCATTGGAGAATACTACCGTTAATGGTTTTTCAGCATACTCAATTAGGTCATAAGCTACTTCAGGTACGTCGTTAACGTAGCTTTGCAGTTTATTATCGGTGTCAAGTAGTACAATTAAGCTTTTTTGGGCTGGTCGGCCTTTGATTTCGTTTACTTTTGCTACTGCCTCCAGATTGGTCGCATCGCAGCCCAAGCCCCATACCGTATCGGTAGGATAAAGGATTACACCGCCGTTTTTTAAAACCTCTAAAGCTTTATTGATTTCTTCTTTCATTACCATTTAACAAAGTTAAGCATTACGACTTAAGCTTATCTACCTAATTTATTACATTTTTTACACTAACATTTGACTTGTAGATGTGTTAAAACTAAGTTGAAGCCGAAAATTATGGGTAAATTTATACTAATCAATAAAAGTATCACGAAACACGCAAATGTTATGAACTCGATTAAAAAATGGGGCAGTTTTCTAGTAGTTGTTATGCTACTGGGCGCCTGTACAAGTTTACGCGTTGCTTCAGATTTTGATAAAGACGCGAATTTTAAAAGCTATAAAACCTATAATTTTTACGAAAAGGGATTAGAGAAGTTAGAGGTAAATGGCTTGGATAAAAAAAGAATGATGGCTGCTGTAGATGCAGAAATGCAAGCTAAAGGTTTTACGAAGGCCGCTAAACCAGATTTATTTGTCAATCTAATTGTGGTAAAACGCGAACGTACCGATGTGTACGATAATGGCTTTTACAGCCCATGGGGATGGCGAGGAGGCTGGGGTTGGGGCTGGGGTCCATTTTGGGGCGGCGGAATGCGTACCATTGACCGTTACCAAGAAGGATTGTTTGTCATCGATTTCTTAGATCCAAAAACGAAAATGCATGTTTGGCATGGCCGCGGTGATGGATTTAATTTGGATAGCTTTAAAAATAGGGAAGAAAGAATTAACGAAGGCGTGAAAGAAATTTTAGCACAATATCCTCCGCATTCTTCAAATTAGTTATGGGTTACAGGCTGTGAGTTATGAGCTTTTTCTCCCGTAACTCCCAACCTGTAACTCTCAACCAAAATTAAACAGCTACATTGTTTTCTCTCAATGCGTCGTTAAGAGAAGTCTTTTTATCTGTTGATTCTTTACGTTTTCCAATGATGATGGCACATGGCACTTGATATTCGCCAGCTGGGAATTTCTTAGTGTATGAACCAGGAATAACTACTGAACGGGCTGGAACAATGCCTTTGTATTCTACAGGCTCTGGACCAGTTACATCAATGATTTTGGTAGAAGCAGTTAATACTACGTTAGCCCCTAATACCGCTTCTTTTTCTACACGTACACCTTCTACCACAATTGCCCTTGAACCCAAGAAACAATCATCTTCGATAATTACTGGAGCAGCTTGTACTGGTTCTAAAACACCACCAATACCAACACCACCGCTTAAGTGTACACGTTTACCAATTTGAGCGCATGAACCAACAGTAGCCCAAGTATCTACCATCGTACCTTCGTCAACATAAGCACCAATATTTACGTAAGAAGGCATCATGATTACACCTGGAGCCAAGAAAGCACCGTAACGGGCACTTGCCATAGGCACTACACGCACACCTTTTTCTTTATAGTCGGTTTTCAGATCCATTTTATCGTGGAAAACAAAAGGACCAGCTTTAGTTTCACCCATTTGCTTGATTGGGAAATAAAGGATTACCGCTTTTTTTACCCATTCATTAATACCCCAACCGTTTAAAATTGGTTCAGCCACTCTGATTTCGCCGCAATTAAGTTGTTGGATAACGGTTTCAATAGCTTCTGAATATTCTTTGTATTGTAATAAGCTTCTGTCTTCCCAAGCTTCTTCTATTTGTTTTTTTAGTTCAGCAATCATTGTATTTTAAAAATTTATGCAAAATAAGTCTTTATAAATTAAAAGTTAAAGGTTAAACGCTAAAAGTTAGATTTCGATAGCCTGATTTGTTAGTCTAATTGCTAAATACTAAAATTAACTGCCCAATATTGTTTAATTTTGAGCTTATGGGAGAAGCAGAGAAACTACGTGTAGATAAATACCTTTGGGCTATTCGCATTTTTAAAACTAGAAGCTTGGCTACTGATGCCTGTAAAGCTGGACGTGTAAAGTTGAATGGACAAAATATCAAGCCATCGGCAATTGTAAAAATCGGGGATGTGTATCAAGTTAGCAAAGGTGTTGAAAGAAAAGTGATTGAGGTGCTAGATTTTTCTTATAACCGCACAGACGCTAAAATTGCTGTAACCAAATACAAGGATTTAACACCTGTAGAAGAAACTCACGCGTTTAAATCGGTGTTTCATGCACCTACTTTAAGAAGAGATAGAGGGACCGGAAGACCAACGAAAAAAGACCGCCGTGAAACGGATGATTTATTGGATACTTTTTTTGAAGAGGACTAGTTTTTTAAAGTAAAAAGAATAATTGAACCATCTAAAATATCTTAGTTCATTTTAGGGTGATTTGCTTAGCTGCTCTTAGATGCCTAAGGTGGTAAAATTATTTAAAATATCTAAGACATCCTAGTTCATTTTAGAGTGATTTGCTTAGATGTTCTTAGGTGTCTAAGGTGGTAAAAACTATTTAACCATCTAAGATATTCTAGTTCATTAGGTTGTAGTGCTACGGTGTTCTAAAGTGGTAAAAACAAATTACTTCTTTTTGCCCTTAGCTAAATTCTGTGCTACGCAAAAATCTACTAGTTCTTTAATCAAATCCATGGGTAATGGCTGATCAATAGGGAATTGCACCGTTCCTTTGGAAGTATGGTAAGCTTTCAACTTATCTGCGAAAACTTCAATGGCCTTGCTTCCTGGATAAAGACCAATATGATTTTTATAAGCTGCAAAGTGGACAAGGTTTCCATTTAAGGTAAAAGTTGGAATGCCATAGCCTATTTTTTGTTTGGCATCCGGAACCATTTGCTGTAAATCCTCTCTTAATTGTTGCAATATCTTTTGGGTTTCCAAAGGAAAGGACAAAATGTATTCGTCAACGGTGGTATATTTTTCCATATGTGCTTATTTAGGAGACATTAAGGTATGAAGAAAAAATAAGATGGTCAGCTTTAAGGTTTAGTGATTCCGCTTAATGTCCCTTAACTTCTTAATGATTCAAATTAATTTAACACCTTAGCTCATAAGTTTGGTTATACGCAACTAAAAATGTTGTTAAATGAAAAACATTAAGAAATGAAGAAAAGAGGACTTAATGTTCCTTAATGGTTCAAAAAACTAAAATGTCCTTAAATGTCTTAGGTGATTAAAAGAATAAAACAACTTACAACTTCTTTGCTTCATTCCAGTACACATCCATTTCGGCCAAGGTCATATCCTGCAAAGCCTTTCCACTTTCTTTGGCTTTTTCTTCCAAATATTGGAAACGTTTAATGAATTTCTTATTTGTTTTTTCTAAAGCATTTTCTGGGTTGATGTCGATAAAACGAGCATAGTTGACTAGGGAGAAAAGAAGGTCGCCAAATTCTCCTTCGGCTTTTTCAATATCTATTTCTTTACCTTCAGCAATATTAAACTCATTTTTAAACTCCTGTAGTTCTTCCTCTACCTTTTCCCAAACTTGTTGCTTTTCCTCCCAATCAAAGCCAACTCCTCTAGCTTTTTCCTGAATGCGACTAGCTTTTACCAAGGCAGGTAAAGAAGTGGGTACCCCTGCCAGTACAGATTTGTTCCCTTCCTTGAGTTTCAGTTTTTCCCAATTCTGTTTTACTTGCTCTTCAGTGTCAGCTTCAACGTCTCCGTAAATATGTGGGTGCCTGTTGATCAATTTATCACACACCCCATTAAGTACATCGGTAATGTTGAACTCATTTTGCTCACTTGCAATTCTAGCATAAAAAACAAGGTGCATCATCACATCGCCCAATTCCTTTTTGATTTCCTGCATATCACCATCTAAAATGGCATCAGAAAGTTCATAGGTTTCTTCAATGGTTAAATGTCTTAAAGTCTCCATGGTTTGTTTTTTATCCCATGGGCATTGCGTACGCAAGGTATCGAGCACGTTTAACAATCTTAAAAAAGCACCTTCGGCAGATGGCGAACTTAAAGGAGGGATATTTGCAGGCATAGTTTAAATGATGTTAAATGCAATTAAAATAGTGGTCAGCGATAAGATAACCAGTCCACAAAGAAATAAAACATCGGCCAGTTTTTCCAATTTAACTGAGCGTATTTCATTTCTACTCCTGATAGATAAAAAAGAAAATAGGCAACTGCTCATGAAACACATGATGGCCAAAGCAGCTCCTTCGTCAATAAAACTGGCCTCGTTAAACTTGTTGATTTTCGACGAAGTAAGTACTACAAAGCAGAAACCCAATAGGTTGGCCGACGTGCTGAGGATATGGGTTGATTTTGAAGACGGTTCGTTGCTTTTATTCATCTGCTTCAACTTTCTTCTTTTTAGCAAAAAACGGCGTCTTCTTTTTTCGTATCACCATTTTTTGTTCTTCTCCTAGCAAAATGGCCCAAGCCTGTAAATTGTCTACCTTTTGAAAAATAATTTTGAGCATTGCCAAATAAGGCATACAAAGAAACATTCCCGAAATTCCCCATAACATTTCGCCAACAACAATCCCAATAAAAGCAATCAGGGCATTAATTTTAACTTTCGAGCCCACAATTAAAGGCATTAAGATGTTACCATCAATAGCATGTACACCAGCATAGGCCAACAATACAAATAAAGCTTTGGTGGCACCAGCCGTAGCAAAAGTTATCAGTACACTAATGATCAGCGCAATAGAAATGCCCAAATAAGGAATGATATTGAAAATGCCGGCAACTAAGCCTAATAAAATGGCATATTTTACATCTAAAATGGAAAGCGTAAGGATCATGAGTATACTTACAATGATCATTTGAATGAAAAGCCCAGTAATGTATTTTTTGATGATATGCTGTATCTCGTTAATCGTCTCGGTTACTTTGATCCTATGGTCTTCTATAAAAACAGAGGTTAAAAACTTGTATAACAAGCGCCTGTAGTTCAATAGAAAGAAGGTGAATAATAGCGTAAAAGCAACAAATAATAAACTTGAGGATAGGGTAATAAGTGTACTGCCTATAACCGTAGCGCTGGTAGCGAGAGCTTTTTCGGCGCTGTCGGCCAAGTAAGTTTCCTGTTTGCTGATGTTAATGCTAAATGTTTTGGATATCCAATATTGCAGTTCGTGGAAAGAGTTGGTTACCTGTTTTTCAAGCAAAGGCCAATCGCTCCAAAGTTCACCAAGTTGCATGGCAAAAAAATGGCCTATCCCATAAAGTACGCCCAACATGATAATTACCGTGAGCAAAGTAGCCAAGCTTCTTCTTAAACGTGCTTTAGTTTCTAAAAAATTAGCCAGTGGCAACATTAAAAAGGCCAATAGTAATGAAAATAGAAGTGGCGAAAGCAAGCTTTTTCCAATAATAGCCAGATAGCCCAGCATCAGAATGGAAAGGAGAGCGAGGGTAAGTCTAACGATGAATGGTAGTTGTATTTGCATGCTGTTTGTTTAACAGGAATAAATTACGAAAAAATCTACAACTTAGACAGTTATTTGCCTAAATGGTTTTATAAGCTCTCAACATTTCTCTCTTTCCAGGCGCTCCTGGAAGTTTCTCAATATCAAAACCGCAACTTTTAACGGCCCTTTTTAAATTGCCCGTTATGGCGTAGGTCACAAAAATGCCCCCTGTTTTTAAAAAACTGCAAGCATGGGCAATGATTTCGTTGGTCCATAATTCAGGCTGGTGCCTTACCGAAAAAGCATCGTAATAAAGTACGTCAAAACTCTTTTCCATTGAAAAATTCTGCAATGTGGTATGGCTAATTTCTAGTTCGCAGTTGGTTGATAGTTGTACTTTATTGTTGATTGCTGTTTCATATTTTTCAAAAAAACACTCCCAAATGGCAGGCGAAACATATTGGTTGTACCCTGTAGAAGCAATGGTTGCAGCCGGTAAAGGAAAGGCCTCAATGGAATGGTAGTTCAGTTTTTTATTGACTTCTTCACAATGTGCATAGCTCAGCAAAAAATTAAGTCCCGTCCCAAAACCAACCTCTAAAATATTGATTGAATTAGCATCTGATTTCTCAAGACCATGCTTTAAACCTGCTTCAATAAATACATGTTTACTTTCTTGCAGTGCGCCATGTGCCGAATGGTAATGCTCGCCAATTTCTTCATTGAACAAAGTGTTGGAACCATCGGCGGTTGGAGTGAGGATGTTCATGTAGCAAAATTAAATTTTAATTGTCGGATTGCTACATTGTTTTGTTGCTCGATTTTGGAAAGGTGATTTTCTGCATTTTAAATTCTGTACCCCCGCTTTACGCTGTATCTTTCCGCTTCGCTACAAGGATGTCGCTTCAATCGGGTTTAATGAGCCTAAACCCTGTGCAATACACTTGCTTTATAAACCCGATTGTAGCGCCTGCCTGCGGTAGGCAGGAAAATACTTTTTGGTTTGTGTCATTCTGAGCGTAGCGAAGACCGTGAAGCAGCTACGAAGTAAATCTGCAAGTTAAGCATTACAGAAAGAGATTCCTCGTGCCTCGGAATGACAGCAAGAAGATTCACAAAAAGATTGTAGCAAAAAGCGGGAGTATCGATGAATAGCGACACTGTATTTGCTTTTCAAATAATTAGTGAACTAATAAGTGTTCTTTTATCTTTGTTTATTAATCTTATCAAAATGGATATCGAAAGCTTTAGGGAATTTTGTTTAACTCTGCCAGGAACTACTGAGGGAATGAAATGGGACCATCTTTGTTTTATGATCGAAGAGAAAATATTTGTACTAGTTGATTTAGATACCCATGGGTTTTGTATGAAATGTACACCAGAGGAGTTTGACGATTTAGCTGCAAGAGATGGCGTGAAACAGGCTCCACATTTTGCTAAAAAACAATGGGTTTTTGTGGATAGGTTAGATGTGTTTGGGATGCAGGAGCTAAAACAAAGAATAGAAAGGTCTAGAGAGCTGGTGTTAAGTAAACTGCCAAAGAAAACGCAAGCAAAATATAGTTAATTAGCTAATTCGAAATTATCAAATTAGCTAATTATCAAATACTGGAATATAGTCCCTACTTGCGATGTTCGCTAAAAAACTCCCATATGGCTTGGTTTGCATCTAATTTTTGATGCGTATAGCCCAATGGAAGCCCAATGTTGAAAGGACTTGCACCTGGCCAGGTATGCCCTCCATTTTTGATGCTTAATAACTTAACGGCTGCATCTTTGTTTTTTGCCTCCATAAAAGTGATGTCAGTGTTTTTGGCATCGTATTTTACTGTTTTTTCACTGGTATTGGCTGTAATGTTATTTTTTTCTTTCCAATAATTGAGTGTATTCAATGCTGAGGCATAGCCTTTATCCTTGCCATCATATTTCACTACTTCATCGGCAGTGCCGTGTATTTGCATTACCGAAATTTTATGCTTTGATTGGTTGTAGTATTTTACCGAATCGGGGAGTGGTGCGCCTACAGAAGCTACTGCTGCAAAAACATCACCCATTTCTGCTGCGATTCTTTGACAAAAGAAACCACCTCTGGATAATCCCGTAGCATATATTGCTTTTTCATCAATTTTGTACTTGCTCTTTAAAACCGTAATCAGCTCTTTAACAAATCCTACGTCGTTTGTCCCTTTTTGATAAGACATTTCAAAGCCTACATTCCAATCTTTGTTTATGCCTAATGGATAAACTACAATAAATTGATATTTATCTGCGGTAGTATTCATGTTGGTATAAAACATGTGCTCTACATGGGTCATTCCGCTACCGTGAAAGTTGAGTACTACGGGAAGATTTTTGTTCGTGTTGTTGTTTTGTTGGGGAACGTAAACAATGTACTCTCTGTTTTGTCCTTCAAATTTTAAACGTTGTCTTTGTGCTTTAGTTGTTGCCAAAAATCCGGTCATTAGCAACAATAATAAGATACTTCTCATATTTTGTTTTTTCTTTCAAAGAGAAATCTTATTTGCACTAAAAGCTGACGGAATTATCATTTACTCAATGTTAATGGTCATTTTACACTGCTTCTTGTAGGCAATAGGAGTGAGCTTATTGAATTTTCTGAAAGCTTCGTTAAAACTACTTAAACTGTTAAAACCTACTTCGTAGGCTATAGCAGCAATGGTATACTGCTCAAATTTTGGTTCATGAAGCATTTCTTTAGCCGCCTCAATTCTATAGTGATTGACAAAAGTATTGAAGTTGTTGCCAAAATTGGAATTAACGGCCATTGACAGTTTATGGGGAGAGGTTTTGAGCTGGGCGCTTAATGATTTTAAGGAAATATTACTGTTTTTATATCCTCCATTTTTTACTAGCGTTAAAACTTCTTGGTAAAGTAGTTTAGCTTCTCCTTCTTCAATGGCAGTTGTTTTATATTTTAAGATGCCAATTTTCTCTAGATAGGCATTTTTGAAGGCTACAAAGGCAATTGCAAAGATTAGGATGGAATAGGAAACCGGACCAATAATGTAAGGTATACTGTCTTCAAATAAATTTGATACATAAATGAACCATATCAATACTAATGCGGTGGCGAGAATTTTTAGCCATTTTGCGGTTTCATCTTTTTGGACTTTCCCCACGGCATGTATTTTAGTGGAAGCCAGTGCTAAATAAACTAAATAATGACCATAATAAATGATGAACAAACCAATGAAAAAAGAGGTTGGCAGTTCTTTAATCAAGTCTTTTGTGATCATTAAACTAAAAAATAACGCAGGAATAAATGGTAGGAAATGAACGGTATGTTTTAAGCTAAGTTTATCATTGGGAGTCAGTACTATTTTAGTGTATAGGTAAAACAATGGCCCCAAAATGAGTTGGGTACTTAGCCCAATAAAAATTAGGCGCAGATCAATACCATTGCCCAGTTCCATAAATACGGATTTTCCAACTCTGAAAGATAATACAAGTATCAAAAGACTAAGCAACTTGTTGGCTACCTTATTGCCTTTGCGGTAAGTCCATAGGAATATGAATAATAATATGCCCAATAATACACCAAAGCCACTAGCTAATATTAAAATGATCTGTTGGTGCGGCATAACTAATTGGTTTAGATGAGTTGATTTGCTTAGATACAAAAATAGCCATCCTTATTTAAGATGGCTATTTCTATTTGATAATTACCAGAGTTTAATTCTGTCTTCTGGTTTTTTGTAAAGTTTATCACCAGGTTGTACATCAAAAGCTTTATACCAAGCGTCCATGTTTACCGGCGCACCAATGGTTCTGTAAGGACCAGGTGAGTGGGTGTCAGTTTTAATCAGCTGTGCAGCAGTTTCAGGTAACACATTGCCTCTCCAAACCTGTGCCCAAGCTAAAAAGAAACGTTGGTCAGGCGTAAATCCATCAATTTTCTCATTGCTTTGACCTTGTTTAGTCATTTTAAAAGCAGTATAAGCAGCATTTAAGCCACCCAAATCACCAATATTTTCGCCCATGGTGAATTTACCATTTACGTGAATGGTGTCTAAAACAGTGTATTTGTCAAATTGCTCGCCTAATAATTTTGTTTTGGCGTTAAATTTAGCTCTGTCTTCATCTGTCCACCAATTTTTCAAATTACCATCTTTATCGTACTGGCTACCAGTATCATCAAAACCATGGCTCATTTCGTGACCAATTACAGCTCCAATACCACCATAGTTAATGGCATCATCAGCATCTGGATGGAAGAAAGGAAATTGTAGGATACCCGCAGGGAAAACAATTTCGTTCAAGGTTGGGCTGTAGTAAGCATTTACCGTTGGAGGAGTCATGCCAAAACGCTCTCTGTCTACAGGTTTGCCTAATTGACCAATGTTTTCGGCGTAAGCCCATTTGCTAGCATTACGTAAGTTTTGGAAATAAGTAGTTCTGCTGATGGTTAAACCATCATAGTTTCTCCATTTAGTAGTATAACCAACTTTTGGTCTAAATGCATGAAGTTTAGCCAAGGCTTTTTGCTTGGTTTCGTCGCTCATCCATTCTAAACCTTTAATACGGATTTCGAAAGCTTTACGAAGATTAGCAATCAATTCATCCATACGAGCCTTTGCTGCTGGCTTGAAATATTTAGCTACGTACAACTGACCTAACAAATCACCCAATACGCCATCAGTTAACGATGACATGCGTTGCCAACGTGGAGTTTGAACTTTTTGTCCAGTTTGAGCTTGCGTGAAGGCAAAATTAGCTTTCACAAAAGGAGAGCTTAAGCTACCTGCAGAACCTTTTAAAATGTTCCACTCTAAATAAGTTTTCCAATCGGCAACTGAAGTAGTAGTTAATAAGTTATTTAGCGATTTAAAAAACGCCGGTGAATTTACCAAAACAGTATCTTGGCCAGTAACTTTTAACTGGGTTAATGTGTTTGTCCAATTAATGTTAGGAATTACCTTATTAAAATCTGCAACAGTTAATTTGTTATAGGTTTTGTAAGGATCACGCATTTCTAAACGGCTCATTTGCGCTTCTGCTAAGGCCTTTTCAATGGTGAAAACCGTTTTTGCTTTTTGTTGTGCGACAGCATCGGTATAACCGATCAATTTGAAAAGCGAGGTCATATAAGTGTCGTAAGCTTCTCTTATTTTCACACTGCGGCTGTCGTCTTTCAAATAATAGTCTCTATCGCCAAGAGTGGTTCCACCTTGTGAAATATTGACCATGTATTTGTTTACATTTTTTCTGTCTTGCCCAACACCAAAACCGTAAAGTGCACCACCAAGTCCGTTAGTACGCATGTAGGTAGTGAAGTTCAGTACATCTTGAAGCGTGTTGATTTGCTTCACTTTTTCTAAATCGGCTTTAATTGGGGTGTAACCTAATTTTTCGATGGTTACACTGTCCATAGCTGCTGCATAGAAATCGCCAACACGTTTAGTTACTGAACCTGCGGGAGCAGATTTGTCAGCCGCCGCAGCTTCTACTAAGCTTCTTACCGCATTTACGTTGAAGTCACGTAGTTCATTGAAAGAACCCCAGCGAGTTTCTTTGGCCGGAACTGGATTGTTTTTTACCCAAGTGCCACTGGCATACTGATAAAAATCATCTCCAGGTTTTACATTTAAATCCATGTTCGCTGGATCAATAAACTTTTTGATGGGAGTTTGGGCATTTGCAACGCCTACAGTAACAACACCAAGGGCTGCAAAAAAAGTTTTAAACTGATTAATATTCATTTTTCTTTTTGTGATAAGTTAGTCATAAATGCCATCGCCAATTTCGTAAAGAAATGGCGTAAAAAGACATGGCCTTCATTAATGATTAAATTTAAAGGATGAAAATTAGCGAAAATGAAAATGTGATTGGTATTATTAATAGAAATATTACTTATTAAACCAGTAATAAAGTTTTGCTAGCCCTATTTTACGTAGCAGCTCATTAGCAATGTAAGATAATCTAAAAGACTTCATATCGGAATACTTATCTAATACATTTAACATAGTTTAACACTTTTTATTGTATGAGCTAGAAAAATAATGTGACATAAATAAGATTGATTAGTCGGTAAAAAGCGTAGTTTTGAATAATTCTAAATAATAAATATGGCACCACATCAAAATCATAACGAAGATGGTTGCTGCGGACATCAGCGCCAAGAAAAACATCAAAATCATAACGAGGACCATGGTCACGATCATAACCACGGCGATTCTTCTTCTTTTAAAACTTACCTGCCTGTTATCATTTGTTTAGCATTGTTATTAACCGCTATTGCATTTGATCAATTAGCTTTTTCCTTTTTTACAGACTATTTAAGATTGATATGGTACTTGGTAGCTTATTTTTTAGTGGCTTGGCCAGTAATTAAAGAGGCTGTTACGACCATTGCAAAAGGCGATATTTTCACCGAATTTCTTTTAATGACTTTGGCAACTATAGGGGCTTTGGCTTTGGGCGAATATCCAGAAGCTGTAGCGGTAATGTTGTTTTATAGCATCGGAGAACTTTTTCAAGCTGCGGCGGTGAATAAGGCTAAAAATAATATTAAATCTCTATTGGATGTACGTCCGGATACAGCTACGGTATACAGAAATGCCGAGTATCAAACGGTGAAACCCCAGGAGGTTGAAATTGGGGAAACATTACAATTAAAGGCAGGAGAAAAAGCGGCTTTGGATGGAGAATTGATAAGTGACAGTGCCAGTTTTAACACCGCAGCATTAACAGGGGAGAGTAAACCAAGCACGTTAAGAAAAGGGGATACAGTATTGGCAGGAATGCTCAATTTAGATGGCGTAATAAACTTGAAAGTAACCAAACGTTTTGAAGATAGTGCGCTTTCCAGAATTTTAGATCTGGTACAAAACGCAAGTGCTAAAAAAGCGAAAACCGAATTGTTGATCCGCCGCTTTGCCAAAATCTACACTCCAATTGTGTTCTTTTTAGCTGTAGCATTGGTATTTGTGCCGTATTTTTTTGTAGCTGATTATCAATTTAATGATTGGTTATATCGAGCTTTGGTTTTCTTGGTGATTTCTTGCCCCTGCGCTTTGGTGATATCCATTCCGTTGGGATATTTTGGAGGTATTGGCGCAGCTTCGGCAAATGGTATTTTGTTTAAAGGTTCAAATTATTTGGACCTGATTACCAAAGTAAATACAGTAGTATTAGATAAAACGGGAACCTTAACTCAAGGTGTTTTTAAAGTGAACGAAATAAAAGCTGAAATTCCGGAACAGGATTTTCTAGCTTATTTGGCCAGTCTCGAAAGCCAATCAACCCATCCCATTGCAAAGGCTGTAGTGGCACATGCCAATATGAAGGAGTTATTGCCCGTAAATGATGTAAAGGAAATTGCTGGCCATGGCTTAACGGCCAAAGTTGGCGATGCCGAGGTAATGGCTGGTAACGGTAAATTATTAAAACAGTTTAAAATATCTTATCCTGATGCATTGGACCAAAAAGTTGAAACCACTGTTTTATTAGCGGTAAATGGAAAATATGCAGGGTTTGTAAGCATAGCCGATGAGGTAAAGCCAGATGCAAAACAGGCCATTAAAGCTTTGCATAATGCTGGAGTTGATCGTATTGTAATGCTTAGTGGTGATAAAGCCGCAATTACCCAAAAGGTAGCTGATGATTTAGGAGTAGACCAGGCTCATGGTGATTTATTGCCTGAAGGTAAGGTAGCGCAATTGGAAGCCATTAAAAAAGATGCGGGCAGGATCGTAGCTTTTGTAGGCGACGGCATTAATGATGCGCCAGTGTTAGCGTTAAGCGATGTAGGTATGGCTATGGGGGCTTTAGGAAGTGATGTAGCCATAGAAACTGCCGATGTAGTGATCCAAAATGATATGCCAAGTAAAATTGCTACGGCCATTCAAATTGGCCGAGCAACCAAGAAAATAGTTTACCAGAACATTAGCTTGGCTTTTGGTGTAAAAGCCGTAGTACTTATTTTGGGAGCTGGTGGTTTGGCAACCATGTGGGAAGCTGTTTTTGCAGATGTGGGTGTTGCATTTTTAGCTATTTTGAATGCCGTTCGTATCCAACGAATGAAATTTTAGTTCCTCTAGGTAATTTCTTATATTTGGGTATGCCCAATGTAAAAACATATCCAGAACCTGATGATAAGGTCTATTCACTTAACGAACTAGACGAATCATTGACCTACAGCTATGCGAACTATCTCAATTGGCTTTTTGATGACCGGCTAGAACTGATCAAAGGGAAAATCTATAAGATGAGCCCAGCGCCGTCGAGGTTCCATCAAAAAATTTTAACCAACCTGTTTAGGCCAATTGCCAATTTTTTGAATGGTAAATCTTGTGATGTTTATACTGCACCTTTTGATGTCCGTTTCCCAAAGAAAAGTAAAGCTGACAAGGATATTTATACGGTTTTACAACCTGATCTTTGTGTCGTTTGTGATAAAGCAAAGCTTGATGACCGAGGCTGTTTAGGAGCGCCGGATTTGGTTATAGAAATTTTATCTCCAGGAAATAACCAAAAGGAGCTGTTATATAAATATAAGGTATACGAAGAGTTTGGGGTGAAAGAGTATTGGGTAATAAGCCCCAGTGAGCAAACCGTACTGATATACACTTTGGGCGAAATGGACAAATATTATCCTTCAAAGCTGTTTACCTTAAGTGAAGAGGTAAGCTCATCGGTTTTGCCCGGTTTCGTACTTAGTGTTGATACTATTTTCGAAGATTAGGTTGAGGCTCTTTGAGTTCGAAGATGATACAGGTTTTTGTATCATAAACCCGATTGCAACGTAAAGCCCGTAGTGAGTAAACGAACGAGGACTTGAAGTGTAAAGCGGGACTTACTTTAATAGTAACACTCATTTACTTTTCAAAAACAAATAGCCAACTGCCAAAAATTCTACTTCTTAGCTAGATTATGTAACTTTTGTCAGTAAATAAAGCTGTATAAAAGCTTACACAAAACCGACAATTCGATTGTTTTGATATAATTATTGTAAAAATCTTATTTAAATGAGGTAACAAAGATGCCGTTTAAAACATATTTATAGCAAAAGGTTGTTAGAAGATAAGGAGATGGGGTGGCTTAATTCACCAATATGGCGTAATTGTTGATAAAATATAAAAATCGAGGCGCCGTATTTATAAAACAAATTTATAGTTTAGTGTCGTTCCCGATAACATACAGATTATGGAAGCTAAATTTTCACCACAAGTAAAAGACGTGATTTCTTTCAGCAGGGAGGAAGCCCTGAGGTTAGGACACGATTATATAGGCGCAGAGCATTTGTTGTTGGGCCTCATTCGCGAAGGAGATGGTATGGCCATAAAGATTTTAAAATCTTTAGGAGTGGATACTTTGAAACTTCGTAGATCTATTGAAGAAGCCGTTAGGGGAACCTCTAGCGTTACCGTTAATTTGGGTAATATCCCATTAACCAAACAAGCAGAAAAGGTTTTAAAGATTACCTATTTGGAGGCTAAGATATTTAAGAGTGATTTAATTGGAACTGAGCATTTATTGTTGTCTATTTTAAGGGATGATGATAACATTGCTTCGCAAATTTTATTGCAATACGGTATTAATTACGAAATATTTAAGCAAGAAGTAGAGGTTAATAAAAACGGATTTAAGGACGAAGCGCAAGGTGGTGGTACCGCTGGTGGGGATGATGATTACCAAGAGGAAGAAAGCTTTACAGCACCTAAAAAAGTTTCGGATATTAAATCGAAAACTCCTGTTTTGGATAATTTCGGAAGAGATTTGACCCGTGCTGCGGAAGAAGGCAGATTAGATCCAATTGTTGGCCGTGAGAAAGAAATTGAGCGTGTTTCGCAAATTCTATCGCGTAGAAAGAAAAATAACCCAATCTTGATTGGAGAGCCTGGTGTAGGTAAAAGTGCCATTGCCGAAGGCTTGGCGCTGCGCATTGTACAACGTAAAGTTTCGAGAGTACTATTTGGTAAACGTGTAGTTACTTTAGATTTGGCCTCGTTGGTTGCAGGTACAAAATACCGCGGTCAGTTCGAAGAACGTATGAAAGCGGTCATGAACGAACTAGAAAAGTCTACCGATGTAATTTTGTTTATTGACGAAATTCATACCATTGTGGGTGCTGGCGGTGCTTCGGGCTCATTAGATGCTTCGAACATGTTTAAACCTGCATTGGCAAGGGGTGAAATTCAGTGCATTGGTGCGACAACTTTGGATGAATATCGTCAGTATATTGAAAAAGATGGCGCTTTAGACCGTCGTTTCCAAAAAGTGATGATTGAGCCTGCTTCTCCAGATGAAACGATAGAAATTTTAAATCGTATTAAAGAGAAATATGAAGAACACCACGGTGTAACTTATACCGATGAAGCCATTAATGCTTGTGTTTCTTTAACCTCGAGATATATTACCGATAGATTTTTGCCAGATAAAGCGATTGATGCTTTAGATGAGGCTGGTTCACGTGTTCACTTGACCAATATCCACGTCCCTGATAACATCATTGCTATTGAAAGTAAAATTGAAGACATTAAGCTGGAGAAAAACCGCGTAGTGAAAAGCCAAAAATATGAAGAGGCTGCTAAATTACGTGATACGGAGAAAAACCTGCTTGAAGAATTGGATAAAGCTAAGGCTGAGTGGGAAGCAGAAACCAAAACTAAACGTTACGAAGTTTCTGAAGATAACGTAGCTGAGGTAGTGTCAATGATGACTGGTATTCCATTGCAACGTGTTGGGCAAACGGATAGCAACAAGCTGTTGAATATGTATGATACGATTGCTGATAAAATTATTGGTCAGGATGATGCGATTAAAAAATTAACTAAAGCCATTCAACGTACCAGAGCAGGACTGAAAGATCCTAAAAAACCAATTGGTTCGTTCATTTTCTTAGGACCAACAGGTGTAGGTAAAACAGAGCTGGCTAAAGAATTGGCTCGTTTCATGTTTGATGCAGAGGATTCGCTAATTCAAATAGACATGAGCGAATACATGGAGAAATTTGCGGTATCTCGTTTAGTGGGAGCGCCTCCGGGATATGTAGGTTATGAAGAAGGTGGTCAATTGACTGAAAAAGTTCGTCGTAAACCTTATGCCGTAGTATTGTTGGATGAGATTGAAAAAGCACACCCAGATGTATTTAATATCTTATTGCAGGTATTGGATGAAGGTCAGTTAACTGATAGTTTGGGAAGAAAAGTAGATTTCAGAAACACAATCATCATTATGACTTCGAATATTGGCGCACGCCAATTGAAAGATTTTGGTGCTGGTGTTGGTTTCTCTACTTCAGCTAAGATCAATCAAAGCGATGCACACAGTCGTGGAGTGATTGAAAATGCGCTTAAACGTGCTTTTGCGCCTGAGTTCTTGAATAGGATTGACGACGTAGTGGTGTTCAACTCGCTTGGTAAAGAAGAGATTTTCAAAATCATTGATATTGAATTGAGAGCTTTATTTGGAAGAGTGGAAACCTTAGGCTATAAAATTAAGCTTACTGACGAAGCCAAAGATTTTATTGCAGACAAAGGTTTTGACAGCAATTTTGGAGCTCGTCCATTGAAACGTGCCATCCAGAAATATTTGGAAGATCCAATTGCTGAAGAAATACTGAAAGGAGAAATCCACGAAGGTGATACCTTGGAAGTAAACTACAATAAAGAAAAAGAAGAAATTGTAGTGGCACCAAAAGGCCCTAGCAAAAAGAAAAAGAAAGAAGAAGGAAGTGTAGAGTAGGATAAGAAAAGCCCCGTAAGTACGGGGCTTTTTTATTTAGTTCAAAATAAACTCATCTGCGCCTTTGGCACTTTAAACTTAGAACTGTCGAGTTCAATGCTTTTTAGGTTAAGCTTATTGATTTTGCAGTGAAGTTTAAAGGTATTGCTCATTAATTCCGCGAAATTTCCTTCACCACGCATCCTTGCCCCAAATCGGCTATCGTTTACATTGCCATTATGACAATCTTGTATTTGATGCCAGACCTTTTCAAACCTATCGGGAAAATTTTTAGCTAGCCAGTCTTCAAATATTTGGCTAATTGCTCCATTTAACCTTACCACGGTGTAGCCCGCAGATATTGCTCCAGCATTAGCACTTGCCTTCAAAATAGCTGGTATTTCGTGGTTGTTTAAGCCTGGAATCATCGGAGCTGCCATTACGCCCATTGGCAAATTAGCTAAGCTCAGCTGCTCAATAACTTTTAATCGTTGCTTAGCCGTAGTCGTTCTAGGCTCTAGTTTTTGCCTAAGGCTTTCATCTAGGCTGGTGATGGAAACAAACACACTCACCAATTGATGTTTGGCCAACTCTTGTAAAATATCCAGATCACGTAAAATGAGAGAATTTTTGGTGATCATAAAAATTGGCTGACGATATTCTAATGCAATTTGAAGCAATTGCCTAGTCAGCTTGTATTTTCTTTCACAAGGTTGATAGCAATCAGTATTCCCAGAAATGGTAATAGGATGTGCTTGCCAATTTTTCTTTTCTAAAAACTTCTTAAAAAGCTCAGGAGCATCTTTTTTGACAATGATTTTTCGTTCGAAGTCTAATCCTGCGCTGAAACCCCAATACTCGTGTGAGTTTCGGGCGTAACAATAAATGCAGCCGTGTTCGCAACCTTGGTAAGGGTTGAGCGAATATGCCATATTTACGTCGGGGCTTTCTACTTTATTGACAATGCTTTTGGCCGAGCTGTATATGAAGGCCGTTTTTTCATTGGTAATTTCCCAATCGTCAATTGCCTCTGCGTGTTCCTTGCTTAGCGTATTCTTTAAATATTTATTTGCTGTATTGAGTTGAGCACCCCTGCCATTTAAGTATTCACCTTTCTTTTCATCCAAATGCATAGGATAAAATTACTAAAAATTTTAGTAAATAGCAAGTTGTTTTACCACTTTTAATAAATTATTCTAACATGTTTGGTTTAAACTCGATAGGTACAGCATCGGCCATTTTTTCATAAGCCCAAAATCCCTTGTATAAAAAGCTTCTTGGATTAGCAATACTGCCGTTTTTATAAAAGAAAATTGGAGGTTCCATTAAATTAACCAGCGATACCTGATAGTTTCCCATATCTGGTGCTCTACTGACTTGAAACCCTAAATAACTGTACTCCTCTGTTTCTTTTTCTTTGGTGTACATTACAAAAAGTTCATCCGTGAAATTGATGTATTTTACATCCTGATTGTATGTTTTTACCAAAGTGTCTGTAAGTACCATGGCTTTATTTAGTACCGCCATAGATTTAGGTTTGCTACGTTCCTTTAGCCAAAAATTGAGGGAATCATCTTTGGTAAAAGTAAGCATATTGATGGCTTTTGATCCTGCTGATAGCCTTTTAATATTCGCACTGATTACACTATCAGGTTGTCTATGTTTGTTGCCAATGGTGGCAAGTTTATGTATTACAAAACCTTCGCTCTGTGATTTCCCTTCGTATAAAGATTGAAAAAAATGTTGCGATGAGCCATAGTAAGCCGTATTACGTTTCTTGTTCCACTTGTTTATTTTAGATTTTGAACCTTTCATCTCTTCAAAAAATGGAAAGCCAGCGAAATAAACGATACGAGTTTTATAATCGTATTCAAAAGCTTGAAGCATATATTTAATTCTGTAGCCCAAAGCTTTATTTTCGATAATTAGAAAATCGTTACTGCTTACTGAAAGTATTCTTTTTTGTTTGTCATAATCAATGATCAATACTTCGCTGTTCAAAATCTTACAATCTTTAGCATTTGGGGTTCTACCAATGAAAAATTCTTTAAATAAATTGAGATAGGCCAACCGATTTGGATCCGGCTTGATCACCACTTCGTTTAATGTTACAGGGCTGGAAGTTAACAATACATCCATTTGTACCGATTTGTTGGAAATGACTACGCTTCTTGAATAGGGCATATAACCAACTACTTGTACCAATACATCGTAGCTGCCCACGGGTAATTTGGAAATGGTAAATTTTCCCTCGTTGTTTGTAATGGTAGATATTTTTGTGCCGCTCAAATAAATAGCTGCTCCCGGAATGGTTTCTTTTTCGTCTCGTACAGTTCCACTGATGCTAAAATTGTCTTGAGCCAATAAAGGCAAATGAAAAAGCAGCAATAAAACAATGAAATATGGTTTGAAGCTCATTCTACTAAGTTAACTAAAATATTAGTTATATTGAATGTTTTTTACGAAAAATTCGTAGACATTTTCAAGCTTGTTACAAAACTAGCTTAACCGAGTAGTTCTTTAGCATTTTGTAATGCCGAAGCACCTGGATTTTTACCGCTCAACATTTCTGCAATGGCATTAACACGCTCTTCTGTGCTAAGTTTTTTAATGCCAGTGGTAGTTTTGTCTGCCTTTTCATGCTTGTAAACAAAATAATGCGAATTACCTTTTGAAGCAATTTGTGGCAAGTGGGTAATGGCTAATATTTGCATGTTATGTGCTAAATCATCAATGACTTCACCAACACGTAAAGCTGTCTCGCCAGAAATTCCGGTATCAATTTCATCAAAAATAAGGGTTGGCAAGGCAGTATGTTTGGCCAACAAGGCTTTTACAGCAAGCATTAATCTAGAAAGCTCTCCGCCAGAAGCTACTTTACCAACAGGAGCATGTTGCTGACCAGCATTTGCCGTAAACAATAACTGCACTTCATTAATACCATTCGTGTTAAGTTGTGTTTGTTCTGTTAGCTTAAAACTGATGGAAGCATGAGGCATGTTCATCTGTTTTAGCGCTGCGCCGACTTCTTTTTCAGCTACTACTATGGCCTTCCTTCTATTACCGTCTAGCTCTTTTGCTTGCTGATGTAGGGTTTTAGTAAGTATATCAATCTCGTTTTGAAGCTTTTCTAATTGTTCATCGCTGTTTAGGATTGCATTTAAGTTTTCCGAAAGCTGTTCTTGTATAGCAAGCAATTCATTATTGTTGGCCACTCGGTGTTTTTGCTGCAACGTATAAAATAGATTCAGTCGTTCTTGGATATCCTCCATCCTCGAAGCATTGTGTTCCGTATTTTCTTCTATGCTGTTAATTTCGCTGGCAATATCTTTTAATTCAATTAATGAAGATTTTAGCCTTTCATTAAGTGCTACAATTGCCGGATCAAATTTCTCTATACCATTTAACTGTACACTGGCTTCTTTCACAAGATTGATGACAGCGTTTTCATTCTCACTGATCAAATTGGCACTTGCAAGTAAAGAACGTTTAATGCTCTCTGCATGGGTAAGCTTTTCCAATTCTTGTTCCAAATGCTCCTGCTCGCCTTCCTTTAAGGCAGCTTCCTCCAGTTCGTTAAATAAAAACTGTTCGTAATCCTGTTTCTTTTTGGCTTCTTCAGTTTGTTGCGTCAATAAAGCAAGCTGTTTTTCGGTCTGCTTCAATTGCTTAAAACGCTCTCTATAAGTTTTTAACAACTGCGGATGATTGGCCAAGGCATCCAAAATCAACAATTGAAAATCGGCATTGCTAATTTCTTGCGTAGCATGTTGGGAGTGGATGGCAATCAAATACTCGCCAATTAGTTTTAAGGTGCTTAAATTGACCGGAGTATCATTTACAAAAGCTCTAGATTTACCATCAATGGAAATTTCTCTCCGTAAAATTGTTTCCTGTTGAAAGTCTACATCATTGCTTTCAAATAACGATTTTAATTGCTCATCAGCCAGAAAAAAAGTTCCTTCAATTACACACTTTTTATCTTGGTTAAAAAAGTATCTGCTCTCAGCTCTCTGACCTAAAATCAGCGATAAAGCCCCCAGAATAATAGATTTGCCGGCACCAGTTTCACCAGTAATAATGTTCAATCCTCTGTCGAAATCAATTTCTAGGGTATCAATTAAGGCGTAATTGCGTATAGAAAGTTTTTGTAGCATATCTACCGCTAAATTAAGAAAACGACAGGCTTAAAAAAATTAATGCCTACAGATAATTTATAGCGCTGAATTTTAATGTGTTTCAGTTTTTCTTTTGAAAATGGTGCAACGTTATAAAATGTTTTGCGTCTGTTGGAGTAAACGAAGCAAATTTTTTACCTATTACACAAACAAACACAAATGAGCAGATCCTTTTTATTTTTATGTAGTCTGATGCTTTGCATCTTCTTTGCAGTAACCAACCTGAAAGCGCAGGAAAAAGCGGTACAGGTAAAGGGTATTGTAATCGATAGCCTTACCCAAAAACCTGGAGAATATTTTACCATCGCGCTAAAAAAAGATTCAGTAGTTGTTAAAAGTGTCATTTCCGACGAACAGGGGAAATTTTCCTTTCCAGCAGTAAATCCAGGTCCATATACTTTAATTATTGGTTCATTAGGATATAAGTCTAAGCAAATTCCAGTAAAGGTTGCTAATGAAACCGATTTAGGTAAAATTTTAATGAAACCACAGGGAAATGATTTAAACGAGGTTTCTATTGTAGGTAGTAAACCTATCATTAAACAAGAGCCGGACAGAATTGTATACGATACCCAAGCAGATCCAGAAAGTAAAGTGCTTACTGTATTGGATATGATGCGTAAAGTGCCATTATTGTCTGTAGATGCCGATGATAATGTAAAGTTAAAGGGAACTGGTAACTATCGCATTTTGATCAACGGTAAACCGTCAGGAATTTTAACCAGAGATCCAAAGGAATATTTGAGGAGTATGCCAGCAAACGGCGTACAAAAAATTGAGGTGATCACTACGCCACCTTCTAAATATGAGAGTGAAGGTTTGGCTGGATTAATCAATATCATTACCTCCAAAAAAACAGATAATGGTTACAATGGAAATGTAAACGTGCGTAATCAAATTCCAGGTGGACCTAGCGGTAACCTAAACTTTACGCTAAAACAAGGGAACTTTGGTTTAAATGCCTATGGAGGTACAGGCGTGTGGCAAATTGATGGTATTAGAAATATAGACAATAGAATTGGTAGAGGTGATGCTAAAGGTACCAGTCTCTATTCCGAGGGTCTTCAAAAAATCGATAACTTTTGGGTCTGGGGTGGTGGCGAATTGAGTTACGAAATCGACTCGTTAAACTTAATTACTGCAGAAGTTAACCCTTACGGAGGTTACAATCAACAAGATTTAAACCAACAGTTCGAGGTTAATGATACTAAAGCACGGACCTATAATATGGATAGCAGAACTAGATATGAGTGGGGTGGTACCGATTATACTTTCAACTATCAACGTGGTTTCAAGGATAAAAAAGAACATCTGTTAACCTTCTCATACAAGCTTTTCGATAGTTCAGAACCACAACTTAACGATGTGCGTTTCTCAAATGGCGTTAATTTTACAGGAATTGATTATAAGCAGGACAACACCAGCAAGTCAATGGAGCAAACCGCACAGCTAGATTATATTAACCCATTTAAAGTGGTGACTGTAGAAGCAGGAGTGAAAGCAATTTTAAGAAGTGGCAAAAGTAATTTCCAGTTTTTTGAATACAATGCTGTCCAAAATGGGTATATAATTGATCCAAAACAAACGAATAAATACGACAACGATCAAGACATTTATGGTGTTTATAATACCTATACCTTGAAGGTGAAAGACTGGACATTTAAAGCTGGTGCTCGTTTAGAAGGGACTTATGTAACGGGTAATTTCGAGAGCAAAGGTTCAAAAGTAAAAACAGATTATTTTAATCTGATTCCGTCTGTTTCTTTCAATAAAACCTTAAAAAATAGCCAAAGCTTTAGTATTGGTTATACCCAACGTATCCAACGTCCAGGTATTTGGGATCTTACTCCTTTCGTAGACAAATCAAGACCTGGTTTTGAGTATTTTGGTAATCCAGATTTAAAGGCCGTATTAAGCAATAACTTCGAGGTCACCTATAGCAATTTCAAAAAAGGGTCACTCAATGTAAGCTTGACCTATAATTTTGCGAACAACACACAGCAAAGGGTATTTGAGTTTGTGCCAGCAGAAAATATCACTAGGGTAACCTCACAAAATATTGGTAAAGACAGGTTGTTGGGAACCAATATTAACTTCAATTATCCTATCACAGCTAAATGGAATTTGAATTTAAGCGGCAACTTGAATTATGTACAATTAGAAGGAATTGTTAACGAAGAATTGACGAAAAACGACGGTATAACAGGTTATATAAATTTTAGCACCAACTATAAATTTGAAAATACTTGGAAAGCCAGTGTATCTGTTAACTACGGTGCCCCAAATGTAATGCTACAAGGTAAATCAAATGATTACTACTACATAGGTTTTAGTGGCAGCAAAGACATTATCAAGGATAAACTGACACTTTCTGCCATGGTGGCAAATCCTTTTCAACAATATAGGGCATATAGGAATTACACTGAAGGACCTAATTTTACCCAAGAACGTATTCGAGAAAATCCTTTCAGACGAGTGAGTGTTGGTTTAAACTGGAAATTTGGAAAGTTTGAAGGATCAATCAAAAAAAGCGAGCGTAGTATCAACAATGACGATACTAAGAAATCGAGTAACTAATTTGTTTTGAGGAATGCTGGGGCTGGGTGTCATTTAGATGCCCGGCTTTTTTTATGCTTGTCAATTTTTGTAAAGCAAATGCACTACGCTAATTAAAAGATAGTCGGGCTATCCGCTGCAATCTTTTTGTTTGTATGCCTGTCATTCCGAGGAACGAGGAATCTACTTGTTATGTGCAATAACTTACAGATTTACTCCCGTAGCTGCTTCGCGGTCTTCACTAGCGTTCAGAATGACAAGAAAGCAAAAGGATTTCCGCTGCTATCCCGTTTAGATAATGAAAGCTGGTGCTAGGTAATGAGAGCCATTATATATTTCAAATCCCTACTGGCGCAATAATAATTATGATTCTAGATATTTGTCACTTAATGACTTTATTCTTGTTAGAAAGTCTAAATTTTCTGATACCTTTTCTAATTCTTTAGAAAGAGATAAAAATTCAGTAAGATTTGCTTCAACTTCTGGATATACGTCAACTAGGTTATTTACATAAACAGCTGTGCCACTCATACAAACCATTAACATGCCTTTTGCTCCACCAACTTCTGAATAATCAATATCAGTAGCAATAATTGCATTTGCTCCCAATTTCGCAGCATTTGCTCTTAATTGATTTTTGCATATATCCTCTCCATCTTTAAGTTTTTTAGCAAATTGGTTTGATTGCCCACCAAAAAAATCAACAAATGATGAACCTATTTCCGAGAAAATTCCCGTTCCAGTAACTGATTGGCCTGAAACGATAGATAATGTTTTGTAATCCCATCTAAGTGGCTGTTGAGCAGTTACAATTGGCATACTTGTAAAAAGTGGTTGTATTTTAGTTCGCAATACAGCTGCCGTTCCATTCAGTCTTATCGTTATATCATCAGCGACACTAACGATGCAGTCACTGTTAGAGCAAAATCCTTCTTGAGGTTTTTGAGAAATTGCGTTTATTCTATTAACATACTCCTTTTTCAATTTTCGATTTTGAGATAACAATCCCTTGTATTTTTTATCGCAATTTGGGCATTTGTCATTCATGATAACGTAGATTTAGTAATTATATATTAGATTATTCCCTCCTATCGTCGGAATAAAAAAGAGGGATGCTATTCCACCTCTGCACTGTCTTTCGCATACATTTCAGCAATGGCCGGAGCATATTTTTTTTCTACCACACGGCGTTTAACTTTTAGCGTAGGCGTAATTTCACCCTCATCAATGCTAAATGGATTGCGTTTGATCTTGAAATGTTTAATCCTTTCGAATTTCGCTAGCTCATTGCTGATTTTCTTGATATCCTTTTCCATCCACTCGTTAATTTCTGGCTCATCAATAAAATCGCCTTCGCGTTGGAAAAACTCCTCTTTCAGGTTAAAAGTTTCCTGTAAAGTTTCCTTGTTGGGGATAATAATAGCAGTAATGTATTCTCGCTTATCTCCAATTAGAAATAATTGGTCAATTTTTGGACTTTTCAGGTAAATATTTTCTACTGGAGTAGGATACACATTTTTACCATAAGCATTCACAATCATGTTTTTAAGCCTATCGGTAATTTGCAGATTGCCTTTATAAAAACGACCAATGTCGCCCGTATGGAACCAATTATCCTTATCAATAGCCTCTGCTGTTTCCGCAGGTTTATTGAAATAGCCTTTCATTACACAATGTCCACGCACAATAATTTCACCCTCTTCACATTCAAAATCCTCGTTAAACGTATCATGAGTTTGAATATTGATGATTTGCTTAGTGTCTACATTTTGTATTCCGATTTCAATTCCGGGGATTACACGACCTACCGTACCATAAACTTGTCGATGGTACTCCGTAACCGCCATTACTGGCGATGTTTCTGTCAAACCAAAGCCTTCTAGAATTTTAATTCCCAAGTTCCCGAAGAACTCACCCACATTTTTTGGTAGTGCCGCACCCCCAGAAATCATGAACTTTAAGCGGCCACCTGTTTTTTCTTTAATCTTACTGAAAACTAATTTTTCTGCGAGTGCTTTTTTACCACTCAATACCAAACCTGGATTTTTGCCTGCTTCTTTTTTCTCTCTGTAGGCACTTCCAGTTTCCAAGGCCCAAGTGAATATTTTTGCTTTTAAACCTCCGGCAGCGGTACCAGATTTAATAGCCTTATCATGAATACGTTCCAATAAACGAGGTACGCAGTTCATTACCGTTGGTCTTACTTCGCCCATGTTTTTGGCCAATAGCTCTAAGCTTTGAGCAAAAGCAATTTTGCAACCTTGTGCGCAACAAACGTGATAGGTCGCTGTACGCTCAAATACGTGCGACAAAGGTAAAAATGAAAGGAAAGTCTCCGTTTCATCAATTACAGGAATTTGCTCCAAACATACTTTCACATTCTCCACAAAATTGTAATGGGTAAGCATTACACCTTTTGGTGTGCCTGTAGTTCCCGAAGTATAAATCAAGGAAGAAACGTCCATCGGTTTAACCTCACTGCGCATTTGGTCAATGGTTGCTTTTTCTGTTTCGCTAACGGGTCTGTTTAAAATATCCTGATAATCAATCACCTCAATGTTTAAGCCTTCGGGTATCGCAATTTTTCCAAAATCTGCAAAGGCAGGAATAATGTATTTTAGCTCTTTGCAGTTCTCGGCTACCTTTAATATTTTTCTAAATAAAAACGGATTGCCTACTAAAATGGCTTTAATGCCCGAATCGTTAATGATATAGGCTACCTCTTGCTCAGAAAGCGTTGGGTAAATAGAAACATTGATTATACCAATTTGCTGTATGCCTTGGTCATAAAAAACGTATTCAGGTGAATTCTCTATCATTAAGCCAAGCCTATCGCCTTTTACAATGCCCTTATCCAGAAAAAAAGCAGCTACAGCATCAGCATTTGCTAAAGTTTCTTTAAAAGATATTTCTTCCCATTCAGCCCCCTTTTTATGGATTAAAAAAGTGGTTTCTGGAGTATGTATATGTTGTACAACGTTACGTAGGAGAGAGGGTACGGTAGAAAATTCGTTGAATGTTACCATGTTACATTTACTGTTTGGTGTGTTTTAACCGACAATGATAAACTATTGTAACTAATAATACAAAATGAATTGATGATTGTTGGTAAAAAATGAGATATAAAACAAAAGGTATCGATGAGCTCGATACCTTTTGTTTTTGTCAATCTGAACAAGTTCAGTATGATGGTATATTATACAGAGAAACTCTCTCCACAACCGCAGGTTCTGCTGGCATTAGGATTAACAAAATTGAAACCCTTACCGTTTAAACCATCAGAGAAATCAAGTTCGGTACCAGCAAGGTATAAAAACGACTTCATGTCCAAGGCTATTCTAATACCACGATCCTCGAAAAATTGGTCACCGGTTTTCTCTTCGTTATCAAAATCAAGATTGTACGATAAACCAGAACAACCCCCACCTTTTACCGAAACGCGTAAAAAGTAGTCAGAACCCAATTGCGAATCTTGCATCAGGTGGTCTATCTTATTTTTTGCTTTATCTGTTATAGTAATCATGATATTTACAATTTTAGATTTACGATTTTAGATTTTGCAGTCCACCAATCGTAAATTCTGTTTATTAAAGATTTGGCAAATCGTCAATCGTAATTTGTCAAATCTAAAATTTCTTAGTGGTGCGATTTTGGTAATTCCAATGCTTCCAAACCATTTTTAACGCGGTAATCGTTAATAGCAGATTTGATTGCATCTTCAGCCAATACCGAGCAGTGGATTTTTACTGGAGGTAAAGCTAACTCTTCTACCAGATCCATATTGTCGATGGCTAAAGCTTCATCAATCGTTTTGCCTTTTAACCATTCAGTAGCTAATGAAGAAGAAGCAATGGCCGAACCACATCCAAAAGTTTTGAATTTAGCATCGGTAATTACGTTTTCATCGTTAACCTCAATTTGTAGGCGCATTACGTCGCCACACTCAGGGGCACCAACTAAGCCAGTACCCACATTTTTATTGTCTTTATTTAAAGTACCAACGTTTCTAGGGTTGGTATAGTGATCAATCACTTTATCTGAATATGCCATGATATTTACGATTTGCGATTTTAGATTGACGATTTACCTATCTAAAATCAAATTTTTTATCTTTTTATTTGTGCGATTTACCAATCGTAATTCGTAAATCTAAAATCTAAATTTTATTAGTGTTCTGCCCACTCAATTTTGCTCAAGTCAATACCTTCTTTGAACATTTCCCAAAGTGGAGAAAGATCTCTCAAATGGTTTACTGCTTTTTTGGTATTTTCTATTGCGTAATCAACTTCTTCTTCAGTAGTAAATCTGCCTAAACCAAAACGTATCGAAGAGTGTGCCAAATCATCAGAAAGACCCAATGCTTTTAACACATATGATGGTTCTAATGAAGCAGAAGTACAAGCAGAACCTGAAGAAACTGCTAAATCTTTCATCGCCATCATCAAACCTTCACCTTCTACATATTTGAAGGAAATATTAGCCACGTGTGGCAAACGGTGATTTACGTTTCCGTTTACATAGCTTTCTTCAAGTTGAGTTAACGCACTTTCTAATTTATCACGTAAAGCAGATAAACGCTTAGCCTCTTCGTCCATTTCTAAACGGCAAAGTTCACAAGCTTTACCTAAACCAACAATACCAGGTACGTTTAAGGTTCCTGAGCGCATGCCACGCTCGTGACCGCCACCGTCCATTTGAGCGGTAACTTTAACTCTTGGTCCTTTTCTACGTACATATAAAGCACCGATACCTTTTGGTCCATACATTTTGTGGGCACTGAAAGCCATTAGGTCAATACCATCTGCATTTACATCAACTGGAATTTTACCCACAGCTTGAGTAGCATCAGTCATAAACAAAGCACCGTGCTTGTGTGCAATGGCCGAAATTTCTTTCACTGGTTGTACTACGCCAATCTCATTGTTGCCATACATGATAGACACCAAGATGGTTTCAGGAGTCATGGCAGCTTCAAGCTCTTGAAGGTCAATTAAGCCATCTTCCTTTACATTTAGGTAAGTAATTTTTGCGCCCAGTTTTTCCAAATGCTTGCAAGTATCCAATACAGCTTTATGCTCTGTAGTAGCGGTAATGATGTGATTACCTTTATCAGCATACATTTCAAAAACACCCTTGATGGCTAAGTTGTCGGCTTCTGTTGCGCCAGAAGTAAAGATGATTTCTTTTTCTGTACAGCCAATCAGTTTTGCAACTTGTTCACGGGCGTAATCTACTGCCTCTTCAGCCACCCAGCCAAAAGCGTGGTTACGGCTAGCCGCATTACCAAACTTAGAAGTAAAGTAAGGTAACATAGCTTCTAAAACCCTTGGGTCTAAAGGGGTAGTAGCGTTATTATCTAAGTAAATAGGAAGTTCCATTATCTAATTCTTGTCTTAATTAATATACAAAGATACGAAAAAACTTTCCTAACAATTATAAATAATAGCTATGAAGCTATAGTTAAAACCTGCATTTTTACATTCTGATAACGAGAATAGTTGTGGGGTATGAGTTGTACGGTGTGTGTTTAGCCCCATAACCAATAACTCGTAACTGATAACTTCTTCTGATTAAAGAAAATGAACAAGATAGAACATATTGGTATTGCCGTTAGCGATTTAAAACAAGCATCTGCATTGTACGAAAGGCTATTGGGTACAAAATGCTATAAAACGGAAGCCGTTGAAAGTGAAAATGTAGACACGGCCTTCTTTAAAGTTGGCGAAAATAAGATAGAATTATTGGCCGCCACGGCTGAAGAAAGTGCTATTGCGAAGTTTATATCCAAAAAAGGAGAAGGCATACACCATATTGCTTTTGATGTAGACGATATTTATGCTGAAATGGGTAGGCTGAAAGACGAAGGGTTTGTATTGCTAAATGAGCAGCCCAAAAAAGGCGCAGACAATAAGTTGATTTGCTTTGTACACCCCAAAGGGACAAATGGTGTGTTGATAGAACTTTGTCAGGAAATCAGATGAGCATAATGTCGTTAGCAAAAATGGTGGGTAAAGATTTTGATCTGCCCGAGGAAATATCCGAAGCCCAATTGCGTGAAGCATTGGTAAGGGCTTTCGAATATTTGGTAGAAGATGATTTTCCGAAACTGGTGCAAATCCTATACCGGGCTGATGTTGACCAGGATAAGCTTAAAAAACTGCTGGAAAACACTGAAAACGCCAGTTCTGGTGAGGTCATTGCAGATGCTTACCTCGCCCGACAAAAAGCAAAGCTGGAAATATGGAACAAATACAGTAAACCTGCTAATGAGTAATGATGGCTATTGTTTCGTTGGCAATTTTTTTCAAGTTTCCGGCATCAGTGTTACAAAATATAATCACTTTATATTGATGGTTCGGTAGTTGCAAATAAGTGTGGTTAAAGCCTCCAATATTGCCATTACGTTCTATCACGTCGATTTTTTTACTTGCGATGGTTTCTTTGCCTATATAGCCTCCTGGACAAACGTAATAATCTCTGTTTTCTACTGTACCAATCTCTTTTAATGGCTGATAAAGTTCATCTAATGATTGTTTATTCAGGATTTGCAGACGTTCCAATGCCAAGCTAAATTTTAGTAGCTCTCGTGGTGTGCTGAACATGGCACCTGCGCCTGCGTAGTTTTCGATATATAGAGGATAGTTGTTTTGTAATGGGTCTTTTACTTTTTCGCTGCCAAAAGAGTAGTTATAGTAACCATATGCCAAACGATTAATGACCGAATCTCTGCGGGTTATACCAGTGTTTTCAAGTTTTAAAGGTTTTGCAATCAACTCCTCAAGTAATGTTGCCCAAGGTTTTGCAGATACCTGCTCCAAAATAGCAGTAAGCAAAATAAAGTTGACATTGTTGTATCGGTATTTACTACCAGGTTCAAACAATAGTGTGTCTTTGATTCTTTTAGAGATGAATTCTTTTGGAGAGAGCTTGACCATATAATCAGGTATTTTTTCATTTGGTAAACCTGAAGTATGATGAATGAGATCCTTGATTTTGATTTTTTGGTTGCTGTTGGGTAACAAATTAGGCAGATAAGCACCAATAGAGCTGTTAAAGTCTAGTTTGCCTTGTTCCTTTAGTTTGAGTGCCATTATCGAGGCATATAGTTTGGTAATGGAAGCTATAGGAAAACGGGTTTCTTGATTGATCGGTACATTAAATTGTCTGTTGGCCAACCCGTATTGTTTTTCAAAGACGACCTTATCACCTTTGGTGATCAATACAGAACCATCAAATCGTCCTTTTTTTAAGTTTGCCGTAAATAAGCTGTCGAGTTGTTTTTGTTGAGCGCTAACATTAAAAACATAAAGTAGCAGAATCACAATTCCTTTAAGTTTCATCTTTATTTTTCGTCATAAGACAATGAAACTTAAAGGACGTTGCATGTAAGATGGAATATTTAATCTTTCTCTTTCGAAAGGGCTTTGTTAAGAAGGCTTTAAACAGCAAAGCCTTCAGCTTCACCATTGTGCAGACTTACGAAGTTTTAAAAACTTCGTAAGTCTTATTTTAATCTGTGCATCTGTGGCTAAAATTATTCTTCTTCTTTTGAAAGTGCTTTGGTAGCTACCTTGCCAACACTTAATCCTTGAACAATAATGGAGAATACTACAATAAAATAGGTAATAGCCAAAATCACGGGTTTGTGAGGCCCTTCGTCAATAGAAAGCGCTAGGGCAATAGAAACTCCGCCTCGTAAACCACCCCAAACCAATACTTTAATGGTGCCTTTGCTAAACTTATTTTTAAATGGAATTACCAATACTGGGATGTAAATGGAAATAAAACGGGCAAATAGCACAATCAAAATGCTGATGCCGCCCATTAACCAATAATTGGTAATGTTAGGAATAATCAGCAATTCAAAACCGATAAATAAGAACAAGATGGCGTTTAAAATTTCATCAATTAGCTCCCAAAACTTGTTCAAATAATCTTTGGTGGTGGCCGACATGGCCGTTCTTTTGCCATAATTACCAATCACGATACCAGCAGCCACCATGGTGAGAGGTCCCGAGATATGCATCGCTCTAGCAATTAAATAGCCGCCCATTACTACTGATAAGGTAATTAGAACGGAAACTTTATAATCGTCAATCTTTCGCATGGCGTTGGAGGCACCTAAACCTAAAAGTGCACCAACAATAAATCCTCCAGCGGCTTCTTTGATTAAAAGCCAAGAAATATTGCCAAATGAAATGTCGATGTCGCTGCTTTGGGTCAATTGTAAAATCACTGCAAACACTACAACGGCCACGCCATCGTTAAAAAGAGATTCACCGGCAACTTTGGTTTCAAGCGATTTTTTTACTTTGGCTTCCTTTAAAACGCCCATCACGGCAATAGGGTCGGTAGGAGAGATTAATGCGCCAAATAATAAACAATATAGAAATGGAATATTCAAGTTGAACAATGGCGCAATGTAAAAGAGCAGACCACCAACCACAAAAGTTGAAATCACTACACTAACGGTAGAGAAAATAACGATTGGGCCTCGCTGTTCTTTTAAATCTTTAAGATTAATGTGGATAGCACCAGCAAACAAGAGGAAATTTAGCATTGCACCCATCAGTACTTCTGTAAAATCTACGTCTCGTAAAAGATTGGAAAAATGGGTAAAGGTATTGGGGAATAAATGTCCTGTAATTACCAGCACTATTGATGATATCATGGCAATGATCATAATGCCAATAGTAGATGGGAGTTTTAAATAACGAAGATTGAGATAGGAGAAAAAAGAGGCGAGAACAATGAGAACAGAAAACGAATAGTATAACTCCATGAATAAAAATTAAAGGTTTTCAAAATAGGTAAGTTCGCAATATATCTAAAAATGCCCTTTTTTGCAAGAATGGAGGGGCTTTGGTCCCAACAAGTCAGTTCGTTCAGCCTAAATCACTTATAAATGAAAAAATATTGTGGATAAGAACTTGTTTGTATGAAAAATAATCTTGATATTTGCACCTCTAAAAATAAAGATAAAAAGATAAGAGGCATCCATCAGCGTCGTTTGCCAGCAAATTGCAAAAGCTGCGTTGGAGTTTCAAAATAAAGTTAAATAGATTATGAAAAAAGATTTGCATCCATCAAGCTACAGATTCGTTGTGTTTAAAGATATGTCTAACGACTATTCTTTCTTAACAAAATCTTGTGTTGAAACTAAAGAAACTGTTAAATGGGAAGATGGTAACGAGTATCCTCTTTACAAATTAGAGATTTCTCATACTTCTCACCCTTTCTATACTGGTAAAATGAAATTGGTTGATACTGCAGGTCGTATCGATAAATTCAAAAACCGTTACGCTAAAAAATAATTTAGCTAAAGAGATATTTTTTGAAAGTCCCGAGCGTAAGCCCGGGACTTTTTTTATTTTTGTTGCTTATGGCAATCAATCTTTTTGATGACAAATCTTGGCTATCACTTAGGCCACTAACGTTTACACGTCCTGTTGCCGATTTAAGAGTCGGTATCTTAACCATTGCGGAAAAATGGAGCAAATATCTTGATATGCCTTTTGGTTATCAAACGCAGGATTATTTAAGCAAAAAATACCAGCAAGTCAGCGGACAGCTTTTTATTAATGGTGCGATATGTCCAGATGCAGACCTATTAGAAGCCGTATCGCAGTTGAAAGACGGTCAAGTACTACATGCTGCGGATGTGGTTATTGCCTACAAATCATCTTCTGTAATGAACCATTCAGAAGCATTGAGTAATCTCGAAAGAGTAGCTTATTTATATGGGTTTGTGAAAATTGATTATCCGGAGCAGATTTTTGGCTACAATGATGCTGAACTACAAAAGGATTTTGCTTTACTTACCAAAGGTAGAACCTCTTCTACGCTGAGCGGTACCAATACCATTTTAGGGGACAATATCTTTGTTGAAGAAGGTGCAACAGCCGAATGCTCTACTTTTAATACCCTACAAGGCCCAATTTATTTAGGAAAGAATAGCCAGGTTTGGGAAGGATGTCATATCCGTGGTTCTTTTGCAATCTGTAATGATTCACAAGTGAAAATGGGCGCTAAAATCTATGGGAAAACAACCATAGGGCCATTTAGTAGAGTGGGAGGTGAAATTAATAATGCAGTAATTTGGGGATATTCCTCAAAAGGCCACGAAGGTTATTTAGGCAATGCAGTGTTAGGTCAGTGGTGCAATATTGGCGCTGATAGTAACAACTCCAACCTGAAAAACAATTATGCGGAAGTGCGTTTATGGGATTATGATAAAGAGAGTTTCCGAAAAACAGGGTTGCAGTTCTGCGGGTTGATCATGGCCGACCATGCCAAATGTGCCATTAATACCATGTTCAACACCGGTACCGTAGCTGGTGTAAGTGCCAATGTTTTTGGGGCAGGCTTCCCGCGTAATTTCATTCCTGATTTTTCATGGGGTGGTGCGAACGGTTTTGATGTTTATGCCTTAAATAAAATGTTAGAAACCACTGAGAAAGTTTATGAACGCAGAGATACGGCTTTAGATGAAATAGAAAGAGAAATCATTGCACACATCTTTGAAATTACGAAACAATATAGACACTTTTAATTACGATTTTAGATTTACGAATTACGACTAGGTTTACGATACACGTATAACTTAGAACGTACAACTTAAAACCCAATATAGATATGAGAAAAAAAATAGTTGCTGGAAACTGGAAAATGAATAACGATTACAATGAAGGTGTTTCATTGTTCTCTGAAATTGTTAATATGGTAAGAGATGAGAAAAAGGGCGACCAAATTGCCGTAATCTGTTCTCCATTTATTCATTTGAATAGCTTAGCACAACTATCGTCGGGTGTGGTTAAAATTGGTGCGCAAAACTGCCATCAAAATGAAAGCGGTGCTTACACTGGAGAAATTTCTGCAAAAATGATCAAATCAACGGGAGCAGAATACGTAATTATTGGCCACTCTGAGCGCAGACAATATTTTGCGGAAACTAACCAATTGTTGGCGGAGAAAACCAATGTTACGTTGAAAAATAATCTAGTGCCTATCTTCTGTATTGGTGAGACCCTGGACGAAAGAAACAACGGAAGTTACTTTAATGTTATCGAAAGCCAGCTTGAAGAAGGTGTTTTTGGTTTAAGTGCTGAGGATTTTGGAAAAGTAGTGCTTGCTTATGAGCCAGTTTGGGCTATTGGAACAGGCTTAACCGCTACGCCAGAGCAAGCGCAAGATATCCACGCTTTTATCCGTTCTAAAGTTGAGGCAAAATACGGTGTAAATGTTGCTGATGATACCACAATTTTATACGGAGGAAGCTGTAATGCCCAAAATGCACCTGAACTTTTTGCACAATCGGATATTGATGGTGGTTTAATTGGTGGAGCATCTTTGAAATCGCGTGACTTTACAGAAATCGTTAAAGCATTAAATTCTTAATGGATTATATACAGGTAAGTTTTAGCTTCGAGCAGATCGAAGAGTACCAACAGGATATTCTGATTGGTCAACTGGCCGAAATTGGCTTCGATTCTTTTGTGGATTCCACTAAAGGTTTTGATGCTTTCATTATTGCTGAGCAATTTAATGAAGATAAGCTGAAAGAAATAGTTGATGAATTGGACTTCCCCATTAATTACGAAGTACAACAAATTGCGCCACAAAATTGGAACGAAGAGTGGGAAAAGAACTTTAGTCCATTGATCATAAGGGAAGATTGCTACGTTAGGGCAACTTTTCATGAGGCTCAACCACAATATCAATATGAAATAGTGATTGATCCTAAGATGGCTTTTGGAACTGGACACCACCAAACCACTACCATGATGATGCAATATGTATTGGAAACTGATGTAGAAGGAGCTTCGGTATTGGATATGGGGGCAGGTACGGCTATTCTGGGTATTTTGGCAGCAAAAAGAGGTGCAAAGGAAATTGTAGCGATAGATTATGATGAAGTTTGCTATTTAAGCGCTATCGAAAATGCAAAACTAAACCAAATTGAAAATTTGATTTCCCTACACGGCAGCAAAGAAGTAATTCCCCAAAAGACTTTCGATATTATTTTAGCGAATATTAATAGGAACATCCTTTTAGATCAAATAGAAAGCTATACTGCGGTGTTAAAGGATGGCGGATTGATTTTCTTCAGTGGTTTCTACGAAACACCTGATTTAGACATCATCAAGTCGTACGTTGAACAGTTTGGGCTAGTTTACCAAGATCATAAAAAATTGGGTGACTGGGTAGCGACGAAGTTTGTAAAGAATTAGCTAATTAGCTAATTGAATAATTTGCTAATGAAAAAGATACATTTAATAGCCATTGGTGGCGCTGCCATGCACAATTTGGCGATAGCATTACATCAAAAAGGTTTTAAGGTGAGCGGTTCAGATGATGTGGTTTACGAGCCTTCCAAAAGCCGTTTAGATAAATATGGATTGCTTCCAGCCCAAATGGGATGGGATGGAAGCCGTATTACGCCTGATATTGACGTGATTATTTTGGGGATGCATGCCCGTGTGGACAACCCTGAATTGTTAAAGGCACAGGAACTAGGGCTTAAAATCTATTCCTATCCAGCATATATCTACGAACAATCAAAAGATAAAACCCGGGTAGTAATAGGAGGTAGTCATGGAAAGACGACCATTACTTCGATGATTTTGCATGTGCTTAACTACCATCAAAAAGATTTCGATTATCTGGTGGGCGCACAATTAGCAGGTTTTGATACCATGGTGAAAATTACCGATTCAGCACCTATCATGGTAATTGAAGGAGATGAATATCTAGCTTCGCCGATTGATAGAAGACCGAAATTTCATCTGTATCATGCCAACATCGCTGTGATAAGTGGTATCGCTTGGGATCACATTAATGTATTTCCAACTTTTGCCGACTATGTAGAACAGTTTGCCAAATTTATTGAAACCATTACACCAAACGGTACCTTGATTTATTGCAAGTTGGATAATGAATTGAACCAAACCGTTTTAAATTCGACTGCTCAGGTGGAGAAGATTCCTTACGGTGTTCCTGCCCACGAAGTGAAGAATGGAATTACCTATTTGTTGCCTCAACACACGCCATTAAATGTGTTTGGCGACCATAATCTGATGAACCTAAACGCCGCTAAGCAAGTTTGTGCTAAGCTGGGTATTGCTGAAGAAGGTTTTAATGAAGCCATTGCATCATTTGCGGGTGCTGCCAAAAGACTTGAATTGGTAAGTGCTGTAAACCAAACCAATATTTATAAGGATTTTGCTCATTCTCCATCCAAACTAAAAGCAACTATTCACGCCGTTAAAGCGCAATTTGCAGATAGGAAATTGGTGGCGTTAATGGAGTTGCATACTTTCAGTAGCCTTAATAAACAGTTCTTAAAAGAATATAGTGGGGCAATGAAGGATGCCGATGTAGCCATTGTATATATCGATGCTAAAACCTTTGAGCAGAAAAAAATGCAACCATTAACTGAAGCAGATATTAAAGAAGCTTTTGAAGATGACAATTTGTTGTTTTTTGATGATTCTGCAAAATTGGAAACCTATTTAAAAAGATTGAACTATCATCAAACCAATTTGCTATTGATGAGTTCAGGGACTTATGCGGGGCTTGATTTGCCGAAGTTAGCCAGTGAATTGCAAACTAATTAATCTGTTTTGGCCAGTCAGCGTTTGATTATGGAAGTGGGAAGCAACATCAAAGTGTTGCGTTTGGCGAACGGAAAAGGACAAACCGAAGTCGCTAAAGCTTTGAATATTTCAGTAGCTGCACTTTCAAAAATAGAAAACGGACAAACAGATATTAACCTGTCCCGTTTAATTCAAATTGCAAAATATTTTGGTGTATCAATTGTTTCGCTCATTTCCAAAGATTTAACCAATACAGTGCCGCAGGATGTGATAGAGGAGGTAACGGTTTTGAAAAAGCAGCTTGCAGATAAAGAAGCAGAAGTAATTAAGTTGCAGAAGAAAGTCATAGACCTTTACGATAAATTAGGTCTTTAATAATATTATCCTTTGGCAGAAAAGAATTTTCTGCCAAAGGATATTTAGAATTTCTTTCTTAAAGTCAAATGTTTTTTGCCAAATCTAGCTCCAGTAGCTTGGTGAATCGATAGCATTTTTTCATTGAAATCACCAACCCACGAAAGTTCCAGTTCTTCGTAATTTTTCTTATTTGGAAGTACGTATTCCTTCAGTTTGATAAATAGAGAAGATTCCAAGCCATGTTTTTGATATGCTTGTTTGGTGCCCATTACTATAGCACGCATTCTGTTTACACCAATCCAACGTCTGTAAGCGAACTGCAATTTTTGCCACAAGCCCAATTTTCCATCAAAACCTTTAATCATTTGGTTGGCATCTGGTATGATCACTACGAACGATGCAGGTTCCCCATTTGAGTAGGCAAACCAAATTAATTTTTCGTCCATAATTACTTCCATCTGCTTGAAACTTTCCTGAAGGATGTCTTTTTTAATGGGAACAAAATTTTCAAAATCCTTCCAGCCGTCGTTGTAGATTTCCATTAAGTCGTTGATGTATTTATCGGCATTCTTCTTTTTGAAATGTTCAAAAGAATAGGCGGGTTTACTAGCCACCCAGTTGGCAATTTTGGTAAAGCGTTCTGGAAAAGGTTTTTTTACATCTACAATATTGGTAAGTTGTTCGTAAGCGGTTTCAAAGCCATAATTGTTAAACAACTTTAGATAATAGGGCAAATGATAGTTCATGCCGTAGGAAGCGGGAGAGAAGCCCTCTACAAGCAATCCCCAAAAAGTATCATTCTCGCCAAAGTTAATTGGCCCTTCCATGGCTTTCATGCCACGTTCGGTTAGCCATTGCTTAGCCGTATCGAAAAGTACATTGGCCGCATTTTGGTCATTTATACATTCAAAAAAACCAATGCCGCCAGTAGGAACCTCATAACCATAAGCTTTCTTTTCGTTAATGAAAGCTGCAATTCGTCCAATGGTTTTGCCTTTATCGTCTTGCAGTATCCATCTGGTGCATTGTCCATGCTTAAAAAATGGATTTTGTTTCGCGTTAAATATTTTTTCAACGTCTTGGTCTAAAGGCCTGATATAGGCTTTGTCATCACGATAAAGATGATTTACGACGTCAAGGAATTGTTTTTGCGTTTGATGGTTGCTAACAGCTATAACTTTCATGTGGGGCTAAAATAACAAAAAGCATCTGTTTAGGATGCTTTTGTGATAATGTTTATAGAACTGTTTTCTTAATAGTCGTCGTCATCGTCGTCGTCATAACTATCGAAATTGTCTAAGTCGTCAAGAGGCATATCAAAGTCATCTTCATCCTCGTCTAGATTTTTCTCATCTTGGATGTCATCTAGTTCTTCATCCATCTCTTCTTTCTTAGAATTTGGCTTGCCTGTCGGCTTGTCTTGAATAGGTTTTTTTGGCGTTTTCATTACACAAAAAATTGTTAATAGTTCGAAAGTTAAAATGCGCTAATTAAAGTTACAAAAATCTTTTTTAAAAGAAAACAGCGTTGTTTGTTTAGTTTTTCCGCAGGCCCAAAAATAGAATAAAAACCATTTTTGGAAAATTTTTTTTGAATTTTTTGGAGATGTTTTTTGAAGGCAGGTAAACTGAATTTGGCTATAAATAAAAAAGCGTCCTAATTAAAAAATCGGGACGCTTTTAACACACAAATGAAACCTGAATTGAGATATACTTTTAGGTTAGGTTAAAAAAATATCTTTGTCAATCCTATAAGAACGCTCTCAGAACAAACAATTAATGTTTGTTTAATTTCTTAAAACAAGTTTAATACAAAAATGCCGAAGATGCACGCTTATTTAGTGAGTGGTAGTAATATTTGAGTAAACGGTATTTTAGCTGTTAAACGGAATGGATATAGACACAATAGTGCCCGTTTTTCCGTGCTGTTTAATGTCCAGTTGTATGGATTTTGCTTCAATCTTGTTCAGCAGGTTGATTCGTTCTCTAGTTAAATCCATTCCTTTACTCTGATGCCCATCTTTTTTGGCCGCTAGTGAATTATCTATCCCTATGCCATCATCAATAATACTAATGAGCAAAGTTCCGTTATTTTGCTCGCTAATGTTAATGCTTACTGTTCCACCTTCTTCTTTTGGCATGATCCCGTGCCAAATGGCGTTTTCAATATAGGGTTGCAATAGCATCGATGGAATCAGGGTTTCCTCTTGATCTATTTGGGGATCTACATGGATTTTGAAATGAAATTTTTCACCAAAGCGATTTTTCTCCAAATTGAGATACAGATTGAGGTAATTGATTTCCTCTTCCAAAGAGATATAACTTTGCGTACAAATTTCTAAATTCTTTCTGATCAAACGGGCAAAGCCAGTCAGCACTTTATTGGCCGAAGCAGTGTTTTTGGTATTGATGAAATGTTGGATGGAATTCATCACATTGAACACAAAATGAGGGTTCATCATGGCTTGTAGCGCCTGTTGTTCCAACATCAGGATTTTGTTTTTCAATAATAGCTGTTCTTGCTCTTTATTTTTTTGCCGTTTGGTAATGGATACGCTAATGGTATAAATCAGGTAGCCCCCAATCACCAATAAAATTCCGATAAACCACCAAGTTTGGTAAAACTTCTTTTCCAGTATCAATTTAATCTTGGCGGGCTCGCTCCAGTGGCTGTTCTGGTTTTTTGCACTTACTTCAAAAGTATATTCGCCAGGCTCCAGAGAGGAAAGTTCTAACCTACGGTTTTTGGTTTCAATCCAGGCACCATTACTTTTTAACCTGTATCTGTAAACAATATTCTTGCTATTAAAATCAATGGCACTATAGTTAATGATTAGACTCCGTTCATTTGGTTTTAAATTAAAGTTGTTGCTGGTGAGGTCAAGTGTTTTTTTATTATTAATGACAGAAGTAATGTAAATCTTTGGCGCTTGTGAGGTTTGCAACAGATGGTTGTAAGCAAAATAGATCAATCCGTTGTTGGTGGCAAAATAAGCGGTATCCTTGTCGATATATAAATCGTTTAAGTTATCAGAAAGGATGCCGTTTACATCATCAAAGGCACTAATTGTTGCTTTTCCTTTTTGGAAAGATATTCTATTGATCCCCGTATTGCTAATTGCCCAAAGGTTTCCGTCTCTTACAAAAAGCTTATTGATAATGTTATTGTTTAATCCTCTTTTATAGTCGATGATCTGCGTGATTTTTCCGTCTTTGAAAATGATAATTCCATAACCGTCTGTAGCCATGGCTATGCTACCGTCGGCCAGTTGACGCATATCATTGATCCTTTTGGTAAGCAGCGAATACTTTTCGTAATGCTTGTTCAGTTTGTTATGGTTAAATTCTGATAGGCCACTAATATTGGAGAACCAAAGGTTCTGTTCCTTATCATAAAACACGCGGTATGAACGGTCTTTAAAGAAATCCTGTTGTTCTTTGTATTTCAATACGGAGAACTCAAGTTTGTTCCTGTCGTTAATGATCACTACCCCCGAAGACATTGAAAGCGTAAGTTTGGCAGTAGTATCAATGGTGAAGTTTTTAACTACAAACATGTTATTGTTCGTTTCCCTTAAAAACTTAAAATCTTTGTTTAGGGGATAGTTGCTACTTACCGAACCCAAACCATAGTCTGATGCAAAGAATATTTTACTATTTCGCTTATCAAATACCAATTGCTTAACTACGTTGTATTGTTCTGGATTTGGTAAGTTAATTTGAGCACTATTTTTGGTTTTTAGGTCCAGTATATTAATAGAACCATTGTTCCCACCTAGCCATAAGCGATTGTCTTTGTCCTTAATAATACTCTTGATAACAATATTGTTCAATCCATTTTCCCTATTAACGGTATAAATTTGGTCCTTAAGTTGGGGTAGTTTGTAAATTCCGTTTTTTGTAGTAAACCAAAGGTTGTCCTGTTTATCTTCAATAACTTGATTGACATTAATCCCTTGTAAAAAACTGGCGCTTCTACCATCGTATCTAATTCCTTTTACGCCAATTTCGTTGCAGATCCAAAATTCGCTATCGTTCATGTAAATGTACCCTAAGTTGGATTCCAGCAACTTTTTGTCAATATCTAGTATTTTTTTAATGCCAGTAACATTCAGCCTATTCAGACCTTCCTTATCCAGAAAGTAAATGCCATTTTCACGCTGATAAATGGTTTTATAGGATAAAGGATAACGTTCTTGTTGGGTCAAAGAGAAGTTTCCATTTTTATAAATAAAGGCCGAATTATTGGTAAATGCCCTGATATTGTGATTTTGGTCCTCATAGAGATAAGCATTCTGATATTTAAAGTGAGCATCCTTAGATGACATTTTATTGGTTTTTATGCCATCCCAAACGCCAATAATGTTGTTGTTAGTTCCAAACCATAACTTTCCTTTGCTATCTTCCAAAAAAGAAACCACCACACCATTAAAGCTTAAATCTTTTAGGTTGGAATTGTTTTTTTCATTATGGATTTTCCCATTCAGGAAATAGCTCAATTGACCGTTTAGGGCCATGAACCAAATACGACCTTTGCTGTCTTGTCTTAATTGTAAAATCTGATTGTCGGGCAAACCATCATCTACAGAAAAATTTTCAAAAACAGCACCGTCAAACCTGCTTACACCGGCATCGGTAGCAATCCAGATAAAACCCTGTTGGTCTTGTAAGGTGTAAAAACAGTTATTGCTAGGTAAACCGTCTTTCGTAGTGTAATGTGGAAGGTAAACAGTTTGCGCAAATGTGTTGAGGCTGTTTAAAATAATCAGCCAAAAGCCTAGAAACCATATAACAGATTTATTTTTCGCTTTGCAATAGGGCATAGGCTTTTATTTTTTCAAAGAAATCGCTTGCACGCCTTCTCGACACGACAAGTGATTCGCCATTTTCAAGTAACAACACTAAACCATTTTTATTGTTGTATTCTTTAACGTATTTGAGGTTTACAATACTCGATTTATGAATCCTTACAAAACGTTCTTCGGGCAGTATTTCTTCGTAATCTTTTAATACTTTGGAAACGGTAATTTTTTCCTTGCTTTTAAGATGGAAAATAGAATAGTTACTATCTGCCTCTATATGAACAATATCGTCAATATCTACCAAGCGATAACCTTGTCCGCTAGGTAAGGTTAATTTGCTTATCCCTTTTTGCTCTTTTAGGTCAGCTTCTAGATTTTTAAGTCCAGTATTTTGGTTTAGCGCCTGATTGAGCTGCTGATATTTAGTCGCTTTTTCAACGGCGGCTATCAGTTCTTCAATATCAATGGGTTTTAAAAGGTAGTCAATGGCATTTGCCTTGATGGCTTTCAGCGCATATTGATCATAGGCAGTAGTAAAAATGACTGTTGCATTTGCTTCCTGTGCCTGCGGAATGAGTGAAAAACCATTTTCACCAGGCATGGCAATATCTAAAAAAATGAGGTTTACCTCATAACTCTGCAATAAGGTTCTGGCTTCGTTCACAGATTTAGCGATGCCACAAATGTTTACTTCGGGGCAGTTTTCCTGCAACAAAAAGTATAATGATGAACGTGCAAATTCCTCATCATCAACAATAATGGTGTTTAGTGTGGCCATCGTTTAGTTTGGCTCAATTTATAAAAAATACGCCAGAACCGGAAAATAGCCGTAAAAAACATCAAACGCCAACTTTTCAGTTGTTATTTGTGGATTTGAAAGGAATTTAAAAAGAGGTCTTTATTTTTGCTTTCGATGGAATCGGGAACAATGCACGAAAGACTGTAATATACGCCATCAACAAAAACAATATTCATGAAAATGGTTTTCTTGTCGGTTTCATTCCTGCCCGACGTTAAATAACTTACGTGGTTTTTGTGTTGTTTAATTTGCAACTTTTCCAAGCTATATTGGGAAAGCGTAGCTTGTAGTGTACTTAAAAACTCGCTCGCAAATTCATTGGTGATAGCCAGTTTTTCAAATACCTTTTCGTCTATTTTTAAGTTTTGAGCAATAAAACTATAAGTTGCTGTGTAAACAACTCCGGTGCTGTCCTTAAGGGCAAAGGTAGTACTTGCTGTTTGACTTGGAGCAAAAGGGAAACTTGCTGTAAAACGACTGGTAAGCTTTTGTTTAACCCAATTTTTCTGTGCTAAAACAGCTGTTGTAAACAGCGTAACAAAACATACTAAAACAATTTTCCTCATCTGAACGGTTTAGTAATTGATTACTTGCTCTTCCAAGTGTTCAGGTAAATCGCGATAGTTATATTTTTGTCCACGCAACTGGGGTTCAAAACCAGCCTCTCTGATGGCTGTTTGAATGCCTTTTGCAGTGAAACGATGAGGTGCTCCAGCGGCTGAAACTACGTTTTCTTCAATCATAATGGAACCAAAATCGTTAGCCCCAGCATGTAAACACAATTGCGCTACCGATTTACCAACGGTTAACCAGCTCGCCTGTATGTTTTTAACGTTCGGCAGCATGATACGGCTCAGGGCAATCATTCGTACGTACTCATCGCCAGTTACGTTATTGCTAATGCCTCTTAAACGTTTCAATAACGTACCATCATCTTGGAAAGGCCAAGGAATAAATGCCAAGAAGCCGTTGGCCTCGGCAGGTTTTTCACTCTGTACCTCACGTATCCAAACCAAATGTTCAAAGCGTTCTTCAATGGTTTCCACATGACCAAACATCATGGTGGCCGAAGTGGTAATATCCAATTGGTGGCAGGCACGCATGACATCCAACCATTCCTGTCCGCCACATTTTCCTTTGGAAATGAGTCTTCTCACCCTGTCGTTCAAAATTTCGGCTCCGGCACCTGGAAGCGAATCTAAGCCAGCTTCTTTTAATGCTTTTAATACTTCTGTATGTGAGAGCCCCTCCAATTTAGCTACGTGCGCAATTTCTGGCGGACCTAAAGCATGTAATTTCAGGGCAGGGTAAAGCTCTTTCAGTTGTTTAAACAAGGTCGTGTAAAAATCAAGACCCAAATCAGGATGGTGGCCGCCTTGAAGCAATAGCTGGTCGCCGCCCAAACGAAAAGTCTCCTCAATCTTTATTTTGTAGGTTTCAATATCGGTAATGTAGCTTTCGTCGTGCCCCGGCCTGCGAAAGAAATTACAGAATTTGCAGTTGGCAATACAAACGTTGGTGGTATTTACGTTGCGGTCAATTTGCCAAGTTACCTTACCGCTGGGCACCTGTATTTTTCTAAGTTCATTTGCCACGTAAGCCAGTTCGGCAGTACTGGCGTTATGATATAAAAATACACCTTCTTCTTTGCTCAAAAAATCAAAATGAAGTGCCCTTTGCAGTAATTCTCCTGTATTCATAAGTACAAAGGTAAGTATTATAAGGATTAACAGATGATGAGATTGTTCAGATTAACGAATTTTAACGTATAAATTATATTGGCGAATTCGCACAAACCTCATCGGTTTAATGCACTTGGCGTTAATTAAATCAGGGGTTCTGGTTTAAACCTCGTAGGTTTTAAAAACCTACGAGGTTTGTAAATTGTGGTTTACCACATAAAATTAAACCATAAAGAAAAAGAGGAAGTTCGCAAAGGACGCAAAGTAGATGGTTGATAGCAGCTTTGTATTGAGTTAAATAAACCCGATAGCAGCGGCAGCTCCCGCGCAGCGGGGCTATAGCGGATAGCGGGACTACACTGCCGATGGAATGCTGGTTCTCATTTTCTAGAAAAATGGCGACTGATATTAGTAGCCACATAAGCTTCATCATCTTTACAATCAGCCAACAATTTCACAATTTGGCAATTCAACAATTCGGTTATCTTTGTTGCCTATGGTAAATTTTAATCGTTTTACACTGTCCAATGGTTTAAAGGTTTTGGTGCACGAGGATGCAACCACGCCAATGGCAGTTTTAAATATACTTTATGATGTTGGTGCTAGGGACGAAGAGGAGGGAAGAACGGGCTTTGCACATTTGTTTGAGCATTTAATGTTCGGCGGTTCTGTGAACATCCCAAGCTATGACGAGCCTTTGCAACGGGTTGGAGGTGAAAATAATGCCTTTACCAGTAACGACATCACCAATTATTATATTACCCTACCTGCGGCCAATATTGAAACGGCTTTTTGGTTGGAGAGCGACAGGATGTTGAGTTTGGCTTTTTCGGAGAAAAGTTTGGAAACGCAACGCAATGTGGTTTGCGAAGAGTTTAAGCAGCGCTATCTTAACCAACCTTATGGTGATGTTTGGTTAAAGTTGCGCCCCTTAGCTTATGAAAAGCACCCTTATCGTTGGGCAACTATTGGTCAGGATTTGCAGCAGATTGAAAATGCGAAAATGGAAGATGTGAAAGCATTCTTCAAAAAGCATTACAATCCTCAAAATGCCTTTTTAGTGGTGGGTGGAAATGTAAAGACTGAGAAGGTGAAGCAGTTGGCCGAAAAATGGTTTGGGCCAATCCCTGCCGGAGAAAAATATACTAGAAACTTGCCTGCGGAGCCTGAGCAATTAGCCGAAAGGACTTTAACTGTGACCGCTGATGTGCCTTTGAATGCCATTTATATGGCATTTAAAATGGTGGGCAGAACGGATAGTAACTATCAGGTTTTTGATTTGTTGTCGGATATTTTATCGCAAGGACAATCATCGAGGTTGTTTAACAGTTTGCTGAAAGAACAAAAGTTGTTTAGTGAAATCAATGCTTACATCACTAGTAGTTTGGATGAAGGTTTGTTCGTGGTTGAAGGTAAATTGGTGGAAGGCATAAGCATGGAAGTGGCCGAAAATGCTATTTGGCAAGAGCTACAACGTATTTCGACAGAGTTAGTGGACGAAACGGAACTGACCAAAGTGAAAAACAAGTCGGAATCGATTATGGTGTTTGCCGAAATGAGCTTGTTAGATAAGGCCATGAATTTGGCCTATTATGAGCTTTTGGGTGATGCTGCAGAATTGAATGTCGAGATCAATAAGTATTTGAGCATTACAGCTGAGCAGATTAAGGCAGTTGCTGCCGCTACGTTTAAAAAAGAAAAGTCATCAACCTTATATTATTTAGCCAATGCTTAACAGAACAATAGCTCCTGCATTTAAACAGATAAGTGATATTAATTTTATCCAGCCCAATTCAAAGCAATTGGCTAACGGTCTTCCCGTTTATGTGCTAAATGCTGGTGAACAGGAGTTGGTACGTATAGAGTTTATTTTTGAGAACGGAAATTGGAGCGAACAAAACCCATTGCAGGCGGTTGCTGTAAACGGACTGATCAACAGTGGAACTTCAACATTGACAGCAAAGCAAATTGCTGATGGTGTTGATTATTATGGGGCTTTTTTGCAGACAGAATATAGTGCCGATTTTACGACGATTACGTTGTACACCTTGACCAAACATTTGTCTTCTGTATTGCCAATCTTATACTCGGTGTTAAACGAAAGTATTTTCCCGCAACATGAATTGGAAATTTACCAGCAAAATCAGAAGCAGAAATTGCAGGTGAGTTTGCAGAAGAATGATTATTTGGCCCGTAAAACTTTTGCTCACGCTATTTTTGGAAACACGGCTTACGGTTCTGATATCAATCCATCGGATTATGACCAATTGCAACAGACAGATTTGCTTGCATATTTTAAAGCGGCTTATCAGCCTAAAAATTGTACCATTGTTATTGCAGGAAAGTTTTTGGACAGGGATTTTGAAATATTGGACAAAGTTTTTGGTGGCGCATGGCAAGATGCTAGTGATTTTGCTCGAAATCATTTCAGTTTTTCAGCTCAACCTGGCCAAGATATTTACATTGAAAAAGCTGAGGCCTTACAATCTGCCATTAGAATGGGAAATTTGAGTATTAATCGTACCCATGCTGATTTTCCAGCTTTACAAGTATTGAACTGTGTATTGGGAGGTTATTTTGGCTCTCGATTAATGGCTAATATACGTGAAGACAAGGGATATACCTACGGTATTGGTTCGGGCATAGCATCTCTTAAGCATGCAGGCTATTTCTTTTTGGCTACTGAAGTTGGTGCGCATGTATGTGCTAATGCGCTAAAGGAAATTGAAAAGGAAATTAATCTATTGAGGGCAGATTTTGTTGCTGATGAAGAATTGGATTTGGTTAAAAACTACATGTTAGGTTCTTTATTAGGTAGTTTAGAAAATGCTTTTTCTCATGCAGATAAGTTTAAAAATATTCATTTTTACGGTTTGGATTACAGTTATTACCACAATTATGTGGAAACCGTTAAAAATATTACCCCACAGAATTTAAAGGAGATGGCCAATAAGTATTTGGATTGGAATGAGATGGCGAGAGTAGTAGTTGGGAAGAAATAAAAAAAAAGCCCCGAACAAAGTTTCGGGGCTTTTTTATGTTATTTGCTAAGTACCGCTTTTGCTTTATCAGCTTGGTAAATCTTTTTGTAGAAATCTACATACTCGTTATACTTAGAAGCGGGATATTTTTTTGAATTCATGGTTTGCGTACGCTTGTAGGTAATGGTATTCCCATTGGTTGTGTACGAGGCGGCATATTCTCCAAATTCAGAAGTTAGCTTAATATCCTTTGGTAAAAACTCGACTTTTACACCTGCTGGTAGCGTATAAGTAATTTCATCGTCGTCATTATAATCAAAAGGGATAGCAAATGAAGTTTTTCTGTTGGTGATTTTCTCTGGGACGCTTTCTTTACGATTAACCTGGTTAACCACTAAAAACATTTTATCGCCACCTTTAGTGAGCAATTGTTTGGTTTTATAGCTGACTTCGCCATTTACCACTGGCAGCTTTTTATCTGCCTGTTCAAATTTAACTTGTTGCAGTTCCGCATCAGCAAATTCTAAACTTTGTAAAGTGCGTTTGCGTACTTCAGTAGGCTCAGATAAAAGATTAGATAGGTAATCTTCGTACTGTGCGTTGCCGTAGCTTGATTTAGTGGAAACACTAGCAGTGCCATCTTCTGCCAGTAAAATGGTTGTTTTGCTGACCTGATAGTTGTCCTTACTTTGATATTTTGGTGTTCTAATGAGTTTCCCTCCATTTTCAGTCACCATTAGTACATTCCTGTCCGAATTATCATAACCGATATAACCCATTGGATAATTTTGGCTGGTACACTCTAAAAATGTAGTGTCTTTAGCCAATGGCACAGCCAAAATCATGTGGTTAGCTTGTCCAATGCTCGAATACATTTTATTCAGTTCGGGCATGCCGTTTCCAATTACAATTAAATTAGATTGAATACCGGCTTCTTTAAGTAAAGCCTTCATGTAGTTGGATAATGCCTTACAATCTCCATAGTTTACTTGCGCTACCTTTTCAGCCAAAATAGGTTTAAAGCCACCAATGCCTAGCTGAACACTCACGTAGCGAGTGTTTTGTTGTAAGTGGCTATATAAGATTTGTATTTTCTCGCGATCTGTTTTGGCATCCTTGATTAAACCTTGTACAAGTGATTTTGTTGTAGGAGGTAAAACGTCTCCATTTTCATTGAGTTTGGAAATCCATGCACCTAAATTATTCCAAGTACTTAAATCACCTTTAGAGCTATCAAATTCGAATTGGTTTGGTGCAATTTTAACCCAAGCTGATAATTGATCTATGCCTGTGCTTAAAGGCTCATGAACAGTAGCGGGAATATTGTTTACCGTCCAAGAATAGGTCGTTTTATTATTTGCTGTAGTCGAGTCTGTTTTCAAACCTTCGCTCATTAAAAATCGAACATTTAGTCCGTTGTTCTTTTGAAAAACATAGCTCGACTTCTCGGTAGCAATGTGATAACCTTTCAAAGATCTCCAAGAAGGAAGTGTTAAAACACCATTGTAGTCTTTTGAATAGGTATATTCTACTGTGTAGGGGTAAGTGGTGCTTGAAGCATTTAGTTGTTTAAGGCGGTCGTCTTCAAAAATAGAATAACTGGAAACTAAGCTTTGGTCACGAAAATCAGATGTTTTATAGTCTTTGATTTTTTTACCGGAAGCATCATAAAGTGTTCCTTTTAGATTGTAGATATTAGAGAAACGGTCATAAACCTCGGCAAATTCAGCATAATCGTCTCCGGCTTTGCTAAGAATGGTAATGGCAATTTTATGTTTGATTGTACCCGAACCTATGTTTTTATATTCATAAACCTGTTCCTCGTTTCTTACTACCGCTACGGCATCCTGTTTTAAATTGTCTGGAATTTTACTTGCATCGTAGTTATTCTGCGATTGTGCAGCTAAAGAAATTAAACCTATAAACGAGGTTAATAAAAGATGTTTTTGCATGTTAAGATTTCTTTTTAAATACGATTTGCTCTGCTTGCTTTTCAACAATTACCTTAAATAGTTCTTTGATATCAAAATATTCCTCAGGTGAGAAAATGGTTTTGTTAATTTCAATAACACTTCTAACCAATACCGTTTTGTCTTGACTCAAAAAGCTAATGCTAAAAGAACCTTTATTTTCCGGTAACTTAAATACTCCTCCCTTAGGTAGTTTTTCAATATCATATTCAGCTGGGAAACTAATGGTGGTCCTAATACTTTCTTTTATTGGATAGCCAAAATCAACCGGAAAATTTCTTGTTTCATGTTTAAAGAGATTTTCTTTGGTTCTTTCGTATAACAGCGGATTTAAATAAACTAAATTACCTGCTTCTTCTACATTTTCTTCAATGGTTACACCTAGTTCTTCGCTCAAAATCTCATCGAAATTATCGAGGTTATTCAGTTTGTAATTGTCTATTTCTAAACCTTGCTTGTCTTTTTTGATACTCTTTAAAAATTCGGCCTCGCTTGGGTTCGAACGATATCTGCTTCTTCTAGAAAGTGCTCCGTAGCCTTTATAGTATTGCACCATACTTCCTTTTAACTTGTTTTCCTTATCAAGTGTTAAGGTAAAATTGTATATCTTCTCGTCTCCAAATGTCGGCTCCGTATTGATCCATGCTCCTGCTTCAGTTTTAATGTCTACGGAAAAACCTTGGTGGTTAAGGTTTTCGACCGCAACCATTCCTAGAAAATGGTCTTTATCGGTAGCATCTAAAATCAAATCTTTTCCTCCTAAGCCTCTAACATGTACCAACACACTGTTGAACTTACTTATTTGTGGAAATCCCGGATGCATTCCATTGCTTCTTGTACTTACTAATAGCGCATTTGCATTGATTTTGGCTTCTTTAAGGAAATTCAACAACAAGAGGTTAATATCAGCCGAGTTGCCTGATTTTTTATCTAGTAAGGTTTTTGGGTTTTCTTCGCTGGTATAAATGCTATAGTTTTCATTCCATTTTACACTGTTTTTAATGTGGTTATAAATCAGCGTGATTACCTTTAATGTGTCGGTTTCTGTTTTTATAATACTTGGAAGTGCTGACTTGGCTGCGGAATTTCTCTTTACGAATGAACCAAAATTTTCGTCGTCAACTAGGGTTTTGATAATTTTAGGCCAATTCCCGGTGAAGTCTCTATAAACATCATTAGGATAACGGGTGCCCATCAATTCGAAGTCGATAGAGGTTAAATAATCGTCCATGGTGGTTATAAAGGACTCTTTTTTCATTGACGGAACATTTTCTAATACATACTGTGTATAATTTGCATTAGAAGTAAGGCCAGTGATATAATGGGCATTTATAGTCTCGTTTTTTGTTTGGATGATTTTATAGTAACCTTGGTGCGATGGCTTGTAAATAAGGTATTCGGGTATTTTGACATTATACTCCGAATAAAGGGTTGGATAGCTTGACTGAAATGTCCAACCTCTTAAATTGAAAACAAAAGGGGAACTGATCGCATATTTATATTCTATGATTGATCCTTCTTTGACATTCCCTAAGGTGTATTTTTTAATTTGATAGTTTTTGTTGAATTCTTCAGTAAACTTAGAATCCTTGCCAAGTTTGGTTGTTACCATCTTGCCTGCTTCCATATTATAGGTCGCTGCATCCATTCTAGATAAATTTTCTCTAGAACTGTTACTGCTTCTGTATAAAGGGATTTGGAAATCAGCTAAATCGTAGGCATTCTTATTGATGATTTTATAACGAACATGTCTTTCGAATACAAATTCGAAGCCATTGGTTTGGTTAAATTGGAAATAGCACTCTCCAACATCAAAAAGTTTGATGGCTGCAGCGGCAGAATCTTGTCCAGTAGGTTTGATGTTAAAATCCTCAGGATTAATTTTGCCGAACTTGAATTCTTTTTTTTGAGCGTAGGCGGTTACCGATAGGCATAGGATACCCATTAGGTAGATAAGGCGGTTAATTCTCATGGTTTGTTTGTCTTTAAAACGCAATGATAATAAAGAAAAACAATATAAGAGGAATTTAAAATTAAGATTTTAGTTGATTGCTATCAAAGTTACCTTTCCGTCCATTGTGCTAACTAGCAATGTTTTATCGTCAACCACTTTAAAGGTGTTTACCATTGAGTTGTCAATTTTATGCGCCCACAGGGTTTTTCGTTCCACAGGGTCAATGCAGTAAACGGTTCCGTTTTTGGTACCGAAGAAAAGCTTGCCATTTTTTTCAATCAGATCTGATGGGGTATGTTCATAGCCATAGCCTACGTTGAATTGCCAAGCTAATCCTTCATCTTTTCGGGTGGTTTTATAAGCAACAATCTCATCTTGCATGGTTTTACCATAAACTAAGGTGCTATCTGATGATATGCCAATGGATTCACGGACTTTCGCTTGATTATTTCGCCATAAGGTTTCACCAGTATTAGCGTCAATGGCTGTAAGTACACGATCTGGAGCGGCAATATAAACAATTCCATTTGTAGCCACAGGCGTAGCCATTGCCGGAGAGAACATTCTGTTGCCATGTCCATTATTCCACTTCCAAATTAAATTGCCATTATTGATATCGAGGGCATATAAATGTCTACCCCATGAACCGAAAATAATTTTTCCCTGATAAATGAGTGGTTTGCCTACAATGGTACCTTCAACTTCGCTAAACTGCCATTTCGACTTCCCAGTTTTAACATCAAGTGCCTTAAAAGTATGATCACTAGCACCTATGAAAATAATATCATCCTTTATCACTGGAGAGCCTAATACCGATTTTTGGGCCGCAGTTTTCCAGGCTAATTTACCATTTGCTAAATGTAGTGCATAAATGTTGCCATCGCCAGAACCGAAAATTACCAACTTGTTCAGGCTAATTAAGGGAGAAGAGTAAATGGCACCTTTGGTTTGATATGTCCAAATACGTTTTCCGGTTTTTCGATCTAGGGCTTCAATTAAGCCCAAACTATTTCCAAAAACCACTAGGTTATTGCTATAAGCTGGTGTATTTACTACGTTAGCATTTGAATGATAGGTCCAAAGTGTTTTTGCATTAGGGTATTTTTTATTGATAGAGAAATCAGGCCTTTCATAGATTTTTCCATCGTTAACAAAGGTCTTAAGCGCAATTTTTCGCCAAGCTGGAAGCAATTGTTCAGTTGGTTTTTTAGTAGAAAAATATACCGTGTCTTTGGTCATATTCACGATATTGTAGCCGCCAATGCTATCTTTTGCACGTAAATTTGAGCGTCCCATGGTGGCAGCTATACCTTCAAAATTATAGGCTTTGTTTTGGTGTCCGTGTCCGCAAATGGCGTACTGAATATTTTTTGTTTTTAGACGGTCGGTCACTTCGTACCAATTATCTAAACTATTGTCAATAGGGTAGTGGTTTACAAAAACAATAGGCATTGATTTTGGTGTCTTTTTCAACAAACTGTCAAGCCAAACGGTAGCGTCGCGGGGGATATGTCCATCGCTCATGCGTACATATGGGCCCGAGGCGCAGGCAATAAAACGGAAACCTTTATGGTCAAAAGTGAATTTGTCGTATCCAAAAGTGGTGATAAAGGAAACGCCACCTGATTCAGACCATCCGGTATCGTGGTTACCTGGAATAACATAATAGGGTTTATTAAGGTTGGCAAGTATTTCTTTTGCCAGTTTAAGCTCCTCATTAGTCCCCATTTCGGTAATGTCGCCCGTTACCAGTACAAAATCAATGTCGTTTTGCTTGTTAATATCGGTAACAGTTCTTCTTAAATCTTCTTCACCAGTTGCGGTGCCAATATGAGTATCGGTTACAAACGCATATTTGAAGTTTTGTGCATAACTGAAACTGGCAATGAATAACAAGATTGCCGCAAATAAATTCTTCATCTAAAATATATCCCTAATAATTGTAGTGAAATTAGGATAAATATCTGTCGAAGAAGAATTGAAATGAAACTTTAAGGTATAAAAATAAATTTTCCATTTTCGTTAAGTTTTAATTGTTTATTTAAAAGTGGGGCTATTGACCGAGTTTAAATAGATTAACTGCAGGCTGTCCCCATATGTTATCTTTAACCATATAAATTGTTTTGCAATTTGTTACCTGGCTACAGATGGGATCTGGCTTCCCCCAAGCATAATTGCAACCGCCTATAAGGCGACCATCTTTATCGAATATGCTTGCGTAAGCGTTGTGTGCAGCGCTATAAACTGTTTGTCCGTTATATTGACAGACGCTAATGCTTCCTTCTTTAAACATTTCGTAAAGCTTGTTTAAAGTTTTTTGGTTTTCTGCGTTTTCCTTTTTACAGCCTAAGAAATTGAAAAACAAGAAAGCTGCGATCAGTTTTATGAATAGAGGACTTTTCATACGAATTGCTTTCATTTATTCCAATACTCTACCACTAGTTTCCCGCTTTGGCAGGTTATCGATTTTGGTGGTAGTGTCAGAGCGCAATCAGAGACAATATTCCATTTTTTGTTATATGCTTTTTCGAGTGAGGTGTATTTTGTAGTCAAATTTTTGAGCTGGTCCACATCAATACTATTGGTGTAGGGAATATATATTTTGGCACCACCACAGGCCTTCTCGCCAACAGTAACTGTGAAAATTTCTGTATTGTCGCCACATTTACTGGTTTCGGCTAGCGTTGTGATTTGCAGCATCAATTGCTGAAGTTGCTTTTCGTCTTCAACTTTACTTTTCGTCTTTTCCTTTTTACAGCTAAGGGTTAAAAAAAGACCAAATAGTAATAAATAAATGATGTATTGGTTGGTTCTATTCATGCGATTTAGGTTTTGTATTTAGTGCGGTCATTTATGGAGATAAAACTGGTTTGCCATTTTCACAGGTTACAGATTTAGGAGGTAAAATAAGTGCAGCGCAATCAATAGTAATTCCACTTTTAGTGAGATACGATTTTTCAAAATCGTTGTATTCTTTTACAAGCTTTTCAAAATTGGATACATTAATGCTTGTGCTGTAAGGTAAAAATCCCACTCCAGAACAACTTCTGGTGCCATACTTAATGAATTTTAGTTCATAAGTGCCTTTGCCGTCACATACACTGCTTGCTGCAAGCGTTTTTATTTCTGCGAGCATTTGCTCAAGTTTTTGCCTATCTCTTTCATTGTTTTTTTCCTTGTCACAGCTACTCATGGAAAAAATAGCGAAGAGAATTAGAAAGGACAGAAATAAATTCGACTTGTTCATTGCTTAGGTTTTTAAGTCCAATACGCAGCATCTTTGATAAACGCTACAAGCTTTATAGAAACATAGTTGCATAGGTTTAAGTAAAAATAAACCTGATGGAAATGGATACCGACCGTAGGGAGGTTAGAATGGACAGCAGGGCTAGCATTGCCAATGAAAAGCAACATTAGCTTTACCAAAATATAACAATTGCAATTTCATTTTAACGAGAAATATTGTATCTTTGCCCGGCAAATAATAATTCGTAATTTATTTGCTATGCAACTCGATCCCCAAAAATTTATTGCTTTAGGTTTAACTTATGATGACGTACTTTTAGTGCCATCATACTCGGAAATATTGCCTAGAGATGTTAACACTAGCACTTTCTTAACTAAAAAAATCCAATTGAACGTTCCTTTAGTTTCGGCAGCAATGGATACTGTTACCGAAGCGGAACTGGCCATTGCCATTGCGCAAAACGGTGGATTGGGGATGCTTCATAAAAATATGAGCATTGACAGACAAGCTGAAGAAGTACGCAAGGTGAAACGTTCGGAAAGTGGGATGATCCAGGATCCAGTGACTTTGTTGGAAACATCTGTAGTTGCAGATGCCTTTAAGATTATGAAGGAGCACAAAATTGGCGGTATTCCGGTGGTTACTTCTGATAATAAATTAGTAGGTATTATTACCAATAGGGATTTGCGTTTCCAAAAGGATATGAGTAAACCTATTGCGCAGGTGATGACCAAAGAAAACCTAATTACCGCTCCTGAAGGTACTACCTTAAAAGAAGCAGAAGAAATTTTGCAAAATCATAAGATCGAGAAACTACCTGTGGTAAATGAGCAAGGCTTTTTAAGCGGATTGATTACTTTTAAGGATATCCAAAAAGTTAAAAACTATCCGGTTGCCTGTAAAGATGAAAAAGGTCGTTTGCGTGTAGGCGCAGCCGTTGGTGTAACCGCTGATACCATGCAACGTGTAGATGCTTTGGTGAAAGCTGGTGTTGATGTGATTGCCATTGATACTGCTCACGGTCACTCAAAAGGTGTTATTGATAAATTAAAAGAAGTAAAAGCGAAATATCCTGAACTGCAAGTGATCGCTGGTAACATCGCTACCGGTGCTGCTGCGAAAGCTTTGGCAGAAGCAGGTGCTGATGCGGTAAAAGTAGGGATTGGCCCAGGTTCAATTTGTACCACCAGAATTATTGCTGGTGTAGGTGTTCCACAACTGTATGCTGTTTTTGAATGTGCTAAAGCGTTAAAAGGCACAGGTGTTCCGGTAATTGCCGACGGTGGAATCAAACATACTGGGGATATTGCAAAAGCAATTGCGGCAGGTGCTAGTACGGTAATGGCAGGTTCGTTATTTGCAGGAGTAGAGGAAAGCCCAGGCGAAACCATTATTTACGAAGGACGTAAGTTCAAATCGTACCGTGGTATGGGGTCTATTGAAGCGATGGAGCAGGGTTCAAAAGACCGTTATTTCCAAGATGTTGAAGATGATATTAAAAAACTAGTGCCAGAAGGTATTGTAGGTCGTGTGCCATATAAAGGTACTTTGGCAGAGGTAATGTATCAATATATTGGTGGTTTACGAGCAAGTATGGGATACGTTGGTGCAGCCAGCATCGATAAACTGCAGGAGGCACAATTTGTACAAATTACCGCTGCAGGTATGCGTGAAAGTCATCCACATGATATCACGATTACTAAAGAGGCACCGAATTATACTAGTAAGTAATGATTGGATTTTCTAATAAAATAGAAAATCTATAAATTTTATACTAATTAATTGTTATAATAGAAACCCCTCGTCGAATGTTCGACGAGGGGTTTTTTATTTAGAAATTACATGTTTTATAAATCGTTTTGCGTACAAAGCGGATTACGTTGGATTTCTAAATCAGGGATAACCCATTGCCATTCTTTAGCTCCAGCAGGGAAAAACCTACTGGCTTCGCCCACTGCTTTTTCTTCATACATATTGAAATTAGAAGCTAAGGGATCTAAATTAGTTGGATTGGCATTGTGTTTCCAGTTGTTTGCTGCACCACCTTGGTTGTAACCAGGTCTAGGTGCTGGACCACGATCCAAAGCCATGTTCAAACGTTTCAGATCTAGAAAGCGGAAACCTTCGCCCCATAATTCAATACGTCTTTGAAACATCACTTCCTCCGCTAAATCATCACCACTTTTTGTGCTTAAAACATAGGCGGGGTCACGGTCTTTTGCGACCACAAATAGTGCATTACGAGCTTTTACATCTTCTTGCCCGCTTCTTGCATAGCCTTCGGCCATGATCAGGTACATTTCTGGCAAACGTACCAAGGCTAAATCTGCCGTAATAATGGCACCGTTATAAGAAGCTGATTTGCTATCCGGAAAATCTACAATAAACTTTTGGCTCATCCATTTAAATGCATTTCCTCCTGGAGGAATCACCAGTCCAGGGTAGTTCACCACATTATTCACCCAAAGCTGCTTTCTAACATCCGTATTTGAAATTTTCTCATAAAGCAAGTTATAGATAGCTCGTGGAGTATTCTTATTATAAGAAATATTGGTGTTGGAAATGTAGCTGTAGAAATTAAACAATGTAGCGGTTTCAAGAGGCGGTTGTGCTATTTTTGCCCAAATCCATTCGTTATTTCTGGCATCTGTACAACGACCTTGTTTGTAGTCGTAACAGCTTTTATCCATTCTCGCTCCAGAATTATCTACGACCAATTTTGCCATTTCAGCGGCTTCTAACCATTTGCCTTGCGTAAGCAAAACGCGAGCTTTGATTGCCCTGGCCACATGTACATTCACGTGCATTTTGGTAGAACGTTGAAACTTAACATTGGAAAGCAGGCGTATAGCCTCATCTAAATCACTATTAATAGCGGCGTAACTTTCTTCTACCGTAGATCTGGCTTTGGCTTCAGTTGAAGATTCCATTCTTAACACAATACCTAACTGTGTGTTGTTACCTGCACGATCATATCTTTTGCCGTATAGCTGTACAGCGCAGAAATGAGAAAAGGCTCTGTAGAATATCGCTTGTCCTTTGATATAATCTCTTTCTTCTTGAGGACCTGTTGCACCATCAATATTTTCAATGACCATATTGGCATTGGCAATTATTTTGTAGATATATTCATAAATGTGACGTGGATATTGGTTGGTAGGCTGTCTGTGACGAGTCCAATCAGCCTCTGTACGAAACTGTGCGTTAGATTTGGTGTACACCATGTCTTCACCTAGGAAATCCATATACAACATATAATATTGATATCCCATTTTAGGTGCAAAATCACCTTTTTCGTACATGATACGATGAATACCATTAATGGCCATTAAGGCTGTTTTAGTATCCTTAAACATGGTAGACTGATCAACAGCACTGGTAGATTCTGTCTCCAAGAATTCTTTGCTACATGACATTGCTATCATTAAAACAAATGCCCATATTATTAAAAAAATCTTCTTCATGCTTAATACATTAAAAAGTTAAAGATAAACCAAAGGATATGATGGTAGAGGGAGGATAAACATCATCATTTGAGATGTATCCAGAATGGAAATTCCTTCTAGGGTAAACGCCTTTTCTGGAGGCCAATAACCAAGCATTATTTGCAGAAAAATAAATTACCGCATCTGAAATGTTTTTACTTTTCAGAAAACTTTTAGGTACGTTGTAAGATAAATTTACATTGGTTAATTCTAGCATATTAGAGGATACCAGCCAGCGCGTAGAGTTTGCAGCTTCGATATTTACAGAGTTGGTACCTGCAGTTACAATAGCCACGTCAGTAATATCGCCAGGTTTACGCCATCTGTTAAGCAGGTCCTTGTGTTGGCTAGCATAAGAAAGAGAGCCTGTCATGAAAGATCTGTAGCCACCATCATAGAATTTACTGCCAGTTTGATAATAAAAATTAACTTTTAAATTGAAGTTTTTCCATCCAATATCGGCACCAAAACCTCCAGTTAGGGTAGGCATTGCGCTACCTGCATAGCCATACAAGCTTTTTTCTACATTTTCGGTATACTTAACGCCATTAATTTCCTTAAGTTCATTAGGCCCGAAGGTAAAACGATCAAGATCAGCACGAAAAAGGTTGAAACCAGTTTCTGGATTTACACCATACCAATCTCTCAGCCAAAAGTCATATCTAGAATGTCCAGCTTCAATTTTATAAATAGAAGAGGTGTATGGGTCTATTGGTAGCGATGTGATTTTATTTTTTAGCCAAGTTGTATTTGCATTAAGATTGATGTTCCAATCTTTTGATTTGAATACTTGACCAGTTAAATTAACCTCAATACCTCTGTTATACATTGACCCTGCGTTTTTATCAATGGATGGTATTCCGGAAGATATTGGTTGAGGAACACTAAAAAGCAAGTCGCTAGAAACACGGTTAAAATATTCCACGGATCCATTTAAGCGATTGCCTAATACAGCAAACTCTGCTGCAACATCAAAGCTCTTAGAAGTTTCCCAAGTTAAATCTGGATTTCCCAAGCTAGCTTGCACATATCCCGGTTCGCCGTTATCATTAGGAGTATATACTGCTCTCCAAGGATAGTAACTAGAAAGATCGTCATTGCCTACCACACCATAGGAAGCTCTTAATTTCAATTGGTTAACAAACTTGATGTTGTCCATAAAGTTTTCCTTGTCCACAGACCAACCTGCGCCTACAGACCAAAAATCGCCCCAACGAACATTTTTGCTAAAGCGGGAAGAACCATCTCTTCTGTAAGATGCGGACGCAAAATATTTTTCGCCAAAATCATAATTTAATCTCGAGAGATAACCTTCTACTCTATAATTATGTGTGTAAGAATTAGGTAATGCATTGATTTCTGTAAAGTTTGCATATTCGAAGTTATCACCAGCAATGGTTTGGGTCCTCATTGAAGTAGAAAGATACCAGTATTGGAATTGATAGCTTTCGTGTCCGGCAAGTATTTCGAAATGATGTTTGCCCCAGTTTTTGTTATAGTTTAAAAGTTGTTGGAAAGTCCAAGTAGTGGTGTTCGACGAATTTTGTGCCGAAGAACCAGCATTGCCTTTTTGTTCATATTTGAATCCTCCGGCCCAGCTACGGAACATGTTTGAGCCCAAGCCACCATTGGCAGTAAATTTTAAACCTTTTAATAGGGAAACGTCTGCATACCCTTTTAAATTGATGGTTTGACGAAGAAGCCCGGTGAAATTGTTATGCACCTCAAATGGGTGGTTGCTGCCCGCAAAAGCATCTCTGTTTGAAATTACAATGGAACCATCTGCAGAACTCCACCCACTACCAAAGTCTGGTATTTTATTTCCGTCAGAATCTAATATGTATTCGCCAGTAGCTGGATTGTGAAGGTGGATTGGAAAGATATTGCCTAAATATCGGGTAGCTCTAAATGGATTGGAAATAGCACCGCTGGTTTCTGATTGTTCCCCTTCTGATTTAGAATGGGCAATATTTAAATTAGTTCCCATTTTAAGCCATTTGGTGATTTGCGAATTCACATTTGCCTTGCCAGAAATTCGACTAAAGGCCGATCCAATCACAAAACCTTCTTCTTTAACATAACCTAAAGAGGTATAATAGTCCGTTTTTTCGGTTCCTCCGCTAATGGATAAATTGCCGTCATGTCTTTTGCCGGTTTGCGTAATCCCTCCGTACCAGTCTGTATCTTCTGCCCAGTGGTTTATGGCATTCGGGTTTAATTTTCCATTGGCATCAAACAATTCTGAGGCATTCATTAAATAAGGGTTGTAGCCCAAACCTGCCAATAAAGCTGGACCCGCCTGCGCGTTTGCATCTTGTAAGGTACTGCCATTTAATAGCAATGAATTACGGTGAGATTCCCAATAAAGCTCCATAAACTCTCTGTCATTTAAGCGCTCGTAATCTGCGCTTTGTCTGGAAGTTAAACCAAAATTATACTTCGCATTGATGTTTGGCTTGCCGGATTTCCCTTTTTTGGTAGTGATCAATAACACCCCATTGGCACCCCTGGCACCATATAAAGCCGCAGATGAAGCATCTTTTAAAATCGTAACGCTTTCTATATCATTTGGATTAATGCTGCTGATGGAGTTATCGTAAGGTATACCGTCTAAAATAATTAATGGACTGTTGTTCGCGTTGAAAGAACCAAGTCCTCTAATACGCAAGGTAGGCTCTGAACCAGGTTGTCCGTTAGATGTTCCTACCTGCAAACCAGGAGTGGTGCCTGTTAAAGCTTGAGTTACTTCTGTAGTAGGTCTGTTTTTGAAAACATCTTCATTAATGACAGCCGCCGAACCTGTAAAGGTGCTTTTCTTCGCTGTACCAAATGCAACAACCATTACTTGGTTTAATGTTTCCATTTGTAGAGACATTTTTACGTCAATTCTAGTGCGCCCGTTTACCGCGATTTCTAGATTTTGGTAACCAACAGAAGAAAATAATAAAATGTCGTTTGCTTTTACGCCATCTAGGCGGAAATTTCCTTCAATATCTGTAGAAACACCTTTCGTAGTACCTTTAATGGTTATACTGGTAAAAGGTATTGGTTTCCCATCATCTGCAGATACCACGTTTCCGGTAACCTGTAATTGTTGCGCTTGTTTTGTTTCTGTGTTACCTAGTTTTGCAACTGTTTTGTTTTCGCTTGCTTGTTTTTTATATAAAACAATCGTTTTGTCTTCTACTGAGGCTCTTAATGGCTGATTTAAAAGAATCTTGTCCAGGAACTCTAATAGCGGCATGTTTTCGGCAGCTATAGATACGGGCTTGGTATCTTTCAAATGCTCTACATTGGCGTAAACGGCATAGCCAGTTTGTTGGCGAATGTTGTCCAGTACGATTGTGAAAGGCAACTTATTTGCCTTTAAAGTTATGGTTTGCGAATAACCAGCGGCGCTTACATGAATGAAACCCGCCGTGAGAAAAATAATAATCAGTCTCAATACTCTAAATAAGTAATGGTTCATTAAATCGTTTGAGGTTAGGATAAATATAATGTTTGGTTAGGCTTTTTGAGGAAGAGTTGATGTTCCTTGTTTTTAAGACGCAAGCACCACGTCTGTTTGTTTTGTTAATTGGTAATGATTCACCTCCGGTTTGCTGTGTTATTAATAATGACTTTATAAGTATCGTTGTCGTCCGATTTTACTCGATATTGAATACTGCTGCTTTCCAAAAAGCGTAAAACAGTGCCGAGTTTGTCGGTTTTAAATGCATTTCCAGTAAATCGGTCGGTAGGGATGCCGCCTTCATATGCTACCTTAATGTTGTACCAACGGGCCATCTCTCTCATAATTTGATCAAATGATTTGTCGTCGAAAGAAAATTGTCCATATTTCCAGGCAATGGATTTGAAAACATCTACTTTGTTGATTTTGGTGTCTGTGCCTTCTAAAATTGCCTGTTGGCCCGGAACCATTTTGTTGATATTTTTAGAAGAATGATTTTCAATTTCTATGGCTCCATTTACCAAGGTGGTTTTCATTTGAGGTTCTTCGGCATAGGCCGAAATATTGAAAGCTGTACCCAATACATTTACGGTTTGTCCGTTGCTTACCACTTTAAAAGGGATTTTTCTGCCTGATAGGTACTGGTGTTGTACTTCAAAATAGGCTTCACCTTCCAATTGAACAATTCGCTCTGTTGCAGCAAATCGAGAAGGGTAGGTTAATTTACTATCTGCATTCAACCAAACCTGCGATCCATCGGGTAATACCACTTTATAATTGCCGCCAATTGGTGTTTTTAGTACAAGCTTTTCTGAAGCTTCGGCTTTGTTGTCAACAATGGAAGAACCATCTAAATAGGTAATGTCTTTGCCTACAATAATTCCAGATTGCTGAGAATTCAAATCTATACTGCGTCCATTTTCTAGCGTTAAGGTAGCTTTGTTTCCACCTGGTAAGATATCTTTGGCTGTGATGAGTGTTTCAGTATCAGCTATTTTTTTAGGTTGGAGAGTTAAGTATAGGATGGAAGCCAAAGCCAATATCGATGCCGCTGCATAAGGTACCCATTTGTGTATACGTTTGTATAAAGGGCTTCTTGGCAGGATTGTGGTCTTTTGTGCCACTCTATCAAAAATTCGTTGCTCGCGTTCTGTAGCCTCCGCATCATTCCATAGATCCCAATAAAGGCGGATATCTTCAATCAATAGTTCATTTTGCTCAAGCCTGTTGATTAAATTTTGATTCTCAGGTTTGGCATCTATCCATGTTTGTAACGCTTCTGTTTCTTGCCTATTAAGGCTACCATTAAGGTGTTTCCCTAATAGCTTAATGATTTCATCTGTTTGGAGCACTTGTTTCGTTTTTTATATAGAAACGAAATCGAAAAATAAATCTGTCCAAAAAAATGAAAAAGATAAATCTATGGTTATAGTTCATCGATGAACAATAGCTTCGAAAGGAGTATGTAAGCAAATAAATCTTTCCTTGAAAATACATCTCTAATAGCAGCTATAGCTTTTTTCTTTGCTAAAAACACTGCATTTGGTGTTACATTTAAGCGAATGCAAATTTCATCGGTAGTAAGACCTTCTAAATAAAACATTCGGAAAACATCGCCTTGCCGCTGCGGAAGTTGATTGATTTCCTCCACTAATAATTTAACTAGTTCAGCGTGGATCAAATGGGTTAAAGGATCAGTATCTCGTAAAATTAAATCTTCATTTAACTCTACAGAAAGTTTGTTGTTTTGCTGTTTGGCCGATTTAATATGGTCAAAGCATGCATTACGCGTAGTAATGTATAGGAAAGATTTAATATTGATTTCACTTTCAAAATGGTCTTTGCGCTGCCATAGTTTTGAAAACGTGTCTGCAACAATTTCTTCCGCCACTTCTTTGCTTCGACAGATTTTATAGGCATGAAAAGTAAGCGCATGTATATGCTGTTTCATAAAGTGCTTAAAAGCTATTTCACTTCCAGCACGGAAATCATACATCAAATCATCTGACTTTTTCATGGATAAGCGAATATAATGACTTTTTGTTTTGTACTATGATTGAATGGAAGCAGATCAACCATCCATCCAAATTTATTCTCAGAAACTTTAGCTTATCGAAAAAGATATTGATCATCTTTTTTCAAAATAAAATTCTCAAATGTAAAAACTTTAATATATTTGTCTACTAAATCTATAGATATTATATAATTTAAAAAAGAAAAATATGAAAAGATCACTTAATCCCATGTGTTGCTGTATGATGAAAAACGCTTTCAATTACCTCAAAATACCCATACAGCAAATATTATAACTCTTTATACAAAAAATGAAAATCAAACTTTACTCACTAAGAAATAACATTTACCTTTCTATATTATCTCTTTTTTTTATTACGTTCTTTGCAAACGCTGCCTTTGCGCAAACCCCACTCACGGGCATAGTCAAAAGAGGTGACGGTTCTCCGGTTCCTCATGCCACTGTAAAAGTTAGAGGCACTAATATTTCTACCAGCGCTAATGAAAAAGGTGAATTCAGATTAACTCAAATTCCAGAAGTGCCTTTTTATATTCAGGTAAGTTCAGTAGGATTTAAACCACAAGACTTTCAGGTCTTAACCGTTTCCGCTACGCCTTTAGAACTTGTATTGTTGGAAGCGTCACAACTAGATCAAATAGTGGTAACTTCTAGACGTCGCTCAGAAGTATTGCAGGAAGTGCCTATTCCCATTACGGTAATTGGTGGGCAGGCAGCTGAAAATGCTGGTGCTTTCAATGTAAACCGATTGAAGGAATTGGTGCCTTCAGTACAGCTATATGCTTCAAATGCAAGAAATACGACTTTAAATATCAGGGGCTTAGGTTCAACCTTTGGTTTAACTAACGACGGGATAGATCCAGGCGTAGGTTTTTATGTGGATGGAGTTTACCATGCTCGTCCAGCGGCAACTTCAACCGATTTTATCGATATTGATCAAATTGAGGTCATTAGGGGGCCTCAAGGAACTTTGTTTGGAAAAAACACCACGGCTGGAGCATTTAACATTACTACTAAAAAACCAAGTTTTATCCCTAATGCGAAGGTGGAATTGAGTTACGGCAACTATAATTTTATACAAGCCAAAACAACGGTAACCGGACCATTGGCCAAAAATCTTGCGGCAAAAATCTCGATATCAGGCACGCAACGCGACGGTACCATTTGGAATGTTCCAGAAGAACGCAAATATAGTGGACAAAACAATCTAGGGGCAAAAGCGCAATTCCTATATACGCCTAACGATAAGTTAGAGTTGTTATTAAGCGGTGATGTAAGTATACAACACCCTGCTGGATATCCCTTGGTAGTTGCGGGAGTTACCACTACGGAAAGAAGTGCTTATCGTCAATATGCTAAAATTGTATCTGATCTAGGTTACCAACAACCGAAAATTGATCCTTTTTCAAGAGAAATATATACGAACACACCTTGGAGGCATAATCAATCCATCGGAGGAATTTCCCTAAATGCTGATTATAAAATAGGGAAGGGCAAACTGACTTCTACCACTGCGTGGAGATTTTGGAACTGGGATCCAACCAACGACAGGGATTTTACAGAGTTCTCCGCGCTAACTAAGTCGCAGGGAAATACCCGTCATGATCAATATTCGCAAGAAGTGAGATATGCAGGTGACATTACCGATAAATTGAGCGGGGTAGTAGGCGTGTTTATTCTCGGTCAAAATTTACAAGGCTTAGGTCAAACCGAAGAAGTAGGTAAAGATCAATGGCGTTTTGTACAAACCAGCAATACAGGTCAACAGGCATTATACTCAACCCCAGGCTTGTTGAATGGTTTTGGAATTAGAACCAATTCAACCATTAAATCTTTAAGTGCAGCGGCTTTTGCCCAGGTTGACTGGGAAGTGATTGATAAACTCCATGTATTGCCAGGTATCAGGTTCACTTATGATAAGAAGGACGTAGATTACGATAGGAAAACATATGGCGGTTTGCAAACCACGGATGCTAATTTGCTAGCACTAAAAGCTGCGGTTTATGCTAATCAGCAGTTTAATATCAGTACAGAAAACAATAATCTTTCAGGTAATTTGACCCTGTCGTACAGACCAAGCGATAAATTAAACACCTTTGCAACTTATTCTACAGGCTACAAACCAGTGGGAGTTAACGTGGGTGGTTTACCTACTACTTCGTCTGGTGCAGCAGATATATCGGTAGCGAGGGTAAAGCCCGAATATGTACAACATTATGAATTGGGGCTAAAAACAAAGCCAACGGCTGGAGCTCTGTTGAATATTACTGCGTTTAATACCGATATCAAAGATTATCAAACTAACGTACAGTCGCCGCAATTAGGGGTGAACAGAGGATACTTGGCGAATGCTGAAAAAGTAAGGGTAAGGGGTTTGGAAGTTGATGGTAGTTATCAAGCAGGTAGATTTTTAACCTTAAATGCAGCAGTAGCCTATTTAGATGGTAAATATGTGAAATTTACGAATGCGCCTTTGCCGTTGGAAGAAACTGGCCACACCGAGGTAATCAATGGTGTTTCCACTCAGGTAGCTTTTAAAGATGCTTCGGGAGGTCGTTTGCCTGGTATTTCCAAATGGAATATATCTGGTGGTGCTGAATTGAGTACCGCAGGGAATTTAATTGAGAAAGAAGGCAGGTATTTTATCGCTAGTGATGTGAGCTATCGTTCGGAATATTCTTCAAATCCAACGCCATCAAAAGTCTTGGTCATAGACGGTTATACTTTGCTAAATGCGAGAATAGGATTTAGGTCAGAAAAATTTTCATTGTTCGTATGGGGACGTAACTTGGCAAATACTAACTATTTTGAACAGCTACAGGCAGCTGCGGGAAACTCTGGTTTGTACGCTGGGGTATTGGGCGATCCAAGAACTTACGGTGCTACAGTGAGGTATAGTTTTTAACGTTGCTATAGACTTACGAAGTTTCGAAAACTTCGTAAGTCTTACAGTTAAATAATAATGAAGAAGAATGGTCGGTACTTGTGCTGACCATTTTTTTTTAAGTTATTGATGATAGAAAGCTATCGTCATTTCGATGAGGAACGAAGAGAAATCTTTGGGTTTGAAAATAATATCTAACATAGAAAAAAATAAGAAAGCTTATCTTCGCCCTACATTTTTTACGACATGGAAAATATTAAATCACTATGCGTTTACTGTGGCGCAAATTTCAACGGAGATGAAACCCTTAAGCAAGCTATTGTTGATTTAGCAAAAACAATGGTAGCTCAAGAAATTGACCTTGTTTACGGTGGCGGTAGCGTAGGCGTAATGGGCGTAATTGCCGACGAAGTATTGAAATTGAATGGTACGGTAACCGGAGTAATTCCGCAATTTTTGATGGATAAAGAGGTAGGGCACAAAGGTATTACGCAAATGATCATTACAGAGAATATGCACCAACGCAAGCAAAAAATGGCTGATTTATCTGATGGATTTGTAATCTTGCCAGGCGGCTTTGGCACCTTGGAAGAGTTTTTTGAAGTGCTTACTTGGTTACAATTGGGACTGCATGCTAAGCCTATCGGAGTATTGAATGTTGGTGGCTTTTATGATCCACTTTTTGCTCAAATGGATATGATGGTGCAACATCGATTTTTAAAACAAGCCAATAGGGATTTGGTATTTAATGAAGCTGATCCAGCCGTTTTAGTTAACAAAATGCAAGGTTTCTCTGCCAAGCCAGATGAGGTTTGGTTCAGAGATAGAAGTTTAACATAAATTCTGCAACATCCAATTTTCATGATCTAGCTCAATAATATAAGTTAACATGGTAAAGATTGATGTTGCAATAAAATAACATGTGGACTGCTAATTAATAGGTCTATTGTCTGAAAGCTATTTAATAAATTTATTTAACTGTAAATCAATAAATTATATTTATTTTAAAATAAATACTACTAAATAGGTAGAAATTATATACATTTATACTGTTGATTAAAAAAGAAGTAAGATGATTTTGGAAAAAGTAGCAAGAAATATAATTGAGCCTAAGATAACTTTAGTAGGAGCAGGTCCTGGCGATCCGGATTTGTTGACTTTAAAAGGCGTAAAAGCTCTGAACACGGCAGATGTGGTGTTATATGATGCGTTGGTGAACGAAGCTTTATTAAATCATGCACCAGAAAATGCCATTAAGGTTTATGTAGGCAAGCAATCGGATGACGAATCTTTCTCTCAAAAATTAGTCAACAAATTGATGATAGATTACGCCTTGAATTATGGTCACGTAGTGAGGTTAAAAAGCGGTGATCCTTTTGTGTTTGCCAGAGGCTACGAAGAAGTTCATGTGGCGGAATCTTATAGTATTCCAACGGAGATTGTACCTGGCGTTTCCAGTGCGCTTGGTGTACCGGGATTACAAAAAATCCCAATGGTTTACGGCAACATGAGCGAAAGTTTTTGGGTAGTAACCGGAACCAATGCACAAGGTCAAATATCACCTGATTTATATGTGGCTGCAAAATCGAACGCTACGATCGTGGTGTTGATGGGTATTGAAAAAATCAAGGAAATTGCAGGGATTTTTAAAGCCGAAGGCAAAGCTAATTTGCCTGTTGCAGTCATCGAAAACGGCTCATCGAAAGAAGAAAATGTGGTGGTAGGCATTGTAGATACCATCGAGGAACTCATAGAAGAAAAGAAACTCAGCTCGCCAGCATTATTAGTGTTTGGAAATGTGGTGTCGTTGCACCCGCAGTTCAATTCCATTCATGAGTTTTATGCAATCATGGCGCAGGAAGAATATTAAAAGCTTATTACTTAAGAGTAATATTTTTGTTTGGTTGTGATTAGCTGGGCCTCAAGCCCAGCTTTTTCAATTTTAAAGTTTTTTGTAACTCGTCATTGCGAGGCACGAAGCAATCTTAAAAAATTAAAAAGTTTGCAATTAGCTTTAGGATTGCTTCGTGCCTCACAATGATGAAACCTTAGAATAATTGTATCCTTATTTTATATCTGTGCATCTGTGTCAATTTGATCTCCCGCAATTTTAGAAATTTATTTAGCGTAAAAGTTTGCAATGCTCAATCATTTGCCTAATTTAAAACAATTTCTATCCGAGTATCATTTATGGAGATCATACATCTAAGTGCCGAGTGTTATCCTGTTGCTAAAGTAGGTGGTTTGGGTGATGTTGTGGGTGCCCTGCCCAAATATCAAAACAAGCTTGGTCATGTTGCCAAGGTAGTTATGCCTGCCTACAACTCTAAATTCCTATATGAAAACGAATTTGAGACTGTTTATGATGGTTGGGTAAAAGTAGGGGCAACCAATTATCAGGCTAGAATATTAAGAGAAACAGCTAATAAGCTAGGTTTTGATATGTACTTAGTGCATATTGCGGGCTTGTTTGATAGAGATGGGGTGTATGGTTATGGCGATGATACTGAACGTTTTCTAGCCTTTCAAATTGCTGCGCTTGACTGGATGGCGCAATGGAAGCATCAACCAGATGTAGTGCATGTTCATGATCATCATACAGGTTTGATTCCTTTTATGATGAGTAATTGCAGTCAATTTAGTCGCCTCCATCAGGTGCCAACCGTACTTACTATTCACAACGCACAATATCAGGGGCAATTTGGTTGGGATAAACTATATTACCTTCCCTCGTTTGATTTGATCAATACCAGTAAGTTAGATTGGAACAGCGCCATTAATCCGTTGGCTGCTGCCATTAAATGTGCTTGGAGAGTTACCACGGTATCGCCAAGTTATCTGGACGAAATTAGTCATACTGCGAATGGATTGGAGAGTTTATTAGCACAAGAGCGTGGTAAATCTATAGGCGTGCTTAACGGCATCGATACAGAGGTCTGGAATCCACAAAAAGATTCCATGATTGTAAAAACCTACCAAGCAAGAACTTTAGAAAGTGGGAAAAAAGCAAACAAAGAAGAACTTTGTCGTGTTTTTAACCTCGATCCAACCAAGCCACTTTTTACCTTTATCGGTCGTTTAGTAGGGGAAAAAGGAGCCGATTTACTACCTGATATTTTTGATAACGCTTTGGCGCAAAGCGATGGAGAAATCAATATTCTGGTGCTAGGTTCGGGAGATCCACTTGTAGAAGATCGATTGAATGAAATTACCCATCAGTATGCTGGTAGATATAATGCCTATATTGGTTATAATGAAGCCCTGTCCCATCAGATTTATGCGGGGGCAGATTTTTTATTGATGCCTTCAAGAGTTGAACCTTGCGGCCTTAACCAAATGTATGCGTTGAGATATGGTACTATTCCCATTGTAAGGCGAATTGGTGGCTTAAAGGATACGGTGGTTGATATTGGGGATGGCGGTTTTGGCATTTGCCACGATCAAACCAGCGTTTGGGACGTTGGGCATGCCATTGGTAGGGCTTATGAACTTTACCTCGACCAGAAAAAAGTGAAGGAAATTAGAAAATATATGATGTCGATAGACCACTCATGGGACAGTTCGGCACAACAATACATAGATATATACCAAATGTAAAACAAAAGCTATGACGGAAAAAGTATTAGGAGTGATCCTTGGAGGCGGTCAAGGTTCCAGGCTGTCACCATTAACATTAACCAGATCAAAACCAGCCGTGCCAATTGCCGGTAAATATCGCTTGGTCGATATCCCGATTTCCAATTGTTTAAACTCTGGCATACATCGCATGTTTGTGCTTACGCAGTTCAACTCTGCCTCGTTAAATAAGCACATCAAAAACACGTATCATTTTAGTCATTTTTCAAAGGCTTTTGTAGATATTTTAGCGGCAGAGCAAACACCCGATAATCCGGCTTGGTTTCAAGGTACTGCCGATGCCGTGCGCCAATGCATGCACCACATTGTTAACCATGAATTTGATTATATCTTGATTTTATCTGGAGATCAATTGTACCAAATGGATTTTAAGGATATGCTGAAGGCCCATATTGATGCCGAAGCCGAAATTTCTATTGCGACCATACCAGTTACGGCTAAAGACGCTACAGATTTTGGAATCATGAAAACAGATGAACGGAGCATGATCACTTCATTCATCGAAAAACCCAAAACCGAGCTTTTGCCAGATTGGACTTCTGATACTGGCGAAGAAATGATACGTGAAGGGAAACATTTCTTAGCTTCTATGGGGATTTACATCTTCAATCGTGATGTGTTGATCAAAATGTTGAATGAAAACCCGGAGGAAAAAGATTTTGGTAAGGAGATTATCCCAAGAGCTTTAGAGAATAATCAAGTATTGAGCTATCAATATGAAGGTTATTGGACAGATATCGGTAATATTTCTTCATTTTTCGAAGCCAATTTAGGACTTACAGATGATTTGCCACAGTTCAATATGTTTGATACGGCACATACCATTTTTACAAGGTCGAGAATGTTGCCGCCTTCGAAAATTTCGGGCACTACTTTGGAGAAAACCATCATCGCCGAAGGCTGCATTGTTCAGGCCAGTAGGGTGGAGCATGCCGTGTTAGGAATCAGGTCGCGCATTGGACGGGGAACTACCATTGCCAATTGCTATGTAATGGGCAGTGACCGTTATCAAACACTAGATGAAATTAATGAAGCTAACCGGGTAGGAACTCCATTGCTAGGTATTGGAGACCGTTGCTACATCAACAATGCTATTATTGATAAGAACTCCAAAATTGGAAACGATGTACGTATCAATGGCGGTGCGCATTTAGCTGAGGGCGATTATGGTTTCTATGTGGTAAAAGACGGAATTGTAGTGGTTAAAAAAGGAGCTGTAGTACCAAATGGTACAGTAATATAGCTTTCATTCGAGGGAACGTAACTTAATAGGGAAATCCATCAGCATAAAAAAGCGGGTATCATTGCTCGCTTTTTTTTATGCGATTTCAGGTTTTTTAAACCATAAAAGTGTTTTACTGTTAATAAATAAACACCTATTTATTTTATGACAGCAGCACATTTATATCAAACCGGAATCATCGGTAATTGTTCGTACATCGCCCACATTCATCAAAATACAAATATCAGTTGGCTATGCTGGCCTAAATTCGACAGTTCCTTTGTTTTTGGAGGGATGTTGGATGACGAAAAAGGAGGGAAGTGCACCATTCTACCTACTTCTGCCTATAGTTCACATCAATATTATGTAGAAAATACCAATGTTTTACGAACAGAAATTACTGCTGCAGATGGTAAATATCGCATCACAGATTTTGCGCCACGTTTTCATTTACATGAGCGTTATTTCAAACCGCTAATGCTGATCAGAAAAATAGAACCTCTGGAAGGTAGTCCTAGGATAAAAATTTCATGTGAACCAGTTTGTGATTACGGTAAAAGCAAAATGCGTACGGCAATTGGCAGTAATCATATCGATTACATAGGCTGTGACGAAGACATGCGTTTAACTACCAATGTGTCCCTAAATTATATTTTAAATGAGCAGGATTTTGTACTCAACGAGGTGAAATACCTCATTTTTACCTACGGTTATGCTTTAGATGCACCCATTGTGGCTACAGCTGAACAATTCTTGAGAGAAACTACCGCTTATTGGCGGGTTTGGATCAAACATTCATCCATTGCTGGTTTTTACCAACCTTATGTGATTCGCTCTGCGTTGGTGCTTAAAATACATCAGTACGAAGATACGGGAGCAATCATTGCCGCAAGTACCACTAGTTTGCCCGAATCGCCTGGAAGCACCCGAAATTGGGATTATCGTTATTGTTGGCTTCGAGATTCCTATTATGTGCTAACTTCATTAAATCACATTGGTCATTTTGAAGAAATGGAGAAGTACTTTAACTACATTTCCGACATTACTTTTGATACCGATAAACGCTACCAACCTTTATATGGCATTACAGGCAAGCGTCACATTGTGGAGGAAACCTTGGGTCATTTGAAAGGTTATTTGGGCGAACAACCTATTCGGGTGGGTAATCAGGCTTATGAGCACATCCAAAACGACATTAATGGCCAAGTGCTTATTTCTATGTTGCCTTTGTATACCGATCATCGCTTTGTTTTTTCCGAAAGAGGCGATTCCGTTCGTTGGATAGAAGGGGTACTTAGAAAAATTGAAATGACCATTGATGAAAAGGATGCGGGTATTTGGGAGTTTAGAAATATTGCAAACACGCATTGTTATAGTAATTTATTTCAATGGGCGGGCGCTAATGCGGCACTTAAAATGGCTAAGACTATAGGAAATCAAGTATTGGAAGACCGGGCAAGAATTTTAATTGATAAAGCTACGGCTCATATTGAAGCTTGTTATGATGAAGAACGAAAGGTGTATACCAATGCGGTGGGCAGCAAGCATTTGGATGCAAGCACGCTTCAGCTCATTATGATGAACTATCTAGATCCTTCTTCGCAGCGGGCAAAAGACCATTTGGCAGGTTTAGAAAAGGAACTGAAAACTGAAGATGGCCTGTTTTATCGTTACCTCCATGCGGATGATTTCGGCAAACCGAAAACAACCTTCCTTATTTGCGCTTTTTGGTACGTAGAGGCTTTAGCTTGTGTAGGGAGAGTTGACGAAGCCATCAAAGCTTTTGAGAACATTATTTCTTTCAGCAACCATTTATTGTTGTTCAGCGAAGATGTGGATGCGAAAACAGGAAGCCAGTGGGGGAATTTCCCGCAAGCATATAGTCATGTAGGCCTGATGAACGCCGCTTATCGCATTGCGAAGAAATTGGATAGGCCAGTGTTTTTGTAGTTGGGTTGAACTTGTTTTTAATCGCAAAGGAAAATAAGAGTTACGCTAAGAACGCAAAGGTTTTAAATAATTGCTTTCTTTGCGTCGCTTTGCGAATGCTTCTGGATTCTTTGCGGTTAAAATAATTTAGAATCATGACGAATTCTAATCCAAAGATTTCTCCGCTCTCCGCTCACTACGTTGCGGTCGAAATGACGGGGTACTTATGCGGAAACATTTTTAAGGGCAGGTTCCGACAATATCGATTGAAGTAAGTTTCTAACTTCATGGTAATCATTTAGGTAGAATTTAGCTTCTGAAACCTCACTGCCTACTTTAATGGTAATGGCATTGTTAGGCATGGCTTTAAAAATATCTTCATCGGTATGGTCATCGCCCATGGCCAAAATAAAATCATGTTCTGCTTCGTGTAGCCAATTCAATGCAGCTTTGCCTTTATTCACTTCCACATTTCTAAACTCGATTACTTTATTGCCAGGCATAATTTGCAAGCCTTTATCGGCAGCAAGTACCCTCAAGTTATTGATAATTTCATTTGCCCTTAATTCTCCCAAGCCCTGTTCTGTTTTGCGATAATGCCATACCAGTGAAAAGCTTTTCTCTTCAATAAAAGAACCAGGTGTTCTATCAGTGTAGGTATCTAAAATGGTCCTGATTTCAGTTTTCCATTGATCGTTTAATAAAGGCAGGGCATGCCAATGTTCGTTTTGTTTTTTTTGCCAAGCACCATGTTCGGCAATCATGCCGATGTTTAAGTGTCCAAACCATTGTTCAAGTGTTGTATGGTTGCGACCGCTAATTAATACTATTGCGTTGGAAGGGTCTTTGGAGAAATTTTCTAACAAGGTCAATAGCTCTTCATCAGGGCTGGCCTCGTCTATGTTGCCCTTGAAACCTACCAATGTGCCATCATAATCTAAAAAGATAATACGGTTTTGAGTAGCAGCATATCTGCTCATAATTCCTTGGCTTACTTTGTTAACGGCATGTTTAGTGCGCAAAGAATGTTGCAATAGTTTGGCATCATTCATTCTGCTTAGAAAATTGCTTACCCAGCGGTTTACATTAAATTTTTTGACTAATGATCTCATGCTTTGCATTCGTCTTTTTTGTTCTTCTAAAGGCATTAGCAAGGCTGTTACAATAGCATTCATGATATCGCCAATGTTATTGGGATTTACAATTAGTGCATCATTCAGTTCTTTTGAAGCACCGGCCATTTCACTTAAAATTAGCACACCTGTTTCGTCCCTTCGGCTGGCCACGTATTCTTTACTAACTAGGTTCATGCCATCCCGCATCGGTGTTACCAAGCAAATATCTGCCGTGCTATATAGTGCTGATAAGCTCTGTACAGAAAAGGAACGATAAAAATAACTGATGGGAACCCAGTCGAGGGTGCGGTATTTAGCATTGATATTACCCACTAGTTGGTCAATTTTTTCTTTGAGTTCTCTATACTGCGTCACAGTGTCCCTTGAAGGGACTACAATCATGAACATCGAAATTTCGCCAATAAACTTAGGATGGAGCTGTAAAAGCAATTCAAAAGCTCTAATGCGTTCTAAAATACCTTTACTGTAATCCAAACGGTCAATAGAAAGAATCATTCGACCTTGCTTTTCTATTTCAAGATTATCGATCTCAGCAAGTACTTGCCTTTGGAGTGGCAATTTTTCGAATTTATCGAAATCAATTCCCATAGGAAAAGGCTCTACAATAACCTGTCTATTATCTAAAGAAATGATGTTTGAAGAAAAGTTTACGGCTGCTAAACGAGATGCGGTACTTAAAAAATGTCGCACATCATCATAAGTATGAAAACCAATCAAATCGGCACCTAACATTCCTTCAATCAACTTGTCCCGCCAAGGAATAAGCCTGAAAATCTCGAAGGAAGGAAAGGGGATGTGCTGAAAAAAACCAATAGTAGTATCGGTAAGTTGGTCCCGTAGCATTGCTGGCAAACATAAAAGCTGGTAATCCTGTATCCAAATCTTGTTACCTTCTGTAAAAACGCTTTGGGTGGCTTCGGCGAATTTTTCGTTTACGGCAAGGTAACTGTCCCAATAAGCCTGTTCAAAACGTGCGTAAGTGACTAGGTAGTGGAATACTGGCCATAAAACTTCGTTGGAAAATCCTTCATAAAAAAGGTTGATTTCTTCTTGGGTTAAAAACACGGGGATCAAGTTCATTTTGGCCAGCCTTTCTTTGATTTGTGGTTGGTCCTGCAGAGGAATATCAATACCTGGCCAACCAATCCATAACATGTTGCCATTTTTATAAGCGTCGCCCAGCCCAGTTGCTAAGCCGCCTTCGCTACTTTGTAGGCTATATTTTCCGTTGTTTTTAGTGATTTTTACGGGTAGTCTGTTCGAAATTATAATTGTTCTGCTCATGCTTATCTCTAAAGTATCCTACTATAAAAAGGCATAAAAGCGTTTTTTGTTTGTTCGGATGTTAAAAAGCAGCATTGTTCGTTTGTTGCCATGTTGAACTAACTTTGTTAAATAAGACTGATAGCAGGGGAAACCAATTTTGAATTAGTTGTACCGAATAGCAGGGCTGGCTACTGATATCTGCTGGTGCCGTTCACTTTCAAATCTTTTGTGGAATAGCCTATCTTTGTTGCATGCAAAAGAACTTTAGGGATCAACTTGGCAATGAAATTACCATTAACTGGCCGCCCAAACGAATTGTTTCTGTAGTGCCATCACAAACGGAATTGTTGTTTGAGTTAGGTTTGAATGAAGAAATTGTCGGATTGACCAAGTTTTGCATACACCCAATAGCACAATTTGCGGCTAAGCAAAAAGTTGGCGGAACCAAAAGACTCAAGATAGAGGTGATTAGGGAGCTTCGGCCAGATTTGATTATTGGCAATAAGGAAGAAAACAGCAGAACTGATATTGAACTGCTGCAACAGGAGTTTCCAGTTTGGATGAGTGATATTTGCCATTTGGAAGATGCCATGCAAACCATTGCCGATATAGGTGAATTAGTAGACCGACAACCTGAAGCCGCTTATTTGAACCATTTAATTAAGGCAGGCTTTAATGATTTGCAAACTCTGGCACTTAGTAAACATATTAACCAAACGGTGGCTTACGTAATTTGGAAAGACCCTTATATGTTTGCTGGTCGAAACACCTTTATTGATGATGTGCTGCGAAAAATTGGATTGAGCAATGTGGTTGTGGAAAGTAGATATCCTGAGCTTAGCCTTTCGCAGTTAGTAGCGCTTAACCCGCAGTTGGTTTTTTTATCCTCAGAACCTTATCCGTTTAAAGAAAAACATATGGAAGAGTTACAGTTAGCCCTGCCTCAAGCTACAGTACTATTGGTTGACGGTGAGATGTTTTCCTGGTACGGTAGTCGTTTGGTGAAGGCGGTGCAGTATTTCTTTGATTTTCAAAATCAAATACTTAGCAAATAACTTTTAGAATCTATTTTTAAAATAATTTAAAAATTATAATTTAGTTTTTAAATTTTTGAATTATGCGTGTTTTACACTTCGGGTTTTCCTTGTTAACCGTAAGTTTATTGGCTTGTGGCATAAATAAGTCTACTAAACTTAATCAAACTACTGACATTAGCATTGCCAATGAGGTACTGCCTTTGGTTGAAAAGCCTTGTTTTGAAGGGGCTTATTATCGTAAATTGGTATCGAGCCATGATCATTGGCTGGGTATTGAAGGTACGGTGGTATTGCCTCGAATTGAGTTTGATCCACAGCGGGTACATACTAAAAAGTCAGGCCAATACTTGGATAATCCTTCTATTTATTTAGGCGGCAGTATGGGGAACCAAGAAACGGATATAGGCATGGCTTGGGAAGTAGTCAGAGAGGAAAATGGACAAGTTTCAAAGGAACGTAAAGCTTTTAGACCATTTTTAAGACGTACTGGGCATGAAAGTGGCCAGCTAGCAGTTTTCGAAAACGCTCCAGCCGATAAAGCTTACTATTGGTACCCTGGAGAAGAGATTAAAATGTCGTTAGTTTTAGTTGCCGATAAAAAAGTACGTTTTGTGGTAGAAGGGGCAGGCAAAAAGTTCGAAAAGGAATTTGCGTGCGATGGTTACCTACTAAATACCATAGGTGAATTTAAACGTGTAAATGCTATTGACCAGGTAGGTAATGAAGGAAAGCCCGTGCAAGCCACCAAAACTAAGGTCATTAATGCCGAATGGAAATCCACCAACCTTTATAGAATGATTGAGGGAAAACTTACACTTGTACCTTTTAAGAGAACACGTTATACTGAGATGATGTGCCCAGCGGGTAAATATTTCGAGGTAAATGCCTCGAAAACGCAGTTGTCGGCAGGTGCTGAAAGCCTTTCGATCAGTGGCGCTGGATTTTAGTAATTTTAATTGACTTGAATATGAATGGCTTAGGGTATAAGGAGAAATAAAATGGAATTTTTTTTCATAATTGTTATGGAATAATCAATGTAATTTCTATTTTTGCAGTCCTAAATAAATCCTAACTGCGGAAGTGGCGTAATTGGTAGCCGCACCAGACTTAGGATCTGGCGCTTCACGGCGTGGGGGTTCGAG
>Ga0222427_100068_pt1 | contig 279493 bp, 245 predicted proteins | sample 2B20Ametagenome_FD_182890 | JGI IMG/M metagenome (GOLD analysis project Ga0222427, IMG submission 182890) | Enriched microbial communities from leaf-cutter ant dump, University of Wisconsin, Madison, United States - 2B20A (version 2) | ecosystem: Environmental > Terrestrial > Nest > Insects... | reverse complement strand
AGACCATCACGGCACCGGTTACGCTGGTGTACAGCTACGATGCCACGGGCAAAAAGCTGAGAAAGCTGTCCATGGGCAGCAGCACTGTTACCACGGACTATGTGGACGGCATACAGTACACCAACGGTACCATCGACTTCATACAGACCGGGGAGGGCATTGCCAGGAACAACGGAGGTATATATAGCTACGAGTACAACCTGAGCGACCATCTTGGAAATGTGAGGGCAAGTTTCGATATTTACGGTGGAGCTGTACGGATGTTGCAGCGTGACGACTATTATGCTTTTGGATTGAGGAAATCGGCCGTTGGCGGGACGAACAAGTACCTCTACAATGGCAAGGAGCTGCAGGAGGAACTGGAACAGTATGACTACGGGGCAAGGTTTTATGATTCGGTCATCGGCAGGTGGAATGTCATAGACCCACTGGCTGAAATGGACAGGAAGACAACCCCTTATGCCTATGTGTTCAATAACCCGATGATCTTTACGGATCCTGATGGGATGTTTGGCGATTATTATGGTAAAGACGGTAGTTACATAGGAAACGACGGGAAGGATGATGATAAAGCATATGTTGTTGGAAAAGATGCCATCATAAAATCTTCTACCTCAAATGGAGTAACGACTACCTTGTTAAATCATAGTAAGGTTACAGAACTTAGTGTTAGCAATACCGAACTGATGCAACTTGCATCTACTTCATATGGAGAGGCTGGCACCTCAAATGTTAAGGCGGAAGTATTTGGTATTGCCAGCGCCATAATGAACAACAAGGAAGCGAGAGGAGGCAACGCCACAATTTCTTCAACAATAAAAGGGTTTGCATTTGCCGCAACAGACGGTAATTCAAGAACAGGCCAATTTAATAATACGAGCGAAGTTGGAAGGAATGGCACATTTATGCAAACAGCAATAGCCGGAGCAATAAATGCGGTCACAGGCGGGCCTGACATTTCAAATGGAGCAACACATTGGGCCGGCTCAGATATAGGTTCTCGTGCGGAAAAAAGAGCTACCGGAGGATTACTATTTACTAATCCAGATCACGATATGCAGGGATTGGGAAGTAAAACTGTACGAGGAGCACCTGTTTCAACATATTATTACAATCAAAGCGGTAAAGCGACGGGGGTTAGGGGTAGTTATTCTTATACGTGGGAAACTACGGGTTCTCAAGGGGGAACAACGTTTATGAAGAAAACGAATTCGTTTATTAAAGCCACAGGAGCACCAAGATATTAGGATTGATTATGAAACAAATAGCTATATATCAAATATTAATTGCTCTTATCCTTTCTTCGTGCGTTAATGCACAAGAGCAAAAAGGTAAAAAGACCGCCATTATCAAGCCTCAGCAAGCAAAAAGTATCGAAGCGATCTATAGCGCCTCTGCTTTAGGTCAGGCCGTGAAACATAAAGAAATATTAGGAGAGTTCGCCTATGTGGAAACTAATAAAGCTATTGGTAAATACTTAGCTAAGTTTGTAACTAAGGAGAGTGTGCCAACAATTGGTTATGTAAGCTATGCAGATGATAAAAAGGATGCAGTTATTTTTGGTAAGCAAACATTTAGCCTGGAGAATAAAATAGATCCTTTTTCTTTGGCTGTGTATTGGGTCTATAACTATGGCAGAAAGTATTTATGTCTTATAGGTAAAGGCCAGTCAGCATCAGGTTCGGGGGTACAGGTATCTTATTTTATGCTTTTTCAGCTTGAAAAGTCTGGAAAGGCCACTTCTTGCCAAGAATTTGTAAGCCGTTTCGGGAATATAAACAGTCTCGTTGATTACTATAAAAATGGGGATATAGCCTATTTGAGGATTGTTAATGGAAAGAAGATGGATCAATATCTTTTGACGTTAAACGATATTAAAACCAATAAACAACTAGATAAAAGAACACTTGTGCTTAAGTATGAGTTAAATGACAAGTTTACCTTGCTCTAGGGGCACTCTGAATAGAAGCCCCCCTTTGGCGCAAGTCTTGTGTTTTGGGTTTGAGTTTTGGATGACTTGTGCCTGTTAGACAAGTCTGACTATGGTTCGTTTCTTTGGTTGCAAGACTTGCGCTAAAGGGGGCTACAGCTACACCGGCAACCAGTTGCAGGGCATAGCCGGCCTAACGGGCACCTATGTGTACGAGGCCAATGGCAATGCCACCATCGATGGCCGCACAGAGGTGGCCCTTGCCTACAACCACCTGAACCTGCCCATCACGGCCAGCAGGAGCGGCCTGAGCATGGCCTATACCTACGATGCCACGGGCAAAAAGCTCAGGAAGCTGTCGATGGGCAGCAGTACGGTCACCACCGACTATGTGGACGGCATACAGTACACCAACGGCACCATCGATTTCATACAGACAGGGGAGGGTATTGCCAGGAACAACGGAGGCGTATATAGCTACGAGTACAACCTGACGGACCACCTTGGAAATGTGAGGGCAAGTTTCGATATTTATGGGGGCACTGTGCGGATACTGCAGCGTGACGATTATTATGCCTTCGGGTTGAGGAAGTCGGCTGTTGGGGGAACCAACAAATATCTTTACAATGGCAAGGAGCTGCAGGAGGAACTGGAACAATATGATTATGGGGCGAGGCTATATGACCCGGTGATAGGGAGGTGGAACGTGGTTGATCCGTTAGCGGAAATGTATCAAAGTGGGTCTCCCTATAACTACGTAATGAACAATCCTCTCAAATTTAATGATCCTACTGGGATGTTTAGTACTCATACTGATGAAGATGGAAATGTAGTTGCGGTATATGAAGATGGAGATAAAGGAGTTTATAAGCACGAAGGCAATCGGAAAGAAGTCTCAAAAGAACTTAAAGAAAACTGCAGTAAAAAGAACACCTCAGCAGGAGGTCAAAAGATGGGAGAAACGGAGTTCATAGACGAGTTTATAAGTCCAGAAACTGGTAAAGCCTTAACTGACACTAAAATTCAATTTGGGAAGTCATTTGATCCCATAGTTAAAAAGATGAATGAAACAACTAAGGAGATGGATTTAAAGGAAATAGCTTCTGAGTCACGCGGTGGTGGTAGTCTCGATCTAAAAAAAGATTATCCAAACACTGGGGCATTGCTAAATGGTAAATATGCTACTTCACGCTCGGGGGGAAATTTCTTGGCGGGCTTAAATGCAGCTGGTGGTACTTATTTTGGAAAGGGGATTTCATTTAATACCTTTCAAAGACTTGCAGGAGCACTTCATGTGGTGGAATCAGAAGGAGGAACGCTTTCTAATTATGCGAAAGGCAAAATTGTCCTAGGCAATATTGCTTATGGACCGCCTCCTGCATATGGAGAAGTAATGTATCAATATAGAATGAGTAAGTTAGGATGGGAAAAAGCAAAGAGATAAAAAAATAAATAATGAATAGAAAATTTAAGATAACGGGCATAATTATACTTTTAATACTAATTGGTACTATCGTTTTTTATAATTTGTATTCTGACGATAAACAAGAAATGAGAAATGAGCTTATTGGGAATGATTATGTTATTAACTTTGAAAAACAAGGTTTAAAGATATTTATCAGTGCAAAAACTTGGGGAATCGCTGGAAACCACGAACGAATAATGGTAAGCTTATCCCCTTTTCATAGTCATGAGAAGAATTTTGAAAATGAGTCTTTGATTTTTTATACTCCGCAAATTTATTACAAAAAACAGGGTGTAGATTCATTGATGATTTATGTAGCATCAAGTGCAGTATCAAAAAAAACTAAAGACTTAAAAAGCTCAATCAAAATTATAAAAGTCGAGTTAGATAGCTACGATAAAATAAAAGACTATGAATTAAATTATAAAAAATATGGGCTATTGAAAGCAAGTATTTATACAAAATAAGTAATGAGCTCCTCAGTTTGGCGCAAGTTTTGGGTTTGAGTTTTGGATGACTTGTGTCTGTTAGTAGTTACTTTGTTTTGGGTTGGTATGACCCACCAAAATCAAAGTACAGTTAGATTTAAAAGATAAAATGGGAGTGGTAAGAATTTTTTTGAATTATTTAATAATAATTTTTGGCTTATTTACAACAGCAAGTTGTCAATCCAAAGTTAAAAGCACAGCGATTGTAATGCCTAAACAGGATAAATTGTTTAAGCAATGGATAAGGGATACGACGGCGGTTATGAATAAGCATCTAAATGTAATATCAAATGGCCTAATCAAGTCTCAGATTGTTATAGCTCCTGATTCTCTTCTTTTTTCCGATTTCAAAACTTATGAATTTGATTCTAAAAATATGATAAAGAATGATGAGATATCAAATGTTGTTTCCTTGCTAAGAGAATATGATGAACTTCCTAGTAAAAATTATAAACTTTCATTTATGGTTGAAAAAAATTATTCTCCAAGTATGTCTGAAGGCTCTAAATATGACTTTGATTCTGAATTGAAAAATATCTTGGTAAAAACTTCTCAATCAAATACTGAATATAGCTACATTAAAGGTCGGATTTCAGGTAAAAAAGTATTTAAGGCTAACGTTAAAAATAAAAACTACAATTTATACGACTTTGTTTGGGAAGGAGATAAATTAATAAAAAGGCGACTTAATTAATAAAAAACCTCGCTGATGCGAATGTGTAGTTCGTGTCTCTATTTGAATTACTTGTGAGGTATTTATAATAATTTAATTACATGAGAGTGGGCAATTTGTTGTCCGCCCCATTAGGTTTATAGATCCCGATGGAATGGGACCATCTGATGTGGTTTTGGGTGGTACGGAGAGGAATAAAGCATTCGATGAGTTGAAAAAGTCTGTAAGTGGTCAGTTAAATCTGTCAATGGATGGTAGGGGTAATGTCACTTATACGCCAGTGGTTGGGGCAACCTTAAATTCAGACACAAAACAATTAACGGCCGCTATAGATAATCATTCTATAACGGTAAATATAAATGCTACAAGTAATACTACGACCTCAGCAGGGAGTTTGTTTATTGGAGGTGCATTTGGTGGGAATACAGTTCTTGATGCAACTTTACAGGGACTCCCAGGTCATGAAGTAGCGACTATACGTATGGACCCTTTTTCAGATCCAATGGTGCAAGCAACTCAGGAAATTAATCCAAATGTTTTAAGCACGATGAGTGGAGCGCATAGCCTGCCTGGTGCCGATATGCTTCATGAGGTAACAGAGGCGTACCAAGGCGCATTGATATCTCAGAAAAGTGGAATTTCTTCTCCTGCTTCAAATGTGGCTGGCTCAATATATCCCACGGCTCATGCGAGTGCTACCAAACAATCTGAAGCAGTAACAGAGACATTGTATAATGCTTCTGATGCAATTCTACGAATGACGCCTTCTGGGGGTTATCCCGCAGGTATTTCAAGGGTCGAATGGTCTGTGACTGACACAAAAGGAACTAGAGTAGTGATACAAAAATTACCGTAATGAAAAAAATGTTAAATGCCATGTTGACATCTCTTATTTTGTTTTCATGTGCCAGTTTAAAGGAACCGAATGTCTCTGGACAAAGCAAGTCTTCCTATCTAATTAAAGAAATAGATTCAATTAATAGCTGGTATGTTATATATGCGACTAAGAAAGATGGCATCTATAAAATCATAACAAAGAAAGAAAATAATGTTGCTGCTGGTTGCAAGAAACTTGAATTAGGTAGGTCTTATCAGTTGGCGCTGGTTTCTAGAAAAAATGAAGTGCCTGAAATAAATGGGGTTAAAATCAGACCGGCAAACGCTCTTGACATCCAATGTTACACGTATGATGAAAAAACTAACATTTGTATAGAACCGAGTAAGGGAATCTTTGATTTATATCATACCCCAAGCGTAATAGGCTTATGTTATAAGAAGTAAAACCCCAAAAAAAGCCATGAAATATATTGCTCCATTAAGATTTTTTCTAGTTTTTTTAGCTATTGTTTTAGCATGTTCACACAAGCGCTTCGAGTTATATGACAAATTTATATTTTGTGTTTTGATGGCTGGTTTGATATTAAATTACATCAGAAAAAAACCATCTCTGCAATTTGATGCCATTGCAAATTATTTTTTTTGGTTGGCCCTCAGTATAGTGATAGCTTCTTTAAGGACTAATAAATATCTCGATATTTATAGCTTATTTGCAATAATATTAGCTAGTAAAGTTTTAATTGTGGGGTTAAATTATTTAAAATATCGACACATAAAGGTTACTAGTACTTTTGTAAGTAAACTTTGGATATTAGCATTGTTTTGCTATCTAAGTGAACTGATTTTAAATTCAACACATGGTTTTAGAGGCTTCTGCTTTTATTTAGGGTTAATTTCCTCAGTAGAAAGTCTATTTATAATTATTAGATTTAAACAATGGAAACCCGAAAGGTTATTTTTTATCAAAAATAATGCAGATCAGTAGTTCTTTAGCTCGAGCTTTTTTGCTTTGACTTTAGTTAAGATGATTGATACACATTGCCTTAATAATAGTCTAACTCCTCTAGCGTAAGCATTAGCATAGTGGTGCTAGAGGAGTTTTTAATTATGGTAGCAGGATAACCATGCCATAGGGCTTTGGGACAATTACATGGAAGAACAGAATTAGAATATTGCCCCACTCTTTGGATATGGGTCAGGAGTACAGGCTATGGCGAGCAGTCTTGGGCGGAAAGTTGGCGGTGCAGATGCAAACATAATTGGAGGAGCAATTAAAAATAGTACAACTGTGATTACAAGGGATACAAAAATGATGAAATTTATGGAAGCTGCTGGCGTTCCTTTCAAAACATTTTAATTATGGGAGCATATAATATTTTAAAAACAGAAATTCAATGTGTTCATTGTAAGAATACATTCTGCGGTGATATTCAATTTAAATTTGGAGATACTTGGCAAAATATATATATAATTGGAGATAAGATAGGATGGGGTGGGGCGGATATTGGACAACCTGGATATAGGAAAGTGAAGGTTTATGGTATATTAGAGCAACAAGAATGCCCGATTTGCGGTCTTCCATTAGAATATGATATAATAGTCGAAAAGGACATAATTAAATATATTGCTCCGCTTGCCAGTTTGGAAGACTATAATTCTGAGGATGGTAATTATAGGGTTTTATAATCCCGATTGGCGAAAATCTTTTTCATGTGGTTTACTTGGGGAGATTTGTGCCTGTTGGGAAAATAAATAAAGATGAAATTTTTGTTAAGAACTAAGCATTGGCTATTATTATTAATTATTTTCTCCCCTTCTGTCATAGTAGGGTTGAGTGATGAATTAGCTTTTAGTGTATGGACTTTAATCGGATCACTTTGGGGTATGTTAACATATCTGTTGTGGATTAATGCAATTGTAAAATACATAAAGACTAATGTGCATATTAAAAATTTAAACATCTTTAATTTAACATTATATTATCTAATATTTTATATAATATTGATAACACTCATGCAGCAATTTGATTACTATAGTTTAAGTTATGTGCAAGTATTCTTTCATAGTATTGCTTTTGTTGCATCGTTTTATGTGCTATACTATGTAGCTAAAAATTTCACATATTGGATGTCTTCCCAAGGAGATACAAGTACCAATTTGATATCTAATTTTGTTTGTTTTTGGTTTTTTCCAATAGGTATTTTTATTTTGCAGCCAAAGATTAATGCTCTCACTTAGCGCAAGTCTTTTGCCTTCCTTAATAATACTTTAACTTATATAAATAGCGGGCAGTTAACTGCCCGCTATTTATTTATGATTATTGTTTACTTTGGATTATTAGGTGCTGTGGTTAAATTAATCAAAGGACAAGTCAGACTTAGGATTCATTCCTACGATGCCAATGGTAATGCCACCATCGATGGCCGCAATGGCATGGCCCTTGCCTACAACCACCTGAACCTCCCCGTTACATTGTCCAAGAGCGGCCTAAACATGGCCTATACCTATGATGCCACGGGGGCAAAGCTGAAAAAGGTATCCACAGGCACCAGTACCACCACCACCGACTATGTGGGCGGCATACAGTACACCAACGGGGCCATCGACTTCATACAGACCGGGGAGGGCATTGCCAGGAACAACGGGGGCGTATACAGCTATGAGTACAACCTGAGCGACCACCTTGGAAATGTGAGGGCAAGTTTCGATATTTACGGGGGAGCTGTACCGATGTTGCAGCGCGACGACTACTATGCCTTTGGATTGAGGAAATCGGCCGTTGGCGGGACCAACAAGTACCTTTATAACGGCAAGGAGCTGCAGGAGGAACTTAATCAGTATGACTACGGGGCAAGGTTCTATGATCCAATAATCGGTAGGTGGAATGTAGTGGATGAACTTGCTGATCATCCTAACCAGATAGATAAATCTCCCTATGCGTATGCATGGAATAGCCCAGTAAAACTGACCGACCCAGATGGAAACTGCCCTTTGTGCCCAATTATTCCATGGCTAGTTGCTGCAGTAGAATCTATAACTACAGCAGAAGTAGTAACAGGTGTGATTGCTGCTGGAGTCACTATAACGGTAGTCAACGGTTATAATAATTATAGCAAAAATAAACAAACTAGTGTTCAGGATAACACGTTTGTGAGTTTGGATATAAAGAATAGACCAGGTCTGTTAAAAACAGAAGATAATAAATCAAAAGATGATAAGGGAGAAACAAAATAAACCACGAATAATCGAGCAGGTAAGAGTTTTACCCCTAAAGGTAAAAAAGAAGTAATTGAAGAAAACAAAGCAAAGAATAATGGGGAAACTAGATGTGAGAATTGTGATGTTCCTACGATATATACCCTAAATCTAAAGGAGGTAGCGGTACTCCAAATAATGGGCAGGTTTTATGTAGAGACTGTAATGTTAAAAAGGGAAATAAAACGCCAAATAATAAATGATTTATGGAAAAGATATTGTTTGAATACGAGGACTATAATGGTCAATATGCGATAGAAAGTGCATGGGCAAATAAGGTAGGTGAAAATTATCAACTTGAAAATATTCTTTTTTATGCCTTTAACTATTCATTTGGAGACATCTTAGAAGTTGAAAATAGAGAAGGAGAATTATATGTTGTTAATCTTGTTCGCGGGTCTGGGCATAGTACAGTTAGAATCATATTCTACAACAAAGACGATATTTCTTCAACTTTAAAAGAGCTCGTAAAAATGGGTTGTGACTATGAAGGAAGTAATATATCTGCTTTGGTATCTGTGGATATTCCTCCAGAGGTTAGATATGATATTGTTAAAGAGTATTTAGAGAACGGAGAACAAAATAATAAATGGAGTTATGAAGAGGCATGTTTAGCCCATTAGAATAAGTTAATTTATTTTATATTGATATAGAAAAAACATCCTACTTTGGCGCAAGTCTTGTGCGTGTGGTTTAGCTTTGGCTGACTTTTGACTATTAGGAAAGAAGCAATAAATTATGTTGAAAATAATGGAACGAAATTTATTGTTGTTGGTCATCATCGTACTATGGCAGCAAAACAACTTGGGATAAAATCCGTTCCTGTTAGAGAGGTTAAGCTGCCGTATGATGGCTACAGGAATTTAAATGATTTAATATATTCAAGATATTAATGGCAATTTGGCAATATAAACTATTTGCAATCCCTGAAGAGGAGTTGAAATCTTATTTCAATAATATAGATAGTATACCTATTGAAGCTTTTGATAATATTGAATGGTGGAAATATCGTACTTATAAGTCTGTTAATTTTAATTCTTTTAAAGAACTGTCATTTCAGGAAAGTTGGTCAAAAGATATAAAGCAGTTAGGAGATATTAATTCGGATTGCGTAGAAACTTTTGTACAGGAAGAAAAGATAATAGAAATATCAATCCGAATAGACCTAAGAAAGAACTATAAGCCTATGGTTGAATATATTTGTGAATTTGGACAAGATAACGGTTTATGTTTTTTAAATGGCGAATTTAAGTTGATTTCTTCGTTATCTGAAGTAATCAATCAGGATATAAGTGATTACAAAATATTTGAAGAATTTACAAAGAAGTTAGATAAGTAATGGCTATTCCCCTCATCTAGCGCAACCATTATGAAAGAAAAAATTGATGGTAATTTTTTAATATCGATTGTTTGGATAGAGGGGTTTAAACTCTCCAAGGAAACATGTGAAGTTGTGGTTACCACTGTCGAAAGTAATATGGATATTTGCTATAGTATGGAATTTAAAGAGATATTATATGCGAAATTCCGACAAGAGAATCCTGAAGAAGAATTTGAAGTAATCGAAACTATATGTCAACCATTACGAGAATCTGATATGTTAAAATTCATGAATTCTTCTTCAAGAGAGGATTATTGGGTTATTGAATTTGAAAGTGGTATACATCAACTGGTAATTTGCTTCAAAGATGTATTAATCACGAAAAATTGAGATTTTATAACACTGTTTTAAATTCAGTTAAGAAAGGTGAAAAACTTTATGAAAAAGAAACTTTAACCTTTGGTTGGTATTATCCACCAGCCACTACTGGTAATGTAATAAGCCAAACTTATGAATTATTAACCGATGAAAAAAACTGAAACCCCAATTGATTTTGAGATTAATAAAAGCCATAACGATATCGAAGTTTCATATGTTGATTTATTTGAGATTTCACAAGGAGGACCTGTAGTTGGAAGTATGATTATCAACGGCAGGAAGTTGATTGGTCGTTATGGGGGACCAGTGCTTTTTGATAATGACGACCTCTATGCCCCAGCGCAGGTGTCAAAAATATTTGGTACTGGCTTTAAGTTAGCAAAAATTGATACTCAAACATTAGAAGTAGTATTTCTTGGAAAAATTAAAGATTTAATTTTTCTTGACAAGATTGAAGGTGGATATATTTATTTTTTCGAGGATATTAGTAAAACTATCTATAAATCGTACAGTTTTTAAATACATTTTTTGAAACTGGAATAGCTTTTTGGAATCAAGGTATACTCATCTTAAAGCAAGTCTTGTGTTTGTGGCTTGGTGTACTGTGAAAGATATTCATTAATTCGGGGTTATCCATAGGATAACTGCCCCATGCGTATCGCTCGAAGCTATCATTTAGTGAATAACCACTCCATACACATTTGCAAGCACCTATTTTCCTATGGATGATAATCTAATGTAGTTTACTGGAAGCTTTCTACATATGGATAATTGTTCCCTGCAGTTAACATGGCGTTATCATCCTATAGATAATTGTTCCCTGCCTATTGTTTGAAGCTTTCTTCCTTAGGATAACAGCTCCCTGCAGGTAACATGGAAGCATCATTCTATAGGTGAAAGCTTTCTGCAATGAATTTGGGCTAAACTTCTAGGAGTGGTCACCTTCTGTATATCAAAAAGCCATTCTAATCGTATTGTTGATAATGTAAATCAAAAAACAAACGCCCTTTAGCATTAACTAAAGGGCTTTTGAAAAACAGGAGCAAGTCCTACCAATAAACCGTATATAAAATGGTAAGCAGTGTGAGCACCACAATAGTACCAATGGCAAAACTTCTAGAAGTCTTGAACATTTGCGGGTCAACTTCCAGGCCCTTCGGCACAATGCCTCTGCGATGATCGATCACGCTGATGATATACATACCTATGACGCAGAATAGGAACACAAAGCCCATACGGTCAATAAAAGGAATTTCGTAAATGCCTTTAGCATTAGGGATGGCAAAGCCCATTGGCGATAGCCAAGATAAATCCATCCATGTAGGCAATACCTTTAAGAAAAGCGAAAAGATAAAGCCACCCACCGTGGCAAATAATGCGGCTTTAGAAGTGGTTTTCTTCCAGAAAAAGCCTAGGATAAACATGGCAAAAATACCTGGCGAAACAAAGCCGGTATACTCTTGGATATATTGGAAACCACCTTTCTTATCAATGCCTAAATGAGGGGCAATCAGTACAGCCAAAATCATGGCTGCTACAATCGTGATTTTACCCGTAGTGATCAGGTTTTTCTCCGATGCCTTGGTATGGAATACCTTTTGGTAAACATCCAAAGTGAAAATGGTGGCAATACTGTTAGCCTTACCTGCTAACGAAGCCACTACTGCTGCGGTAAGCGCTGCAAAAGAAAGCCCTTTTAGTCCCGCAGGCAATAAGTTTAACAATACAGGATAAGCACGGTCAGGATTTACCGAGCCATCGTGTACCATCTCAGCCTGAAAATGTCCTTCCTTATAAAGTACATAAGCCGCAATACCTGGCAATACCACAATAATAGGCATCAACAATTTAAGAAAAGCCGCAAACAGCAAACCACCACGAGCAGTGTTCAAATCGGCACCCAAGGCCCTTTGCGTAATGTACTGGTTGCAGCCCCAATAGTTCAGGTTCACAATCCACATGCCACCAATCAATACCGAAAGACCAGGCAAATCAATATAGTTTTGGTTATCAGGTTTTAAGATCATGTGGAAATGTTCCGAAGCCTTAGAAGTCATGAGGCCATATCCCTCTAAAATACCACTGGTGCCATAATGCTCTGATACCAGGTTGAGGGCCAAATAAGTAGTCGCTAATCCGCCTAGGATCAAGAAAAATACCTGGATCACATCAGTATAGCCAATCACCTTCATGCCACCAAGGGTAATGATAATGGCGAAAATAGCAATGGCATACATACAGGCTTGGATGCTAAAGCCAGAAATACTACTCACTGCCAAAGCACCTAGGTAAAGGATAGAAGTAAGGTTGACCACTACATACAACAACAACCAGAACACCGCCATGATCATGGCTACGGTGCCATTGTATCGTTGGTGCAAAAACTGCGGCATGGTAGCAATATTGTTCTTTAAATATACAGGGATAAAAAAGATGGCTACAATGATCAGTGTAGCAGCAGCCATCCATTCGTAAGTAGCAATGGCCAAGCCCATTTTAAAGCCCGAGCCGCTCATGCCTATAAACTGCTCGGCCGAAATGTTAGAGGCAATCAGTGAGGCGCCAATAGCCCACCAGGTTAAGGAGCCTTCGGCTAGGAAATAATCTTTTGAATCAGATTTGGCAGATTTCTTTTTTTGGTAAATGTACAGCCCATAAGCTGCCACGATAACGAAATACACCGCAAATACGATGTAATCCTTCAGTTCAAGTACATTGGTTTTCATTTATTGGATCAATTGGTTTTTTGGTTGTTTCAATAGTTCATTGGTTCAATTGTTCATTAGTTCATTGTCTGTTCCTAGTACGTCATCTCGACCGTAGCGGAAGAGATCTTTGGACTATGCTATCCAAAGAGATTTACTTCGTAGCAGCTAGGCGGTCCTCCTACGTCGGAATGAAACGCAAGGAGCGAAGAGTACATTTCAACTAACCACTAACCACTAACTCCTAATCCCTAGCTCCTAACCACTAGTTCCTAGCCCCTAACTCCTAATGCCAACTAAACTACAGATAAGAATGAATTGCCGATAACCGCACCTATCTTTCTGTACAAAAACGAACCATTTCTGAACAAAACCATACCATGGCCAAAGGTGGTGTTGGCTAATTTTGTATTTCAAGGGCCGTAAATAGAGAACCTATTAACACCTATACTTAAACCTAACCAAATGTGAATGTATGAACCCAATTGGAGCCTCTGTGCTTGTCGCTTGTTGAAACGAAATGTCCCACACATTATAAAAGAAATAATGCTGCTGATCAGTTACGCAGGTCGAACTAAAATCAATTCGATTGAATGTGAGTAATGAAACCCTAATGATCCTAGAACAATAAACCATTAATGAACCCAAATACCTTTAAAATTAGCTTCATCGCCCTGCTGTTTATTTCAGTAATCACTTTTGCTTTTAAAAATGATAGCGATGTTGAACCTAAAACTAATTACGTTTCTCTTCAACCAAAATACGATAGTCTGAGTGTGTTGCGTAATCCGTTAAATGGTTGGGTGATGTATGCAGCCCGTACTGCCGAAGAATCTTATTGGGATACCGAATATTTAGTGCCTAGCTTGGGTAAAAAGGTAAAACCTATCGATTATGCTTCGGCCTGCTATATACGTACCAGTTGGTCATCCTTAAACCCTAGTGAAGGAGTATATGCTTGGAACGATCCAAATTCCAGGATAGGGAAGCTGATCAAAGGTGCACAAAAAAGAGGACTACCTATTGCTTTCCGTATTGTGGTTGATGGGCGTGACCAAGGCCAAAATACTCCACAATTTGTATTTGATGCAGGTGCCAAGTATTATTTGGAAGATAGCGAGCATCCTGATAGGCAAACGCCATATCCGCAAGATCCTACCTTCAGAAAGTACTATACCAAATTTATTGAGGCACTGGCTAAAGATTTTAATGATCCAGAGCGTACTTCATTTATTGATGCCTATGGTTTGGGCAAATGGGGCGAAGCGCATTTTGTAGTTTATGAAGATCCAAAGACCGCCACGCCCGAAAATACTGAGAAACAAAAGGAAGAAGTGATGGATTGGGTAACCGATTTATATGCCCGCACTTTTACCAAAGTGCCTTTGGTAATTAACTACCACCGTTTGGTAGGCCACCCCGAAAGTTGGGCACCAGCCAATGCCAATAGCGATAGATTGCTGGTAAAGGCCATTCATAAAGGCTACAGTTTACGCCACGATGCCTTTGGCATGACGGGCTATTACCAAAGTTGGGAAAAGGATTTTGCTAAGCGATGGAATTATAAACGCCCCATTATTATGGAGGGTGGTTGGATCACCTCACGTACACACAGCTATTGGAAAGACCCAAGCGAGAAATACAGGCAGGGACATGATGAGGATGTACGATTAGGCGAATACCAAGCTTCTGCAGAAGCCAAGGTAAACATGATGGACTTTAGGGCTGGTGGCGAAACCGCGTCCTGGTTTGGAAAATCTTTCCCTTTGGTGCAGGCTTTTGTGTCGGAAGGCGGCTATCGCTTATATCCAGATCAGGTAAGCGTGCCCACCACGATTAAATCGGGTAGCAAAGCTCAAATTACCCACCGTTGGCAAAACAAAGGCTGGGGCTATTTCCCTAACAATATTCCGCAATGGAACTATAAATATAAGGTAGCCTTTGCGGTATTAGATGCCAAAAGTAAAGTAAGGAAAGTATTTGTAGACAAGAAAAGCGAACCATCTAATTGGTTAAAAAATCAGCCTACTACCTATGAATTAAATACTGCGATTGATTTGCCTGCGGGCAATTATGCTTGGGCAGTAGCCATTGTTGATACCAGTAAAGAGAATGAACCCAGCATTAAACTAGCCCTTGAAGCCGAAACTACAGAAGAAGGCTGGGTAAAGTTGAATGATTTTGAAGTGCAGTAACCCATAAAAAAACCAACCAAACCAAATATGATCATGTCACCAACAACCAAAACTCAGCCTTTTGCCCTATGGCAAAGAAGTAAGCTGATTTGTTATTTTTTGCTTGTCCTTTTTACCATGGGGATGGGCTCGTGTTCAAAATCAAAAACCGAGAACAATCCAACCCCCACGGTATCTGTTAAATTAGACAAAGAAACCACTACGTTGATGCAGGGCGATGAGATTAAAATCAGTGTAAACTTTACGCCATCGGTAACCACACCAGCCGCAGAATATAAATGGCAGGTAGCCGATTCTAGGATTGCTGATTTTAAAGTTAATGCCGACTTTTCAGTCAACATTACCGCAAAAAATAAAGGCGAAACAGAAGTTGCCCTTTATGGACCATCTGGCAACAAATTGGCCGGATGCCAGATCATTGTACAAGAGAAACCAGTTCCTGATGATGGGATTGTTAAAATATTGGCCATTGGAAACAGTTTTTCCGAAGATGCACTGGAGTCTTTTTTATATGGCTTGGCCAATTCGCGTTCGCATAAAATCGTGATTGGCAATTTGTATATCGGCGGTGCAAGTCTTTCACTCCATTTGCAAAATGCTACCAACAATGCCAATGCCTATTCATACCGCAAAATTAACCAACAAGGTATTAAGGCCACTACCGCAAACGTATCTATTGCCACGGCATTGGCCGATGATAATTGGGACTACATCAGTTTCCAACAAGAAAGTCCAAGCTCCGGCTTGTTCAATACTTTTGCCCCGTTGGTAGATTTATATAACTATGTTAAAACCAAAACCACCAACCCAAGTGTAAAATATGTACTTCACCAAACTTGGGCCTATCAAAAAAACTCCACTTATTCGGCCTTTGCCAATTACGATAGAGATCAGGATAAGATGTATGCGGGCATTGTAGATGCTTATACTAAGGCGCAAACGCTAATTCCAGCAAATGTGGTTGTACCTGCAGGTACTGCTATTCAAAATGGTAGAACAAGCATCATTGGTGATAATTTTTGTAGAGATGGTTATCATTTAGATGTGAATATTGGTAGATACACCGCTGCCTGTACCTGGTTCGAAGCCATTTTCAAGGAAAGTGTAGTTGGCAATAGCTATAAACCATCGGCACTGTCTGATTACCACACTGAGATTGCCCAAAATGCCGCACATTTGGCGGTGTTGAAACCTAACGAGGTCACAGCAATGGTAAATTATCAAGGTGGCGGCACTTCAGATTTTACCAAACCCATCTTGGTAAATTTTGGTGGAAACTCTGTACCATCAGAATGGAACTCACTTACACAATATACCGCAGGCACCTCGGTGCCCAATTTAAGAGACCAAGTAGGTGCCAATACCAATATCAGCATCACCATTGTAGAAGGGTTTAACAACCGAAGCCAAAGCGGCCCAACCACAACCAACACTTCATTTAACATGCCTAGCAGCGTTTCGTCCGATTCGTACTACGGGAATGCAAAAGCCGTATGGGAAAGCAAATCGGTTACCCAAAGCGTGGTTAAATTAACTGGACTAAACATCTCTAAAAAATATAACTTCTGTTTCTTTGGTTCAAGGGCCAACTCGGGTACCGAAAATAGAGAAACCAAATACACGGTTAAAGGCAACAATGAGGTCATTGCGCTGTTGGATGCTGCTAATAATACCGCTAATACTGCTTGTGCAGAACAGGTAGCTCCAAATACTGCGGGCGAAATCACCATTACTATTACCGCTGGTAGCAACAATAATAACGCATACGGCTTTTATTATATCAATGCATTGCAGTTAAAACAAGTTAATTAATAGTTCAAGCGAATGAGGAGAAGTATAGGGATAGCACTATTGTTTTTGGGAGTTTACACCACTGCCCAAGCAAAAGATGGCTATTATAGTCGATTAGAAAAAGATACCCTAGTGGTAGGGAACCAATGGATAGAAAGAAAATTCCTTTGGAACAACGGTAACCCCATTACCCATAGTTTAACTGATAAAAAAGCTAAACAAACTTGGTTAAATAGGTTAAAAACGCCCGATTTTCAAATCACAAAAGACGCTGTAAACTCAAAAGGAACTTATGTAGTTAAGGAAATTAAAGAAAATGCCATCCATCCCAACTATTTAGCTGTAGAAGTAAACTTCTCATCAGGCACCTTGGCGGTAAAAAAAGTCTATCGCATTTATGAAGACAGCCCAGTCATTGCTTGTGATATTTATTTAAAAGGCAGTGCAAATTTAGCCGCAGATGGCAAAGTAGCTAATGCTGCCGACAGAAAAAATATTGAGTTTGCGGAAGACATGAGATCTCAACAAGTGACGGCCATTTTAGACCAGATCAAGTTGGATGGTTTCCATTGGCAAACCAACATCGTAGAATTTTTTGATGTCACCGACTGGAACAATAACCTCATCCAAGAAAAAAGGCTCATTCCTTATCGTAAAACTTCTTATCGTGGTAACCTATTGTTAGCACACAATAACGAAAATAATAAAGGCTTTTTCTTTTTAAAGGAAGCGCCAACTTCTAGTGTGCAATTGGCCTATAACGGTTACGATTTCACAACCGATTTTAATCATTTTACCATGAGCGGACTTGGTTTGACGGCCAGCGAAATCAAAGCAGACGAGTGGACCAAAGCCTATGGCGGTGTCATTGGGGTGTACAGCGGTTCAGAACTCGAACAGCTCAAAGCTTTGCGCAGCTACCAAAAAAATATACGCAAGCTGTTGCCACAACGTGATGAAATGGTGATGATGAATACTTGGGGCGATAGGAGTCAAGATTCAAAAGTGAACGAGAAATTCAGTTTATTGGAAGTAGAAAAAGCTGCTGAACTGGGATTATCTCATTTCCAGATTGACGATGGCTGGCAGGTAGGCAAAAGCCCTAATTCGGCCTTGGCCAAAGGTACCTTCAAGAATATTTGGGACAATCCCAATTATTGGAAACCCGATCCAGCTAAATATCCAAATGGTTTGCATCCCATTGTAAAACGAGGAAAAGAGTTGGGCGTAGAAATTTGCCTTTGGTTCAATCCTAGTGTACAAAACGATTATGCCGATTGGGAAAAGGATGTGAATGCCCTGGTGACTTTATACCAAACCTATGGCATCCGCACCTTTAAAATTGATGGCTTGGCCATTCCAACCAAGCAATCGGAAATTAACTTACGCAAACTATTTGATGGGGTGTTGGAGAAAACCAATCATGAAGTGGTGTTTAATTTAGATGCTACCGCAGGTCGTAGAGCAGGTTATTATACCTTTAACGAGTATGGAAACGTGTTTCTGGAAAACCGTTATACCGATTGGCAGAATTATTACCCTTACTGGACCCTGCGCAATTTATGGCAACTGTCTAAATATGTGCCAGCAGAGAAATTACAGATCGAATTTTTAAATAAATGGCGTAATGCCGAGAAGTATGGCAAGGATATTTTTGCGCCGAACAATTATTCCTTCGAGTATTTATTTGCCACCACCATGGCTGCACAACCTTTAGCCTGGTTTGAAGGCACAGGCCTACCTGCCGAAGCCTTAAAAATCAAGAACCTGATCAAAGCCTATCGTAACCTACAGCACGATTTCCATTTAGGTACCATTTTGCCTATTGGCGATGAACCTTCGGGCAGATCTTGGACCGGCTTTCAATCTATTAACGGAAATAAAGGCTATTTCATTTTTTATAGAGAAAACACTCCTGAAGCTATCGCTAGCGTGAAAACTTGGTTACCCGCAGGTCGCAAAGTGAAATGCACGCCAGTATTAGGCAATGGCAAGACCATACACCCTACGGTTAGTAAAACGGGTAGCATAGAAGTAAGCTTGCCCAAAATAAATGACTTTGTGATGTACCGATACGAAATTACCCCATAACCATGAGAAGATCTATTCTTACCGTACTATTATTAGCCCTAGCGCTTCCTGTTTTGGCGCAAAAGAAATATCAATTAAAATCGCCCGATGGCAAGCTAGTGGCTACCATTACCCTTGGTGATCACATTAGCTATACAATCACCCATCAAAGCGATACGATTTTAAAACCCTCTCCACTGGCAATGGCTTTAGAAAATGGCCCCACTTGGGGTCGTGGCTCCCATCTAAGCAGCGCAAAAACCCATGCCGTAAACCAACAAATTAACGCTCTTTTTTACAAAAGAAACCAAATTACCGATCACTATCAGGAACTGGTATTCACTTTTAAAGAGAACTTTAGCCTCGTTTTTAGGGCCTACAACGAAGGCGTAGCCTACCGTTTTGTGTCTAACAGTAATCAAACCATTGTAGTTAAAAATGAAGAGGCACGTTTCAATTTTGCCAAAGATTTTAATGCCTACGTGCCTTATGTGAAAGGAAAATACAAAGACATCGAAAGTCAGTACTTCAACTCGTTCGAAAACGAATATACCTACACCACCTTGAGTAAAATGAGTGCCGATAAACTGGCTTTTAGCCCTTTGGTAGTGAGCTTAGATCAAGGGAAGAAAGTATGTTTGGCAGAAGCTGATTTGGAAAGCTACCCAGGCATGTACTTGGTAAACAAAGATGGTTCTACCTCGCTACAATCTAATTTTGCACCCTACCCAACGGCCACCAAACAAGGCGGTCATAATGAACTGCAACAGTTGGTGACCTCACGTCAGCCTTATTTGGCCAAAAGTAAAGCCAAAGCCAAATTCCCTTGGCGTATCGTCATTGTGTCTACTCATGATACCCAATTGGCCGATAACGATATGGTCTATAAATTGGCTACCCCATCAAGATTGGCAGATGCGTCGTGGGTGAAACCAGGTAAAGTAGCTTGGGAGTGGTGGAACCACTGGGGAATCTCAAAAGTAGATTTTGAAGCGGGCATTAACACCCAAACCTATCAAGCTTACATTGATTTTGCAGCTAAAAATAACATCGAATATGTGATTTTAGACGAAGGCTGGGCAGTAAACAAAAAGGCGGATCTATTCCAAGTAGTGCCCGAAATTGATTTGAAGAAACTGATTGCCCATGCTAAAACCAAAAATGTAGGCATCATTCTGTGGGCAGGTTACTATGCTTTTGAAAGGGATTTAGAAAAAGTGTGCAAGCACTATTCAGCAATGGGGGTGAAAGGTTTCAAAATCGATTTCATGGACCGTGATGATCAGCCGATGGTTGATTTTCACTACCGTGCAGCAGAAGTAGCCGCAAAATATCAACTTATGCTCGATTTTCATGGCACTTACAAGCCTACGGGCATCAACAGAACCTATCCAAACGTAATTAATTTTGAAGCCGTTCATGGATTGGAACAAATGAAATGGACTGGCCCAGAACTGGACCAAGTGACTTACGATGTAACCATGCCTTTTATCCGAATGGTGGCTGGCCCCATTGATTATACCCAAGGCGCCATGCGCAATGCCACTAAGCGAACTCATCGTGGTATTAACGATGAGCCGATGAGCCAAGGCACACGCTGTCGCCAATTGGCACAATATGTCATCTTCGAATCGCCCTTGAACATGCTATGCGATAGCCCTACCAATTACGAAAAAGAGCAGGAGTGTACTGATTTTATTTCGGCTGTGCCTACCGTTTGGGACCAAAGCATCGCCCTTGACGGGGAAATTGGCAAACACCTGGCCGTTGCCCGCAGAAAAGGGGAAACATGGTATGTAGGCGCTATGACCAATTGGGACGCCCGTCAGTCGGCCTTGGACCTTTCTTTTCTGAGCGAAGGTAATTATGTAGCCGAACTGTACCGCGACGGAGCAAATGCCAACCGCATTGCCTCCGACTATCAAAAAGAAACTATTGCTATTCCAACCAATCGCAAAATGACCCTTAACATGGCAAAAGGCGGTGGTTTTGCCATGAAAATTTATAAGAAATAAGATCCATTTATGAGAAAGCCGAACACCTTTTGCCTTGCATTATCCCTGTTTTTTAGTGTAGTTTTTACCAATGCATTTGCGCAGCAAACGCTGATCAATGTGTATGGACGTCAAACACAACCGCTCAACGGAAAGTGGGATGCCATTATTGACCTTTACGATCAAGGCCGTAAAAACAAGATTTATCTCAATAAAAAACCCGAAACCAAAATCGATTTTTATGAATACTCTTTTGACAACGGACTGCGTTTAAATGTGCCTTCCGATTGGAACAGTCAAATGCCTGAGCTGAAATATTATGAAGGCACGGTTTGGTATGCCCGTCGATTTGATGTAGCCAAGCAGGGTGATAAACGCTTGTTCCTTTATTTTGGAGCGGTGAGCTATCGTTGCCGCATTTACCTAAATGGAAAGGAAATTGGACAGCACGAAGGTGGTTTTACCCCTTTCCAGATCGAAATAACTGATGCGGTAAAGGAAAAAGATAACTTTTTGGCCGTGGAGGTGAATAATACCCGTACGGTAGATGCCATTCCTGCGATGGCTTTTGACTGGTGGAACTATGGAGGCATTACCCGCGATGTATTTTTGGTAAGTACACCCAAAGTATTCATCGAAGATTACTTCATCCAACTGGATAAGCATAAAGCCAATCAGATTGATGCTCGCGTAAAACTTTCGGATAAGGTAGCCAATGCACCTGTAACCATCGAAATTCCTGAATTGCAATTGAAGCAAACGCTTAAAACGGATGCCAACGGCGAGGTGAAAACTTCCTTCCTTACTAAGAAATTGAAACGCTGGTCGCCAAGTAGCCCCAACTTGTACCAAGTGAAAGTGTCGAGCCAAAGTGATTACATAGAAGAGCAGATTGGTTTCCGTAACGTTTGGGTAAAAGGCGAAGATATTTATCTGAACGATCAGCCCATTTTCCTAAAATCCATTTCCTTCCACGAAGAAATTCCGCAGCGTAAAGGTAGGGCATTTTCGCAGGCTGATGCGGTGATGCTACTTTCGGAAGCTAAAGCTTTAGGTTGTAATATGATCCGTTTGGCGCACTATCCACAAAATGAATACATCGTAAGGCTGGCTGAAAAAATGGGCTTCTTGCTGTGGGAAGAAATACCAATTTGGCAAGGGATTGATTTTGAAAACCAAGCGACCAAAGAGAAAGCAGGTAAAATGATGCAAGAAATGGTGATGCGTGACAAAAACCGTTGTGCCTTAACTTTTTGGGGCGTAGCCAACGAAACACAACCTTCGGCACCACGTAACGCATTCATCAAATATTTGATTGAAACCACCAAAGCGATAGATACCACGAGATTGATTACCGCAGCGTTTGATTTAGTGAGGTTTAACAAAGATAGACAGGTGTTTGTAATGGACGATCCTTTTATCAAAGAACTGGACGTAGTAGCCGTAAATAAGTATATGGGCTGGTACCACCCTTGGCCCGTAACGCCTGATAAGGCCACTTGGGATGTGGCTAAAGGGCAGCCTTTAATTGTCTCTGAATTTGGTGGCGAAGCCCTTTACGGTAAAACAGGCGATGCAGATGTGGTAAGCTCTTGGAGTGAAGATTATCAGGCCACCCTGTACCGCGATAACTTGGAGATGTTTAAGCACATTCCTAATCTACGTGGTACTTCCCCTTGGGTATTGTTCGATTTCCGTTCACCTTTCCGTTTCCATCCCACCAATCAGGAAGATTGGAACCGTAAAGGCTTGGTGTCTGATCAAGGTTACCGTAAAAAAGCTTGGTATTTAATGAAAGCATATTATGATAGTAAGTAATAGTCACGTCGAGGCTTTCTCATCATTGCTAGAATCGTAGTGACGATAAAGCCACGTCATTGCGAGGAGGAATGATGAAGTAATCTCAAAATGATGAACTAAAAAAAGATAAATAAAAACAACACCATGAAATACAATCGATACAAAAACTACACCTGTATGGGATTGATATTGCTATTGATGCCAGCAGCGGGATATGCCCAACAACCCAACTACGACGAATCCAAAGTTCCCGCCTATACTTTACCCAATCCCTTAAAAATGGAAAATGGTAAAACTGTAGCAAGCAAGGAGCAATGGAATAACGAGCGTAGAAAGGAAATCCTGCAGATATTTGAAGCGCAGGTGTATGGAAAGGCACCGGCTCATCCAAAGGATTTACACTTTAAGGTGTTGAACGAAGATCGCTATGCTATCAATAACATGGCCACCCGAAAAGAAGTGGCGGTTTATTTCACCAAAGATGAAAAGCACTACATGACCATTTTAATGTACGTGCCCAACAAACGCAATGGTGCCGTACCCATGTTCTTTGGCCTCAACTTTAAGGGCAATCATACTGTTTCCGACGATCCCAACATTACCGAATCTGTTACCCGTATGAAACCTAAAGCCGGTGGAAGCGAAATACAACCAAGTACCTTTAAGCGAGGTGCCGAAGCTTCACGTTGGCCCATTGAAATGCTAATTGCCAATGGTTATGCCGTGGCCACTGTTTATCGTGGCGATATTGATCCCGATTACGATGATGGCTATCAAAATGGTGTGCAACCTTTGTTTTACCAAAAAGGACAAACCAAACCTGCGGCCGATGAATGGGGAACCTTGGCCGCTTGGGCTTGGGGCTTAAGCTGTGCGATGGATTATTTTGAAACCGACGAAGATATCGATAGTAAAAAAGTAGCCGTAGTAGGGCACTCTCGTCATGGTAAAACCGCCTTATGGACAGGTGCTATTGACCAACGCTTTGCCATGGCTATTTCCAACGATTCGGGCTGCGGCGGTGCGGCTATTTCTAGAAGAAAATTTGGAGAAACCTTTCGCAAAATCAATACCCTTTTTCCGCATTGGTTCTGCGAAAACTTCAAGCAATACAATGATCGTGAGGAACATTTAGCGGTAGATCAACATCAGTTGGTGGCCTTAATGGCACCTCGTCCAGTATACATTGCCAGTGCTGCCGAAGATTTATGGGCCGACCCTAAGGGAGAATTCCTTTCAGGAGTCCATGCCACACCCGTTTATGAACTATTTGGCTTGGATGGCATAAAGGGTGTTGATGCACCAAAGGTAAATGAACCCATTATGAACGGAGCTATTGGCTATCATGTACGCTCGGGCAACCACGACATCAATTTATACGACTGGCAGCAGTTCGTCAAATTCGCAGATAAACACCTTAAATAAGCTTTAAAAATCAACGCTAAACACACAAAAGAAACATTTGATATCAGACACCACAATGAATAATCAGTTATTAAGACACCTTACGCGTATATTTTTAATCATGCTAGTGGCGCAAGTAGGAGCGCTAAAAGCCCAAACCGTTGTAGATTTATCGGGCACTTGGAAGTTCCAGACCGATGTGATGGATTTCCGTAGAGGCTCGCTATCACCACGATACAACCATGAGTTACAGGAAACCATTAAACTTCCTGGTATCACTGATGATTATCAAATCGGGTATAAAGTTCCCTACAAATACATCGACCGCTTAACCCGTAAATACGAATACATGGGGCCGGCCTGGTATCAACGAGATATCGAAATTCCAGTCGCTTGGAAAGGGAAAAAGATTTTCATGTACTTTGAGCGTACCCATTGGTTAAGCTCTATTTATGTAGATACCAAAGAGGTTAGCCAGATTGATTACATCAGCGTGCCACATAACCACGATTTAACCGACTTTGTAAAGCCTGGCAAAACCCACCGCATCACGGTTTGTATCGACAATAGATTTCAATACAAAACCCACAAATGGAACCATGCCCATACCGAGTTTACCCAAATTAACTGGAATGGCATATTGGGAGAAATGAAGCTAATGGCCATTGACCCTGTTTACGTGGAAGACCTGCAGGTTTACCCTAACATTGCAGATAACTCGATTAATGTGAGACTGCAAGTAAATAACGACACCAAAAAGCAGGCGAAAGGAAAAGCAACCTTTACCATTACTGGACCAAATTACAACCTTAAAAGCGAAGCTAATGTAGTCAGCAACGACTCAGTTACTTTTATGGAAAGCACCATTCCTATGGGCAAAAATGTAAAACTTTGGGACGAGTTCAATCCTAACCTTTATCAAATTGCTGTGGAGCTGAATACCTCAGACGGGAAGACCAATTATCAACACCACAAAGCGGATACCTTTGGGATGCGTGAAGTGAAACAGGGCAAAAGCCATGTGCTGTTGAACAACCGTCCAATTCACTTAAGAGGGAACGTAGAAAATGCAGTTTTCCCTAAAACAGGGCACGTTCCAGTAGATGATGCTTCGTGGGAACGCATCATGTTGCTAATGAAAGATTATGGCCTGAACCATTTGCGTTTTCACTCATGGTGCCCACCAAAAGCCGCATTCCGTATGGCTGATAAGCACGGAATTTACTTTGAGGTAGAAATGCCGATGTGGGGGAAAGATGCTGAGCCAGATGAAAACCGCTACAATTTTTTCCGCAGAGAAATTAAAGCCATTCTAAAGGAATACGGTAACCATCCGTCCTTTGTGTTATATTGTAATGGTAATGAAATTACCGGAAATTTCGATTTTATTGAGGAGTTGACCGCCGAAGGTAGAAAGTTGGATTCACGTCATCTGTTCAGTGGTTCTACGGCACGTACACGGGTGAAATCAGATCAATACTACGTATCTCAGCAAACCAATAAAGGCCCGGTGAAAGTTTACGAAGGCTTACCTCATACTGATTGGGATAGAAGTGCCGAATCAGATGTGGATGTACCTGTAATTTCCCACGAATCAGGACAGCGTTGTGTGTACCCTAATTTTGAGGAGATTAAGAAATATGCCAACAGCCCTGTAGAAGCCCGCAACTTTGAAGTATTTAGAGACCTATTGCAAAAAAACGGCATGCTTGATCAGGCCAATGACTTCTTCCGTGCTTCGGGAGCATTAACGGTTGTAGAGTATAAGGCAGTTATTGAGGCTTTGCTACGTTCTTCTAAGTCGGCAGGCTTCCAATTACTATCTATCAACGATTTTCCGGGACAAGGTTATGCGCCAGTAGGCATCCTCGATCCATTTTGGGATTCTAAGGGCTTGGTAACACCAGCAAAGTTTAGAGAGTTTTGTGGTCCTACCGTAGCCTTGTTGCGTTACGAAAAAAGCGCCTTTTTCAATAATGAAACCTTTGTAGGCAAAGCTGAGGTGTATAATTACAGTCATTCGGCCCTTAAAAATGCCAAGCTAAAATGGTGGTTAACCGACGAAACTGGAAAAGTACTACAAAAAGGCAATTTAAAAACACAAACCATTGGCAATGATGGCGTATTTCCAGTAGGCGAATTTGCTATTCCTTTAAAAGGTGTTGTGCAAAAGCAAAAGCTTACGATTCACGTATCTGTGAATAATCAAATCAAAAACAGTTGGGACATTTGGGTTTATCCACCTCACCAAAACCTAATGCAATCTACCGATCAGGTGCTTTACACCACGGTATATGACGATGCTGCCAAAAAACAACTGGCACAAGGAAAAACAGTAGTACTTTATCCTTCGCCAAACCAAGTAAAAGGTCGTAAATCAGTTTTCCATAATCATTTTTGGAACCCAATTATGTTTGCGTGGCCACCAATGACCATTGGCAGTTTAATTCACCACAAACAGGGCATGTTTAATGATTTTAATACTGCTTATCATACCGATTGGCAATGGTGGGATATCCTAAACAATGCCAAAGTAATAGAAATGCAAAATGCACCTGAAAAGCTTCGCCCTTTCATACAGATCATTGATAGTTACGATAATAACCAAAAACTGGGCATTGGTTTCGAAGCTAAAATGAATGGCGGGAAATTGTTGGTGTTAGCCTTGGATACCCAGAAAGATATGGACAAGCGTCCAGCTACGCAGCAATTGCTTTACAGTATAGATAATTATGTAAAGAGCAACCGTTTTGCACCTGAAATACAAGTAGAAGAATCATTTATAAAATCGTTTTTAACTAAATAGGAGAGAGAAGATGAAGTGGAGAATCATATTGAGTTTAGGAATGTTGGCCAGTCAAGTGTTGCATGCCCAAGAAATTACCTTAAACAAGAAGGCTTCTTTAACACAAGCGTATCTACCAGCGGTTGAGTCAGAGCAGTTGTTGCCCATGAACGACCTAAATGTTGAATTTGGTTACGTGCTCTATCAAACAGAGATTGTAACCCAATCGGAAAGTGAAGAGCTGGAACTAGAAAATGTACGTGACTATGCTGCGGTGTACGTGGATGGCAAGCTACAAGGTACATTGACAGATCAGCGTAAGAAAATGCCCATCAAAACAGAACCCGGAAAATACTTGCTGCAAATTTATGTAGAAAATATTGGCAGAATTACCTACGGTCCCGAAATTACAGACAATTCTAAAGGATTGTTTGGTGGCATTACTTTGGATGGAAATGATGTCGAAAATTGGAAAATGCTACCACTTAATGTGCGGAAATTTCCGGTAAAAAATCTCCAATTCGATAGTGATTTAAACGATGCCAACCCAGGTTTTTATAAAGGTACTTTTAATCTTGAAAGCGTAGAAAACACTTATCTCGACATTTCAGGCTGGGGAATGGGTGAAGTTTGGATCAATGGCAAATATTTAGGTTCCTACTGGGAAGAAGAAAAGCAACGTTCCATTTTGATTCCCACCGAAGATTTGGAAAAGGGCGAAAATGAAATCGTCGTTTTCGAATTAAAACACCATCAGCAAACAACCATGAAATTATCCCAAACCCCCGTTTTTAAATAAGCTAAACAAATCATGAAAAAGGTTACCTTACTATTATCCGTGATCACCATCACCCTATTTTCAGGCTATAAAAAAGAAAATCCCATATACAAAGATGCTAAGCAACCCATAGAAAAGCGAATTGACGACTTATTGGCCCGCATGACATTAGAAGAAAAAGTAATGCAGCTCAATCAGTTCACCTTAGGGCGTAACGACAATGCCAATAATATGGCCGATCCCGTGAATGATATCCCTGCACAAATTGGCTCGCTCATCTATTTCGGTAGCAATGCTGATTTGCGCAATAAAGTACAGCAAAAGGCAATGGAGCAAAGTCGTTTGGGTATTCCCATCATTTTTGGTTACGATGTCATTCATGGCTTCCGTACCATTTATCCCATTTCTTTAGGCCAGGCTTGTTCGTGGAATCCAGCACTGGTCGAAAAAGCCTGTGGAGTAGCTGCCCAAGAAGCCAGAATGTCGGGCGTAGATTGGACTTTTTCGCCTATGATTGATGTGGCCAGAGATGGACGTTGGGGTCGTGTGGCGGAAGGTTATGGCTAAGATCCTTACACCAATGCCGTTTTTACAGTGGCTTCGGTAAAGGGTTATCAAGGTAAGGACCTATCGAGTGAAAAGAATGTGGCGGCCTGCTTGAAGCACTACGTGGGCTACGGGGCCTCAGAAGCAGGACGCGATTATGTGTATTCAGAAATTTCGAGACAAACGCTTTGGGACACCTACATGTTGCCGTATGAACAAGGGGTAAAAGCAGGCGCAGCAACTTTAATGAGTTCTTTTAACGATATCAGCGGTACGCCCGGGTCGGCAAATCATTATACCTTAACCGAAGTGCTTAAAAACCGTTGGAAACACGATGGTTTCGTGGTTTCTGATTGGGGGTCGATAGAACAATTACGTCCACAAGGCGTAGCGGCCAATAAAAAGGAAGCCGCTTTAAAAGCTTTCACGGCAGGCGTGGAGATGGACATGATGAACAGATGCTACGACAATCACCTTGGTCAATTGGTAACCGAAGGTAAAGTATCTGAAAGCTTGTTGAACGATGCAGTAAGAAGAGTGCTGAGAGTGAAATTCCGCTTAGGCTTATTTGAACGTCCATACACCCCAACCACTACCGAGAAACAAAGATTTTATCGCCCAGAAAGCATGAAAATTGCAGAACAATTGGCAGAAGAATCCATTGTGTTATTGAAGAACCAAAACAAAGCGTTGCCGTTGAGCAAAGTAGGGAAAATAGCAGTAATTGGACCCATAGCTAAAACTAAATGGCATTTGCTAGGTTCGTGGGCGGCGCAAGGCAATGCCGAAGACGTAACTACCGTTTTTGATGCCTTGCAAGCTGAATATAAAGGCAAAGCCGAAGTAAGCTATGCTTTAGGCTGTGATTTTGATGGACAGGATAGAAAATCTTTTGAAGAAGCGAAAACCGTAGCAGCAAATGTAGATGTAGTAGTACTTTGCTTAGGCGAGAAGAAAAACTGGAGTGGAGAAAACGCGTCACGCTCAACCATTGCGCTACCACCAATACAGGAAGAATTAGCTATGGAATTGAAAAAGTTAGGTAAACCTGTCATTTTGGTTTTGTCTAGCGGTCGTCCATTAGAGCTTAACCGTTTAGAACCCATTAGCGATGCTATTTTAACCATATGGCATCCTGGAACTCCTGGTGGTAAACCATTGGCAGGTGTTTTATCTGGAAGAGTAAATCCATCTGGCAAATTATCCATGACCTTCCCATATTCAACCGGTCAAATTCCAATTTATTATAACTACAGACAAAGTGCCCGCCCACATCAAGGTAAATACCAGGATATTCAAAGCACACCATTGTACGAATTTGCGCATGGCTTAAGCTATACCACTTTTCAGTATGGAGATTTAAAAACATCCGCTACACAAATCAAACGTGGCCAAAAGCTAACCGTAGAAATTCCAGTGAGCAATACGGGAGATAGGGATGGCATAGAAACTGTACATTGGTTTATTCAAGATCCTGTGTCAAGCATTTCGCGTCCAATTAAGGAACTGAAGCATTTTGAAAAACAGCTCTTGAAGAAAGGTGAAACCAAAACCTATAAATTTGAGATCGATCCAGCGCGAGATTTCAGTTTTGTGGATGGGGATGGAAAACGTTTCTTGGAAGCTGGAGATTATAATATTATAGTGAAGAATAAGAAAATTAAGATAGAAATCGTAGATTAAGGCTTTCAGCTTTATCCAAATTTTAACGACCAACGGAAATCCTTTTAAATGAAAAAATACGGTCTGCTTGCTTGCTTCCTTATTCTCCTTTTGCAGAGTGCTTTTGCTATTGATGTTTCGAAGTATAGGTTTCATATCATGCCCGAAACTTCGTACTACGGTGGCATCCAAAGCATGGCAAAAGATAGCTTGGGAAGAATGTGGTACACAGGACCCGATGCGCTTTTCATGTACGACGGCAACAGCTTTTATCAACTGAATGACATCGTTTTTTCTATTAAGCCAAAGGTAAAATGGGGTTTTGGTTCGGTAATCAGAGATAAAAAAGGGAATTTGTTTTTGAGCACTGGGCATGGTCTGTTAAAATTCAACTACGACAAGTTCTCATTCGATGTAGTGATTGATGGAAAAGTGCGTTCGCTTTGTTTGCATAGCGACGGCAAATTGTACATGCTATCGGCCGATAGTTTGAAATGCTATGATCCGCAAACCAACAAAACAGATGGTTTTTTGTTGCCAAAAAATCAGTCCTTTAATAACCTGATCAGTTTAAATGGCAGTGTTTACATTACCCAAGATGCCGTTCTGCAAAAAGTAGACGTAGCCAAACGCAGGTTTATTCCTTTTGCAAACTTTGGAGGAACGGCAAACGCCGTAAACGATGCCTTGGCATACAAAGGTTTGTACTATTTTTTGACCCAACGTGGCGGTATTTTTGTAACAGATGCTACAGGAGCGGTTAAACGTAATGTTCCAGTGGTTATCAATGGTACGCAATCTTTTATATCCAAAAAGCTTTATGTGGACCAAACAGGGGTGATATGGGTAGCTGCGCAGGCCGGGCTTTTCTTTTATGATCCGATAAAAGAAAGCAGCAACTTTTTACGTATGAACTTGAATGATGCTTTCTCGCTGCCCAATAATTCCATTTGGACCATTTACCCTGATCCAGATCAAGGAGCATGGATAGGAACTTATGGTGGTAAAATTGCATATTGTTCACTCTACGATTCCCGAGTACGTTATTTTAGCCCTAGTCCTGGTGGACTAAGCCATCCCATTGTAGGCAGTTTTCAGGAAGACCATTTAGGAAATATATGGATTGGAACAGAAGGCGGTGGTCTTAATTATTGGAACAGGAAAAGCGATGTATTCAGTCACTATGTGAAATCGCCAGGCAATTCGCCTAATTCCAACATGATCAAGCGCCTGAAATTTGACCCACAACATAAATTGTTGTCTATTTCGGCATTTAGTGGCGGCATTGGCACTTACGATATGAACACCGGAAGGTTTGGTAGCCTTGGTTTTATGTCGCCTGAAAGCAAACAGCCCTTAACCGTGTACGATTATGTTCGCGATCAGCAAGGCACATGGTGGATGACAGACCCTGATAAATCATTCTTTTACAAGAAAACAGCACAAGGACCTATTGAAATGACTAGGGTAATTGGTCCCAATGGCGAAAAACTGTATTTGGAAATTGAGGCACTGTTTGTAGACAAGCAAAATCGCATTTGTTTGGTTACCCATCAAGGATTTTTTATTGTTGATCCAACTACACAAAAAGTACTGAAGCATTATATGATCAAAGATGCTTCCTATTCCGCAAATCATTTATGCAGTTTTTATTTGGCATCCAATGGCGATTTATGGCTGGGAACCTTAGGAAAAGGGGTGAATGTACTTAGGAGTAATGGAAGCTATGTAAATTATAGCAGCAAAAATGGTCTACCCGCAAAAATGGTGTTCGGTATTTTAGAAGACAATGCATCTAAAAATATTTGGTTAAGTACTAGTGATGGGCTTTATTATCATGACTGGAAAACAAAGACCTTTGAAAAAGCCAGATTTTACCAAGAAAATAGCTGCGGTTCATTCTACATTCGTGCCGCTTACAAAACTTCAAAAGGGGAGATGTTATTTGGTGGAACAAATGGATTTCTACTTTTTGACCCCGCTTACCTGAATAAAAACCCACAAAAACCTCGAGTGTTCTTTACCGGTTTTTTTGTCAACAATAAAAAAATTACCACTCAATCAGAACAATCACTTTTAGCTAAAGATATTGCCAGCCTATCTAACCAAAAAGACGATAGGATACAACTCAGTAGCAAGCAGTCTAATGTCGAAATCAGATTTTCGGCCGATAGTTATTTGTCGGCAGACAAGAACCAATTTGCCTATCGAATGAAAGGATTGGGAGAAAAATGGCAAATTATCCATACCAACCAAAGGTCCGTACAGTTCCTCAACCTCCCCAGCGGCGATTATACGTTCGAAATCAAGGCTTCTAACAATGATGGAGTTTGGGGAGACCAAATTTCACGACTTTATATCCATGTAGATCCGCCTTTCTTTCTTTCATGGTGGGCTTACTGTTTCTATGGCGCTATTGCGCTTGCTTTGTTGTTTTTCATCACCAGGTATTACACCAATAAGAAAGTATTTAAGGAAAGATTGGCATTAGAAGCGTTAAAGGAAAAAAATATGCGTGAGCTGAACCAAGCACGTACCGATTTCTTTACCAATATCTCCCACGATTTAAAAACACCACTTACGTTGGTGCTGCAGCCGCTCAAGCAGTTGAAAGAAACGCTGGGAACTAACGATAGCGCTAAAGGTTATATGGGTTTGATTGAAAAGAACGTTACCCGTATACAGCGGATGATCAGCCAGTTGTTACGTTTTAGGGAGATAGAAAGCCAGAAAATAACACTCAACCCACAAATTGGAGATTTCATCAATTTTGTGCGAGACGTTTTCGGTTTGTTCGAACTGTATGCCAATAAAAAGGAAATTGAAACCAATATTTCCACTTATCAGGATAATCTCCTTGTGGCTTTTGATTATGATGTGATCGAGAAAATTTTAACCAATCTGTTTTCTAATGCACTAAAATATACACCAAACAAGGGTTATGTAGGAGTACGTATTTATGCCGCTACCGATGCGGAAAAGGCAAGACTATCTCAACCTTTGGAGGAACAAGGAACCGCTTATATTTCCATTGAAGTGTTGAACAGCGGCGATGGCTTTTCAGAAGAGCAAATTGCAACCTTGTTTACTTCTTTTAATCGCCTTTCATCACAAAGACCAACCTTTGAAGAAAGCTCAGGTCTGGGACTTGCTATTGTGAAGGAACTAGTTGATGTGCTGGGAGGAAAAATATGGATGGTGAACAAAGCCGATAAGGTTTCCTTTACCATTATGTTGCCTTTAAAAACACAAGCCGGTTCTGGCGATATGCAATCGAATATTTACGATTACACTATTTCTGAAATAGATGATATTATGCTAGACGCTGTGGAACCCGAAAATGCAACCACGAGCGCCAGAAAAGCGAACAGTTTATTGCTCATTGAAGATGATCCTGAAATGCGTGCTTATTTGGAGCAACGACTGGCAGAGAAATACAATGTTTATACCGCTAGTGATGGCATGGAAGGCTTGATCAAAGCCGAAAAAATTTACCCACAATTGATCATTACTGATTTAATGATGCCTAATAAAAACGGGTTTGAAGTTTGCCGTAGCTTAAGACAGAACTTTAAAACCAGTCATATTCCTATCATCATGATTTCTGGTAACGGTGATGATAACCAGAATAAGATCAAAGCGCTCGAATACGGCGCAAGCGTGTTTATTGATAAACCTTTTGATGTTGATTATTTGTTGCAACAGATTGATACCATTTTGAAGAACCAAAAGGAACTCAAGGAAAAATACAGCAAACGTATACAAGTAGATCCTTCCAACGTAACCATCACTTCTATGGACGAAGAATTGTTGGTGAAAGCAATGAAAGTAATTGAACAAAACATTGCCAATGCCAATTATTCTGTAGATGATTTCGTATCGGATATGAATGTTGGACGGACAATTCTGTACCAAAAAATCCATGATATTGTAGGCATGTCAATTAAAGAGTTTATTTTAAATATCCGATTGAAGAGAAGTGCTTACTTACTAGAAAAGTCGGATTTAACGGTAGCCGAAGTAGCGTACCAAACAGGCTTCAATAATGCCAAGTACTTCAGTGTGTGCTTCAAAAAGCAGTTCGAAATAAGTCCTTCGGAAATGAAGAAAAAATCGTCAACCAGTGCAGGAAAAAAATAGTTGGGTTTGGATATTCGGTTAATTGTTCATTAGTTCAATCGTTCACTGGTTCAGTCTTTCTTCACCATCCGTTCATTTCTGTCATCTTGCCTTTCCCGAATTATCGGGGAGCGTAGCGTAGGATCTCATTTGCGCCATGGTAGGTTTGGTTATGGGGTATAAGAAAGCGCTTCTGGTTACCCAAGCACTGCTCTCTCCCTCGCAGGGAGAGAAACCGCATAGCGACGAGCGGGTTATTTCTCTCTTAACGTACGAAACCGAACCATTTCTGTACAAAAATGAACCTTTCCCATTAGCCATTATGCTAGTTTTGGAAATACTAAATAGTTTCAAAATCTAAAGCTATTTGGAACGATCAAAACCAATTTCCTAAACCAAAAATAAATGAACAATATGAGAAAAACCTTCTCTGTGCTATTCTTGATAGCGTCTCTAGCGGCTGGTCAAGTAAAAGCGCAATCTTTAAAGAAAGTAGTAGATAAAGCCTTCGATTTTGCGGAAAAGCAAAGCTTGCTAATGGCCAAAAAATACGAGAACCAAGCAGGCAGACTTCCTAAATCTTTCGAAAATGGAAAAGATGTATCTTCCGATTCCAGATGGTGGTGCAGTGGTTTTTTCCCGGGTACGCTTTGGTACCTGTATGAACATCACAAAAGCCCTGAAGTACTGAAATATGCCAAATTATACACCGATAGGGTTGAGCGTGAAAAATACACGACTGATAACCATGACGTTGGATTTATGCTTTATTGTAGTTTTGGAAATGGCTTGCGTATCACGGGCGAAGAACGCTACAAAGAAGTACTGTTAACGGGAGCTAAATCGTTGGCAACGCGTTATGATTCAAATGTTGGATTGATTCGTTCCTGGGATCATAAACAAGAAGTATGGCAATACCCCGTAATTATTGATAATTTGATGAACTTGGAGCTGATGCTGTGGGCAGCTAACTATTCCAAAGATGAAAACTTTAGAAAAATAGCCATTTCTCATGCCGATAAAACCATGAAATATCATTTCCGTCCTGACTTTAGTTCTTATCATGTCGTGTCATACGACCGTAAATCTGGTGTTCCGCATTTAAAACAAACCCATCAAGGCGCAAGTGACGAATCTGCTTGGAGTCGTGGACAAGCTTGGGGTTTATATGGGTACACGTATTTATATCGTGAAACAAAAGACCAACGCTATCTAGAGCAAGCAAAAAATATCGCCAATTTCCTGATCAATCATCCGCAAATGCCAAAGGATTTTATTCCTTACTGGGATTATAATGCCCCGCAAATCCCTAACACCACTCGCGATGCCTCTGCAGCTTGTATCATGGCTTCGGCTTTAGTGGAATTGAGTGATTTTGTAGATACCAAATTGAAAAAGAAGTATATGGGAGTAGTAGATACGCAGATTAGAACCCTTTCATCGGCAGAATACACCGCAAAACTTGGTGAAAACGGCGATTTTATCCTTAAACATAGTACTGGTGCTTACCCTTTCAAATCTGAAATTGATGCGCCCCTAACTTATGCCGATTATTATTATCTGGAAGCCTTGACCCGATTAAAGAAAAGGTTATAAATATTTATCAAATCATCAAAAAAACAGGTATTCTTACCATTAAATAGCATCGTTACAAAATTATAGTCATGGTAATCTTCAAGAAAGCAATCTTAATGTTCTGCATATGCATGTACAGTTTCACTTTTTTACGAGCAGGGACTTTCCAAAAGCCTGCAGAAACTTATCACAGTCCTAATATGTATTCGAAAGGCACGCAGTCAGAGCGCATACAAAAAGCTATAAACGATGCTAAAAAAACTACTGGAAAAGTGATAATCCCTAGATATGATGCCGTAGCAAAGTCCGATGTTTGGTTGATAGATCAAGCCATTTTATTACCTGGAGATTTTGAGCTGGAACTTAACAATTGCAAAATCAAACTGTCAGACAAATGCAGGGATAATTTTATCCGTTCGGCAAATGCAGGATTGGGAATTTCGAATATCGAACCATTGAAAAACATCAAGATTACAGGTAAGGGCAATGTACTTTTGGAGGGAGCCAATAATCCTCGATCTACAGGCGACCACAACAAAACCTTATCCAAATCGCCCAATGGATTTGGCCAATCGTACGGAAGTGATGCAGGTAACGCAAGCGAAAACCAAAAAGGTGGATGGCGCAACCATGGAATTATATTGGCCTATGTAGATGTTTTTGAAATTAGCGGCATTACGTTAAAAGATTACCATGCTCATGGTTTGGTATTGGAGCGTTGCAGCAATGGTATGGTAAAGGATATTACTTTTAATGTAAGGCAAGCCATTAACGTTGGAGGGACCGACCGCCAGGTATTAAATCAAGATGGTTTAGGAGTAAGGTTTGGATGCAAGAACATCATTATTGCCAATTGCAAAGGGAAAAGTGGGGATGACTTTATCAATATCGGTTTAACAGATACTGGCGTAGAAGCTGGCAAAGAAAATGTAAACGTAGTCAGCGGGTCTGTATATCGTGGCGAAATAGATAATATCTCAAACATCTATCTCCAAAACTGGCAAGATTTCTATTCCATCTCACATCGTTCCATACGCATTATGCCCGTAGGCAAGTTGAGGATAAAAAATGTATTTATCGAAAATATGATCATCAGTCCCTTGGCTAAACAAGGCTTGGTGGTGGAGTATGCGGCCAACGTTACAGGTTTGTTTGTAAGGAACATGATCAGTCACCATCCAGTGAAAGCACAAGGAATATCCAATGCAAGTTTTAGGGATATTTTCTGTCTAGGTACTGGCGCCCCAATAGATGTACAATCTAATGAAACAGTTATCGTAGACCATGTGAAAAACATTGCTCAAAAGTGATTATTCATTAAAATGGTCCATTTTTTTCTTTAGAGGAGTACAAAAATGTACACAATCTATCCAATTGTACAAAACCAAACCATTTTCGTACAAAAACGAACCCTAGGGATAGGCGATGTATTTAGTTTTGTCATAACCATTTGTACAACCTATAACCAAGTATGAAAACTAACCAATTAATAATTTTAGCGATTGCTAATCAACTGGACAATCCAAAATCTGGCGTTTCCAAAAATCTTAACGGAAGGTCTTATCAACTTTCAATGCCTGTACCTAGCCGATTTAGTCGTTTGATTTACGAACTATTATCCGCATTGAAGATGTTCCATTTAACGCGGTAACGACTTGGATGCTAACCATTCCAGTTCACTCATTTGACGTCAATACGCTGAAGCTTGCTTTATTCAAGTCAAGTCTTTGGCAACAAGAAATAGAAGTTTAACTAAACAAATCCGGTGCCTATAGTAAATAATTCAGATGAACCTAGCTTTCTTCGCTCCATAACACGAGCAAGACATAAATGATAAATTTTTAATGCTAACCAATATAAAACTAAATGATAAAAGAATTACACATCAAGTTCAAAAGCTGGATAATGATGTTAGCCATGATATTAATGGCCTCAACTTACAGCTATTCACAACAAACAGATCAAATTAGAATTAAAGGAAAGGTTACTGATGAGAAGGGAGAAGTACTGGTGGGAGTTTCAGTAATTGTTAAAGGTACTAAAACCGGAACCGCTACAGATGTAGATGGAAATTACACCATACAGGCAGCCCCTTCAGCTACTTTAGTGTTTTCCTACATTGGCTTTGATTCGCAAGAAATTAAAGTGAACCCAGCAGGCGTGATGAACGTGAAGATGTCGGGAGATAAAACTTTAGACCAAGTAGTGGTGATAGGCTATGGTACAGCCAAGAAAAAAGATTTAACTGGTGGTTTGGCAGTAGTAGGAAAAGAACAGTTAAACATGGTGTCTACCCCCAACTTAATGGACCGTTTAGTAGGTCAAGTAGCGGGGTTTAGTATTACCACCGGTAATGCTGCTCCAGGTGCTGCGCAAACGCTATTGATTCGTGGTGAAAACTCAATCTCTGCTAGTAACAACCCGTTAATCATTTTAGACGGTATTCCTTATAGCGGTTCGCTGGCAGATATAGATCCAAATAATACTGAAAACATAAGTGTTTTGAAAGATGCCTCTGCCGTAGCTATTTACGGTTCTAGAGGTTCTAATGGGGTAATTTTGATCCAAACCAAAAGAGGTGCACTAGGTAAAGCAACAGTAACCTATCGTGGGCAATTGGGTATGGCTGAGCCTATGCAAAGGATTGATGTGATGGGACCTAATGAATATATCCGCTTTCAACAAGATATTAGTAGATTAAGACTAGGGCATACAGGCGAATTACTAGATCCAATTGCAGGGGAAATAGTGAGTATCACCGAGCGCCAAAACTATGCAAATGGTGTTACCCATAATTGGCAAGATTATGTTTTCAGGAGAGCAGTTACCACAGATCATCAGTTGAGTGTTTCTGGAGGTACAGAAAACACAAAGTATATGGCTTCTTTAGCTGCGCTACAACAAGAAGGAGTAGTGTACAATTCGCGTTTATCGAGATTAAACATGACTGCAAATCTTGATCAAACTTTTAATAAATGGTTAACCATTGGGTTAGGTATGCAATATACCAGAAAAAGTGATGGGGGAATTACACCAAATATAGAACATGCCATTAAACAAAGCCCTTACGGTGCTTATAAAGATGCAAGTGGTAATTACGTGCCAGAGCCAATGGAGTATGCGTTAATTGCTAACCCTATGCGTAACGTAAATGCTGTTCAGGATAGTTATAGCAATAACTTCTTTCTTTCAGGTTATACCAATATCCTGTTACCAGTAAAAGGCTTGTCGCTAAGATCAAATTTTGGATATAACTATAGAAGTGGTTTTACCGGTACCTACTACGGACGTAATACCTTTGAAGGTATAGAAACGCCAACTCAAGTGGGTGGTAGCGCCTCCATTAACAATTCCCATTACAACGATTATACTTGGGAAAATCTATTAAAATATGAGCGTGAAATAGGTGACCACCGTTTTGATGTTACAGGACTATTCAGTATGCAACAAACTAAAAGCTGGGGTACCTCTCAAAGCGGAAAAGGCTTTGTAACAGACGATACAGAATATTTCATGATAGGTAGTGCCGAACGTTTGGTGACCAATGGTTCTTCATTATCAGAAACGGCAATGTTATCTTACATGGGTAGGTTAAATTATGCTTACAAAGGTAAGTACATGCTAACCTTAACTGGGCGTACAGATGGAGCTTCCGTATTTGGTGTAAATAACAAATATGCATTTTTTCCTGTAGCTGCAGCAGCTTGGCACATTGGCGAAGAAAGCTTCCTTAAAAATAAAGTGAGCTGGTTAGATATGTTGAAAATACGTCTTTCTTATGGCGCTAATGGTAACCAAGCCATTACTCCGTACAGAACCCTGGATCGTTTGTACTCAAGTGTAAAGTACATTTGGGGCGACGCTGGCCAAGCGGTTACTACAGCATACCTAGCGGGAGATGGCATTGGTAATCCCAACTTAAAGTGGGAAACAACCTATTCTACAAACCTTGGTATCGATTTTCAATTATTTAAAAATAGGTTAAGTGGTACTATTGATGCCTACATCTCTAGAACTAAAGATTTATTAATGATACGTACCGTTCCTATTATGAATGGATACAATAGGATTTGGGACAACGTTGGCGAAACACAAAACAAAGGGTTCGAAGTCACTTTAAATTCTGTAAATGTTAAAGGAAGAGATTTTACATGGAACTCAACAGCTGTTTTCTCCCTAAATAGAGATAAGATTGTAGAGTTAAGAGGTGACGGATTGGACGATATCGCTAACAACTGGTACATTGGCAAACCGCTGCGTGTATTCTATGACTATAACGTTATCGGGATATGGCAGGCCAATGAGAATTATAGCGTGCAGCCAGGTGGTGTACCAGGTGGTGCAAAAATAGAAGACGTAAATGGTGATGGTAAATATACTGCTACGGGTGATAGAAAAATCATCGGATCTAAAAATCCACGTTATACGGCATCATTTGCAAATAGATTAAGCTATAAGAATTTTTATGCCTCAGCATTGGTAACGGGCGTTTTTGGAGTATGGCGCGATGACCATATGGCCAATATGGGTGCTTGGACCTTCGGTATTACCAACTATGTACATAATGCAAACTATTGGACGCCGGAAAATCCTGGAGGAACTATTGTTTCACCAGCTTACCTCAACACGCTTCAACATGGTTTCTACAAAAAGGTAAACTATGTGCAGGTTCGAAACATTACTTTCGGATACAGAGTTCCACAAAATGTAGCCAAGAAAATAGGATTAAGCGGTATCGATATCAATGCAAGTGTGAACAATCTACACACTTTCTCCAACATCAGACAAGTGCTTAATTACGACAATACTTGGATGGCATCTTTTCCAACCGCACGCTCATACATGTTCGGTCTAAATGTTAACTTCTAATTAATACCACACGAAAATGAAAAATATTATCACAACAAGTCTAGCACTTATCATATTGATCTCATTAGGTGGCTGTAAAAAGTTTTTGGAAGAAGATTTGAAAACTGAATTGGCACCAAGTAACACTTATACCAGTACCTACGGATTTGAGGTGGGTAGTGCTGGACTATATGCACTTACCCGATCAGAGTACAATACCTACGGCGAGGGCGGAGCCTTTATACACAATGGCGCCACTCCCTACGAATCGTTACAAGCTGCAACAGATATTGCTGATGTTATTAACAGTGATGGATCTTTAACTGCATTTGCTACGTTAAATATTCCTACCACAGAAAGATTTGCATTAACGTATTGGAATTGGGCTTATAACTTAATTTCTTCAGCCAATTTGATGTTGGTATATGCAGATAAAAATACCAATTGGAGTTCCCCAACAGATAAACAGCGTTTTCAGGCCGAAGCTCGTTTTTTCAGAGCCTATGCTTACCGTACATTGGTATATTTATATGGCGATGTTCCTTTCGTAGAAACGATTCTTTATGACTTCAAATTAGATTTTACCCGTACGCCAAAAGCGGAAGTAATTGCACACATGGTGGATGATCTAAAATTCGCGGTAGATAATTTGCCAACAAATCCTGATGTAAGCAATTTCAAGGAAGGAAAGTTAACAAAATGGGCTGCAAGCCATTTGTTAAGCGAAGTTTACCTCTTACAGGGAAACTATCCAGCAGCCGAACAAGCCGCATTGGCAGTAATCAACAGTGGTTACTATAGTCTAATGAAAACAAGGTTTGGGGTAAATAAAGATAAAGCTGGCGACGCATTTAGCGACATGTTCCTTGAAAATAATCAAAATAGAAAAAGCGGCAACAGGGAAAGTATCTGGGTTTTACAGTTCCAATTCAACACCCTTGGCGGAGGTACCAATTCTGATGATTGGACCCGTAGGGCGTGGATCCCAAATTATTCATCAATCAGTGGGTTTGTGTTGGCTGATACCTTGGGCGGTAGAGGTATTGCTCAATTGGTACCAATGAAATGGTGGGTAGGTACCAATGGTACCAATGCCACTGGCAACGTCGCTGGCATCTTTAGCGCTAATGACATGAGAAATTCCAACTATAATATTAAACGCAATTGGTACTATAACAATGCAGCCGACCCTGCATTGTTTGGTAAAAAAGCAAATATTACAGAACAAACCTGGTTCACTACCAAAACATTGTTTCCCGCAATTACTAAATTCTTTTACGGACGTACAGAAAACTTAGGTTTAACAGGTAGTTATAAAGACCGTATGAAGTTCCGTTTGGCGGAAACATATTTGCTACTTGCAGAAGCATATTTAGGACAAAACAATCCACAAAAGGCAGCCGATGCCGTAAACGAAGTACGCAGAAGAGCTGATGCCGGCGATGTAAGTGCAGCAAATATGGATATGGACTTTTTATTAGACGAGCGTATTCGTGAACTTGTTGGTGAGGAGAGTAGACGCTTCACCTTAGTACGTACAAAAAAGTATGTAGATCGTGTAAAAGCACATAATCCCGCTCTTGCTGGCAAGGTAAATGAAACCCATATGTTATGGCCAATTCCTCAGGTAATTAGAGATGCCAATACAGGTGCGCCGTTCCCTCAAAATCCAGGATATGGCAATTAACCAATTGTTGTTTTTAAAAAATAAATAAATGAAAACGAACTATTTATATAAAATTTTATTCGTCATCAGCTTTGTACTTTGTCTTTCGGCCTGTAAGAAGGGAGTCAATGACATTCCGAAAGTCCAAGAGAAAATGGAGCTAAAGGCATCTTCACAAAACATCACTTTGGATGAGAACAATCTTTCCAAAGATATCATCACTTTTAACTGGTTACCAGCACGTTCACAATCAAATGACCATATGGTGAGTTATACAACTAAAATGGATGTAGTGGGTAATAATTTTGGTGCAGGCACTGCCATAATGAATTATGAAGACGATGGTGTATTTAGTAGAAGTTTTACTTCGGAGCAGCTACAAAACTGGGCAAATGAAAAATGGGGCGTACCAGCCAACAAACCATTTACCATAGAATTTAGAGTGGTTGCCGAGTGGCAAGGTGGTGCCACCTTTGAAGCACCGGAGGTACGCACTATAAGAGTGGTGGTTACCCCAATTAAAGCGGTAATTTTTGATGCCGATAAGGTGTTTTTAGGAGGTAGCGCTATTCAGGGTATTAATAAAATTGAAATGCCCGCAACCTTGGAAAATCTAAATCAATATGCTTATGTGCTGAATTTACAGCCAGGTGATTTGGAAATCCCTGTAGAGTTTAATGGTGAAACAAATTACATCGTAGCTGCAGACGCTAATACCGCACTTAAAGATGGCCAAGCAGTAGGCATTAAAATGCGTGAAACTCCGTTTGCATGGAAAATAGAAACTGCTGGTGAATATCGTGTGGTGGTAAACATGCAAAAAGCAACAGTTACCATTTATTCACCTGCACAAGCACTGAGTCCAAGAGTAGTAACCTGGAATGGGGACGGAGGTGTGGTTAATAACACTACTGTTTCCGAATTATGGATGCATGGACAGATCAACAGCTGGGGCACCCCAATTAAAATGGAATGTAAAGTAAGTTTAGCTGATCCTCAAGTACTGGTTTACACTGGCGGTAGGGTTGGAAAAGCTAAGTTTATCGTTTACGGTGGTACCGATAACAATAAGAATTTGGCTTATGCCTTTACCGCTCCAGTAAGTGCTACAGGTACTGCCCAAGAGCTCACTTTGGTATTGGGAAAAGTTACTGAACTGGCTGGAGGAACCACCAGCGCACAGCGTAACTCCTATTACACTATTCCTGCTACCACTAATGTCTTGATTTTTGATTTACGAAATAATACCATCCTAGCAGAAAAACGCTAGACCAGGTTAAAAGATATTGGAGTATAAATTAAATTTAAGGTTACTCAAAATGAAAAAATTAAACTATAAAATAACAGGCCTAAAAACATTGGCCGTAGCAATGTGCTTGTCGGTTTTTGCCTGTAAAAAGAATAATGAAGACGAAGCAAAACAAGCTCAGGGTACGCTTGTAAAACCTAATTACAATAGAAGTTCGGTATTTCGAAACCCCCTAAACGGATGGGTAATGTACGGCTCAGGTTCTGGTCTTGAAAGCTATTGGGATACCGAGTATTATGTGCCAGATTTAGGGAAGAGAGTAAAAGCTATCGATTATGCCTCGGCTTGCTACATTCGAACCAATTGGGCAACTTTTAATCCTGCTAACGGAGTTTATGCTTGGAGAGATCCAAGTAGCGCAATTTACAAAATGATCAAAGGCGCAGAGAGCAGGGGGCTGCCTATTTCTTTCCGTATTGTAGTAGATGGCCGCGACCAAGGTTTGAACACTCCACAATTTGTGTTTGATGCGGGGGCGAAATACTATTTAGAAAATGCCAGCTTTCCAACACGAAAAACGCCATATCCGCAAGATCCTGTTTTCAGGCAGCACTACACTAAGTTTATTGAGGAACTGGCAAAGGATTTTAATGATCCTAAGAAAACTGCCTTTATCGATGCCTATGGTTTAGGCAAATGGGGTGAGGCGCACAATGTAATCTATTTCGATCCAGCAGCTAACACTCCTGTTGCTAAAATTGAAGAAGCAAAAGAAGAAGTGATGGATTGGATTTCTGATCTTTACACCAGAACATTCACCAAAATTCCTTTAGCCATGAACTACCACCGTGTAGTGGGAGATCCGGTAAGTTGGGGTACCGCTAATGCCAATTCAGATAGATTGTTAACTAAAATGATCAATAAAGGATATAGCCTTCGCCAAGATGCTTTTGGGATGACTGACTACTACCAAACTTGGGAAAAAGCTTTTGCAAAAGCTTGGAATTTCAAACGCCCAATTCTGATGGAAGGTGGTTGGATCACTAGCGGTACACACCGTTATTGGACTGATCCAAGTGGTAAGTACAGAGAAGGACACCCAGAAGATGTACGAAAAGGCGAATTTGATGCCTCATTGGAAGCTGCGGTAAATACCATGGACTTTCGCATTGGAGACATTGAAAGCTGGTTTACCAAATCATTTACTTTGGTACAACGTTTCGTTTCTGAGGGCGGTTACCGTTTATATCCGGATCAAGTTTACTTACCAGAAAAATTAAATCGGGGGACCGAAACAACCATTACTCACCGTTGGAGAAATATGGGCTGGGGCTATTTCCCTAACAATATTCCACAATGGAATTTTAAATACAAAGTAGCCTTCGCTTTATTGGATGCTAGCGGTGCAGTAAAGAAAGTTTTGTTAGATAAAGCTAGTGAGCCTTCAACGTGGTTGAAGAGTAGTCCTACAAAGTATGAATTGAAAGCCAACGTAGATGTGCCTGCAGGAACATATACCTGGGCGGTGGCCATTGTGGATACCACCAATGACAACAAGCCAGGCATTAAACTATCTGTAAACGGTGACATTACCACTGAAGGATGGTTAAAGCTCATTAACGTTCAAGTACAGTAATTAATTAATTTAATGGGAACAAAGCCGCAGCTTTCGCTGCGGCTTTATTGTTAATAATGGTTTGATAGCAAAGATAAACGGACAGTGAACCAATGAACAAATTTTTACGCTACAACTTCTATATTTGTGTATGCCTACATCAAAATTAGCCATCTACCGTCGTAAAAAAGGATTAAGTCAAGAGCAATTATCGGTACTTTCGGGCGTAAGCGCTAGAACCATCCAACGCATTGAAAAAGGTACTGTAGAAGCACACTTAGCTACCCTTAAGTTATTGGCAGATTGCCTGGACGTAGAGACTGAAGCGCTTTTGGAAAACGAATCTCCCACAAACATCGTTACATCAACGACCAAACCTAGCAATTTAACTCCCATGTTTCATGCCTCGGCCCTAATCGGCATGTTTTTCCCTATTCTCAACATCATTATTCCTGGAGTTTTATGGTTTTTGAAAAAAGATGAGGCACCAGAGTATGATCGCCAAGGCAAGCAGGTCATTAACTTTCAATTGACCATGTCCTTTGCTTTTGTCCCTGCTGTTTTTCTTTTGATATTCTTTTTCCCGGTAGGTTTTCCCTTGGCCATATTGGTTTATTTTTATACCATGGTGATGTGTTTGATCAATCTGTTCAAGTCAATCAACAATCAGCCTGTGCGCTACCCATTATCCTATGCTTTTTTAAAATAATGGCCTTACAGGTAGCAAAAAGCTAAAAGTGACGTGAAGGTGTCGGGTGTTTGTCGTTGAAATAGACAAGGTGCCACCCTAAATTTGTCTTAAATAATTAAAAGATGAAAAACCTATTTACGCTTGCTTTCGCACTTTACCTATTTCCTTTATTTGCACAAAATGTTACCAAGGTAAAACACCTCAATGGTCAATCAATAAGTACAGAGAGTTTACAAAAAAGGCTTACCCATTTGGTTGATAGCGCTAAGATTGCTGGATTGCAAGTAGCCATTATCAACAACAATAGAACCGTATGGACTTCAAGCTTCGGATTTAAAGATATTGAAAATCAAAAGCCTTTAAATGATAGTACGATAATGTATGCCGCTTCTTTAACCAAGCCAGTAAGCGCCTACATTTTTATGCGCTTGGTTGATCGAGGAATATTCAAGTTAGATCAGCCAATATATTCATATTTAAAAAAGCCTATAAGTGAATATCCCAAATGGAAAGATTTGGCTGAAGATACTGCTTCATTCAATCTCATTACGCCTCGTATGCTATTAGCGCACAGCTCGGGTTTACCAGTACTGCGTCAGTTATATGGCAACAAAACCAACTTGATTGCCAAACCAGGCGAAAAATTCTATTATTCCAATGAAGGTATTAACCTATTGGGTTTTGTAATTGAAGAATATACTGGGAAAGCGCTTGAGGTGATTGCCCGAGAAGAAGTTTTTGGCCCGCTGCAAATGTCTCATACCGGTATGATTTGGGAAAAGCCTTTTGAAAACAATTTTTCTTATGCCTATTTTAAAGATGGTAAAAAATACGGCTCTGAAAGAAGACAAAGCAGCCGTGCTGCAGGTTCTATGTCTACCACGGCGAGTGATTATGCCCGTTTCTACATTCAGTTAATGACCAACAAAGGCTTGAGTAAAGCTAGCCTTCAACAAATGCTGGCTCCTCAGATAGCTGTAACTAGCAAACGTGGTTTCGGTGGTTTAAAAGACAGTTTAACCCATGAAAACGATGCCATCAAATTAGCTTGGGGATTGGGTATAGGCTTATTCCAATCTCCCTATGGAAAAGGCTTTTTCCATACAGGACATGGCGATGCTAACCAGAATTATGCCGTAGCTTTTCCAGAAAAAGGAATAGCGGTAGTTTTATTAAGCAATAGCGAAAACTTTGAACGCATTAGCGCTCAAATAGTAAAAGCATGTATTGGCGATATTTATTCGCCTTTCAAGTGGTTGGGACATTTGGATCATTGATTGAACTAAAACCTCGCAGGTTTTAGAAACCTGTGAGGTTAGGTATCAAGGCTAGTTTTGGCAGGAACGCCAAACCCTTAATTAACCAAATCATCATTTTTTACTCCTCTTTTTTTCGAAAGATTTTCCTTCAATTTGCCAAAATTATAAGTAAAACCTATATAGGTAACCCTAAAAGGAGTTCGTGTGTGTAAGCGGTTGCTAAAGTTACTGTCTTCGGTAAATGAGTAGTTGTTTCGCCATTTGGCGAAAAAATTATTAAAATTGACCGTTGCATTAAGTTTATCCTTGAAAAATTTACAGCCCAAATTGATTTGGTAATAATGGATAGGTTTTTGGCTGTTTACCAAACTGTAAGGTGGTCTGTTAATACCCCCGCTGCCGCTAATGGAAAAACTTTTATAAAGTGCTAAATAGAAAAAAGCCCCTAAGTTTCCGCTAATACCTTCCTGCTGTTGACTAGCAATCAGTGTATTTTCAATTTTATTGTAACGTACGGTAAGATTAAAACCTCCTCTCAATTTTTTGATGGAAGAAGAAAAGGAAATTAAAGAGGCGAGCTCTTTATTTTGAGCTACATTGCCATATTGAGTAGTGCTTACCCCAGAAGTTTCATTGAAGGTAGTGTATTGTGCAATCATATTTCCAGAATAGGAAGCACTAAGCGCAAAGGAGAAAAAATTTACGCCTTTTAAAATCCTATTTTGCCATGATAGACTGTGGATGGTTTGTGCTGCTAACGTTGGATTGCCAAAAGAAAGGTTTAAGGGGTCGTTATTGTTAATGAAAGGATTAAGTGTATTGATATAAGGGCGCTGCAAGCGCTTGGTATAACCAACCACCATGGTATAGCTTTTGCTAAGTTGAGTGTTCATGGAAAAGTCAGGAATCAACGTGGTATAACTTTGTTGGACCTTAGTGTTGGTATTAAAAAAATCGCCTTTTACTTTGGTATGCTCTGCCCGAAGTCCAGTTCTGAAATTTAATTTACTCAAAGAAAAAGCTAATGAACCATAACCACTGTATACTTGTTGTTGGTAGGCAAAACTATCTGAATTAGAATCATCGGGTTCAAAAGGCTCATCTTCGGCGGTACGGCTCAAGCTAAGATAATTGGCATCTGCATCCCTAAAAATGAACTTGGCACCCGTCTCGAATTTCAGTGACGGATTAATGGGCTGAATGAAATCTGTTTGAAAGGTATATTCCTTGTTTTTTGAGTAATTGTCGTTCTGTCTGAAGAGATTGTTATTTACCCTTTCCAGTAAACTATTATTGATTCCATCGTTTTTACTGAACGAACCATTGAATCTAAAGCTCAGTTCCTTATCTGGGTTGTTTCTGAATTTCTTAATGAAATCGCTACCAATACCGTAGGTAGGGAAATTGTTACGGATATTCTGATGAAAGAAATCAAGTTGTGATTGTGCGTTCATCAAATCGGTGGTAATGGTTTGTGCCAGTCTACTTTTGTTATGGCCGCCACTTATATTACCATAAAGTACTATGGTTTGTAGACTATCAATATTATAGCTCATTTCAAGGTTGCCATTGTTTAAAAAACGGTTGGCTACCTGCTCACCCTCTAAAAATCGCCTTTGGTAAGAGGAAGGCTTTAGCGGCAGGGTTTCGCTGGATATTTTTGATTTGTTATTATAATTCCCACTTAAAAAATAGGTGCCCGTAATGGCAAATTTGCCTGAACGCATACTGAAATTGGTGCTAGTTTGGTAATTGATATTGGAATAATAAGCGCTTACAAAACCATTATAGCCAACAATGGCTTTTTTGGTAATGATATTGATCAAACCTCCAATACCTTCAGCATCGTATTTAGCAGAAGGCGAAGTGATGACTTCAATTTTGGCTACAACTACTCCGGGGAAACCTTTTAGCGCATCTTTGGTATTCTGGGCAAACATGGCTGTTTCGCGTCCATTCAATAACACTTTGTAATTGTTTTGCCCATTTAGCTGCACATTACCCTCGCCATCTACACTTAGCATGGGTACCCTTCTCATCACATCGCTGATACTTTCGCCCTTAGCGGCTTCATCCTGTTCTACATCATAAACCAGTTTATCTTTTTGCTGGCTAATCAAAGGTTTTTTACCAATTACATTCACCTGTTTAAGTTGATTGGAAGAAGGTTGGAGCAGGAAGAGCAGGGTATCCGATTTAATCGCTGAAACTTTGATTTTCTTAGACAACGAACCATAACCAATCAATTGTAATGAAACTTGATAAGTTCCTGTATCTAAACTGGCGGATAATAACCCAGTAGTATCTGAAGCGGTGTGCAAGTTGGCCATTTTTGTGCCGATATTTTGAAACGTTATTCTTGCAAAAGGAATTGGCTGTTTGTTGACACTGTCTTTTACCATCCCATGAAACTTGATTTTTTCTTGGGCCTGTAAAACTTGACCAGTAATACATGTCAAAATAAATAGCACTAACGTACGATAGTTTTGGACTATGAATAGTATTTGTCTTGGTAAATTATTCTTCATCAATCTTGGTTTTTCTCAATAGACACACTGATTTTCCTTTCGTTGCATTGCGTTTAAAGACAATGGATTTAAAGGTGAAATCAGCATATTGTTGGTATTGGCACGCTAAATTTTATCTTTGAGTAAGTATATCTTCTTATTTTGGTGTCTTAACTATAATGCCAAATGTTTTAGCCTGAAATCTGATTTTAATGCCAGAAATAGAAATAGTACAATTGTTCAAAGAAATCCAAGTTGGAAACAAAGCTGCTTTTGATGAACTTTTTAACCACTATTACACGAAACTGGTAGCCTTTGCAAAGCAATACACTAAACAATTGGAAAGTGCGGAAGAAATTACTTCGGAGCTTTTTGTGAAAATTTGGCTAAAACGAGATACCCTTTCCAATATACTTAATCCGGAGGTCTATCTATATGTTGCGATTAAAAATGCTTGCTTAAATCTATTGCGCTCTGATCAAAAACGCACAACCGTATTTACTGAAAATGATGAAAAGGTTCCTCTCAAAGGCGTTCTCATCACTAACAATACGTTTCTGGAAAACAAGGAACTGCTTGAACTGCTTGATCAGGCCATAGCATCGCTTCCAGAACAACGAAGAATGGTGTTTAAGCTCATCAAAGAAGACGGCATGAAGACCGCAGCAGTAGCACAAATTCTTGGAATATCTAAAAGAACGGTAGAAAATCAATTGTACAAAGCTGTAAAAGCACTGTTAGAAATACTCAGCGATTATCTAGGCTATCATCCACAGTCAAAAGCGGCTAAGAAACAACAGCTTCGCGACTTATCTTTATTATTTTTTTAATCAGCAGTAAGTAATTCTTTCAAAAGAGTTGTCCTTCAGATATAAGCAAAGAAACATGGAAAAAGATACCTTCATCGCGTTGCTCAGCAAAAAACTCTCTGGAGATATTTCTGCGGGCGATCAAGAGCTTTTAAATACTGCACTTCGCAACAACGAAACTTATCAACAAATGGCGGTTCAATTAGAACGTTATTTTAATGAAAAGCCCAAAACCGCTGTTGTATCTAATTCGTTGGAGCAAACTTGGGCGGTAATTGCTGAAGCAGAAAAAGGCATGTATGTTGACCAGTTCGACTATAGTCCCAAAAAGAAGTATACGCTTTCCTCTACATTATTGAAAATAGCTGCGGTGTTAGTTTTGGGAGCGGTATTGTTCAGTTATTATTTGCTAAACCGTAAAGACTTTACCACATTGGCCGCCACAAACGAAAAAAATTTTAAAACCTTGGCTGACGGTACACGCATTTGGTTGAACAAACAAACGACTATTACTTACAATCAGGATTTTGGTAAGCAGCAGCGAGAAATAACGCTTAATGGAGAAGCCTATTTTGATGTGGTTAAAAATGCTAATGTACCGCTAATTATTCATGCAGGCGATATTGATATTGAAGTAAAAGGAACCGCTTTTAATGTCAATGCCTACCAAAACAGTAAGCAAGTACAGGTGGCTTTGTTAAGAGGTTCAATAGCTGTAACCGACAGGCAAAATGCTGGCCACAGCGTATTGCTTAAACCCAATGAAAAGCTGATTTTCACCCATGAAACCATTACGCAAGGCGAAAATCATTTTCAGGTGATGGCTGTACAAACAAATGTATTGAATAAAGAAATCAGTTGGACCGTAGATACGGTGACCTTTAACAAAGAAAAATTGAAAGATTTGGCTTTGCGTTTGGAGAAGAAATATGAGGTGAAAATCGACATCAAGAGCGAGACTTTGAAAGAGAAGCGCTTTAGCGGAACCTTCACCAACGAAACCATCCAACAAGCGTTAGATGCCCTTAAACTTTCCTATCCGTTCACCTACGCCATCAGCAACAGATGGGTAACTATCACGGATTAAGGAATGAAAAAAGTGATTCTGTTTGCTGTTGCTTGTCTCCTTTGTTTTGACGTGTTTGGGCAAGACCGAAAACTAAGTTTGCGTCAAGAAAAAATGCCGCTCCCCCTGCTCTTTAAAAAAATTCAGGAGCAATGTGCTTATACCTTCGTTTATAGTGACGAAGTAGTTTCCGATACCATCGTTGTGTCTGTAAATGCAGAACGCACACCAGTTTCCAAAGTATTGGAAAACATACTTCATCCTAAAAGGCTTTTTTATCAAATGTTATCTGAAAACATGATTGTGATAGGCAGCGAAAAGTTACTGAAAAAACCAGAAGATGGGATGAAAGCGACACTGACTGGAGAGGTTGTAGATTTAGCAGGCCACGTCATGCCTTTTGCCACTATCATGCTTTTTGACGGTGCAAAACAAATAAGCGGTGTAATTGCTGATGACCGCGGCGCATTTGAATTTCAACACCTTTTAAAAGCTAACCAGCTGTATGGGTTAAAAGTGTCGTCAATGGGTTACGAAACTACCCAGCTCAGCTTTTCTATTGCAGAAAATTATTTTGCCAAAGCTTTTGGAAAAATCAAGCTCAAGCAAAGCGCCAAGATGCTTAAGGAAGTGAATGTAAGCGGTAGTCAAAAAGTGATAGAAATGGACGGCAGCAATCTTATTTTTAACGTTTCCAAAAGTATTAGCGCACAGGGGACCAATGCCCTTGAACTGTTGGGAAGGGCTCCCGGAGTAAATGTAAGCACTGATCACAATATTTCTTTGAATGGAAAAGCTGGCGCAGCGGTGTTAATTGACGGTAAGCAGACTTATCTTTCAAACAGAGAAATTGCTGAATTGCTGAAATCAATGTCGGCCTCAGAAATTAAATCCATAGAAATTATCAGCAGCCCAAGCGCAAAATACGATGCCTCCGGTACGGCGGGGATTATTAATGTAAGAACCCAAAAATCCAATATACAGGGATTTAGTGCTGCGTTGACTTCGGGGTTGAGCTATGGGGTGTATCTGAGGAATAATCAGGATCTAGCTTTAAGTTTTAGAAAAAACAGGCTTAGTATTTTTGGAAATTACAGTCATTTCTTGGGTTATTATTCCTATTTGTATGGCGGAGATAGAATCCAGGAAGGGAAATTTTATCACAGCTTTACCGATGATATTGACAAGCGTAAGAAAATGGGTTCAAGGCTGGGGGCCGATTTTGCCATTGATAAAAATCATACTGTAGGGATATTACTGAATGGAAACTTCTTGTTTGGAGGAGGCATTACCGATACTAGAACCGATATTGGCCAGGCACAAACCACTACCATTGATCAAACGCTCACTGCTATTAACGATTATTACCATCAGCAAACCCAACGTTATAATGTCAATTTGAACTACAAATATGAAGATACCTTGGGTACTATCATTAATTTTGATGCAGATTATGGCGATTTCACCAAAGGTGCAGGAAACCTACAATCCAATAAGTATACGGCTAGTGATCAAACCGTGATCAGTGACAATTTGTATCGCTCCCTAAATGCAATTGATATTGGATTGAGAGCCATTAAAGCCGATTATACCACTAAACTGTGGAAAGGGAAATTGGAAACCGGCTTGAAATATTCTTCAGTATCTGCCGATAATGATTCGAAGTTTCTGGAAATTCAACCAGATGGCGAAACCATTGATCCCAATAGGTCAAACAGGTTTGTATATCGCGAAAAAATAGCAAATGCCTATGTCAACTATCAAAAAACTTTTGGCAAATGGCAGCTCCAAGCTGGTTTAAGAGTAGAAAATACTGCCTCAAATGGTAAATTGGATGAAGCTTCCAGTGTATTTGGCAACATTAAAGTAACCGAAAGAAACTACACCAATTGGTTCCCATTTTTCTCTGCTGCAGTAAAACCTAATGCTTCCCACAACTTTTCGTTAAGCTATTCCCGTAGGATTGACCGACCAGCTTATCAAAACCTTAACCCGTTTATTTATCTATTGGATGAACTTTCTTACTGGCAGGGTAACCCTTTTTTGGAGCCTCAACTTAGCCATCGGGTGCTATTGCAGTATGCCTATAAAAGTGCTACGATACTAGGCCTTAGCTATACCTACACCGATAAGTTTAGTGTGGAAGTAACCGATGCCGTGGATGATACCAAAATAGTGATGGTTCCACGTAATCTCGGGATTCAACAGCATTTGGCCCTAACCTTAACCCAAACTTTACAGCCTTACAAATGGTGGAACATTACTTTTAACGGTACGCTTTTCGGGCTTCATAATGATATAGATTTTGGTGGCGGGCGCAAGCTCAATTTGAAGCAATTGGCGGGTAGGTTTAATTTGCAGCAAAGCTTTAAACTACCCTATCAGTTAACAGGCGAGATCATGGGCATTTACAACTCCAAAAAGCTTGCAGGAGCTAATCAGTTTCCAAATGCTACCAGTCAGGTTGATTTGGGCTTACAGCGTAATTTCATAAACAACAAAGCAACCCTAAGGCTCATTTTTAGTGATATTTACAAAGGAACCAAAGCCAGTTCCATCCAACAGGTGCAGGGACTTTATATCCGTAATTATAGTTATTTCGAAACCCGACAAGTCAAACTTAATTTCAGCTACAGATTTAGTAGCGGGAGTTCCAAGGGGCCAAGAACCAGAAGCTCGGCCTTGGAGAATGAACAAGGTAGAATTAAGTAATTGTGCTAAAAAACAAGGGACCTTCAACACCGTCATTTAAAGAAATTAAAACTATTTGTATCTTTGCCCATCAATCGCAAAGAAATTGAGTCATGTAATTGCTAACACATAACCTATTAATGGTCTTTCCCGCTCGGGAAGGAGGCAATCTTTTATTTTTTTAATTTTAAAATATTAACACATGGCTATATCACAAAAATATGGTCGTACATATCACTATCCTTTTTCGCCTGGCACTACTAGCGATGATAGAATAGCACACGACTACTGGGAAAAAATTCAATTGATTCCCAATTTAATTCATACAGAAAAATTGGATGGTGAAAATAATTGCCTATCCAAGCATGGGGTATTTGCACGCTCACATGCGGCTCCAACTACTTCTCCGTGGACAGCAAGTATTAGACGTTATTGGCAAACCGTTCGAAATGATTTAGGTAACCTGGAAATTTTTGGAGAGAATTTGTATGCAATACATTCCATTGAATACCGCAAATTGGAACATCATTTTTATGTTTTTGCAATTAGAGAGTTTGATCGTTGGCTAAGTTGGGAAGAAACCCAGTTTTATGCAGGCATGCTCGACTTGCCAACAGTTCCTGTACTTAAAAAGGAAACAACACCTAAAGAACAACAGCAGTTTGAGCGAGAAATATTGTCTTTGGTACAAAGTAGGAGTACTTTTGAACCCTATGATGTAAGAGATGAGCAACCATCAACCATAGAAGGTATTGTAACCAGAAATGCAAATGCCTATTTGGTTGAGAATTTTGCAGATAACGTATTTAAGTATGTTCGGAAAGGACATGTAAAAACAGACGAACATTGGACACGACAATGGAAAAGAGCAACATTGTTAAATGAAGGAGGTAGGTATGTGGACCATTTATAATAGTAAAAATTGGAGCGATTTAGCCCAGCGATTTGATTGGGTAAAACGGATGGATGAAGTACCTCAGGATGCTCGCCACCATGCCGAAGGAAACGTGGCTATCCATACGCAAATGGTGCTACAGGCTTTACAAACGCAAACAGATTTCCAAAAATTGGATCATCAGGAACAGGAAATATTATGGGCTGCCGCTTTACTACACGATGTAGAGAAGTACAGTACCACGGTTATAGAACCTGACGGTAGCATTACTTCGCATGGACATGCCCGTAAAGGAGCCCAGTTTACGCGGAGATTGCTATACATGGATTTGCCAACACCTTTTGAGTTTCGTGAGCAAATAGTAGGCTTAGTGCGTTACCATGGCTTGCCAATATGGTGGTTCGAAAAACCCAACCCTTTGAAAGCGCTGGTAAAAGCAAGCATGGAGGTAAATACAGAATGGCTAGCTTTATTAGCTAGAGCAGATATGTTAGGGCGTATTTGCAATGACCAAGAGGAAATGTTATATCGGATTGCTTGTTTCGAAGAGTTTTGCAAGGAGAATAACTGCTGGGGACAACCACGGAAATTTGTCTCTGCCGATGCAAAAATGTATTATGTTCAGAATGAGGAAGCTTATGTTGATTACGTACCTTTTGAGCAAGCAAAATTCGAAGTTGTGATGTTGAGTGGCTTACCAGGCGCTGGGAAGGATACTTTCATTAAAAAGAACTATCCAGATTGGCCTGTTATTTCTTTGGACGAGTTGCGGATAGAGAAGGGAATTGCCCCTGATGATAAGAGAGGTAACGGCCAAATTATTCAGGAAGCCAAAGAACGGGCTCGAGTGTTTTTGCGTAAACAGTCGCCTTTTATATGGAATGCGACTAATACCACAAGCCAAATGCGTATGCAGTTGATTGAGTTGTTCTTAACGTATCATGCAAGGGTAAAAATAGTTTACCTCGAGGTGCCTTTTGAAAATCTGCATTCGCAAAATAAAAACCGCGAAGCGGTAGTGCCTAAGGTAGTTTTAGACAAGCTTGCAAACAAATTGGAGGTGCCCACGGCTTGGGAAGCTCACCAAGTTAGCTATCACGTTGGGTAGTCTTCTTAGTCAAAAATAGCGTTGTCACATTTCTCTAATGGAATGTGACGACCTTTTGGAGTAGCTGGGATTGGTAATGATTTTTACATTTTTCTTCTGGTTAAATGGATGGCTGACCCTGAAATAAATTACCTTCGGCGAACTCGTCAAAGCTCGGCTTGCTTCGCAGCTACTTCGTAGTCAGGACGACGGTAATCAATGCTCCGTCATGCTGAATTTAGTTCAGCATCAGTTTTATAGGTTAATTATAAATAAATTAGTTGTCGAACTCAAATAAGTATGAAAATCGAGTATTTACAAACTTTCCCTTATCGTCGGAAAGGATGCTACTTAAAATAGAAGGAAATTGGTAATGATATTACATTAAAAATTTTCATAACTTCGTTGCCCCAAAAATTTTATTGGTTTAGCTTCCCTTCTCATGAAACAATTTTTATATGGTATCGACTTCGGTACCACCAATTCCGCTTTGGCTATTTACGACGAAGATTCGAAAGAAATACACAGTACCATTATCATTCCTTCCTTAATTTATTTCTATCATCAGCTGAATACCGGAGCCGAGAAAAATTATGTGGTAGGAGAAGAAGCTATCAGCGCCTATCTTAACGACGGCATGAAAGGTCGTTTCATTAAATCCATTAAGCAGATATTATCCCGAAGCAGTTTTACCGAAACCCGTATCCACAATAGGCGATACAATGCCTCAGATCTAGTGGCCATCATTTTAAAAGAATTGAAAAGCAGGGCGGATCAAATAGTCGGGCAAAATGTGGAGAAAGCAATTATTGGAAGACCAGTGTTTTTTGACGACGATAATGTACAGAAAGATACTTTGGCGCAAAATAGATTAAACAAAGCGGCTGAAATTGCAGGTTTTACCCAAGTGCGTTTTCAATTTGAGCCCATCGGTGCAGCCTTTGCCTACGAGAAAACCTTAAGCAAAAAAGAACATGTTTTAGTGGGTGATTTGGGCGGTGGTACCACTGATTTTACTTATTTAATACTTGATCCAGCTAAAGTTGGAAGTAAAGATCGTAAGAAAGACATGATAGCTACAGGTGGAATCTATATTGGCGGCGATAGTTTTGATTCAGCTTTTATGTGGGAACGTGGAACGCCTTATTTCGGTAAACATACTACCTATGAAGCTACTCCTGGCAAGGTATTAACGGTGCCTAAATCACTATTTGCAAATATTTGCTCTTGGGACCAAATGAACTTCTTTAACGGACAGCGTATCAAAAAGGATATCGACGATTACTATTATTTCTCTGGCAAGGACCGTAAGTTCAAAAATCTAATTACGCTTATTGAAAATAACTTGGGCTATTCAGTATTTCAAGCTATCGAGAAAACAAAAATCACCTTATCAAGCCAAGCGCAAACCCGCTTTACCTATCATCAAATGGAAATCGATATTGAGGAGGAAGTTCTATTGACCGACTATCAACAAATTATTAAAAAAGATGTAGACCGAATTGCGGCTTACCTTGATGAGTTTATGTTGGCAAACCATATCGAAGTACAAAAAATTGATAGTTTGTTTTTAACAGGAGGTACCTCAATGGTTGCAAGCATTCAGGAATTGTTTAAAAGCAAATTCCCGCATCTAGCGCTTAACTCAGGCGATAATTTTAAAAGTGTAGCCAAAGGTTTGGCCTATAGTGGCTATCTGTTCGAAGACTAAATATGTTGAACTTTGACAACCTTAATTTCAAATTAAATAAAAGGTTGTCAAAGTTGATCAACTACTTGAACAATTTGTCTATTTCACTTTTCCGATTCGGGCTTACTTTGTAAAACTCCGCCAGCAAATCTAAAGAACTAGGTTTTTTCGGATAGACATTGTGAGCAAGGAAATTTCGCAGTGCGAGATTCACTTTCTCCTCGCCAATCAATTCACTAAGTTTAACCATAGCTACAGCTCCTTTGGAATAGGAAATATGTGTATTGTCGGCAGTTACTTTGTACAGAGGCTGATTTTCTGAAAAGCCTTTTTCCGCATCGTAAATCTGTTGGTGCATCTTTATCCTTTCCTGCATTTTGCTTTTGCCGTGCATTTTTTGATACAGCATCATTTCGGTGTACATGGCCAAGGTTTCAGTAAGCATCACAGCGCCTTCTCTCTCATCAGGGTTAATGCTACTATTGCCCCACCAAAGATGAGAAAGTTCATGCCCCGCAAGTTCATTGATCACATCCTGTTGTTTATCTGCATGAATGTTGGCGTGAAATATCATATCCTCGGGCATGAAAATAGCCGATGGATAGGCAGTTGCGGCGAAACCTCGAGTAAACGAAGATATTTCTGCAAAGTTGATACTCTTGAAAGGATATTTTCCAAAGTTACGGATACAATAATCTAAACTGAGTTGAGCATTTTTAAGTAGATGTGCAACGTTTTCGTAATGCTTGGGATGATAAAAAACATTAATGGCAATGCCTTGATAACTGGCTGATTGCTTTTGATACACTGCCGATGAAAGCCCAAAACGAAAAGGGATACTATTAGCCGCGTACTGAAAATAATTTCTTCCGCCACTTTTCCATTCTCTTTGCAAGTCGCCTGTGCCTATGGCAGTTTGTTCAGCATCGGTAGAGATGGTCATATCTAAACGGATGAAATCAGCTCGGTAAACTGCTGCTTCCGTTACTTTTTTGATAGGATCTATCTTCGCTAAACCAAATGCTGCTCTTTCTTTTTCGTCCTGTAGTTCGTAGCCTGCTTGGTAGCCAATACTTGGGAAATATCTACTGATCCTCATGAAAGTACCATTTTCAATGATGCTGTTGAAAGATTGGTGTCCGTTGGCAGTAAACCATTGATAGTTGATTTTAAAAATCAACATTGCGGTTTGACGCGGTTGCAAAGCTTGCAGTAATTGAACCTCCAAAATGCCTTGATTGATATCCAAAGTTCTATTCCCGATTTTTAATTGTGCTGCTTCTATCCTTAAATCAGGATGGAAATGGAATAAAATATTTTTAATGGCTTTATTGTTAAGGTTCTCCAATTGATAAGTTCCTTCAATAGTATACGAATGTTTGGAAGGAAATAAATGGATATTAGTTTTTACCGAAGTGATGGTAGGCTGCGGAAGTTTGGCTAATTTCTTATACTGCTTTTCGTATTGAGCAGCAAATTGCTGTGCGGCCCATTCGGACTTAGGCTGATAACCATTTAGAAAGGCTTTTCCAGAAAAAAAGCTGATCAATAAAATTGCAATCTCATAGCCAATTGTGTTCAGTTTAAACTTTTGGTTTTTGATTGAACTAATTGATATGGCAAACAGAAGGAGTATGCAAGCTCCAAAAATTAGTCTCAAAGCAAATGAATTAGTGTAAGGTCCAAAGCCATTGAAATCACTAAACTCGCCTTTAAAATCGGAGAAGATGCGTAACAATGGGTTGGTAAATAATTTTTTTGAAATAGGAGGGAAAGCCGATAATAATACTAAAACAGAAATCCCTAAGGCCAAAAACTTATTTTTTACTAATTCATTGAGGCCTACTAGAAGTCCAGCAAACAAAATGAGAGGCAAGGTACAGCATAGAAGTACACCTAAATAAGCTGTCCAATCGATATGGAAATAGGCGTACATGCCTTGAAAAACCAAGCCTTCCGCAATCAATAAAATGGAGAAGAATAAAAGTAATACTGAAATAGAGACGAAATGTCCCTTTGCCTTGGCACTGGAAAAATAGGTGCTGTTTTCAATGAGTGAAAACTTGGAGGTCTGGCTTCTCCACGATACATCGTTTACAAAGTAAACCAAGATCAACATGCCCAGCAAGTGGAAATTTTGCATAATGGTAGTCGCCATTAATCCTGAACTGGCATATTTCTGCGGAATGCGGATACCTTTCTCAATTTCGGCATACATTTCCATCCCGCAATTGAAAAGCAATAACAATGAAACGGCAATGATGCTGATACTTTTAAATAAATAGATACAATCCTTTTTGGCAAATGATAGAATGGCTTTTAACCTTTGCGAAAAATCAAAATAGGTGTTGGTGCTAATTAATGGAGCAGTGCCGATAGATGAGGAGGTAGTGCTCTGCTTACTACTCTTTCCTTTGTTCGAAGCGGGAGAAAAGGAGAAGGAAAAATAACCTAAGATTAAGAACAACACCGAAAGTAGGGTGAAAATGACATGGTTCAGCAGCACGTATCCATCAAATGGAACGGATATGGTATTTCTTTGTGCGGGACTTAAATCTCTGGTTTCAAAGAAATAGGCCGAGAGTCCAAAAGGATCTAAAATAGCCGATATTTTTTGTGCAGTGATGGATTGGGGAAGGGCCCCCGCCATAAAAGGTGAGTTGGAAAATAACAACGACACCATGTAAACCACATATAACAGCAAACCTCCAACAATAACCAATAACTTTTTGCGGGTTGAAAATGCCAGTAAGAATAATACACTGCAAACCAATAAAGAATTAAAAATGCCGAAAGTTAGCAATGGTAACAGGTAATGCATGAAATGAAAACCCGCTCTAATTTCTGTTCCCGTTCGCATTTGCTGACCAACGACAAAGCCAATCATCATCATGGCAAAGCAGCAGAAAGTAATGACAAAGAAAGCCAGAAATCTACCTTTTAAATACGCCAGTTTTGAAACGGGAAGCGAGAAAATAATGGTATCCGAGCCAGCATCAAATTCTTTGAATAACAGTTGGTTGGCAATTACAGTAGCCATAAAGATAATAGAGAGGCTTAACAATCCTGTCATAAAACCAATGGTGTAAGGAGAGTTGAGGTAAACCCCTTCACCAACAGTAAGGTTAAACTGTGAACCTGTAAAGACACCTAATGTCAACAAGACCAAAACAATCAATACGTTGGCAAATCTTCTACTGATTTGCCTGAAATCAAAGTTGAAAAATGGGTTCATGATACTAATGTCTTGGCGTGTAAACAGTGGAAATAAACATGTTCAAGACTTGGCTGGCTTGCCTCGAAACCGCCAATAGGGGTGTCAGAAAAAACAGTAATGTGCATTTCTTTTTCAATCAGTTGGTGGCTAATGATTTCATACTGTGCCCGATAATTTTCCAGCTCGTTCTTCTCAATCTGTTTGATCCAAATTTTTCCCTGAAGTTGTGCTAGCATTTCCTTTGGTTTACCCCTTTGCAAAATCTCCCCTTGGTCCATAATGGCCATTTCACTACACAGATTTCTAACATCTTCCACCAAATGCGTCGATAGAATGACAATCACCTCTTCACTGATCTCACTCAACAAAGTATTGAAGCGGTTGCGCTCCTCAGGATCTAAACCAGCCGTAGGCTCGTCCACAATAATGATTTTTGGTTGGCCCAAAAGTGCTTGTGCTACTCCAAAGCGTTGTTTCATGCCGCCCGAAAAAGTATGTACTTCCTTTTTGCCGAAATTTTGAAGATTTACCTTTTCCAGCAAATTGAGAATCTGATTTTTTCGTTGCGAAGCATCTTTAATTCCCTTTAATATGGCAATATGATTGAGCAAATCGTAAGCATTAACTTTTGGGTATACTCCAAAATCTTGTGGAAGAAAGCCTAAATGTTTTTTGATTTCGAGTGGATATTTCACCACGTCGGTACCATTGAATAAAAGGCTTCCCGAACTTGGTTTTTGCAAGGTGGTAATGGTTTTAATTAGGGATGATTTTCCTGCGCCATTACGACCCAGTAATCCAAACATGCCATTGCCAATTTCAAGGTTTACATTGCGTAGCGCCTGATGTTGGTTGGCATATACCAAGTTTAAATTTTGAATAATCAGTGTGTTCATTTTTAAAAAAGTTTAGGCAATAAAAGGTCAGGCAACGCTTTCCGTTGCTTTAAAAATTGATATGTTTTTTTGTTTATTTCTCGGTGTATTCCAGAATATCGCCAGGTTGGCAATCCAATATCTTGCAAATGGCTTCCAAGGTATCAAAGCGGATGCCCTTAGCTTTTCCAGTTTTTAATATAGAAAGGTTAACGGGAGTAATTCCCAGTTTTTCTGCCAATTCCTTGCTCTGCATTTTTCGCTTGGCCAGCATCACATCTAAGTTGACTATTATTGGCATATCGGTTAAATAAATAAATCCTGTTCCTTTTGTAAACTAACGCCCTGAGCAAAAATCCCGGCAAGGAAAAAGGCGAAAATACCCACGAAAAAATGGATAATTGCCAAGCCCCAAATGATACTTTCCACAGGAATAAAGAGGGAAGCGAGAAAGGAAATAGGTAAAGGCAAAAATATGTTGAGCACGTAAAATCTTTTAAGTACTGTGATATTTTCCTTGGTGAATAGTTTAGGCTGTAAAAAGACTTTAAAAACCCTTGCCGCCATCCAAAAGAAAATGCCGTAGAGTGACAAGGGAAGTGCAAAGGCAAAAATAATATAAGTGGCATTTTGGTCTACGATCATAAAAGGCTGTTCGGTAAATGGAAAAAAGATGCGTAGAAATTTTCCTTGACCAAAAGGTTGGGTGCCCAAGCCAGTCACGATACAAAAAATCGAATAAATAACAGAGCCTAAATATCCTACAGCAAGTACTATGCTGATATAATATAGAATTTTGGCGATGAATTTGGTTTGCTGCATAAAGTCGCTATTTAAATAATCAATGTAAAATTATAATTAATTATCGTAAAACAATAATTAATTGTTGTATTTTTTTATTTATGTGTTTGTCGGCTTATTTTTTGAGATTGATTTATTATGCTTAAATTGTGATTTAAACAGCAATATTGAGCTCATGCATAAGTTTTAGAAATGAAGAACTTCCAAAATTTTACAAAAAATCTAGGGGCAGCAACTTGGCGTAAAACACTGCTTCTTTTGTTGTTGGTTTGCTATCAATCTGTGATAGCGCAAGTTGTTCGTACCGATTCTGTTGAAATTCATCAATCGTGGAAAGACAAAAATGGTGAAAACAAGCTGGTTGTAAACGTGAATGCCTTGTGTAATCCAGATAGACCGCCTTTTGATGGGCGTCAAACGAAAATCATCGCTTCGTTAAAGAACAAGAAATTTACTCAGGAAATTGTTTTTGACGATAAAGATTATCAGATGGAGATGATTTTATTTCGGGAAAAGGATGTCTGGTTTTCTGAATATAATGGAGTTAAAGCCGTTTTTGTTCCTTTCTTTTATTGCGGTAATGCAGATAATGATATAAAAGCATCGTTTATCATTTTTTATAATAACAAGAAGTACCTGTATCATCTGAAATTCTATTGTAGTGATGAGGGAGATTGTAGATTAAATGAAAAGAATATCAACCTGAAATTGAAAGAACTTTCAAAGGAAATGAGGGACGATTTCATCAAAAAAATAAAAACCAAGTATATTAAAATAAGCCAATTTGCGGGTTAGTTAGCGATGGATATTTAAAGCCATTTGAGTTGCTTATCATTCTGAAATTGTAATTTTGAAAATCAAGAACAATCTATATGAATCCTAATAACACCAGAGTTTACCGCATGTCATTTGCCAGTGTTTATCCGCATTACCTTGCTAAAGCAGAAAAAAAAGGACGCACCAAGGCCGAAGTGGATGAGATCATATTTTGGCTAACTGGATATAATGCCGAAACCTTGCAACAGCATATTGATCAAAAAACAGATTTTGAAAACTTTTTTGCTCAGGCACAACTCAATCCTAATGCCCCAAAAATTACGGGTGTAATTTGCGGTTACCGTGTAGAGGATATAGAAGACAAATTGATGCAGCAAATACGTTATTTAGATAAACTCATCGATGAATTGGCCAAGGGCAAAGCCATGGAGAAGATTTTAAGAAAATAACCTTGCACAAGGTTTACCGAAAAGATGGAGATGGAGTTTTACAAGCCCAAGCATGAAGGTCTAAGAAAGTATATTGAGGGTTACTATTTTATTTCGCCGGGAGATAGCCCAAAGCCGTTGCATTATTGGACATTCCCCAATAACTTCTTTATCATATCCGTAAGTAAGGGGATTGAAATTGAAATGCAGGAAAGCAAAATTGTGGTAAAGCCTTCCTCGCAGCAAAACATCATTGCTAATTACGTAGCACGTTATACTACGCCCATTGAGGTACTGTGCGAAGGTGTTGTTAACGAAATAACCATTTACTTCAAGCCTCTAGGGATTAATCATTTCATCGATGACCCACAAACGCTTTTTAAACAAAAGAGCGCCAAGAATTTTAACCCTTTTCTAGATTTTCTTTCGACCATGGAGGAGGTATTTGAAGAACAGGATAGAGAATTCCAACGAGAAAAGCTAGAGGAATATTGGCTTTCTAAATTGAATACGGCCGACCTTGATTTGATGGAAAATATTTTAAAGGATGTGGAAGCCGATTTGAAAATCGATGATATTGCCCAAAAGCGAAATTTTTCCAGACAATATCTCAATAAAATCTTTACCAAAAATGTAGGTAAATCTGCCTCCGAGTATCGAAAAATACATCGCTTTAGAAAATCTATTTTTAAGCAGAAAGACACCAAAAACCTGACAGAATTATCGTACGATAGTTTATTTTACGACCAATCACACTTGGTGAAGGACTTTAAACAACTTACCCATGTTAGTCCCAATGCTTTCTTTAAAAAGGTAGATACTCGGCAGGGAAATCTTTGGCTTTTCATTTAGTGGTTTACATTTTTACTATTTTGCAGATAAGATGTCGGTTACCTTTGTGGCTCCACTAATAGGTAATCAAATATGAAAAAACTACTTTATCTACTTATCTCATTATTGCCCTTGTCGTTATATGCGCAGGAACCCAATTGTAATTGTGAACAAGTTTTAAACAAGCTGATCAACAAGGTAGAAAATGAATATCCCGGCTTTTCGGCCAAAACCAAAGAAACTTTTTTATACAGCGGATTTAAGGAAAATTTAATTAAGCAAGCCAAACAGGCAGATGGTTTGGACTGTCAGAAAATATTAAAACAATACACCGATTTCTTTAAAGATCCTCATTTATGGGTTGGTGCCAATGGAACGCCCTTTTCTAGTGAAACAACAGCGACTGCAAAAAGTGTTGCTATTGATATCCAAGATTTTCAAAACCAGGTTAACAAAACCAAAGATACTTTAGAAGGTGTTTGGTCAACAGACGGTTACAGAATAGGAATTAAGAAGTTGGGTAAAGATGAATATGTAGGATTCATCATCGAAGCCGAATCTACACAATGGAAGCCTAAGGAAATTAAGTTCAGATTGTTTTCCAACGGCACATTTGAATATGCACTACGAGATAAATCCTTAAAAACTGGGAATTATACATTGTACAAAGAAGGTGTTCTGTTTTTAAATGAAGTAAGTGTGGCTTTGGTAAAACAAAACCTTCAGTCTACGATAAGTAAAGAAGCACAAGCAAGTAGACTGAATGAACTAGAAGGTTTCTATTTTAAGAAACTAACAGCAAAAACGGCTATGCTTAAACTACCAAGTTTTGAGTATCAGTATCTGAAACAAATCACACAATTGATCGATGAGCATCAAACACAGCTTGAAAATAGTGAAAATCTAATCATCGATCTTAGAGGAAATCCGGGCGGTACTACAGATGCTTATCAAAAATTACTGCCATATATCATGGGAAAAACGATTAGGAATACTGGAGCGGAGTTTTTGGCTACACAGACCTATATCAACAACTTAGAGGCTTATAAAAAAACGTTGGATAAAAATACATCGACTACCAACACTGATAAAAATATAGAAGCCTTGAAGGCAAACTTAGGACAGTTTGTCAATTTTAATGCTGCGGGTCAGCCCATTTATGTTGAAAAGGTAGAGGTTGCCGCAAAAAGTCCCAAACATATTGTAATCCTTGCGAATAAAAGCTCCGGGAGTTCGGCAGAATACTTTTTATTTGTTGCTAAACAAAGCAAAAAGGTGAAAATACTGGGCATTCCAAGTTATGGTGCGTTAGATTACGGAAATGCTTACTTAGTAGATTTTGGGTGTCCTGGCTATCAGGTTTTCATGCCGACTTATAGAGCGCTACGTTTACCAGATTATCCGATAGATAATATAGGCATACAGCCCGATGTTTATATGGATAAATCTGTAAAGGACTGGGTAGCATTTGCCGTAAAATATTTGGAAGAAGAATAAGCAAAAGTAGGGGAGCGGTTCTTTTGACTGCTTGCCCTACTTTTCAATATTTCCTAATGTTTTTAAACAAATTCAGGCTAACTAAACCGTAACTTTCCAGTTTGACAGTTTTGTCACTTAATCGAAGTCAAAAAGGTCTGAAAGAAATGATTTTTTCTTTTTTGGATACTGTTGATACTTGTGGTCTGAAGAATAGTTCTGGCGATTGTCTTTTTGATAATCATTTCTATATTGCTGTTCCTGGCTGGGTTGAGCATCAGCCTGTGCTAAAATTTTATCTAGCTCACCGCGGTCCAACCATACACCCCTGCAGCTTGGGCAATAATCAATTTCCACCTGATGGCGTTCGGTAATCAACAATGTTTCATTACAATTTGGACACTTCATAAGCTTAAAATTTTAAGTTTCTTAATCATTGCCAATATAAGCAACGTTTATTCCAAATATCTGCAGACAATTGTAATATTTGCTTTTCACAAGGATGTATTTGTTCGTTTGTCTGGTCTAAAGTCTATCGCTTAAAAAGCTTTATTAAAAGAAGCGATAATAGCAAGGAAACTAAAAAATCAATGATTAAATAAAAAATACTGAACCATTTTACATCATTACAATCAAGACACTTACCTCCTGTATCTTGCATGAAAGTAAAAGGGAAACCAAGTTTGGTAAAGCCGTCGTGCATGCCGCTATAATTACCTAGTACTAAATTGATCAAAATAAATACTAGCAGCCCTAAAAGTAAAATTGCCTTTAAATGCTTTGTGATAAATACCTTCATTTTCTACTTCTCTATCCATTTCCTAAACTCGGCAGTAGCGGCCGTTGAGGTAATAAGGCGTTTAGAATGATTTGTCAATTTAATAGACAATCGGTCATTAAAATAAGGTTCAATGAATTCGATATAATTAATATTCACCATTTCCCCTCTGTTAATTTTAAAGAAAGTTTCAGGGTTCAGCTCTTCGACTAAATCAGAGAATCGTTGTCTAAATTCATAGGTTTTACCTTTATAGTCAAGTGCTTCACAAACCCCTAAATTGGTAGAAATACTCATGATGTTCTTGACCTCCAGCAGCAAGGTATTAGCACCTACTTTAACCGCGATACGTTCCTTGTATTGAACGTTGATTTTTTTTAATGCTGAGGAAATGCTTAACCAATCAACCATAGGATTTTGAGGTGTTAAGCGTTTGAATTTGTCCATAGCAGCTTCAAAACTTTTGAAGCTTATTGGCTTTAACAAATAAGCAATGCCGTTACTATCAAAAGCTGCCTGATAAAAATCATTAAAGGCCGTGGTGAAAATAATAGAGCAGGTAATTACGCCGTATTGCAATGAAGAAAATACATTTCCATCCAATAGTTTAATGTCACACAATACCAAATCAGGCATTTTGTTTTCTGAAAACCATGCTGCAATTTCTTTATTGCTTTTTAATACCGTAGCCACAGTAATGGAGGCATCGTATTTAGCAATAAAAAAAAGGAGCTGCTCGGCATTAAGGTCTTCGTCTTCTATGATTACAATGGTCATTTTAAATTTATTTACTAGTAATTATAGGCACTTTAACTATAAAATTATTGTCCATCGGCCCATAATGAAAGGTTTTATTGAAGAGGAGCTGGTATCTTTTAGCAACATTTGATAGTCCCAATCCGGTATTCGATGTAATTTCTATAGGTCTGATCGGATTGCTGATGATGATTTCGTTGTTTGCTCTTTCAATAACAATAGATAACGGCTTGTCCTCATTGCTTGCGTTATGTTTAATGGCATTTTCAAGCCCTATTTGCAAGGCAAACGGTACAATATGACCTTCCATGTCGTTAATTTTAAGTTCAATGGAGTAAGCCTTGCCAAATCTTTTAGTTGTTAATGCAATATACTTTTTTAGAAATGCCAGTTCATCCTTAATTGACACACTATCGGCCGTATTATGTAATAAAAAGTAGCGATAAACATCTGCTAAATCTTCAATAAACTCATCTACTTGACTGGGATCCTTACGAGCTAAGGAAGATAATATGCTTAGGTTATTAAATAGAAAATGAGGTTCTATGTTTTTGGTGAGCATTTGTAGGTGCAAGCTTTCAAGCTCGTAATGAGACAAGGCCAACTCTTCTTTTAAGGCATTGGTTTCGGAAAAGAAAAGATAGGCAATGGTGAAACCCGAAATATATAAATGAGAAAAAGACAAGGTAAAAACGAAGTTGGTCCAAAGCATTTCCATACTGGTTGAACCACCATAATAAGCCCTTACCAAGACATGGAAAATAGAAGTAAATACTGCAAATAAAGGAATGGTGAACAGGAAAGCATAAATGAATTTTAGCTTTTTTACCTGCCATTTGCCCAAATATTTCCAAGCAATTAAAGTGCAGCCCAACGAACCTAGCGCATTTAAATAGGTGGTAATATGTGTTGGGAGGTCATAAAAATCAATATCGCCCCAAATGCGGGTAAAGTAGTAGGTTAAGGTTTGAAGGGCATTGAATAAAAACAGTACCAATAATAAAAGGATGACAGACAGTGCTTTTTTCATTCGTATATCGTTTGTTCTAATTGCTGCTTACGGTTATTTAATGCGGTCGGCCTCCTCGGCTGCATTTTTTTGCCTATTGCCTTTTACTTTACTATTGCCAAGTTTATAGCTCAAATTTAAGCGAACACTTTGATAATCGTATTCGTTTCTGCCATTCAAGTTGGCATTATTATTTACTTGGCTATAAGAAATTTCATTGCCTTTACTCACAATGGTAGAAGCTGTAAGCCCAACACTCAGCTGCTTGGCCAAAAAGCTCCTCTTGTATGCCAATGTTAAAAATCCGTAAGCATTGGTATGCATGGTGCCACTAAAACCTGCGAAATTTTGCATGTAATTTAATTGAACAAGGTTGCTGTTGCCAAATTTAAAAGAATTATTAATGGAAAGATTGGCTCCTGTTCCTTTGGTAGACGGCACTAAGGCTGCATCTTTCGACTTCGTTTTTTGCCAATAATAGCCTCCACTTAACTGGCTTTCCAAATTTTTTATTTTATTGAAAGTGTAATTCGCGTAAATGCCATATTGATAAACATTTAATAAATTGTAGTAGCTGTAACGTTGTATTTTACCATCATTTAAAAATTGAGCAATGTAGCTGATTTGATCTTTTGTGATGGAATGATACAGCGTAGCACTAAAATTAGAATTATTAGCATAGGTAAACTCGAAATTATCAGAGAATGATGGCATTAATAAAGGGTTCCCTTCTACATATTGAAACGGATTGATAAACCACTGGAATGGATTGAGTTGTTCTAACTTTGGCCTGTTCACCCTTTTGGAGTACTTAAAGGAATAGTCGGCAGTATTAGAATGTTTATAGTTGACATAAAAAGTTGGGAAAAAGTTACCGTAATGGCGTGCTATTTTATTGGCGGCCGCTTGTGATTTTCCATTGTAATCGGTATTCTCATAACGTATCCCTCCCTGTATGCCCCATTTGGTGCCCAGCGTCATTTCAGCCGAGATATACAGTGCAAAAATTTGTTCTTTGTAGTTGAAGATATTGGTTAAGGCAGGGTTTAATTCTGGGGTTTGATTAACCATATCAAAAAAACGCACATCACTGTTGTTATCTAAAAATGTATAACGTGCGCCCGTTTGTAAGTTGATCTGCTTAAATGGTAAGCTGAAATCTAAATTTGATACTCCTAACCTATAATTATTTAAAGATAAATTTCGAGTGGCAGATTCTACCTCATTGTTGTTGATTTGATTGCCCTTCTGGTTGTTGATTTTGTTATCAAGCCATTGGAAGCCAAGTTCCATTGATTTGCCCAAAGTATCTAGTTGTCTGGTTATAAAGGCATGAGCGCGATGGAAATTGCCGTCGATAGTGCCATATCCCTTATTTAATAGTTGATTGCTCAATTGGTTGTTGGTGTAAAATAAGTTCTTCGATTGGTCATTAGAAGTAAATCCAGAGCCATTATATTCATAGATCAACGAAACATCGGTTTTAAGATTTAATTGATAGTTCAGGTGAATGGAAGGCGCAAAGTCTTTTGAAACCACTTCTTTATCCTGTCTATTGTTGGTATAAAAACCATTTAAAAAACGGTTTTCATCTTTTTCATAAGCACTTATTCGATTATCGCTGTATAATAAATTGGAAGTTAGACTAAATTTTTCGGTCTGATAGTTTAAGTTAGCACTGCTCCTGCTCGAAAAATGACTACGTTGAGTGGCTGCGAAATTAAGAGTACCATTGAAGCCTAAATTTGGGTTCTTTTTTAAAATGATATTGATGAATCCGGCATTACCTTCGGCTGCATATTTTGCCGGTGGGGTGGTAATGATTTCAATTTTAGAAATATTGTCGTTAGAAATGGTGCCCAAGTACGCAATCAAAGCTTCTCCACTAAGCGCTATTAATTTACCATTGATCATTACGTTTAGGCTACTTTTGCCAATCATAGCTATGCTATTTTCATCTACCTTTAGCAAAGGCGTATTTTTTAAGGCGTCTATGGCATCCCCGCCTTGGCTCGCTATGGAATTTTCCACATTAAAAATCAAACGATCTGTTTTTTGGGTAAATAATGGTCGTTTGCTGGTAATGGTTACTTCTCTCATCATGGTGACATCATCCTCTAAAACGATGGCTGGAAGTTCAAAAACACCATCCTTAACATCATTCAACTGAATACTTTGACTTTGGTAGGTTTTAAACCCAATCGCTTTAACGCGGATGAAATAGGTGTTAGATGGAATGATTTTAAAGCTAAATTTCCCCAAACTATCGGTAAGCGCATAATGGATAGCCAAAGTGTCTTTTGTATTTACTAATAATACAGGTGCATATGGAATGTGCGTCTTTTTATTGTCGAGCAATATTCCAGTTAATTTGCTTTGCGCACTTAGCTCACTGTAACTAAACACGATTGAGGTAATGATCAATAGGAGGTGTTTTAAAGTAGTCTTCATTAGTCTGTTTATTTTGTTAAACAGCGCTAAATTCTAAAAGAAGCCGCCATTTAAATCATGGATTTAAATGAATTCAAGGAAGGGTGCCATAAATTAAGGAAAATGATAAATGATTAAATGTGCCGTTTAGTTTCAATATTAAAACAGGCAAGAGAGTAAAACAAAAAAGCCCACATTGCTGTGAGCTTTTTACCTAGTAGCGGGAACGAGAGTTGAACTCGTGACCTCAGGGTTATGAATCCTGCGCTCTAACCAACTGAGCTACCCCGCCGAAAAATTTCGAGCTGCAAATATAGGATTTAATCCAAGAAACAAAGAAAAATTATTTAAAAAGGTTTTACCTTTATGCAAGAGCGCTGTTTATGAGTAGTTTCCAAGGCGAGCGATTAACAATGTTGATTGTAAAACTCATACCAGAAAATAAAAAATCACTTATTTTCTAAAACTTTGCATTTATAAAAGAAAATACTTTTCTTTAGAAAAAATAGGAAAGCAAAAAATAGAAGTAAGGATGTCAGAAAAGAAAAAATTTACATTAGAATATGCTATAAGGTCATCTCCGCGTATACTATACAGCTTTATTAGCGAGCCAAACGGTTTAGCACAATGGTTTGCCGACGATGTAGTTTTTAGAGACCAAACCTATACTTTTACTTGGGATGGAGAAGTGCAAAAAGCCAAACTCATTAGTGCCAAAGAAAACAAGCTGGTAAAATTTAAATGGGTTGATGATGAGCCTTATTGTTATTTCGAAATGGAAATTATCCAAGATGAGTTGACCAATGATGTAGCGCTTGCCATCACCGATTTTGCTACGGAGGAAACCTTGCAAGAAAGAAAGCAGATTTGGGATAATCAAATTACCTATTTGTTGAGCGTATTGGGAGCTTAATCGTTCCTATCGAGGAAATTTCAGCATTAACTACTTTTGAACCATTAACGCAAGCTAAATTTATTGCTTTCTCACTGGCATTGCCTATCTTTGCATCATTGAAAAAGATCCATTTACTGCTTATTAAGGCATTTATTAGGCCCTTTGCCGTCACATTTTTTATTGTGATGTTTATCCTGTTGATGTTCTTTTTATTTAAGTACGTCGACGATTTGATAGGCAAAGGTTTTGAATGGTATGTCATTGCCGAGCTGATGATGTATGCCTCGGCGTCAAACGTGGCCATGGCCCTGCCTTTGGCCATTCTGCTTTCATCCATCATGACCTTCGGTAATTTGGGCGAGAACTATGAATTGGTAGCGATCAAATCAGCGGGTGTTTCCCTACGGAAAGCCATGCAGCCTCTTTTGGTGCTCATTGTTGGACTGGCCGTGGCGTCTTTCTTCTTTTCAGACTATATGCTTCCCAAGGCTAACCTTAAATATGGTTCTCTACTTTGGGATGTACGTAATAAAAAACTTTCCTTTTTGATTAAGCCCGGAGTATTTAACAATAGTATTCCAAACTATTCTATGCGTGTAGAGCGTAAGGGCGAGGGAGCAATCGATTCACTTTATGGTGTAATGATTTACGATCATAGCGGTAGTAATGGTGTTCCACAAATTATCATGGCCGAAAAAGGAAAGATGTCCAAAACATCTGACGGTAACTATATGGTGCTCAATCTGGTCAATGGCGTTCGTTACCAAGAAGCAGCTTCCAGCAATGGCTCCTATAATCCGCGTCAAACCCTCACGCGTATGCGGTTTAAGCAAACAGAGGTGAAGTTTGATTTCAGTAGTTTTAAAGACATGACCCGTACGCAGGAGGAGAACTTTAAAAATAATGCGCCGATGCTCAATCGCAAGGAATTGTTGCATCGTAGAGATTCCCTAAGTAAAGGTTTGGATAGCGTGAGCAGGGCGCTACAAAAAAATGCACAATACTACTTTAAACAAAGCAGCTACGTAAAAGGTTATACCAAGATTAAAACACCAGCAAAGGTTATTAAAGGTAGTATATTAAATGTTATTCCGAAGGACCAGCAAACACAAGCCATACAAAGTGCCTACGATCAGGTTGATGCGCTTAAACAAACCGTTGGTGCGCAGCTAGCCGAATATGAGTTTAGAACAAAAGAAATTCAAAGAGCCCAAATCGAATATCAACGTAAATATACATTGGCCGTTTCGTGTCTGTTGTTGTTTTTTATTGGAGCACCATTAGGAGCCATTATCCGTAAAGGAGGTTTAGGTTTGCCGGTAGTAATTGCGGTAATTTTCTTCCTATTCTACCATATTATTTCTACTGTAGCAGAGAAATCAGCGAAGGAGGGTTCATTAGATCCGGTATTCGGGATGTGGATGGCGGTAATTATCCTTACCCCGATTGGAGTATTCCTCACCTATAAAGCAACGGTAGACTCGGCCCTGTTTGATGTCGATTATTACAAGCAATTGTTCTTAGGCTTGTTTAAAAAGAAGAAAAAAGAAGTGAATTAGGGTACGTAACCAACATGATTTACAGCCGTAGTAACATAAATGGAGTCTTGTAATTTCTTACCTGATAATGATAATTACCTACAATAATTGCTTTTAAAGGTTGTACCTTTGTACACAAATAAAAAATGGGGAAAACCCATTCATTTTGCTATTTACCACCAAAATGGAGATTAAATTAAATACCATAGAAGAAGCGCTGGCCGATATTAGGGCAGGCAAAATTATCATAGTAGTTGATGATGAGGACCGTGAAAATGAAGGTGACTTTGTAACCGCGGCTAGAAATGTAACCCCAGAAGTCATTAATTTCATGTCTAAATACGGACGTGGATTGATTTGCGCTCCGTTAATTGAGGAGCTTTGCGATAAGCTAGAATTAAACCTGATGGTACAGAACAATACTGTTTTGCACCAAACACCATTTACCGTTTCAGTCGATTTGATCGGCCATGGTTGTACTACAGGGATCTCGGCGCACGATAGGGCAAAAACAGTACAAGCTTTGATTGATTCTGCTACTAAACCTGAAGATTTAGGTAGACCAGGGCATATCTTCCCATTGAGAGCTAGAAAAGAAGGTGTATTGCGCAGAACTGGCCATACCGAAGCAACCATTGACATTGCTCGTTTAGCCGGTTTTGAGCCTGCTGGGGTGTTGGTGGAAATCATGAACGAAGATGGTACCATGGCCCGTTTGCCTGATTTAATGATTACGGCTAAACAGCACGATTTAAAAATCATTTCTATCAAAGATTTGATCAGCTATCGTTTAGCTGCAGAAAGTCTCATTAAGGAAGAAGTGACAGTAAATTTGCCAACGCAGTGGGGCGATTTTAAGATGACTGCTTATACTCAATTGAGTAATGGTGCTACACATATGGCGATTTCTAAAGGGCAATGGGAAGAAGGTGAGCCTGTGCTAACTCGTATCCACAGTTCATGTGTAACGGGTGATATTTTCGGTTCTTGTCGTTGCGATTGCGGACCTCAACTGCACAAAGCCATGGAAATGATTGAACGAGAAGGCAAGGGCTTAATTGTATATATGAATCAAGAGGGTAGAGGAATAGGCTTGGTAAACAAGCTTCACGCTTATAACCTTCAAGATGCGGGATTAGATACGGTAGAGGCTAACATTCAATTAGGTTTTAAAGGTGATGAACGTGATTACGGTGTAGGTGCGCAGATCTTGAGAGCCCAAGGCATTACTAAAATGAAGTTGATGTCTAACAACCCAACCAAAAGAGCGGGTTTAATTGGCTACGGATTGGAGATTGTAGAGAATATCCCTATTGAAATAGAAAGTAATAAACATAACGAATCCTACTTGATGACCAAAAGAGATAAAATGGGACATCATATCTTAAAAGGATAGAAACGATATAGATTTAATGAAAGCCAGAGGTGAATACTTCTGGTTTTTTTATTTTCAGATATTGCTGAATCAATAAACATTAAGGAATTAAGATGTGGACCCAGAAAAGAGAACTTAATGTCTCTTAAAGTTCTTAATGGTTCAAAAAAGCTACAATGCCCTTAAATGTCTTAGGTGGTAAAATAACTGCTACCTCTTCTGATTTTGATTCTTTTTCTCCTTAATGATTGCTTCCTTATCCAAGCGCTGTTTTTCCTTTTCAGCCTCCTTCTTCTTTTGCTCGCGACGATACTTGCCTGATATTTTTTGAAGAAGCTCAGTGAAAGTGTCAAATGTTTGGTTGTAGATTAAACCTATTGAAGTAATATTCTGATATGGGTTAATCCCAGGATTGGCAAAAATACTCTGTATAGTAGGTGGTTTATTGGCTATTTTGCCCACCAAGCTACCATCCTTTTTGATCAGTCCTAAAATTTCCACCTCGCGGCCTACCTCATTCCTAAAGCCAATGCTATTATCGATAGAGCTTTTACTAATATCGGTAATGCCTGCATTGACAATAATCCTATCATTAAAAAACTTGAACGAAGCACTAGCCTCATTAAACGAACGGATGTTGATGTCCACAAAATTGAGATTTAAGCTGGATAGTACATTATTCAGCTGATTAAAAATCAAATCGGTAGCTGTGCCCGTTCCAACTGATCCAAGTTGTTGGCTAAGATTTTCCGAGCCAGATCCAGGGGCAAACCTGCGTTGTATGATCAAGCTCAGCGCTTGGGTGTTTAGGTTATTGCCATCATTAAAGTACGATTGTAGCTCTTCCTTAATGGCCGGATTGGCTGGAAAGAAGATGTCTAATTTAATATCGGGCTTCATCAATAAACCGGTAAGTCCCATTTCTACTTCTGTTTGAGCCGTTTGCGTAGCATTACTACTGCCATCGCGGTTAGCTGCACGATAGAGGTCGCCAAGTGAAGCCCTCACCGTATAAATGGCTTTTAAGTTAATTTGGGCATTTACAGGATTTCCTGTCCATCGGATGGTTCCACCCTGTCTAATCTCAAATCTTTTATTAATGACCTCTCTGGCAGTAAAATCAAAAACACCACTTTCAATAATGTAATCGCCCTTCATCTCAAAATCACCTACCTTGGTAATATTGAGCTCCAAATCTGCATTTCCTGTGCCACTTAGTTTACCTAGTATCGTGTAAATGTTAACAGTAGTACTTGGGTCAACAGATAATTTAAAGCTCATGCTCAAGCCTTCGAAACCGCTAATTTTTTTCACAACCTTAGTAGTATCCTTACTTACAAAAGTGATGAAATCCTTGTCGGTAATCGTTTCAGAACTGTTCAATGGCAGATTAAATACAGTTCCTTTTTCAGTTTTTGCATCAATGTCGATAAACATATTATTGGTAGGTCCTCTGAATGAAAACTTTCCAGTACCATATGCTCTACCAAAATAGATGGCGTTGTCTTTTGAAGTGGTATTTAGGGCCATTAAGCCATTGGCTTGTAATTCTACTTGTATGTTGGGGTTATCAATATTCTTTAAATCTACAGTGCCATTTGCGGTTCCGCTGTGCCCTTCAAGGTCTTTTAATACAAGATTGTTCAGGGCTATGGAGCTATTTTCAACATTAACCTCATCGTCGATTACATAAGTCGTTTTTAGGTAATTTACGGTAAGTTGGGCTCTGTCCAGCTCAATATTGCCATTGATCAAAGGTTCGTCAAAAGGACCTTTCACCGTTAAATCAGCTGAGACCTTACCTTTAAGGTTAGATACCAGTTTATTTACAAATGGCGTAATAATAGCCAGCTCACTTTCATCAAGTTTTACTTTAAGGTCAATCTGTTTCTTTTCAATATCCAAATTGCCGGTGATATTGAAAGTTTCCCTGTCGGCAGCATTAATTTTTGTGTATACGTTCACCAACTTGGTAGTACTGTTAAATGACGACGTATCTGTTAAACTGCCGATGTAAGTATTGTTAAAACTCAACGAATCTATATGTAAGCTATCGGTAATTTGAGGTGATTTGAGTACGCTGTTTACTTTGGTCTTCCCATTGGCAATGCCGGCAAAGTTAATGCCCATACTCTTAACAAATGGATTGATAGTTCTAAGGTTAAAGTTCTCCAATACTACAAAAAGAGCATCGGCTGGATCATTTGAAATGACACCGTCTATCTTCAAATCCTGTTTGCCATTACTCAATGAGAAGTTTTGTATTTTAGTTTTACCACCATTAAAGGCTATTTGTACTTTGTCTTCTATGTTCCAATCCTCCCTGTTAATTTTAAGACTGGATGGAAGGATGCTAATATTTGCAGTATCTGGAGCAAATTCCACCAAGCCGTTAAGGTCAAGTTGGTTGGCGTCGTCTGCATTGGAAAGTTTAACGTTCAGGGAAAGACTATCGTTCCTAAGAATGTTTGAAATATTGATGTTCTTGATATACAAACTATCATTAAGGTCAACCCTGTCAGATGAAATAATAGCCGTAAGTTGTTGTGGCGATGTGTTTTGGTCAATGATAATGTTGTTAGCCACGATACCTTTATATTTCAACCGTCGGACAATGCCGCTCAATGTTGCTTTATTATTTTTGGAATCAAAAGAACCGGCCAAGAGCGACTCTTGATCAATTTCTAATCCCGGAGAGATAAGTTCTGCAATAGGTTCAAAATCTTTGATTTTAAGTCTGAAATCAAATACTTGGGCTTTGTAATTAAAGATTTGGGTTTTGAGTGAAGGGATGTAGGTTTTTCCAATCGTTTTAAAGTAGGATACGATGGTTGCCAAATCGTATTGGCCCTTTATTCCAGCATCTAGGATGTCAGAATAAATGTTCAGGCTTCTGTCCATGCCAATTCCTTTAGCGCTAAGAAATACCGAATCTACTTTGTAAATCCCTCTTAAATTATTGAGCGTAATTTCTTGCAATAGCAATCGGCCTTGTAAATTGTCAAGGTTAGTGCCCGAAAAATTAGTGCTGAAAATAGCATCTACTTTTAGTGAGTCTTTATAAAGTTTTAAGGTTTTGAGCTTGGCGTTTCTAATGTTTGCCTTAAAATTGAAAACAGGCAAGGCAGGGTTGAGGTTTACGCCTCCATCAAAATCTAATTGAACATTTTTATCATTGATTTTCAAATTGCCATCAAAAAACTTCTTCTGGAAAGTGCCATTGATATTGATGTTTCTATATCTGTAACCTTTAAAATCCAAATAGCTGATCTGCCCTTTAAGCTCTTCATTCAGCTCTTTAATTTCGGTGCCACGGCCTTTGATATAGAGTTCGGAGGTAATCCTGCCCAATAGCTTTTCGTTGATCAGATCTCCAATATGAAAATCATAGGTCTTTACATTCCCTGTGTAAGAAGGAACACCCTTCTTATCTATTTTCATATTAACATCCGATTGTAAGCGGCCTAACTTAGTTTTGAACTCGCCGTAGGCAATAAAATCATTTTGAAAACCAGTAAAGTGGCCATTAAAGTTAATGTTGCCAAATTTATTGACGATTTCTGGAATAGATTTTACACGTTTTCCAGTAAGATCAGTCAATATCTCATCTAGATCTTTTTTGTTGGTTCCCGCCAATTCAATTTTCATGTCCATAAAGGTTTCGTCCCAATTAGGAAGTCCTTGCAGGTTGAAATCTCCTTTCACATAAGTAGCACGGCCAGCTTTTACGGAAAGTTTTTTAGCTTTTAAATTATTCACTAAGCCCGTAATCTGTCCATCCACTTCAATGTCCAACTTCATCTTTTTAAGTGCCGGAGCGAAGAAAGCAATATCGCTAGATGAAATGTGACTATTCTTGAAATTGGCTTTCATCCTTACCTTGTTCTCATAATCCTTAAAGTCCCTATAACTTTTGAACTTCATCTGGTAATAATCGGTAAGGCGGGTTTTTGGCGTAACCAACATCAATTTTTTAAGCTCGATGGCATTGCTGTCAACCGTAGTAAAAGCACTTAAATTTTTAAGGTAGAAACCACTTTTTTCCTTTAGCGTCAGGTTTTTGATATTGGCCTGAATAATGTGATTTTTGGTATTCAGTCCTTCGAAAATGCCGTTCATTTCCTTCACATCAATATCATCGAAATTAACGCCTTCTTCTATTTGATTGCGTTTGAGATTTTTATACTTAAAATGAAGATTATTGATGATGATGCGATTGAAAAGAATTTCAAATTTCTTTTTCTTGGACGGCTTTTTGGGAGAAGGACTGTCAAAATAATCAATAATAAAATCCAGATTAGAGCTGCCGTCCTTATGGTCTTTCAGAAAGAAAGTTCCATTGTTAAGCTGCACTGTATTGATGTCCAAGATTCTTTGCTTGAGCGAAAATTGATCAATATCTACCAAAAATTTGGGGAAATGAGCAAGCGTATCCTTCTGTAGGTCCAAAACCAGTAAATCTTCTAATACAACAGACTTGAAAGGTTTAACATAAAGTCCACCAATACTTACAGTTGTTTTTAATTCTTTGGACAAATAAGCAGCAGCTTTTTTAGCGACGTAGGTTTGTACAGGCTTAAACTGTAGAGAAAAAAGAACGCCTGCAATCAAAATAATGATCGAAGCGATAATCCACAGAAGTATTTTTAATAGTTTTTTAATAATTTTGTAGCTTAAATATCTTATCAGTGCCTGTCATCCTAGCTATAGAATCATCTTGCGACGAAACTTCGGTTGCCATTTGTGATAACGGCAAAATTACTGCCAATGTTATTGCAAACCAAACAATTCATGAAAATTATGGAGGGGTAATTCCTGAGCTTGCCTCAAGGGTGCACCAGCAAAATATTGTCCCCGCCGTACAACAGGCTTTAGCCATTGCCAAAATAGAAAAGAAACAACTTGACGGAGTAGCTTTTACGCAAGGTCCGGGCTTATTGGGTTCCTTGCTGGTGGGCGTTTCTTTTGCTAAATCTTTTGCTTTGGCATTAGGTCTTCCATTAATTTCGATAAATCATATGCAGGCCCACATTTTGGCTCATTTTATAGATGAACCGATGCCAAAATTCCCCTTTTTGTGTTTGACGGTCTCAGGCGGTCACACTCAAATCGTATTGGTAAAGGATTATTTTGACATGGAAATAGTAGGGGAGACTTTGGATGATGCGGCGGGCGAAGCCTTCGATAAAACTGCTAAGATTTTGAACCTTCCTTATCCGGGAGGACCATTAATTGATAAATATGCCAAACAAGGTAATCCGCATGCTTATCAATTCCCAGAACCACAAATTCAGGGCTTAAACTATAGTTTTAGCGGCTTTAAGACAGCCATTCTTTATTTTATTAGGGATAATCAGAAGGCAAATCCAAATTTTGTGGATGAGCATTTGGCTGACATTTGTGCATCTGTACAACATAGTATTGTCAATATCTTACTTAATAAACTCAAAAAGGCTGCTAAACAGTATCATTGTACTCAAATAGCTATTGCAGGTGGTGTTTCGGCGAACTCCGGTTTAAGAGAGGCATTATTGGGTTTGCAGGATAGCTTAGGTTGGGAAGTGTTTATTCCTAAGTTTGAATATTGTACAGATAATGCCGCAATGATCGCCATTGCAGGTTATCATAAATTTTTACAAAATGATTTCGTTGGCCAGGAAGTAGCACCGATGGCCAGAATGAATTTTTAAATAAATAGAAATTATGCAGATAGGAAGTCTTATCTTTTTTGGTTTATTGGCCATTCCTCTTATTATATTCATCATTTGGACCATTAAACAGGACAAAAAGAAAAATTATTTGGGATTGGTGTTATTGGTGATAGGAGCAATAGTTGCAGCATATACCATCGTTAGATTAGATTCTTCTTTCGTAAAGGAAAAGGGCTTGCAGGCCGCCCCTAAACCTTCTAGTTTCAAATAGTAAAAAACATAAAATGAATAAAGGATTGCTATTTTTTATTGTGCTTTTCTTTTTTCATTACTCGCTATTTGCTCAAACCGATTGGACTTTGAAAAAAGTTAAGGATAAGATGAGCATTTATACCAAAACAGTTTCTTCTTCGGGATTAAAAGGCATAAGGGTAAAATGTAATTTACCAGCCAAGCTTTCCCAAATGGTAGCCTTAATTATGGATGTAGATGCTGGGGTAGAATGGGTTTATGGTACGAAATCAAGTACATTACTAAAAAAGATTTCTCCTTGGGAGTTGTACTATTATTCAGAAGTAGAGATTCCTTGGCCATTGGCTAACAGAGATTTTATTGCTCATTTAATGGTAAGTCAAGATTCCCGTACAAAAATAGTAACCATTAACGGCCCTACGGATGCTAATTATCTACCGGCTAAGAAAAATATAGTGAGGGTAAATCATTCCAACGGCAAATGGGTGCTAACACCGCTGAAACCTAATCTTATTCAAATAGACTATACTTTGGAGGTGGATCCGGGCGGAAATATTCCAGTTTGGTTGGTGAACCTTTTTGCTACCAGTGGCCCAGTGGAAACCTTTAAGAAAATGAAAGTGCAAATTCAGAAAGCTCAGTATGTAAATGCCAATTTGAGTTTTATTGATAATAATTGACCAAAACTTACCTTGATGGTTTTATCACTAGTCTGAAAGGTTTATATTGTATTTACGCTCCTATTTCCGTTATTGCGGTCTCTGTTGTAGAAGTTGCAAAGCTCAATGTCAGTTAATTAATGATTGCAAAACGCTATAAGATTGCTTCGCGAAGTTCGCAATGACGCTGTATTTTCTTCTTTGCAAGAAGGTCGAGTGAAGTAATCTCTTTGTTAAATAAACATTATGCTTCACGCAGTGTCACACACAAAAAAAGGCCATCATTATTAAAATGACGACCTTTCACTTGTTACTTAATAGCGACTAACTATTATCTTCCAACTGTTCTCCAGTTACTTCTTCTCTAATACGAGCTTCTATTTCTTCCGCTAGTTCAGGATTATCCAATAACAACTGTTTAACGGCGTCTCTACCTTGTCCTAATTTGGTATCACCATAAGAGAACCAAGAACCAGCTTTTTTGATGATGTTAAAATCAACACCAAGGTCAATGATTTCACCAGTTTTAGAAATACCCTCGCCAAACATAATGTCAAATTCTGCCAAACGGAATGGAGGAGCTACTTTATTTTTTACAATCTTAACTTTTACGCGGTTACCTGATACCTCGTCAGAATCCTTGATTTGAGAAGTTCTGCGAATATCTAAACGTACCGAAGCATAGAATTTCAGGGCATTACCACCTGTGGTAGTTTCTGGGTTACCGAACATCACCCCAATTTTTTCACGTAATTGGTTAATGAAGATACAGCAACATCCAGTTTTGGCAATAGTACCTGTCAACTTACGTAAAGCTTGACTCATTAAACGAGCTTGTAAACCCATTCTGCTATCACCCATTTCGCCTTCAATTTCTGCTTTAGGAACTAAGGCCGCAACAGAGTCGATTACAATGACATCAATAGCGCCCGAACGAATCAAGTTATCAGCAATTTCTAATGCTTGCTCACCATTGTCAGGTTGCGAAATCAATAGGTTGTCTGTGTCAACACCTAATTTTTTAGCGTAAAATTTATCAAAAGCATGTTCGGCATCAATAATAGCAGCAATACCACCTTTTTTCTGCGCTTCGGCAATAATGTGAGTAGCCAAAGTAGTTTTACCAGAAGATTCAGGGCCATAAATTTCAATAATACGACCTTTTGGTACACCACCAACACCTAGAGCAATATCAAGACTGATAGAGCCGGTTGAAATGGCTTCCATACTCTCTACGGCTTGGTCACCAAGTTTCATGATGGAGCCTTTGCCATATGATTTTTCAAGTTTATCTAAAGTAAGCTGTAGTGCTTTTAATTTGTCTGCGTTTGGATTCATGTCTTTTAATTCAGGGGATAAATATAATAATACGTTTCGGCAAATACTTAAATTATGTTTAACTAATAATTTTAGCAAACATATTGAAATGTTTTAATAAAATGCAAATATTTTTATAAATACTTTTTAAAATCTTAGTTTTAGCTCATTTTTTTAGCTTTTTGGAGCTTTTCGTAATATTGGCAAAAGTAAGAGATTTCACAAATATCACACTTTGGATTACGAGCTACACATACATACCTACCATGTAAAATTAGCCAATGATGCGCTGTGGCAATGGTATATTCCGGTAGGTTTTTTACTAAGTCTTTCTCTACCGCCAAAGGAGTTTTCCCCTTTGTAAGCCCTAAACGATTAGCTACCCTAAATACATGCGTATCTACGGCCATGGCAGGAGCATCATAAATTACTGAAGCGATAACGTTTGCAGTTTTGCGACCTACTCCTGGCATTCTCTGCAATTGATTAATGTCAGAAGGTACTTCGTTGTTAAAATCGTTGAGCAACATATTGGCCATGCCTACCAAATGCTTAGCCTTATTGTTGGGATAACTTACACTTCTGATATAATCGAATACAATATCTGGAGTAACTTCAGCGAGTGCTTTGGCATTGGGAAACCGTTGAAAAAGTGCAGGTGTTACCTGATTGATGCGTTTATCGGTACATTGCGCAGATAAGATTACTGCTACCAACAGCTGATAAGGATTATTATAATGTAGTTCGGTTTCAGCGTGTGGTTGTTTGGTAGAAAAATGTTCCACAAAATGCTGGTAACGTTCTTTTTTTAGCATACACAAAATTACGATTTAGGATTTAAGAATTGCGACTCCTTTTGCCTAACTCTTCATTTCTTCGTGTTAATTAATTTAACCGCAAAGGTTTTTAAGTATTCGCAAAACACGCAAAGTGTAGATGGTTTACATTGAACTTATCATGGCCATAATGGACATTTATCATTAATGTTTTGTTAGAAAATGTTTGCACGGTGTCGTGTCGGCAATGATAGTCCTGTTTTACACTGTAGCCCTCGTACCTCGGGGCTGCCGTTTCAACCAGGTTTAATAAATGAAGCCAATGCACAAAGTACATCGTCAACAAAAACCAACAACTCGCAACCCATAATTCGTAACCTGTAACTATAAAAATCCTAACTTTGCAACAATGGCTCGGAAATCAACAAAGCAAAAAGGAAAAAAATCCCTATTCAAACGTATCGCTATCATCGTAGGAAAAGTGTTGTTATGGTTTTTTGTTTTTTCTCTTATTTGGGTGTTGGCCTATCGTTTTATAAATCCGCCGATTACCTTTTTAATGGTGCAACGTAACTGGGAGCGCAAAGCTGGTGACAAACCTGCAAAAATTAAGAAGGAGTGGGTGAAGTTTGAAGATATTTCCGATAATATGAAGCGTGCTGCGGTATCAGCCGAAGACCAGCTTTTCCTGAAACATATGGGCTTTGATTTAAATGCAATTGAAAAAGCTTATGAGAGCAATCTTAAAAAGGGCAAAAAGAAAATTAAAGGTGGGAGTACCATTTCACAGCAGACTGCTAAAAATGTATTCTTATGGCCAGGTAGATCTTATGTCAGAAAAGCTTTCGAGGCCTATTTTACATTGCTAATAGAAGTGCTATGGAGCAAGGAAAGGATTTTGGAAGTATATTTAAACGTGATTGAAATGGGCGATGGCATTTATGGTGCTGAAGCTGCTTCCCAAAAATATTATGGTCATTCTTGCAGAAAAATGAGCCGCTCAGAAGCAGCACTACTGGCTGCCTGTTTTCCTAATCCATTACGTTGGAATCCCAACAAAGCTACGCGGTATATCAAGCACAGACAATACTTGATCATGAGGAATATGCGTAGGCTCGGACCTTTGGATTTTTAAATAAGTTACTTAATACCCCACTGTCGTTTGTCATGCTGAGCCTGTCGAAGCATTGATGTAGTGAAAAAGTGCAACCTTTAGAATAGTTTGTTCTCCAGTGCAAACTTTAGCAGCCCAGTTTTTTTATCAAGCTTAAGCTTATAAATCATGTTTTTTCGGTGGGTGTCAACCGTAAACATGCTGATGAAAAGTTTCTCTGCTATTTCCTGTGAAGTATAATTTTGTGCAATTAACTTTAAGATCTCTAATTCTCGATAAGTAAGCTTATGCTTCTTTAAAAATATATCTGTCGCGTTAAAGTCATTGCTGGTTTCTTGATGAGGTTTTGTGGCTGCGAAATATGTTTTCCCTTTTGCAATATCCCTAATTACTTTAAACAGTAAATCGGTACAAGTATCTTTAGGTAAACAGCCATGTACTCCAATTTCTTTTAATTTTTTATCTAAGGTAGCTGTATTATACATGGATAAAATGAGTATCTTAATTGATTGATAACGCTCTATTACTTTTTTCGCAACCATTTCCCCATCCACAATAGGCATATTAAGATCTAAGATTAAAAGATCTGGTAGGTTATGATTAATTAAATGCAATACGGTTTTTCCATTTGCAGCTTTGGCAATCACTTCAAAGTCCGGTTGTGTTGCCAGTAAACTGCACAAACCCTCCATAAACAACAAATGGTCATCAGCCACTATAATTTTTAGAATGTCAGATTTTGAAGTCATTTTAATGAGGAATAAATATGCTGATACTGCTTCCCATTTCATTACTTTCTAAGCTGAAGATGCCTTTCAAATAGTTTACCCTCAGTTTAATGTTAGCAAGTCCAATACCATCATTGCTTGTGGCAGGGTTAAAACCAACGCCGTTATCTTCGCACATAATTACAATTTGTTCATCAGAAGAAATAATTTGCAAAGATGCCTTAGTAGCAACCGAGTGTTTAATTACATTATTGACAAGCTCTTTCACAATGCGATAAATGGCCAGTTCAATGTCTGATGAAATAGGTCGATTGATGTCATGTACAAACTCAAAAGTGATACGATCTATTTGGTTCAGCTCTGCAAACTGCTCGGTAAGTGTATTAATTAGGCCATTATTTTCTAAATTTTTAGGCATTAAATTGTGGGAAATCTCTCTCAGGTTTTCACAAGCACTTTCTATCATATTGATCGTTTGCTGGTAGAAAGTATAATTTTCTGCAGGGAGCTGTACAATATTCGATTTAAAAGCGGTTACATTTAGCTTAATGGCAGAAAGAGTGCCTCCTAAATCGTCGTGCAAGTCTTGGGCAAGCCGTTTTCTCTCATTCTCCTGAGCTTCAAAGACATCATCAACCAGCGCAATTTCTAATTTAGCTTTCTGCTGCTGTAGTATTTTGGTCTCTTTCTTTAAAAAATTGTAACGCTGAGTGAGCGCAAAAGAAAGAAAGATGATTTCAACCGTTAAACCAACTACTAATCCCGTAGTATTAAATATGTAAAAACTGGTAATGCCCAAACTGTTAAATACATAGTTTAAAATGCCCAAAAGTAATATCAACATGGTAATGAGGTAATACCAAGCCAGTTTGTAGCCCTTAATAATACGTTCAGTGGTATTTAAAATCAAGATAATAACCGTTAACAATGCCAATAGATTTGAAGCAAAGAAATTGATTTTCTCAAGTACCATGCTACTCTTTACGAATAATAAATATAAAGGCAGAAGTGTCAGCGTATAACAAAAAAACTTGTAGCCATTAATAAAATGATAAAATCTGCTATTACTACTGTTTTGATTGATGAAAAGCAGCATAATCTGCACCAATAGTGCCGAACTAATGAAAGCAATAATGCTACGCAAGTAATCTTGAAGGTAAGGTACATTGGGATAGATCCATTGAAAACCTAAGCCTTCATCTTCGAGATTAAAAAGAAGTACACAAATTACATACAGGGCATAGTAAATGTGTATAACATCACGTAGTGAAATAAAAAGAAACAGATTGAAAATAATGGCAAATAGATAAATGCCCACAAAAATGCCGAACATGGTATAAAAAGGAATTTCTCCATGAATCAAGTCCACATCTTTCGCCAATCCAAGCGGCATGGTCATATTTTGGCCCCTTTTATCTGCCCATAAAAAATAAGAGGCTTCTTCATTGGCTTTTAATTTAATGGGGTATAAATAATTGTGATAATCTACCGGTCTGCTATGGAACTTAAAGTGATCGCCAGTAAGCGCCATTGCGGTAATTTTACCTGCACTATCTACTTTAAATAATTGTAACCTATTAATGCTATTGCTACGTTCATTAAAAAATAGGTTCACAGGTTCGTTTAAGGTATTGTGTATATCAAAAACAATCCACCAGTAGCTTTGGCTAAAGCCCTTGTTAAAAGTTCGGTAGGGGGTAAGCTCAGTAAGGTCTCCCTTCTTTTTTAACTGTACCAAAGTATATATGGTTGCTTTTAAACCCTTGTCCTCATAAAAATAACCATGATTTCTAATGTCGTACCTACTTGAATTATCAATCAAAATAGGTCTTCCATTTTGAGCTAAGCCCCAAAAAGCAGAAAGAGTAAGCAAGCCCAATAGTAGAAATCTTTTCATAAAGGGGCATCATTTGGTTTAGTAATCTAAAGATAGGATTAAAATGGTTTTTAAAATATACCGAGTGCTAGGTATATAATTGAGGATAAAATAGACTGTAGCTTTACTTTTAAATAGCTGTACGATGATGAATAAAATGCTGAAAATTAGTTTGTTCGTTTGCTGTTTGACTGTGTGTCTTATTAACGTAAGCAATGCTCAGAGTATTGGAACCGAGCTGGAAAACGAGAGTATCTATAATTCAAACGGATTAAAAATATACTACAATATTGTGTATATGGGTTCAGGAGAATGTGGCATAAAATACAAAGTAACCATTTTTATAGAGAATAAGGGAAGTGATAGGATAAATGTAGGTGGAAGCTTAGTTGACGTGAGTAATGGTTTTTCTCCTTGGGAAAGTAATTATAACCAATGTAATTTTCAAGGACAGATATTGTTCGGGTCATATCCCAATTATGAAAAGTGGAAGGTAATTGAGCCAGAATTTATTGATAAAAATAGCCATACGGTATATATGAAAGCTAGTTCTAAAAATTTACCTAAAGTTAGCTGGAACATTGTGCCCAAGGTGGTGAAAGATTAAATAACGAGTGTCGCCGAAAATCGGATATTGAACAGAGTAGGCATAAAAAAATCAGATATGAAAAAGCAAGTAGTAAGTTTAATAGTTATAGTAACCATTGCTATTGGTCTTATGAGTTTTGTAATTAACCATGCAGATAAAAAGTATGGTGGTACCGCCAGTGTAACTGTTGAAGTAGATTTTGCCGGTACTTTGGGTGCAACACATCAGGATATAGCCTATTATAGAACCCAAGGTATTAAAGATGGACAACGTAGGACAGTTGAAGTATCTGTTCTTTGTGATCATACTACAGAAGCCGATGCACAAAGAGCCTTGCAAAATGAAATCTCTTACAAAAAGAAAGTTTACGAGAAAGCAACATCGAGCATTAAATACGACGTGTCAAGTTGCAATAAATAATTTCTCATAAGGCAATTAATTCAATTTTAAGACATTAAACACCATGAAAAAAGTAATGTTATTTTTTGCATTTGGCTTGCTTTCGTTTAATGCAAATGCTCAAATAGTCACCTATTATATCAATAAAGAATGTAAAAATACGTGGGACAATGGCATGAACGCTTGGAGTGGGTGGAGTAAATGGGAGGAAAATGAAAATGATGGAAATTTTACACTTACGTTGAGAATTTCAGCTAATGCGGTACAGTACAATTATAGTTATTCTTTTTTCTCAAAGAAGCAAGACAAAGTTTATGTGAGTACAGAAACCACTACCTATACCTTTTTAGGTGATATTGCAAGCACGAACTATCCGCTAAATAAAAATGTGCGCATTACGAAAGTTATTAGCCGTTCAGATAAGGATGATTACGATAAAATAAATACATATAACTATACAGGGACTGGTTCGGTATATAGCAAATTACCTTTATCACAATTATTAACGGGGAATGCTATAGGAGACATTTATTTATATGGTGATTTTGGAAATAATGGAAAGGGCTATTATGGTGCTGCGATCAATTCAAAAACAATTGGTGTTTTAAAACAAGAGAAAGAAGAAAGAGAACAAGCAGCACAAGATAGGCTCGACGAAATAGCCGAAGCTAAAGCAGAAAAGAAAAGAAAGGAGCAGGAAACATATAAGAATTTAGGCAAAGCAATTGGAATCCTACTTAAAAAGAAAAATTAAACCGATATGAGAAAAGTAATTTTTAGATTTATGGTTGGTCTGCTCCTATTCTCAGCTACTGGTTTATTAAGTTGTGAAGAAGAAGAAGTAAAGCCTAATTGGGAACTAACTTCTGCAAAGTGGACCAAACCGGGTTTGTATTATCTAGAAATAAAAGTGAAAAATAATACGGGCAAAAGAGCAACATATCTAGGAATAGAAGTACTATTAAAATCTGGAAGTACCATTAAAAAGAAAGCCACCTACGCTTGTACAACAAGTATAATTCCTAACGAGGAATATACTTTTTCAAGTAGTGGTATTTATTTGACTACAGCCGAATATGAGGAATTAAAAAATTGTAGCGTTGAGCTTGGCCATATTACTGATCTTTATTAGGACGAAGAACAATTAGCATTATCGAATAATTAATTCGGTTCCCTATCCTTTTTCTTATTCCATCTAATCTTAATTTCACCATTCTCATCTACCGCCTTAAGGTGAAGTACAATGCCCTTCATGCGGGCCAGTTCGCGTTCCTCTTTGTCCACAATGTCGGCACTTTTCTTGGGATCTCTCAATGGAATGTCGAGTGCAATGTTGGTTCCGCTGTTAAAACCGTACACCCCTTTTACATCAAAATTGAGAGCCGTGGAGTTGATCTTCATTGGGCTAATATCTACCTTATCGCCACGTAATGTGAGTGTGCCGTTTAATTTTTCCAATTGTACATTAGATAGGTTACGACTTCTGAAAATAAATTTACCCACCTTTTCCAGAGGCTCAAAGCCTACCAGAGCAGCCTTGTCCAAAGTGAAATTAACCTTGCCAAACATCGATTTTGGAACCATGTTACCTTTGGAGGTTATATTGCCCGAAGCATTTACGTTGGCTGATAGGAAGCCTTTTAAATTTTTATTGGTTACTGATTGCTGTCCAAAATTATCAAAAGCATAAAAGAACTCCTTGATGCTAACCTTGCCAATGTTAGCATTAAACTTCATCTTGTTAACAGCGCCCATTTGCTCTATTTTTCCGTTGAAATTTACTTGCCCACCAGCATGTTGAACGCCAATTTTATTAAAATAAACACCATTGCCAATTAAAGAAATATTAGCGTTTACATTGTGGGCCACAAACTTTTGATACACCGCACGTTTCACTTTCAAATTAAGATGCACTTTTGAAGCCTCCAATACTGTGCTTAACTGTTCCGATGCTTCTTTAATAGCATTTTTCGTAGATGTTTTCCTTTTTCTAGCTTGACGGGGACCTAAAAACGACATGAACTCACTCAGGTATAAATGAGGACTGTTTAAATTCACTTTAACTTCTATCTTATTAGGGTCGGTATAATAGAAATTAAGAAAATTCTCAATAGAACAGTTCATGTTCAAAACGCTGCGGCCCAATTGGAACCTACTATTGCTAATGTTCAAATCCTTTTGATTGAAATTAAGGTCCAATGAGCTGTTCACCAATTTTAAATTACGGGGCAGGTAAGTAATATCTGCATTTTTAACTACCACTTTACCATGAATTACTGGTTTGGTGAAAAGAAAATTATCAATGTCGGCTTGGCAAAATAATCGCAAATCAGCAGTTCCCTTTTCAAACTTAAAACTTTCGTCCTCAAAAGAACTATTCAATTTTTCCAGTTCAAAAGAAGAGGTAACTAAGCCTTGAGCCAAAGGCTTTTCCAAGTTGGAAACCGTAAAAGTATCTACCTTTATAGGTGCATTGTAATAATTGGCCCTCAAGCCATAAAAACGGATGATTGAATTAGGGTCTCCAATGGGTCTATTAACGGTATCTCGGTTGGAGAAAAAGCCAATGAAAGAGCAATCCGTTAAATCTCCCGAAGGAATAGAAACCTTGTTATCCTTTACCGTCATTTTTACATTGATCAAAGGGTCTTTGTGCGATTTGTCGCCATCGTCAATAATACTTCCGGTAACATCTATTGGTTTTTCTATCCCAAACTTTAAAAGTTTCGAAGAAATATTGGGTGCCAATAGCTTGGCAATGTTAGGATAGAGGATTTGGTCGGCTTTAATGGCAATAGAAAAGGCCGATTTGTTTTCTGCGATATTAATATTGGCGCCAATGTCAAAAACATCATCGTCAATTTTAAGTGGCTTTTGATCGATAATGATTACTTCACCTTGGTCATCATAATGAGCACTTAGGTTCCCTGAAAGGCTTTTGTCTTTCAGAAAGCTACCTTTTCGCGTATTAAAGGCAAAGCTTCGTACTTGAGTTTTTAGTTTAAAGTCACCATCCCATCTGCCTGCGGGATATTTGATTTTTCCTTTCAATTCATCTACAAAAAAACTGAAAAGCTTAAAGCGCTTTTGATTATCAATCACTAAATCAACTTTGTTAAAGTCAATGATACGTATCTGTAGGGAGCTTGAACTTCCCTCGTTCTCGGCAGCTTTCTTCTGGTCTTTGGTACGGAACATGCTCGTATTGCTGTAACCATTCGAATCGGTGTACAAATAGATATTGGCATTGTTGATAGCCACTTTGCGGATATTGATCGTGCCAACCAAAAGTGATAGCGCATTAAGCGTTACATCAATATCGTTAGCTTTTAAAAGTTCGTGTTTGTGTTCCAGCCAAAGACTATCTCGAAGCGAAACATTTTTAAGCGATACGGAAACGCCCGGAAATCCTTTTAGCAAAGTAGTTTCCATATGCGATACCTGTACCTTTCCGTTCACTTTAGTGTTAACTTGGTCAAGTATTTTAGCCAGAATAGCTTTGTTATTTTTATTGATGTAATAGGCAGCGCCTATCCAAACGGCAACAAGTAAGAGCAAAAGTGCAGCTATTACCTTGAGAGATATTTTGAGCCAACGCTTCATAAATAGTATTTGCTACAATATAACAAATATTTATGGCAGTTGTTTTTGGGAGTAGTAGTTAGTAGCTAGGGATTAGTGGGTAATCAGCACAATCCATTGTTCCTCCGTTATCTCGACTGTAATAGAAAGATCTTTTAAAATTGTATAAAAAATGAAAATGATTTTAAAGTCCAGAGATCCTTCGCTGCCGAATAGCTGGTACACGTGCGCTCCCCAATAATTCAGGACAGGCTGGATGACAAAGATGAACGGATAGTGAACCAATGAACAAATAATAAAGCCAACTCCAAAGATCTTTCCCCCTCGTTCGTCGAGACGGTAAATGAAACGTTCGGGCTTGGTAGGTAAGTTCTGTTTTTATCAAACTAACTAATTCCTAGCTCCTAAATACTAACTCTTGGCCACTAACACTAATTACTAACTAAGCATTCAATTGTTCTGCAAAAATGTTTTTGTGCCAGCTATTTTGCAAAGGAACTTCCCATTTCTGTTCGAAATCATCTAAGGTCTGTACCAAATTGTTAAACACAATAGTATCTAAACCTATTTTTTTAATGCTGATCAAAGTTTCGAAATCTTCTTTCGTAGCCACATGAACATCGCCATCAATTTTATAGGCCATATTAAAACGGTCAAAAAGATCCAGCCCAAATTTATTTTCAATTTCTTTGATGATTCTTACAGAAGCGTCGATTGAGCAACCGGTAGCATTAGCAACTTCCTGATCTACCACTAGCACAATAAAATAGTTGTGATACAGTTCGGCCTTTGCTTTCAACTGATGACCATGAGCAGTCCATTGATCAATAAAATCATTTAAAATACCCTGTATTTCCGTCGCTTCTTGATCGGTAAATCTTCGATTGCTTTGGTAGATCCAAACTTTAGATTGTGGAGAAAAAATCATATCTCAAAAATATCAAAATAATTAACTTACCTGCTTTAAAACGGAACTCTCATGCAAAAGTTTACATTGGACTTAAAAAAGTTCGTTTTCTTTTTGTTTGGCTTAGCTTTTTTGTTGTTCTCTGGCTTTTCAGCTGCAGAAGACAATCGTGCATTTATCCATCAGTGGTTAAATAAATTTTATAATAAGGACGGGCAAACCGAAGCCCTAAAACGTTATGAATTGAACATTACTAACACTGGTTTTTGCAGATATAGGAAGGTGTATGTAAACGGTAAGGAGGAGTTTTTCGCATTTAATTTGTCGAGGTTCAAGTCCATGGATTATTACGGCGACATCAACAGCGGTGAACTTTGGCTACGCACTAAAAATGATGATGTGATTGTACAAACACGTAATGATAGGCAAGGAGCCATCGACTCCATGTCAACCTATTTAGTTATTCCTGTTAAAAATATTGATGAAGACCAACTGAATGAGCTAGCCAGCAGATTTAAACAGTTGACTCAAACAGGTTTAGCCGCTAATAACTAGCTTTGGCTTTTTAGTTTCAGACTTACGAAGTTTCGAAAACTTCGTAAGTCTAGTAAGGTATTAAGATTTCCGTTTCCACGGAAATGATAAAAAGAAAAAGCTTATAAACCGTTAGCTCTGGCTGTAATTTCAGCAATATCCAATACTTTTACTTCCTGCTCTTTGTCCTTTAGTTTTACACCGTCGTTCAACATGGTCATGCAAAATGGGCAGCCTGCGGCAATAAATTGAGGTTCAGTAGCTAAGGCCTCTTCAATACGCTCAATGTTTACATCTTTATTTCCTTTTTCAGGTTCCTTAAACATTTGCGCACCTCCAGCACCACAGCAAAGTCCATTAGCTTTGCAACGTTTCATTTCTACCAATTGGGCATCTAAAACTTCCAGAGCTTTTCGTGGAGCCTCGTAAACACCATTCCCACGTCCTAAATAACAAGGGTCATGGTAAGTGATTTTCTTGCCCTTGAAACTTTCACCCCCTTCGGCCTTCAATTTGCCTTCGTTGATCAAATCTTGTATCAGTTGCGAGTGATGGATTACTTCGTAAGTACCGCCCAATCCAGGATATTCGTTTTTAATGGTATTGAAACAGTGCGGACAACCCGTTACAATCTTTTTGATGTTGTAAGCATTCAATACCTCAATATTCGTCATGGCCTGCATCTGGAATAAAAATTCGTTTCCAGCCCTTTTGGCAGGGTCACCAGTACAACTTTCTTCGGTGCCTAAAACCGCATATTTTAGCCCAACATGGTGTAGGATTTTACAGATGTCGCGAGTGATTTTTTGAGCCCTTTCGTCGTAACTACCGGCACAACCTACCCAAAACAATATTTCTGGTTCTTCTCCTGCGGCCATTAACTCGGCCATGGTTGGTACTTTGAATTCCATTTTTTTAATATCTAGTAATGAGGATCAAGTATCAAGACTTGAATTCATAATCTTTAATCTTTGTTCTTTTATTTTTACTCCTTGTTCTTTGCTCCTTAATTCCCTTCGGCCCAATTGAACCTATCAGCCGGGGAATATTTCCAAGGGGCGCCATTATTCTCTACGTTACCTAACATGGCATTGATACTTGCTGGGGCTACCGATTCTTCCATTACAGCATACCTTCTTAATTCTACAATAATCGCTAACGGGTCAATATTTACCGGACAAGCCTCCGTACAAGCATTACAACTAGTACAGGCCCAAATTTCTTCCCTTGTAATATAATCATCTAAAAGTGATTTACCGTCTTGATGATCAGCACCATGCTTATCCATGTTTTTACCCACTTCTTCCATACGGTCGCGAGTATCCATCATGATTTTACGCGGTGAAAGCAGTTTTCCAGTCATATTTGCAGGACATACCGAAGTGCATCGGCCACATTCCGTACAAGTGTAAGCGTTCAATAAATTTACCCAAGTAAGGTCCTGGATATCTTTAGCGCCAAACTTTCCTGGAGCAGTTTCAGCAGGTACAAACGAAGGGTCAAGCATGGCCTTAACTTCGTTAGTTACGCTGTCCATATTGGTAAATTCCCCTTTAGGTTTCAGGTTTGAAAAATAAGTATTTGGGAAAGCCAACATGATGTGGAAATGCTTTGAGTAGGGTAGATAGTTTAAAAATCCGAAGATACCTACAATGTGAAACCACCAGCAAAAACGCTCAATGAAAATTAAAGTACTAATGTTGTCAGGAAGTAAACTTTGTAATAAGGTACTCACAGGAAAAGCACCAGCTTGTTGATAATGAGCTACACCTAAAGCTTGTAGCTTGGCATCGGCAGTGTTCATCAGTAAAAATGCCGACATTAATAAAATCTCGGTAATTAAAATGTAGTTGGCATCTGATTTTGGCCAACTTTTCATTTCCACGCCCGAAAAGCGCTTCAACTTTAATATATTTCTTCTGATCAAGAAAATGGCACAAGCCAGCCAAACTCCAGCGGCCAAAAATTCAAAACTTCCAATTAAAAAGCTGTACAGACCTCCTAGTCCAGCAAATACTCTATGAGTGCCAAATACACCATCAATCACAATTTCCAAAACTTCGAGATTGATAATTACAAACCCCAGGTAAACCACCAAGTGTAAGAAAAAGGGTACGGGTCTTACTGCCATTTTAGTCTGGCCAAAGGCTACTTTCAACATGGTCATCCATCGTTCCTGTGGTCTGTCGCTACGGTTAGCATCTTTACCCAGTTTAATGTTTCTGATTACTTTGCGAGCATTGTATGCAAAAAGTGCCGAACCCGCAATTACCAATAAGACGAATATTATTTGTGAAACCATAGTTTATGATTAATGGTACAACGAAGTTAAAATATTTAGCTATAAAACATATTATTATGCATGCATAATTTTTTAAATTTAGAATGGTTATGAATTATGGGACACTTTGATTTAAAATTAACCGATTGGTTTTTAGATGAAAAGGCTGTTTAAATAAAATTAATTGATATTTTTTTATAAAATAATTTTGCCTTTCAAAAAAAGAAACTACATTTGCATTCCCAAACGGAGGTGCCTTAGCTCAGTTGGTAGAGCAAAGGACTGAAAATCCTTGTGTCGCTGGTTCGATCCCAGCAGGCACCACCATACGGGGTAATTGAAATTTAGTTTCTTTTACCCCGTTTTTTTTGCCCTCTAAATATCTGTTTGTCAAGTATATATCTTCGTAGGTTTCTCCAATTTTAGCGGTTCGATGTTGTAGGGTCTCAAAAGTGAATTTTTCGGGGAACATCGAACCAATCAGCTTTCTTTGTTCGGAAACATCTGATTTGCAGAATATTGTGTTTAGCTTGGTCAAGGTGACTATTGCATCGTCTAACAGTATTTCTACAGCATTGTAATCAATAAAGGCAGCATTTCTCAAAGTTTCCAGTTTGGCCTCAAGCACCAAAATCCTCTGTTCGGACTCTGATTTTATAGCCTTGAAATCGACGCCATCGATATCTCCAATCAGCAATAACTCCCGAGCCTTGGTAATCCTGTTATGTTCATCGGTAATCTGTTTGATATAATTATTTCTGTCTTTTCCTGTATCACCCGCAACTTCGAAATACTTATCTTTTATAACTTCCTTAAAAAGCTCGGCATAATCGGGATTGACAACATAACTCGTAAGTTCTTTTAGGAAAGAGGTATTCACTTCGTCAGCCTTGTACCTGCATCCGCATTTTGAACTGCAATGATAATAATGGTAATGGGCTTTACGACCCTTTGATGCGCTTCCACATAATGTTCTGGTGCATCGTGAGCAGTCAATAAAACCTCTCAATGGCAATTTGTCGGGAGCGACAACTTTCGCCTTGATTGATTTTGTTTTCCCATCCAATCTATCCTGTACCTCATAGAATAGAGATTCCGATATGATAGGCTCGTGCGTAGCCTTTACAAAATATTGCTCTTCTTCCTTAAACTTTGGAATGATAAGAATGCCGCAGTAGACTGGATTTCGAATAGCCACAAAAAACCTATTCAAGGAACATCCAAGCCCCGCCTCCTTCGCTTGAAAGTAAATTTGCGAAACGGTATATTTTCCCTTTGCAAGTTCTGTAAAAGCCCATTTCAGAATGGATGCTTCGGGTTCTTTTGGCGCAATATATTTAGTTCCATTTTCCCTCGACTTATTGGCATATCCTATTGGAGCAGTCGCCATCCAACGGCCTTCCTTTTTTGCCCGCCTCATTCCATAGAATATGTTCAGCGCCCTTCTGTCGTTTTCGATTTCGGGCGCAGTTAGATAAATAGCCAGCATCATCTTATTCTCTGGTACAGACATATCCAATGGCTGTTCCATAGCCTGCGGTTCAATGCCAAAACCCTTTAGAGTGGCAATCATCTGGTAGGCATCAGGCGCATTCCTGCTGAACCTATCCCATTTTGTAAAGAGAATAAGGTCTGGCCTGTCTTTTTTGGAGTTTCTAAGGTCGGTCAACAGTTTCTGCCATTGCGGACGGTTAAAAGTCTTTGCCGAATGGTCTTCATATATCCGTCTGCGTACGGTGATGCCGTTGATGTCGCAATATCTTGTTAGCACTTCGTTTTGGTTTCGCTGCGAATATCCCTTGTCCGCCTGTTCATCGGTACTTACCCTAATATATAAATCTGCTATCTTCATTTTTTAAAGTTCTGTTCTACAATCAGTCCAGCTAGAAAATACATCGTATCGAGTATCTTAATAGCTTTTTCTTCTGATACTTCCACTCCTTTCCTTTTGAGTATCTCAACGGCCTGTCTTGGTGTGATGTTCCTTTTTTCGTTCAACCTCGTTTTCATTGTACCTTGTTTTGGTGCAATAATTAAAAGATTGGTTTACTTTATTTGGCCCATTGTGGTATATACCACTGAGAAATGAGGCTAGGGTCTGAAAAATTGCTCGATTTCTTCCGAACTTGGAATAATCGGTTTCCGCAATGCCAATATCTGTACTTTGTATTTTTGTTCGATTTCAGCCATCTTCTCACGAATGATGGGAATATCCCTTCCAATCCTGTCATAGTCGGTCACGATCAATAAATCTACCGAATTGAGGGTAAGGAATTTCTCCAATTCTATCCATCCGTTTCTTTCAAAATCAGAAGAGCTTACCCCAACATCATTAAAAGACTGTACAAGATCTATGTTATTTATATAACAGTAATTCTCAATGGTCTTATCCTGCGGAAAACTACAAGCTTCCAACTGATAGCCCTCATCATTCGTTGCTGTCCTTATGTACGCTATAGCTTGCATTTGAAAAATATTAATAAATTGTAATTCAGTAATTTAATAATTTTTTATGACTTAAACAAAGCTCAGAAAATCATATTTTTCTATGGCTTAAATCTACTGATTTAGATAAAATCTATACATATTAAAACGCTTTCTTTGACACGATTATACAATCAGACTATACTTTGTCATTGAAAAAATTATTCTCACCTGTTGACAAGAAAGATATTTATATTTATCATTGTATATGCTTTTGGCAAGCTAGCCCGTTCGTGCAAAGAAATATTCAGCCAATTAATTGTTTAATAATGCAAACCTGCCTGCTTATTATCCAACCAAGATTACGAACGCAAATACATAGGATAATAAAGTGGGTCTAAACAGGAATGTGTTATGACACCTATTGAGTATCTAAAACTCCAAGCAAAAAATCTTCACAAAGATTTTAAAACGCAAACTTCTTCATTTGATCACAAACTGCGGCGTAACGTTTACCAGTACGATCCAAAATTTTTCAAGATTGACCTGCTTATTGATGACTTGAATATTAATGAAGAAAAGTTCAAATTAGGGAATGCGCAGCATGTGGTTGCGAAATTATGCGGACTGGAAAAATGGACTGACCTATTAAAGGCATCACCAGCCAAAGTTGAATTATCAGTGCTATTGTACACTAACATGGACAAGTGTGAAGTTCGCGACTGGGATCAATATATCACAAATATTGAAACCGAAAATAACGTAAAGCTTGATGATGATTTTAAAGTACAAATCTTTAATGAAGGATTTTTAAAATGGCAAGAAGACGTTTATTACGAAGATTACCGACTGACAAGAGACTACGAAGATGAAATTGAATGGGAAGCAGATGAACCCGTATTGAGAGAATCTACCGAATCTACTGAACAAATTACTTCGCTTCCTCTCACTGGAGATTACAGAGAAGAATTTATCAAAGAAGCGAATTGGTCATTCGAGCGTATATTTGAGCGCATAGAACCCGAACATCCCGAACAAACCCGTAAATTATGGGATGCTGAAAAATACATTGACGAACAACTTTTGAGACCGGATATGTTGCCTATCAGCAAGGATTACGCTTTATCGTTGATTGATGCTTTTTTGGTTGGCTATGTTATCCAATTGGCAGCTCAGGCTGATAACAACGAAGCGGAAAATACTGATTAAAGATTATGATCTAAATTAAACTCGGCAGCTATGTAACTGCCGAGTTTTCAATGTGCATCCCGAAGGAATCGAACCTCCACTCTCCACTTCACTAAAATAATCAAGTTCTTGACGATTTTTGTGGAGGGGGCACTTTGCCACTAAGCTAGGATGCGTTTTACTTTTTCACTAATAATAATAGTGTCTTCCCTATTTATCTTTCCAAAAGTTGAATTTAGTAAATTTTCAAGAGCATTTAAAAACCTTTCTCCATTATCTTTAAGCCTCATTATATTTTTTACAGGATAAATTTTCTGATCACCTACAATTACTTCTAAGTTACATATCTTACTTGCAAGTAAGTCGTTGTCAGGTTTGCATTTTTCACAAATAGTATAGCCAATATGTTTTACAACATTTGTTATTAATAAAAAATCATTAAAATCAATTTTAACATATTTATTGGGGGCACCTGAACAATGAAAACTTTGGGAATAGAATTCACCAAAACCAACGATTTTCGACCAAAGACTATCCAGTTTTTTTACATCCTTTTCTTCAGAATGAGCAAATCTATTTCTAACCAGTCGGTAATATTCATAAGCAAAATAAACTTCTTCACCTATTTCTTTTATCCCCTGAGTTGTAGTGTTGAATGTGTTTTTTAATACACTGTCGAAATCTGTTTCACCGCTTTCTTTCTCAATCCAATCCTCATAGTAGGTCTTGTATTCCTTTTTGAATTCGTCAAAAAACTGCTCTGCTTGTTGCAATACTGATAAGATATAAAACTGTCTAATTCTTGCCGAAAAATAGTCAACATTCACTATGTCAACCTTAATGAAATGTTTTTCAGAGAGATCTTTTATGAATTTATCTTTCTCCGTAGCTGCATTCAAATTCTTTAAAAACTCGCGAATGGCAAGTTCATTACATTCAACAACAGCGTCGAACTCACCTAAACCTTTCTTTAGATTACGAAAAGCTTTAAATGAAAACTTTGTTTCTGTATTATCTCTACTCATTATATGTGTTAACTTAATAAAGCAAAGTAGCCATAATTTCAAAAAAAAACCAAATTTCGAAAAGCAATTGATTTTAAAATGGTATATCCCAAAATGACCCATTGCGTCTAATCTGAACCCGCCAACTTTGCTGTCACTTAAATTTTTGCAATGAAAAGTACAGCACCATTACCCGAAATACCACCGTTCATCTGCATTGCTTTGGCTTCCTCGCAATGTCCTTTTTCCTTAGAAAAAAAGGAGCAAGCGGAAGTTAGGCAGAGCCTTACTTTATGCCCTTACGCTACTGCTACAGGGTGTTAAGCATTCTCCAGGAATGCTTTGATGATGCCATTGGCATTTTGAACCGCAAAAACGAATTCCCGAAGAAATTCCCTAACATAAAATATCAAGTCCAAATATGCTAAAGGAAAAAGTCAATACGGTCAAATACCCCGCATCACTGGATGAAAAGTTTGGCAGGATTGCCATAGCGCTCGGTTTGAGCAAACGTATGTTGTTGGTTAAAATGGTGGAATACTTTTACAGGACCAAAAAAGATCCCGGTGATCTCAATGACGAACAGTTAAAGACTACATTAACGAAAAACCATAAGGCATATACCGGTTTTATCAAAGCACAGGAAAACCTGCTGCTCATCCCGATGAAAGAAAACATGGACAGGATGATTGCCAACCAAAAAGATATCGTGAAATACTTTAACGAACAGGTACTCGGTACCAACAAGTCCATTATAAACAAGCTCAAAAACACAGAAAACCTGCTGATAAAAGTGCTGAGTGATAAAGAAGAACTAAAAATACGTTTCCTACAAATACTCAACTACTACATCAAACAACGCGAAGAGCTGGGTGCCTTTAAAACAAGGGAAAAAGAAGAACTAGCAGAAACTGTACGCAACCAAATTAAAAACCTATAGCATGTACATCAATATTACCGACAGTGAAAAAGGGGGCAACAAAGAAAGTAGCGGCCAGTTGGTGCATTATCTGGACAAGGAAAACAGGCTCTACAAAACCGATGAACCTATGCTCTGGTTCAATGGCAACAGCACATGTATCCAGTCCTACGAAGTAAGGAACAAGCTGGATAATAATGTGGCGAAATTGTGCAGGAACGATGCAAAATTCTTTTTGATCAATATCAGTCCGAGCCAAAAAGAGATCAGCCATCTAAAGAAACTTTATGGAGAGGGTGGAGCAAAGGAGAAACTAAAAGCGTATGCCGTTAAGATGATGGATGAATATGCTCTGAACTTCAAAAAGGAAAACATAAAATCAAATTCCGACCTGTTGTGGTTTGGCAAATTGGAGATGCATCGCTATTATTCCCATAAGGACAAAGAAGTGAAAAATGGGCAGGTCAAGCGGGGAACAGCTAAGCCTGGTGAACAAATGCACCTGCAGATCATTGTGAGCCGCAAGGACATAACCAATAAGATAAGGTTAAGCCCGATGAACAAGTCGAGAGGGAAAAATACGGAACATTCCAAGAAACTGGGGCAGTTTGACCGGGTGGCTTTTAAGCTTTCGGGAGAGAGGGTATTCGATCAAGCCTTTGATTTTCAAAGACCAATGAACGAAAGTTTCAGCTATGCCAATGCCAACGCTAAGGATAATCTGAAAGAAAGATTGGAAGCAAGGGCATCATTCCAAGAAGCCTATACAGAACAAAGTGAAAGACATCCGGAAACCCATCAAACCAATATCAAACTACCGGAATCTACCGATTATCTAGGGTTATTGTTGGAAAAACAGGATGCTGATCCGCTAAGTGGCGGCTTGAAAAAGAAAAGGAAACGCAGAAAGCGTGGATTGCAGAATAACGAACTGGGATTGAACAGGTAAACAATATGAATACAGGAGAAGATATACAAGGCTTGCGCAAGATCATCGATTTTACAAGGCTTATCAGCATTTTTATATTAGCAATCCATTTTTACCTCTGCTGTTATCAGGCATTTGCGCTATGGGGATTTACAGTAGATATGACCGACCGTATTATAGCGAACATTGCCACAACGGGATTGTTCATAGGGCTTTGGCAGGCTAAACTGGCAACATTGCTCTGCCTTGTCATTTCGTTGGTTGGCACCAGAGGCAGAAAGGGTGAAAAGCAAAATCCCAAATCCATAGCAGCCTGTCTTTCTATCGGGCTATTGCTGTATTTCGCCAGCGTACTGGTGCTTTATCTTCAAATTTCTGTCACTACAGTAGCCCTTCTCTATATAACTATTACTTCATTGGGCTATCTACTTATCCTGATGGGTGGGGTAAGGTTAACCAGATTGATTAAAAAGGAGATGGAAAAAGACATCTTCAACCATCTGAACGAAACATTTCCGCAGGAAGAACGATTGCTTGAGAATGAATATTCCATCAACCTACCTGCCAGATACAGGTTGAAAGATAAGGTACGTGATAGTTGGGTCAATATCATCAATCCCTTCCGTGGACTCTTGGTGGCCGGTACACCAGGGGCCGGAAAGTCGTATTTTATCATCCGCCATATCATCGACCAGCATCTGAAAAAGGGCTTTTCCATGTTCCTCTATGATTTCAAGTTCGATGACCTATCAAAGCTTGCCTATAACAAACTACTGAAATACCGAAAGAATTTTGGAGTTTCGCCGAAATTCTATGTCATCAATTTTGATGACCTTAAGCGCACACACCGCTGTAATCCATTGGACCCACACAGCATGGAGGACATTACCGATGCGGCCGAGGCCTCGCGTACAATCATGTTGGGACTGAACCGAGACTGGATCAGAAAACAGGGTGATTTTTTCGTAGAAAGCCCTATCAACTTTCTAACGGCCATCATTTGGTACCTACGAAGATATGATGACGGGAGGTATTGCACGCTGCCACATGTAATAGAGCTGATGCAGGCAGGCTATGACCAACTCTTTCAGGTACTGCACGAACAGGAAGAGATCAGGGCGCTAATCAATCCCTTCATTTCGGCATGGAAGAACAATGCACAGGCACAGTTGGAGGGCCAGATTGCCAGTGCCAAGATCGGGCTGGCTAGACTATCTTCGCCGCAATTGTACTATGTGCTGAGCGGCAATGATTTTACACTGGATGTCAATAATCCCGAGGAACCGAAGGTAGTTTGTATAGGCAATAATCCCCAGAAATTGCAGGTATATGGAGCGGTTCTCTCGCTGTATATCTCCAAGGCGATCAAACTGGCCAATCGCAAGGGCCAGTTGAAGAGCTCGCTGGTGTTTGATGAATTTCCGACCATCTATTTCAACAACATGGATAGCCTTATCGCAACGGCAAGGAGCAATAAAGTGGCCACCACTTTGGCCGTACAGGACTTTAGCCAATTGAAAAAGGACTATGGCAATGAGCAGGCCGAGGTGATCACTGGTATTATCGGGAATATTGTTTCGGGACAGGTGACGGGTGATACGGCAAAGAAGCTGTCGGAGACCTTTGGTAAGATCATGCAGGACCGCCAGAGCAGGAGTATCAACAGCAGCGATATTTCCATTTCCCAGTCCAGCCAGTTGGATTATGCCATACCAGCCTCCAAGATCTCCAATCTATCCAGCGGCGAGTTTGTGGGGCTGGTCGCAGACAATCCCGAACAGAAGATTGCCCTGAAAATGTTCCATTGTCAGATACAGAACAACCACGCGGCGATAGCTAGGGAGGAAAGCGGTTATGTGGATATTCCGATTGTACAGGAGGTTTCACTGGAGGATACCCAGGAAAACTATCTGAAGATCAAAACGGACATTGGCATTTTGCTCTGTAGGGAAATGGAAAGACTGTCCAAGTCTTCAACAACCGAAAACGCATTGATTGCAGCACAAGAAAGACTACAGCCACCTGATCATCCTGAAATCAAATTCTAATTGCCGGCGTGATTATTCCTTAAAAAAGAGAGAAGGGAGCCGAAAGATAGTTCAACATCCCTCCAATCTGCGTTTTGACGCTCTCTCTAGACCAAAAATAATCAAATCCGATATTTGATGACTTGTGAATTTTATTCCATTTGTTGTGAAAATTATCAAATTATAAAAGAAAAACTGATAGGCTTTGTCAGGTCCGAAAATCAGATCTTTTAGGTTCCGCCCAAAGCCAGATAATTGGTTATACAGCGCGATAGTGTTGCAGGAACATCGAGAGACAATCTGCGCAACAGTTGGTGCTGTGCCGAATTGAACTTGACGATATAGGTGCCAGTGGTAGGTCCAAATTTCAGGAACCCCTCCTCAAAGAACCTTTCCTCTACCTCACTGGAGGAATCTGCGGATTTCAGTGTCAAGGATGAGACGCTGAAGTCACTTTTATCGATGGCCAACCAAACGGATCTTTCAGAAAGGAAGGTATGGCCTATCAGGTCTTTCGACAAGATTTCAAGGATTGCGATTTCGGTACTTTCCAATAGATTCAGGGCTTCAAAAGTTTGGAGGGAGTTCATGTGGCTAATGGTCATGGTAACTAGGAGTGTGTTTTTGGAAAAGGTTACATGGCAGAGGTAAACGTTCCAAGTACTAGAAATTAACGGAGAAGATATATGCTTCCTGGCCATAATAGTCTGTCAGCTTGAAATAAGTGGCTGCAGGTAAATGGGGATAGAAGGAGCCATTCCTGCTATTGTAGTTATAGACCAACCCTTCAATCTCGCGTTCCAGTTTGGGGTCTTTCCAATTGGCATTGAAATCCTTAAGGTGCACCATAATTTCATGGTCACTGTTCAGACCAAAGGTATAATTATCGAATTTTTTGGACAACAGGGGAATGAGATCGTTCCTGTATTGGTTGAGATTGATGGATTGGAAGGTCTGGGCATTCTGGTAGGAAAAGATGAATTCGTACTTGGCCTGTTTTTGGCAATAATGCATGGCTGGTGAGGCAAAGCGGATGAAGTGCTGCTGGAAGGTTTTGGGAGCTGGTTCCACAAATTTCTCACAGTAACGAATGTTCAACTGGTGGAAATCAACCACAACATACTGCTGCTTAAGGTAGACAAATCTGTTTAGATTGCCAATATGCGGCCCCATTTTGCTGTTCTTGAGATGTTCCCTAAGGATTTTTACAAATTTTTCCAGTTCTGTCATATGGCAAAATTGCTAAAAATATTAGTAATTTAAAAAATAAATTATCCTTGCCGTGGATCTGTTATTTTTGCCGCATGACAATCCCCGAATTAGAAGAGTGGTTCAGAAATGCTCCTGCGCCCGAAATGCCGGTATACCTTAACGCAGCTACAAAGGTTACTGATTATGACATGTTCTTGAGTTCCCATTTTGAAGGATTGAAACACGCTAAGGTGGAGGCTACCAAGAGGCCCCTCCTAGAGCGGTTGCTGCAGATGAAATTATTAATCGAGGTCAATCTGTAAGCCGAATTATTTGCTAAACCTATTGTCCATAAGCGTACCGAGATTGCTTTAATAGGGCGCTGTGTATGTTCGAAAATCATCTTCCCCTACTTCAAAGTATGGATTTGAAATGACGTCAATGAGTGGTCCATATCCAATTTGGAACAGTTCATTATATTTGAGGAGCCGAACTTCAAAAGGTATCAGGATATATCCAACTCAAATTGGCCTAGTGACTTCGAAATTATGATTCAAATTCTACATTGGTAGGTTTGCCAATGGGTAATGCGTTTACACAGCAACGAGTTTTCCCCTAAATTGTGGACAATGTATCCATACTTGTATAACTGCAGAGTGCCACTTTGGGGAATTCCATAAAGCTCTTGTTGGTGATTACTAGTTTTGGATGGTAAATGGCAATCGCTTTTTCAAAAAGCTCAGATAGGCTGGGATTGTCAGTATTAGTCAGTGCCAATTGTTGCAGTAGGAATTCTTCGGCTTTATCTTCAGGAAGCAGTTCAATGCGTACGGTCGTGATGGAGACACGCATAAAATGATATTTCATAATCTGGTGGCGAAGATAACCGAATTTCGTAAAATGACAAATGTAAAAATCAATTGGATATGCCCGTACAGAAAGAATATTACTTAGTTTTTTTAGCAAAAAAGAAGTAGCTCCATTGTTGTTTTTACCGAAAGCATTATCTTTAGCGAACGATTTGAATTACATGCTGCGCTCAACTGTTCTCATTGGCCTCTGTTGTCTAGGCCTGCTCTCCTGCAAAAAATCTGGTGACGGTACCGAAAGGTTGACCCTAAGTCATACCCAGGATACCATCGGTGCAAGATTGGTGCTCAAAGGGGGACCATTTGGTGGAGCCCTGTCCGAATATAAGGTGATTTTTAATGATAGGGAGACCAGTCCATCACAACGGCTTTCGTCTGTTGAATTGGAAGTGGTTGTGCCAGTGCAGGCACGCTCCGGCATGGTAACGTTAAAGGGACCTAAGGGTACGTACCGGACCTTGGACACCTTCTATGTCCGCAGCCAACAACATTGGAAAAGAGCTGCAGACTTTCCGGGAGAGGGCAGGGTAAGTTCTACAGCCTTTGTGATCGGTACCAAGGCCTACATAGCTGCTGGCGTGTCCAAGGGCAATGGCGGACCTTATTATAAGGATATGTGGGAATACGATAGCCTGACGGATAGATGGACCCGCAAAGCGGATCTTCCCGGAACGACACGGCACATGGCCCTAGCTTTCGTACTGAACGGTAAGGCCTACGTGGGGGGTGGCATGTTCTCGCTGCCTTATGATTGTGCGCCGGATCTTTACGAATATACACCGGAGAGCAATACCTGGAAGAAAATGGCTAATCCACCAGCCAAGACCGACCTCTGCTATGGTTCTGCACTGAGTTATAGGGGACAGGGATATGTACTTTCTGAGGCTGAGGGGAGGAAAACCCTGGCATTCGACCCGACCACAAATACCTGGAGTACCAAAGCTTCTTGGAACAGTGGGGTGTATACTAGGTATGGTGCCAGTTTCGTTATCGGTGACAGATTATTTTTTGGTCTGGGTACGGCGCAGATTCCCTATTCCGGTTCGGGAGATTTCATCAGTAACTATATGTATAGCTATAATTCCAATGCCAATACCTGGGCCTACGAAAACCAACATATGCCGGTTCAGGAACAAAGTGCCTATCGCAATGCCTTTGTGCACAAAGGTGAGGCCTATATGGCTTTCGGCGATGCCGGGAAATTATATGCCTATAATCCCAATAGCAGGCAATGGCGACATATTGTTGACCAGGAACTGGGCGTAGGTAGTGGCTGCGCTAATTTTATGATTGGATCGCGTGGCTTTGTGCTTTTTGGGCTGCGCCGGCTAGAAGACCAGGGGAGTAGAAAGCTATGGGTGATCGAACTGGACGCTAATCCAATTGTCAGATAAAATATACGATATGAAAAATAGATTTGGATGGCGGGGCTGCTTGAGCGCCTGTGTATTGATCGGATTGTTGGCAATATCGTGCAAGAAAGCTGTAGATTGGCCAGAGCCTTCGAGATTGGATGAAATCAGTATGGAAGGGGTAAGGTCGGAAAATGTAGGACAATGGGGCTTTCGGGTAAACTATAAGCTAAATGGACCTGTGGGAGCTACTGGCGTGTGCATTTCCGCTGATTCATCGGTACTAGTGGGGTCGACTGGAGAAGAAGTGGCCGCTATGGTTGTGGTGAACAGCAATTACGCCGCTACGGTGGACTTCCCATCCTTTCCAAAGGCAAATAAAATTTTCTATAAAATCTATGTGCAGGATGCCACTGGTTATCGGCGCTATAGCCAAGTGTACGGACACCGCTTGGCATCAATGGTCGTGCGGAATCCCTACATTGTGCATGGAATGGCTGTGCATAATACCCATACCACCGAAAGCTTCAGTGATTATGACGAGGGGCCCTATGGCTGGTTTGATAATTCTTTGAGTATCATGAGTGCACTGAACGATATTGCTCCCGAAAACTACAGGGCGGTATTGAACGGGAAGGCACTGCACTTGGCCACGGTGTTGCCAGGCACCAAAAGAGAGATTCGGCACAGGCTGATTTTTGATGTACCGCAGGAAATTCCGTTTGGAGATGCCAAGCTGGAACTCTATCACAGAGATGCTCTGGTTGCTACCGAACAGGTGCATGTAGTTGCTGGAGGGCTGATCAACAAGCAGACCCGTTATTTTCCAGAGGAATTGAAAGGCAATTATGCGTCATATGCAGGTGAAGTATACAATTACGCGGCCTCTGGGACTCCTGTTCCCCGCACACAATTTTTTTATAAATGGACACCAGGCACCAATCAATGGGCGAAACTGCCTGACCCCCCAACTTCTGTACCTACCTGGTATGGCAATGGGATGCAGGAACTGGATGGGACACTATATCTGTTCCCCCATGTCACCAGCGAGAATAGTCCAAGGTTTTTTGTGGAGGAATACATGATAACCTATCACATCGCCAGTGGACAGTGGCGTAAAAAAATATTGTACAGTGGCCACGATTTCCGTCAGGCCTTGGAGGTACAGGATTCCTTCGTTTACCAGGGAAAGGTATACTGGATCGCAACTGTACCCAACACTTCTATCCTAAACGATGTGATCATGAGCTATGATCCATCTACGGAAACCTACGAACGCTTCTATCAATTGCCGTACTTGGGAGATGCCACCTATAAGGCTACGGTATTGGATGGAAAGGTCTATCTACTCCGTTCCAGCACACGAAGCTACATGAGCAGTATTTATACCAATGCCAGCGAGTTTTTCGAGCTGGATATGTCAGGGAAAAAACTGATCGCCAAGCCCTGGTTTGTCGACAAGGTTCGACGCCAGTGGATTATTGCCAACGGGGGTGCTGGATACTTGGAGCCTTATATAGTTGGCCATCAGGGCAAGATCTATGCCTATGGTGGAAAGCTGCGAAGCGAATATTTCGATAATCACATGACTCTTTTTGTGGTCTATGATCCAACGACAGACCAATGGTCGCCAGTGAGCGATTATAGCTATTATACCGCAAGGGTGAGCCAGACAGAAGGTCAAATGTTGAGTTTGAACGGTAAATTGTACCTGTTTCATGGAATTAACGGTGAAATCCATCACTATAGCTCTGGTCGCTTTCGCCATGAACGGCATGGGAATATTTACACGCTCGACGTCAGATAAATAGTACGTAGCCCTTGGTCGTACTGAATCCCGGGCGCAAACTAATGTAGGTTTATTGTATTCCGTCGTCTGAATCGAATGGTGGCAATTCCAAAATATGATTTCTCAAAATAAACCGTGTGTTTTATATAGCTTTGCAACATGAAAAAGATGATAGCGCTATCAATGCTCAGTCTGTGCAGTCTAATCGCAACTGCGCAGAACACTCTTGGTGAAGTTGCCGAAATCAGCAACCTTCCAGACAATATGCCCAAAGTTAAACATTGGGTATCGCTGTTGTTGGATCGTTCATTTATTGGCGACTTGCAGACCAGTAGTTCATCCAAAGGTGATGCTACATTCCTGTCCTTCAAGCTCAAAGGTGGTGAACAGAACCTCACTCTGCCTGCAACAGGTGGCATGTCCGTACATTTCAAGCAAAAAGGTGCTACCAAGAATCCATGGTTGGCAAGCACTGGCACATTCTCCGTCCAATACAAAAGGGAACTATTGGCCTATGGCGGACTACCAATGACCGAGTTCAGGCATGGTGATAATTTATTCTATTTCAAGCTGGCCATGGACCTGATTAAACTGAACGATGCGCAAATGATAGCTCAAGTGTTGAACTATTTTGTGGAAGCGGATAGAACCTATGCCAAGTTCGATATCATGAATCGGCAGCTCAATACCAGCATGAAGCTCAATATGCCGGCACCGTCGGGAAAGGTTGAAACCATCGGCGATTATTTGCCGATGTTGGCCAAATATTTTAAAGGAGAGGCGTTGAAGGATGCCATTTTCAGAACATATATTTTGGGCAAGACGCAAATAGAGACCGATAGAAATCTGCACCGTTTCTTTAGTCCCACTTCTGGGCCTTTCAGCGGTTCCAATGTGGCAAGTAAGCTGTCTGAGCTGAACGACCCTAGCTTCAACCTCGCTACAGAAACACCTGAGCAGCTCCGTATTCCCTATAAGCTGTTGAAAATGCCGCCCAAACAAGCGGATTCGGTGTTTAGATACGACTACCAATATATTGTCGGTAAGTTCAATCTTGCGGCGCGGAGCTTGGAGCTAACCTTTAAGGGAAAACATTTGAATCCCGTACCACTGAAAGCCCTTAAGATATGGAGTTTTGATGCAAAAAAAGGAGCAGATTGGAAACCTGCTACCCAGTTGGGGGGAAAGAGTGAGGTCAATTTTACTGAACTGACGCTTATTGTTTCTGAGCAGGACATCACACTCAGCGGTAGGGATTTCGAAGAGATCCGTTACTTAATCTGGCAGATGGCGTGGCCGAAAGACTTTGTGAAGACGAGCATCAAGGATTGGCGATAGCTAAAGGCTGTGACCTCGATGGGTGAAACTGGGCTTTACAGTATGGATGATAATTTCATCTATAGTAAGCTGGCGGAAAGCTGGTCAAGATACCTTTGTTCAAACCTACAGCGCTATAGAAAATGTGCAGGTGGCTAGACTGCCGCCCGCACATATTTACCCATCTTTGTCCTATCCCAGGAACATTTTAAATTTAAATAATGTTACGGGGCGTATCAACAGCATGGGTGGGAATGTGATAAAAAACACAACTCTTTTCATGGTTTTTACAATTTTTTGTAGCGGAGGGCCAGCTTTTGGCCAATAATCAAACCGAGGAGAAATAACCTTATTCCCTGTCGATGTCCATGATCTCCCCTGTTTCCAATAGGCGCTTCAGCTCTGTTTTCATTAGGGGAAATGGTTCAGTGGCAAAATTCTGGTCGCCTTTATCCTTCAGTTCCGAAAGCCCGGTCATCTGGTTGGTCTCATATTGGTTGGGCAGCAGGAAAACGGTATCTGAAACCACCCGGTCCACTTTGTACAGGGTGTACCGTTCGTCGCTTATCTTGATCTCGTAAATATCCCCCTTCTGTGGGCTAAGGATAATTTTGGCATTCCTTTCATCATTCTGCTTGCCTACGATGATCCCAATAGTGATCAGGATGGCGATGATGCCCAGCCCGGCAAAGGTCCAAAGAGGTGTTCTCTGGTTTGATTTTAAATGTTCATAATGGCTTTTGAGGCTTGGACTAAACTCTTTCTTTTTGAAAACAAGCTGACACTGCATGCATTGTGTAGCCCCGGTTTTGCCAATAGGGAAGGTGGGGATCCAAAAAATATGCGCATGTTGCTGGTAAACGAACATCTGGACACTGTTTTTTGCTTTGCAGCCTACACAGTCTTCAAAGATCGTAGTGGTGGCAAGTAGGGTTCCCCTGGTTCCGTAAATGATCATATGGTTTGTTTGTTTGTTTGTTTGTTTGTTTGTTTGTTTGTTTGTTTGTTTGTGGAATAATTTTTAGTTATAAATGCTGTTGAGAACGTATTAACCAGCTAAGATTTTTTCTTTTATAAATCTGCGTGCTAAATCAAGTTCCGGGGCATTGAGCAAATCACGTTCAAGGACCTTCGCTGTCCATCTGGGGCCATGTCCACCTATAGTCTTATCAAAAGCTTCAATCTCCCCGATTTCGAGGACATGTATGTTAAGTATGGATAACTGTTCCTGTACCCGTTGAAATGCACTGGTGATATCTCCGGCTGGTAGGTATGCCTTTCCAGAAGACTTGGCCTGGACCCATGGGGATGACCTCTTTAACGCAGATTGAATCTCCTTTATCTTTGTTTCAGGAATAATACGATCATTAAATGAATCGAAAACTTTTTCTATCTCCTGTTTCAGGTCAGCCGTTTCAAGTTCTGGACGTTTCTGGTCAATTGCTTTTTTGATTTTCTTAAAATCAGATTCTATCAATGACCAGTCCCCGCCAAGCACTTCGACCATTTGCTTGATGGGATTTTCATCGTGGTATAAATCAAAATCTCCAATAACTTTCAGTGGTACGGACAATTTATTCAATGCTTTTATTACAAAGGGAAAGCGATGCTTTCCGCCTGTTGGAACAAAGAGCAAGTCAGGTGATGCCATGCTCTCATTATCTACGATTTCATCTGTTATCGTACTATAGAACCTTGCGTCAGAGTCGCTCTCGACAAGAATCACCTTCTTGTGGAAAAGCCCATCGAGCACGTTGGAATGTCGCATGAAAGAATCATTCCAGATTTCCTTGATCTCATCGTTTCCAAGGATATGAATATTGTTGATGGGACCGTCTCTTTCAATCCTTACAATCGTCAACCTATCAGCTGCTCCATCTAATAATCCCTTTAGAAAATGTTCGCTATGTGTTGAAGTGAACAGTTGTTTTTCCTTTCCGATGTTTTGGGCAACCATCTTTGCCAACAGCGATGCTTGGGGAGGGTGAAGGAAAGCCTCGGGCTCATCAAGTATGTTGATGTGGAATTCGTCAGAAATTAACGAGAGAAAAACTCCTGCAAAACTTTTCATCCCATCACCCTGTTCGTGCAGGTATGGTAAAGCACGCAGTTCCTTTTGGTAGGAAGTCGAAACCCGGTCATTTTCAGCCGAAATTTTTGGCCGCTTCCCGATGTGTAGAGGAATAGATTTGCCTGCTGCATGATTTACAATAACATCTTCTCCAAATGCTATCTTGAAGTAATGCGAGAATGAAAGCTCTTTATCGGTCTCCTCTTTTATAGTGTGTATGGGATGTTTACGAGGTTCGCTTAAAAAATCAATGTTGCCTGCAGGTAGAACTAGCTCGAGCCTATTTATCGTAGATAAACTGTTTACAATGAAGTCACCTATATAAAAATTCTCTTCAATGTTGCCAGCTAATAGTTTGGCCCATGAACGTTCAACTTGTGAAACATTTATTGAAGACCTTGGTGAAAGCATCAAATATTGACCGTTGAACAATTTATAGGAAATTGACTGTTTGAATTCTTCTATTGTACCCTTTGCATTCATCGAGATGCTTTCTACTATAAGGGAGGGAGTCGATAGCTGTCTTCTAACTTGCTGTTCGACTTCATCTAGAATCTTACTCTTTCCGCTATTGTTGGGACCCACAAATACGACAATTGAGTCTTTTCCTAAATTTAATTCTGTTCCTGATTTTAACTTGATCTGGCTAATCCACGCTGATGCACTCATTTGAATTGCGTTAAATAAAAACCTAAGCTAGTAATTTTAAATTATCCATGGATACAAACCTTACTGGAAGAAGTAACGTTTTGTGATAGGGGGTATAGCCGGAGCATATTTGGCATTAATGCAATGCCTTCAAAAAGTTGGTTTCCCACTTTGGCGCAAGTCTCGCATGTGTGGTTCAGTTTCTAGTGACTTATGCTGTCAGCAGTTACTTTGTTTTAAGTTGGCATAACCAAAGCCCAAGTAGGCCTTAACTCTTGGCGTTAAGACTTGCGCTAAGGGGAGTTTAGTTTTTGTAGCAGAAGACGGTAGCATAAATATGTTACTATTAAAATCAAAATAGCTTTTATAAATAATTTGGTTTAAATTTATAATTTAATTCTGCTAAGATGTTTCTTGAATTATCGCTTCTCTCTCTCAAACAAAACGCAGTACTTAGCTTCCCTAATTCGGAAGTACTGCATGCTTTTTTGGAAGTTTTTGATCATCACGTTGATGAGCAAAATAGAAAAATACGGATAAACCCATTTCAAGTCAATTCCCCCGAGCTAAAAAAGAAACTGGATGAATTTCTTTTTTTTTATGGTAAAAAGCATGTAGCATTCAAACAAATGCTTACTTATTTATCTGTTCTGCCTAAAGAATATCTTTTTTTAATTGTAATCGGTAAGGTTGACGATACAGAAAAAATAATGCAGTATTTAAGAGCGCTTCAAAGCGAACATGAAAAAAGAGGAATAGCAACTAATATAGACATATCAACTTTAGATTGGGGAATGCTTTTGTCCAAATATAATATGCAGACTTTTGGACATCAGCGCAGAGTAATAGGAGGCGGCAAAGAAAAAAATAAAAAATGCCGCTTTTGTGGCTCATCATCTGGAGAGATCAACTCACGAGGAGATGCAGTTTCTTTTAAAAATAAAGCACATGCAATTTCTGAAGCCTTAGGAAATAAAAATGTAGAAATCAAAGACGAATGTGATTCCTGTAATAAATTTTTCAGTGAAACGATAGAGCCTTCGCTAATAAATTATTTGAGTTTTTTTAGATCACTTTATGGCTTAGTTGGAAAAGGAGGTAAGAAAAAGGTCATAGGAAAGGGATTCTGTTTAGATTCGGATAACATTTCTATTCAATACGATGGAACGTTAAAGAATAAAAAAGATTTGACAGAGTTAGTGAGTGAACATGAGCTAGTAGAGGCTTTTGTTCCCCAAGATCTTTATCGATGTTTGGTGAAGTTCTTATTAAGTGTTGTACCTAATGATGAACTTTCGGCACTGGGCAGAACAATAGCATGGGTCAATAAAGAATTTGATGCACAAAGTCTACCAGAAATTACCATGGTACAACATGATGTCTTTTATACTGATAAACCCTTATTACTATGTTATCAACTTAAAACGGAAAGTGAATTGCCAAATTTAGTTGGTGAATTTCATTATGCAGATATTGTATTTGTATTCATAGTGCCTTTTCATATTCAGGATAAAATTGATTTCTCACTAGCTGACCAACTAAATGCCTTTTGGGAAATATTTGAGATGTCACGCCCCAAGCACCAATGGCTAACTAGGTCTTTCCTTTCCACAATTCCGATTAAAATGAAGATACAATTCAATATAAAAGGAATAGAGGTGGGCAAAAATGCATTTGTAGAAGAACCAAAAGATAAGGGGGCAAATGAAAAACATGAAAATTGATTTAACAATCGTTAATGATATGGATGGTGTTTATACCTTAATAAAAGAAATGGACTACGCTTGGCTATATATGGAGATATTATGGACGTTCTTGTTGAAATGAATATATGGATTTTTAAAATGTACTATAAATACTATACAGAATGGACAATAGAAACAGTATAGTTGATAAGCATAACGAAAAAAGACAAAAGTATGTTTATTACGTTTTAGCCCTAGCAGCAGCCTCAATTGCATTTGCAGTGAATATCACAATAAACCAGAAGCTAAACAATACAATGATTGTATTGGGGCTTGCTGTACTATCTTGGATGATATCCATATATAGTGGCTTGAAATCATTGAGGTATGATATGGAATATGATGTCATGAATGTAAATTTATTGGATGCGATTTCTGGAAAACATAAGGATTTAGGTACTCACCCACAAAAGATCGCAATAGGGGTAGATGTCATCGGGGGAGCAATGAATGCAACCAACACTAAAATTACTTCATTCAATAAGCTACAAAATTGGTCTTTATATATTGGTACCGTATTGTTTATAATATGGAGAATATTGATGATGATGTAATATCTATTTACAAGTACCGTGGTTTCTATGTTTGCTTTGCTTCAAATTGAGGTACTTTATTGGCCGTATATCCTTATCTAAATAGTGTGTAGTAGTAATCAAAGTATTTTCGAACAAAAACATATTTTTATCCAAACAGATTTATTATGGGAAAAGAAAGCGGGAATATTAAGGCAGAAAATATTCTTCGTGCATCGGAGGGCTTTTATCAGTTGGCTAAATATGCTATTGATAAATTGGAAGTCGCTAACGAGCGGTGGTACGAATATCTGCCGGTCGCAGCAGTAAATACTTCTTTTTGTATAGAATTACTTTTGAAAGCAATTCTGGTGTTGAAAAATAAAATTCTTCATATCCATGACTTGAAAAAATTGTTCGAAAATCTTGCAAAAGAAGATCGTGTAGAGATAGATCGGAGATTACGAATTATACGTAACTCAAAAGATGCCTACAATGGTAGAGGCTTTACTTATATGACCTTTTATAAGAACCAGTCGCTTATCATAAATCTTTCTGATACCCAAGAAAACCTTACACAGTTATTCGAGATTCATAGAGAGACCTTTGTGAAATTTAGATATATTTTTGAGCAAGACGATACTTTAGTAAAATATCATTTCGAAGGTGAAGTATTGCTTGACTTAATTGAAGTGCTAAGGACTTATGCCAAAGAAAGATGTAGCCTAACGAAGGAAATACCAGATTGATATTTTAGTTAAAAATAATCAAATAACATAATCAATTGATTATTATTAACTGGAAACGTAATAAAACTAACATATCACAATTTCATAAAACTCAGATATGAAAGAAGAATTTTCTGAATATGCCAATAAGTCGATTAATGAGCTAAAACTGATACAGCCTAAATGGGCCTTTGGTAAAAATCACAGAAAAGCGATGTATACGCAAGATTTCCTCAATGTTAGACACACTATTTATTATGCAAAGCTTTATCAAATTGTTGAACATTTAGAATTTGGTGAAGTTCAAATGCATCAGCTATTTACTGGCGAAAGCATTAATGATACCAGAGTAGCCAGAATACTCAATCGTTGGAATAACCATGAGTTTGTAGATCCACCGAATATCTATGTGCCCAAAAGAAGTAACTTAATATATTTTGGAAATGGACGTCATAGAACCAAGACCGCTTACCTTTTGGGCCAAGAACAAATACCGTTGATAATTCCAGATGAAGACGTTTATCTGATTAAAGAAGTTCTTCAACTTTCCAAAAAGCCTTTCTAAAAGTATTACTATATCGAAATTATTAGTTTTACCATCTGATGAACAAATTAATCACATAATAGATTAATAAAAATTTTAGAGTTAATAATATTAACATATTGTATCAATAATAAATCAACGCTAATGATATGGCAAAGTTCGAAAAGCATCCCTTGTTGAAGGTTCTTGAAACAACCTTTTCTAAGTCATTACAACAAGACTTAGAATTACAATATTACCCTAAAGTTGAAAAGTATAAAAAATGGGCCTGCTTCAGTGACTACTGCATTGATGACAGGAATAAGCCTAATGATGTAATAACATTTTCCTTATTGCCATATATTGATGATATAAAAGATCTTTCTTTACATGTTAAACTGATAGCACCGAAAGATATCAAAAACGCAAAATCAGTCAGTGAGGAGTATATAAATTTCCTCAAAAATTATCCATTGATCAACTTTTCCTTCATTATCAATAACAGAAATAAATTTTTCGGCCGGGATAATACTCAGTTTATTGAAACTCTATCTTCTATCTATACGCAAACAAAAGAACAGTATGAGATTTGGATAAAGAATCAACCTGAAAAGGCCGAATATTATAACAGTGTGATTAAGAAATTGAATCATACTCTAAACCAGATAAAGCAAGGAAATAAAATTAAACAGATTTACTCTGCCTTACTTATCACTTTTCTTGGAGCATTCGTTTCAGGATTAATTGTTAAGAAAACACAAGCAGAAATATTCGGATGGTTCTCTGATCGAGATGCCATCAATGAAGTTTCCAACAATATATCGATTGACCTCTTTCAATTCTTTATGTTTGGTTTTAGTGAGGTTAAAAAATGTCAGTTTGTAGCGGCTAAAGCAACCAGCTTAGATAAACCATTCTATGATGAACTTTTGAAGATTCCTGATTATGTAGCTGGAACACTAGCCGACTATAATTTAGATGATACTAATATCAGTAAGCCTAAATTCGATACCGTATTAACCAATTATATGGCAGGTAATAAGCATAATAATTTTGTTTTCAGAATAGAAAGTAGAGACGGATTGCTCAACTGCGCAAGAATGGTAATTCTGAAAAAAGAAGAGTAGCGGTTTACAACAACTTATTTATATCATTCTTTAAAGAACATTTATTTTTTGGAGTACACAAAAAGATAGATTTCAATGCTAGCTGTTTTTAGTGGCATTGATCCATGACATGATATCGTCATAGTCTCTCAAATCTATCTGGTGGTGTAAACATATGTCTTTCTCTTTTCTGACCTCTGATGAAAAATAAGAACTTGTAAAGATAATTCCTTTATTGGCGTTTTCTTTAAGCATTACAGTTTGAAACCCTCTTAATATATCTATTCCTACTTTTCTTTTAGGCGTAAATCGTTTACATTCAGCTATTATCTTAAACGGTAAACTACCTATATGCTGCAATGCAACAATATCATATCCACCATCCCTAGTTTTCTTAGTGAGACGTACGTCCCATCCCTCATTCCTAAGATACTCTGCCATCATTTCTTCAAAATCGCTAGGTGATATCTGATAAAGCTTATGATTGTTAACATAGATTTCGCCCATTAATTTTTCTACTTTCGGTATTTCTCTTAGGATAATTTTTGAGCTAGCGTTCTTTTCCGGAAAGAAATCAACTTCATTAAATTCCTCTATAAAAATATTGCTGGCCTCTAATTCTGAAAGATAATTCTCTAGTTGTTCATAAAGGCTATTGCCATACATTCTTAGCATTCTTTCCGTAAAGCTTGCTTTTTTGAACATTCCGTTAATACCTTTCTGTTGATAAAGAAAAGCAGAAACACTCAACAAACTTCCTAACTGGTGCGCATGTAATGCACTATTTTGCAATGAAAAAGCTGTTGGGGTTAGTTTTTCAATTCTCTCCAATATTTCCAAGACCTTAAGCATGCTCGGACTTAAATAGCTTTTAGAAATAAAACCCATTAGAAGATTATTTTAGATTAACGGCTGTTTAAGATAAAAGACTATTTCTTACTATAAACAAAAGTGCCCTTCTTACTTGGATGTGGCTCGATCTTGATTTGACCCCGTTCCCTTTTTAGAGCATTAGATATCGATGTCCCCAGATAGTTCCATCCAATTTTCTCAAAGAACTGTTTTATTTCACCAACTTCTCTCTGTTTTTCGAAAAAGTTTGATTTTAGAAGCCTATATTTTAAAGCATAAGACAGGTTAGGTTTCTTATTAAGTATGGCTATATAATTAGCCTTATTTCTATGAGATTGAATAATCTTGTCTCGTAAATTATCTTTTATAATTAAATTTTTATTGGTTAGGTCATCAATTGATAGATTGTAAAAAGAAGATATGTTAGATAGCAAATCAATGCTAATGTTTGTCGTTCCAAGTTCTACGTTAGCTAAACTTCGCTTTGATATGTCTAACAACGTTGAAAAATCGTGTTGAGATATGCCTATAGCTTCACGTAAAGCTTTAACATTTCTTCCTAGCAGTGTTTTGTCAATTCGATTCATTAATCAAATTGACATCTGAAAATCATTTACTTTAGTGCAATTATTTTCTTTTTTTTAATTAATTTTTGATATATTCGTTTAATAATTAAGGTGTTAATTAAAGAGTCTCGACAGCAAATTCCGACAATTTGTAAAACGAACGAGGCAATAGGTTAATGCCTGTGGTGGATATTTTGCGTACTTTCGTACACACTATAGCACTACGGGCTCTATTGTATCCGTTTCGTTTGGCCGTCGGAAGCCTGCTGTACGGTATTTAGAGTCCAGCTATAGTGCTTTTCTCTATATGCCATAACAGACTTGTATATATGATATACGAGCAATGGAAAGAAAAAACAGTGTTTCAGTTGAATTGGCCCAGTGTACCATTGGGAATGGGCATTTGTTGGCCTTTTCTTTCCAAACGCACCAATCACAATGGTTTTATCCGTTTGACAGGCTTTATGCACTGAAGCCCAAAAATCCGGTGTAGGTGGTGGGGGAGCGGCGGCAGCGCAAGGTTAGTTAAATCCGTTGCCGTTGGCTTTCCTGATCTTGCTATAACCAAATATTTAACCTAAGCCTAAACAATGAAAAAAATAACGATATATATCGTAATGGCTGTGCTTTGCCTAAATTTTAGGGCAATGGGGCAACAGCCAAGGGAAATCAAACCGCTAAAAATAGGGGACACCATTCCAGAAGAGGCATGGTATATGCCGCTACAGTTTGTCGGCCTCGGAGTGGGCAAAAGCACCATTACCCTGAACCAATATAGGGGAAAGCTCATCATCCTCGATTTTTGGGCCACTTGGTGCTCGGCCTGTATGGCGGCCATGCCCAGGGTGCACCAGTTGCAGGAGCAGTTCAACGGGCAGGTGCAGGTGCTGCCTATCACCTACGAAGGGATGGACAAGGTGCTGCCCTTGATGGAAAAAAACGAAATCCTACAAAAGCTGCGCATTAGCAGCGTTGTTGCCGATACGCTATTCAAACAGTTGTTCCTGCACCGCGTACTCCCACATTATGTATGGATCACTGCCGATGGCAGGTATTACACCGCCACCAGTGCCGAACAGGTCACTACGGAGAACATAACCAAACTGCTACAACAGAAAAGTGTTGGCTTAAGGCCCAAAATAGATCTGGGCAGGGAAGGGTATACCTTTCTGGATGAGGGCCTGTTGAGGCATAACAGCATCCTAAGCTATGGGCTGTTGTTCAGGCAAAGGTTTGAGGGGCTGCCTACGGGCCATCAAATACAAATGGATAAACAGGGAAACGTATTGGGCATTTCGAGCACCAATTTGCCTTTGGTTGAACTGTATGAACAGGCGGCCCTTAAGCTGTTTCCAAAGTATGGCGAAAAATATCATCCCCATAGGAAGATTGTGGAGGTGCGGGAAAGGGACAGGGTAGTTAAAGATTATACCAGGCCCCATGCCTTTAACGATACAGAGGACCAATATAGCTATTTCAGCAGGGGCGGGGCTGATCAGTACAGTGCCTATGGGCAGATGCTGGCCCACTTGAACCGGTATACCGCCTACAACGGCCAGCTCACCAAACGTAGGGTAAGGTGCTTGGTGCTTAAACGTACGGGCAATATCAACAGGGTAGCGAAGCAGCATAATGGAGATAAAAACAGCCTGTTTCCCGATGGCGGCGTTAAGCGTGCAGATTATCCCTTGGCCTATCTGGTTTCGGCCATAGGCAACCTGAAATTCAATGACCTGCCCGTTATTGACCAAACCGGCTATCAGGGAAACATCGACCTCTTTTTTCCTGCTATGCCCCAATCGCTACAGGATCTGAATGATGTTTTGGCAGGTTATCACCTTAAGCTTAGCCAAGAAATTAGGCCATTGCTAATGCTGGTGGTGGAAGATAAACAGAATGGTGTGGCACAAATTAAAATAGGCAATCATCCTAAACAGACTGTTAAATGAAACATTTATTATACATCGTGTGCTATTTGGCCCCTTTGTGGGCCGGTGGTCAACAAGTGGTCACGGTAAAGGTGGTTAGCAGTGAGAACCAGCAGCCCATTGAAGGGGCCACGCTAAAGGTCATTCCGGGGAATAGGGTAGTAAGGGCAGATCACTCGGCTGTTTTTAGGTTTACCGTACAGCCCAATGATGTAGCTGCGGAGATTAGCCATATGGGATATAGCAGAAAGGTAATCCCAATAAGTGAACTAGCCACAATTAAAACCATACAGCTGGAGCCGAATGCCAATGAACTGACCGAGGTGAAAATCTATTCCGGATACCAATCGCTGCCCAGGGAACGGGCTACGGGCTCGTTTTCGGTACTTGACCAAAAGACCTTTAACCAACAGGTGGGGACCAATGTGATAGACAGGCTGCCGGCCATGGCCAATGGGCTGATGGCCGACAACTCCGCCAGTAACGGTAGGTTGATGGTGCGGGGACTGAGCACTATCCAGGGCGATAAGCAGCCGCTCATTATCCTGGATAATTTCCCGTACGAGGGGGATATCAATAACATCAACCCCAATGAGGTGGAAACGGTGACCATCCTGAAAGATGCTGCGGCGGCCTCCATTTGGGGTTCAAGGGCGGGCAACGGGGTCATTGTGATCAGCACCAAAAAGGGTGGCTACAACAAGGGCATTGCGGTAAACCTTGTTTCCAATTTAACTATTGGCGAAAAGGAAAACCTATCCTATATCAAACAAATGGCCAGTGCCGACTATATTGGCGTTGAAGAATACCTGTACCAGAAAGGTTTCTATGCCTCGGCGATCAACAGTACCAACCGTACCGCCCTTAGCCCAATAGTGGAGTTGCTATTGCAACAGGAAAGTGGTGCCATCAGTAAGGAAACGTATGCCGCAGAGCGGGCCGCGCTGGCGCAGGTTGATGTGCGGGACCAGTTCCGCAAGTACCTGTACAGCCATAGTGTAAACCAGCAATATGCCCTGAACATCAATGGCGGTACCGAGCGGCACTCGTGGTTAGCCTCCACCGGGTACGACCATAACAAGGGTACCTTGGGCCAGGGCGAGCGCCGGTATAACCTCCGTTTCCAAAATGCCTTTAAACCGGTAAAGAACCTACAGCTTACGTCCGAAATGTACTATACGCAGTATCAAACGAGGGGAGGGAGGCCGGGCTATGGCAGCATTACCGTAGGGGCGGCCAATTTGTACCCCTATGCACGTTTTGCAGATGAAAATGGAAAGTCCTTGACCATTGCCCAGAAAAGACAGGGCTATATAGATACCGCTGGTGGCGGAAGGTTGTTGGATTGGAACTATTACCCACTGGAAGATCATAGGGACAACACCAGAACGCATGAACGTACCGACCTGATCATCAATACGGGCATTAACTATACGCTGTTAAAAGGTTTGGCTGTGGATATGAAATACCAGTACCAGCAACAACAGGGCAGTGTGGTCTATCTGATGAACAGGGAGAGCTATTTTAGCCGCAACTTGGTCAATACCTATACGCAATTAGGTGCAGCGGGATCCAGCCCCGTTTATATAGTGCCTCCCGGAGGTGTGGTTGACCGTTATTATAATAGGTTGCGGTCCAATAATTTCAGGGCGCAGCTCAACTACAATGGCACGTGGAACCGGCACGAGCTGAATGTGATTGGTGGGCTGGAGATCAGGCAGGTCCGTAGCCAGGACCATATGGCCCGCACCTTTGGTTATAACGAGGACCTATTAACATTCGGTAACGTAGATTTGACCCGGCAGTACCCCGAGTACATAACCAAAGCCCTGTCCTATATTCCGGGGAACAGTGATGAGAACCAGCTATCCAACCGTTTTGTGTCCACCTATTTTAATGCCTCGTATAGTTTTGACCAACGGTACACCATTTCGGCAAGTGCCAGAAGGGATGCCTCCAATCTTTTTGGGCTCAATACCAAGGACAAGTGGAAACCCCTATGGTCGGTAGGCGGCAGTTGGGACATCAGTAGGGAAAGGTTCTACCGTTCAACATGGATGTCCTATCTAAGATTGAGGGCCACCTACGGGTTTAGCGGAAATGTGGATCCCTCCAAAGCGGCGGTAACCACCATACGATACATGGCCAATAACCTATATATGCCCGTTCCGTATGCCATTTTTAGTAACTATGCCAACCCCGAACTGACCTGGGAAACCTCTAGGATGTTGAATGTTGGCCTCGATTTTAGGGCTTTTAGCAACAGGTTAAATGGCAGCGTAGAGTATTATCTGAAAAAGGGGAGCAATCTTTTTGGTCAATCATTGATAGACTATACCTCGGGCATAGGGACCAGTATCGTTAAAAATACGGCCAGCATGAAAAGCAAGGGGCTCGACATCGAGCTAAATAGTCAGAACGTGATACACGCTTCCTTTAAGTGGACATCGAACCTGAACCTTAGCTACAACAGGGACAGAATTACCGATTATTACCTAAATACCTTGAATGGGAGCAGCTTTGTAACCGGCAACCCGATCTCAGGGGTGGTGGGCAAGCCTGTTTATTCCCTGTTTTCCTATCGATGGGCAGGACTGAACCCGCAAAATGGAAATCCCATGGGGTATTTTAAGGGGCAGCAGAGCGAAAACTATATTGACCTGACCGGAACCAGAACACAATTGGGGGATCTTGCCTATGAAGGGCCGAGGCTGCCGGTATGGTTTGGCTCATTGGGCAATACGTTTAGCTATAAGGGCTGGTCTGCTACCTTTAGGCTCGTTTATAAACTGGGCCATTATTTCAGAAGGGGAACGATCAGTTATAACGATTTGCTGAAATCGGGAAAGGGCCACAGTGATTTTGGCAGACGGTGGCAGGTGCCTGGCGACGAGGCCAGCACCAGTGTGCCTTCCTTTGTTTATCCGGCCAACCAAACCAGGGATGCTTTTTATGCAGGTTCAGAGGCCCTTGTAGAGCATGCCGACCATGTGAGGCTGCAATATGTGACCTTGTCCTACAGTTTTTCGGAGAAGCGTTTAAAGCGCATTGGCATTAATCACTTGTCTGTCTTTCTGAATGCCAATAATCTGGGCATCATTTGGCGGGCCAATCAACAGGGGATAGATCCCGAAACCATTTACTCGGGCTACTTTGCCCTGTCGCCAACAAAGAACTGTGCCATAGGGTTAAGGGCGGCTTTTTAACGAATAATATTGGAGATGATGAAAAAATATATGAAAACGACAGCTTGTAGGGGCTCAGTAGTGCTGTTTTTGCTCTGCGTAATCATGGGCTGCGAAAAATTCTTGGATGATAAGCCCAATCAAAAATTGGCCATTCCCAAATCTCTGGCCGATTTTCAGGCAATATTGGACGATTCCAATATCATGTACAATGCGCCGGCGGCTGCCGAGATCAGTACCGACGACTATTATCTTAGCGATAACGATTGGAACGGTTTATTCTATATCAACAATAAAAGGATGTACACTTGGGAAAAGGACAACCTTTTTTCCACTGCTGAGCCCGAAAATGACTGGCTATTGGTTTATAGGATGGTGTTTAGGTGCAATATTGTACTGGAAGGTTTGTCCAGCCTTGATAGGGCAAAAAATGACGAAGCCCAGTGGCGGAACATCAGCGGGCAGGCCTATTATTATAGGGGTAATTTTATGATGCACGGGGCTTTTATTTGGGCACCTGCCTACGATGCTGGTACTACTAATAGCGATCTGGGACTGCCCATTAGGCTGGGTACGGATTTTAACGAAGCTTCCAAACGGGCAAGCGTAGGGCAGACCTATGACCAGATCATACTGGACCTAAAAAAAGCGGCATCTCTATTGCCCGTTACGCCGTTATCGAAATTCAGGCCCTCCAAACCTGCAGCCTATGGTCTATTGGCAAGAGTGTACCTATCCATGAGGGATTATGCCAATGCCAAACTATTTGCAGATTCTTCACTCCAGTTGTATGACAAGCTGATGGATTACAATTTGCTAAACCCAAATGCGAATTTTCCCGTATTATTGAACAATGAGGAAGTGATCGTAAACCAGAACCTTTTGGGGCGGGACCCTTTAAGTCCACAGCTGGCCAAGATCAGGATGGATATTTATGATTCCTATAAGGAAGGTGACCTAAGAAAGGTCATCTTTTTCAGGAAGAATGCAGATGGTTCCTATCGTTTCAAGGGGAGCTATACCCAGAACAAGGGACTTTTTAGTGGTATAGCCGTCAATGAGATGCTACTGGTGAGGGCTGAATGTAACGCCCGAATAGGTTTGGTGACAGCTGCCTTGGACGATTTGAATAGGCTTATCCAGAAGCGTTGGAGCAAAAATTCGGTGTATGTGCCCTACGAGACGTCAGATAGGGATAAAGTACTTTCCTTCATTCTCGGGGAACGCCGTAAAGAGCTTCTGATGCGTGGATTGAGGTGGATGGATGTGAAGAGGCTCAATAAGGAGGGAGCGGGGATAAAGTTCGGTCGTTTGTTAAACGGGACAGTTTTCGAGCTGCCCGCCAATGACCTGCGTTTTGCACTGCCCTTGCCGGAGGATGTGATTCAAATGTCTAACATGGAACAGAACCCTAGATAAATATTAAGTGCTGATTTTATTAATTTTTGTATGGCAATATTAGTCATAATAGAGATTGCCCTCCTTTGTAATCAATATTGCGCTATTGATAATGATTGTGGTCTTTCTATTCACGGGTTTATTTTCTAAAATTGATTAACGGTTTCAATCGTTTATTCATTATTGCTTATTGCCCTTGTTTGTTTCTTTCCTATTTCAATTAAATTTTAATTTTTGCATAAATATTTGTTTTTCAGTTGTCTGTATCTTTTTCCGTTATTTACAATGAAAATGTTTTGAGAATAATTTTTTATAAATCACAGAAAAATATACATATCTTTAATAAGTATAAACGGTCTCCGTCTAATTTAACCAAATAGCTCTATGTACAAGAAAATTCTTATTTTTTCTAAAGTTTTTGTCCTGCAATTTGTTTTTTGTCTAAGTGTTTTAGGTCAAAAAGATATTTCGGTAGATGCCCGAACTGGGAAAGCCGACATCTCTATTCCGCTAGGTCAAGTAGTCAGCAAAGATATCATACTACCCATTGTATTAGCTTATAATTCATCAGGAATGAAGGTTTCTGGATGGAGTTCTGAAGCCGAGCAATGGGGAAGAAATTGGATGCTTAATTCGGAATATAAGGTAAATAGGGTACTTAAGGGATTGCCAGATGAGTTTTCATCAACCTTAAAAAAAGGATGGTTAAAAAATAATAGTAGCTCGCTTACTGCAGCTTATATTCCTGTAAGTGACCAAAATACATCGACTTGTTCAGATGAACAAACAGACTTTAATGAACTTACGTCTAGTATGCAATATATGGATACAGAACCTGACGAATTCTTTTTCTCTCTTCCAGGTGGAACTTCTGGGAAGTTTGTGTTTGATAATACGGGGACGGTGAGGACAATTCCGTATATGGATATTAAAATAAACGCGGATTTAGATGCGGGTTTTATTTTGATGACAACAAATGATGGAAGGAAGTATTATTTTTTGGCTAATAAGGAGGTAATTGTATCTGTTTCTTCATCTGCAACTTTGCCTAACACTTTAAGAAGAGATTATCTTTTATTAAAACAAGAAAGCCCCACGGAGAAAGTAAAATATGTAATTAGCTGGCACTTATCTTCTATGTCGTCACCAAAAGGGGGAACAGTCTTGTTCAATTATAAAAAGAACATAGGTAATATTGCCGATACCGTCAAAACTCCCGTTTCTATTGCTACAGAACATCACTTAGTCGATACTTTATATACTATATTAGGACAAGTTAACTATGAGCATGAGCTTGTTGGAATCTCAGGATCGAATAACATGTCTTTTACTTCTTCCGTAAATGGAAAAATTATAAATTTTACAGGTTTTGGCCCATCTAAGCACTTTATGTTGGATATCGTAAAGGTAAAAAGTGTGGTGCCGCCGTCAGGTACTGCTGAAGGAACATTTAAAATATTAAAATCTGTAAAAGAGATTAGCGGATGCTCTGCTTTTCCTCCTTATGAACTAGAGTATTATGCTATAAACTGGAATGACAGTACAAGTTATTTTCCACCGCAGGATAGTTTTGGACAAGATGCTTGGGGTTTCTACAATGGAGAATTGACAAATTTCTCTCTCACGCCAAAAGTCTATGTATATAATTCAGCTCTAAACTTCCAAAAATATAGGCCTTCTTCTTTACAGTATCCGGGTTATGATAATGTTATCTCAGGTAACTCTAGAGAAGTAGATGATGTAGCAATTGTATATGGTTCTTTAAAAAAAATGACTTTTCCCGCAGGAGGCTCAGCCGAATTAACTTATGAGCCCAACGATTTTTATGATAGCACTGCTAATTTGAAGTTTAAAGGGATGGGGATTAGGGTGAAAAAAATTGTTATTAGTGATGGAATAGGCGGCGATAATGACCAAACTACAGAATATAGTTATCTTGATGTTAATGGGCAATCAAGTGGAAGTTTAACAAGCGTGCCCAATTTTGTCATCGCTGGAACTGACAGTATTTATAGGTCTCCAACCAATCTTTCAGATGAAACATTAGTTTTTTATAATAGGATGACTATGAAACAAACTGGAAAAGGTAAAACTGTTTTTGAATTTCAGAACGATGCAACTTTTCCATCATTAACTTATGCCAATCCAGTGTCAACGGCTTACAATTGGAGTGCTAGTTATGCTGTAATTGTAAGAGATGGCTGTACGGATGCAGGAAAAATAATGACTGGACATTACACATTCCCTTTTGTAGATAATCCCAATTATGATTTTAACAGAAATCTTTTAAGGAAGAAGATTATTTATGATGAGAATGGTAACATAGTCAAGGAACATCAATTTGATTATAGTTACTTAACTCCTGGTTTAGTAGCTATTAAGGGGCTAAAATTTGATTTCGTTGATGGAAGTATACTTTTGGGTAGTTACCATCTATTTTCGCAATTGAATACTGTTATTGAAGCAGAACGAGAATATACCAGAGATCCAATTACGGGTTTATTGGTTTTATCCCACGAGAAGAAGCATTATTACGATAGTCCAAATCATAAATTATTGAGCCGCACAACTACGAGCAATAGTGACGGGTCGCTTTCAGAATTAAAATACAAATATGTAGCTGATTTTGGAAACATAATTAATCCAAATGACGACTATACATATGCAATTAAATGGATGAATGATAATTATATGAAGTCCATCTTGATTGAAACTACGCAAGCGGTTATAAGAGGTAGCAATAAGGTAATACTTTCTGCATCATTATCTAAATTTAAGAAGTTTGGAAAATTGGAAGCATTACCTGCGCAAACTCTCAAGTATTATGGGGGGGCTAGTTTTGTGGAAGCTGCGCTACAGACAATCTCAGGAACACAGAAATTAGTTAATGATATTAACTATAAGGTTGAAGATCAAGTTTTGGTATATGACGAATATTATCCAATTCAAACACTTAATAAAATAAGACAGATTAAATCTTATGTGATGGATCACAAAAGTGATATGCCTTATATAGCTTTGGAGAATGCAGATCCAACCCAAGTTGCATTTTCAGATTTCGATACTTATTGGGCTAACTCGTTTGACACCTATGAAGGTCCTGATTTAAGCCCAGGCTATTCAGGTCAAAATTCAATACAATTTACTTCTGGTCTTTTTAAAAATGTTGTAAAAGCATCTTCAGATCGATATAGAGTATCATTTTGGTATAAAAGTGACACCTCTGACGATATGTATTTTATGTTTAGTTCTCAAACTGCTTATGCAGAAGAATTATTAACTATTCCATCTAGCTCGGGTAAATGGAGATTTTTTGAGAAAGAATTTGACTTATCGGCTTTTTTAACGAATCAATTATTCAACATAATGATGGTGAAATTAAACGGTAACTATGAAATAAATATGGATAATGTGGCATTTTACCCTGCAAATGCTAAAATTACTACATTTTCTAATATACCCGGTATTGGTAAAAGTTATGAAATTAATTCAAGTGGACGTGCCGTTTTTTATGATTATGATTCATTTGGCAGATTAAGCCACGTAAAAGATAGAGATAAAAATATCTTGAAAAGAATTGAGTATCAACTAAGAAGTCAACCTAATCCAGTTTTAAAATCTGATTTTACAATTTCAGCGGTTGACGGTAAAATAATAACTGATGAAGAAGTAACTTTTAATTCAAATGAATCATGCTATACAAATGCACAGCACCAGTGGTACGTCAATAATATCTTAGTGTCTTCAAGCAATTTTTATATATATCAGGCGCCGAGTGTCGCACCATCAACTCCTGTAGTAGTTAGACATGTGGTTACTCATCCAGCTTATGGAACAAGTGAAACCACTAAACATTTAATCATAACACCACGAGTTATATATGCTCAACTAATTCTAACTGGAGGTTCGCCTATCATTAATACTTGCGCCTCTTCGTATGTACGTACTTTCGTGGCATCATACTATGGCTGCAAACCAGAAACTGCCATGAATTTCTACTGGGAAATTAAATATCCTGGGCAGCCTTGGACAGCAATGACATCTACTGATTATTGGGCAGAGGTTTGCGGTTTAGAATATAGCATAAGAGTTACGGTTAGTGGTTGTGGTTTATCAACAGTGTCAAACGAAATACAAATTAGCTACACAGGTAATTGCCCAGCAAGAACTTGTCCAAATTAACGCATCATGAAAAAGCTTATTGTTTTATTAATCTTCTTATTCTATTCCTTTCAGATACTTGCCCAATTGGCTGGTCAAAATTATGTTAAAACGACAGTGTTAACAAAAAAAGGAAAATTTAATGATGTAGATGTAAATAATGCTACAGACGCCGAAAAAAAAGTATCTTATACCTATCTGGATGGTCTTGGCAGAAATATTCAAGAAGTACATGTCAAAGCAAGCCCTTTAGGTTATGATATGGTAAATTTTACAGTTTACGATAAATATGGTAATACTCCTTCATACTTTTTACCCTTTACCTCTACTAGTCAAAATGGACAATATCAAACAGATTATCTAACAAAGCAGCTGAATTTTTATCAAGGTAATACACTAATAGCGAATGATTCGAAGCCTTATGGATTATATATTCTAGAAAATTCTCCTCTCCATCAGATATTGCAGAAGGGAGCTCCTGGCGAAGCATGGCAGCCGTCAAATGGGCATGCTTTAAAAGAACTTTCAAGATTTAATACTGTGACAGACGCTGTAAAATTATGGGACGAGAGTGGACCTGTTGGTTTTTATTTAAGTGAAAAGTTGTTCGTTTCAGAAATAACCGACGAAAATGGTAACAAGGTATTGTATTTTAGAGATTTTTCAAACAGATTAATACTAAAAAAGGTTCAGCTTGATGATGATATTGAAAGCGAGTTTGTAAATTATCTAGAAACCTATTATGTGTATGATGATTTTGGGAGACTGATTTATCAAATACCTCCAAAAGTTGTCGCGAGTATAAATGCAGGAACTTCATGGACAAGTCCGTCAATTGCGAATTCAATTTATTTCTATCAATATGATCAGCAAGGGAGGACTATCAGTAAAAAAATACCCGACACAGAACCTATATTTATTTGTTATGATCAACTTGATCGGCCAGTACTAATACAAGACGGACGCCTCAGGGGAGCAAATAAGTGGCTTTATAATAAATTCGACGATAATGGGCGTGTTGTAGAGGAAGGCATATATGTGTATAATGACCCAGGAAGTACAGGAACTACTCCCCATGGAAAGCTAATGAATTATCTTAGTGGAATTGACATCGAAACAACTCCTTATTTCGAAATTAGATCTTCGACGATTACCGGTTACACTAATCAGGTATTTCCTGTCTCCAATATTACCCCTATTAAAATATATTATTATGACGATTATGATTTTGATAGAGATGGTGTTTCAGATTTTAGCTATAGTCCTCAAGGGATAACAGGAGAAGAAGAATATTCATCTAGCGGACATCTTATGCTTACAGGAATTAAAAGTCTAGTACTAGGGACGAATAATTGGCTTTTTACAAGTAATTTCTATGATTATGAAGGTAGGATCGTACAAGTAAGGGGAAATAATCACTTATCGTCAGCTACAGATAACTTGAATACGGTGGCATATAATTTTTCAGGACAGGTATTAAAAACAAAAACCTATCATAGTGCTGGAGCTGGCAAAGAAGTTACCGTTACCAATAGGTATGAATATGATTCACAGGGAAGGCTACAAAAGCTATATCAGCGAAACATTAGTACGTCTGATCCAGGTTCAGACCAATTGATTGCACAATATGAATATAATGAAATAGGGGAAATGATAGATAAAAAATTGCATGGAATTGGGTCTCAATTTTTGCAATCTATTGATTATCGATATAACATAAGAGGTTGGTTAACCTCAATAAATGGAAGTAATCTAAGTAGTTCACCTGAGAGCGGCATTCTAAGTCCGGACCTTTTTGGAATGGATATTCTATATGAAACAACTGTGGCTGGCTTAAATGATAATTTAGGTGATAAAATTAATTACAATGGTAATATTTCTGCTGTCAAATGGAAAATTCAGCCAGGAGGTAGTGCTATCCAAAATACCAACCCAATAAGGGAGCGCAGTTATAAGTTTTTATATGATAAATCAGATCGTTTAATAAGCGCGCATTATCAAGCTTATGCAGGGACTGGCTGGACTGCTGAACTTGGGGGATATGACGAAAGTGTAAAATATGATAGAAATGGAAATATAATTAATCTTCAACGTTATACACTTTCAAATAGCTCATCGTTACCTACGCTAATTGATAATCTTCAATATGAATATGTAAGTCTAGGAAATCAACTTAAAAAGGTTTCAGATTTGTCTACGCACACACAAGGTTTTAACGATCGAAGTAACTCGATAAACGAATATGGATATGATGAAAATGGAAGCATGTCTAGAGATGACAATAAAAATATTAGTCTAATCTCCTATAACGAAATTAATAAGATTGCAGAAATTGTTTATTCAGATGGTAGAAAAATTAAATATAGTTATGGTGCATCTGGTATGAGGCTAAGGAAAGAAGTTTTTTCAACAAGTAGTTCTAGTCCTATAAAAATAACTGATTATGTAGATGGTTTTGTCTATGAAAATGGCGCACTATCACATTTTGCAATGGCAGAAGGAAGAATACGTCCAAATGGAACCAGTTTTACTTATGAATACTTCATTAAAGACCATTTGGGGAATGTCAGAATCTCTTTTGATGCCTATGACAATGGTAGTATAATTGAAGCTCGATTGTTACAAGAAAACCATTATTATCCGTTTGGCATGAGTATAACAGGAATGGCTATTAATATAGCAACACCATCTAATGCTAACAAAAACTTATTTAACGACGGAGCAGAGCTACAGGACGATTTTGGCGAGGACGGTATTTATTCAACATACTTCAGAGAATATGATGCCGTATTGGGCAGATTTTCTACTATTGATCCATTAGCAGAAAAGTATGCCAATTGGAGTACTTATAGTTTTGCGTTTAATAATCCTATCGCATTTAATGATCCTAATGGAGATGATCCATCAGGTAGCGGACATGTTGTTGTTGACAACTCATTAGAAGATGGCATATTTGGAACTTCCTTCGATATATTTGGTCGAGCTATTTATGATTCGAATGGAATGTACCTTGCTCCACACGAAAGAACCGGCGGGTATTTCTCAGACGGAGACGGAATGGAATCTGGTTATTTTGTCTATATTCGAAGGGAAGTATATCCTAGTAGGGAGCAAATAGAAGCTCATTTTGCAAAATATAAGGAATTGCCCGCCTTGGAAATTCACTACGAGAAAAAGTGGATATCGAATCCTCAACCTAGAAATACCCAACGAGAAACAGAACTTTATGATCTATCTCAGGAGGCGAGAAAAGCAGCCGGTTATTTGCAAGCAGTTGCTTTGCCGTTTAAGGAGGCTTTTTCGCGTGCAAGCCTTTATGGTCCCCCAAATTCTGGAAAGACAGCCTTGATTATATATCAAGCAAAAATACTGGGAAAAAGGGTAGTTCACCAACCATTATTTGAAATGAATGCCATTAAAGCTGGTAAAGTTGCTAATGGTTTAAAAATAGCAAGTAAGGTTATTGGAGCTGCAGGTGTTGGACTTGCATTGGTAGACATGAATAAAAATGGTATTACCACGTCCAATACATTGGACTTGGCAATGTCAGGTCTAGCATTAAGTGGTGTTGGTACAGGCATTGCAACTACTTATTTTTTGTTAAATGCAGCATCTCAATTGTTAACAGACAAAAGTATTGGGGAGCATATCGATGACGTCGTAGATAAATTTAGAAAATAACTATATATTTAACTTTTTTTAAAATGTTTTTAGATTTTACTTATATCACAGCCTGCAATTTCTATCGAAAGCGGGAAAAAAATATCTTTAAAATAAGTGGATTAATTCTCTTGGCTGGAACAATATTAATGAATTTCGTTTTAGTCTATATGATATTTTATAATTACTATAAAAATCAAATAAACGAGCATGTTTTTGAGACTATCAAATGGAGCCTAATAGGCATCTATTTTATATTACTTTTACCTTTATTAGGATTGAGATACTTTAAGATTACTAGTTATGACAAGGTCAATAATAAAATATATAGCTTAAGCTCAAGTAAAAGAAACGCTTATCAAATGTGTGCTACATTATATATCATATTGTCCTTTGGAGTAACTATTTCGTATGCTATTTATAATGGAGGAATAATCAATGGCTGGTGGTAAATTAGAATATTGATAACATTTTTAAACCTCTGTAATATTAATAAATCTAAATATTCTCCTTCTTGAATTTCATAATGATGATAAAAGAGACTAATATTTCCTTATTAGTCTCTTTTATTTTAATAGTTACAATCTAGATATACTTTATGGAGCACTTTCTCTTCTGCCATCTGAAATTGCCAATAGATTTCCGGCATTTTCATCAAGATAATCTTGAAGTGTTTTTCCAGCAGGTACGGTAATTTTGCAAACTGTCGACGAGCTAGAACCACAGGTATAATTATCGGTATCTTGGAATCTATCGTAAGACCCTGCATCTGTAGGGTCAGAATCGTTGAAGTACCACACCCCGCTGTCATCTTGGACTTTAGTGGTTTGTTTTTCGGCTTTGAAAGCAAAAGTTAGGGTGGCCATACCCACCATTAGAAATAAAGCCAAGGCTCCTAGCCAAGCTTTATGGTTTTTTATCATATTTTTTGCCATAATCATGCATCCCTTTTATGAATCAAAAAGGAGGAAAACTTTAATTGTATTATTGTATTGTGGTTTGTCTTTTAGCAGACCTCGCTGAACCCTGTTATAGTCTGTACTTTTGGGGTTCGTTTCCCGGATAACCTCATCCGTTATCCGGGTTGGTCGTGAATACGGCATTTCTACGGTCGCGGGCCATCATATTCGATAGGTAGTAACGATTAGATTTTAGGAGCACATAGCGGTAGCGGACGATGTTTGGAATCGGTTCCTTTTGTTTGCTTTGATGTATATGTGGTCCCATATCAATTTAAGTTGGTCAGTTATTGAGATGCTTGACCAAATTTCGAAAGCATTTTTTGGAAAAAAAATATCCCACGGGATAGAAATGAGACCATTTGGTTCCGGATCAATGGCTCCGGTTGTACTTGGACCTTTCGGCGCTGAAACGGGAGGGCGTCATCCTCAGGAAAGAGGCGCTGATTTTGTTTGGGAGTCCATTAATGGGATACTTGGTTGCGAAAAATTCTACCTTTCCGTGGTCGGGATAGCTCATGAGCTCCAGACGCCAGTTGTCCTTTTCCCTTTGTTGGAGCAGGTAATGTTCCAATAGTACGCCGGTTTCTCTAAAGCTGCGCAGGTGTGAAAAATTATGGCGCTCGATGGCTAGCAGCCTACTGCCGCTAATGACGAGAAACCTGTGGTTGGAAGCGCTCGCCTTCAGAAAGCTGTTGATATCGGTAAAGATCTGTTTGGGTCCGTAGATGGCATATACCTCTTCCTTCCCTGAGAAGAGGACTTGGTATTCGGCAACCCAGCAGTCGATGCTGAACCAGGCATATCCCGTGTCTCTGGAAAGGATATCCAGTTCCCGTTTGGGAGTGGCTTTCTGGGGTTCCATGTGCAGGTGCAGCGCTTTTTTGAATTTTGACGAAAGAAGGGTCCAGCTGCCCAGCAAGGTTAAAAGCTCGTCTATATCTCGGTTCTGAAGTTCCATGCAGTATTATTTTTGTCGGGATCCTGTTCTGGTTTTGTTCGGTCAGGTTGTTTTGCGCTTGAGGTTGGCCCTGATAATCCGGCCCAGATGTTTCCTGCTGATGCCAATATAAGAGGCCTGGTATTGATTGGGAATTAGGTAAAGGTGCTTTCCGAAATGTTGGCTGATGAGCTCGTAACGTTTAGGGGCATTGTTGATCTGTAGTATCTGCAGATGTTGGAGGGTACGATGGAGGTAGTGTTGGCACAGGGCAACATAGAGTTGGTGGGCCTTGGGATGCTTTTGAATCAGTACTTCGATGTCGCTGTTTGAGGCGATCAGAAGTTGGCAAGGGCTAAGTGCCTCTAGGATTTGGGTGGTGGATGGATCCGTAAAATAGGGCCCTGGGAAAAAGAATTCTGCAGGCTGGTAGACAACTAAGGTATGCTTTTTTACAGATGGGGTGGAAGGGCCCTGTTTGTTGGGGATGACGGCGCTTTGCTGTTGAAAATAATGGATCAGTCCACTGTCGAGGAAATAAATGGAGCGGGACTCGGTGTCGCCCAGGACTATGTGGTCACGTTGACAGAGGCAAAGAGGTTGGAAGAGGTCTACAAATTGCTGGCTTTCCATAATGCTGCAATGGGTGATTTCCTGTATCCTTTCGGCGATTGTCCTGTTCCGCTCCATGTGATGTGCTGGTGATAACTAGTAGCCTATGGCTCGTTGAAATAGGTGATTTCCAAGTTCAGTTCCCCTCCGGCCGTAGTGATGCCTTCATTGTCCGTCTGGACAGACAGGTTGCTGGTAGGCTTGAAGAGTTTATCCTGTTCCTTATCCCCATCTTTGACGCTCTTACGCTGATTGGCCTTGTGCAGGTTGATGGGTAGTCGGTGCTCAATCGCAAATCCTCCCTGTATGCCCAGAAAGCTAGTAGCCTCAGCGGGCATTTGTTGGAGAAAGTCGAGCTGTTGCTGGTCAAGTAGGAAATGCCCGTTGATCCATAGCTTAGGTTGGTTGCGAAGGGCATAGGCTTCTTCGGTCAATTCATTGTCGGGAAGCATGTAAAGTGCTTGTAGCAGTTGTTGAAGTCCAGCTTCGTCGAAAGGTTGTTTTTCCATAATCGTGTTTTTAGGTGAACGAATTTTTCGGCCAATTTAAAGCGCATTTTTGAAGGTTGGAAGGCCTTTTTTAGTGGTTTCTACCAACGGTATATTGATGTTTTTACGAGCGGTCGTAATGTGACTTTTTTGCACATTTTATTCCTATTGTAACTAAATTGTTAAATTTTATATGTAGCTTAACGATTGAATAACAGTGTATTGGCGTCTCTCTCGACTAGATATAATGTTATTTATGACGAAATTATCGGTACATCTCCGTTCGGCTTTCTTTCTTAGAAACCTAGCTATCCTCGTACCATTGTCGTTTCTGGCCGGACACCTTATTGTTGGGCATGACCGGGACGAAACGTTCGGAGAGCTCCTGGCAACTCCCGGTTATCTACTTTCAGTAGGGTGTAGCGCAACGATAGCATTATGGCTATTGGTCTGTATCTACATGGCGAGCTATAAATTGAACCAAAAATATGGAGGGAATGGACTCAATAGATATTGGCTATGTGGTCAACTGTTATATGGCGTGTTGGGCGTAATCATTGTAGAATTGATATTGGCCACGATATTGTTTAAGTTGATGGGGTATTGGATTTTAGACACGGCCTATTTCAAAAAGCTATTTGGTCCGATTGTGATGTTCGTTCTTCTAGTCAATTTGGGCTATATAGTGTTCTATCTAAACCGTAGGTCAATTGTGAAGATACGTTACAAGTTTTTGGATAACAAGGTAAAGGATAGGGAAGGGGGCAATCTATCAAACCTCCGAAGACCCGCCTTTTTCTATTCGGATAATCGGGTAGTAAAATGTGTGGATTTTGCCTATAATGTTTCTTTTTGGCGGAAATCGTTAACCAGGACAATGGTGCAGTTGGACAGACGTGATTACTTCCGCGGCTCTAGGGATTGGATTATCCATCGCAGTATAATTATCTCCGTAGAACATCTTAATGGTAACAGGCTTTGTGTGAATTGCAGATTAGAGAACGACTTTCAGTTGGAGGTCTCGCGTAGGAATGTTGCAGCCTTTAAGGAATGGTTTGGCACAGATAGATAAGTTATATGGTGTAGACTATTGGCCGCGTTTTAGTTGATCGCTCTTTAATCTGGAAAGTGTTTCCCTGGAGATACCGAGATAGGAGGCGATATGGGTTTGCGAAACCTGTTGCTCGATATGGGGAAATTGCCGAAGTAGTGATTCGTATCTTTTTTCCAGGTTGGAGGTCAGCAGTTCCATGTTCCTTTCTACAGCTAATACTAGGTATTTCTGGGTGATGATCCTCCCGATATAGTTGCCTTCCTTAAAGTCAGCATAAAAGGTGTTGAGCTGGTGCCAGTTCAGGGATTGGATAATAGTTTCCTGTAAGGTCTCCAGGTATTCTGTAGCAGGTGTCTGTTCATAGAAGCTAGATACATCTACAGCGAGTTCTCCGGGTCCCATGAACATGATGGTCCTCTCCCTGCCTTCTTCGTCAATCATATAGATCCTAACCAGGCCGCTGCTGATGAAATAGATTCGTCTACAGATATCCCCAGGTTGGAGGAGCAAATGCCTTGCAGGATATTGTTGTGTTTCCAGTTGGTCCCGCAGGCGTTCCTGATAGGCTTGGGAGAGAGGAGCGATGTGGCCGAGAACCTGCAATAGGTCCATGCGGTCGATTACTCTGGTTTCCATATTGTTTAGATCTGGTTGTTGATGTAGAATGATAACGATGTTTTAGTTGAGGATGTTTTCTGACGGCATATTTTGGGACATTTGCGGCAATGTAGATTCGGAGGGATTTCTGATTAATTATACGCTAAACCAACAAAATTTGGGGATAATAAAAGAAAGAGCAGACTGTAGAAATAGCAGGGTGCAAAAGCTGATAATAAACGAGGCAGCTGGAGCTTGATGCACTTAGCGAGACATTTAAGTGGAGTCTACCAGTTGATATTGATGACAGTGCAGGTTAATCCTAAGATGGACTGCGCTGAAGATATCTACCGAAATCTCCCTCAATTTGTGGATGAAGTCCATATGGAACCTGCAAAGGCAATGGAAAGTACTGTGATTAAGTGGATATGCATGATTTTGGGTGTTATATTTGTTTTTCTTTAGGCTAAGCCTTAATTTAGGCAAGGTTCTCACATCTTTAATTATGCACATTCCCCGTTTATTGTCGCTGGCACATTTTTTTGCTATCGTTCTACCAAGAACACAAATGTTACTTTTTGTATTTATCGTAATCCATCACAATTATGATTAATTGTTATGCGATTGTTGAAAAGTGCAATTTAAATGCACTTGCCAATCATGTGATAGAATATCCTTCAACTAGGTTGGTTGGTTACTATGAAGGGAAATCTTTAAAATATTCGGAGATTATTGGGCTTTCAGTTCAGGTGGTTTTTGTAGATTATAGTTTGCATACGGTGTTTAGTCACTTGTTAACTATATTAGAGTCACATGTTTCTGTAGTTTATCTAGCTAACAGCCCAGATGCAGCTTATCAGGCTTTCGAACATGGAGCGTTAGACTATATAACCTATCCGTTTAATTTTGCTAGGTTTGAGAAGTGTATGAACAAGTTCGTTCGGTTTTCTTTGTTGGCACCGGCTGTACAGCAACAGGGAGAAAAGATAGGTACTGTAGATTCATTTTTTATCAAACCTGATCCAAGGGGGAAGGTTGAGTTATTGATCAACTATAGTGATGTGCTATTTATAGAAGCTTTTCAGAATGACGTAGCTATACAAATGGCCGATGGAAGGAGGTTTGTCTGTTTCCACACTATGAAAGAGATGGAAGAAGGCCTATCGGCCTATTTCATGAGAGTACATAAATCATTTATCATCAATTATAAAAGAATAGCTGCGTTTGATGGCTCTAATATTATTATCGGGACAGATCAACAATTTACTATCCCCTTGGGCGGAGTATATAAGAAGTCTTTTTTTGATAAGCGTAATACCATAATTATTAAAAAGCCGAACAAAAGGGCACAAGGCCAGCTTTTAAAAATAGCTTTAAAAATATTTCTTGTATTTCTTTCAGAAGAGGGTACTTTGCTAGGTGAAATTTCGGCTTTCTGATTCACGTTATTCATTTTGCTCTACTATTGTTTGGTCGAGTCTTTTGGGAAATATCTTATGTTCTATTTTTTGTTTCCTTAGGCATCTAATATTAGAGTTTTTAATGTTTCACACCGTGTTTTTTATCGTTGGCACCTCCAAATCACTAGTTGGCACAAAAAAAAAAATGAGTGCTTTGTTTTGCTTAAAATTGCATGTTTTTGAAACTGCTTATTAAGGCTCTCTTCCGCTAGTTTACTACAGAGAAACTTTTTTAATAGATGCCTTTTTGTTGACATTTTCAAGAATGTGAACAAGAAATTTAATCTATGGCTAGCGTAAAATCTCCTCAAAACTGTAAGAAAAATAATCTCTATTTAAGCAGTGCGATAAATCTTATCACATTGGTTTGCTTGTCTTTTCAAGCGTTTTGCCAACAGTCAATTCCATCGCCTAATGCGGCATCGTTAGGGGTTTTTAAAGAATATCCCCAAAGTAATTACACCGGACAACCGATAATTAGCGTTCCTATCTACGCTACTAGCCTCAATGGATTTGATCTAAAGTTTGCACTTAATTACAATACAAACTTGCTTAAACCGTACATACTCCCAGGTTGGGTAGGTAAAGGTTGGGCATTGTCTGGTGGAGGTATTATTACTCGAATTGTTAATGATAAGCCCGATGATATGAGCTGGTCTAACACCGGGCATTATCGCTATTCACATATCCAAGATGCCGGTTTTTTTTATAACCATGGTTATCTGGCTGGCGACTGGCTTAACCCACAAAAAATGGATGAAGCATCAAGAGACTGGGAGCCCTTCCTTGATGCGCACGGTCACACTTATACGTTAGACCAACATATCAAAGACTATTCTCCTGATGAATTTTCCTTTAATTTTGGTGGAATTTCAGGTTCGTTCTATATGGATCATACGGGAAACTGGCAGGTTGCGTCCGAAAACAGGATAAAGGTAGACATTACCAGCAGCGATTTTAACTATGTCAACTCCGGTAGCGATTATTTTGGACCATTACCCGACAAACGAAGGTTGGAAAGAATAAAGCTCACCGATGAAAATGGTGTAATCTATATTTTTGGGGGAAATGCAGCGGCATGCGAATGGGATGGCTTAACAAATGCTATTAAAAGCTGGTATCTTACACAGGTAACACTTACAACTGGCCAACAGATTTATTTTAATTATGAGAACGGAAATATTGTTTCGCAAGAAATTCCGCAATATTATTATGAACCGCTGGATCTTAGCATACCTTATAACGGACCCACTGGACTGATTACAACAAACTCGAAGTCTTCCACTGCTTTTTTAACGAAAATTGAATCCCAAGATCAAAGAATCAATTTCTATAGGGACGATTCGAAAGGCTTAGCTAGGCTTGATTCCCTAGTTGTTATTGATAAAGTAACTAACAAGAAGGTTAAGAAAGTGTCTTTCACATATCAAGGCGATAAGTACTTTTTGGACAAAGTTTCTTATTTTGGAGAAGGCAGTCTCGTTCAATCGTCAACAAACTTTTTGTACAATGGTGGAAATTACGTTGGAAATAATTTTGATCATTGGGGGTTTTATACATCTGCAACCTTAAATACCAGCAGTAAAGTAGCTTTTGTAGCAAGCAAAGGGCCAGATGCGGCAAATAGCAATATTGGGACACTCGATAAGATATATCATCCTACTGGAGGATATACACAGTACACCTGGGAGCCTCACACTTATACTAAAATTGTAAAGAAACATAAGAGCGACGGTTATACAGATCAAAATGAAGTGAAAATCGCAGGTGGTGTTAGAATAAAGAAAATAGAAAATTTTACCCCGGATGCAGCTGGTTCCAGAACTTATGTTTATGGTGATTATAACCATCTAACACCGAATGCTGTGGTTTCATCGGGGATCTTAAGTGCTGATCCTTCTTATGATTGGGGCAATTCAAAATATTACTACTACTCGCCAAAACTGCCGATGGTTGACGGGGCCGGAAGCCATATTGCCTACTCGAAGGTTACGGAGATTGACGAGGGAGGAGGCTACATGACAACAACTTATTCGAATTATGATACCGGAATGAACAATGAATATTATGATGAGAGCCATCTGGGCTCCGAATCTAATTCTCAAGTTTGGGCAGATGCAAATCAGCATTTTTCTTCAAAACAACATGAAAGGGGCAAGGCGCTGAGCCATCAATTTTTTTCTAGTATTGGGACTATGCTGAAAAAAGTTACTTATCAATACGTGAGTTTAAATAAGGCCAATGAATTTGTGAGAACTTACAAGATGGTTAGGAATATATTTGCTCCCGAATATTTTACTGCCGAAGGGTTAAAGATTTATACCAATTCTTACCTCATATCGCTCATCAATACGATTGAGTATGATATTTCGGGAAATAACGCACGCGCAAGAACAGAGGAATTTATCTATGATGAATTGCTCCGTAAAATAAAGACGGAGTATAGTTCTGACAGCAGAAATGCCACAATTGTAAAAAACTTTAAATATCCTAAAGATATGGTAAGCTCGAACAATGACCCTGGAAGTGTTTACGCTAGTATGATTGCTAAAAACATTACTGCACCGTTAATAGAACAAACAAAAACATTAAATAATGTTCAAGTAATGCTCTCTCGTACCAACTATGGAAATTTTAATGGTAAATATTTGCCAACAAGTTTGGAGCAGAAAATAGAAGCATACCCCATCCGCAAACAGCTACAATTTGATGCATATGATGTTCAGGGAAATCTTCTACAGCAGCAATCGGCAACCGGGCTTAAAATAAGTAATGTTTGGGGATATAATAATCAATATGTGGTGGCTCAGTTTAAGAATGCTTCAATAGATGAAGTCTTTTTCGCCGATGTTGACGAAAGAGGTCAACTTTTAGAACATGGAACGGAAACTAATCCGTTTGGACTTAATTATATCCAAGATGCAACTTTTAAATACGCGATTAATTTGGGGGATTTGCCTGGGTATCTAGAAGCTACAATTGCGCTAGAAGCGGGTAGGGAATATGAAATGACTTACTGGGACAAAGATTCCGACCTGGATATTTTGGATAGCCACGAAATTATTGCCGACGAAAATTTAGGACAAAGAGACGGATGGGTTAAACGCCACGTGGTATTTACGGTAAATAACTCTTCTTCTTGGCTATGGCTTAACGCAAATGTCGGTTTAATCAGAGAGCTCATCGTGAAGCCTAGGCATTCTTCAGTAACCAGTTATACTTATAAACCTATGGTAGGTATTACCAGTATCACAGGTCCTAACGGGATGACCACCTATTTTGAGTACGACGGCTTTGGAAGGCTCACATGTGAAAAAGATCATTTAGGAAAAGTACTTAAAGTCTACTATTACAACTACGCTCAATAATTATTGCATACTTATCACAAACCTTAATATGAATACAATCAAGATATTTACATTTTTGGCAATCTTAATACTTAGCAATGTTCTAGAAATAGCCAAAGCACAGCAAGTCGTTAAAAATACAGATTCCCGGCTGGAAAGTTCAACCCAACAACAAATACGCGTAGATACGACAAAACAACGACGTATAGAACGCCACTACTATCAAAAACATCTCGCTATAGATTCGGTAAAGGCTAGTAAAGTACAGCAAATTATAATAGAATATAAGACCGCATTAAACAAAGTTATGGCTGATACTACATTTAATGATTCGGCTAAACGTGCCGCAGTTGATGAACTGATTTCCCAGAAAAATGCTAAGCTCGGAGGGATATTAAATCCAGTGCAACAGCTTAAAATTATCCCAAGCAGCGAATTACGTCAGCAGGAAACAAAAAAAAATGGCCAATAGTTAGCAGATATCATTAGCAACTTCCTTACTTGGATATGAAGAAATTACTCAACTCTCTCTTTGCGGTTGCATTCCGCTTTCTATTATTAATAACATTGCTGTACAGCGGCCGTGCTTTAGCACAATCTGGTACTGGAATGTTAGATGCTATTCCTATTGCCTTGGATGGCTGCGGTACTGGTTATAATTATGATGCTCGGAACACTTCTACGGGCTACTATCAAAGCTATGGACCGGGTAGCGGTGGTCCTTGGTATAAATTTACCATCCATGCCGAATCGCTAGTAGATGTAATGACTTGCGGTAGTAACTATGATACACAGATTTATATCATAGATGAAAACGGTACCCTATTTGCTACCAACGATGATAATGGAACCTATTGTCCAGGAAGTACTGCATCAATGATGGAATTGCTTAATCCTGGTACCTATTTCATTGTAGTTGAGGGAGCAGGAGGAGTAACTGGAGATCTTTCGGTAGAAATTGGAATTTCCGCGACAGATCCTAGTGGCGCCGGGCCTGGCTCTAGTCTAGCCAAAGCCATAGATGCAGGCGATCTTTTTAACGGGAGTAATTTCTCCCATTCGGCAGATAATGGAAGTTTTTGTCTGAGCAATCATATTGGAAATCTAAGTAATGATATTTTTTATCGGTTTAGAATAACAAAAAATTCCACCGTTACTATTTCGCATTGCGGAAGTGGTATTATTGATAGTTATATGCATCTACTAGACGTCAATGGACAATCTATAGAGATCAATGATGACAACACATCGGGATGTGTGGATTTAAGACATGCCCACATGGTAAAAGTGCTTCCGCCGGGAATTTATTATGTAGTATCCGAGGGGGCTGGAAGCAATACGGGAATAATTGCAACCAGCATTACGGTACAGTCACAAGAACCACCTATTATTAGCTACCAAGTTCCTTCGCCAATAACAGTGGGCACTTCATTTTCCATGTCACCTATTAATATAGGGGGAGAGGTTTCTACCGATGTGGTAGCTACTACCACACTGAATTATAACTACCTACAGAAACCTTTGGGAACTGCGATGGACCCGTCTGGAAATGTATATGTAGCAGACGCTGGATTTCATAATATCCAAAAAATTACACCCGCTGGGATGCGTAGTACACATGCGGGCAAGGGATTTGCTGGTTATTTGAATGGTCTTTCGGCAGTGGCCGAGTTCAAGCATCCCTCCGCTGTGGTGGCTGATGCTTTTGGAAATCTTTACGTTTCAGATCAACAGAACCACGCAATTAGAAAAATTAGTACGAACGGTTGGGTAAGTACGGTAGCGGGAAGCGGAAGCGCCGGAAGTGCCAATGGGAAAGCAAGCAACGCAAGCTTTAATAATCCAACGGGGTTGGTATTAGATGGAAATGGAAATCTGTATGTAGCTGATTATGGAAACCATAAAATTCGTAAAATCGTGTTGTCTTCAGGCATGGTTAGCGATTTTGCTGGGAGTGGTGCCGCAGGTTTTTCGAATGGTGCAAAGCTTAGCGCAACTTTCCGCAATCCAATTGGCCTTGCCATAGATCAATCCGGAAGTATCTATGTGGCCGATCGCATGAACCATGCTATTAGAAAAATATCAGAAAGCGGTACGGTGACTACACTTGCTGGTAATGGGACTGTTGGTAGTACTAATGGAAGTGGCACATCAGCTACTTTTAATCAAATTAGCGGTATTGCCATCGATAGTGAAGGAAGTTTGTATGTCGCAGATCAGTTAAATAACATGATCAGAAAGGTGACCAATACTGGTACCGTAACCACCTTTTTGGGTACCACTACAGCCGGAATTACAGATGGTGTTGGAAGTGCGATAAGTTTATGGTCTCCTTATGGTATTAGCGTGCAAAGCAATGTAATATATGTTGCCCAAGAACAGTTCCCTGCAGTGAGGAAAATACAGAAGGGCGGTTACGCTATTTCACCTAAATTACCAGCAGGTTTATCTCTTAATGCAAGCACCGGCATAATTAGTGGTGCAGTTAATTCCACATTTCCAGAAACAGTTTTTACCGTTACGGCAAGTAATGGTAGTGGTACTGCCAGCGCTACCTTTACCTTAGAAGTCTCTAAACCTGGCTTAACAGGAAGTATAAATAAAAATTATACGGTTAGCTACTTAAATAAGAATGAAAGCTTTACCAGCGGCTGGCAGGTTATGTCGGCCAGTTCTGATGCTACTCAAGTCAATACCTCATTTACTTATTTAGATGGCTTGGGCAGGCCTGCTCAGTCCATCGAAGCTTATGCTAGCCCTTCCCAAAAAGATGTTATTTTGCCTATAGCATATGATATTATGGGTCGCGAGGCAATAAAATATTTGCCTTATGTAGAAAGCACTGGTACAAATGGTACCTATAGATCATCTGCAATCGCTGATCAGTTGTCGTTTTACCATCCAGGAAGTATAGGTAATAGTGGCGACCAGCTACCAAGTGGAATGACTCGTATTTCCCTGCCTTACAGTATTACGAAATTTGAGCAAAGTTCTTTGAATAGAACAACAGAACAAGGATTTCCTGGTGCCGCTTGGCAGCCTGTAAATGCTAATATCAGTAACTCCGGACATACCATAAAAATGGATTATGGAGCAAGTAACGACGATCTTGCTAATGCTACTACCGGTTTTACTGTTCGGAACTATGTTGCTCGTGGAATAGACAATGGACAGCCACAAGATCGTATATTGGTAAGCAACAATTATTATGGGGCTGGGCAACTGTCGTTAAGTATTACCAAAAATGAAAATTGGAAAGATGGAGATGGAAAGGCTGGTACTATTGAGGAATACACGGATAGGAATGGTAGACTAGTGTTAAAACGTAGCTTTAATAGGAAAAATTCTACGCTAGAAATACTTAGTACTTATTATGTGTATGACCATCTAGGAAACTTAATTTATGTATTGCCTCCAGGTACCAATGCAGACGCAGGACTACCCAATGCAGAATTGATGCATGGTTATGCTTATTGGTATATTTACGATGGTTTCGGCAGGATGATAGGAAAGAAAATCCCGGGGAAAGGTTGGGAAGAAATGGTTTACAATAAGTTTGACCAACTGGTACTGAGCCAAGACCAAGTACAGCGCGATAAACCGAGCCGAATTTGGACTTTCATTAAATATGATGGACTTGGACGTGTCGTGTCAACAGGAATTTATAATACAAATCAAGACAGAGCAAGCTTACAGGCTACAGTTGATTTGCAGATTGACAACTATAATTGGGAAGAGCGTGACGATCATAATAATAGTGGCACGGGTACCGGCAATGGAACTGGGTACACAAATAGAAGTTTTCCAAATGTGCAGCTCGGAGATCATTTGTTAATCAACTTTTATGACGACTATCGTTTTTATTCTTATAAATCAGCATTTGATTTTGTAGAGTTTGATCCACAAGTGAAGAAAAGCAATATGGTAAATTCATTGCCTACTGGAAATCTGGTACGCAATTTAAGTACTGGTGATTGGGCCATGACTGTTATCTATTATGATTACAAAGGCAGGGTTATTCAGCAATATTCGGATAATCATCTAGGAGGTACCGATCGAACAGATACCAAGTATAGTTTTGATGGCAAAGTAAAAAATGTCGTTCGCACACATGTGGCAAACAGCGCTACTACGGTAATTGCCAATCGTTACGAGTACGACCACATGGGAAGAAAGACAAAAACTTATCAAACCACCTATGGCACTCCACAAACTACCGGTACTGAAGTGCTGCTTTCCGAAAACATCTATAATGAGACAGGTCAACTTCGGTATAAAAAGCTACATAATGGTTTACAAACCTCAACCTATACCTATAATGAGCGTAATTGGTTAAAGTCTATCAATTCTGATCAAGGGCAGTTTAAAATCCATTTGTGGTATGGTGAAGACGATATCGATGCGGCTTATCAACAGTATAATGGCAATATTTCTAAACAACTTTACAATAATGATAATCAATCTACTGATAAGACCTTCCTTTATCAATACGATAAGGCAAATAGATTGGTTAGTGGTATCTCTGCTGATATGAGCGAAATGATTGCCTATGATGTGATGGGCAATATTACCTCGCTGAATAGAGATGGAACATTATTGGAATACGTCTATCGGTCGGACATCAACCGTTCATGGCTTTATACCGTAAATGGATTTTCGGCAACACCAATACCTTACGAGTTTGATCAAAATGGAAACGCTACGAAGGACGGACGTTCAGGGTTTACGCTAAGCTATGGTCATTTAAACTTACCTTACCAAGCTTCCAAAACCGGCTTGAATATTTATTATGCCTACGACGGAACAGGGAAGAAGCTTAGAAAACAGGCAGTAGGCAACTTGACTTTGACTACTGATTACGTAAACGGTATCCATTATAACAATGGTGTACTCGATTTTATCCAGACAGAAGAAGGAGTGGCCAGAAACAGTGGAGGAAGCTTCACCTATGAGTATAATTTAAAAGATCATTTGGGTAATGTGAGATTGAGCTTTAAAGAAGATGGAGGCAATGTTTCAGTGTTGGCACGCACCGATTATTACGCTTTTGGTAAAAGACAAAACCCACATTATGGAAATAATAAATATCTTTATAACGGGAAAGAGCTGCAGGAAGAGATGGAGCAGTACGATTATGGTGCACGGTTTTACGACCCAGAAATCGGAAGATGGAATGCTGTTGATCCAATGGCCGAATTGATGAGAAAGCATTCTCCTTATGGTTATGCTTTTGGCAATCCCATGAGGTATACAGACCCGGATGGAATGAGGCCATTTGATTGGGTAATGGGGGCTGATAGAAACCCTTATTGGGATAGCAAAGTAACTAGCGCCGATGATGAAGACCTAAAGAAAGGAATAACTTATATTGGAAAAAGTAAATATTACACCTCAACCGAAGGCTATACTATTTATTTGAAAAACAAAGATCTTCTGCCGGCAGGAGAGAAGGCTTGGGAATACTATGTGCCAAACACATTTAAAAGTGAAGATGCTGAGCTTCCCCAGAAAGTAGAAGAAACTAGTTCCAATAAGGATGCATGGCCAACCCTATATGATCACGATAAAAAGGGATTGGACCTTGGTGCCGTAGTGGTATCGTCGATTGAAGCTTCTTTGGATGTAGCCAAAAAAGTGGAATTTGGCATACCGGAAGATATTGACCTTGGGAAAAAATTATTTGGCGTTTTAGGAAAAGCAACTGGGGTGGTTTCGGCCGTTAACGATTTTAACAATATAATAAATAAGGGATTCTCAAAAGCAAGTCCCGCGGATTGGGTTAAGCTAGGCATTTCAGTAGGTACTGTATTCATCAATTCAACAAATCCAGTTGTAATGGCTGTTACAATAGGTTATGGTATAGCTGACTTAGCAGGATATAATCCCGTTGATTTACTTTTAGAAACAAATAAAAAGAAATGAAAATAGTTAGATATTATTATTATCGAGTTTATAAATATTTTGAAAAAGGAGATGCAGTTCCTTTTTTTTCTACATTTTTAGTAATAATCCTTTTCCTTTATTTCAATCTCATCACATTGATAAATTTTATGGGGATTTTAATGGGGTTTGATTTCACACTTCCTGTAGTAGGGGGCATGGGTAAATTTTGGCCATTGATTTTTATCATACCTTTATTTGCATTATTTTATGTGTGTTTAAAGAAACAAGGTATTCATGACAGGATTCTTGAGGAGTTTCAAGAGGAAACTAAAAAGAAGCGTATTTCTAGTGGACTGATGACTATCTTGTACTTTATTGCTTCTATAGGTTTATCTGTAGCCTCTCTTTGGATTAGAGAGAAAATTAGAGGATACTGATTGGAAAGAAGCCTAAGGTAAAAAAGCTTCCACCTTTTCATCGGTAATATCTCAATTATTTATAGCATAGCTGATATTACCGTGATTTATTCTACGGCGCTTGCCCGAAGATGTGATTCAACCGCCAATATGGAGTAGCGCCTTGACAGGAGGCAGATGGATTTACAGATGGGCCTCCTGATACGGGTTAGTTAAACATTGCTGATCGTATATTGTTTTGGCCCTAAATATCGACATATCTCAAAATATGGATTTTAAAATCTAACAATTTTTTATAAATATATCATTTCCAAGAGCCTAAGCTTCTATCAATTTCCGAATAACCCGTATCCCTTTCCTTCTTATTGAAAAGATTGAATGCGGTATTTGAAATATTTGCATCGCTTTCAACCATAACAATCGGTTGGTTGTTTCTCAAAATCTAGGTCGCATATCACTTTTCGCACATTGCCACTTTTGCAAATATTGCAATGGAACCGTGGCCCAAATCTAAAAGCTTTATGTAGAGGAAGTAGTTTAATTTTGATTAAACAGCCTAGTACCCTCAATGATATTCTCTCCTTTTGTGACGCTGGTCACAGATAAATTATTTGATAATCTGTAGATGCGCGTGCCTTTTGGGTATTTTGTGGTTTTCATTTTGAGACTGTGGTCACAGATTTTGCTCTTCGGTCAGACTAGTTTTGTCCTGTCGGTTTCGATAATCGGCGCTGGTTGGATTGATTTTTTGGACGATGAACAAGGAATTGGGTAGGAGGCTGTTGGTGCAGCTGGAAACGGAACTGGAGGAGGTGTCCTTCGGGACGATGTCGCCGATGGAGCGGCTGAAGGCGGCCATGGGGTCTATCAGGACGGCATTAATGAAATTGAATACCTTCGCATTTGAGAAGCCTTTTGCCAGTGTGCAAGAGGAAATCGAGTTTTTCAAATCCATTAAACCTGATTTTGTGCGGTGGAAGTACTATTTCCAGGAACTGTTCACAATGGAGGAACATGTGCCCTTCGGGGAGGCCAAGCTACAGGAACTGTATTTTGAGAATGAGCTGGTCTATGTACAGCGCTTCTTCCGGGAGCATCAGTTCCATTACCAGTATTTTCGTAGGGGTGCAGTGGACTTGGATAGGCTATTGTTCACTTCCGAGGGAGCGAAGTGCGAGAGTACGGCATTGCCCTGGGGGCTGGGGGAACTGGATGGTTTTTCCAGGCCCGGGGAAGTGGTCTTTGCCAGGTTGATGGCTTTTGAAAAACTGCGGGACTGGCTATTGGAGAGGATTGCCTTTCTAAAGGGCGATGGCGGCAACCCCTATTTTGTGGGCGGTATAGGTGACGAACTGCATTGGACGGGCGATAGCATCAACCTGGCGGAGGTCGCTGTTGGACTGCACCGTACCAAACAGCTCAATCATGGGAGTGCCAGTATTGGCTCTATTTTCAGATGGCTGGGAGAAAAGCTGCATGTTTCCATCGGCGTGCCCTCCAAACGCATCAGTGAAATTAAAAGACGTACAAAGTTCAGCAGGACCCGCTTTCTGGATGAGATGCGGGAAGAGAGTCTGCGCAGTTTCGACAGGGAGGACGAGTATGATTTTCGGAAAAAATGAAATAAACACTTGGTATATACCAAAATGTCTCAACGCGATTTTTTGAGGTTTTGAAATTTTGTCCCATCATCCATCGTAATGGAACGATGGGGCTAAAGAAATTTTTATGTTACAACAGATTACCTGGCAAACCTTTCTGGTTGCCACTCTGGTGCTTACCATCTCTTGGTGTTTGGCCATTGCATTGATTTTTTACCGAACGAAAATTTTCCAATTTTTTGAAAACCGAAAACAGAAGCCTATTAACCAGTTCAAGACTACTGAACCATTGCCACATCGCTGGGAAAAGGGCGTAGATAAGCTTTCTAATGAAGAGATGGAACTGGTGGGCAAGGCCAGGCTACCAGAGGGAGTGTCAATGATAGATAGTAACGGTTTCAGTTTTACAAATGAGGATGAAAAACAGCAACAATTGGGGCTGATTCCCGATGTGATACAGGAGATTAAAAAGGTGTTCAGTCTGCTTGCGGCACAGGATGGGAACAAAAAGAACTTTTTTAGGCTGATGGAAACGATCAGGGAAAACTATCCGAAGATCGCTTCCAATCCCAATATCGGCAGCCTGAACCAGTTCATTGCCGAACATGCCCCCTTCCATCTTTCTGCCAAGGAACTGGAAAACCTTTGGGACTAGCAGCTATCCCAACAACTTATGTTTTCGCGCTAAAGTTAATTTTTAATTCAAAAACAATCAAAAATGAAATATCAATTCAATTCATATAAAAAGCAAAATTTCGCCAAATTCCTGCTCTTCAGCTTTGTTATGTGTATCCTTAACCTGCTAAACATATCTAAATTATGGGCGCAGGATGGTAATGCGGGCATCGCCGAGGCAACGAACAAGGTCAAGGGCTATTTCGACACAGGATGTGACCTGATGTATGCCATCGGTGCAGTAGTTGGCATCATAGGTGCTGTCAAGGTCTTCAATAAATGGAATGCAGGCGAGCCCGATACCACCAAGGTAGCAGCGGCATGGTTCGGTAGCTGTATCTTCCTAGTGGTAGTAGCAACCGTTTTGAAATCTTTTTTCGGGATATAGCCATGGCCAGCGTTTATCAGATCAATAAGGGCGTGAACAAGCCCATTGTCTTTAAGGGGCTTAAAGCACAATATATAGCCTATCTCGCTGTGGGACTGGTGCTATTGCTCGTTTCCTTTGCGGTGCTGTACATCTCTGGGGTCAGTCTTTTTGTAGTACTGCCGCTGGTATTGGGGTTGGGTACAGGTCTTTTTGTCGCTACTTTCCGCTTAAGCCACCGCTTTGGCCAGTTCGGACTGATGAAGTTCTTCGCCAAAAAAGGGTTGCCAAAGGCACTGAAGTTCCGTTCCAGAAGATTGTTTACTGCACTGAAGTATGGAGGTGTTTATGGCAGAAGCTAAGAATATCCTTCCGATTTACAAGGTGGAACACGGTTGCATCCTTTCGATGCAGGGTGATATTACGGCGGCCTATAAGGTGACGTTGCCCGAGATATTTACCCTTTCGGAAAGGGACTACGAAGCCTATCACCAGGCATGGGTAAAGGCTATCAAGGTATTGCCACAGCACAGTATCCTGCACAAACAGGATTACTTTATCAAGGGCAGCTATCGGGCGGATTTCGATGGTGCGGGCGATGGTTTTCTCTCACGCTCTTCGGAACGGTTCTTCAATGAGCGGGAATGCCTTGACCACTGCTGCTATATCTTTCTGACCAAAAAGCCGCTTGACCGTAAGGTTTCCTCTTCGGCCTATTCTGGAATATTGCGCAAGGGCATCGTACCTGCACAGACCATCAGCCCAGTATTGTACAGTGATTTTATGGACAGTGCGGGCCAGTTTGAAAGGATACTTTCCGATAGCGGATTTGTGTCACTTGTTCGCTTGGGCGACGATGAACTTGCAGGAACGGCAAACCGTGCGGGCATTATCGAAAGGTATATGTTTTTGTTGGGCGAAAACGAGCTGCCCATGATTTCGGACATCAGCATCAAGGACGGCATTGAGGTGGGCGCCAAACAGGTGGAACTTTACACGCTATCCGATGCGGAAGATATGCCAGCTTTGTGCGGTAGCCGCATCAATTTCGATAGATATTCCACCGACCGTACCAAGTTTTCCATCGGGTTTGCAAGTCCGTTGGGCTGTCTTTTGGACTGCAACCATGTACTGAACCAATATGTCTTTATCGATGATGCGCAGAAGACGATCAAGCGACTGGAGGCTAAAAAGCTCCGGTTGCAATCCCTTTCGGGCTATTCTAGGGAGAATGCGATATCGCGTGATGCGGTAAACGATTTTCTCAATGAAGCGATAGCCTCGCAGAGGCTTCCGATCAAGGCGCATTTCAATGTGGTGGCATGGTCAGAGGATGCGGTGGAGAAGGCTAACCTGAAAAATCTGGTGGGTTCTGCCATGGCGCAAATGGATGCGGTGGCCAAACGGGAGACCGATGGCGCAGCGCAGGTATGGTGGGCGGGAATGCCCGGTAATGCGGCCGATTTTCCGATGAACGACTGCTTCGATACGTTTGCAGAGCAGGCGACCTGCCTGTTCAATCTGGAGAGCAATTACCGTTCAAGCGTTTCTCCGTTCGGTATCCGTATGGGCGATAGGTTGACGGGAAGGCCTGTGCATGTGGATATTTCCGATGAGCCGATGAAGCTGGGTATCTGTACGAATAGAAATAAATTCATTTTAGGGCCTTCGGGTTCTGGAAAATCTTTCTTTACCAATCACATGGTAAGGTCGTATTATGAACAGGGTGCCCATGTGGTATTGGTCGATGTGGGCCACAGCTATAAAGGTCTTTGTGATCTGGTGGGCGGTTATTATTTTACCTACTCGGAAGCCGACCCGATCAGGTTCAACCCTTTCTATCTGACCGATGGCGATGTATTGGATACCGAAAAAAAGGAAAGCATCAAAACGTTATTGCTTGCACTTTGGAAAAAGGACGATGAAAACTTCAGGCGGAGTGAATATGTAGCGCTTTCCAATGCGCTGACCCTTTATTATGCGCATCTGGAACGCAATTCGGATATATTCCCGTGCTTCAATTCTTTCTATGAGTTTTTGATGTCCGAATATCTGGTGGTACTGGAAAACGGCAAGGTAAAGGAAAAGGATTTTGACGTAGACAATTTTCTATACGTGCTCAATCCCTACTATAAGGGCGGGGAATTCGACTACCTGTTGAACGCTACCGAAAGCCTTGGCCTATTGCATGAAAGGTTCATTGTCTTCGAGCTTGATGCGGTGAAAGACCACCCAATTTTATTCCCAGTAGTCACTTTGATACTGATGGAAATGTTCATTTCCAAGATGCGCAAGTTAAAGGGCGTTCGGAAATTATTGCTTTTGGAAGAGGCCTGGAAAGCAATTGCGAAAGATGGTATGGCAGAGTACATTAGGTACGCCTTTAAGACCGTGAGGAAGTTTTTTGGGGAGGCAATTGTGGTGACCCAAGAGGTGGAGGACATCATTTCCTCGCCCATTGTCAAGCAGGCCATCATCAACAATTCCGACTGCAAGATATTGCTCGACCAGAGCAAATACCAGAACAAGTTCGATTCAGTGCAGGAACTATTGGGGCTCACCGATAAGGAAAAGGCGCAGATACTTTCAATGAACAAGGCGAATGATCCCAAGCGGAAATACAAGGAGGTGTTCATCTCCCTTGGCGGTCAGCTCAGCAAAGTGTACCGTACCGAAGTGTCACCGTCAGAATATTACACCTACACCACCGAAGAGAGCGAAAAGCTTTTGGTACAGCAGTATTCGGAAAAATATGGCAGCGTACAGAAGGGAATTGCCATGCTCGTACAGGAGTTAAACCTTAAAAAATAAAAGATATGAAAACAAACAGAATGTTAGCTCTAATGGCTCTTTTGGGATGTGTGATTTTCGCCTGCAATGGCGATAGCAAGCGTTCGTCCATTATCGGCACCTATGTTAACCACGCTGGTGGCACCTACAGTGTTGCCGATGATACCCTTAGCATACAGCAAGTGGATGGGAACAATTTTGTCATTCATCGCAGTACGGGTTTCAACCTGATCAGGGAGGGCAAAAAGGGCAAAAGGGAACATGAGACAGAAGAATGGAACGGTATCTATGATGCCGAAAGCGGTACGCTGACCGAGACCAGAAATGGAAAAATTATGGTGTTCCGTAAAGACCCAGCGAGCCTACACATCGGCAAAAGGGAATACAAAAAGCTCAATTAACAGAATATGAAATCATTATTAACAATATTAGGCCTCCCTTTTAAGGTGAGGTTTGGAGGTGGCTTTATGAAAAAGTACATGGTCATACTCCCCTTGAGTACCATGACGCTTTTTGTGGGACTGCCCAAAGGGGCAAATGCGCAACTGGCGGTACTGGAAGTCATCAAGGCGGGGGTAAAAAAGGTCATCAAGGCGGTTGACCTTAAAGTCCAGCGTTTGCAGAACGAGACGATCTGGCTACAGAATGCACAAAAGGTATTGGAAAACCAGTTGTCCAAATTGAAACTGACCGAGATTGCCGACTGGACAGAAAAACAAAAGGAGCAGTACAGTAAATATTACGAGGAACTTTGGCGCGTCAAATCTGCCATTGCCTATTACAAGCGCATCAAGGAACTGACCGAAAAACAGGTAACCATTGTCGACGAGTACAAATGGGCATGGGGACTTTTCCAGAAGGACAAGCACTTCAAGCCCGAAGAACTGGACTATATGCAAAAAGTATATAGCGGTATTCTCGATGAATCCATCAAGAACCTTGACCAGATATTCCTGGTGATCGGTTCCTTTAAGGTGCAGATGAGCGATGGTGAACGTTTGGAGATCATTGCGAAGGCGTCGGATGAAATGGATGCCAACTGGTCGGCACTCAAAAAGTTCAACCTGTCCAACATCGGTCTTTCCATCAAGCGTTCAGCTTCACTGGATGAGACCGCCAAACTGAAGGAGATTTATGGGATCGAATAACATTAAAGTATTTGCCCTGCTGCTGTTGATGCTTTTGATGGGCATCGGTGAGGGCTATGCGCAGACCTGGAACGAAATCTTCCGCCAAAAAAAGACCCAGCAGAAATATCTGTTGGAGCAGCTAGCCGCACTGAGAATCTATACGGGCTACCTTAAAAAAGGTTATGAGCTGGTGAACGGTGGACTGAATACCATTAAGGATATCACCAATGGGGAGTTTGGTCTTCACGATGCCTTTATCTCTGGATTGAAGAAGGTAAGTCCACTGGTAAAAAACAATACAAAGGTGGCCGAGATCATCCAGATGCAGCTGGCCACAAGCAGGGCTTTTAATGCGCTGAAAGCTGACCTGAACCTTACCGTATCCAACGCCTACATCACGGAAGTCAGGGAAAACCTGTGGCAAGAGAGCCTGAAGGATCTGGAGGAACTGCTACTGGTGGTCACTTCTGGCAGAATGGAAATGAGCGATTCGGAGCGGATAAACAGGCTGGATCAGCTCTATCTGTCCATGGTCGAAAAGTCGGCATTCGTGCAGCATTTCTGCACGGAGATACAGTCATTGATCCGTCAGCGGGAAATAGATGAAAACGCCATAAGGGAGATAAGGAGGATGTATGAAAACTAGCAGATGGGTTAAGATTTGGCTGTGCGCTTTTACGGGATTATTTCTGTTGGACACTAATGTAAGGGCACAGTTACAGGAAGTACAGCAGCTATTGCTCAACGTGGAAAAGCTCAGCCAATTGAAGAACATCCTTTCCGATATGAAAAGAGGGTATGAAGTGGTGTCCAAGGGCTACAATTCGGTCAAGAACATTACACAGGGCAATTTTTCATTGCACGAGGTCTTTTTGGACGGGCTGATGCTGGTCAGTCCAGAGGTCAGAAAGTACAGGCGTGTAGCGGATATCATTTCCTATCAAAAGCATATCGTTTCGGAGTACAAATCCGCTTTTAGGCGTTTCAGCACATTGGATGTTTTCAATCCCAGTGAAATCGACTATCTGGGGAGGGTCTACAAACAGCTGTTTGACCAGAGCGTAGATAATCTGGACGAGCTGCTAATGGTCATTACCTCTTCCAAACTTCGCATGAGCGATTCGGAACGTCTGGTAGCCATCGACCGTATCTTTTTGGATGTGCAGGACAAACTGGTATTCCTCCGTGACTTTAACGGCAAGGCAACTTCGCTTTCAATGGCTCGGGAAAAGCAGCGGTCGGAAATCAAACAGGTGGAAAAATTCTATCCCAACAACTAAGCTTATGAAACCGCCATGATTTTCAAAAGCACAAATAGCGCAATCAAATCATGGCAGCGTCATCACCGCTGAAAATAAAATCAAAAAGATGAAAACATTAAAAATAATTACGGTTTTTGCCTGTTTTGCGCTATTGCCGCTGTTTTCCAGTGCACAGGGACTGGCGGGACAGATTGGTGGTCTGCATTCGGTACTGGAAAAAGTGTACGATGAAATGATACCGCTCTGCTCGGGGCTTATCGCAGTCGCCCGTGGCATCGCTGGATTTGGCGCACTCTGGTATATCGCCAGCCGTGTATGGCGCCAGATTGCATCCGCCGAACCCATCGACTTCTACCCGTTGTTGCGTCCCTTTGCACTCGGACTTGCCATCGTCCTTTTCCCCGCCCTGCTCTCGGTGTTCAACGGGGTGTTACAGCCCACCGTTTCGGCTACTGGTAACATGGTGAAGGATAGTAACCTCGTCATCAAGGAACTGTTGAAGCGCAAGGAGGCAGAGCTGAAGAAGTCGGTAAAATGGAAGATGTATGTTGGTGAAGAAGGTTCTGGAAACCGCTCGGAGTGGTATAAGTACAAACATCCAAAAGACCCCAATGGTGATGATGAAAATTGGATGGAGGCTATCGGTAACGACATTATGTTCTGGGCAGACCGCCAGGATTTCAAGATACGCCATAGCTTCAAACAGTTCATGAGCGAACTTTTGGAACTGCTCTATCAGGCAGCCGCACTCTGTATCAATACGCTACGGACTTTTTTTCTAATCGTATTGGCCATTCTTGGGCCATTGGTACTGGGCTTTGCGGTGTTCGATGGACTGCAACATACCCTTTCGGTATGGGTAGCGAGGTACATCAACATCTTTCTATGGCTTCCCATCGCCAATATCTTCGGTGCCATTCTGGGGAAGATACAGCAGAACATGATCAAATTGGATATACAGGAAGTCGCCCAAAATGGCGATACGATGTTCTCCAGCCAAGATATGGCATACATGATATTTCTGCTCATCGGAATTGTAGGCTATTTCTGCGTACCGACCGTGGCCAACTATGTGGTACATGCAGGTGGTGGCAATTCGGTGCTGACCAAAGTGAACTCCATGACCGGAGGCCTTGGCAGTTGGGGAAGCAATACGGGAAGTATGGCTGGTGGACTTGCCGCAAGCGGTGCCAAACGTGCGGGAATGGCGGCAAGTGGAATGGTTTCCGATGCCTTTGGCGATGGCAAGCGGCAGATGGGCGGCATGGCCGAAACTTCGGGACAGGACTATTTCAAGGACAAATTACAGGGCAACTCTAAATCTTAAATACATGTTTACACAGTTCAAAAATATTGATACCGCCTTTAGGCACATCAAAAGGTTCAGTCTATTTGTCATCGTGGGATGTGTAATGCTTTCTGGCTTTGCGATCTATAAAAGCTACGAGCTGGTCGACAGGGCACAGAACCGCATACATATCCTTTACAACGGCAAAGTACTGGAGGCCATCGCATCCGATAAGAAGACCAATCTTGAAGTGGAACTAAGGGATCACATCAAAACCTTCCACCACCTGTTCTTTTCATTGAGCCCTGATGATAGGGCGATAAAGAACACGGTTTCCAAGTCGCTTTATCTGGCCGATGAGTCCGCAAAAAAGCAGGCTGATAACCTGCGGGAATCTGGTTATTACAACAATATCATTTCGGCGAACATCTCGCAGGAAATCGAAATGGACAGTGTGAGGCTGGACATCAACAGCTATCCCTATGGTTTTATCTGCTATGCCACGCAGAAGCTCATCCGCTCTAGCAGTACGGCCACTAGAAAACTGGTCACCCAGGGTAGGATCAGGGATATCAAATCACAGACCGATAACAATCCCCATGGCTTTCTGATACAGCAATGGGAAATACTGGTCAATCAGGATGTACCCCAAAAACCATGACATGAAATTTTTTAGAAAAATCAAACGGGATAAGGAACAGGCAACACTGACCGACCACATAGCCGCCTATATGGAATCTAGGCAACGGAAACTGGCCAATTGGCTGAACCAAAAGGCGAGCGGGATTTCTCGACAGAAGATGTGCTACCTGCTGATGGTCTTTTGCCTAATTGTCGGCAGTTATCTGATGTATATCCTCTTACAGGCATTCAATTAAAAATCAAAAACGTATTCAAATGGATAAAAAATTAAAAAAAGACAAGAGAAAGGTACTGTTGTTCCTTCCCCTGCTCATCGTACCACTGCTGGTACTGGGCTTCTATTACTATCGTAATGGACAGAACAATGCTGTTTCGGAGGGCAATCCTAAGGGTATCAATACCCGATTGCCAGATGCTTCGTTTACCACCGACACGCCCAAAACAAAGGCGGACTATTACGCACGTGCCGAGCGTGAGCAGAAAGAGCCAGAGAATGGTATTGCGGGTATTGCGGGCCAGCTAGGCTTTGGTGTAGATGGAAATATGCCCGCATCCAAGGGGGATCAACAGACGAGAAAAATCAACGAAAAGTTGGAAGCGCTGAACAGGGAGATCAACCGCCCTGAACCCTTACCACAGAAATCCAATCCAATTGCCAGGACACCATCTGGTTCGATGAAAAATGATGTAGATCGGTTGGAAGCCTTGATGAAGACGATGCAGTCGAACAAGGGCGAAGACCCCGAAATGGTTCAGCTCAATTCCATGATGCAGAACATCTTGGATATCCAGCATCCAGAGCGCATTGGCGAAAGGCAACGTTTCGCCCGTTCGCTTTCGCCCGACAGTCTTTTTCGTGCAACACCAGCCGTACTGGTCGATAACCAGAGGGCGGTACAGGGCGCAACGATAAAGATAAAGCTGAACGACAGTTTGCGTATCGGCACGATGGTCATCCCAAAGGGGCATATCGTTTTCGGAGCGTGCAGGATTACCAACCAGCGGTTGCTCATTGATATCAGTAATATCAGATTGGGCACTTCCATCATACCCGTAGACCTTTCGGTGTACAGTCTGGATGGTATGGTCGGCATCGTGGCACCAGAGGCCGCTCTGACGGGTGCACTGAATGACGGGACGGACAATGCCGTGCGAAGTGTCGGTTTTGGGTTTGACCAATCTGTAGCCACGCAGGTGGCGGGTGCGGGCATCGATGCGGCAAGACAGCTCATCAGCCGAAAGGTCAAAAAGGTCAAGGTGAAGCTCAGCTCGAATACGCCCATATTGTTGCGCAATAACCAGAACAGACCTTCAAGGTAATGGTGAACAGAGCGGAACAACTTTGGAAAAATTGGGAGGAAAGCCAAAGGCAGCTACAGCAGATACCCGAAATCGATATGGGCAGCCCTAAAATGCTCAGGCTGAAGTATGATTTCTTGACCAAGGGGCTTTACCGTATAACCCCCGATGCTTCGGGAAATGAAAAACTGTACCTGCACGTGATACGTACGGTTACCGATAAACTGGAAAAAAAACTGTACCCCAACCTGTTTATGCGGATGTTCCACCGCCTTTCAAAGGCATTGGTGTATAAACCGCTGCACATGCGCAGGTTTGCCGATCACAGGCTGAAGAATATGGAGCAACTGAAAGGGGAGCTAAAAAGAGTTGGGCTTAATCCATTTTCTGATAGGTTGGAAAACCACCTTGATTATGAAACACCAAAAGTTAATATTTCCTCGATTAACAGGCTGAGCGACGGTAGTACACTGGCATTGGATGTGGTCTTTGAAAAGGACAAGATGGACAGCTACCAGTTCGATCATTACAAGGCCACGATAACTGGAAAAGATGGAAATCAAATAACCTCCACTTTTCCCTCTAGGACTGAATTTGATATTCAGGAAGCTATCAATCTCTTGCAGGGAAGGGCGGTCAGAAAAGCCTTTGAAGGGATGGACGGAACAGTATTGCGAAAATGGGTGCAACTTGATTTGGAAAATAAGATAGGTGGTGAGGCCCAAATGGTAACCTATGCCGATACAACGGGATTTGACCTTAAAGGGTTATTGGACAAATATGCAACCGATCTGGAACATTTCAGCCTGCTCAAGGAAAGGAACATTGCCGCCTTGGAGGAAGGCCATTCGGTCTCCTTTAAACTTCCCGAACTTGGAGAGTACCACATGCAGGCCGATCCTGCGGAAAACAAGGTCGCCATTTATGATCCCGGGGGGAACTACATCAGCCATCAGAGCCTAAAGATTTTAGTGGATGAGGCCAAAAATGAACACCGATATGACTTCAGCCTTTTTCCACAGCAGAAAGAGGCTATCGAACATACGTTGCAGATTTCCCGCTGAATATTGATGGTCAGACCGAATAACATTAGAAGCTATGCTGATAAGTAGAGAAGACCTGTATTGGCTAGGCCATTACGTCCAGTACATGCACTACTATGGCTGTAAGTTTATCCTCCATTCCACTTCATTGGGGCAAGTGGGAAAGGATGATTTTAAATGCTTTGTGCAGAAAGGCGATGCCGAGGATTTTATCGATAGATATACGGGCAAGCCCAGGGTATTTGAGATACAACGCATCACAGAATTTGAACGGTGGATTTCCCCAATGGCAATTTGTAGGGGACTACCAGAATTAATTGATACAGAAGAATATTTTAAAATTACAGAAGACATGAATTTGAACAACTTGGAAGACCTTCGGGACGAAATGAAAAAGCTCGGGTTCGGTGATGCGCTCATCACCAAGATGGAAGAGCACATGAAAAACAATGATGCCAGCTTCAAGCTATACGATGAGGTGAAGGCAAAACGTGGGCAGGTGGACATCACCCTGCACTTTAAACAGTCTGGTCAGTCGGACTACTATTACCTTAACCGTCTGGAAGCGGTGCACAACCAGTTGAAGTCGCTGGAGGAAGGCCAGAAATATATGGTCATTACCAAAAACGAAGAGGGAAAGAACATGGTCAAAAAACTGGAGAATTTTGCCGAGGCCATTGATTTCTTCAAAAAGCAAAAGGGCAATAGTGAACTTGCCGTAGGAAAGGATGCGGCCAATAAGTCAATGGTAGCCAATATGGAAGAGGGCAAGATCAACTATGTATCCAGGGAATACAAACGTGATTTCTATTCACCGCCATTGCCGCAGACCTTTTGGCTAGACCATGGCAAGGGCTTTACAAAGGAACAGGCGGCAAACCTGATACAGGGACGTTCGGTCTACCGTGAAGACCTGTTGAGCCGTGAGGGAACCCCTTACAAGGCTTGGATGCAGTTGGACACCGAAAAGGAACGTGACCGCAACAACAACCTGACCTTCCGCCAGTTTACCGATGCCTATGGCTATGATGTAAAGGCAATATTGGATGACTACAAAATCAAGGAAATGGCAGACCCCAAAAAGGCGGAATTATTGGAAACGTCATTATTGAACGGTCACCGTCCTATGGTCACCGTAGAAAAGGAAGGGCAGGAAACCAAAATGTACATCGAAACAGCGGTACGCTATGGAAAGCTGAACTTCTACCGTGAAGATGGAAAGCCCGAAAAACGTGAGCAGTTCCAAAAAGAGACTGGCCTTGAAATGGGGAATGCCTTTGCCAAAAAACAGGAACAGTCTAGGGAAAAGGATGTGGCACAGGGACAGGGCATTGGCGTTTAGCCCGAAAATGATATATTCGCCCTAATTGTAACGTATTAATTATTCATTATAAAATAAGAAAACATGGAAACCGTCGAAGACAGCTTCCATACCATTAAAAACAATTAAATCATCATGGAAAAATTTGAAAAAGTGAAACAGCTTGTTGCTGACTTGGAAAGTGATGTGAACAAATTCTACAATAAGTCGAACGGTGCGGCAGGTACTCGGGTACGTAAAGCGATGCAGGACTTGAAAGTTCTAGCTGGTGAAATCCGTAAAGAAATCACAGAAAAGAAAAATTCAAAATAGAAATCTTGTTTTGGGGAGAAACCTGATCGGAAACGGTCAGGTTTTTTTTGCTTAAAACTTCATCAGCTTATGCTATCTTTTCACTAACAAATCCGTTTATATTTTTGTCTGTTTTGTCGAAACTAATGCCAACGCCGATAATTTCCTTATGTTCTATCAAGAATTTTAGCGCATATTTTTTGTCTTTTATCTGTTTAAGTGCAACCTTACTAGCATCTTTTCCATTTTCAAATTTGAATTCTATGATATAGATGATATCCATAAATCTGACGACTGCATCAATTCTGCCATTACTGGTCAGCTCTTCTGAGATAATATCAAACCCCAATAGTTTTAGTACAAGGTGTACATTTGAATGGAAGTAGCCTTCATGTACTTTTGTTATCGCATAGGAAACAGAGGCAAGAATACTTTTTAATACATCGATGAATTTGGGCACATTTCTGGTCACAAGATGGTATCGTAGTTCTTGATAAGGTATGAGTACATCCTCCATTTCATAGACCTTTTTGCAATAGTCTATCATGGCAATCAAGTCATCTTTTGTCTTCTGTACCCTGAACACAATTTCGTCGGTTTTTTCTCCGTCATTATTGATATCAAGTAAATGTTGCTTGCTATTAAGATAATCTTTGAGGCTTGTCAAATAGCTGAACAGTTTTTCCGGTGTAGCAAATTTCTCGGGTATCAACTTAGGGGCAATTAGTTCCTCTTGTACGTTCCCATGGATATCTGATAAAAAATCCATTAACTCATTGCCTTGTTTCAAAAGATATACTCCAACAACTCTATCGCGATGGGTTACCTTATATAACAAATCGATATCGGGGTATCTAGTCGAAAAAAAATCATTAATGTATTTTTCGAGACGTTCTATTTTATCCATTTAATCAAAATTTTTATCTAAAAATCGTCCGAGGCTGGCATATCTTCCCATCTTATACCGTAGGGCGCACCGCCACTGGTGTAGCCTGAAATATAGGCAAAGTCCCAATCTTGATTTTCGTTTATCCCATCAAATTCTTTCACGCTCAGTTCAGCCTGTTTCTTTTTTCGGTTTTCTTCAAGTTGTTTTTCGATGGTCTTTTTTACCGCCAGTTCGTATTCGTCCTTGATTTCTACGCCCAGCATCCGTATTTCGGCAATGGCGCAGAGCAAATCGACGCCGTATTTCTTCGCATAGCCACGTACCAGATTTTTCCCCTCATAGCCTTCCAGCCAAGTTTTCGCCCTGTTCAGTCGTACCGCACGTGTTTGGGTTGTCCTTTTTATGATGGTTTCCTTTTTCTTCCTTTTTGCCTGCATAGCGCCTAGCCATTTCAAAACTATCCAAAGCTAACGAATCTCTGATTAAGCTCTGATAGGTGCATAAAATTACCATCAACCTTTTTGTGCCAAAATTTCTGAACAATCCATTAGCCTAGTCAAGACCAAGCCCCTAAAGGGGTTTGCTCGAAAAAAATCTTCCCTGCTCGCTTCGCTCACGAGGTTTTTTTTCGGCAAAGTCTTGCCTGCCTACTGGATTGTGGTCAGGTGATGGCTTTTAACAAAAAGGCAGGAGGCTCCAGCCGACTGAATTTTAAAAGGAAAAAACCCATGCGCACAATCAAAGGCAGAAGCCCACCCACCGAACCAATTAGCGAAACGTCAACAGCGTTGCGCCCAATCAGAGCCGCCCTTTTGGGGCAGATAGTACAAATATTCATTCTTAAAAACTTAAAAAATAGAAATCATGAAAACAGCAGTAATCGAAAACGGAAAAGACAACACAACAGTTAACACTAAATCAACTGATAAATCGGCAATCCGCCCGAACTTACCGTTAAAGGAAAATGCAAATCAGGTTGACCCCGATAAGGAAAAGCCAACGGCTGAAACCGTTAAAACTGATGTGGTTAAGACCCCAGCACAGCCAAAGGAAGAAAAGAAAACGGATGTTGTGGTAGCGGAAGTAATAAAAACAGACCCGACCAAAAAGGAAATCAAGGAAGCATTAAAGGAAGAAAAACCAGCGTTGAACCTAGAAGCCACCATTAAATTGGCTTTGGACTTGAACCGCCGTATCAACCAAAGGGGCAAATTATTGGAAACTATCGGCACATTGGAAGAATTCGAGATTGCGCAAAAGGATGATGCAGAGGGAACAGATGGCAACAACCACTATCAAGGTTGTGAATTGACGATTGAAGATGATAAGGGCAGAGAGTTTACAACCAAAAACCCTTTTATCATTAATGCGGTAGCAAAGATGGTCAATACCCTTTGCGTGGACAAGTTGGCGGAAATCGAGGGCGAAATCTTTATCCCTGCTAAATAGTCTATTCGAAATTACCACCCCGCCAATAGTGGGGTGGTATTAAATCCAAAATCATGTTTGAAGCATTTATAGAATTTTTAGACCAATTGTACTGGCCAGGCTATGGGGTTGAATTCGAGGAAGAAAACCCGAAAGCCTTTTACCAGCAATTGGACAAGTTTAAAAAACAGCACCAAAGAAGATGAAGTACGAAACACTTTTTATCATGGTACGTGTGGCAGTCCACGCAGACCAAGAGCAATTATCAGATATAGTACATGAGATTGAAACGCAGTCGAAACTAACCCTTAGCGATACTGCCAATGTCAATGTATTGGAAACAGAGATTTTATTATCAAGGGTAAGGAACTTTAAAAATATCAATCATGGGACACAACCTAAATTATAACCAAAAGACCGAAAAGCATAGCTTTTTTAGTGTCAAACAAAAAGCGTGGCACAGTCTGGGTACGATTATAGAGCATTACCCGACCAGTAGTGAAGCCATCAAACATGCAGGGCTTGATTTTATGGTAGAAAAACGTCCGCTATTTACGTATGACAATGAAAATTATACCGCTGACCCCGATACGGAACTGATGATACCCGAAATAGCAGTACCCGATTATTACGCCACCATACGCACCGATACCAAGCAGGTTTTGGGCGTGGTCGGCAGGGATTACCATGTGGTACAGAACGTTGACGCCTTTTCATTTTTTGATAGTATTGTAGGCGGTAAGGACGGAATTTTATATGAGACCGCAGGAGCATTGGGCAAGGGCGAACGTATATTTATTACAGCAAAATTACCCGAATTTATCAAAGTGGGCAAGTCCGATTTGATAGAGCAATATTTGTTTTTGACCACTTCGCACGATGGTTTTGGAAGTATCACCGCATCATTTACCCCGATTAGAGTTTGTTGCCAAAACACCTTGAATGCGGCATTGAAAAGCCAAACGGGGGCTGTCAAGATACGCGACACCGCCAATGCGCACGAACGTCTGAAACAGGCGCACAAATTACTCGGTATCACCAACCAATTGGGCGCAGAAATGGAGCAGATTTTTAACCATTGGTCAAAGTTGAAGATTACCGACAAGCAGGTTAAAAAATTGGTACAGATGGCAATGGCACCCAACAAGGAAACGCTAGAAAATATCATCAGGGGCAAAAAAGATGAATTTTCTAGTGTCTTCAATAACGTAGTGGACAAGGTTTTGGAGTATTCGGCAACCAGTCCAACACAGCAGATGGAAACCACCAAAGGCACTTTATTTGGAACTTACAACAGTGTGACGGGTTATTTTCAGAACGTGAAGAACTACAAGACGGATGAAGCAAAATTCAATTCCATCATGTCGGGCGGTGCTCTAGGGAGGGCACAGGCTACGTTTGATTTGTGCAATGATTTTGCGAGGATTGGCGTAAATGCGCTGAATTAGGGGCAGTTTTAAAGCGAATTAGGCACTAAGGACATTTTGTTCTTAGTGCTTTGCTATGCTCAAAATTTCGGGCGGCCCTTGCGGGCAATAATATTTGACAAAAAATTAATGAAAATTTGAAATTCTTAAAAATGATAGGATAATAAATTTACGTTAATTACAGATTACATGACATATCTTATGCTATGACATCATTTTTATTATATATCGCTACATTGGAATAGTAATCTGATACTTTTATTGATCTAATCATATTAATTTTCATTCCTGTGATTCCGATTAAAAGCAAGATTATATGTATGTTTGAAGATCACATTAGTAAGTAGCTTTTATATAAGATGAATAACTATTCTAAACAATGGAGTACGGCAACACCAGGTTATTTAATTTTCTTGATTGACCAATCTTCGTCCATGGGAAATGAATGGGCAGACCATAAAACATTTGCAGATTATACTGCAGAAGTGATAAATAAAACGATAAATGAATTAATTGCTACTAATGCTGCAGGTGAAACAGTAAAAAACAGGGTGTTTATTTCACTTATAGGTTATGGTGGTTCCAGTATAAAAGATCTCAGATCAGATTATTTAAGTGAGTATGCTGAAACACCGTTAAGGATAGATACAGTAACAAAAAGAGTCAAAGATGGTGTTGGCGGTTTTTTTGATATGGAAATCGAAGTTCCAATTTTTATAGAACCATCTGCTTCTGGTATCACTCCAATGGCAGGTGCATTTGAATTTGCAAAAAAATTGATAGATAAATGGATTTCTGTAAAGAATGATAATCCGGTACCTGTAATTATAAACGTTTCTGATGGTCGACCTGATGGTGGAAATCCAGAAGCTTCAAAAGCAGAAACAATAAATACAATAACTGCAGCAACAGAAATAATGAATCTTGAGACCTTGGACGGCAATCCTTTGATTTTTAATGTGCATATCGCAAAAAATCAGGAAGAAATTCAATTTCCAGAAGATTCAGAAGAACTTATTGGTGACGAAATGTCTAAGTTTTTGTTCAAAATCTCCAGTAAAGTTCCTGAGGTTTATAAAAGAGCTGCCAAAAACCTAGATATGAATAGTTTGAAACCTAACTCTAAAGGGTTTATCTCAAACGCTTCTCCAGAATCACTTATAAAATTTATAAATTTTGGATCTTCTGGGGGGTTAAACAGAACTTCATTCTAAAGTTTCCATAATGCAAATCTCGATTAAAGGATTTATTTATCATAAAGAAGCAGAAACATTTGAGGACTGCTTTGATCGTTATGGAGTTAATCCTGCTACTAATAAATTTTGTGTGTCAGATGGTGTATCGAAGTCTTTCTTTCCTGGATTGTGGGCAGAAATTTTAGTTGACTCTTTTTTGAAAACGAATGGAAGGGTAGATATCGATTCTAAGAATACTATTAAGTCTTTACAAGATGATTGGCAACGAAAAATAATTGAGATAGTAAATCGGCCTGGTCAAAAATATTACGTGAAAAATTTTTTTGCTCAAGGTCGATCAGCGGCCGCGACATTCGTAGGATTAAATTTTTTTAAAGAAGATTCAAAATATAAATGGGAGTCTTTTGCATTAGGAGACAGCTTTCTTTTTTTTGTGCCAGGACACTCTAGAAATATTTCCAAAAATTTTTCTAATGTAGTGTCTCTTTCATCAAAGAAAGATTTTGAGTTCGATAACTTTCCTGATTATTTTGATAGTCGAGAGAGTGTAGGTCGAGGAAAAATAAGACAGATTAAACATGATCTCGAGGAGGGAATTTTTTATCTAATGACTGATGCACTTTCTGAGTGGTTCATTGACAATAAGCAAAATGCAGTTGATGAAATTGAAAGCTGGAAATCCCAAGATATATATGAAAAAAGGATTGCAGAGTTACGAAAGCAAGGTTTGCAAAATGATGACTCCGCTATTCTAGTAATAAAAGTTGATGATGATAATTCTGAAAGTTTAAATTATTCTGATATAAGTATTTTCAAACTACCACATGAGAATTTAGATTTCTCGATTCCAGATAAACCAACTGAAATAGAAGATTCGGCAATCTCGATTAGCCAAAAGTTTATTCAAAATGACGATGAGGATAAACGTGCTGAATTATTGCAACGGTCGGTAGAAAATAAACTTCAACAAGAGCTAGAAATTGAAAATATGGTGGAAGTTTTCGAGAGAAAAATTTCAGAAATTGATAAGAAACCTAAGTTCAAAAAAAAGAAAAAAAGTTTATGGAAGAAGATAACAAATTTCTTTTATGCATCTGATGATATAGATGATGCAAATGAACATCCAAATGAAGGTAACCATTCGGATAATCAAACTACTGATGGTAATATAAATTCAATATCTGACAAGTTTTAAATTGTGAATTACCCATCTAGAACAGCTATCGTCAATTCGGTGAAATATCCAGCTCTGATTAAAGATACTTTTCTCAGTGGTGGTACTGTCACTAAAACTTTGGGTGGTAAACCTAAATTTTGGTCTGGAGGATTTAGCATGGTTTTTCAGATTGATGTTGAAAATCAATTATGGGCTTTCAAAGTTTGGCACACAAAATTAAGCGATAACAAATATAGATATGAAACTGTTGCTGCTGTATTAGATGAGTGTTCTCTTCCATATTTTACAGAATTCGAATATGTCGAAAACGGAGTGCTTGTTGATGGTATTCTTATAGATACACATAGGATGCCATGGGTTGATGGTTCACCTTTAAAGGAGTTTATAAATGATAATATTGACAACCCATCTGAATTAGTGAACTTAGCATCTAAATTTCAGTTGATGGTTGCTGAGTTCCATAATTATAACATAGCCCATGGGGATCTTCAGCACGGAAATATTATCGTTCGAAATGATGGTGAGATAGCAATCATTGATTACGATTCGTTCTTTGTGGATGGCCTAGAAGGATTACCGGATTTAATAAAAGGACAAGGTGGCTATCAGCATCCAAGTCGTTATTATAATTTAACAATCAATGAGAAACTTGATTATTTCTCTGAACTTGTGATCTACACTTCTCTTATAGTATATTCAGAACATCCGGAATTATGGAATTATGACACAGATTGGCTTTTGTTTTCAAAAGAAGATTTGGAGAAACCAGAGTTATGTAAACTGTTTGTTAATTTGAAAAAATCAGATAACCCCAAAATCGCAATTTTGATGAATACGCTACATGAATTTTTAAGATGTGAAGACATATCGCAGTTGTTACCGTTGGAAGATATAATTAATTCCAGAATAAATACAAGTTTTCCTTCATTAGATGATATCACAGATAAATTTTAAGCAATGATTTTTCCTCCATTAACTGATATAGTTGCAGCGGCTAAGACACCTCAGCTAATCAGGGATCCATTTTTAAATGGTAATTCAATAACTTTATTGGGAAGTGGACGTCCAGATATGTTCGCTGGCGGATTCAGTCAAGTTTTTTCAGTAGATAAGGATAACGATAAATGGGCATTTAAGGTTTGGGTATTAGAGATTGAGCAAATTAGGGAAAGATATGATGCAATAAAGGAATATTTAGATCAAGTAAACTTGCCTTATTTTTCGGAATTTGTATACGTAGAGGGCGGGCTTTTAGTAGAGGATAACTTATTAGATACGCTTAGAATGAAGTGGATTGACGGACATAAAATGGCGAGCTACATTTCTATGCATCTTAATAATTCTGCAATTTTAGAAACACTTGCTGATAACTTTCTTAAGATGACAGATGATCTTCACAATCATTCTATATCACATGGTGATCTTCAACATCAAAACATTTTTGTTACTAATGACGGTGAATTAAAATTAATAGACTATGATTCAATTTGCGTTCCTAATATGGAAGGTATGCGTGATATAACACGCGGGACAAAGGGATATCAGCACCCGTCTAGACTTAGTTCAGGTTATTTCGCTTCCACGAAAATCGACTATTTTTCGGAGCTTGTAATTTACATATCAATTCTCGCAGTAAGTGAAAATCCTATTCTTTGGGATAAATATAATGTAATGCAATCTGAGTATAAGTTGTTATTTACACCAGAGGATTTTCTGCATTTTGAAGAGACTGAAATTCGGCGAGATTTACTAAATTTATCAGATAGAATAAAGAAACTGGTTGAAATATTAGATAAATATTTGGCCGCCCATTTATTGTTAACTCCTATACATTCGATGATTTGATGAATAACTTTCAAACTTTGGTATAGTATCTCAGTACATTTTATTTATAAAATAAAGATCTTACTCCCAAATGTTTCGAAAAGAATAATTCGTTCAAATTTATTAGCTGTATGAATTTCCTTAAGCTTTTCAAGATCGAAACCAGAGAAACTGCTGATTCCGTCAATAATCACTATCAACCAGCATGAACTAAGTTCAGTAGCGCAAATATAGTTATCAAATTTTGCTTCCTTTGCTTGGATTCTATCATTTAAGAGCTCAATAAAGCCCTCTTTAGCTATATACTCTTCGGCTAAAATCAAATCTATTCTCGAATCTTGACTTGTAGTAATAACAACATTTTCAATAAATATTGGCTTTTCAGGAGCTTTTCCTACAAGTAATCCTTCTATATAGTCAGCTACCAAGATAGAAGTTTGCAGTTTTTCTTTACGTGTGAAATTTCGATTGTGAAAATTACTTTCTTTGACAACTGGTTTAGAAAAATTAATGAAAATGTTAACTGTGCATTTATATTCAAGATTTCTATTTTTTAAAATATTCTCAGCTTCTGTTATCAGTTGTTTTGCACTATTAAACGTGGCTTTTAAAGTTGGTTTGATTAGGCGAGTATGTTCAATGCCAATTGTTCTTCCATTCAATTGTATTTTAAAATCAGGGTATTCCAATGGGGCATCTGGGATGCTCAAATGCAGCGGGTCTGGCCATGCTACAATAAAGCGGCCTATGTCCATCAATTCTTCAAATTTATCTGGACTTGTGTGAGGCTGACTTTTTAAAAATGCCTCATAAGGTGCGATAAGCTCGGAAACTTGCAACCAATTGTTTCTGTTTCTCTCAAATTCAGATTTTATGTCTATAGGTGGGAGTTGGTCTACAGTGACTCCGTACACGTCAGCAATTCTTTGCTTGATTTCCTCTTCGGTGCCTTGATTTGAAATCTTAAAAGTCTTTCTTATAAGAATTGGCTCAGTGGTTTCACCTTTAAGATTTTTTAACATATTTCCAATCAACACATCTCGGTCCTCAGGAGACAGTTTTTCAAAAAATGTCATAAAATCCGTATCCATAATACATTCAGCTTCTAAAATGATACCGTTAAGTTAAGAAATCTTGTTAAACTTGAAGCTACTCTCTATAGGGAAATTAAGATTTTAACAAAAGTAACTTGATACTTGTTGATAACTCCAATTCTCTACGTAACATTGAAAAATCTTAAAAAAGACTCATTTGTGCAGACGGGGGTGTGGGGACTTCTATTTTTGGTTGGAAGGTGCCAATTATCATAAATGGATTATGGGAAACGTGATGATGAATTTGTGTTGTACCTAAAAACAAATGCAAATCCTTTGTTTCCGCAAAATCGTCTATGTATTTCTTGCGGACATCCTCACAGGCTCTGTTCTCATCTCCTTCATATTTGGCTAAACATTTCCAGTACAACTGCCCAATCTCCCAATCTTCTATCATCATAGTACTTTCCTTACCTTGATTATCGGTAAGCACATATGAAAATTTATAGGGCAGTTTTCTTACTACTTCAAATTTGTCATCATTAGCAGTTTGGAATAAGTTCATTTGCTGAAGTTTTGCGAGTTTATCCTTATCCCATTCACGATCTACCGCTTCAATTTTGAAGTCTTTTATAGAAGCTGGTTTAAAAACTGCTAATGAAGTTCGTATATTTTTGTCTTTAGCTTCTGCAATAAGTTCTGAAAGATTATAATAGACTTTCCCAAGTACAAAAGGTTTACGCTCAGCCCAATTGTTCTTTGTGTCTATGTGTTCCAAAATCTTTATTTCAGAATCATGGGAATACGGGCGATAACTTTCAGGTCGAAAATCGGAAGTGTTTTTTACAAGATCCAACTCTATCCAGTCATATTTTCTATATTGCTGATCATAAGTTTTTTTGCGGAAAGGGACTGGATAAATCCTTACCCATGTACCATCTTCCCTAAAACCTGCGGTGCAAACCAGTTCGTCATACTTTGTCGAGAGAGTAGGATAAGTTTTAACAGCAATCAGAACCTTGGTTAGTGCCATTATTAGATATGGATAAGTTCAAAATTAAATCCTGGTAATGAAGCTATCGATTCAGACAATGGCTTCCTATGGCATTGGCAGATATTGGCTTCAAAACATGTCAATGCAATTCTCTTATTTGATTTCAGAATGTCTAATATTGCAGATTGGCTATCAACTGTCTTCGTTAAGTTTTCTGCCTTGTAAGCCTTGAATAACTTATCATAATCCTGTTGACAGTTCAATTCTTGTCTTTGGTCGGATTCGATTCCAACCTCTGGAAAATGTAAATATTGGATTCCGATACTTTCGCAAAACCTTTTTAATAGTGATTTAGAAAAACCATATTTCATACTCAATGGATTCTTTCTAACGTCCACCAGCACTTGCACACTATTTTTTATTAGTTTATTCAGATATTCTTCAAGTGATATCCCTTCATATCCAATAGTGAATAAGACTGTTCTTTCACTTTTTGGGCGGATATTTGTAACTTTCTGTAGTTCTTCAGCAGATAAGATGTCATTTGCCTTGATGCTATTAATGGCAAAATAGGGATAGTTTGCGTAAGTATGTTTCATCAATGCGTTGCCATTTAGCGAACCATATAACTTCTTTACTTCAAACATCAACTTCCTATCTGCTTCTTTCAATGTCTTGACGTAACTAATCTTATCAGTTTTGTTTAGGCCAGTTTGAAGATCTTCCAATAGTCCTTTCTTTACCATTGTTGCCAAATCAGCACTTGCGGAATAAGAATAGCATCCAAACTTGTAAGGTATAAATTCATATTCAGCCTTTGTTTGCCTTTGGCTGAACAAAAAAAGTAATTTTTGTAGGCGGAGTTTTTCCAGGTTGCCGTCAAAAATTTCAAGTAGGGCTAATATAATCTTACGTCTATAGAACATCTTGCAAATTTACTATTTAAAATTTGTTGTGCATCACAAATAGAATTTTAGGAGAAACTTGAAGATTTAGGGTTTGTTTAGGTTCGAATTCTATCCCGTATCCTCGCTGTGATTCTTTCTTAAATCAATTAAAACCTTCAAATCATCTATAAATCGGTTCAAGTTTTCTCTCGTATCGCCCACTTCCCAAAGCCTTGCAGCAATGCAGGGCTTTTTTATTTTCAAACGTTCCCATAGGATGGGGCAAATAAATTCTATTTTCATTTTGCTTTTCAAAAAAAGAAGTTACATTTGCAATCCCAAAACGGGAGGTGCCTTAGCTCAGTTGGTAGAGCAAAGGACTGAAAATCCTTGTGTCGCTGGTTCGATCCCAGCAGGCACCACTTCCCAAAGCCTTGCTTAATGTAGGGCTTTTTTGTTTTTTAAATCTTCTATTTACTTAAGCTATTATCAATTTTCACGTAGGTGCAACATTTGTCTATTAGAGTTGTCTAATGTGCAAGCAAATATTTATTTAATGCTAAATAATTATCTTGCAAAAAACCAATTGGGAAGGAATTGAAACAATTCTAACCTTATAAATCAACTCACTCATTAACTAACTTAAAAATGAAGAAACATTTATGGTTAATTCCTGCGGCTGCGCTATTTGCCCTCAGCGTTAATGCCCAGGAAACAAAAAAGGTAGACAAGCCTGCCGACACCACTAAAAAGGCAACGGTGCCACCAACTCCTCCAAAACCTACGGTTGCGGACAAAATCAAATCGAGCAAAAAAATTGATGGACTGTTCACACTTTACAGGGATACTGTTACCGGAAGCCTGCAATTGTATGTGAAAAAAGACCAGCTCAACAAGGATTATATTTATCAAAGTTTCTCGATGGGCGGACCAACCCGATTGTTCCTTAACCAAAACATGATCAGGAATACCAAATTATTCCATATCAAGCAATTTGATGATAAAATAGAGTTCCTAGAAAAAAATACGGCTTTCTATTATGATCCTTCCAATCCGGTAAGCAAATCAGCAAACGTAGATGTCTCTGATGCGGTATTCTTTGCGGATAAGTTCAGTGCCAAGGACGACGGGGGCTATCTGATTTCGGTAGATGGACTTTTCCTAAGCGATAAGCTGGATCCGGTTAAACCTACGCCGCCTCCAGGGCTGCCTCCGGGAGCAATGTTCAATTTAGGAAATCTAAATGTAGCAAAGTCGAAATATCAGACCGTAAAATCTTTTAATGGTAATACTGATGTCGTAGTAGAGCTAGCCTACGATAATCCAATGCCACTAAATGGTGGCGGTAAGGACATTACCGATGCGAGATATGTCCGCGTGAAAATGCAGCATTCCTTCCTAGAGGTTCCCCAAAATGATTTCAGACCACGTAAGGACGATCCTAGAGTAGGTTATTTTGGTGCAGAGGTTGACAATCTGACTTCTGTAGGAACTACGCCTTATAAAGATTTTATCAGTCGTTGGTACCTGAAAAAGAAAAATCCTAACGCCAAATTGAGTGAACCGGTAGAACCGATTGTGTTCTGGATTGAGAACACTACGCCAGTAGAATATCGTTCGATCATTAAAGAAGCAGGTGAAAAATGGAACGAAGCTTTTGAAAAAGCAGGTTTCAAAAATGCGGTAGTGATGAAACAGATGCCAGACGATGCAACTTGGGATCCTTCGGATATTTCCTATAACGTAATCCGTTGGGTTTCTTCGGCCTATCCTTCTTACGGTGCGATAGGACCAAGTTTTTATAATCCTTTAACAGGGCAAATCTTGGGTGCTGATATCACCGTAGAGTGGAAGTCGGGAGCAGGTACCGCTGTACAGGATGATCTGTACAATGGCGGTCCATCGATGGCCATGAACTTGCCTTGGGAAAATCCTGTAGAGGCATTAGCTTTAACGCAGCAAGGTGCAAATCATCATGGTTCCAAAAATCACATGGCTTTCTGTTCATTGGCGCAAGAGCTGAGTATGCAATATCAAACCGGTCTGGCAGCTATTGAAGTGTTGGATGCTGATGCTTCCGAAGCGACAAGGGCAGCAAGTGTTAAGGAAATGCATAAGCAATTTTTGTATTATCTGATCATGCATGAAATGGGCCATACCTTAGGCTTGAACCACAATATGAAGGCCAGCCAGATGTTGAGCCCAGCACAAATGAACGACACCAAGTTGACCCGCAAAATTGGGTTGCAGGGCTCGGTAATGGATTATCCAGCAATCAATGTGAGTAGCAATCGTAGCAACCAAGGCGACTATTATACCACCAAAGCAGGGCCTTATGATATATGGGCAATTGAATATGGTTATACCCCTTTTAGCGAGAAAGAAGAAGAAGCTGGTTTAAACAAAATCCTAAGCAGAAGTACAGATCCACAGTTGGCATTTGGTAACGATGCAGATGATATGCGTAGCCCAGGTAGCGGTATTGACCCAAGGGTAAATGTTAATGATCATACCAACGATATGGTAACCTATGGTGAAGATCGTTTTAAATTGATCAATAGCATGATTCCTAAATTGAAAGAGAGATTTGCCAAACCTGGTGAAAGCTACCAGAACTTACGCAGCAAATATCAGCAATTGAATGGTCAACGTGCTAGTATGGCTACTGCGTTAAGCCGTTATATTGGTGGTGTTTATGTTGACCGTAGTTTTGTAGGACAGGAAACCCAAACTGCCCCATTTACACCAGTGCCAGAAGCCTACCAAAAGAAAACATTGGCATTGTTAAGCACTTATGTGTTTGCACCTAATGCTTTTGACGCCGATAAGGCTTTGTTCCCTTATCTGCAGATTCAACGCAGGGGTTTTGGTTTCTTTGGCAATAACGAGGACATTAAGCCGCAAAGTACTTTTTTGTCGTTACAACTAAACACTTTAGCTCAACTGTTGCATCCTAGTACCTTAACCAGGATAAATAATAGTGGCTTATATGGCAATACCTATTCTGTTGCAAGTGTATTGAACGATTTGACCGATGATATTTTCGCAGCTGATCTGAAAGGAAATGTGAATTTATACCGTCAGAACCTACAGACAGAATATGTTAAGGCTACCGCTGCTATTGTTGCTGCTCCAGGTGGGTACGATAATGCGAGTAAGGCTGCTGCGCTATCAACTTTGCAGAAAATCAAAGGTCAGTTAGCTACTGCGACAAGCACAGACGAACAAACCAAAGCACACAGGGCTGCATTATCATTCTTAATTGATAAAGCAACTTCCGTGAATAAGTAATAATATAAAAGCTCAAACAAAAACTCCCCGTAGGTTTTCTACGGGGAGTTTTTGTTTGATAGCTCATTTTAAGGGTAAAACTGCTAAAGTTAAATTCTGTTGATGAACTTTTGAGCCCTATATGCAACGTTCCCTTGTTTGAGTGTGTCCTATGAGATGTACTTAAACAAAATTAGAATGAAACAAAATCATTTTACGAAATCATTGCTGTTATTCCTGTTTTTATTGAATACCTCTTTGGTTTTTGCTCAGAAAAAAACTGTCATACCATCGCCATCATCCTTTTTTCCAAAAGAACGAGCCAAGGTGCTGTTTGTGGGTTCTTTTCATTTTCATTACCCAGGATTAGATGCTCATGTTACGGCAAATGATGATAAGGTGGACGTGCTTTCAGAAAACAAAAAAAGAGAAGTTACCGAGCTGGTAAATTATATCAAAAAATTTAAGCCTACAAAAATTGCCATTGAAGCTTTTCCAGAATGGAAGGCAACTGAAAAGTTGCGAGAATACAAAAAAGGCGCTCATAGAATGAAACGTGACGAGCGTTATCAGCTGGGATTAAGAATTGCGAATGAAATGAATTTAGATACAATTTATGCAATTGATGACGATTCGATGGTTTCCCAGCTCATGACATTAGATTCTACTTATATTAAAAAATTATTTAAAGACTATGATTATCAAAGCGATGATCCTTTTAATAAAATGTACAAGGCTTGGTATGTGAATGAAGACAAACTACGTTCGAAACTAGATTTGTTGAGTTATTTCAAATACATCAATACTCGGGCGTACCACTATACCGGTCATGGCGCTTATCTTGTTGGAGATTTCAAATTACCAGATAAAAGAGGTGCTGATGCCCTTGCTATCAATTGGTATAGTAGAAATCTAAGAATATTCAGAAAACTTCAGGAGATTACTGAAGGTCCGGCTGATAGAATTTTGGTAATATTCGGAGCCGGTCATGGTTCCATTCTTAGACAATTGCTAGAAAGTTCACCTGAATATGAATTTATTGAATTTGATGGATTGAAGTAATATTGATAAATCATCTATATCGGTATAGTAATCATACTATGAAGTAAAAATGTAGTGGTTAGTTGGTTAAATAAACCCATTTTACACGGAAATTTTCAATAATTCCAAGCAAATATCTATCTTCAAAAGCGATTTTAGGTGCAGTCAAATACAGACTGATTGTAAACCCAATGAACTAATAAAACAGATGAGAAAACTACTGAGCATATTGCTTTGGCTATTGGCGTTGAACGCTTTTGCTGCTGATGTGGATACCGTTAAAACCTATAGTGCTGCTATGAAAAAGGAAATCAAAGCGGTGGTAGTAACTCCTGCAGGCTATAAAAATAATGAAAATCGCTTCCCAGTAGTTTATCTATTGCACGGTTATTCAGGTAATTATGCCGATTGGATCAAGAAAGTTCCCGCCATTAAAGATCTGGCTGATCAGCACCAGTTAATTATTGTTTGTCCAGATGGGAATTTCAGTAGCTGGTATTTTGATAGCCCAGAACAGCCTGAAAACAAATATGAAACCTATGTGGCTACAGAATTGGTGAAATGGATAGATGAAAAATACAAAACCGTTGCAGACAAAAAAGCCCGTGCCATAACTGGTTTGAGTATGGGTGGTCATGGAGCACTTTATTTAGCCTTTAAACATCAGGATGTGTTTAGCGTAGCAGGAAGTATGAGTGGGGGCGTGGATCTACGCCCCTTCCCGAGTAATTGGGACATTGCTAAACGTATTGGTACCTACGCTGCTAAGCCCAATAATTGGGAAAGTCGTTCAGTGGTTAATCTTACTCATTTACTCACGCCTAATTCCTTGGCCTTATTCATTCAATGTGGAACAGAAGATTTTTTCTATAAAGTAAATGTTCAATTGCATGAAAAGCTGGCCTACCACAATATTCCGCACAGTTTTATGGCCAATCCCGGTGCCCATAACTGGCAGTACTGGTCCGATGCTATCAAATATCAATTACTTTTCATCAAAGCAAATTTGAAAAATTAAGGTAGTCGTAGAACTCGTCGCCAATCCGAGTTGGTGATTTTTTCATATGATTTAATATTATTTCCTCGCTTTTATCGTTAAGTACTTTAACCTGTCAAACAAAGCGAAGTTTGGCTTGTTTAGTCTTAAAATCAACTGTATGAATACGAGGGAATATCAAGGAGATTTAATAAGAGCCTTGTTTGTGCTGCTAGTAGTTGCTGCCATTATTTACTGTATGGGAAGATAGAATTTTCCGTAATTTAAGGTCTTTATAAATGGAAGTGCAATTACCTGGACGATTGCCTTTGGATTTAAAACTTTAAAACCGAATATAATGATGTTACAATCCCTCATTGCAGAATTTGAACACGAGGTAGCAAGTACTCGAAAATTGCTACAAGCCATTCCCCAGAAAGATATTGCTTATCAACCTTCTTCAGTTTCATGGACTATGGGCCAATTAGCTCAGCACATTGCTACCATTTATTATTGGTATGTAGGTGTTTTTGAAAAAGAAGTGTATGATATGGCAGCTGATAGTCTAGAACGAGGAGACCCAAGCGATATCAATGCTACTTTGGAACTTTTTGAGCGAAACGTGGAAAAAGCCAAAGCAGCAATGAAAGCTGCTTCAGAAGAAAGCTTACAGCAACCTTGGACCATGAAAGTAGGTGAACGTACGGTGCTTGGCCCAATGCCTAGAGCGGTGGTGGTACGCAGCTTCCTGTTTAACCATATCTATCATCATAGAGGAGAAATGGTTGTATACCTTAGGGCCACGGGCAATAAACCCCCAGGTTTGTACGGCCCTACCTACGAAGACAGCAAGCAGTCCTAAAGCAATTATATTTTTAAAAGCCACACCTGATGTATAAACATCGGATGTGGCTTTTTTGTGATAGACAAGTAAGGGGTTTTAATGTTTAAAACTTGTTCCAAACAAATGGATGGGCTTTGCTGTTCATGGTAAAAACAGCTCATGCCCTAGCGAAATGAGCGAATGATAACAATAATTGAACATTGCTTTAATCCACAATAATTTGTTTTGTGGCTATAAAAAACGACAAATAAATATGGAAATAACCGTGCTTAATCCAAATGCAGATTTACAAAAGTTTATTAACAAGTTTGAACCAAGAAAATTTAAGATCATCAAAAACGGCGTAGAGATAAGGGGAATTATAGATTTGCATAAAGGTATAGCGGAAGCCAAAGCCTTAATAGACCGCTTTCAATTAAAATTGGTTGTTTCGCACACCGCTGAAATGTTAAGCTATAGAGGTTTTGAAGTGAATTATATGGTAGGATAAAGGTGTTACTTAGTACTAAGTAAAATAATATCTTACAACAAATACTTGATTGAAAGGGTCATTGAAATACTCAATGGCCCTTTTTTGTGATACTTGAATTTATGGTTTCAAAGTGTATTTATCAGTAGTGATCATCGGCATTTCGTTGCCTAACATTTTAATCACTACCTCTACACGGTCATTAACAGGTACATAAGTTTTGTCCTTTTCAATGTATTGGTAAGTCACTTCAGTAGTCAGCTTGGTAGCCTTAAATATTTTAATCCGCAAGTCTTTCAGATTTACTTCTGTCATTTTTTCTAACCTGCCCGTTTTAGCATTAATGTGCAATGTAAAAAGACAATCCTTAAAAAAAACATGGTCGCTATCTATTGACGCTGGATCATATTGGTAGGTAATTTCTAGGGAGCTACCATCGTCTTTAGCTACCTTGTAAGAATTTTCGTCTATCTTAAAATTAGTTTTTTGGCTATGCTCTTTATCAAACGCTTTTTGCTCTCCTTTTGATGGAGTTTTGCCATTTACCGAAATCAACGTCCATTGCGGAGGGTCCTGTTTATTTGGGTCAAAGCTGGAAATGTAAACTTTGTCCTTGTCATTAATGGTAACGGTACGTTGTACTTCGTGGACGTACTTTTCCAGATTATCTTTCAGATTGGGGTTCAGTACTTCTTCACTAACATTGTACTTTTTTAAGGCTTGAAGCACTGCACTTTTTTGTGCAAATGCAGCATAGCTTAACGAAGTTATCATTAAAGCTAGAATTAACTTTTTCATAATGATACGAGCTTTAAGTATTATTTACGGTATAACGGACAACGTTTCAAAAGGTATTGTAAGGGGCTATTATAGCCTCCATCTGTATTAGAAAAAAATGCTCGGTGGCTCTGGTTGTAAATGCTCGCATTGTTATCGTTATAAATGTTCAAGCTAACCGAAACATCGTAGCGTTGTTCGGCATTTGAAAAAGTAGAACCATAGGTGTTTACTTTAGTAACCTTGTCGTTGGCATTCCTCTTTACATTAGTGTTTGAATTGTCGCTAGTATAACTTGTTTGTGAAGCTTTGTTTTGTTTAACAGTACCGTCAATAATGTATTCTACCCCAAGGATATTACACAATTCGTTCATGGTAAAACCAGTAATGTTATCCTTAGTTACACCGGCTTTTGCCAGTAAAGCATTGGTGGTTCTAGGGTCAATTAAGGTGTATCCCGCCGAATGTTGCGATAAAAACGCATAAGTATCTTGTTGAGCGTTCAGTCCTATTTCAGTAGCACCAGGTTGGTTTTCAATGAGATAATGGAAAGGAAGCACCGCAATACGGTTATGATGGTCGGCCGGAGTACCTTTCATTACAATCTGATCGTTTTTACGAAGATCGGAAGGCAAGGGTGGTTGATTGATCGTTTCTACCCTGCCGCTAGCATGGGTAATCTTTAAAATATCCGATTTCTTAACGGTATACTCTAAGGTTTCGCCAGTGTAAATAAAGGTAAGCTCATTGTCGTTAATTTTGGTAATCTTACCTTTCATTTCGTCTCCGTTCATTTTGAGGATCACATCGACTTTTTCATTGTTTGGGCTTTGAGCAAAGGCGCTAATGGAGAACAGTAGGGCCAATAAGAATAGGAGAGGTTTGTTCATGGGATAATTATTTTTGTTTGTTATAAATTTAGCTTTTTTGATCATTACATTACTCCATTAGGGAATAATTTTTTATTTTCATGGTAATGAGTTCAAGTGAACAGCTACTCCATTTATTTGACCGCTTATGAAGCTTCAGTTGGCCCGTATTGTTAGCCTAGTATTCCTCTTTATAGGGTTGCTTGGCGTTGCTTTTGGTCAAACATCCAATAAAATTGATACGGGAAGGAATATAGGTTTCGTAGCAAAGATGCAAGAGTTTGCCAAGGCATCAGCTTTGAGTAGTGCTGCAGATTTAGCGGCAGATAAAGCCGAGCAAGTCCAAGAAGCTACTTTTGTGGAAATCAAGAAGAATATCCAAAAAGCTAAGCTCTATTTGCGTACAGGCTTAGATACTGTTGCCACTAAGAAAGAGTTGTTGCTAATTGCTACACATATGCAATTAGCCAGAGGCGAGGTATTTACCAATAAAGGCACCAAACAAACTTACCGAGATTTGGTAACCACCCAAAAGGTATTGAAAGCATTATTGGAAAGATGTAATTTGCAAAAAAATAAATTAGATAAGCATAAAAAGCAGCTTTCTAACTTTAAATATGGAATAGATTCACTTTCCAATACCACCGAACTATTTGCATTTCCAAAAGATTCCGTAAAACTTACAAAATACCTGCAGGCATTATTGGTGTTGGCTAAGGAGGCAGCTCCTATTGGCAATGCTATTGATCAATCCATTATACAAACGCAATCTTTACAGAATCAGGCCAACCTCCAAACTTATGAGTTGGAGAACAATCTGGATGAGCTGACGCATTTTCTACAACAAAAATCAGATCACTTATTTAATCGAGAGTTTTTATATATCTGGGAGCATACCGAAAACCCTAATTCTTTTGCAAAAGTTATTTCCTACTCAATACAAAAAAGCAGGTTGATCCTATGGTTTTTCACCAACAGTAATATAGGATTACTGACAGGTGCATTGTTGTTATTGGCAATTTGCTACGTCTTTATTTTATCATTAAAAAAAGCTTACCATCAGCAAACTGGATATGAGGTGCCTAAGGAAGAACATCTTATCGTAAGACAACCATTTTTGTCTGCCCTATTTATCATTTGCAATTTGGCACAGTTTCTATTCAATGCACCTCCGTTCATCTTTAGTTTATGCTTTTGGCTAGTTGCAGCAATATCCCTTACCTTTTTGATGAAAGGATACATCACCAAGTTTTGGATGTATGCTTGGCTGGGTATGTTATCGCTTTTTGTGCTATCAGCTTTAGATAACCTGGTTCTTCAAGTATCAGGTGCAGAAAGATGGTACATGCTTTTACTGTCTTTCGCCGGATTATTATTAGGCTTCCTGATATTTAAAAAAGGAAAACGCGAAGAGTTGAGAGAAGGATTAATTGTTTATGCCATTGGGTTGATGGTTGCACTTGAAACTTTCTCCCTGTTGTTCAATATTTTTGGCAGCTACAATTTGGCTAAGGCATTAATGGTGGCAGGTTATGTAAATGTAATTATTGCCATTATGTTCCTTTGGACAGTAAGGTTGATTAACCAAGGTTTGCAACTGGCATTTAACCTTTATGCTAGGCAGGACAAAAGCCTCTTTTTTATGAATTTTGATCGTGTAGGCCAAAAAGCACCTATGCTGCTTTATATTCTGTTGATCATTGGCTGGTTTATTTTGTTCGCACGTAATTTCCCTGCCTATATTTTTATTGTTGAACCTGTACGCAATTTTTTCTTTGATCAACGGGCCATAGGAAGTTACACCTTTAGCATCAGTAACCTCATTTTGTTCTTCTTTGTTGTTTCAGCTGCGGTGCTTGTTTCCAAGGTAGTATCGTTTTTTGCAATTGATAAACGTACATTTTCTAAACAAGATGGGAAAAAAGGCATTGGAAGCTGGATATTGTTGATTCGTATCACCATTATTCTATTGGGTTTGTTTTTAGCTTTTGCTGCAGTAGGCATCCCTATCGATAAAATAGCGATTGTATTGGGTGCTTTGGGAGTAGGTATTGGCTTTGGTTTACAATCGTTGGTAAATAATCTGGTAAGTGGTTTGGTTATTGCCTTTGAAAAGCCTTTAAATTTGGAGGATGAAGTAGAGGTGTCTGGGAAAAGTGGCACTGTAAAATCTATAGGGTTTAGGAGTAGCGTCATTACAACGGTTGAAGGTGCCGAAATTGTGATGCCCAATGGCGATTTGCTCAATTCCCATTTAGTCAATTGGTCTAGCGGTGGTAATAAGCGACGTTCTTCTGTGGTTATTCACATCGCTCATGGGGCAAACCTTCAAAAAGTGCAAAGCGACATCTCATCGTTGTTACTGGCTGATGAGCGGATCTTAAAACATCCAGAGCCTATGGTTTTTTTTAAAGATATTAGTCCCGAAGCGCTAGAAATGCAGGTTTTTTATTGGAGCAGACAAACTAAACAACTTCTTGAAATTAAAAGCGATGTCATTATCGCTATCAACCAGCTGTTTATTAAAAACCATATCCAAATTCCCTATCCCAAGCAGGATGTTTATGTGCACACTGCCACGCAAGAAAAAACAAAACCTAAATAATCTATCTTACATTTAAAATTAACACATATGATCAAGAAAATCTTACTCCTTTCAGCTGCTGTATTCAGCTTTTCTTTGGCAAAAGCCCAAAAAGGAACAAATGGTATCCAGGTAGGCGCCCGTGTGGCTTTCCCAACCGAAAAATTAAGTAAAATAGCCAACACAGGTTTTGGTGGAACGGTAAAGGGGATGTATGGCATTGGCAGCAAGAGCAGTCCACATCAGGTTACCTTGGAAGCGGGTTATAACCGTTTTGGTTTAAAAGACCTACCTGAAGGCGCAAGCGGTTCTTATTCGGCTATTCCTATTTACACAGGTTATCGTTACCTTTTTGGTAAAGTGATTTTAGATACCCAAGCAGGGATTTCAATCAATAGAATTTCAGGGAAAAGTGCGTCGGGCGTAAAAGCTAGCGGTAGCCAAACTGCCTTTGGTTGGGCGGTTGGCGCAGGTTATATGATCAATCAGGTAGAACTAGGGGTGAAATACCAGAGTTCTGATGTAAAGGACGACGTTTATGATATCAAGTTTGTAGCCATTAGAGTTGGCTATAATTTTGCGCTATAAGTAATTTTAACTCACCTAGGAAATAGTCATTTTTATACAGATAAACTTATGATACGTACAGAAAAAACATTGTCGGAAGTAATGGAAATATTGCGAGAAAGAGGCTATGTAGAAGATTTTAATCTATTGGAAGAGAATATTTCCTATCGTGATGGCGGTGAAAGAGTAAATCTCTCCGATATTGTCATTGATAAGATTTATCGTTTTACGGGACAAAATGATCCAGATGACGAAGCTATTTTATATGCCATGCGCAATGTAAAGGATGGAGCTAAAGGTGTCTTTGTGAACGGTTTTGGTATCTATACCGATGATCGGGCGGATGAGGTCATCGCTAAAATTACTTTTGAAGAAGACCATTCGGGTAGTTGGCCTGAATAAACTCATGAGTTCAACGATGGTGAACTGAAATATTAAAGGGGAATTGATTCTATTTCAATTCCCCTTTTTTCTTTATATGTGTTATTTATACACCTATCGTCACGTATTTTGCTCGCTAAATACTCAATTTAAAAGTCGCTTAAACCAAAGTGATATGCCGTTGTTCTGTTTCGGGAAAAGGACGAGAATAAAAGCGGATGGGAGCTTAAACCTTGTTCTTTTCTCTTTTTAAAAATAGGATAAGAAAATGCTAGCATACGAAACCCAAAATTACCGACAGGAACAAATTGACTTACCAAGTACAGAGGTGCCCCAATTGCCTACCGTTTCATTCACAGCATTGGATACGGTAGCACTGGCAGAATGTCTTCAGGTTCCATTGTCGGAAAAAGATAGGCTGCTGCATGCTAAGCCTACTTTCCTCTATCCTAGAAATGGACTTTATGGATTGTTGTAAATAACAATTCATAGTGATTACGAAAATAAATAAGAACATCATGGCAACATCATCAAATGAATTATTAAACGAGCTCATAGAGCTCAATAACGATAGGATAGCAGGCTTTGAAAAAGTTTTATCAGATATCGACGACGCTAATGTGGATTTAAAAGAGCTGTTTCAAGAATATGCGGCCCAAAGCCGTAGGTTTAGCCAAGAGCTTACAGCCATTGTTGCGGCAAGGGCTGGAGAACCAGAAACAGGAAATAGCGTAGCGGGAACCTTACATCGTGCTTGGATTGACGTGAAGGCCTTGTTTGGCGGAAGTGACAGGGCAAGTATTTTATCAGAAGCTGAAAGAGGTGAAGACGCCATTAAAAAAGCTTACCATACTGCTATTGCTGAAGGAGGTTTAACGGGCGAGGCTTTGGAAAAAGTAACCGACCAATCGAGGTCAATCAACAAGGCCCATGATACGGTAAAAGCATTGAGAGATATGGCTAAGCAATAATAATTAAAGATTAACCATTAAAATATAAGCGTATGATTGGCAGTCAGTTTTTGAGAACAAAACCTAGTAGTAACCCAATGCTATTGGCCACGGGCGTGGCGGCTTTGGCCGGAGTGGCCTTGATATGTGCTATTCCGCAAACACGCAAGGCCTGTGGACGTTGGATCAATAGTATGATGGCAAGTGTAAAAGAGCGCATGAACAACCAAAACGGTAGCCATAGCTGGAAACGTGATTTGGCTAATGCCGAAAAGCTAAAAGGGCCAATGGCCAAACGCAGAAATGCTTCTAAAATTACCGCACCTGGTGCACCAAGTCCTGCTTGGAAGGACGAATGGTCGAGCGAATAAGTAATAGTACTTTTTATATTATATGTATGTGTTTGTGTGTAAAACCACTCCCTGTGGAGTGGTTTTTTGTTTGGGATAGTTAAAGAAATGTAAAAGCCAAACCATCAATTTAAAAGCTCACTATAAAATGAACACCATGAAAAAGGAAATTTATATAGCAGCAGTAGCGCTAATGACACTGTTGGCAATGGCCTGTGGAAATAGAAGAAAGGTAGAACTTAAAACAGATCAAGACTCTATCATAGCTGATACACCCGCACTGGATACCAATAAAATTGGTGCTGCTACAGATACCCCAGCTTTGGGAACCGATAATATTAGAATGGATTCGATGAACAATAGTAAACAATAAGGCGATGGAAAATCTAGAAAATAATACCACAGATCCTACCAATCATCAGCATACTGATCCCGAAGAAATCCAAGGTGCTGGTAATACCGATCAAAAACCACATACGCCTGATGATGACTATCAGGATTTGGGAGCAACCAGAGAAGAAACAAATGGTGAAGAAGGCAATGAAGAGTCTATCTCAAAACAAGAACTGCCGGAATTAGATAAAGAAACTAACGAGGACCATGAAGAGGATGAGATGAAGCCCACCGATTTTGATATTGACGAAAGTACCGGGTGAAATAATGGTTAATGATGAGTTAGCAATGATTAATCAGCGATGATTACCAAATCAAACATCTAATTAACGGATAATTAATATTCAAACTACATGGAAAATAAAAATCAATCATCTAGAGAAGAACAAGGTTCTTCGCTGGAACATAAGCAGTCTACCAATGCGGATATGCCTACTTCTGCAGGAGGCAATAGGGAGTACGAAGCGCCTAATCAAGACGATCTTAATAATGAAACGCAACAATTGCCTAGTGAAACTAGTGAGGATGCGGAGTCGAGGGTGGTGAATGAAGAGGAGAACAACATGGCATCGCAAATAGATGAAGAGGGCGAATTTAAGAGCAAAGCAGGTTGGAAAAGAGAAGAAGGCTTGAGCGATGCTGAGCGTAGCGCTGCCGAAGAAGAGGATTTGAATGGCAGGCATTCTGATGATGCTTCTGTATTGTAATGATTAATAAATGTTGTTGCGAGGTACGAAGCAATTTAATCATCCCTTGAGATTTGCTCAGTACCTCGCAATAACGAATAACGAAAATTAATGATTAAGGTTTACCTTCCCTGGATTGACTTATCTTCAATGGTTGATCACCTTTGTCAGGCTTAATTTTCTGCATAATGTCCCATACGCGTTTGGCTTCGGCCAAATGGTGTTTAAGCCCTGGCAATTTGGCGGTGGCAAATTTTGCAAGTTCAGCATTGCTTTCCTGTTTACTGGCCTGATCAAATAGCGCTACAGCTTTTTCGTGTTCTGTTACCATTAGCTTTGTATAGTAAAAGTTCCGTTCGTCTTCCTTAAGAGAGTCGATACGGGCAAGCATTTGCTTTTGTGCAGGTGGCAGGGTTTGGGGAACAAATATTTTTTGCTGCTTAGCAATGGTGGCCAACTCACGCTGTGTAGCAGTGTGGTCCTTTACCATAATGGTGGCTAAATTTTGTACATCCCGATTTTCAGTGAGCTTAATCATGTGGGCACTGCTTTCTATTTCCATCATGTTCCCTATGGCTGCCTTTGCGGCAAATTCATCAGTAGCGCCAGAATCTAGTGCTGCATCTATAGGTGTTTCGGCAATTTGCGCCAAATTGTTCTGGCTGCTGGGGTTAGGGCTTTGCCTACAAGCCAAAGCGCTCATGGCAAGTAGTGCATATATATAATATTTTTTCATGTCAATATTGATTTTGTCTAATTGAAACATTTGTGCACTGGTATGGTTGTGCCTTGATACAAAAACGCGTATTTGTTGCGGAGACCTGATGTTTACTACGTATTGGCTTGTTATTATTACTTAATCACAATTTTTTCTATAGATTTTTAGCACTGCCATAGGGCTGTCAGTAGGCCATCATAATTTCGTTTGATCAAACCTTAAATCATGGAAACTAAAGACGGAAAATTAGCAGTATATGCACCTAGCAGAAATGAATGGCGACAATGGTTAGCCCAAAATTGTCATACGGGTAATTCGGTATGGCTTATTTTATACACCAAAAAGAGCCAAGTGCAAAGCATCAGCCTTAATGAGGCTACGGAAGAGGCGCTTTGTTTTGGATGGATAGATAGTTTATGCAAAAAAAGAGACCAAGAAAGCTATTACCTCACCTTTGGGCCACGAAATCCAAGGCGAAGTAATTGGAGTTTGATCAATAGAGAGCGAGCCCAGTTGATGATCAGTAAAGGCTTAATGATGCCTGAAGGGCAGTTGATGATAGACTTAGCGAAAAAACGAGGATGTTGGTGTTAGTGGTTTGGTTGATTGGTTTTTTAGTTAGTTGTTTATTAGTGATTTGGTATTTATTGTCACGCTGAGCTTGTCGAAGCGCTTTTTGGGTAATTATCCTTCGACAGGCTCAAGATGATAGTAACTGACTAACTACTAATCCTCTGGGTGATAGAAAACCTTAGGATAGTGCTCAGGATGATAAGGGTGTGCGGATCGTGCTTTTACTAAACAAATGACAAAAAATGGCGTTTAAAATGTAGCGGAAACTGTAGCTTTACATAACAAACATCGCTAGCGAATTTGGAAGAAACAATCTCACATACCACCACTACTAAAAAGCTGTTGCCAGTGATCTTGGCCACTTCTATTTTTATGCAGATGTTGGACTCGACCATCCTGAATACTTCGCTGCCTACTATTGCCAAAGATTTACACGAGTCGCCACTGAACATGCAGAATGCCATTATTAGCTATGTGCTTACTTTGGCGGTGTTTATGCCAGTGAGCGGTTTTTTGGCAGATAAATTTGGAACGAAGAAAATCTTCATTTTTGCCCTGATTTTATTCAGCGTAGGTTCTCTGTTCTGCTCTCTTTCAGGTAGTCTTACAGAACTGGTTATTTCCCGTATGATCCAAGGGGTAGGCGGTAGTTTGATGACTCCAGTAGGTAAACTGGCCCTCATTAAAACCTTCCCTAAAAACGAGCTGCTGAAAGCCATGAACTTTGCCATTATTCCCGCCTTGATTGGCCCCGTGCTTGGGCCCTTGGTAGGGGGTTATATGGTAGATTATTTGTCGTGGCACTGGATTTTCCTAATCAATATTCCCATTGGAGTAATTGGTATTTTGCTGAGCCTTAAATTTATGCCCGATTATCGTTCTACCATCATCGACTTTGATTTGAAAGGCTTTCTTATTTTTGCTGCGGCATCGCTATTGCTGTCCATTGCCTTGGAATTGTTTGGTAATATAGTTCATGTAACCCCGGTCCTTACTGTCCTGCTGTTGGGTTTTTTAATGCTGTTTTTCTACTATCGACATGCCAGTAGGGACAATAACCCTATTTTCCCGCTCAACTTATTTAAGGTGCGTACCTTTAGGGTAGGTATTGTAGGGAATTTAGCTACACGTTTGGGGATCAGTTCAGTCCCTTTGCTCTTGCCTATGATGATCCAAATCGCCTATGGACAGTCGGCAGTTACCTCTGGTTGGATCATTGCCCCTATGGCGCTCACGGCTATGTTTGGCAAATCGGCCGTCATTAAAATCCTCGATACTTTTGGGTACCGCAATACACTAATGGTGAACACCTTTTTAATTGGGCTGTTGATCTGTTGTATGGCCATTCCAGTCATCCAAACCTCCATTTATTGGTATGTGCCCATTATTGCTACATTAGGTTTTTTCAACTCCATCCAGTTTACGGCCATGAATTCCATTTCCATTGCGGATTTAAGGCAATACCATACCAGTAGTGGCAACTCACTAGTTTCGGTAAATCAGCAATTGGCTATTGGTTTTGGGGTAGCTTTTGGTTTAATTGTACTTAAAATTTTTCAGGGCGATGCGAAGCTGATTCATAATGAAATCCATAATGCTTTTCGTTATACTTTTCTGGTGATTGGCGGACTTACCATTCTTTCGGGATTAGTGTTCAGGAGATTGCATTTTAAGGATGGCGAAAATATGCGCTCCAAAGCTTAACGAACGTTCCAAGTTGATGGAGAACGCTTGTGTTTTTCAAATGGTCCTTTTATCTTGGTGTTAAATTGAAACAAATGGGCATGGCAAAGGTAATGAATAGACAAAAGAGAACAGCAATACTTGGCTTTATGCTAGTGGCAATCTTATACTTGGTCTCTTGTCGCCACAGCTCCCCCAAAAACTCTCCAAATATGAACAATACTTTAAAAGACAGCATCGCTTTTAGCAGTGGGTATGCTGCTGTAAATGGCATCAACCTATATTATGAAATTTATGGAGAAGGGCAGCCTTTGGTGTTGATCCATGGTGGCGGTTCTACCATCCAATCTAATTTTGCAAGGGTAATTCCGTTGTTTGCCAAAAACAGAAAGGTGATCGCAGTAGAGCTACAGGCGCATGGCCGCACCAGCGATCGGGATACAGGCGTAACCTTTGAACAAGATGCGGATGATGTAGCGGCGTTGTTAAAGCATTTGAATATTGCCAAGGCCGATTTCTTAGGTTTTAGTAATGGCGGTACTACCACCATGCAGATTGCCATCAGGCATCCGCAAGTGGTTCATAAAATTATTTTGGCTTCGGCTTTGGCCAAACGTGGTGGAGTGCCACCCCAGTTTTGGGACTTTATGAAACAGGCTTCGCTAGACAATATGCCGGCGCCATTAAAGGAAGCTTATTTGAAGGTAAACCCTAACCAAAAAGGTTTGCAGGCCATGCACGATAAGGATGCACAAAGAATGGTGGTGTTTAAGGATATTGAAGACGAAAAGATTGCAGGCATTAAGGTGCCTACCTTGATCATGATTGCAGATAAAGATGTGATCACTATTGAACATGCGGTACAGTTGCATCGGCTGATTGCTCATTCAGAATTGGCCATTATCCCCGGCGCACATGGGGAATATTTAGGGGAGGTAACCACCTTAACCCCTGAAACCAAGGATAGTGAGTTTGCAGTGCCGATGATGGAAAAGTTCCTTAACAAAAAGTAAACGATGGAAAATACCAAAGAAATAGCCAAGCGGTTTGCCGAAGTGATCTTGAACGGTACTTGGATTGCTAATACCAATTATAAAGACCAACTGGCACATTTAGATTGGCAAACGGCTACGACGCAAGTAGGCAGTTTAAATACTATTGCCGCCTTGGCACAACACGTGCATTATTACATTAATGGCATTAACCAAGTGTTTAAAGGTGGCTCTTTAGATATTAAGGACCAATATAGTTTCGATTTTCCACCCATTACTTCACAAACGCAATGGGAAGCTTTTCTATCAACCTTTTGGCACGATGCGGAGGAGTTTGCAGCTTGGGTTGAAAAAATGCCCAAGGCCCAACTGAACGATGTGTTTGTGGATGAAAAGTACAGTACGTATAATCGTAATATCCAGGCCATGATTGAGCATAGTTATTACCACTTAGGACAAATTGTACTGATCAAGAAATTATTATTAGAAGGAATTAAATAGGAAAACCGATGCTAAGCTATACTTTAACAACCCTTTTTGAAAGGGATTTGAAAAGAGTGATCAACGAACTGGAACTTTACCACAATGAAGCTGATTTGTGGCGTATTGAAAAGGGAATCGCTAATTCGGCAGGGAACTTAGTACTACACCTCATCGGCAATTTGAATACTTATATTGGGAAAGAGATTGGCAAAACTGGCTATGTTAGAAATAGGGATTTAGAGTTTTCACAGAAAGATGTGCCAAGGGACGAATTGATTGCTAAGCTGCATGATACCATTACTGTGATCAAGGATGCGCTGCAAACCGTAAGTGATGAGGATATGCAACAGGAATATCCTTTAGTGGTATTGAAGGAAGGTACTTCAACGGAGTTTTTCTTGGTGCATTTATGCACGCATTTGAATTATCATTTGGGGCAAATCAATTATCATAGAAGGTTGGTTGGGGAGTGATGACAATAGGCAAAGTCAATTACTTGTCTTTTTTTGAAATGAAAAGGAAGAAAGATCTTACCCTATAATACAATTATTAATGAAGTCGTGCTTTTGCAAATATAACCGTGCTATCAGCTTTATATATTAATGTAGCCGTAAACAACGCCGTGCAATAGCATAATATCATATAGACATCTGGAGGGACTAAAGATAAATCTCCTAAAACAAGGTAGCCTAATGCGATCGCCAATGGTTGACCTATTACCAACATTAGCAGCTTTACACCTAACTTGCTAAAACATTTTAACACTTGGTGGTATATCAACCAAAATAATAGCCAACATGGTACTGAGAGCAAACTGCTTAAGCCGAAAAATATAAAAATGAAAAAGATATCTTCGCTCCTGCTGCTTACAAAATAGTCGGATTGGTAGTTATTATAGTTTACCGTGAAGTAATGGACGATATCATTAAATAAGGTACCAAGCAAGGCGCTAGTTAACCATACCTTAAGCGGATATTTATAGTGTTGGAGCATATGCTACTAAGGTAATGAAAGTAGCTAATATTGCTGCCTAAAGCTCAATCTTCAACTGATCAACCCAAATTGCTTTCCTGTCATAACTGTTCTTAAAGCCTTCAATAATCAACTCCTTATCGTAAACAGGCTTTCGAGATACCTTTTTAACCCCATTTACGTATACCGTTACAGGTTGGTTCATATCCACCATTTCGGGAGAAATAAATACGGTAATGTCTTTTACGGCTGAAGTTTCGAGATGAAATACATTGTTTTGGTAAGTGCCTTTCACCACGCCAGATTTTCGAGGGAAGTTAAAAGCTTTCACCAAGGTATCAGTAGCCACTAAACTATCTTTTTTATAGCTCAATAATTGATAAATGTTGAAATTGATAGTTTGGTGCCAAGGGGAAGGTTGTGTTAGGGTATCTAGTTGGTTAATCTGAATCCAGTCGGCCCTGCCATATTTTACATCATCACATTCCCAATAAATACTAGGCTTAAAAGCGTTCCTGTTTCTGGTGGCGATGTCTTTAAAGATCATCGGGTAAACGGGTTCAGATTCATCAAACTGAGGAAACCAATGCGGCCAACCTTTGTATCGATGGTCTTGATAATCTGCTTTGATACTTTTCATGATCACGTTTAAACTGTCATTCGCATCAGGTGGATAATAATAATCCTGATCGGTTGATACATTGAAATAAGAACGGTTGGCAATGTTACGGATAAAGGTGCCGCCAGTTCTCACTTTGGGCTGAGTGTTAAAACCATAGAAACCTGCAAAAGGGCTCTGTTGCTTCATGAGGTAAGAAAAAGAACCTGTTGCGCCGTTAGAGTGTCCTGTAACGAAAACTTTATTATCATCTACATTTATAGTCTGCTTAATTTCCTTTAACATGGCTGGCACCATGAAAAAGCCATCATCAGGATTCATCCAATTGTATTTTTTGGAGCCTTTGGGGTAAACCATGATCACTTCGTTTAGAGCTGCATATTTGGTGTAGTATCTGTTCCAATCGCCCAGTATTGTTTCATTCTGGTATTCGACTAAACTATTCCCCTGTACAGCACCATGCAGAAAAAATAGCACGGGATAGCTTTTATTTGAATCGTAGTTGATTGGTAAACTTACAAAATACGAGGTGTAGGTACTGTCAACCACTCTAAACTTAATGGAATAGTTGCGGGCTTTTTTCTGCTGAAAGCCTTGATAGGATTTAATCAATTGGTAAGCTTGTTTGCCATCCTTGGCTTTGGTAAAATCAAGGTTCTTTAAGCCGCCAGTTTCAAACTCTTCTTGCTTATCCTTTAAATTTTTAAAAAAGACCGCCTTCATTTGCTGTGCTTTTTCCGCAATGATGGGCCAGCGTTGATCATTCAGTAAATTTTTATATTCTGATTGAACATATCTACCCGTTAGCGAGCTCCAAGTAGTGGTTAAATTGGTGTTGATGGCCAAAAGGTACTCTAAGTAACCAAAAGCTTTATCCAACTCATTCAGTTCTCCCGCTATAACAGCTGCTTTGTATAAAGCTTGTGCATTAATTTGTTTAGGATACAGTTTAAAGGCCTTTTCGTATACGTTTAACGATTGGCGATAACCCAGTGTGTCTTTTGCTGCCCACATGATGCGCAGGGCGCTATCGGCAAGTTTGGCATAAGTTTGTGCTTTAGCTTGGCCTACTACGAGGAGTAACAGGCCTATGATCAAATATCTTCTCATAGTGATTTAAATTACTACCCCAAAAGTAGCCGATCATGAAAGGTGAAAATTGTAAAATTGTGACCTATCTAGCGAAGCTCCAAAAAGTGTCTTCAGAGCCCAGCACCTTACCTGTTTTAAAGAACTTGGAGGGTGTTAAGCCTGTGAGCTGTTTACATGCTTTAATGAAATGAGATTGATCAGTATAATGTACCTGATGCGATAATATGGTGAGGTTTTGCGGCTCATTTTGATGCAGTTTGTAGTTCATCAACTGTCTGAAACGAACAATACTGCGATATTTTTGTGCAGTAACCCCAATATATTGTTTAAATAATCTATTTAAATGCTTCCTGCTAATGCCCAATTTTACTTCGGCAAGCGCATCTATACCCACTTCATCTGTGGTTGAACTGAAAAATTCTATGGCTTTGGTGAGGTAGGGATTTTCCAATGGAGTAAATAGCTTGAGCAGTTGGACATCCAACAAGTTAGCCATAGCCGTAAATTGATGCTCTTTGAAAAGATCACGTATAAATGTGTCGTCGAAAAAATGAAATGCAGGAGAACAAGCCCTTTCGTTGAGGGAAAGCTCTTGGTGTAAAAACTGATTGATGCCAAAGGGTTCGAAAACAATCCCTACTTTATAAACAGGACCACGTTGCGTTACCTTTAAGATATTTTCCCTTAACGGTGTGAAGATTTGAAGAGGAGCGGCATCTTTTTCAAAACTAACTATCGAATGGTTATTTTGTAATAAAGCTGTATGGTTTTTGTATAGCGAAATGGTGTTGTTGTAATGCGGATAGCAGGTGTATTCGTTGAAATAATCCTCATCATCAGCAATATCCAGATAGTAATAGCTAATATACTCTTGTAGCAGCGGATGAATGGGTTTGATGGTTTCGAAGATTCTCATTAACTAAAAGACGGGTTTTTTATTCGAATGTTGCATTTCTATAGGGGAGAAGTCATCATTTGTAAATGTCTAACGAAAGAATTAGTTTTAAGGATTTGCCTGAATTTATTAGGCAATTTACTGTAATTAAATGAGGGATAATGAACTCTAAAAAGAAGACCACCACACTTATTCTCTAACTCAAATGAAAAAAGTATTTAAAATCATTGGACTTATCCTTTTAGTCATTATTTTGCTTGCACTGGGGGCTTACTGTTACTTTACAAACTTTGGAAGGACAAGTGTTTTTTCCGCTGGAACGAACTGGCCAACACGTGAAATTCCGATAACCTATAACGTTGGTTGGTGGACAAATCAAGAAGCAATTTCTGTTGACAGTTTAAAGATTGAAATTGTTGAAAGTAAATTGAACTTGTTTAATAACCAATCATTGATTGCTTATGAGGTAAGCGGACAGCTAACGAATAAACAAGGCTGGAAAGCTAGCATCAAAGAAGTTCATATTTCAGAGCGGATAAATCTTGATACTGCGCTACACTGCGACCGGATTATTGAAATAACACCTATAGTGAAATTCAAAGAACATGAAAAATTAGAAATTCTTTCAGAGAGATTTAAATTTAGGAATGAGCATACGATTGTATCTAACCATTGGGGGATAAATCGAATTAAATTTGTTTGCGGGCAGAAAGAGCAAGTCATTGCATTGAGGCAGCGTAAATAAAGGCTGTTTTAGCGCTGAGAAACTTTAAAGTGTTGAAAATCAAGTTGAAATATTATGGTTTGATAAAATTGTGAAGGGTGGTATAAATCAAATGATAAAACATTATTATTGCCCTAAATTAATTGTCAATGATGTTCTATAAACGTTATCAAATATTAATAACTGTCGTTATTCTCTTTTTATGTCTCCAGGATACTTATGGGCAGCAATTGAAGAAGTTTAAGATCAATAGTGATCCCTGCGTGTGTTCGGCCATCAAGAACTCACGGGATGAGGATTGGAAACTAAGTGCCGTTGGCGATAGTGTAGTCATCTGTAACAAAATAAAATCCATTACCAATATTGGCGACAGGGTTTATACTTCGTATGTTGATTTTTTAAAGAAGCATTGGTTGGGTGCTGATTTTCAAAAGATCTTTTTTTGTAAAACGGGGCAGCAGGTTCCATATGTGGAGGGCTCCGACGGTTATTCTGTATCATACCGCAAAAAGCAATTTTTAATTAATTGGAGCATTAGGATAGATAGCTTCGAGGTATCGAAAAAGGCATGGTCGGAAAAAATAAGAGGTGTGTTCCTTCAGCGTGTATCTGCAAAGAACGGCAACTTGTATCTTTCAGATAAAAAGGTAATGTTCCATCCGCATAAAATCAGCAAATATGCTACTAATGATGTTGATCAAATGTATAAGGAGCAAAAGAAGAAATTGAACGATTATACGGTTTCTTCCATACTTAGTAAACGACTTTTTGTATTGGCCATGTCGGGACATCAACTTTCACAAACCAGATTACTTAACCTTAACAAGGAATTTAAACTTAAGGATGATACCTGGATTTTGCGCTACCAATCAGTATTAAAACAGAAGTTAAGCGGTAAGTAAATAATATATGAAGCAATTTTATCAATCCACCTATTACTTATGGATCGTCACCAAAGGCTTATTTGCCGTGGCTGGATTTATCAGTGCACTAAGTAATTTAGGCATCAGTAATTTAACTGGACCAGAAATGCTATCGAATTTTATTGCACTGGTATATGCCGTTTTACTGGCCGTAGATATCGTAATGTCGCTAAGAAGAAATTATTCGAAAGCTTTAAAGTATACTACGGGTACCATTTCTGTTTTATCGAGTGTCGTTATTCTTATTTTGCCATTTCTTACAAGTGTTATCAGTGTGCCAATTACGTTGCTTTTTGCCACTTGGCTTATGTTGTTAGGCTTCTTTGATCTGTTGGTGATTAGGGGGAAATCATTAGAAGATGAAGAATGAGTAAGAATAGAATAATGTTTTAAGCTGCTACTTATTTAACTTTAGGTATAGGATTTAATACTATCAAAGCAGAATAACTGAAGATTGTAGCAAATGGGTTAACCCACAAATAATAAAGGATGAAAAAAGTAATTGCAGCATTCAACATGACACTAGACGGTGTTTGCGACCATACCACTGGAATTGCCGACGAAGATTTGCACCGACATTACGCGGAACTAATAGACAGTGCAGGCGTAATTTTATATGGACGGACAACCTATCAGCTCATGCAGTTTTGGCAAGGGCTTTTGAAAGAACCCTCTGACGACAAATCAATGAACGACTTTGCCATTTCTATCCATAAAGTTCCAAAACTTGTTTTTTCGAACACCTTAAAAGAAACGGGTTGGGATAGTGCAAAGCTTGCACGTAAGTCTCTCGTAGAGGAAGTATTGGAACTTAGACAGCAATCGGAAAAGGAAATTCTTATTGGGAGTAGAAGTTTGATTATTCAACTTTTGAACAACCAATTGATTGATGAATTTCAAATCTGCATTCATCCAATCATTGAAGGTAAAGGATTGTTATTGTTTGACCAAATTAAGCAGCAGATCATGTTGAAACTCATCAAGACAAAATCACTAAGCTCAGGTGCAACGGTATTTTATTATGAACCGATACGAGGGTAAATCGTTAATTAAATCTTGGATATGAATGTAAATACAGATTGGAAATTCATTAAGGTCATAGCAAGTGGTGAACCATTCTTTATCAACGGCATTGGAATTTGGGAGCACAATTGGAAAGATACAGACCAAACCATCCTTATCCTTGATCCAATATATCAGCGACCTTATACGATGCCCATATACGAGGTAGTTGAAGGCAGGATGATAATGTTCGCCACTACAGAGTTTTCCAATGGTATGTGGGGTATTTACGTGCCAGTTTTAAGTAATTATGTAATTGGATATATTCATTGAAGGCTTCCTGATTAGCTAAGGAAAACCAAAACCCCTATAAAAAAGAAAAGAGATATCGCATCCACGCATATCTCTCTTTCTAACCAAGAAAGAACTACTAATTAATTAATGCTTGTTTTTTGATATTTAAAGCTGTATTTTTGAATTGTTAGCAATGAAAATAGCAATAAAAAATGCGAAAAGTATCTAAAAAACCTCAATTTGATAAATATGCTTTAGGTGTTTACGGAGGTATAAAATTCACGCTATATATCCCGAATAAAAGCTATAAAAAACCTGACAAAGACAATAAATACTTTATCGAGAGCTATTATAGTTCCAAGCAGAAGCAGCATAAGGCATTCGTAAGAGATATGTATAGAGATTACCTGTCTAGTGTAGCTGATAATAAAATAACGCCTACGCAAAAATTAAGTGATTTGAAAGAGCTTTTTGGTTTCTATGTCAATCAAATAGTAACTGATTATAATATTCATTCTGCCGATTCAATAAGCCTAAATACAAATGTAATATTTGCTATTAATCTGTATTTTGAGGCTCAAAAAAAGCAATCTGAGATAGGAGAGTTAGTAGATATCACTGATTATAAGGATAGGAATAAAAAATTGAATGATTATTTTAATTTAGAGCAGAATAGAGGGTTGACATTAAAGGAGCTTAATAAAGACCATTGGATAAATTTTAGGTACTATATACTTAACAATTATGCTATCAAAGCTAATAGTACTGTCAACCAATATATCACTTACGTTAAATCATTTTACAACTGGCTAATTGTAGATAAAGAAATTTCGATAATTAATCATCCTTTGCAATTAAAAAAGTTGGATACATCGAGGCAGCAGCCAAAATATAACGAAATTCCAAAAGGATTAGTAGCCGAATATTTTGATACTTTAGCAAAGGACGATAGGTTTTTGCGACTATATATAATTAGTCTACTGGTATTTGAGAATGCAAAACGTCCAGTACAGATATATAAACTTCAAGCAAAGGATATAGATTTAAATAGTAACACAATCTACTTACATCCAAAGGGCAGAAATAAGGCAAAAGAAATAACTGTTATTACAAAGGAGCTTAGCGATGCTATGCAGAAAGTTTATGATAATACATTACAACATCGAAAGACTATTGAACCTGATGATTATCTGCTTGGCGGACGCAATATGTTTAAAAAAGGTGGTAAGCCGCTAAGTCAAGGAGATATAAGGGATACTCAAATAGTGAAGTTCAGAAAGCAGTACCCAAAGTTTAAAGACTTGCAAGTGTACAGCTTAAAACATACCACTATTACCTTAGTCTCGCAAAAAGACCTTAGGAAAGCTCAGAAAATGGCAAGTCATAAGAAGCAAAGTACAACTGAAATTTATGACAGGAGCAAGAATGTTAGTGAAGCAATAACGAGGAAGGATTTGATTGAAAAATATTAGTAAGCTTTTCTGAGCAGAGCAAACTCCAAGCATCGAATTAATCGGTGCTTTTTTTTAAAAAAAAAGTAAAAGAATTTTACTTTTCAAAGATTATAGACTTGAAAAAAGTTCAATGTTGAAGTATTTTTACAATAAGCAGCTGATATGCAAATCGAAGGCGAAAAGACAATTCTTGTCAAAAGCCTTATAGCAGGGCTTTACGCCCATAAGTGTAGATAGTTAAGCTTGTGTATTGATAATGACAGATATAAATATAGTAAAACCAATTAAAAAAAGATATAATAATGATAAAGATAGAAGAGAAGCTTACTTAGAAAGTAAAAGAAAGTCTATAAAAAGAAGAAGATTAATAGAACGCAAAGTATTAAGTGAGGTTGAGAAAATAAATTTAAAGTCATTTACTAATAACACTTACCAAGATGATATTTTTGAAAGTATTAAAGACTTAGGATTTAGTCATAGTGTAACACTAAAGTTTAATTTGTTTATAAGTGTTGATTACGGAAAAAAGGCAGCTCAATATTTTTGCGATTGCCTTGCTAAACGTCACGTTACCAATAATCAGCTGTATGTAATGGAGTTTGGGAAAGCAAAGCATATACACCTACATTTGGCTCTTAATTTTACTAAAAGCTTCTTAGAACTATATTCAACCGATGAGGCTATTAAAGACTATTTGTATTTGGTTTGGAATAATGAGACTGTACATAATGGCGGTGTATGGGTTGGGGAATTAAAAACAAATGTGGACAAAGTTAATTATCTACATTATATCCTAAAAGAGCTATTGCCATTAAGTCGTTACCATGCAAGGCAAAAGCAAATAGATGTATGGTTTATACAGTCTTTTAATGATGCAGCTGATGCACATGAAGGGAAGATGCTCATTCATCTAAATCAGATATTGAAAGATGTAAATATAAAGTCAATTAGAGAGGATTTAAATGATTTTCATGGAAGGGTAGTTGTATTTAAGGGGAGGGAAATTGTAAAGCAAAAAATAACATTTAAAAGGGTTCTTTATAAATATAAGCATAAGTTAATTCCTGCTTTTCTAGCTGCGGTTGCTTGGATTTTCATTTGTTAGGAAGTCTAAGGATACTTGTATTACTAATATTGACATTCATCACACTCAAAAGTCAATTGATGCTCATCGTATGTAATATAATTTCCTTTTACTTTAACTTTGCTTACAACAAGTTTGCCATTTTGAAAGCGAAAGTTTTCAGTATCTCCTTCCATCAATTGCATCTTTAATCCCTCTTTTCTATTAAACCCAAAATATACTTTGTTGTCTGTAATATTTTTTATTGTGATTAGTGTATTTGGAGACGGTTCTGTAACTACTAGGTATTTCTTAGAATAATCTTTATTGCAGAAAGCCCTAGTCCCTTCCCATTTTATTATATCTGGGTCTGATATTATTAGGTCGTTATAATAATTACGTATTTGGCGGTATTTAACTGATTTGAATTTATTGATAATGTCATTGTTTGTGAAAAAACTATATAGATACATTTTTAATTTTTCCTTAACACTTGGATATTGATAGCCGCCATCGCTATTTTGAGAAATAAATAAATTACTTAAACTAAAATCGGGATTATGGGATATAGGTATGTGTTTTATATCGTACCCATTATTCAAACATGCGTTTTTTATTTCTAGGAATGTTAAAGTTTCAAATCCTTGATACAAGTTTTGGTCTTTTATGTTGATTATTACCTCGCCTGAATTTAGATTTCTATATATTCTGTTTCTTAAGAAGCCTCTTGTGTAGGTTCTAGTGTCATTATAGTTAATGTTGTTTTCTTGAAAATTTATTTCCCATTTCCCATCTGCATAACCATTTTCATCAAATTTTGCCTTAATTGTTAATGTTGGGGATGCATAAGAGAAAGCACCAATCAAGTAATCGTTTTTAAAGTTAGCTATAAGGGTATGTCTAGAAGTGAAATTTTCAAATTTGAATGCGCCATTGAGTACACCGTCTGCAAAATTGAAAGTCATTAATTGGATAACATTTTTATTTGAAATATTGATTTCTTTAAAAATCCATAATCCGGTTTTCTTATCATCAAGGTATTGACCGTTTATTTGTAATGCATCGGCATAGCCACTCATCCAATTAAACTTGCCATGATAAATTCTGTTAAAGGTTTTGTCCTCTATGTATTGATAGCTAGCCTTGCCGTTATCCAAAAGCCCATTGAAAGTTTTTAATTGTTGAGAATAGCCTCTGAAATTAGAGAAAAACAAAGCCATTATTACAAAAGTTAACAGTCTCTTCATGGTTATTTATTATTGATTAAATGCAAATATAGCACTAGTGCTATTTAATCGGAAATTAATATTATGAAGATTTGTTGGAATGGCTAAACACAATCCAAAAAATCAAAAAGCGATAGAAATGCTTGGCGGAAATGTCCGCAAGTATCGTTTATTGAGTGGATTGACAATCATTCAACTTGCTGGTCGCTGTGAGGTAGAATATACTACTATTAGTAAGATAGAGAGGGGGCTGGTAAATACGACAGTCAGCACGATAGTAATTATAGCAGAACAATTAAATATAAGTCCATCAAAACTCTTGGAAGAGTAATTTCATTAGCACTTTAATGCTGTTTTAACGTACTGAAACGGTATTTTGACGTACCATTAAATCTGTAATACATTATTAAAGCTAACTAGAATTACTTAATTATGTATATTTAAGGTCGTTAACGCATTTCATATGGAACTTGAAGAACTAACAGATTTCATAAAAACAAAATCAGAAAAGGAAATTTATGATAAATACCTTTTAGGGCAGAATGTATGGTATTTTGAAAAAAATATAACTTCTGAGAGTCCATTACTTTACTATGATAAGTTTAAAAAATTTATCTCGTCACAATTGAGTATTCACTTTCATAATATATCAATAATTGGCAGTGCAAAAACAAGGTATAGCTTTTCACCAAAGAAGGGGTTTAAAGAATTTCATGAGGAATCTGATTTTGATATTGTTTTAGTGTCTTCGGAATTATTCAATTACTTCTGGTCTGCTTTTTATGAAATCTCCCAAAATCAGAAGGTAAAAAACTTTTCATCTTTGACTTCTGGTGTATTTAGAAAGTTCATAAGTGTTAAGGATGATGACCCCCATTATAATAATGAAGCTTTAATGAATTGGCAACGTCAGTTAACCGTATTTAAAACTCAGTTGCAATTAGAATATAAAATTTATAGTGATGTGAATTATCGGATTTATGCAAATTGGGAGGCGGTAGAGTCATATCATATTAGAGGTATAAAAAAATTAAAAGATAAAATAAATGAAGCTCATTGAACAAGTTGATATACAGCCTCAGAATACTAAATGGTTATTCGAGCTACACACTAAAGGTTTGTTAGAGGTTGATAATTCTTTTCAACGTAATTACGTTTGGTTAGAAAAGCATCAAATAAAATTAATTGAGACCGTTTTGATAGGTTCTCCTATTCCTGAGATTTATTTATGGAATACAGGAACAGACTCTGAAACAGGAGATACGAAATATTCGATTGTTGACGGGCAGCAGAGAACTGGGGCTATCTTTCAATTTATTGCAAATAAATATAAACTGAAGGAAGGGTCTTTAGATAAGGATTCGGATGTGTTTTCAAATATAAAAAATAGGTTTTTTAAGGATTTGGAAAGCGAGCATAAACAGGCGATTTGGTCTTATGTTTTTTCTATTAGAATAGTTCGTACAGTTGTGCCGAGAGAAAAAATAGTGGGAATGTTTTTGAGGTTAAACAGTAATAATATGACTTTAAATCCTCAAGAGCTTAGGAATGCAGAATTTGAGGGAGAGTTTATGAAATTATCCGCAGAACTAGCGGACTTACCTTTTTGGGAAAAAAATAAACTTTTTGGAGTCGCTGATAGGAGACGAATGCGAGATGTTACATTTGTAAGCAACCTTTTAACATTCACGAAATTAGGTATAGATGAAGAAATTACTTCTACAAATATCAATAGAATTTACGAATTGTTTAACGAGACCTATCCGGATAAGGATAAAGATGTTGTGAGTTTCGAAAATACGGTAGGTGTAATAGACGACATTATAGATAATAACTCTTATCGACAGTCTTTTTTGAATTCTAAAGTTCATTTGTATTCGTTATTTACATTAATTCATGGACTTTTACTTTCAAAAAAGGCTGTTAGTAAATCCCAGATTGAGAATTATAGAAATTTTATTGATAATTATGATAATGAAGAATTGTTAAAGAAATATTTTGCCGGACATCTTGAGAATATAAATGAATACAAGTCGAAGTCTAAAGAGGGAACTAATCAAAAATTTAATAGGGTTAGGAGGTTTGAGATATTAGAAGGTCTTGTCAATCACGTCCCGCCAAAGCCCCCCCAGTAGTACGTCTCCCCCTATTTATTTTTTTGCGGATATGTAGGATATGATGTAGATATCCCCCAAACACTTTTTTTTATTATTTTTTGATATGGTGTTGATTTCAAGGGGCTTTCCGTTTAAATTCTGAAAAATTTTTTAAAATTTTAAATTTTGTTCAAATACCATATTTGTGGATATTCTAGATAAAATACACCTACTCAATAAAATGACCTCTCATAGTGCAGGAGCTATGTTAAAAAAATCCTGTTTAGAATTAGGCTTAAAATCATCAGTTATTGAAGATGAGTTAAATGCTTATGATTTGCTGATATTGAGGATAGAAAAGGAGATTGATGCCTATCCTAACAAAAAGCATGCAAGACTGAAAGATTTGGAAAGGACAAAAGGTAATCTGACCATAACAGTTGATGTTTACCGTGAAATCGTAGCAGAGTACATAAAAGTCAAAAAAATAACCTCAATTCCTTTCAATTTGAAACGTTACGACTTAATAAACGAACTAATGCAATTTGTTGTTATGAATAGCAATTCAAATACTGACTTTATAAAATCGATAGTTAGTGAGACCGTAAATAATATTAATATGCCTGTGAAATTAACGGACGAGAAGAGAACTATAAAAGAGATAAGCACAAAATATGCATTAGAGCTAAAAGAAAAGCGCAAAAAGAGATAATTTTCTAGCAATAAAATTAGCAATAAACTTGCCAATTTGGTCTAGAAATTAGCATTTATTCCAAAATTGCTAGAAGTCAATAATGGCTTTAATTCCCGAAAAACCCATAAAAAAGAAAAGAGACAATCCATCCAGACTTGTCTCTCTTTCTAACCAAATATAAACCTGTATGAACGGGTTGATCTTTATTCCAATTAAGGAGGAATTTCTAATTTTCAAATGTTGGCTCTCAAACCAACGATACAAATGTAGGTATTATTTTTCTTAGTGTAAATAATACACTAAGAAAATTTTATTTTGTCACTCGTTATGACAATTCCATGACTCTTTGTTGCGTTTTTGTGCCAATATGCAATAAAGTCATGCTAATTTCAAACCATATTGCAGCTTTCCTCTGCAAAAACTATGATTTAAACGCAAAAATACTAATCGCATTGTGAAGTATTAAACAAAATAGTTTTGTTCATATTGTATTTAACTTTTGTTAACATTTGGGCTGCCTCGTTCATTGGTTCACTGGTTTATTTGTTCATTGGTAGTAGCGTTCTTTTGTCATCCAGCCTGCTCCGAATATCAGGAAACGAAGCGAAGGATCTCAGGAGTACTCTAGTTGGAGATTTACTTCGTAGCTGCTCCGCGGTCCTTGTATGCTCGGAATGACAAGAATAGTGTGGAATAACAAGGTTAATGGCGGTGAATTTAGCATAATGTAAACTCCGTAAACGAAAAAAGCAGTACCCTAAGGATACTGCTTCTACTATTTTGGTTAGGATAGACCTAATTAAATGAACTTACCTACTTCTTGAGCTAAGTCGATGATTTTGTTTGAATATCCCCATTCGTTATCGTACCAAGAAACTACTTTTACGAAGTTGTCACTCAAAGAAATACCAGCTTTAGCATCGAAGATAGAAGTACGGGCATCGCCTAAGAAATCTGAAGAAACTACTTCATCCTCAGTATAACCTAAAATACCTTTCAATTCACCTTCTGAAGCTTCTTTCATCGCCGCTTTGATTTCTTCGTAAGAAGCGCCTTTCTCTAAACGAGCAGTTAAATCCACTACAGAAACGTCGGCAACAGGTACGCGGAACGACATACCAGTTAATTTACCTTTTAATGAAGGCAATACCAGACCTACTGCTTTAGCTGCACCAGTAGAAGAAGGAATGATGTTAGAGAAACCACCACGACCGCCTCTCCAGTCTTTCGCTGAAGGACCATCTACCGTTTTTTGGGTAGCAGTTACCGCGTGAACAGTGGTCATTAAACCTTCTAAAATTCCAAATTTATCGTGCAATACTTTAGCAATTGGCGCTAAACAGTTAGTCGTACATGAAGCGTTTGAAACGATGTTTTGATCAGCTTTCAATTCTTTGTGGTTTACGCCCATTACAAAAGTAGGGGTGTCGTCCTTTGCAGGAGCAGACATGATTACTTTTTTAGCACCAGCATCAATGTGTTTTTGAGCCGTTTCCTGAGTTAAAAACAAACCAGTAGATTCAATCACTACCTCAGCACCTACTTCATTCCATTTCAAGTTAGCAGGGTCTTTTTCGGCAGTAACGCGGATTGTTTTTCCGTTTACTACTAAATTACCATCTTTTACCTCTACAGTACCGTCAAATTTACCGTGGGTTGAATCGTATTTTAACATGTAAGCCATATAATCTGGCTCTACTAAGTCGTTAATTCCAACTACTTCGATATCGCTACGTTTTACCGCGGCTCTAAAAGCTAGACGGCCAATACGGCCAAATCCGTTAATTCCTATTTTCATTGTTTTATTATTTTGTATTTTAATGGTAATGAAGCTGCTTTGATTGAAACCAAAACCGTTTCATTGTTTTTTAATTCGTGTAATAGTTTAATATATTGTGTATGGGCTCCTTAGTTACCGACATGATTTTAATGCCATGCTGACCGGCCACTTCTCGGAGTTGATCTTGGAAATGTCCAGCTACCGAACCCACAAAATGTATGTCTTCGTTAGGGTGTTTTTCTAGGGTAGGTAGAATATAGGTGCTGATATATTTTTCAAAGCCCTGTGCTACCAACTGCTGTATAAATTTGTGGTCTCTGTTTTCGAGGTAGAAATCGAGAAAAGAGGCCAAATAGGTTTGTACCTGAGGTTTTCTGTAAACACGTTCCAAAATGCTTGGACGGTCTAAATGGTATTGCGCCTCAATTTTGGTTTTTAAATCAGCCGGAAGTTTGTCTTCCAAGAAGTTTTTTAATAGCATTTTACCGAAGTAATTGGCAGAACCTTCATCGGCCAAGATGTAGCCAAGACCATAATTGTTCTTTTCGGGTTTTTTGCCATTGTAATAAGCACAATTGGCACCACTACCTAAAATACCTACAATGCCTGTTTGGTCATGGCAGGCTGCAATGGCAGCGCCGTACAAATCATCCTTTACCTTGATTTTGCTATTCACAAAAAACTGTTCCAGAGTATCAGCCAATTCTTTTTGTTTTTCTTTGGCTGAAGCACCGGCAGCAAAAACATAGATTTTCTTGATGCTTTCGGCATTATGGATCAAGGTAATGTTCTTGCTCAGGATCTGAAGTGTTTGCTTAGCATCGTTAAAGCAAGGGTTAATGCCTGCGGTATGAGTTTCAATCATAGATTTACCCTCTTGCGAAATTTTCCAGCAAGCGTTCTTAGAACCGCTATATACTACTGCTATCATCTTTGCTATATAGATAAAACATGTGTCATTTCAAGCAGGTCATCTTCCAGCTTGTAGTTACTTAATCCGCTCAGGGCTTCACTCAATGGCGTAAGCCCAATCTCATTTCCTTTTAGACCTACCATTTTCATGCTTTCGCCAGCAATAAGGGCATTGGTTGCTGCAAAACCTAAACGGCTTCCCAAAATCCTATCGAAACCGCTAGGGCTACCACCACGTTGCAAATGCCCTAAAATGGTCACTTTGGTGTCGTAATGGGTAAATTTGCGTTTTACGGCTTTGGCAATATCGTAAGCACCACCGTATTTATTTCCTTCGGAAACAATGACAATGCTAGATGACTTTTTAGTAGATGCCCCTGATTTAAGCTTGGTGATCAGTTCTTTTAAAGAAGTTTCCCTTTCTGGCAATAACACCGCTTCAGCTCCACTGGCAATGGCACTACGTAGGGCAATGCAGCCAGAATCGCGGCCCATTACTTCTACAAAGAATAACCTATCGTGTGAGTCGGCGGTATCTCTAATTTTGTCAATGGCTTCTATGACGGTGTTAATGGCCGTATCGTAACCCAAAGTAAAATCAGAACCGTAAAGGTCATTATCTATAGTTCCGGGTACACCAATCACATTGATGCCGAATTTTTCTCCAAATCTTTTGGCTCCCGTAAAGGTTCCGTCGCCTCCGATCACCACTAATCCGTCAATCTCTTTTTCCTTTAAGTTATTAAAGGCTTTTTCCATTCCTGCATCCTCTTTAAACTCCAAACATCTGGCCGTTTTTAAGATGGTTCCGCCCATGTGTAAAATATTACTTACAGAGCGGGCATTCATGGGAATAATATTGTTATTAATTAAACCTTGGTAGCCTTGTACGGCACCGAACATGTTTTTACCATGGTAAATTCCGGTACGCACAACAGCTCTAATGCAGGCATTCATGCCCGGAGCATCGCCTCCAGAGGTTAGTACTGCTATGTTCTTGATATTTGGTTTCATTCTGATTATACGAATATAACGTGTATTTTTTACACTAAGTAATTTTTTTTCAAAAATTTTATGAATTAACGAAATAAGTGTCTTTATTTTGTTTCAAATTTGGAACATTTTAAACGATTGCTTTGACAGAAATTACCCCCGGTTTTGACTTTGCAGTATCCATAGATTGCGTGCTTTTCGGTTTTGATGGCAGCGAACTCAAGATATTGTTGATAGAGAGAAATGAAGAGCCTTTCAAGGATTGGTGGGCATTGCCTGGCAACTTGGTAAATAAGGACGAAAGCGTAGACCAATCGGCCCAGCGTATTTTAAAAGAACTCACTGGCCTGAGCGATATCTACATGGAACAGTATTATGCTTTTGGCGAGGTTAACCGACACCCTCAGGGTAGGGTAATTTCGGTGGCCTATTATGCCATGTTGCGTTTAGGTGGCGAAAAACCACTGAAACCGTTAAGCAATTATGCTAAAAAAGCGCAATGGGTTAACGTAGCTAGCTTACCGAAGTTGGCGTTTGACCACCAACATATCTTAAACAAAGGTCTGGAAAAAATTAAGCGCAGGATCAAACATTTGCCGTTGGCTTTTGAGCTTTTGCCAGAAAAATTTACGCTTACACAAGTACAAAGTGTTTACGAACTGATTTTAGGCAAAAAGCTGGATAAGCGTAATTTCAGAAAGAAAATATTGAGCTTTAAGGTTTTAAAGGAACTGGAAGAAAAGCAACGAGGCGTTTCGTTCCGAGCAGCTACGCTTTATAAATTTGATAAACGCAAATACAATAAGCTTTTCGGGAAAGAGATTTCTTTTTAGGGACTAGGAATTAGTGGTTTAGTAGTTAGTCATTAGTATTTAGTAGTTGGAAATAATGGTGCTATGTTTTGTTGGCTGTGCATTGTCTGTTAACTATAAGTGAAATTTTTAAGCCGATTAGGTAAAATATGATATTAAACCTCGCAGGTTTTTAAAACCTGCGAGGTTTTTTTATTACTATTGATAGAGGCACCCAAAGAAAGAGCTGCCTTAGACTTACGAAGTTTTAAAACGGTAAAGCCCTCACTTTACCTATAAAAACTACAAAAAACTAAAGTTAAACTTAGGTAAGTCTTTAGTGCGAAATCTAACTTTGTCAATCTTATCTTACAACGCAAATTGAGATTGACAAAGTTTAAGACTTTTAGGAGTAATTGTCAATGTTTTTTGTTATCTAAACCCGATTGAAATGGAAAGCCCGTAAGCGAGCTTGCGAGTGCGGACTTGTAATGGAAAGCCTGTCTGCGGTAGGCAGGCGGGACTTGCGGAAGTAAACTGCAATAAAGTATTTTTTCAAATCAAAACTAGCCTAACAAAAAAAGCCTCGAGAACATCGAGGCTTTGATATGGTACATCCGTAAAGGATTATCTTTTGCTTAAGTGGTATTCTACCAAGTCATCTATTGGGGAACGAATGATTTTTCCTACACCCATCTCATATTTGTCGGCAACAACGCTCAAACGGTCTCTGAAACTGTAGCCCACAGAACCTACCACGTTTAACAAATGCTTGTTATAGTTTGGATAGTGAATCACTAATTTCTCGAAGAAAGCCGTAAAAGCAGTGTCTATCACATCCTCTGCATACTCTGTATAAACGGTTTTAAAATCGTATAAAAACTTGCTAAAGCTTGCGCAGAAACGATTTGGTAGTGGCTTGTTGTAAATATTGTCGAAAATATCCTCGTTAGTTAAACCATAGATGTTAAAGAAGCTTTCGCTAAGACCTTTTGGCATGAAACCCTTCATGTAGTCGGCCAATAAACGCTTGCCGATGTTGCTGCCACTACCTTCGTCGCCAAGGAAATAACCTAGTGAGTCGATGTTTAGGGTAATGCCTTTGCCATCGTACAAGCAAGTGTTGGTGCCAGTACCTAAAATAGCTGCAAAGCCAGGCTCGTCACCTAAAAGTGCACGACAAGAAGCAAGCAAATCGTGGTCTACATTTATTTTTGCATTCACAAAAACCTTTTGCATAGCATCGGCTACAATTTTTTTGTTGGCATCAGTTGAACAGCCTGCTCCATAATAGTAAACTTCTTCCAATTTGCTAGGATCTAACGTGTCCGGTAAAGTGGTTCTTAGGGAGTTTTCAATGTAATCTTGCTTTGCAAAATAAGGGTTGTAACCCTCGGTGTTGAAGTGAATTTTCCTACCCGCCTCATTAATTAAGCACCAGTTGGTTTTGGTAGATCCACCATCTGCAATAACTATCATTTTTTTGGTTTGTTAAGTTGTAAAATTTGAATAAAAGTTTGGCAATATATCAGCCTTTATTGGAAATAAAAAATTAATATTAAGTTTTTTATTAGTTAACCTAGCGATGATTCAAACGTTTGATTGCGGATAGATAGAGCGGTTTTTTAATAAAGTGTATTTTTTACACTAATAGAGGCTTTTTTGAACTGGATACCAGCTATGGAAATTTGTTGAAAAAATGGAAAAAAATCTGCAGGCAAAAAATGTAATTTTTTCATTAAAAAGATTTTTGCCATCTTCATAATGGCATATTTGGAAAAAAGAACAAAACCATGGAACAGAAAATTGACTTCAGAAGCGATACCGTAACCAAACCTACACCCGGCATGTTAGATGCTATGTTAAGTGCAAAAGTTGGGGACGATGTATATGGCGAAGACGAAACCGTTAGCGCCCTTGAAACTAAGTTGGCCGATATGTTCCATATGGAAGCGGGATTGTTCTGTCCATCGGGAACCATGACCAATCAGATTGCCATTAAATGCTTTACCCAACCTATGGATGAAGTGATTTGTGATCAAACGGCCCATGTATACCGCTACGAGGGAGGTGGAATTGCCTATAATTCGATGGCTTCGGTGTGTTTGTTGCATGGTGAAAGAGGTATTTTAACGCCCGAACTGATAGAGCCAGAGATTAATGAAGATAATGTTCATTACCCAAAAAGCAGTTTGGTAGTATTGGAAAATACGGTGAACAAAGGTGGTGGCAAGTGCTACCATTTAGATCAAATTGAAGCTATTCATAATTTATGTGCCATTAAAGGCTTGAAACTGCATTTGGATGGTGCCCGAATTTTTAATGCTTTGGTAGCCACAGGTGATAAAGCAGCACAATATGGACATTATTTTGATGGTATATCCGTTTGCCTTTCAAAAGGCTTGGGAGCGCCGGTAGGTTCGGTGTTATTAGGTTCGGCCGGCATGATTAAGCAGGCCCGTAGGGTTAGAAAAGTTTTGGGTGGTGGCATGAGGCAAGCTGGATTTTTAGCGGCAGCCGGTATTTATGCCTTAGACCATCAGGTGGAGCGTTTGGTAGAAGACCACCAGCATGCCAAAGCTTTGGCGCATGCTTTAGTACAAACTGATTATGTAGCGCAAGTGACACCTGTAGAAACCAATATAGTACTTTTTGAAGTCGTAAGTAAGCTACATGCAGATGAAGTAGTAAGAGCATTAGGTAGAAAAGGGATACTTTGTAATGCCACTTCTGCTAAAACCATTCGTTTGGTTACCCATTTGGACATTTCATCGTCCATGGTGGATCAGGCTATTGAAATTATTGCCAAGTTAGACGTTTAGGCTATTCAAACTTTTTCTTGATTTTTTTGACAATAGATTCTTCTTCTTCAATGGAGCTTAGTTCTAGCTCGAGGGCTTTAGTGCTAAGTTGTATTTCCAATAAAGAAATTAATAATGACACCATGAAGAAAATTAGACTGAGGGCAAAGAATACCTCGGCGGTAATGTTTTTTTCGAGATAAATGAATAGCATACAGAACAAACAACAGGCAAAACTCACCACACCGAAGGCCTGCATGTTCTTGATCAATTTTAGGCGGTAACGCAAGTTTTTAATTTGTTTTTGTATAGCAACATCCTTGTCCGTTTGCTCGTATTTGGATTTTAGACTTCTTACTAGAGTAGCTAAAGCTAGAAAACGGTTAGTGTAGGCCAGCATAATGAGGCTAATGGCTGGAAAGAAAAGTGCAGGTACGTTGAGGCTAAGTTGCATTTGTTGGTTGATTAGTTTATTGATTCACTTGTTCATTAGTCTAATGCCCGTTCCTACTATCGTCATCTCGACCGTAGTGGAGAGATTTTTGGGTTTGGTTCATTAGTTCATTGTTCATTAGTTAATCCGAAAGGCGGAAGTAACTTCGATAGGCAAAATACAACAATGACACAATATAACAATTTACCACATGTTTTAAGTCTTTTCTGCCCTTATCACAATTAACCAGTTAACCGATTTCAACAATTAACCAACCTTTAAAAACAATTCCAACAATTAAACAATCTAGCAATTAGATAATCCGACCACTAACCACTAACCACTAACCACTAACCACTAACCACTAACCACTAACCACTAACCACTGGTTCCTAAACAATAATTTGCCATTTTAGGATAATTTCTTCATCTTGTGCCGCTAACCAAATAATATCAACATCTGTTAATGATATGAAAAAAATACTAGTTGCTAATCGTGGAGAAATTGCACTGCGCATCATGCGTTCGGCGAAAGAAATGGGCATTAAAACAGTGGCTGTTTTTTCAGAAGCCGATCGTAATTCATTGCACGTTCGTTATGCAGATGAAGCCATTTGTATTGGTCCAGCAGCTTCAAATCAATCTTATTTGGTAGGGAGCAAAATCATCGATGCTTGTCGGCAAACAGGCGCAGAAGCCATCCACCCTGGTTATGGTTTCCTTTCAGAAAATCCAACTTTTGCACAACAGGTAAAAGATGCAGGGTTGACCTTGATTGGGCCAAGTCCCGAAGCCATGGAAATTATGGGCAACAAGCTTTCCGCCAAGGCAGCCGCTTTAAAATATAACATCCCAATGGTACCCGGTACCGAGGAAGCCATTACCAATGTGGAAGAAGCAAAAGCCAGGGCGGTTGAAGTAGGATTCCCTATTTTGATCAAAGCGGCAGCTGGTGGCGGTGGTAAAGGCATGCGTATTGTAAATACCGTAAACGATTTCGAAGAACAGATGCAATTGGCGGTTAGCGAGGCAACTTCGGCCTTTGGAGACGGAGCAGTGTTCATTGAACGTTACGTAACTTCACCTCGACACATTGAAATACAGGTGTTGGGCGATACCCACGGAAATATTGTGCACCTTTTTGAACGTGAATGTTCCGTGCAGCGTCGTCATCAAAAGGTGGTAGAAGAAGCACCATCATCCGTACTCACTCCCGAAATCAGAGAAAAAATGGGTAAATGTGCGGTAGATGTGGCCCGTTCCGTAAACTATGTAGGTGCGGGTACCGTAGAATTTATTCTAGATGAAAATCTCGACTTTTTCTTCCTAGAAATGAATACCCGTTTGCAGGTAGAGCATCCTGTTACAGAAATGATTACGGGCTTGGACTTGGTGAAAGAGCAGATAAAAATTGCCCGTGGCGAAGCCATCAGTTTTAAACAAGAAGACCTGAAAATAAACGGCCATTCCATTGAACTGAGAGTTTATGCCGAGGATCCATTAAACAATTTCTTGCCAGATATAGGTACCTTACAAACCTATCAAACCCCAAAAGGAAATGGGGTAAGAGTCGACGATGGTTTTGAGCAAGGGATGGAAATCCCAATTTACTATGATCCTATGATTGCCAAGTTGGTTACCCATGGAAAAGACCGTACTGAAGCCATAGAGCGCATGATCAGAGCTATTTCGGAATACGATATCACTGGTATTCAAACTACCTTGAACTTTGGTAAATTTGTAATGCAGCACCCAGCTTTTGTTTCGGGACAATTTGATACACATTTTGTAGGCAAATATTTTACTGCCGACAGCCTTAAAACAGAGGATGAGCAAGAAGCATTAATTGCAGCGATCAGTGCGGTATTGCTATTGCAGGAGCAAAAGACGGCTTCGCAACCTTTGGTGGCATCAACCACCCAAAAGAGCAATTGGGTGCAAAATAGAAAAGCATATTAAGGTAAAGTCAAAAAATGCGATGCGCTAAGCTTTATTGCCTTTTACTCTTTACTTTTGTCTTTTAATTTAAAAGCATGTTTACTGGAATTATAGAGACCCTAGGGACCGTTCAAAATATACAGCATGATGGCGGTAATGTACATTTCACCATCCAATCGGCCATTAGCACGGAACTAAAAATTGACCAAAGCGTGGCGCATAACGGCGTTTGTTTAACCGTAGTAGCCTTAAATGAAGATACGCACACGGTAACCGCTATCGAGGAAACCTTGCAGAAAAGCAATTTAGGAAGCTTAAAAGTAGGCGCTAAAGTAAATTTGGAACGTTGCATGCAAATGAACGCTCGTTTAGACGGGCATATTGTACAAGGCCATGTTGATCAAACAGCTGCCTGTATTTTGGTGCAAGAATTGGACGGCAGTAGGGAATATCGCTTCAAGTACGATGCTACCAAAGGTAATGTAACAGTCGAGAAGGGTTCTATTTGTGTCAATGGCATCAGCTTAACGGTAGTTAACTCTGCCGACGACGAGTTTTCGGTTTTCATTATTCCGTACACCCACGAGCATACCAATTTGCAGGAGGTAAAACAAGGCGATTCGGTAAACCTGGAGTTCGATATTATAGGTAAATACGTAGCCCGTTTAATGGGTAAAGCTTAATTTTTTTAGAAAATCAGCAGCAGTATTTCATTCGGTAACTGTATTCCCGCTTTTCACTTTAGCCCTCATTCTTCGGGGCTGTCGTTGCAATCGGGTTTAAATAATATAAGGCTATACAATTATTTAAATTTGTTTTGGTAGTGCGCTATACTTTGCGTCATTGCGAAACTCCGTTTAATTTATTTAACGCAAAGATTTTTCAAGCACTCGCTAAGAACGCAAAGAAAACATTCTAATGAAAACTGCTTTTGAATAACTATTTAGGGCTCTTTAAACTTTAAACTTTCCACTTTAAACTTTTTACTATATAAAATGTTCAGCAGAGAAGAAGCAGCAAGATTACGGCAACAATTTTGGATCAGTTTTGGCCAGTACATGAAACCCATTTTAGGAGTGGAGGGATTGCCCGTGAACTGGGTAAATTATAAAACTGGCGTGAAACATATTTTCTTCCGTATGGATGTCGAACAGAAATATGCCAGCATTGCCATTGAAATTGCCCATCCAGATGCAGAAATAAGAGCATTGCTTTTTGAGCAGTTTGAAGAATTTAAAAAGCTATTGGAAAATACCTTAAATGAAGAATGGGATTGGCAGCCGCAAACCACCAATGCCTTTGGCAAGCAAGTTGCACGAATAGAATGCGTACTATCAAAAGTAAGTGTCTACAATCAACAGCAATGGCCAGATATAATTTCCTTTTTAAAACCTAGAATCATGGCCCTAGACGAGTTTTGGTCAGACGTAAAGCCTGTTTTCGAAGATTTGAAATAATATCTTAACGTTTCAGCTCAGCCAATCTGGCCTTCACATATTCCACCTGTGGTGCATCATCCTTATCTAATTCCTTGCTTTTTAAATAAAGGTTGTAATAAGTCAATGCAGATTTAGCCTGCTTTAATTTCAAATCATATAGTAAACCCAATCTGTAATAGCTGTTTTTATTGATTTGATATTCTAGCCCTTTTTTATAAGCATTACCCGCTGCGGTAAACAATTGTTTCTCCTCATAAATACCACCTAGTAAATTATAATAAGCAGCCGTATTGGGTGAAATCCCTTCGGTAATCGTTTGTTTAGCATAGCTGGCCGCTTGGTCGTAATTTTTCAGCTCCCGGTAACAAAGCGAAGTAAAATACAAGGTACTCTCGGTTTGCATGTTTGTCTTTTCCAACATTTGGTAAAGATTGATGGCTTTTTTGTAATTTTTTAAGAAAAAATAAGCTTTCGCCACATCGGCAACCACATTGGCTTCAGCGCCATTTTTTAACAGCCTTTCGCCAACATTAACTACTTCATTGTATTTGTTCAACTGATTGGCTACAGGCAGTAAGGCTTGTTGCAGTATAAAATTTCCAGTATCGGCCGCAATGGCAATTTTTAGTACATCATAAGCAGGTTGAAGCTGCTTTAATTTTCTGTAACCTGCCGCTAAATCATAAGCTACGTCAGCCTCTGTTGCGTTAAGCTTGTTGGCCTTTTGCAAGTATCTTACCTTTAAGGTCAAGCTATCGGTATAATCTGCCAAACGCTTAAGTGCATTAAAATTAACGCTGTCTAAAGTGATAATTCCCTGTAAGTACATCGTAGCGTTTTTATTATTTCCTCTCCTAGAGTTAATGTTAGCTAAATTGAACAATACGGGTATTTGCTTAGGCTGTATTTCGTTTATTCTTTGATAATTATTTTCAGCATCCACTAATTTCCCAGCCATCATATTGCAGTAAGCAATTTGGCCCAATACTTTCACGTCATTAGTTTCTGAGGGATAAATACTGCTAAGGTAGGTCGCTGCCTCAGCATAACGCTGACTCTGATAAAACTCTAGCAATTTCTCTTTATCTAAAGTCGCTTGCTGTGCTTGACAAAATGTTGTAATCAATAAAAATACCAAGGAAATATAAATGCTTTTCATGACAACTAAATTATTAGTTATATATGGATTATGCAAATCTCTAACTTATAAAAAACAATAAAATCAAACAAAATCGGTGTGGAAGGGTTGTTAAAGAGAGTTTATCATTTAAATAAAAACAGAATTTATGGAAACTTTAAAGAAATTTGAACTGATGGAGAAGATAGTGAGAGAGCTGGAAGATTTACAGCATTCTCAGCAAGCTATCATCCAAAAAATAGGAAAAATAGAAGTTGATAATATTGAACTTGGTGATCAAAAACTTGAGCAAGACCTGCCGGATATGCACCAAAGAGTAGCAGATAATTTAGACACCATAGTAGGTATATTAGATTACTTTGCTAACAAAACCGAAAAATTCGGCAATAAAAATAATGTAGATGAATTGAAGGAGCAGCAGGCAATTAACCAAGCTACTGGAAAGTAAATGCACCTTAAATAAAAATATAAGCTATTCTGCTATTCAGAGGGGCGGGAATTCTAGACAGTTTGATATTGTGGAAGTGTTCTTAGCTTAGCTCCAAATAGGAGGATAGCTTTTTTAATCGCCCGTAGGAACAAGTAGGCAAAAAATAGTTCCTTTACCCAATTGGCTTGAAACATTGATTTCGCCACCGTTTCTGTTCATGAAATCTTTGCAGATCATTAAGCCTAATCCAGTGCCTTTTTCATTTTGTGTACCTCTAGAAGATATATTTTCATCTTTAAAGAGCCTTTCCAAGGTAGCCTCAGACATCCCTACTCCATTATCTTGGATACAGATTTTCAACATGTGATTGCGTTGATAACCGGCTGTAATGACAATTTCACAACCTTCGTTACAAAATTTGATGGCGTTGTTAATAATGTTCCTGATCACAATTTGAAACATCAACACATCGGCATAAGCAATCTCATTTGGAAAAACATCGTGCAGAATGTTTATTTTTTTGAGTGTAGCTGAAGGGAGGTGATAGTTAATCTCGTTAAGTATAATGTTACGGACGTTGAAAAACTCCTTCTGAATGCCGAAGCCTTGTAACTGGCTCCTTGACCAATGCAAAACATTTTCGAGTAGATCGGTGGTGTATATAATGTCTTTACTTAGTTCTGGAGAAATTTTCTCAAATTCCTCTTGACTCACTTGGTTATAGGAAACCATTTTTAAAATCTCTGATAGGTTCACCAAAGGTCCTCTTAGATCGTGCGCAATAATGGAGAAAATACGGTCTTTCAGTTGATTTACTTTTTCTAGCTCCAAAGCTTGCTCCTTGGCAATAAGTGCATCTTTTTTGGCCGAAGTAAGATCCTGTAATTTCACAATGGTGAAGGCGTCATTGATTTTACTCTCATTCAATAGCAGTATTTCAGCTTCAAAATAAATGATTTCTCCATTTACAAAGGCCTGCATCTCCATTTTTCCGCTTGCGCCACTTTCCACCCTGCCAATAAAATCTAAATGTTTGGGAAATAATTCTTCTATGGGTTGGCCCACGATTTTTTGGTTTTTTGAAAGGTTAATGTAACGGTACAATGAAGAATTATAATCAATTACCCGATGTTTTTTGTCCAAAACCAAGAATCCATCGTCCATTAGCTCCAAAGCTTTTTCTCGGGCAATGGGCACAATATCAAAAAGCCTGAACCTATATATGCCCAACAAAATGAGAAAAGTGGTAAGAATAAATGCGAAAGGGGTGATGTCTATAAATCCAAGTGGTCTTAAGCCAAGTAGGTAACTAATATTGCCAATCCAAGGTATGAGGGCGGCGATAAGGATACTATAGTTCTGTTTTTTGTAAATAGGGTCTGAACTTCTGAATTTGTTAAAGATCAGGTAGCAGCCGCAGGCCAGCAATAGATAGAAGTATACGGTAAAAATATGGTACCATGTTCCGGGATATATTTTTACCATTGGAAAAGGTCCATCGAAAAACATTTTCACATCCCTATAGTGCAAATGGTGCATGGGATTTGTCCACACCATTGCAAGCGTAGTTACAGGGGCAATGAGCAGCAAAGTAAGGTTGAGTGGCTTTTTATACCAACATTCCTTGTTGCAGAAATTTAAACAGAATAAGAACCAGTTGAGCGGTAATGTAGCAATACCCAGGTATTCAATATTGATGAAAAATAAAGCTTGTTGTAAATTATGACTAGAAAGTTCAAGCCCATAAGCGATGGACCAAATGGCGTTGGAACCCATCATTAAGCCAAACCATCTGACCACACTGGTGCCCCGTTTAAAGATATAGATGGCTAAAACGGCTGTTAGCGTTCCAAAAAACAGTAAAACTAAACCATAACCGTTAAAGGTGAAATCCATTGGAGCAATCATTAATTTATCTTAAAGAAAGTAAAATTAAAAAATTTAATTTACCGAATAAAAACGGAAAATAACTCAAGGGCAAATCAGATACTTTTAGCAAAACCACTCTTTATATGTTGATAATTAGCTGACCAAATCCCTTATATTTTTCGTTAATTTTGGTATCCTCATTTTTTAGCTATGTACTTAATTTTTGATACCGAGACAACAGGTTTGCCACGTAATTTTAATGCCCCAATTACCGATACGGACAATTGGCCGCGTTGTATACAAATTGCTTGGCAGTTGCATGATGATATGGGAAGGTTGTTGGAGCACCAAGATTATTTGGTACAACCTGAAGGCTTTAATATTCCCTATGACGCGGAACGTATCCATGGTATTTCTACGGAGCTGGCGCAAGAGCAAGGTATCCCTTTGGCCGAAGTGCTAGAGAAATTTAAGGAAGTTTTAGGGAAAGCTAAATTTGTGGTGGGGCAAAATATCGGTTTCGACCTTAATATTATGGGTTGTGAGCTGTATCGTTTTGGACAGGAAAACTTATTAGCAGATATGCCAGTTTTAGACACCTGTACCGAGATTACCGCCGAGCTTTTGAAAATTCCTGGAGGTAGGGGTGGTAAATTTAAGTTGCCTAATCTTACCGAGTTACACCAGTATTTATTTGGAGTACCATTTGCCGAAGCCCATAACGCAACTGCCGACGTGGAGGCCACTACTCGTTGTTTTTTGGAATTGATTAAACAACAGGTTTTTACCAAAGAGGAACTGCAGGTTGACACCGATTATTTCCTAAAGTTTAAAGAAGCCAATCCTTTTACCATTGAATCTGTTGGTCTAAAGCACATCAATTTAAAAGCGGCTTCAGATGAAATAAGGAAAAGAAAAGGTGCTACTACTGGCGGCGTTTCAAAACAAACTCTAGAAGACAATAAAGCGGCGCTGGCCGATGCTGTTTTTGCGCATTTACATAATCATACCCAGTTTTCGGTATTGCAAAGTACCATCAGCGTACCCGCCTTGGTAAAAGCGGCCGTTGAAAAGAAAATGCCTGCCGTAGCCCTAACCGATCATGCCAATATGATGGGGGCTTTCCACTTTGTAAATAATGTGCTTAACCATAATAAAGCTGCAGAAGCGAAAAATGCAGAGGCCTTGGAAAAAGGCGAGGCACCTACCGCTACTATTTTAAAACCGATTGTTGGAGTAGAGTTTTTCGTGTGTGAAAACCATACCGATAAAACCCGTAAGGATGACGGTTACCAAGTGGTGTTTTTGGCCAAAAACAAGCAGGGCTATCATAACTTGGCTAAAATGTCGTCAATTGCCTATACCAAAGGTTTTTACTATGTACCTAGGATAGATAAAAACGTTGTTGAGCAATACAAAGAGAACTTGATTGTACTTACGGGTAACTTGTATGGCGAGGTGCCAAGTAAGATTTTAAATATTGGTGAAAAACAGGCGGAAGAAGCATTACTTTGGTGGAAAGAGCAATTTGGTGACGATCTGTACATTGAATTGATGCGCCACGGCCAAGAAAATGAAGACCGTGTAAATGAAGTGTTGGTAAAGATGAGTGCCCAACATGGCGTGAAATTAGTAGCTACCAATAACACCTATTACGTTAATAAAAAAGATGCGCACGCCCATGATATCTTACTTTGTGTAAAAGATGCTGAAAAACTGGCCACGCCAATTGGCCGTGGTAGAGGCTTTAGGTATGGGATGCCTAACCAAGAATATTATTTTAAGTCGGCAGACGAGATGAAAGATCTTTTTGCCGATTTGCCAGAGGCCATTATCAACGTACAGGAAATTGTTGATAAAATTGAGACCTATAAACTTGCCAGAGAAGTATTACTTCCAAAATTTGATATTCCTGAAGAGTTTTTGGTGGCCGAAGATGAAACTGACGGCGGAAAAAGAGGGGAGAATAAATACCTTCGCCATTTAACCTATGTAGGCGCCCAAAAACGTTATGGTGAACTTACGCCCGACATTACAGAGCGTTTAGATTTTGAGTTAGCCACTATTGAAAAAACAGGCTATCCAGGTTACTTTCTAATTGTACAGGACTTTATTGCAGAGGCTCGTAACAGGGATGTATCGGTAGGACCAGGTCGTGGTTCCGCGGCAGGTTCTGCAGTAGCTTACTGCTTGGGAATCACCAATATCGATCCTATTAAATATGACCTCCTTTTTGAGCGTTTTCTTAACCCAGACCGTGTATCTATGCCCGATATTGATATCGACTTTGATGATGAGGGACGCGGTCGTGTAATGGATTACGTAATTGGCAAATATGGCTCTAGCCAGGTAGCGCAAATCATTACCTACGGTACAATGGCAGCCAAATCGTCAATTAGGGACACCGCAAGGGTACTGGATCTACCGCTTTTCGAGGCGGATAAAGTGGCTAAGTTAGTACCTAATATGAAACTGGCCAAAATCTTCAACTTAGAAGATAAAGCGTTAAAAGAAGCACTTAGGCCTGATGAGTTTGAAAATGTAAATCAACTTAAAACCCTAGCTTCTGGTAAGGATTTGGCGGCCGAAACTTTGCAGCAAGCCATCGTATTAGAAGGCTCAGTACGTAATACGGGTATCCACGCCTGTGGGGTAATCATTACACCTGACGATATTACAAACTTCGTTCCGGTATCTACTGCGAAAGACAGTGATTTATACGTTACCCAGTTTGATAACTCGGTAGTAGAAAGTGCAGGTCTATTAAAAATGGACTTCTTAGGGTTAAAAACACTGACCCTTATTAAAGACACCGTGAAGCTGGTCAAGAAACGTCACAACATAGACCTCGACCCAGATAACTTCCCGATAGACGACGTAATGACGTACGAGCTTTTCCAACGTGGTGAAACCGTAGGCATCTTCCAGTACGAAAGTCCGGGTATGCAAAAATACATGAAGGAGTTAAAACCTACTGTATTTGGCGACTTAATTGCGATGAACGCCCTTTATCGTCCAGGACCAATGGAGTATATTCCAAGTTTTGTTAGGCGTAAGCATGGTGTGGAACCTATTACCTACGATTTGGATGCCTGTGAAGAGTACCTACAAGAAACCTACGGAATTACGGTTTACCAAGAACAGGTGATGCTTTTGTCGCAAAAATTGGCTGGTTTTACCAAAGGTGAGGCCGATGTTTTGCGTAAGGCCATGGGTAAAAAGCAAAAAGATGTATTGGATAAAATGAAGCCTAAGTTTGTAAAACAAGCTTCAGAAAAAGGCCATAAAGCTGATATTTTAGAAAAGATTTGGAAAGACTGGGAGGCATTTGCTTCCTATGCCTTCAACAAATCGCACTCTACCTGTTACGCTTGGATTGCTTACCAAACGGCTTACCTAAAAGCACACTATCCAGCCGAGTATATGGCTGCGGTACTTTCCAATAACATGAGCGATATTAAGCAGGTGGCCTTCTTCATGGAAGAGTGCAGACAGATGGGTGTACCAGTACTTGGACCGGATGTGAACGAATCGGAGATGAAATTCTCGGTAAATGCCAAAGGCGAGGTCCGTTTTGGACTATCGGCCGTAAAAGGAGTGGGTGAAAAAGCGGTAGAAAGTATCATTGAAGAGCGAACCGAGAACGGACCTTATCCTACGGTTTTTGAATTTGCGAAACGCTCTAATACGCGTATTGTTAACAAAAAAGCCTATGAGAGTTTTGTTTATGGTGGTGCTTTTGATGCCTTTGGTTATAATAGGTCGCAATATTTCTTTATAGGCCCTAATGATAAGCTGAACGGTATTGAAAAGCTGATCAAGTATGCTAACGATTTCCAGAACAATCAAAACTCATCACAGTCGTCATTATTTGGAGGTTCAAAAGCCGATTTGATTTTGGAACCTTCTTTTGCGATGACGCAGGAATGGGGACTGATTGACAAATTGAAATATGAAAAAGATGCTATTGGTATCTTCCTTTCAGGTCACCCGTTAGATGATTATCGTTTTGAACTGGAAAGGTACTGTCCGCATAAGGTGAAACATTTGAGTATCATCAATAAAGTAAGAATGGGCGATTCGAATGAAGAGATCATGACAGAATTTGAAACCCTGAAAAACCGTGAGCTTGTGGTAGGAGGTTTGGTGGTAATGGCCTCACAGCGAATTACCAAAACAGGTAAGCCTTTCGGTACTTTTGTGTTCGAAGATTACGACGATAGCTGTGAAATCGCTCTGTTTGGTGACGATTTCTTGAAATTTAAACAATTTTTAACAGAAGGATATTTTCTACAGATACGCGGTAAATTAGGTTTGCGCTTTGGTAAAGAAGGGGACTGGGAATTTAAAATCACCAGCATTGATCTGCTTTCGGGCCTAAGAGATAAGTTGACCAAATCATTAACCATATTCTTCCCTATTGAAATTGTGAACGATAGCTTTATGCAACAGATACAAGCTATTTTAGATGAAAATAAGGAAAATGCGGAAGCGCAAAACTGTAAACTTAATTTTGAGGTTTATGATGTAGAGAAGGGTTTGAAATTGGAACTACCCTCTAAAAACCAAAAAATCAATCCAAATAATCAGTTTCTGAACGAAATTAAGAAGCTTGATTTTGTGGATTATAGGTTGAATTAGATTTTAGTGATTAGGAAATAGTGATTAGTAGTTAGTGCCAAGTTTTTTACTGTGAAACTCCTTTAATCTGCGCTTTAAATCTGTGGAGTCAGCGGGGAAGGGGAAATCACTTAACTGGTGGTTAGGAATTAGTGAACGTCAGAGAGGGTATAGACCACAAAAGTGTCAAATTGACATTTGCCTATTGATGGCATTACAATTGATAATATATTTGTACATAATAAAAATTTAGATATGGCTTTAGAAATAACAGATGCTAACTTCGAGGAAGTAGTATTAAAATCGGATAAACCTGTTTTGGTAGATTTTTGGGCAGAATGGTGCGGTCCTTGCCGTATGGTAGGTCCAGTGGTAGAAGAAATTGCTAAAGAATACGAAGGCAGAGCTTTAGTTGGCAAGGTAAACGTTGACAACAACCCACAAATTTCGATGCAGTTTGGTATCCGTAACATCCCAGCTTTGTTGTACTTTAAAGATGGTCAAGTAGTTGATAAACAGATTGGCGCAGTGCCAAAATCAATCTTGGCAGGTAAATTAGACGGCCAATTATAAGAGTAAGGATTACTTATCTTCATATAAAGAAAAACCCGATGTACTGTAAGTGCATCGGGTTTTTTAATGCTAATGCTTGGATCAGTATCTTCCAAATTTATAGGTTAAGCCTACACCTAAAGTTTCTTTCAGCTGCAGCTTTCCAATTTGGTTATCGTCATAAAATAAATCAGCAGTAATTTGAGTAGAAATAAATTTATTCACTTTCATATCTAAGATACCTGAGTATGATAATACCATGTTTTGAGGCTTCTCCAGATAATTGGTGAAAATGCCAAAACGGTTGTCAAGCATAATGTTTTCCATCAATTTTACCTTGTATCTGCCACCTACATAAGCTCCCAGTTGATAAACCAAGCTTTCGGTAGGTTTAGCGCCGTACGCTTCGGTAAGAATACCATCTCTATTAGGGTCAAAAACAGCTTTATCTGCGATAATGGTAAATCTAGAAGTTAAAGGATGGATATTGATCTGAAAGTTGTCGTTAGGAATGTAATCAAGACCTAAACCTAGTGTAACATAGCCTGGAGAAAATAGGTTAGAGATATAGCTTTGCTCAGGCTTTCCGTAATCGTAACCTTTTGCAAATTGTGTTTTAAGGTTCAATGCAACGGCACCGTACCAATTGCTTGTTCCAAGTTGGTAACCATATTTTGAAGTAAAGTCAATAACGTCTTCCACTTTAGTAGCTTTGTTGTTTTCCTCCGAACGTAAACCATACCCACCTAGAATACGATTTTCCCAAAGGTTCTTGCCTCTTTTTAGATTAAATTCATAATCTACTCGGCCTGTTAATGCTATGGAGTTGATTCCTCCGGCAACCCAATTAGAGAAAGCTGCTTGGTTAAGTAAAAGTGTATTGGTGCCTCTAACGGTCCATCCTTCTTGTTTTTTTGCAGTGTCCAATTTGTTGGCAAGTTTGGCACTTTCGGTGTTTACTTTTCCACCTTGCACAGTTTGTGCATAGCCGCTATTGACTATCATAGCGCCAATAACAAAAAATAAAATTCTTTTCATATGATGTTTTTTAGTGTTTAACAAAGCTAAACAAAATCTTTTTCATTAGTTTTAGGGTATGCAAACATCGCAAAAACCCGACGAAATTAGATTTGAGAGCAGTTTGGAGCTATTGGCAAAGCAGGTAGTAGAAGGATTTATTACCGGATTGCACAAAAGCCCTTTCCATGGTTTTTCTGTTGAATTTGCGGAGCATAGGCTCTACAATAATGGCGATAGTGTTAAAAGTATCGATTGGAAGTTATTTGCGAAAACAGATAAATTGTTCAGCAAACGCTATGAAGAAGAGACCAATTTAAGATGCCAATTTGTGATTGATGTATCGTCATCTATGTATTTTCCCAACGATAAGTACAATAAGCTTACTTTTGCGGTACAAAGCACGGCGGCTTTAATTTATTTGCTTAAGCGGCAGCGAGATGCCTTTGGATTAAGTTTGTTTACCAATGAACTTCAGTTAAATACACCTGCTAAATCTACCAGTGTCCATCAAAAGTTTTTGTTTGCGAAACTGGAAGAGGTACTGACGGCTTCTAAATTGAATGTGCAAACCGATCTTTCCTCAGCCTTACATCAAATAGCAGATTTAATTCACAAACGTTCTTTGGTGGTTATTTTTAGCGATATGTTGCAAACAGCCAATAGTAATGATAGACTTGAGCAATTATTTTCTGCTTTGCAGCATCTGAAATTCAATAAGCATGAGGTCATCGTTTTTAACGTAACGGATAAGGCTAAGGAACAAGATTTTGATTTTGAGAACAGACCTTACGAATTTGTAGATATGGAAACGGGTACTGTTTTAAAAGCCCACGCTTCTAAAGTGAAAGCGGCCTACCTGTCGCAAATGACCGGTTATAGAAAAGACTTAGCGCTAAAATGTGCCCAATATAAAATTGATATGGTAGATGCAGACATTAATGCTGGCTTTAACCATATTTTAGAAGCCTATCTGATCAAACGTCAGAAAATGAGTTAAGGTAACCTTATTGCAAGGAATGAAGCAATGAGGGTAAATTCAAAGTATTAAAATAGTACGTCAGTGATCTCAGGATTTTTGTCAAAAACTGATTTGGCAAACGGACACAATGGCATGATTTTTAAATGATTGGCTCTTGCGTATTCTACCGCTTTCATCACCATTTGTTGGCCTACTCCCTTTCCCTTAAAATCAGGATTAACTTCTGTATGATCAATGATGAATTTAGTACTGCCAGCCCAAGTGTAAGTCATCACACCAGCCTCTTTGCCATCCTCAATGGCTTTAAATAAGCCTTTTCTATCCTCGTTTTCTTGAATAATTTCCATTTTTCTAACCACAATCTTTAGCTAAAGATAAAAAGAAGTGTGAAAAATTGGTAACAAAAAATGCGCAGGGCAAGGCCACTACGCATTATACTAACTAGGAACAAGTACTTATGATTTTTTATGTGCTTTGTGTTTTACTTTTTTAGCTGCGGTATCTGCTTTAGCTTCTACTTTCTCAGCTTTTTTTTCAGCTTTCTTCTCTACTTTCGCGGCCGATGTAACTGTTTTTACTGGCGCTTTAGCAGGTGAAGTTTGTGCGTTTGCAAAGTTTACGGTAAATGCTGCGATCAATGCAAGCATTAAAAATTTCACTGTTTTCATTTTCTTTTTTGTTTTAGTGAACGATGTTGTTGTTTAACAATACTAAGTTCATCTATCAACATGAAGAAATCATGAAGTTTTTTGTGGCCTGTTAAAAACTATTTTTATGATACTTTTTCGAGAGGAAAGGTAATACTTACTGTAGTGCCCTCGTGTTTTTTGGACAATATGTGAAGAGAGATATGATGGAATTTGGCGATACTGTTGGCAATGGCTAGTCCCAATCCCAAACCACTCACTTCCTCGTTCGTTTCTCTTTCGAACCGGTGGAAGGCTTTTTTGACGATTTCATTTTCCATTCCAATGCCATTATCAATGATGGAGAGCGTGTATGTATCAGTAGTTAATTGATCGGTAATTACGATACTCCCTGCGTTGTTACTATACTTGATAGCATTGTTAATGATATTGACCAAAAGCGTATGGATCAAAGGTTGGTTTCCTAAGAAAATGAAATCTTCCTTGGTTTGATCTTCATAATTTATGCGTTTATCTAAGATGCGCTCTTTTAAGTCTTCATGAATATCTTGCAGTTCCCTACGTAACGTAATTTGGTCCTTTTTAACATACTGTTCGTTTTCTACTTTAGAGATGAGCAACAAGCTGTTGATGATTGATTTTAACCTGCTCAGCGTTTTTAGGGAAGCCATGATTTTTTCTTCATGTTCTACCGGCAAGGTTTCAGAGGCAAGAATATTTTCCAAGCGGCCGTTTAAAATGGAAATAGGAGTGAGCAGCTCATGGGAAACATTGGCAATAAATTGCTTTTCCAGTAAAAATAAATCGGTAATTTTCCTCATTAAACCATTAATGCTATCGTCTAGCAGCACAAAATCAGTAGTATTGGTAGGTATTTTACTATAATCGAATGTAATGGGGTCGTTAACCTTATTTATTTTCTGATCTAATATTTTATAGAAAGGTTTAAGGAGGAATCTGGTAAAAGTATAGTCGGTCACCAACGTGATAGATAATGAAACCATCAGTACAATAAACATGTAAATTCCTAATGATTTTTTGATGGAGATGGCACCGGCGGCCGTAGTGCCCAATTCTAGCTGGTAATGCTTGTTTTTGTATTCGAACTGTTTGGTAAGAATTCGGTAAGCCTCAATATCGCCCATGATTTCCCGATCATCTGTGCTGAATTTTTCCGTAGGATTTATTGCTTGTTGTTTAGGTATCAGGGTGAGTACTATAAACTCATCTTTTAAGATATTATAATCAGTAAAAGTTTGTTGGGCATTCAATAAACTATCAACCTCACTATCATTAAGGTTTCTAATGAGTTTGGTTTCTTTTTTTGATAATCTGTTATCAAGATGATTGATGGATATTTTTTCTAATGAAAAAAGAATAATGGTTCCGAGGATAAAAATGAGTGCAATTTTGGTAGCTGCGTTATATAAAGTGAGTTTCTCTTGCAATCTCATGGTTATTCCTCATTTAAAGCGTTATCCTGTAACCAATGCTTCTTACAGTTTCCAGCCAATCAGTTTTGGCGTGACACATCAATTTTTTACGGAGATTCTTTACATGCACATCTACAAAATTAGAATCCGAATTGACCTCTAAAATATCCCCCCAAACATGCTCAGTGAGGCTAGTACGGGAAACCACCCGATTTTTATTCAATACCAGGTAATTTAAAATCTCAAATTCTTTTTTGGTAAGGTGTATCCTCTCATTTTTAAAAGTCACCACTCTGTTCTGGATGTCCAATACAAAGTCATGTACTTGAATTTCATTCTTCTCCAGCTTGTGCTTTCTACGCGTTACCGCATGCATCCTCGCCAAAAGTTCGTTTAGGGAGAAAGGCTTTGGTAAATAATCATCTGCACCTTCCTCAAGTCCTTTGATGCGATCATCTACAGCACTTCTCGCCGTAAGGATGATAATGGCATCATCTCGATTTTTTAAGCCTTTGATAAGCTTCAATAACTCGAAACCATCACCATCTGGCAAGCCTAAATCAAGCAGGATAAAATCGTAACTGTTAACGAAAATCTTTTCTTCTGCTGAAGCTTTTTTTCTAGCATGGTCTATGATATAACCTTCTTTGCTCAGAAAGTCATTGATTTCTAAGGCTAGGCTTTTTTCATCTTCAACAATTAGTACGTTCATCCCAATTTATTTTGAAGGGCAAATTTTTTCAATGTTCCTTAGAATAATGTCGCATGCTATTCTAATTTCACCTTCAGTGATGGTCAGAGGCGGAGCAATACGCATGGCATCACTACAATGCAAAAACCAATCGGTAATGATGCCATCTTCAATGCAGGCATCAATAATTGCTTTGTTGATCTCAAAGCTATCAAAACTTAGGGCAAGCATCAAGCCTTTGCCACGTATTTCATTTACAGCTGGATGTTGTAGTAATTCCTTAAATAAGTTGCCTTTTGCATCAACATCAGCAACAATATTTTCTTCCAATAGGGTATTTAAAGTTGCTAATCCTGCAGCACAACATACCGGATGGCCACCAAAAGTAGTCATGTGGCCTAAAATGGGGTTGAACGACAATACCGACATAATTTCTGCTGAACTGATAAAAGCACCTATAGGCATTCCGCCGCCAATACCTTTAGCTAAAAGAAGAATATCAGGTGTAATATTGTAATGTTCAAAGGCAAACATTTTTCCGGTTCTGCCAAATCCTGTTTGGATTTCATCAAATACCAAGAGGGTGCCCGTTGCTAAACATCTTGCTTTTAATGCTTCCATAAAAGCCTGATTTGCTACTCTTACACCTGCTTCGCCTTGTATGGGCTCAATAAAGACAGCAGCAGTTTGATCGGTAATTTTCTCTAGATCCTTAATGTTGTTGTGGGTAATAAAGTCAACATGTGGCAAAAATGGACCATAGCCAGCCGAATAGAAATCGCTTTCCATCAAGCTTTCCGCTCCTTGGGTACTGCCATGGTAAGCATTTTTACAGGCGATAAAACCTTTTCTGCCGGTGTATCTTTTGGCTAGTTTCATGGCTCCTTCTACGGCTTCTGCTCCCGAATTCACGAAGTAAGTACAGTTCAACTGTTGAGGTAAGACCGATGCTAAAGCAGTAGCGAAATTAACCTGGGGACTTTGCACGAACTCACCGTAAACCATGAGGTGCATGTAAGTTTCGGCTTGCTTTTGCACTGCTGTAACTACGTTAGGGTGGCAATGCCCTACATTACTTACTCCAATACCGGCAATTAAATCTATATAAGCCTTTCCTTCTTTGTTGTATAGGTTAACACCCTGCGCTTTTACAAATTCAAGCATTAAAGGTGTGGTAGAGGTTTGGGCGTTATGTTTTAAAAAAAGTTGTCGTTGGGTAAGCATATTACAAAAATAGCTGATTTAGGCTTCTTTTTTGAAAATGGCCTAAAATAAAAAAGGACACCTTTTAAAAGATGTCCTCTCTCGGGTTTCTTATTTGTGCTACCTAATTAGTTTGAGGTGCAGGCACTGCTGCCCTGTATTGTTGCAATATTTCTTTCTTGAATGCTTCCTGCGCTCTATAAAACTTTCCTACGGTTTTAATGGGTAAGCTCGATTTGAATTTGTTGTAATATTTACGTTCAATATTTAAATCACGCTGTCTGAAGTTAAAATCGTTCAAAATCAAGGTTTGGATTTCATCATCATCTAGGTCTTCAATTTCTTTAAGTTTTCTAAAACTGATCATTTTTTGAGTACGTTCTTTTCTCAACGCTGATAATTCTCTTACATAATCATTATAGATTGGCCAAAAAATCTTTGCGTCTTCGGCAGATAAATCCAGCTTTGTGGTTAGCCAAGCCACTTTTCTGGCTTCCATTTTTTCACCACCCATTTTAGGCCCTTGTGCTGAAGCTAAAAAAGGAGTGAAGATCAATAGTGCAAAAACAAAGTTTTTCATCTGTTTATAATTTGTTTTCATTTGTGATGACGCTATCATGCTTTTATAGTTATTCCCCTTGTGAGTTTTTGAAAAACCATGATGGTTTCATCTGTTTATTTATTGTTTAATTATGTTAGTGAGGTCAGTGATTAACCGTTTGGCCCCGTTTTTATAAATTATTAGATAAATCTGTAGTAGAAAAATTATCTAAAATATAGTTTTCCATTTCGCTATCGGTAACATTAGCCGTTTTTACATGTTGAGCTTCTTGCACATACTCTATAATTACACTTTCGTCAATGTCATAAAGCAGTTGTTCCTTGGCAAGTTCAGTTTTGCGTAACTGATGGCTTTGATATTGTTTATTGGCAAACCAGCCTGTAGTGGAAGCCACCACCAAGCAAGCTGCAACTGCATATTTGAATAACGGTTGGTGCCATAACTTAACTGTTTTCTTAGCGCCTATAGTTTTAGCGCTAATATGCTGCTGTAATTGATCAAAGTATCCATCTGGAACATTGAAACCTTGTTGTTGCTCATTTACCAATGTCGATAATTGGGCTTGAGAAATGATTTGCTCACTCAGGTTTTCAAAATAATTTGGTGGAGTGGTAAACCCTGCATTAGCAGTTTTTTCCAACGAACTCATAAATACAGACTGATGAATCCGCTCTTCTAATTCCCCAAAATAATTTTCAGGAACTGTAAAAGGGTTAGATTTTTTCAGTTTCGCTAGTTGTGGCGCTTCGTTTTCCCATTCCATATTTTCGGCCATTTTACTCATTCGTATTTATTGATGTTTTTTTAGGCAAAAGGTTTAATATCAATCTTCATTTAATAAAATTGCTTCAATTTTTTTAACAGCAATATGGAACGAAGCCTTTAACGCACCTACGGTAGTGCCTAAAACCTCCGAAATTTCTTCGTACTTCATATCATCAAAATATTTCATATTGAAGATGATGCGCTGCTTTTCTGGTAGCGTAAGGATAGCTTTTTGTAGTTTGCGCTGAATTTTATCACCATCAAAATGGGTGGAAGAGGCAAGTGTTTCTACCAATTCAGAATTTACTTCGTCAAGGGAAATGTTATTCCTGTTTTTCTTTTTGTTAAGAAAGGTGATAGACTCATTGGTGGCAATCCGATAAATCCAGGTGTATAATTGAGAGTCGCTACGAAACGAATGTAGATTTTTCCAAACCTTTACAAAAGTTTCCTGAACAACGTCATCGGCATCATCGTGGTCTATGACTAGGCGCCTGATGTGCCAATAGATTTTCTGTTGGTATTTTTGTAAAAGCAAGTTGAAGCCGTTATTGCGAGTCTTTTCATCTTGGAATTTTGAGAGAATCTCTGCGTCTTCAACTTGCTTCATAGGTTATTTAGATTTTCTGGCAATTGCTTTTTGGGCAGCTGCTACAATGTCAGAAGGATCTAGCTTATATTTTGTCATTAACTGATCAGGTGTACCGCTTTCGCCAAAGCTATCATTCACTGCTACAAACTCTTGTGGCGCTAAATAAGTGGTGGTCAAAAGGTGAGCAATGCTTTCTCCTAAACCGCCATATTTATTGTGCTCTTCGCAAGTTACAATACAACCTGTTTTCTTTACCGATTTTAAGATAGCTTCTTCGTCCAAAGGTTTAATGGTGTGGATATTTATAATCTCTGCATCAATACCTAATTTTTCCAATTCTTCACCAGCTTGGATCGCTCTCCAAACCATATGGCCAGTAGCTACAATGGTTACGTCTTTGCCTTCGTTCACCATCCATGCCTTACCAATTTCAAATTTTTGATCTTCCGGAGTGAACACAGGGATTACTGGACGGCCAAAACGCAGATAAACAGGTCCTTCGTGGTCCATAATAGCTAAAGTTGCAGCCTTAGTTTGGTTGTAATCGCAAGGATTGATCACGACCATGCCTGGCAACATTTTCATTAAACCAATATCTTCTAAAATTTGGTGGGTAGCGCCGTCTTCACCTAAGGTTAAACCTGCGTGAGAAGCACATATTTTTACGTTTTTGCCCGAGTAAGCAATAGATTGACGTATTTGGTCGTAAACCCTGCCTGTAGAAAAGTTGGCGAAGGTGCCAGTGAAAGGGATTTTGCCGCCAATGGTTAAACCCGCAGCAATGCCCATCATGTTGGCCTCTGCAATACCTATTTGGAAAAATCTCTCTGGGAAATCTTTGATAAAGGCATCCATTTTTAAGGAGCCAACCAAATCAGCACAAAGGGCAACTACATTTTTATTTCTTTTTCCTGCTTCGTGCAGTCCGGCTCCAAAACCAGAGCGAGTATCTTTTTTATCTGTGTAAGTGTATTTTTTCATTTCTAATTGGATTGAGTAAGGCTAGCTTTTTGTTTATTAGCATGAGCTTTACTTAAAATTTAGTAATCTCCTAAGGTCTCTTTAATTTGTCCAAGGGCGTTAGCTAATTGTTCGTCGTTTGGAGCAGAGCCATGCCATTTGTGAGTGCCAACCATGAAATCTACACCATACCCCATTTGAGTACTCATTAAGTTTAAAATAGGTTTTCCCTTTCCTGTTAACGATTTTGCGTACTCTAAAGATTTTACAATTTCGTCCATGTTGTTGCCATTAGAAGTGATGACATGCCATCCGAAAGCTTCAAACTTAGCATGAAGGTTTTCTAAGGAAAGTACCTTTTCAGTAGGGCCATCGATTTGTTGACCATTGTAGTCGATACTAGCAATTAGGTTATCCACTTTGTTGTGAGGAGCAAACATAAAAGCTTCCCAGTTTTGACCTTCTTGCAATTCTCCATCTCCCAAAAGAGCGAAAACCAATGATTTATCCCCATCAATTTTTTTGGCAAGTGCAGCGCCAATGGCAACTGATAGTCCCTGACCTAATGATCCAGAAGCTACACGAACACCTGGTAATCCTTCGTGGGTGGTTGGGTGTCCCTGCAATCTTGAATCTAGTTTTCTGAAAGTACTTAATTCGCTAACGTTAAAATATCCTGATCTAGCCAACACACTATACCATACTGGTGAAATGTGACCGTTAGATAAAAAGAAAAGATCTTCGTTTTTACCATCCATGTCAAATTTCGGGTTATGGTTCAATACCTCGAAATATAAAGCCGTAAAGAAATCTGCACAGCCTAAAGAAGCACCTGGGTGCCCCGACTGTACCGCATGTACCATTCTAAGGATATCTCTTCTTACTTGGGAAGCGATATCTTCTAGTTCACTGATTGTATGTTTCATCCAAAAAAAATAATTGTTGTAATGTAACAAAGTTAATTTAAATATCCGTTTGCCAATGATTTAGGCCTGCTTTTTTATGGAGAATAAGTGTTTTTGACCATTATAGTTTTCCACAGTTCGTTGTTTTTGATAAAATAAATGTTGATAAGTTTGTTATATTCGTAAATATACTCTTATTTTGAGTAGATAATTTCCCAAAAATCAACAGATAAACGTTTTCGCTTATGAGGATTTCTACTTTTTTAACATTCTTGTTTTTCTCGTCTTTGGCTTACGCCCAAAATGGTTCGTTGGGTATTGGCACTGAAAAGCCTAACAGTAAGTCAATTCTGGAGATTTATTCCACGGAAAAAGGATTATTGATTCCCCGTTTAACTGAAGCTCAGCGAAATGCTTTGCAAGCGGTAGGAGTAAGTAATTCCTCAATCAATGGATTGTTGGTTTATAATACGAATACAAATAGGTTTAATGCTTGGAACTTAGATAAATGGGAGGAAATAGGTTCGCAAGGATTAAAAGGAGATCCAGGTAATCAGGGTATACCGGGAGTTAATGGCGCAAGCTGGTCAAATGGAACACTTAACCCGCCAGCAACAGGAACCGAGCCTGCTGGTTCAAGGGACGGTGATTACTACCTTAATAATACTAGCGGAAAAGTATTTGTAAGAACTGCTGGTGTTTGGAAAGAAGTAGCCAATTTAACTACTGGAATAGCGGGTCCAACAGGTCCAACCGGTCCTCAAGGGCCCAAAGGTGATATAGGTTTGCAAGGACCTCAAGGTGCTCAAGGCACTAAAGGTGATAGGGGTGATGCTGGAGCAACTGGCCCACAAGGCCCAATTGGTTTAACTGGCCCCCAAGGTGCAAAAGGAGATGTTGGAGCTACGGGTCCACAGGGAGTACAAGGCCCAACGGGACCTCAGGGATTGCCCGGGGCTAAAGGTGATAAAGGCGATGCGGGAGCCAAAGGAGATAAAGGGGATGTTGGCGCTATAGGTCCGCAAGGTCCAATAGGTTTAACTGGTCCCCAAGGTGCCAAAGGCGATGTAGGTTCACAGGGGACACAAGGTCCTGTGGGAGCTACGGGCCCGCAAGGTACGCAAGGTGCCAAAGGAGATAAAGGTGACAAGGGAGATGTTGGTGCCGCTGGTGCGCAAGGTCCACAAGGTCCGGCTGGTCCACAAGGGATTCAGGGGCCAAAAGGTGACCAAGGTGATCCAGGTGAGCAGGGCCCAGCAGGGCCGCAAGGTCCATCGGGGAGTACCACTGCTTGGTTAAGAACAGGTAATGGTACTGGAAATATTGGTGGAACCACCACCCCTGGGGTGAACAGCGATTTTGTGGGCACAACTGATGCTAAAGAACTGATCATTGCGTCAAACAGAAAAGAAGGAATAAGAATTGCCACCGATGGTAAAGTTCGCATTGGAGAAAAGGGCTCAAACCTTACCTCAATTTCTAAAGCTTCATTGGTTGCAGATTTGCCTTCAATTGCAGCAAAGTCTTTTCACAAGCAAAATTTTACACTTACTGGAGTAGAAATAGGTGCTAGTGTAGCCGTTTCTCCAAGTATTGAATTACCTTATGGGTTAATTATTGCCTATGCCAGGGTGTTGAGTGCTAATACCATTGAGGTTAAATTTATCAACGTTAGTGATAATCCTATCGACCTGGCTTCGGCTACGTTCTACATTAGTGCTGTGCTATGATAAAAAGAAAGCTTTATACCGTTTCTCTTATCGCCATAGCATTGCTAATGGGTAATCAAAATGCTTTTGCGCAATTGGTAAATAATGGTGTTAAAATATTTATCGACCAAAATGCCCTATTGTATGTGGGGGACAAAAGTATTCATAACAATGGAGTAATATTGAATAATGGCGAAATGATTGTTGAGGGTGATTGGGTAAGTAATAAAACCGCTGTTTTTGCATTGGAGTCAAACGGAAGGGTTAAGTTCACGGCAAAACGAGCTACTCTTTCTGGGGCCAGCACTACAAGTTTTCCGCAATTAGCTTTTAGTGGATTGGGGATTTTTGAAGTAAAGAGCAATGTAGATGTAAGATTGTCCTTGGATTTAGGTGATGCCGAAGTTCAATTGGATGGTAGTCAACTTCATCTTGATAATAGCGGGGCAGCCTTACTTCGAAATAAAGGTTTTGTGAGTACTATTGGTAGTGGCCGATTTGTTAGGCATATGGATGCTGGCCAAGAGTATATATTCCCTTTGGGGTCAAGCAAGCTTGGACTAATGAGGTTTGTGTCCCTTAAACCTAAAGATGCAAGCGTAATAGGAGCTTCATTTTATGATAAAGACCCTTCTACTGACGGTTATAGTAGATTTAGCAAAGAAAATGCAATTATTGGCGTTAATGATAGTTATTACCATGTGCTGAAGAATTTGAAAGGTAGCGGCGCTGTAGACGTAAGCTTTTATACTTCTTCTGCAGAAAAGTATAGTGCATTGGCAAATTGGACAAGCAAGAACAATTGGGATCGCGTTTTTCCTGTAAGTACTCAAGACAACAGCAGCTTTTTCCCAGGACTTAGTAAAGCATTTGCTTCGCAGGGAGTTAAACTCATTAATGGCATTGATGTCCCTTTTGCCTTCGCTGAAGTAACCAATGCTGGTCCGCTTGAAATTTATAATGCTTTTTCGCCAGATGGGGATGGGAAAAATGACAAATGGGAAGTGAAAAATATTGATGCTTTCCCAGATAACAACCTGAAAATTTTTGATCGTTCAGGTAATCTGATCTATCAGGTGGGTGGTTACAATTCGGCTAAATATTGGGACGGACAAAACGCCATTTCAGGTACTTATTTTTATATGTTGAGGGTGAAAATTGACGGTAAAGACCAAGTTTTTAAGGGCGCTATAACCATGGTTAAAAACTAAAGCTAATGAAAAAATTTTTACTCCAGGTTTTAATGGTTATTTGTCCTTTTTTAGCAAGGTCACAAAATGAAGTGACCTATAGCCAATATATGTTCAACAATCTGTTGGTTAACCCCGCTTATGCTGGTTATAAGGAAGATTTAAATATTAACCTGCTGAGCCGTAACCAATGGGTAGGCGTAAAGGGCGCTCCAACTACACAATCATTGATCGTTGACGGTGCTTTTTTTCATAACAACAATGTTGGCCTAGGACTAGCTATTTTGAACGATAGGGTAGGAATACAAGGGCAAACGGCCATCATGGCAAATTATGCTTACCGATTGCCTGTTGGAGAGGCGGGAAGACTAAGCTTTGGCGTGGGTGTAGGTGCTGTACAATTTTCTTTAAATAGTGATAAGGCTATTATTGGTGACCAGACTGATGCCACTTTTAGCGGAACACAAAATTACCTTTCTCCCGATGCAAAAATTGGGGTACATTATAGCGATAATGTTTTTTATGTTGGACTTTCCGCAAATAATCTGCTTACTACCGCGCTAAATAAAAATAATGAACGGGCAAAATTTATCATTTTACCACCTGTCCACATTTTCTTAACAGCCGGAGCAATTTTAAATGTTAATGAAGGAGTGAAGTTTAAACCTTCTTTAATGTTGCGTGATGACCCCAATACCATGGGTAATTTTGATATAAACGCATCTTTTTTATTTAAGGATGTTTTGTGGATAGGAGGCTCTTACAGGATGGGTGTGGATATGTGGAAAAAAACTAACAATTTAAATGGGACTTTTCAACAAAATTCGCTTGTTGGATTAGTTGAAGTTTTTGTTGCCAAAAAGTTTAGGATCGGATATGCCTACGACTACAGTTTGTCGGATTTAAATTCATATTCATCTGGGAGCCACGAAATATCTTTAGGGTTAATTATTGGGAAAAACTACAGAAACAATGCTTTGACTACTCCGCGCTACTTCTAACGCAGAGTTTCTATGACATTTAAAAAGTTTTTCAGGGTTTCAGCTCTTTTCCTGCTTATTTACCTCTTGCCTTCGGTACTGTTTTCTGACGACATTAAGGAAGCCGATAAACTATACAGACAACTCGACTATAAGTATGCGCTTGAGATTTATGATAAAATCATGAAGACCAATCCAAGCATGGACGTAGCGCAAAAAATTGCCAACTGTTATCGATTTATCAACAATACAGAAGCTGCCGAAATTTGGTATAAAAAAACGTTGAGCTATCCCGATGCCTCAACAGATAATTATAAATATTTAGCAGAGGCCTTGAAACAAAATGGAAAGTTTGATGAGGCTGCCAGTAACTTTACCATTTGGGGGCAGAAAAACCCTGCACAAGCTAAGGAAGCTGAGAAGCAAGCCAATATTTGTGGCGTAGCAAAAATGTGGGCCGAGAATCCTGATATCGGAGCTTCAGTAGAAAGTGAAATTGGCCTTAACTCTGAAAATTCTGACTTTAGTCCGGCTAAATTTGGTTCAAACGTTCTTTTCATTTCAGATCGTTGGCAAAAAAATAAAAAAGGTCAGGAAGTATACGGATGGACAGGTAACCCTTATCTGAAAATATACAGTGCCGTAGGCACTTCTAAGCAGGTGGATATTTTAAAAGGTTCTATCAATAAAGGTTTCCACAGTGGTCCAGTAGCGGTATATCCAAGTTTAGATACGCTGATTTTTACTAGATCGGTATTGGCCAGCAACAAAAAATCAAAAATAGGTGAAGTAGGTAAGCAATATTTACTGATTGCCGTTAAAAAAGGAGAAGAGTGGGTAGAGAAAGATAAGTTGCCTTTTAACAGCGGTGGTGCTTTTTCGGTACAACATCCAGCATTATCGGCAGATGGAAAGCTTTTGTATTTTGCATCTGATATGCCTGGAGGTTTTGGTGGAATGGATTTGTATTACAGTGAAAAACTACCAAGCGGAAGTTGGAGCCAACCTGTAAATTGTGGAAATCAAATCAACACCCCTCAAGATGATGTGTTCCCATCGGTTAGAAACGATGGAAAATTCTATTTTGCCTCAAGAGGCCATATCGGTATGGGCGGTTTAGATATTTTCTCGGCAATAGGTAGTCGTAATAGTTTTAAAGACGTTGAAAATTTAAGAGCACCACTTAACTCACCAAAAGATGATTTCGGTGTTTTGTTTAATGATGATAACAAAACGGGCTACCTTTCGAGTAACAGAAATGGTGGTGTAGGGTTAGATGATATTTATAGATTTGCAACAGGTGTTAAAGCCGAACCAAAATCTCAAGATAAAATTTATGCGGTTAACGGCTCTGTAGTTGAAAAAGGAACCAACCAACCTATTGTTGGTTTGGAAATATTGCTACTTAATAAGGATAAAGGAACCCAAACTTCTATTTTTTCTGATGCTAATGGTAAGTTTGCCTTTACGTTGGAAAAAGAAACCGATTATATTGTAAAAGGTAATCCTCAGCAATATTTCACTAGTCAAACTGGAGAAATTTCGACCAAAGGCATTAACCAATCTACGATTTACGACATTAAATTTGAGTTGGAAAGAGCTAAAGACGTATTTACGGTAAAGCTTAACAATATTTTCTACGATTTTAATAAATGGAACATCAGGCCAGATGCTGTAGTAGATTTAAATAAAGTAAATGCCTTTTTGACCAATATGCCCAATGTGAAAATGGAACTTGTGGCCCATACTGATGCTAGAGGTACTGCCGCCTATAACCAAACGCTATCTGAAAAGAGAGCTGCCAGTGCCATGGATTATTTGCTTAACAAAGGTGTGTCTGCAGACAGATTGACTGCCGTAGGTAAAGGTGAAAGCGAATTACTTAACCAATGTGCCGATGGAGTAAAATGCACTGAAGCACAACATCAGCTAAATCGCCGTACCGAATTTAAAATCGTAAAAGTTACACCTGTAATGGCCGTAGTTAGAAACGATAAGCAATTGATGAATTAAATAAACACACATTGATATAAGTAAATCCTTTCTAGTATTTGGAGAGGATTTTTTTTGTGGTTTATGTTTTGAGAGAAATAAAGTGGTGGCTAATTCCCCTTTTTTAGGGGCGCTTAAAGGGCAGGGTATTGTTAAGTAGGAAAGACTTACGAAGTTTCTAAAACTTCGTAAGTCTTTAAAGGACTACTTTAACAATTCCAGTACCTGCGCAGTAGAATTTTTAGTGTCTACCTTTTTGATGATATGAGCAATGTCCCCGTTTTCATCAATAACAAAAGTGACGCGGTTGGTGCCCATATATTTTTTGCCATACATGTTTTTCTCCCCCCAAACGCCATAGGCTTCTACAATACTTTTATCTGTGTCGGCCAAAAGCGTAAAAGGTAAATTGTGTTTTGTGATGAATTTTTGGTGTGATTTTTCATCGTCTACACTTACACCAAGCACCTCTATGCCTTTAGCCTGCAAGCCTTGATAGTTATCCCTAAAATCGCAAGCTTCTGCTGTACAGCCCGGAGTATCGTCCTTTGGATAAAAATACAACACGACCTTTTTGCCTTTAAATTGGTCAAGGGTTATGGTGTTCCCATTTTGGTCTTTTGCAGAAAATGCCGGTGCTTTATCACCTTCTTTTAGTGTACTCATATTTTTAGTGGTTGAATGATAAAGTTTCGAATGAGTGGATTAAAACTAAAGATTTCATTAATGCTATTATCTACTCAATCATAAACTAAAATCGTAATTTATAAATCAAAAATTACCTGTAAAATTCAATGGCGTATCTTTTCGTATTGTCCTTCATATCAACAACAAGTAATTCAAAAGTATGTTTACCTGTAGAAGTTTTTTCATCAAATGTGTGCCAAAGATTAGCTGTTTTGGTGTCAAATTCCATCAATATCCATTTGCCATCTATATAGCCATTGAAGCTTTTAATGCCCGAAAGGTTATCACTGATCCTAAAGCTCATTTTGCTAAGTGCTGCCATATTTTTGCCATTGGCAATGTTTACTGGAACAATGTTGGGAGCAATGGTATCTATGGCAATAAAGAAATTGCCAAAATTACGAGGCTTGGCTTTTACCCATCCGTTTTCGAAATATCCGCCCTGTGATGAACGATTGCTGTTCACGATCAATGCTTTATTTTGATACTTGGTAAGCGTACTATCCGCCTTTATCCAGAGGTCAAAACCCGTATGCAATGGGGTGAGGTTATTTTGGATGTTATGAATTTCAGAGAATGCATTTTGCTGCGGCCTAGTAGTTTTTTTATAGATGAAATTCAGGTCGTTGTATAAAGTGCCTTTAGGTAGAATTACCTTTACCTCGTTGTTGCCAAACTCATTTTGCTTATTGTATCCGAATAGAGTGCCTGCAGGTAAATCAGGAGTATTGATCACTGCTTTTGGATCTGCAAGTACGTTGAATGCTAGAGTACTTTTGTTTCCTCTGGCATCTGTAAGAATGTACTTAACGGCATGCAGCTTGCCATCATTAAATGTAATGCGACCATTGTTGACTAAGTTGAAGTAAATTTGCAATGGATTTCCGGGGTCTACAAAGCTTTTTTGGATGCTCTGTTTAGTACGCATATAAGTAGGGTAGTCAATATGAGAGTTAATTGCCTTGCTATTGTCGAAGGTGAAACGCTCAAGTGCCGAAGTGTAAACCGTAATATCGTCAACAGAAAGCTCAATAGAATACACGCCGTTGTTACCAGACGCTCCATTATGCCTGTCGTTAGCCACAATGGCAAAACCTACTTCACCACTTAAATGAATGGTGTTTACCTGATTAAGTTTGTAAGTTCCCTTGCCGCCTGAAACTTGAAAATATTGCTTCGGCGTAAACTCATTAAACGGCTTTCCGTTTAAACGATAAACATACATGGCATGAATTACCGGGGGAATATCATCGGGAATGCTAATGCCCAGTAATTGAGGATTGATTGTGGCCTCGGTTTTAGTATCTCGTATTTCGAAATGTAGGTGCGGACCACCAGAGCTTCCTGTGTTTCCGGTATAGGCAATTACTTCACCTTTTCTAACCGGAATAAGGTCAGCTACTGGAAACTCATCAATCTCATACGACTGTTTTTTGTACTGGAAGTTCTTTGCAATTTGTGCAATCTTAGGATTGAATCTTGATAAGTGTCCATACACCGTAGTATAACTGTTTGGATGATTGATGTAAAGTGCCAATCCAAATCCGCTATTCTGTACCCTTAAACGAGAGATAAATCCATCTGCAGGAGCGTAAACCGGATAGCCAATTCGTTGATTGGTCCTAAAATCGATGCCTGAATGAAAGTGGTTAGCTCTTAACTCACCAAATGAACCCGCCAATGCTGGTGGCACTATATCCAATGGCGATCTAAAATCTGTTAAAGGATAAATATTGTTGCTAAATGTTTGCTGGGCTTTTAAATGAGACGAAAGGAATATCGAAAAAACAGCAATTAAATAGGTAATGTGATGACGCATCTTTTACTTTATTTCAAAATTAAGAAGTTGTTTGCCTTCAAGCCAGGCTTCTAATCTATCGCCTTGGTCCACTTTGCCTACACCCTCTGGCGTTCCAGTAAATATGAGGTCACCCTTTTTTAGGGTAATGTATTGTGAAACAAAGGAGATAATTTTTTCAAACGAAAACAGCAGATTTGCAGTATGCCCTAACTGTTTGGTTTCGCCATTTTTTTTCAGCTCAAACTTAAGATCGTATATGTTCTCATAATCACTTTTTGGCAAAAAATTACTTATCACTGCAGAGTTATCGAAAGCTTTGGCAAGTTCCCAAGGCAACCCTTTTTCTTTATGTTCCGCTTGTATATCTCTTGCTGTAAAATCAACCCCTAAGCCAATTTCCTCATAGTAATTGGCAGCAAATTTTTCAGAAATATGCTTGCCTTCTTTACAAACCTTTAGTACGATTTCCAATTCGTAATGTACATCATTAGAAAAATTGGGGATATAGAAAGGTTTGTTGTCTTTTAAAACAGCGGTATCAGGTTTTAAAAAAACGATGGGCTTGGTTGGGATGGCGTTATTCAATTCTGCGGCGTGAGCAGCATAATTTCTACCTATTGCAATAATCTTCATAATGCAAAACTAGCAAAAGAAAAGTTGATATTAGAGTACCGATATTCTTTTAATCACAGGCTCTCCACCCGCCATAATACGCAAAAAATAGATGCCTGCGTTTAATTTAGAGGGCATAGTGTAGGTTTTGGTGTGTTCACCATGTGGTAATCGCTCGTTGGCAAGCGTTACTATATCGTTACCTAGTAGGTCAGTAATTTTGATAGAAATGCTAGTTTCCTTCTCTAAACGCAGGTTAATATTGAGCTGCTCTATTACTGGATTGGGATAAATTTTAAGTACAGTAAGGTTTTTTTCACTTTTTTCCTTGTTGGCAGTGTTCATATTGCTGGCCAAGTTTACAGAAGGAAGGTAGTTGTAAACATTTGGTCTGTAGGGTTGCACGCTGCCTTTAATAACAGGGATTTTACTTACAGGTTTGGTTTTTGACCTTAATGAAATTCGAGTGGTATCAACCTTTTGGGCAAAAACAACAGAGCATATCATCAAAAGCATCGCCGTAAGGCACGCTAAGTTGAAATTGAGCGCTATTTTTACTCTGTTTGTTTTCATTAAAATGTTTCACAAAAATATAAATAAATAAACAAACAACTCAAACAAAAGCGCTTGTTTTAGTATTATTTAACAATATTTAACAAGCTAAAATTTGCAGTATTAAGGCTCATATTTTTTAAAGTTTAAGCTTTTTAATGAAATAGGTTTTTATCCTGATTAATTAATGTAATTTTGCAGTCAAATTTTTAAGTACGTGTCAAGTCATAAAAACGTTAATACCCTCACTGCCGGAGGGTTATTAGTTACACTGGGAATAGTGTTTGGTGATATAGGGACATCTCCCCTTTATACTTTAAAAGCAATCTTTAAATCCGTAATAGATACAGGACAGCACATTACTCCTGATTTGGTGCTTGGTGCTCTTTCCTGCATCATTTGGACATTAACTCTCCAAACGACCATCAAATATGTAATCATTACCCTTAGGGCCGATAATAAAGGTGAGGGCGGAATTTTTTCACTTTATTCCTTAGTGCGTAAAAAGGCTAAATGGCTAGTTATTCCGGCAATTATAGGGGGCGCTGCACTTTTGGCCGACGGAATGATTACTCCAAGTATTACGGTGACTTCGGCAATTGAAGGTTTGAAATTGAAATTCCCAGAAGTACAGGTAATACCTATTGTAATTTCTATCATTGCTTTGCTGTTCATTATCCAGCAATTTGGAACCAATTTAGTAGGCAAGCTGTTCGGGCCAATCATGATGTTTTGGTTTGGAACACTGGGTGTTATAGGCACACTTCAGGTAATTCACGATCCCTGGATTTTTAAGGCTTTAAATCCTTACTATGCTATCCATTTAATGGCGACCAACCCTGGAGCATTATTGATTTTGGGTGGCGTTTTCCTTTGTACTACTGGAGCGGAAGCACTGTATAGCGATTTAGGGCACTGTGGTAGAAATAATATCCGCATTAGCTGGATTTTCGTGAAACTGATGTTGATCCTTAACTATTTGGGACAAGGCGTTTGGGTGTTGAAAAATGCTGGAAGTTATGATCCGCACGACGCACTTTCAAATCCCTTTTTTAAGTTAGTGCCTGAAAACCTAGTACTATATCTGGTGATTTTGGCAACTACTGCAGCGGTAATTGCCTCGCAAGCTATGATTTCAGGTTCATTTACGTTGATTTCAGAGGCAGTGAGGCTAAATCTTTGGCCAAAAGTACGTATCAACTATCCAAGTGTTCAAAAAGGGCAATTGTATGTGCCTTCCATTAACTGGTTGCTTTGTATTGGCTGTATCATTATCGTATTGGTTTTCAAAAAATCGGATAACATGGAAGGTGCTTATGGCTTAGCCATTAACCTTACCTTTTTGATGACCACTATCTTGGTAGCAGTTTATATGTTAAGGAAGAAATTCCCGATGTATTTAATTGTGGCTTTCGTAACTATTTACATGGCAATTGAGCTGGCGTTTTTAGTAGGTAACATGGCTAAATTTGTACATGGTGGTTGGGTAACGCTGCTGATCAGCATGGTGTTGCTTAGTGTGATGTGGACTTGGTATGCTTCTCGTAAAATCAAAAACAGGTTTGTAAAATATGTGGAGATTGAGGACTACTATGAAATCATCAAAGAGCTTAGCAATGATACTTCTGTGCCAAAATTTTCATCGCAATTGGTATATCTGACCAGTGCCAATTTCAAAACTGAAATAGAATCAAAAATCATTTATTCTATCATTCAGAAAGAACCTAAACGAGCAGATGTTTATTGGCTGGTGCATGTTGATGTAATGGACGAACCTTATACGATGGACTATAAGGTAGAGTTTTTAATTCCTGGAAAGCTGATTAGGATTGACTTTAAGCTTGGTTTCAGAATTGAGCAACGCGTAAACTTGTTATACCGTAAAGTAGTAGAAGAACTGGTTAAAAATGGTGAAGTAGATATTACGAGTCAATATACCTCATTAAACAAACACAAAATTGCTGGCGATTTTAGGTTTGTACTGCTCGAAAAACACCTAAGTAAGTTTACCAATCTGAGCTTCTACGAAGAAACTATTATGGATTACTACTTTATTCTTAAAAAGCTGAGCTTGTCTGAAGTAACCAGTTTTGGTTTAGATTCAAGCTATGTTGATGTAGAAAAAGTACCATTGATTTTTGTAAGCCCAGACGATATTGAACTGAATAGGTTGCCGGTATAAGTGTGGTTAGTGACTAGGGGCTAGTTAGTCTGGAATTAGTAGCCTTTTGGTAAATGAAATTTCCTTCAATCTGCGGTTTAGATCTCCAAAATCAGCGGGAAATAGGAAATTGCTTGCCATTTAAAAACCACTAATCGTTTACCATTAATCCTTAATCATTAGTTATTTGCTTCTCAAATAAGCGTCTACCAAAAAGCAAATCGCAAATACTACAGAAGCATAACCATTGGTAGTGGCAAAAGCTCTATCAACTTTACTGATGTCGTTAGGTTTAACTAGGCGATGTTGGTAAATAAGCATGGCACAGAAAAATACCACTCCAGCATAATAAGGCCAGCCAAAATTCATGAAATAAATTGGTGTAATTACGCAGGTTGCAGATAAAACGTGTAAAAAAGAGGAAAGTCTTAACGCATTTTTGCGGCCTAATGCAGATGGAATGGAATGTAATTTTTCTGAACGGTCAAACTCCTCGTCCTGCAAGGCGTAAATAATATCAAAGCCACTTACCCAAAACAATACCGCAAATGAATACAATACGGGCACAATGTTGAATTGACCAGTTACCGCAATGTAGGCACCTATTGGAGCTAACCCTAAGCCAAGCCCTAAAACCAAATGACATAAAGCAGTAAAGCGTTTGGTATAACTATAAAACAACACCACGAAAATGGCGATAGGCGATAGGTAAAAGCAAAGAGGATTGATCAAATAGGTTGTGGCAATAAAAAGTACGCAATTAACAATTACAAAAATAAGTGCTTCCCTAGCCGAAACTTTCCCAGAAGGAATGTCCCTCATGACCGTACGAGGATTTTTAGCATCAATATCTCTATCTAAATATCTGTTAAAAGCCATGGCGGCATTGCGGGCAAAAACCATACACAATACTACCGCAAGTAACAAATACCAATTGAAAGGATTGTTGGTGGTGGTTACACCCAAAAAGAATCCAATAAAAGCAAAAGGCATTGCAAATATGGAATGGGCAAATAAAACTAAAGAGAAAAATTTCTTCATTGAAGTGTTAAATACTAAGCGCTGATTATTCCGATTTGCTGGCAGAATAGAATTGAGGATCAATAATCGGTTTTACAAAATCTTCATTTACCTCTTGAACAAATTGCAACAGTTTTTCCCTGCCTTGCCCTTTTTCTGATGAAGTGATAAAAAATGGTGGCACCTCTTCAAACCAACCTAATAAAGCTTTATTGAATTTAGCTACATTTTGATCAGTTTTTAGGCCCGATTGCTTATCTGCCTTGGTATATACCAGCGCAAAAGGGATTTGGCATTCGCCTAACCAAGAGCAAAATTCCAAATCAATTTTTTGTGGTTCCAAACGGCTATCGATCAAGACAAAAACGCATTGTAGGTTCTCCCTTTTGGTAAGGTAAGCCCTAATAAATTTCTCCCACTTTTCTCTGCTGCTTTTAGAAACCCTGGCATAGCCGTAGCCAGGTAAATCTACAATGTACCATTTCTCGTTAATTAAAAAATGGTTGATCAATTGCGTTTTTCCTGGTTTCTGAGAAGTTTTTGCCAAGCCTTGCTGGTTCACCAGCATGTTGATCAATGACGATTTTCCTACATTAGAACGCCCAATAAATGCATACTCAGGCATGTCTGGTAAGGGCAAGGCCGATACTTTGGTGTTGCTAACTACAAAGGTTGCCGATTTAATAATCATATGGCAAAGATAAGGTTAATTGTGAGAAACGTTTAATCGGTTAATCGATTATGAAATACAATTAACCAGTTTTTACAGTTAACCGATTAACCAAAATAACCTATCTTTGAAGTCGCATATGAATCCACAAATTACTCCGTATTCTGGTACCGAAACTAAAAAAGAGCAGGTAGCCAGCATGTTCAATAACATCTCTGGTACTTACGATTTTCTAAATCACTTTTTGTCGTTAGGAATTGATATTATTTGGCGAAAAAAGGCAATTAAAGAATTGTTGTCTACCCAACCGCAGAAAATATTGGACGTAGCTACCGGAACTGGTGATTTTGCTTTCGAATCCATTAAGATTTTGAAACCACAACAAATTATCGGGGTAGATATTTCGGAGGGAATGTTAGATGTGGCTCGTAAAAAGATAGCCGAGCGAAATCTTGGGCATGTTTTCTCTGTACAAAAAGGAGATTCAGAAGGACTACATTTTGAAGATAATGCTTTTGATGCCATTACCGTAGCTTTCGGTGTACGTAATTATGAAAACCTCGAAAAAGGTCTTGCTGATATGTATCGAGTGCTAAAACCTGGAGGAAAAGTAGTAATCCTAGAGTTTTCGAAACCTAGAGCATTTCCAATTAAACAGTTTTATAATTTTTATTTCAAGCATATTCTCCCATCCATTGGAAAGTTATTTTCAAAGGATAAAAAGGCCTACGCATATTTGGAAGAGTCGGTACAAGCCTTTCCCGATGGTGGAGACTTTACTACTTTGATGGAAAAAATTGGCTATCAATATACCAAACACCGTTCATTAACGTTTGGTATAAGTGCCATCTATACAGGTATTAAATGAAGAAACCTTTACTGATTCTCTTATGTTTCCTGTCTGCTAAAATTGCCCAAGCCCAAAATTGGGGTGGAGGTATAGACCAACAGGATTTTAACTGGGGTTTCAGTTTCCAATACGTGCTTTCAGAATATAAAATCATTACAAAATCCAATTGGCGAGACCCTTTCATTAATACTGATCCACAGGAAGGACCATTAGGACCTGTAACGCCACCATTAAAAAAAATTGAATCTAAGCCATCAGTAGGCTTTGGTATTGGTTTCGTAGTTAATTACAAACTCAACAACAATCTCGATTTACGCAGCACGCCTAGCTTAATATTTGCCGATAGATTGGTGGATTATACCTTCAATAACGACGAAGTCAAAAATCAAAAAGTGAGTCCTGTAATTGTGGATTTGCCTTTGGGCATCAAGTTAAAATCCGAAAGGCGCAAAGATTTTAGAGCGTACGTGCTTTTGGGGCTTAAATACTCTATGGATTTAGGTGCTGGTAAAAAACCAAAGGACGAAGGCTTTGCTTGGGCCGAGCGGATGCTGAAAAACAAAAGTAAATATGCTTCTTACGAAGCTGCTATAGGTTTTGATCTTTATTTCGAATACTTTAAAATGTCGCCAGAAATTAAAGTAAGTCATTCTTTTAGAGATGTTACCAAACGAGAAGGCCATCCGTATGATACCCCAATAGACCGGGCAATTTTACGAAATTTTACTTTCAGCTTGTTTTTTGAGTAAAGCGCTTTTAATAAAAAGCATAACTTTGTGCAAAATCCAACAAAAACAAATGGCCAAAATAGCTTTAATTACTGGGGCAACATCTGGCATTGGTGCCGCCTGTGCTGATACATTTGCCGCACAAGGTTATGATTTAATTCTTATTGCCAGGAGAGAAAATCTATTAGACAACCAAGCACAACAACTAGGTGAAAAATACGGCGTAAAAATCAAAAAGTTGATTGCCGATGTTAGAGATAAGGAAAATATCAACTATGTGTTGGAAACCTTGCCTGCCGAATGGAAAAATGTTGACGTGCTGGTAAACAATGCAGGTTTAAGCCAAGGTTTGGATCCTATTGATAAAGGTGATACCGATGATTGGGATACCATGATTGACACCAACGTAAAAGGCTTGCTATATGTAACCAAAGTGATTTCTGGATGGATGGTAGAAAGAAAACATGGCCATATCATCAATATTGGTTCAATTGCCGGAAAAGAAGTTTATCCTAACGGAAATGTATACTGTGCTAGTAAACATGCGGTTGATGCTTTGAGTAAAGGAATGCGCATTGACCTTTTGCCACATGGTATTAAAGTAACAGCAATTAACCCCGGAATGGTAGAAACCGAATTTTCAATTGTGCGCTTTAAGGGTGATGAAAACCGGGCCAAAAAAGTTTACGACGGACTGGAGCCTTTAATTGCACAAGACATTGCCGATGCCATTTGGTATGTAGTAAGCAGACCGGCGCATGTGAATATTAATGATATGCTGATCATGCCAACAGCCCAAGCCACAGGAACCATTGTAAAAAGAGACTAGGATTGTTTAATCGTTTAAATCGTTGATTTGGTTAGCTGCTGCTGAACGATTAACGGATTTACCAACAATACAATTAACTAGTTAAACAAATAAACAGTTAACCCATTTGAACATGATATCAACAAATATAGATCAGGAAATAAAGCAAGCCATGTTGGCTAAAGACCAAGTAAGATTGAGAGGCCTTAGAGCCATCAAATCTGCATTGCTATTGGCAAAAACCGAAAAAGGCCAAACAGAAGAGATCAATGAAGAGGCTGAAATAAAAATTTTACAAAAGCTAGTTAAGCAGCGTAAAGAATCAGCTGATATTTACCAGTCACAAGGCAGAGAAGATCTTTATAAAGTAGAACAAGAAGAAATTGATGTAATTTCTCAATTTTTACCAAAGCAATTGGAAAGAGCAGAGATAGAAGCAATTATTGCTAAAATTATTACTGAAACCGGAGCGAGTTCTGTTAAGGAAATGGGTAAAGTAATGGGCATTGCCAACAAAGAATTGGCAGGCAAAGCCGAAGGGAAATTGATAGGCGAAATTGTAAAAAGCCAGCTTGCTTAACGCTTAAAAAAATAGCATTCAATACCGTAAATGTTAAAATGTGATTTTAATTCTCATTAATTACATTTACTCTATTAACTTAGTGGCATATACCAAGACAATACATAATAATATTTATGAATTACGAAGTAATTGAACAAGAGGGTTTTAAATTTATTGAGGTTGGAGAAGGAGAACCTTTAGTATTACTTCATGGTTTAATGGGCGAGTTAAGCAACTGGGAACATACGGTGGATAAATTCAAATCGAGCTATCGTGTGCTGGTACCTATTTTGCCCATTTATGAACTACCTATCTTAACCTTGGGAGTAAAAAGTTTATCTAAATACCTGCATCGTTTCCTTAAATTTAAAAAACTGAATCAGGTAGTTTTAGTCGGTAATTCTTTAGGAGGTCATGTTGGTTTAGTATTTACCGTTGCACATCAGGAGTTTGTAAAGGCATTAGTACTTACAGGAAGCTCTGGTTTGTACGAAAATGCTTTTGGGGGTTCGTTTCCGAGAAGGGAAAGCTACGATTTCATCAAAGAAAAAGTAGAATTCACTTTTTACGACCCAGCAACGGCAACTAAAGAGCTGGTAGATGAAGTATTCCAAACCGTTAACGACCGCTCACGTGTAATTAGGATATTGGCCCTTGCCAAATCAGCCATTAGGCATAATATGGCAAAAGAGCTTAAAAAAATTACAATTCCTGTGTCTTTGATTTGGGGCAAACAGGATAAAGTAACTCCACCAGATGTAGCAGAAGAATTTCACGAATTGTTGCCTAATTCTGAATTAAATTGGGTTGATAAATGTGGACATGCACCAATGATGGAGCAACCAGAAATATTTAACGATTATCTGCAAAAATTTTTGGACAGAATTTTGCTTAAGTAAATATATGTTTGCAGGAGAACTCATATCAAACGTTATACCGCCATTGCGTACCTCCGATACCGTTCGGAAGGCTTTGGAGCGTATGAATGAGTTTAAGCTGTATCATTTGCCTATTGTTAACGAAAGCCAGTATTTAGGCTTAGTTTCCGAAGAAGAGCTGATGGAAGCAAGAGATATGGAAATAGCTATAGGCGCTTTGCCTGTAAAGCTATTAAATACTTTCACTTTCGAGAATGCTCATATTTACGAAGTTATTAGGCTGTTCAGTGAACTGCAACTTTCGGTTGTCCCTGTGCTGGATCCACAAAAAAACTACTTGGGTCTCATTTCTATTAATAATCTGCTGAATTTCACGGCAAATCTTTATTCAGTAAGTGAACCAGGAGGAATTATTGTGCTTTCTATCAGTAATAGAAACAACTCATTGGCACACATGGCACAGATAGTTGAGGCAGATAATGCGCAAATCCTCTCATCATATATCAATTCCTTCCCCGATTCTACACGGTTAGAAGTAACCTTGAAAATTAATAAAACAGAAATTTCTACAATAGTGGCTGCTTTTGAGCGCTACGATTATGAAGTTAAAGCAGTATTTAACAATAGCAGCCATGACGATGGTTCAATGGATAGATTTGATTCATTCATGAACTATTTAAATGTATAATTCTTGCATGAAAATAGCCTTATACGGTAGAGATTTTAATGATAGTGTATTGCCTTTTGTACAGGAGGTATTTGATACACTTGTTGTCCATCAAATTGAAATAACCGTTTATCAGAAATTCTTTGACTTTATAAAGAACAAACTCGTTTTACCAGCTAAGTTAGCTACGTTTTCTGGGCATGGCGAATTGGTAAATCGTGCCGATATTTTATTGAGTTTAGGTGGTGATGGTACCTTATTGGATACTCTTTCATTTGTTCGCGACTCACAAATTCCAGTCATCGGGATCAATTTTGGCCGCTTAGGTTTTTTAGCGAGCATCAATAAGGCCGAAATAAATGCTGCAATAAAAGCATTGATCAACGGTGAGTATACCATTGATAAACGCAGTCTGCTGAATTTAGAGTCTAATGCCGGGTTGTTTAACGACGAGAACTTTGCGTTAAACGACATTACTATCCATCGCAGAGATGATTCTGCCATGATGATCATCCATGCTTACATGAATGGTGAGTTTGTGAACTCCTATTGGGCCGATGGCTTGATCATTGCTACGCCAACCGGGTCAACCGCTTACTCTTTAAGCTGCGGTGGTCCAATCATTTTGCCTAGTGCACAAAATTTTGTCATTACACCTGTAGCCCCGCATAACCTTAATGTTAGGCCTATCATCGTACCCGATGACGTAGAACTTACTTTTGAAGTAGAAGCACGCAGTACCAAGTTTTTGCTCACTTGCGATTCGAGGACCGAAACGGTAGATCGGAGTGTGAAAATTAATATCAACAAAGCAAAATTTAATATAAATCTTATCCGCCTTAACAATGAAACGTTTTTAACTACGTTAAGGAATAAATTGCTTTGGGGTATTGATACCCGTAATTACTAGGATGAGTTATAAAAAAACGCTATTAGCCATCATTTTAACTACGCTTTTTGCCTTTAACGCTATGGCCCAAGTATGGGAAATAGGTGCACAGGCAGGCGGGGCAGGCTATATGGGCGATTTAAATCCAACACAACCCCTGAAAATTAGCGGACTTTCCTTTGGCGGTTTTGCAAAAATTAACTTTGATCCCAATTGGGCACTTTCCTTGAACTATAATTTTGGGAAAATCAAAGCTGATGATGCCAAATCTTCTAATGAAAGTTTCAGGACGCGTAACCTCAGTTTCAGCAATAATTTACATGAGATTAGTTTCATGGTCGACTTTAATTTCTTCGATTATTTTGCAGGAGGAGGCTTTTCAAAGTTTTCACCTTATCTATTTACGGGTATTGGCGGCGTGATTTTTAATCCAAAGACAATTTATCAAGGAAAAGAATATGATTTAGCTTCTTATCAAACAGAAGGAGAAGCCTATAAAACTTATGCATTGAGCATCCCCTTTGGCTTAGGTGTGAAATATAGGGTTGGAGAAAGATGGAGCCTAATGAGCAACATAGGATATCGAAATGCTTATACCGATTTTTTAGATGATGTGAAAGGTTTGTACATCGACCCCAATAAACTTTCATCAGACCCTAATACGCGTCAAATGCAGCAAATACTGTCCGATCGTTCAGGAGAAAATACGGGAAATTATATAGGAGTACCCAATACCCAACGTGGAGATTTTAGAAAAAGAGATACTTATATGTTTGTAGGTATTGGCATAACTTATACCTTTGTGAGCCAAAAGTGTTTTTAACTCATAACGCCCTCAAAAACAGTAAATGAATTTTAAAGATCAAATAGATATTAGTCGCTTGCCAGAGCATATTGCCATTATTATGGATGGTAATGGACGTTGGGCAAAAAACCAAGGGAAATTTAGGGTTTTTGGTCATGAGAGTGGAGTGCTTTCCGTTAAGGACATTGTGGAGGGCTGTGTAGAAATAGGCGTTAAATATCTTACTGTTTATGCTTTTTCAACAGAAAATTGGAACCGCCCAATTGAGGAAGTGAACGCATTAATGGAATTATTGATTTCTACCATCAACCAGGAAGCCGAAACACTTAACAGAAATAACATCAGGTTAAATGCCATTGGTGATTTGAACTCGCTACCGCAAAAATGTATCGACGATTTGGCCGATGCTATGAATAAGACCAAAGACAATACAAAGTGTACCCTAACTTTAGCCTTAAGCTATAGTGCAAAATGGGAAATTGTAGAAGCCGCTAGAAAAATAGCGGAGCAGGTAAAAGATGGCCAAATCAGCATTGATCAAATTGACGAAAAGCTTTTCGCTTCTAAACTGACCACAGCAAATATTCCTGATCCTGAATTAATGATCCGTACAAGCGGGGAGCACCGTATCAGCAATTATCTTTTGTGGCAAATGGCTTATACCGAATTGTATTTTACCGAAACCTTATGGCCCGATTTCAGAAGAGAACATCTTTATGAGGCCATTGTAAATTATCAAAAACGCGAACGTCGCTTTGGCAAAATTAGTGAACAACTTAACTAATTTTTCTTTTAACACTTTTTAACAGGAGTTTAAATTAACTTAGCAACGTTTTTTAGATTGTAAATGAGAAGAATATATTACCTATTATTTTTGCTATTGATGGGGTTCCCAACATTAGCTCAAATTCGTAACCCACAACAAGCTGCACCTTCATTAAAAGTAAATGGTCTAAACTTAGATTATTTTGCCCCAAAAGAATATATCATTGGAGGAACAACATTATCTGGCTCTAAATATTTAGATAAAGATGTAATCATCGTACTCTCTAAATTAACAAAGGGAGAAACCATCATGCTTCCGGGTGAAGGAACCGCTAATGCGATTAAAAACCTATGGGCACAAGGCTTATTTGATGATATTAAATTAAACGTATCTAAAATTAATGGCGATACCGTTTATTTTGATATTCAAGTAGTAGAGCTTCCACGTTTAAGTGGTTTGGAGTTTACCGGAATCAGTAAATCTCAAAAAACCGATATTCAGGAGAAATTGGGAGATAAAGTAGGTAAGTCTATCATTAACGATAATCTTTATAACACCACAAGGTCTGTTATTACAAAATATTTGTTTGAAAAGGGATTTTTCTATACCAAAATTGATTACAAGACAAAACCAGATCCCAACCAAGAGAACAGTATGGTTCTTCAGGTGAATATTGATAAAGGAAAAAGAGTTAAGGTTCAGAAAATCGAATTTGAAGGAAATAAGGACTTTAAATCAGCCAAGCTTAGAAAGTTCCTAAAGAAAACCAAGCAACGTGCATTCTACAAAATTTTTGGTAGTGGTAAATTCAACAAAGAAAAATACGAAGAAGATAAACTTAATTTCATAGCGAAGTTGCACGAAAAAGGCTACCGCGATGCAGCACTTATTAGCGATAGCGTATATCGTTATAACGATAAAACCGTAGGCATCAAAATCAAGATGTACGAAGGCCCTAAATACTACTTTGGTAATATCAGCTGGGTAGGTAATGCTAAATATCCTACAGATTTTTTAGCTAAAATCTTCGGAATTGAAAAAGGGGAAGTATTTAGTGAAGAAAAACTAGAGAAGAAATTAAGAGGTAGCGCCAACGGCGACGATGTTTCAAGTCTTTATTTGAATGATGGTTACCTAACTTTTAACGTAGATCCTGTACAAACCCGAATTTATGGCGATACGGTAGATGTAGAAATGCGTATCTACGAAGGTCCGAAATATACCGTTAACAAAGTAAGCGTAGTAGGTAATACCATTACCAATGATAGGGTAGTGCTGAGGGAGATTCGTACAAAACCTGGAGATTACTTTTCAAAAGAAGCCTTAATACGTGGCGTACGTGAAATTGGTCAATTAGGTAACTTCGATGAATCGAAAACCAATCCAGTACCTAAGCCAAACCAAGATGGTACGGTAGATATTGTTTATCACGTAGAAGAAAAACCTTCAGATCAGATTGAATTATCAGGTGGTTTTGGTGGTGGCCGTGTAATTGGTACCTTAGGTTTAACCTTCAACAACTTCTCTTTAAAGAATTTATTTAAAGGCGAAGCTTATAGACCATTGCCAAAAGGAGATGGACAAAAGCTAAGCTTACGTGGACAAACCAATGGTAAATATTACCAATCATACAGTTTTTCATTCTCAGAGCCTTGGTTTGGTGGTAAAAAACCGGTAAGCTTTGGAGTAAGTGCATTTACCTCATTGCAGTCTAACGGTCTGGCAAAAAGTAATGCTAACTATTATGGTATCCGTTTAAATGGGGTTTCATTTAGTTTAGGTAGAAAACTGAAATGGCCAGATAACTGGTTCTCATTGGTACACTCTATCAACTTAAACCAATATGTTTTAAATAACTATCCAGGTTACTTGTTCAGTACGGGAGAGTCATATAACTTGAACATTACGCAGGAAATTGCTAGGGACTCAAGAAATCACCATATTTTCCCTACCGGCGGTGCTTATTTAAGATTTACTGTACAAGCAACTCCACCATATTCATTGTTGAATAACGTAAATTATAAAACAGCATCAGATAAGCAACGTTATAAATTTACAGAGTACCACAAATGGAAGTTTGAGGCACAATGGTTCGAAACAGTTGTTGGTAAATTGGTATTCAAAGGCCAAGCGCAATTTGGTTTCTTGGGATCATACAACAGTGCAGTAGGACAATCGGCATTTGAGCGTTTTAAATTAGGTGGTGATGGTATGCAAGGCTTCGACTTCTTACAGGGGTCAGAGATTATCGCGATGCGTGGTTATGCCAACAATGCGGTAATTCCGGTAGGTGCAAATCCATCTATTGCACAAAGCTCAGGTAGCCCAATTTTTACAAAATACGTGATGGAGTTACGTTATCCGGTAATTAATTCGCAACAAGCAACCGCATTTTTAACCGTTTTTGGTGAAGCAGGTAACACTTGGAATAAGTTTGGCGATTTTAATCCGTTTAATGTTAGAAGATCGGCCGGTATAGGTGCTAAAATATTTTTACCGATATTTGGATTATTGGGTATTGATTATGGACATGCCTTTGACAGAATTCCTGGCGTACAAGATGGAGGAAAGCAAAGCTTTACATTTAGCATAGCCCAACAATTAGGCGGATTTAATTAATTGAACACAATTTAGAAACCATTAGATATGAAAAAGATATTTTTTATAAGCTGCTTACTTCTGATGGCATTAGGAGTATCGGCACAAAAAACGGCTTACGTTGATACAGAATATATCCTGAAACATATACCAGATTATAAATCATCTTTAACCCTAATAGAAGGTTTGTCTAAACAATACCAAAAAGAAGTTGATGATGTATTTAAAGAAGTAGACGCGATGTACAGAACCTACCAAGCAGATCAGGTACTTTTAACTGATGATATGCGTAAACGTAGAGAAAACGACATCATTGAAAAGGAGAAAAAAGCAAAAGAATTGCAACGTCAAAGATTTGGCCCAGAAGGAGATTTGTTCCAAACCAGAACCAAATTATTGAAACCAATTCAAGAAAAAGTTTCAACTACCGTTGCAGAAGTTGCAAAAAACAAATACATTGACTTCGTATTTGATAAAAGTAGTGAAAGCACTATGATGATTTATGCAAGTGCCAACTACGATATTAGTAACGATGTGATCATCAGATTAGGATTTAAACCAGGCACACTGGTAAAGTAACACACAATAGAAAACAAACATTAGGAAAAATAAAAAATGAAAAAGTTAATTAAAGGATTATTTGTAGCTGCAGGATTACTTTTAACTACTCAGGTTGTAAATGCTCAACAAAAGTTTGGTCATTTAAATTCAGACGAAATTTTCGCAGTATTACCGGAAGCAAAAACAGTTTCTACTACTATCGAGAACTTAGCAAAATCTAAACAAGGAGAAATTGACAAGATGATTGCTGAGTATCAAACTAAATATAAAGCTGCTGCTGAAAAAGAAAGAACAGTGAGTGAAGCGAATAAAGATGTTGTAGTAAAAGAGTTGCAAGCTGCTCAAGTGGAGTTGCAAGATTTGCAAAAGAGAATTGAAGACGCTCGTACAAAAGCAGATAAAGATTTAAGAGATAAACAAGCAGAGTTATATCCTCCTTTGCAACAAAAAGTAGCTACAGCAATCAATTCAATTTCTAAGGAAAAAGGTTTAGCGTACGTTTTTGATACTGCTGCTTCACAAGGTTTCAATAACTTAGTTTATTTTGACGGTGGAGAAGATATTACAGGTGCAGTAAAAGCTAAATTAGGTATTTCTGCTACTGCTACTCCAGCGGCTTCAAAACCAGCTGCAGGTCCAGCTAAAAAACCATAATTTTAAATAGAAGATTTATCAGCGGAATTAGGGAAGCTTAATTCCGCTTTTTTATTTACAAATGAACGTGAAAAATGCGATAGGTGTGTTTGATTCTGGATTTGGAGGCTTAACGGTTTTCAAATCTATTGCAAAGCAGCTACCTAATAACAACTATATCTACTTAGGTGATAATGCCAGGTCGCCATATGGAGACCATTCTTTTGAAACCGTTTATCAGTATACCTTAGAATGTGTAGAATGGTTGTTTGCGCAAGGCTGTCCATTGGTAATTTTGGCATGTAATACCGCTTCCGCTAAAGCATTAAGGAACATTCAACAACTTGATTTGCCAAAGAAATATCCTACAAATAGAGTGTTGGGGGTAATTAGACCTACAGCCGAGGTAATTGGTAATGTAAGTCGTAGCAACTCTATCGGGGTATTAGGCACAAGAGGCACCATACGTTCCGAATCCTATTTAATTGAAATCCACAAATTTTTTCCAGAAGTTAACGTATATCAGCAAAGCTGTCCAATGTGGGTGCCATTGATTGAAAATGGAGAACACCAAAGTGATGGGGCAGATTATTTTGTTAAAAAGTACCTAGAGGAACTACTTACGCAATCTGACCAAATAGATACGATTTTATTAGCCTGTACACATTATCCTTTATTGGTGCCTAAAATAAAAGAACAGCTCAGTTCGAACATAAATATTGTTGCACAGGGCGATATTGTAGCCACTAGCTTGGTCGATTATTTAAAAAGGCATCCAGAAATAAATACTCGTTTGGAGCAACAAGGTAAACAGTCTTTTTATACTACCGGAGATGCCGAAACATTCAATCAGCATGCATCTGTGTTTCTTGAAAGAAACATAGAATCCACAAAAGTTAAAGTCTAACTTTTTCTGTCTCAAAAATATAACACAAAAATGATGCATCCGTAGCAAATCAAGTATTTTCTTACTAGGTTTTCATTGTGCAAAAGGGTAAATTTGCACCTTCATTCACAATCAATGAGCGAACAAATCAAACACGAGTGCGGAATAGCCTTTATCCGCTTGTTAAAACCTCTCTCATACTACCAAGAAAAATACGGTACAGCACTTTACGGCCTCAACAAATTATACTTGTTGATGGAAAAACAGCACAACCGTGGTCAGGACGGAGCAGGTATTGCCACCATTAAGTTAGACATGAAACCAGGTAACCGCTACATTAGCCGTTATCGCTCAATGGCCCAAAATGCTGTTGCAGATATTTTTGGTTACGTGCAAAACAAATTTGTGGGCATACAGGAAGAAACTCCTGAACTGATGAAAGATACTGAGTTCTTGAAACAGAACGTAAGTTTCATTGGTGAGGTTCTGTTAGGCCACCTGCGCTATGGCACACATGGAAAAAACAGTATTGAGAACTGTCACCCATTTTTACGCCAAAACAACTGGATGACCAGAAATTTGGTAATTGCCGGTAACTTTAACATGACCAATGTTGATGAACTATTGGAGCAATTGTATGAATTAGGGCAGCATCCAAAAGAAAAAGCAGATACGGTAACCGTATTGGAAAAAATCGGCCATTTCTTGGATGATGAAAACCAACTTTTGTTTGATGAGTACAAGAAAGATGGATTGAGTAATGTAGAAATCACTCAAAAGATATCTAAAAACCTAAACATCGCTAACATTCTTCGTCGTTCAGCCAAAAACTGGGATGGTGGTTACACCATGTCGGGTATTGTGGGTAACGGTGATGCCTTTGTGATGAGAGATCCAGCAGGGATTAGACCAGCATTTTATTATGTTGATGATGAAGTAGTTGTAGCAGCTTCTGAGCGTCCAGCCATACAAACTGCGTTTAAAGTACAGATCAACAGCGTAAAAGAAATTAAACCTGGTCATGCTTTGATTATTAAAAAGGATGGAACTGTTTCCGAAGAAATGTTCCGTGAACCTTTGGAGAAAAAAGCTTGTTCGTTTGAACGTATTTATTTCTCAAGAGGTAGTGATGCCGATATTTATAAAGAGCGTAAAAAGCTAGGAGAATTGTTATGCCCGCAAGTGCTTAAAACTGTAAACTACGATTTAAAGAACACTGTTTTCTCATTCATTCCAAATACAGCAGAAGTGTCTTTTTACGGAATGGTAGATGGTTTGCATAAATATATCAGAGATGTGCAGAAAGAAACTTTATTGCAACGCAAAGAAGTTTTGGATGATACAGCGCTTGATGAATTGTTATCAATGCGTCCTCGAGTAGAGAAACTGGCCATTAAAGATGTAAAACTACGTACCTTCATTACACAGGATGCGGATAGGGGAGAAATGGTAGCCCATGTTTATGATACTACCTACGGCGTTATTAAAAACCATACAGATACTCTGGTAGCCGTTGATGATTCGATTGTAAGAGGTACGACCTTGAAACAAAGTATCATCAAAATTATTGATAGGCTACATCCTAAAAAAATCATTATCGTATCCTCAGCACCACAAATCAGGTATCCTGATTGCTACGGTATCGATATGTCTAAAATGGGACAATTTGTGGCCTTTGATGCCGCTATTCAATTGTTGAAAGAAAGAGGTCAAACGCATATCATTGAAGAGGTTTATCAGAAATGTAAAGCCTCGTTAGAATTGCCTAAAGAGGAAATTGTAAATCACGTAAAAGAGATTTATGCACCATTTACGCCTCAGGAAATTTCTGATCAAATTGCAAAAATCATTACTCCTGCAGATACCGTGGCGGAAGTAGAAGTAATTTACCAAACTTTGGAAAACCTTCATGAAGCTTGTCCTCATCACATGGGCGATTGGTATTTCTCAGGAGATTACCCAACACCAGGTGGTAACAAAGTGGTAAATAAAGCTTTTGTGAACTGGAAAGAAGGAAATAACCAAAGAGCATATTAATCAGTTAAAAGTGAAAAATAAAAAGGTCGTCATTTCGACCAAAGGGAGAAATCTAACAAGGTTTCTCCCTTTTTTATAATGCTGCTACGTCATTGCGAGGAGGTACGACGAAGCAATCTTGAAAAAAACTGCATTTAGTTAACGTTGTTGAATTTTCTATGTGGTTCATTTACCGTTTGTAAAAATAGAAATCCGTCTGGATGAACACACATGGATACATAGATGTATTAGTTTGCGATTAATAACTTAGTGCCAATTTAATTTGTGCAATCTTATGTTATAAGATTGCTTCACAAGGCTTGCAATGACGATATATTGATTTCTGCTAAAGTAGTAAGCTATAAACCGGCAATTCTTCTACAAAAAGAAAGCCCTTATTCTCATGATCTATTTGGGCATAGTAATGATTTAAACCATTGGTGATAACAATCCATTTGGCTTTATAAACCGAATTGTACCTTGCCGCCTGATCAAAGGTAGCCTGTGTGATTGTTACTGAAGGCGCTTTACATTCAACTACCATCAGCTTTTCTCCGCTATTCGTATAAATCAAAATATCACTACGCTTTCTGGTTTGATTAAGGCTTAAGCCCCCTTCAATTTGCATTAAACTTACAGGAAATTGTTTCTCCTTAATCAGGTACTTAATAAAATGTTGACGGACCCATTCTTCAGGAGTGAGTACCAAATGTTTCTTTCTCGCTTCATCAAAAATATAATGTACACCACCCCTTTGGGTAATTTTAAAAGGATAAAACGGTAGGTTAAGCGGTGCAGGATTGAACATCTGCTTCCAAAAGTAGAAAGCTAAAAGCATAACACCAAAAATTACTCACAATCATTCACAAATCTAAAATCGTAAATCTAAAATCGTAATTTTGAATAATGAGCGCCGATGAAATCATCAAAGATATAAAAGCAAGAAAATTTAAGCCAGTATACCTATTACAAGGAGAAGAACCTTTCTATATTGATCAAATTGTAGATTATATGGAAAAAAATGTACTCTCCGATGGTGAAAAAGGCTTTAATCAAACGGTGTTATATGGAAAGGATACCGATATGGCAACCATAATGAATGCCGCGAAACGTTATCCAATGATGTCCGAATACCAGCTGATCATTGTAAAAGAGGCTCAAGACTTAAAATGGGGAAACGAAGGCGCTAGTAAGGAAGCCGATTTTACCCTCGCCTATTTTGAAAAGCCTTTACCAAGTACCATTTTAGTTTTGGCCTATAAATATGCCAATTTTGATAAGCGCAAGAAAATATACAAAGCGATTAATAGCAATGGTATTGTTTTTCAGAGCGATCCTGTACGCGACTATAAATTAGTGCCATGGATAGAAGACCACATCAAGAGTAAGGGCTATAAGATAGATCCGCAAGCCGTTGCATTAATGGCAGAATATCTAGGTACAGACCTTTCAAAGATTGCCAATGAGGTAGAAAAGTTGTGCTTGAATATTGATAAAGCCACGACTATTCAAACGGATCATATCCAAAGGAACATTGGAATTAGTAAAGAATATAATGTATTTGAACTGCAAAAAGCTTTGGCCACTCGTAATGTAGTAAAGAGCAACCAGATCATCAATTATTTTGCTGGCAATCCAAAAGCCAATCCCATGATCATGGTAATGGCAAATCTTAACTCGTACTTCTCCAAAATATTAAAGTACCACTACCTACCTAACAAGGCCGATGCGCCTAGAGAGCTTGGCGTAAGTCCCTACTTTATTAAAGACTATGAAGCTGCAGCCAGAACCTTTAGTGCCGGAAAAACTTTTGACATCATTAGTTTACTTAGGGAATATGACCTGAAAAGCAAAGGTTTGGACAGTACCGGTAATATTTCAGACGGTGATCTGTTGAAGGAATTGGTCTTCAAGATTCTTCATTAATCCTTAAAACGTTTCGTCTTTGAAAGTTTACTCTCTTTACGAGAAAGTATTACAAAGCAATTTCAGCGGTATGATTATTTCGATAGAAGGCCAGGGGCTTCTTATTCCAAAATCTTTTAAGATGTAACTAAGAAGTTATACGTAATTCTGAAATTATCGTAGCGCTAAACTTATTTTTACTTCGCAATTAACTTATTCAAAAAATTGATGAAGAAAAATTTATTTACCCTATTAATGGTTGCTGGAGCGGTGACCTTTGCACATGCTCAACGACCAACTCAAGGCGGAGGTGCTGCAGGCGATACTACTCGTAGAGCTCCCGGCGCATTTGGTGCCCCTGCCGCTAGAACACAACCAAAGCCTTATGATCAAGTGATCACAAGCAAAGCGCTTACTCGTAAGGGAATGATCACTTCCCATAGAATTGAAGATAAATTCTATTTCGAAATTGCAGATAGCACTTTAAACAGAGATATCTTGGTGGTGAGCCGTATCTCAAAATCAGGAGCAGAAGTACGTGCTGCTCAAGGTTATGCAGGCGACCAAATTGGTAGCTCGGTAATTCGTTTTGAAAAAGGTCCTAACAACAGGATTTTTATGCGTAAGGTAAGCTTTAGAGCTTACGGTGCAGACAGTACTTCGTCTATGTACCAGTCTTTGAAAAACTCAAGTATACAACCTATTGCTGCTGCATTTGATATTGCCGCTTATACGCCAGGTAAAAATGGTAGTGTAATTGATGTAACTACTTATATCAATAGCGATAATGATATTTTTTACTTTGGTTCTTCAATGTTCAAATCTAGATTTGGAATTGGCGCTCAACAGGCAGACAGAAGCTACATCCAAGAAGTAAAAAGTTTCCCTACCAATGTTGAAATTAAAACCGTAAAAACTTATGCGAAAGCCGCTCAAAGCTCTGGAATGGGTGGTGGCGCACCTTCTTTTGGTGGTGGCGGCGCCCCAACGGGTTCAGTTACTTTAGAGTTAAATACGTCATTAGTGATTTTACCTAAAGTGCCAATGAAAGCTCGTTATTTTGATCCTCGTGTAGGTTATTTCGCAGTAGGTTATACCGATTTTGATTTGAACCCTCAGGGCGTTAAAGAAGTGGAATTGGTAAAACGCTGGAGATTAGAGCCAAAGCCACAAGATATGGCAAAATATAAACGTGGTGAATTGGTAGAGCCAGCTAAACCTATTGTTTTCTATATTGATCCAGCTACACCTAAAAAATGGGTGCCATATTTAATTGCTGGTGTTAACGATTGGCAAAAAGCTTTTGAAAAAGCTGGCTTCAAAAATGCTGTAATTGGTAAAATGGCACCAACCAAAGAACAAGATTCTACTTGGAGTTTAGATGATGCACGTAATTCAGCTATTGTTTACAAACCATCAGAAATTCCTAACGCTAGCGGGCCAAGTATTTCGGATCCACGTACTGGCGAAATCATGGAAAGCCATATCAACTGGTATCACAATGTAATGAAGCTAGTTCGTGACTGGTATTTCATCCAAACTGCAGCGGTTGATAAAAGAGCACGTACAGTAAACTTTAGTGATGAGTTAATGGGCGATTTGATCCGTTTTGTATCATCTCACGAAGTGGGTCATACTTTAGGCTTGCGCCACAACTATGGTTCAAGTTCATCTGTACCAGTAGAAAATTTACGTAATAAAAAATGGGTAGAAGAGAACGGCCACACGCCATCAATCATGGATTATGCTCGTTTCAACTATGTAGCACAACCAGAAGATAATATTTCTAAATCTGGTTTGTACCCACGTATTGGCGATTATGATAAATGGGCTATTGAATGGGGATATAGATATTTTCCTGATAGTAAAACAGTAGCTTCTGATATGAAAATATTAGATAAGATGACTGTTGAAGCCGCTAAAAACAGACGCCTATGGTTTGGTACCGAAATCAATCCTGACGATCCGCATTCACAAAATGAAGATTTAGGTGATAATGCCATGAAAGCTAGCGACTATGGTATTAAAAACTTGAAAGTTATTTTAGCTAACCTAAAAACTTGGACAAAACAACCTGGAGAGAACTATGATGAGCTAGGTAACATGTACGGACAATTGACTACTCAATTGGGTCGTTACATTGGTCACGTAAGCAAAAACATCGGAGGTATTTACGAGAACCCTAAAACGGTAGATCAAGAAGGTTTAGTTTATGAACGTACACCTGCAGCAACTCAAAAAGAAGCAATGGAGTTCTTAAATAGACAAGTATTTACTACACCAAAATGGTTATTGGATCAGTCTATCTTAGATAATGTTAACGAAAGTCCATTAGTAGTAGTTTCTAGATTACAAAATACAGCTTTATCACGTATTGTTTCCACCAGAGTTTTGGGTAACTTAATTGCTGCTGAAGCCGCTGATGGTGCAAATGCTTATAAAATTTCTGACTTATTTAAGGATTTGAATGCTTCAATCTTCTCAGAATTAAAAGGCGGCGCAACTATTGATGTTTATCGTAGAAACTTACAAAAAGCTTATGTTGATAGATTAATCGCTATTGTAAATCCTCCTGCGGCTCCAACGGGTGTAGCGGCGGCATTTGGTAGAGGTGCTGGTGCGCCAACCGGATTAACTGCTAGCCAAACTGATGCAATTTCCGTAGTTAAAGGTCAATTGCGTGAGCTTGACAAAGCAATCAAAGCAAGTTCACAATCAGATACTTTGAGTAAATATCACTTAGAGGATTTATCTGATCGTATTGAGCAAGCCTTAGATAAGAAGAAATAATCTTTTGATTTATTTGAATATCGTAATCCCCTTGGAGTTGTTCCAAGGGGATTTTTTATGTTATTTTCATCCCGACGATAGAGTTTGTCCCAATACATCGGGAAGAATCTCTAAAATGTATTGTGAAACATTGTTCTTCTACGTTCTCAATGAAGTAGAGACGGTGTTAACGCTAGAATCTAAATAGCTATTTAGGCAAAACCTTTTCGAAAGCTTTTCTGGCCGCACCTCTAAAATACACCTCGCCACAATAAGTATAATCTAGTTTTTCCAGTATCCTAAGCATGGCCATATTGTCAAAATTGGTATCGACTTTTATGCTGTAAACCTTTTTCTCGATGCAAAGGTCCTCCATCATCTGGAAAAACCTTGTGGCAATTGATTTTCCTTTGGCCAGCGGAGAAGCCGCCACACGATGAAGAACAACATAATCTTCATTACTTAGCCATTGTCCTTCTATGTTTTCATAAGCAGGTTCTGCCCCAAATATTACCGCGGCATACAATAAAATAACCCCATCTTCTTCTATAACATAGCCGCAATCTTGATCAATGTCGGCCTGTATGGTATGCTGATTCGGATAGCCGTCTTGCCATTGCGTACTGCCATCGGCTTTTCTTTGCGCAATAGCATATTGGATAATCTCCCAAATTTGGTCTATTTCTGTGGGTTTCGCTTTTCTTAAAATCATGTTTGAGGTACTTAGGTAATTAATAAACGTAGTTTTTTATTGATGGCTAATAGTCTGATCAATAGGTAAGAAACAACATAAGTAATTATAGAAATTACTAAAATATAAATGAACAGCTTCAGAGGCGAATTTTTATCGATATTGAATTGACCTGTAAGGCGATAAACATAATGTAGCACCAATACATGTACCAAATAAATCCCGTAGCTATGCCTATCCAAGTTAATAGAAAGTGTGTTTGAACTGTTCAAAAAGCTTTTGCCTAAAAGAAAAATGCCTATGGAAAGCAAACAGACATTTGGTGAGAGGTAGTTATAGTAGGCAATGTTGAGTTGATTTTGTTTAACGGAAAGGTAGCTGGTAGATAGGAGTGTTAAGACAGCACCAAAAACAAAAAACATGAGGTACAGTGTGTTTTTGGAACGATAGGTAGCTATGTGTTTATCGAGATAGTAGCCTAGGACCAAATAACCTAAATATTTGCTGAAATATAGGACTTCAATACTTGGGATGTACTTAGCCATATCGGTATTGATCAATAACGTAAGGGCCCATAACAATAAAAAATAGTGGATTTCCTGCTTAGTGCTGTTCTGCACCCATTTCCTTATGATAGGAATGAAGAGATAAACCCCTAATATCATATACACATACCAAAGGTGATAATAAGTACCTTTAAGTAGTTTGTTAATTAAGATTTGGAATAATTGTGGGGTAGAAAATTTTTGAAAACTGCCTGCATATACAAAAATGAAATAAACAATGCTCCAAAATAGAAAAGGCACCACCACCCGTTTTAAGCGCTTGGATAGAAAGGTGTTTAATGGTTCCTGACGGTCGAGCAATACAGCTCCAGAAATCATGACGAAAACTGGTACACCAAAACGAAGCATAGAATCTAACAGGTTGGCCAATTGCCATGAGGCAAAACTGATTTTATTGAACTGTAGTACAAAAGGAGCGGTTACATGCAGTAATATAACTGCAAAGGTGGCAATGTTCCTTAAGTTACTGATATAGTTTTTCAAGCTACTGTTTTTGCATTAAAAGTAGGAATAATTTACGGAGTACAGGTTTTTGCACCATAAACCTGATTGAGCCGATTAGCCCACAGCGAAATAAAATGTAGCGAGGACTAAAAGCGAAAGCAGGACTAACATGGTGAAATGTACTAGCCCTGCTTTTCTAAATATGATTAGATGCTACATCTAAAATTGTAAATATTAATGGCTTGGTGCAGCGGCATCAACACGTTTAATTTGTGCACCTAGGGCGCGCAAACGGGTATCGATGTCTTGATAGCCACGCTCAATTTGCTCGATATTGAAGATGGTTGATTTGCCTTCGGCAGATAGCGCTGCAATTAACAGGGAAACTCCCGCTCTGATATCTGGCGAAGTCATGCTGATGCCACGTAATTTGTATTTTTTGTCGATACCGTTCACAGTAGCACGGTGCGGATCGCAAAGGATAATTTGAGCCCCCATGTCGATTAATTTATCTACAAAGAACAAACGGCTTTCGAACATTTTTTGGTGGATGAGCACGTTACCTTTGGCTTGTGTGGCCACTACCAAAACAATACTCAGCAAATCTGGCGTAAAGCCAGGCCAAGGAGCATCGGCAATGGTTAGGATAGAGCCATCAATAAAGGTATCTATTTCGTAATGTTTTTGCGACGGCACATAAATATCGTCGCCACGGCGTTCCAATTTGATACCCAGTTTCCTGAATACATCTGGAATAACACCCAACTCATCGTATTGTACGTTTTTAATGGTAATTTCAGATTCGGTCATAGCGGCCAAACCAATGAAAGAACCAATTTCAATCATATCTGGCAACATACGGTGCTCGGTTCCACCCAGTTTTTTAACGCCTTCAATAGTTAATAGGTTAGAGCCAATGCCACTAATTTTAGCGCCCATGCGGTTCAGCATTTTACAAAGTTGTTGCAAGTAAGGCTCGCAAGCAGCATTATAAATGGTAGTAGTGCCTTTGGCTAAAACTGCTGCCATTACAATATTAGCCGTTCCTGTTACTGATGCTTCGTCCAACAAAATGTAAGTACCTTTTAGATTAGTGGCATCTACGTTAAAGAAAGATTTTTTGCTATCGTAAACAAATTTAGCACCTAGTTTTTCGAAGCCCAGAAAGTGGGTATCCAAACGGCGACGACCAATTTTATCGCCACCCGGTTTAGGGATAGCGGCTTTACCGAAACGGGCCAACAATGGACCTACAATCATGATAGAGCCACGTAAACTACCACCTTTTGATTTAAAAGTTTCAGATTGGAAGAAATCCAAGTCGATATTTTTGGCTTCAAAAGTATAGGTATCTTTGCTTATACGCTCCACTTTTACACCTAAATCAGCTAAAAGGTCAATCAGTTTATTGACGTCTTTAATATCGGGGATATTGCTAATGGTCACCTTTTCTTCGGTTAACAATACAGCCGATACAATTTGTAAGGCCTCATTTTTAGCTCCCTGAGGCGTAATTTCGCCCTTTAATTTTTTACCACCAATAATTTCAAATGCGTTCATTGCAATAATTTTTCTGGTTAATGTCTTTGTTTATTATTGTTATTATTGTTGTTGCGCTGACGGTTCTTTTTATTGTTCTGACGGCCGCGATTATTGTTCTGTCTGTTGTTTTGAGATTTGAACTCCACTTTTTGAAGGTTTACGTTTTCTTCCAAGGTTAATGCTCCACCTGAAAGTTCTCTTAAATTTTTGATGATTACCTCATCGGCAACATTGTCTTTATTCCATTGTACGTAGGCCATTTTCATGAAATTGGCAATGCCTTGTACCATAGCCGCTTTACGCTCTGGATTTTGTTCTTCCATAGCATTGGCAATCAGTTTTTCAACCGTTTTGCCATAATGTTTGTATTTAATGCGCTGGTGCGGATAGCCAATGTGTGCTGGCTTAAATTCCTTTGTTTCTGGCGTAGGTTTTGGATAAGGGCTATCTACATCAATTTGATAGTTGGAAATGATGTGTAAGTGATCCCAAAGTTTGTGTTTAAAATCGGCTACGTCGCGTAAATGTGGGTTTAAAAAGCCCATCAAATCGATAACGGCTTGAGCATATTTGTTGCGTTCTTCTTTGGTAGGTAGGGTAATAATGTACTTTACCATGTTTTGTACATTACGTCCGTACTCTGCCAAAATCAATTCGCTTCTGGTGGTATTATAATCAAAATTCATTTTTTTAATGTTATATGTATGTATCAAACATTAAGAATTTAAGGTTCATTAAGATTGAGTTTTTTCTTAATATTTCTTCATTCCTTAATGGTTAAAATACTAATTGTAAAATTAATAAGGTAATGTTAAACCACTATGAAATAACTGAAACAGAAGTTATAGACTAAGGGAAAACCCTCAACTTCCAAAGATGTTTTCAGTTATGAAATTCACCGGAATGGTTTGTTATGGGCAAAGATAGGGAAAAGTTGGATATTATTGCTAATTGCTTTATTGCTTGTTAAAAAAGCTTGATTTTATAGTGGCAGCGTTGACAATATACTTTGGAAAGTATTTAAATGCAAAAAGCCCCAACTTTCGTTGAGGCTTTCTGTGATCCCGCTGGGATTCGAACCCAGGACCACTACATTAAAAGTGTAATGCTCTACCAGCTGAGCTACGGAATCTTCCTTCGTTCTAAGGAGGTGCAAATATAGGAACATCTCATTTTACCTGCAAATAAAAAATGCGTATAAGTCGTACTACGTTGATTTTTAGCCGAATTATTTGTGATCTGTTCCTTGATCTAGGTGATAATTACTGTTACGCAGCATTGGCGCCACACTTTTGTTATTTTTCCTACACATTAAAATACGCATTGTATATTTGCCTTTATGCAAAAGAAAAAAATTGTAGTAGCCGTTACGGGAGCAAGCGGGTCTGTTTATGCTAAGCTGTTGTTGGATAACCTAAGCAAGTTATCGGAGCAGGTAGAGAAAGTAGGCGTCGTAATGTCTGACAATGCAAAGGAAGTTTGGCAATATGAGTTGGGCAACGACGATTACAAGCATTACCCATTTGATTTTTATGCTAAAACCGATTTCAATGCCCCTTTTGCATCAGGATCAGCTAAATATGATACCATGATTATTGCCCCCTGCTCTATGGGAACTTTAGGTCGTATCGCTCACGGTATTTCGAACGACCTGATTTCAAGAGCGGCCGATGTTGTGCTCAAAGAACGCAGAAAGCTTATTGCCGTAGTACGTGATACTCCCTTTAGCTTGATTCATCTACAAAACATGAAACTAGTGACAGAAGCAGGAGGAATTATCTGTCCCGCTAATCCCTCATTTTACAGCTTGCCCAAAACTATTGAGGAAGTAGCCCAAACTGTGGTTGATAGGGTCATTGATTTAGCTGGATTGGAGAAGGACAGCTATCGCTGGAACGATTAAACAAACTATAAAATTAAATACATGAAAAAAATCTTTGTTAACGTTATTTTTTTATCTGTTTTCCTATTGTCTTCTCATTTGAAAGCACAAAAAGATTATGTGATTACACTTGCTGGCGATACGCTTTTGGGAAAAATCAGAAAGCCGTTTCTAGATGGGTTAAAATTTCAGGAAGCTGGTAAAAAAGAATCTATATACATTGGCACTGAAATTTATAAAGAGTACTATTTTTCAAAAGATAGCACGCATTATGTTGCAGTCAAGCTATCAGAATCAAAAAAGTTGGAGTTTTTAAAGCGTTTAGAACATGGAAAAATCCAGTTGTTTATAAAAGTAGTGAACGGCCCCGGAATGATGGGCGCTGGAGGAGTGATGATGGGCGGTAACTCGACATCTTATTGGTATGCGGGTTTTAGTTTAGATAGTTTAAAAGAAATAAAAACCAACGGATTGTTAGGTACTCGTTCCCAAAGGGAGAAAAACTTCCATTCTTTGATTGAATCTTATCCAGAGCTACTGGAAGATTTTAAAAATGAAAAGGACTTTAGTATTGATATGTTGAGGTCCTACGTGAAAAAGTATAATTATTATTTTAAATATCTCAAAAAAGATGATGCATAGTTATTCGTCTAACTTATGACTTAAAACTTACCGCAGGCAATTTACAACTTATCACATTTTCGTATCTTTGCTGGCTTAAATGAAAAAAGTAGCTTTTTATACACTGGGTTGTAAGTTGAATTTCTCTGAAACTTCAACAATAGGCAGGTTATTCACTGATGCTGGTTACAGCGTGGTTGAATTTACCGATAAGGCAGATGTGTATGTCATCAACACTTGTTCGGTAACGGATCATGCTGATAAGAAATGCAGGAAGGTAGTCAAAGAAGCACTTAAATATTCGCCAAATGCCTATGTAACCATCGTTGGTTGCTATGCCCAGCTAAAACCGCAGGAAATTGCCGAAATCGAAGGTGTTGACATGGTTTTGGGAGCGGCTGAGAAATTTCGCATCGTAGAGTTCATTACCGATTTGACCAAACAGCCAAAAGCGGTAGTGCATCAGCAAGATATTGAAAAAGTAAATCATAATTTTATTGCTGCTTATTCCATTGGTGATAGAACGCGTACTTTTCTAAAAGTTCAGGATGGTTGCGACTATCCGTGTACCTATTGTACCATTCCTTTAGCCCGTGGCGGTAGCCGTAGCGATACCATTGAAAGCGTGGTGCAAAAAGCACAACAAATTGCAGCCAGTGGTGTAAAGGAAATTGTACTTACAGGCGTAAACCTTGGTGATTTTGGCATCAGGGAAGGTAAAAGAGAAGATCGCTTTTTTGATTTGGTGAAAGCTCTGGACGAAGTGGAAGGTATTGAAAGAATTCGCATTTCCTCTATAGAGCCAAATTTGCTAAGTAACGATATTATTGAGTTTGTGGCCAATTCTAAACGTTTTGTGCCGCATTTTCATATCCCATTACAATCTGGCTCAAATAAGATTTTAGGGCTGATGAAGCGTCGCTACCAACGCGAATTATATGTAGATAGGGTGGCTAAAATCAAAGAGCTAATGCCTAACTGCTGTATAGGAGTCGATGTGATTGTAGGTTTTCCTGGTGAAACTCAAGAAGACTTTTTGGACACCTATGAGTTTCTGAATGGCCTTGATGTTTCTTATTTGCATGTGTTCACCTATTCTGAACGTGAACAGACCGAAGCGGCAGTAATGAAAGGTAAGGTAGCTGGTAGCACCCGTTTTGAACGTAATAAAATGTTGCACATCCTTTCTGATAAAAAAAGAAGAGCATTTTATGAGTCGCAGATAGGAGCCAACGCCCAAGTACTTTTCGAAGATGATCAGAAAAATGGTTTCATGCATGGCTTCACCAAAAACTATGTAAAAGTAAAGGCTAAATACGATCCTTTGATGGTTAACGAACTCAAAGAAGTCAAGTTGGTTACCCTTAGTGCTGATGGAGAGGTGGAGGTAGCCGAGCTTGAAACAGTTTACGCACACCACTAGGATTTACGATTTATAATTTTAGATTGAAATAGCTAATACAGCCTTATTCGTTGATATCACCATGATTTTTTTAACATTAAGAAATTAAGGGAAATTGAAGACTTAATATTCTTAATTCCTTAAAGTTTTATCAATTTCCTTATTTTAACATCGCGTATACTTATTTCTAAAAATGACTTTGTAAAGGCCGAAAAAGCTGGTGAAAAGGGCAAAAGAATGGGCAAATTTTATATATTCGCCTAAACTTTTTACGTATGTTTCCAACCGTATCACATTTTATTTCCTATTTGTTTGGTATTGAAGTGCCATTGCCATTTAATACATTTGGTGTATTTGTAGCCTTAGCTTTTTTGGCTGCCTATTGGGCTTTTAGCAAGGAACTTCAACGCAAGGAAGCATTGGGCCTTATTAAACCTACCAAACGTACTACCGTTGTAGGCGAACCTGCCAGTACTTGGGATCTAGTGTCAAATGGTCTTTTTGGCTTTTTGATAGGTTATAAATTGATTTATGCCATTGTCAACTATAAATTATTTGTGGCCGATTCGCAAACTGTATTGCTTTCTACTAAAGGAAACATATTAGGTGGTATAGGCTTGGCTGCACTTTTTGCCTACTGGGCTTATAAGGAAAAGGAAAAAGTAAAGTTACCTACACCAAAGAAAGTGGAAGTAACGGTCCGTCCGCATGAATTAATGAGCAATATGGTGGTTTGGGCAGCGGTATGGGGCTTTTTAGGGGCTAAAATATTTGATAATCTTGAGCATTGGGACACTTTTGTAAAAGATCCTATTGGTGGCTTGCTTTCCTTTAGTGGTTTAACCTTTTACGGTGGTTTGATCTGTGGGGGAGCTGCTGTGCTTTATATTGCTCGTAAAAATGGTATTAAGCCACTTCATATGCTTGATGTGGGGGCACCTGGAATGATGCTAGCTTACGGTGTAGGTCGTATTGGATGCCACCTTTCTGGTGATGGCGATTGGGGTATTGTTAACCTTAATCCTAAGCCTTTTAGTTGGTTGCCAGATTGGCTATGGGCTTATACCTATCCTAACAACGTAGCAGGCGAAGGTAATCCTATTCCAGGATGTGTAGGTAAATTCTGTAATGAATTAGCCCAGCCAGTATATCCAACACCTATCTATGAAGTAATTGCCGCACTGTTGATTTTCTGGTTTTTATGGAAGATCAGAACCAAAATAAATGTACCCGGAACAATGTTTGGCATTTATTTGATGTTTGCTGGCGTAGAACGCTTCTTGGTAGAATTAATAAGGGTAAACTCTAAATACACGGTAGCTGGTATTTCATTTACCCAAGCGGAGCTTATTTCATTGATTTTGTTTGTTGCCGGTATATTATTAATATCATATTCGTCTAAAAACAAAGATAAACTAGCAAATTACTAGCAGATGAACTACGAGTTGTTATGCAATAAGGTGATTGCCATTGCAAGGCTTACCGGTAATTTTATCAGAAAAGAATCATTGGCCTTTGATCAGGCTAAAATAGAATATAAAGGTCTTAACGATCTTGTTTCGTATGTCGATAAAACTGCCGAGAGACAGCTGGTGAAAAATCTGAAAAAGATATTGCCCCAAGCTGGTTTTATTACCGAAGAAGACGAAACAGAGAATACTTACAATCAACCTTTTACTTGGATCATTGATCCTTTGGATGGTACCACAAATTTCATTCATGGTATCCCAACTTTCTCCATTAGTATTGCACTCTATGAAGGCTCGGAGCCTGTACTTGGTGTGGTTTACGAAATCAATAGAGGCGAGATGTTCTATTCGTACAAAGGCGCTCCAGCTTATTTGAATAATAAAGAAATTAGGGTATCACCGGCGAATAATTTATCACAATGCCTATTGGCTACAGGATTCCCTTATTATCAGTTTGATAAACAGCCTCAATACATTCAGCTATTTACCGAAATGATGCAGAAATGCCATGGTTTGCGTAGGATAGGTTCAGCGGCGGTAGATTTAGCCTATGTTGCCTGTGGTAGATTCGATGCCTACTTTGAATATAACCTCAATTCCTATGATATGGCTGCAGGTGCTTTTTTGGTAAAGCAAGCAGGGGGGCAACTTCACAATTTTTCGGGTGGCGACGAATACCTGCACACCCGTGAAATTGTGGCTTCTAATGGATTGGTTACTCAGGAAATTTTAGACACAATTAAAAAGCATTTTAATTAAAGCTATTCAACGCTAAAATACTTCTTCTTTCTTTTTACAAAAAGTACTTAAGTGTTTGAGTGCCTTTTCGATTCTGTTTTTTAAGTTTTCTTCGCCTTCCTGTATATATAAATAGCTATCCGTTGAGCGTTGTTTATAGGTGCTTTGTGTTATTCCATTATATATTTTAGCGGCATCAAAAGAGTATTGTAACTGGCCGAAGTTACCTAGCGAAGTAATTGATGTTGGTACTGTAATTCGATATACTTTTCCCTGCGACCATTTTGTAGGCTCATCAATGGATGAAAAAATCATTTCACATTCATTGATGGTAACGATGGTGATTTTTGCTGTACCGCAGTAGGCATTTTTACTCAGCTTTTCGGTTAACCAAGTAATGGTTTCTTCTTTTGTTTGCGCACTTGTGGTAAAAACCAAGGAAAGAAAAGCAAATAATAGTACTACTCTTTTTATATTGTTGCGGTAAAAAGGTAGTTTGTTTTTATTTTCCACAGCTATAGGTATAAGTGGTGTACACAAAATCGATGCCTGAGTTGTTGTTCTTTATGCGAGCAATATACTCGTCCATTTTTCTTTTCGCGTCATTATAATTGCTTATTTTCTCGCCTTTCCCAAAAATAATTCCTCCATAGCTGTCTCCATCGTAGTAACTATTGGTTTTATTGTGATTGGCGACCATCCAGGTTTCAAATGCTTTTCTTGCTTTAATTTCAGTTTCCCAATCTTTGCCGCATGATGGCTCGTAGCGGTTAAGGCCGGTGATGTAAATTTTCTTTTCATCTGAACGGTGTTTCAGAACAATTACATAATAATATTCGCCAGCTGTGGTATTTGTTACTGGATTGGTAAATCCGTAGGTCATCAAAATGCCTAAGGTAAATAAGATAAATTTGATTTTAAAAATAGCTTTCATTGTTGTTTAATTTTATGCTAAAGCTCGCTATCTTCTTCAAAAACTCAAATACTTATAAATAAGGATTTTAATGATGTGCTGGGGGATTTACTCCTTTCATTTAAGAAATGACGAATAGGGAGGAAGTGATAAAAAAAATCCGCGGTAGGTGATACCGCGGATTCATTATTTAACCAATGCAATTTTATAATGCTTCGGAAACTACTTCTTTCACTTCTGGCACCATGCGTTGCAATAAATTTTGAATACCTGATTTTAAGGTAATGGTACTTGACGGGCAGCCGCTGCACGAGCCTCTTAACTCTACGGTTACTATACCTTCCTCAAAAGATTTGTAGGTAATGGCACCACCGTCTTGCTCTACCGCTGGACGAACGTAGTCGTGTAAAATTTGTTGGATTTTAATTTCAGTTTCAGAACCTTCGAAATTTGGAGCTTCTTCTGCGGCATCCTTGATCTTCAGTTCAGCTTCAACAGCACCTTTTACAAACTCCTTTAAAATCGCTTCAATATCGCTCCATTCTGCATCATCAGTTTTAGTGATGGTTACAAAATTGCTGGCAAAGAAAACACCATTTACAAAATTGAACTTGAAAAGCTCTTTGGCAAAAGGTGAACTTTCAGCGCTTTCTTTAGTCGCAAAATCTTCGCTACCATTAATTAAAAGCTTGTTCACCATGAATTTCATGGTTGCAGGATTAGGAGTTTGCTCAGTATATACGTTTATGGTCATGTCTAATCAAATTTACAAATACAAAAATATATAATTGCAAGGCCAAGTCATGTCTATTTTAGGTCAAATAAGATACATTTTTGAATGATAAAATGAGTGAATGACAGAATAACCCTATATGGTTTAAAATCAGTCGATATATTCAATCATTCAAAATTTATTCATTTAATCACTTTAAAATATGCCTGTGTAGCTGAATGGTGTAATTTGTTTCAATTCTGCTTTAATGCTATCGTTCACCTCCAAACCATCAATAAATACGGCAATGGTTTCCGCTGTAATTTTCTGATTAGTTCTAGTTAAAGCTTTCAGAGCTTCGTAAGGGTTAGGGTAAGCTTCTCTGCGCAATACCGTCTGAATAGCTTCGGCTACTACTGCCCAATTTTCTTCCAAATCAGCATCAATAGCTTGTTGGTTTAAGATGATTTTACCCAAACCTCGTAAAGTAGAATTGATGGCAATTAAGGTATGAGCCATAGGCACGCCTATATTTCTCAGTACGGTAGAATCAGTTAGGTCCCTTTGTAAGCGAGAAATAGGCAGTTTGGCAGCAAGGAATTCAAAAACAGCGTTGGCGATTCCAGCATTTCCTTCTGCATTTTCAAAATCAATAGGGTTTACCTTATGCGGCATCGCCGATGAACCCACTTCACCTTCTTTGATTTTTTGCTTGAAGTAATTTTTAGAAATGTAAGTCCAAATATCGCGGTCAAGGTCAATAATGATATTGTTGATACGTTTTAAGGCATCACACTGTGCTGCAAACTGATCATAGTGTTCAATTTGAGTAGTGTGTTGTGCTCTGCTTAGCCCTAAAATTTCATTTACAAAATTGTTAGAAAAATCAACCCAGTTAATTTGAGGATAGGCAATATGATGAGCATTAAAGTTACCGGTGGCACCACCAAATTTTGCGCCATTGGGGATATTTTTCAAATTGGCCAATTGTACTTTTAAGCGCTCCACAAATACCATAAACTCTTTGCCAAGCTTAGTTGGCGAGGCTGGTTGTCCATGAGTGTGGGCCAATAAAGGTACATTTTTCCATTCTTCGGCCAGTTCAGCTAACTTTTCAATCAGTTGTTCCAAAGCAGGAACATAGCTTTCTGTTAAAGCCAGTTTAAAGGTGTAAGGAATAGCGGTATTGTTAATATCCTGTGAGGTTAATCCAAAATGGATAAACTCTTTGTAAGCCTGTAAATTCAATCCATCAAATTTAGCTTTAATGAAATATTCTACGGCTTTAACATCGTGGTTGGTAACACTTTCAGTGTCCTTTACGCTTTGCGCATCCGCTTCGTTAAACGACTGATAAATGTCTCTTAACTTAGGGAATAAATTTTTATCGAAACTCTCCGTGCCAGGGATACTAGCTTCAACTAAGGCAATAAAATATTCAACCTCTACCAAAACGCGATATTTGATCAACGCGTACTCAGAAAAATAGTCGGCAAGTTTAGCGGTAGTTTTTCTGTAACGGCCATCAATTGGAGAAATAGCTTGTAGAGGAGATAAAGTCATATTTTGCTGATTTTTATTAAGATGTGCAAAGTTAA